>Ga0307405_10000003_pt1 | contig 569064 bp, 520 predicted proteins | sample 322Cmetagenome_2_FD_203311 | JGI IMG/M metagenome (GOLD analysis project Ga0307405, IMG submission 203311) | Maize rhizosphere microbial communities from greenhouse at UC Davis, California, United States - 322HYB-C-1 | ecosystem: Host-associated > Plants > Roots > Rhizosphere > Soil | place... | reverse complement strand
TAACCCGATGGACAATGCCCAGAAAAAAAGGATTTTAGGAGAGGCTGCTTTCATCAGGGCATGGGCCTATTTTTACCTGGTACGTTTATGGGGCGATGTGCCTTTAATTACTAAACCGATTACCAGCCCTAACGATCCCAATTTTTCTCCTTCCCGTACGCCACAAGAACAGGTTTACAAACTCATTGTCGACGATCTGGTTGCTGCAGAAGCAGCTGGTTTGCCTTTTATGGACGCAAGTGGACGTGTTTCTACAGCGGCAATTAAATCTGAACTGGCAAAAGTATATTTAACCATGGCCGGACAACCCCTTAACAAAGGAGCTGCTTATTATAAATTAGCTGCAGATAAGGCCAAAGAGGTAATCGATTATTCAGCAGGGAATCCAGCGTCACTTGGCTTATTTCCAAGTTATGGGGCCTTGCACGATGCAAAGAATGACAATAAAGTAGAGCATTTATTCGGCATCCAGTACAATGACGCTGCCGGATCTGGCAACCCCTTACAGTCTTCATATCTACCATTACACCAGCCATTGGTTTCTAAAATTGATGGGATTGGAACAGCTATTCCAACTGCAGGTTTTTATGGTTCGTATGAGGCAGGAGATTTAAGGGCTAAAAACAGAGAAGGTTATTTCTTTACCGATTATTATACCGATGGATTTAAAATGCCGCTAATTAACCGAGGTAAGCCTTATGTTTTTAAACACTTCGATCTGATTGCAAATGGAACACTAGGTGTAGAAGGTACCAGCAGGAGTGATCTGAATATTCCACAGATCCGTTATGCCGAAACCTTATTAATTTATGCCGAAGCACAGAACAGGGCAGATGGTAGTCCGAATGTTGCTGCCTATGCTGCGGTAAATGCAGTACGAAAAAGAGCGCAATTGGCTGATCTTGCAGGTTTGAGCCAAACACAGTTTGAAGAGGCTGTTTGGAGAGAGCGCTGGCACGAGCTGTGTTACGAAGGCGTTACCTGGTTTGATATGGTCCGCTTGCGCAAAGTGTACAATGAAAGTACCAATGGTTTTGATAATTTTGTTGGTCACATTAATCAAAGTGTAAACCAACCTTTGCAAACCAAACATTTATTGTTCCCGATTCCTACTCCTGAAATCAAAAATAACCCTAACCTGACACCAAATCCAGGTTATTAAACTAAAAATTTCAATAAGAAAATGGTGCCGAAAATATTTTCAGGCACCATTTTTTGTTTAGAGGGGTTTAATGAACGTTTCGTCATTCCCGCGCAGGCGGGAATCGTAATGCAATATATTAATTCATGAAAATTGCATTGATTTTTATATAATAAATAATCTATCAGGATGACAAAACCGGGTATTCCGTGTTCTTTGAGCTTCCATGGCTAACTTTAAGGATAGGCAAATAAGATCTGTGTTTATCGCGGTTAGCGAAGCCATTAAAGTTTAAACCCAAAATTAATTACATCGTTGTAAATGCAATCTGAGGCACATTTTTAGCTTATTTGAATGATAGTCCTTTACATCTGGTTCTACAGATTTTTATATTAGATAAAATAAGTCTAACCAAATTATCCATGTTTAAGAGTCAACCAAGGCCACCATTCGCTGGCATTAATCATTTTTTTTCGGGCTAATATTCCAGTTAATTTTCAGCAGCAAGTTGCCATTTACCTATGCGATCTAAATTTTACAAATAGGCATTTGGCAGATGCTGATCAGATCATTTAACAGATAATCATTAACTAAACTATAATTATGAATAAAATTTACAACCAAAAAGCAGTATTGCTATACCTCAGGCGCATCTGTGCGGGTAAGGCAAAAATTTTAGCGGTATTACTTTTAACGCTGTTCGGGAGTTTTAGTGCTTTTGCTCAAACCGTCATTGTGGGTACCATTAAAGATAACAAAGGCATAACGCTTCCTGGCGTAAGTGTAAGGGTAAAAAATACATCGGTTGGCACCTTAACAGATGCTTCGGGTAAGTATACCATAAAAGTTCCTGATGGCAATCAAACCCTGGTATTCACGTTTATTGGCTTTACTACACAAGAAGTTGCCTTAAATGGGAGAAGCACTATCAATATTACTATGGACGATGGTGCGCAAGGCCTTAACGATGTGGTGGTAATTGGATATGGTACTGCACAGAAAAAAGATGTTACCGGTGCTGTTTCGAGTATTAAAGCTACGCAGCTGGAAAACGAAAATCCAAATAGTGTTACCGATATCCTTCGTGGCAACATCCCAGGCTTAAGTGTTGGCTTTAATAACAGTGCTAAAGGCGGAGGAGATCTGCTTGTACGTGGGAAGACAACACTTACAGGTACTACAACGCCCCTGATTGTGTTAGATGGCGTTATTTTTATCGGTCAGCTGTCTGATATTAATCCCAACGATATCGAATCGGTTGATGTACTTAAGGATGCAAGTTCGCTTGCGGTTTACGGTGCAAAAGCAGCAACCGGTGTAGTAGCCATTACCACTAAAAAAGGAAAAAGCGGCGCACCAACCATTACCGTAAATACAAACTTCGGGATGGCTACCCTGGCCCAGAATCAACCTGTGTATGATGGACCGGGTTTTTTAAACTGGCGTGCAGATGTGCAGCGCAGTGGCGGGGTAAATCCACCTTATATCTACAATGATCCCAATAACCTACCAGAGGGCGTAACACTTACGCAATGGTTAAACGGGCAAACTACTACCAACCCGACTGATCTTTGGTTAAGCCGTCTTGGTCTTTTGGCCAACGAGAAAGCCAACTACCTTGCCGGAAAAACAACAGATTGGTACGATATGCTTTTTGCTACCGGGCAACGCCAGGACCATACCTTAAGCCTCAGCGGGAAAAAAGAAGAAGTTTCTTATTACATGTCGCTTGGTTATCTTAAAAACGAAAGCATTATTGCTGGAGGCGGCTTTAGTACTTTCCGTACCCGGTTAAACCTGGAAGGTAAAGCAGCTAAGTTTTTAACCCTTGGCATGAACCTGCAATTTGCCGACCGTGATGAGGGCGCTATCGAAGCGCAGTTTTCGCAACTGCCAGATTTATCTCCTTACGGCGATTTTTATAATGCGGATGGTTCTTTAAGAAGAATCCCTACCGATGATAACGGCCTCAATGCCCGTAATCCTTTTCTTGACCGAACTTATAATTCGAGGTTGCAAAAACAGAGTACTTTGTTTGGTAGTCTTTATGCCAAGGTACAATTGCCTTTTGGCATTACTTATCAGGCTAATTTTAGTCCGGGTTTAGATCAGTACCGCACCTTTAACCATCAATCTTCTAAAAATCCAAATGTTACTATCCCCGGCGGTTCAGCATCAAGAGCGCAGGAAACCAGATACAACTGGCAGTTGGATAACCTCTTAAAGTGGAACAAGACTATTGCAACAGATCATAACATTGATGTAACGCTTTTGGTTAATGCCGAAAAATATTCTACCTGGTATACCATTGCAAGTAACGAAGGTTTTGCACCAACAGATATACTGGGTTATCACAACATTCAAAGTGGTAACAAACCAACGGTAAGCAGCGATGATAAGGTGTACACCGGCGATGCTTTGCTAGCCAGGGTAAATTATTCTTACAAAGGCAGGTATGCTTTAACGGGCTCTGTTCGTAGAGATGGATACTCTGCTTTCGGAGCCTCTAAAAAACGTGCTAATTTTCCTGCCGCTGCGGTGGCCTGGACGGTAAGTGAAGAAAGCTTTTTGAAACCCGTTAAATGGATCGACTTTTTAAAACTGCGTTTATCTTATGGGATTAATGGAAACAGAGAAATCAGGGATGCTAACAACGTGATTGATCCTTATGTAGCTATCCAGACTTTAACTGGAGGCAAGTATCAATCGGTTAACGGCAGTGGTACACCAGGAGAGGTGAATACGGTTGTAAACAGTTCGCGTTTGGGTAATCCAAACCTGGAGTGGGAGAAGACAAAGTCCTTAAATCTTGGTTTGGATTTTGGATTTTTGAACAACCGCATCAGTGGCTCGCTTGAACTTTATGATAAGAAAACATCAGATCTCTTAATTGGTCAAACTTTACCGAATGTTTCGGGCTATGTAAATGTTATTGCCAATTTGGGCCGCGTAAATAACAGAGGATTTGAGTTTAGCATCACCAGTAAAAACTTAACAGGCGGAAATATTACATGGAGCACATCTGCAAACCTTTCACTTAACCGCAATAAAATTGTAGGACTGGCTACACCAAATGATGATCCGGGTAACGGATGGTTTATCGGTAAAGACATTGATGTGATCTGGGAGTATAAAATTTTAGGGGTATGGCAGGAAAACGAAATGACAGAGGCTAAAAAATATGAAAAAGCTGGAATTAAACCCGGGGATTTTAAACTTCTCGATGTTGACGGGAATTATGTATATAATGACCTGGATAAACAATTTATAGGCTACAGAAGTCCAAGGTTCAATTGGTCGTTCCGCAATGATTTTAACATCTATAAAAATTTCGATTTTTCATTCCAGCTCATCTCAAGCTGGGGGCAGCTTAGGGCCGATAACCAAACCAAAAACCAGCCCGGAAGTGTAGGTTTTGGCAGATCGAGCTCATATGTTGTACCTTATTGGACACCAGGTAATCCTATTAATGATTATGCCCGCCTAAATTCTGGTTTAAGTGGCGTAAGTTTCAATTCGTATCGTAAAAGCTCGTTCATCCGGTTAAATACCATTGCACTTGCCTACAGCCTGCCGAAAGATTTTCTGGGTAAATTGAGGGTACAGGGTGCAAAAATATACGCCAATGTAAGTAATGCTGGTGTATATGCGCCAAACTGGAACCAATGGGACCCGCAAACTGCAGATAATAATGGAAATCCGGTTCCAACACCAAGAGTTTACACTTTCGGACTGAATGTTACCCTTTAAAAAATGACAAAGATGAATATTACATATAAAAAGATAATTCCGTTTGTGGCCCTGGCCGTCCTATTGTCAGCAAATGGATGTAAAAAATCAAATCTCGATTCAGAATTATTATCGCAATTAGAGCCTCAAACCGCTTTAACCAGTGTAGCAGCTATGAAAGCGGCTATTGCAGCGATCGGAGCCAATGTAAGAAGAGAATTTACCGGCGATATGGCGCCCATTGTTACCGAATCTATATTTTCGGAAGTAGCTGTAGACGGAACCACCGATAAAACCACGCAGGCCCAGGATATGGATACCAGGGTAACACCCGATGCCAATCTGGACAACCCTGATTTCAACAGGATTGGGTTTTACTGGACAGAAGGTTTTAGAGGAGTACGTATGGCCAATACCGTGATTACCTATATCGATAATGTAACTTTTAAAGATGAAGCCGAAAGAAATGCCATTCTTAGTGCCGCCTATTTTTACCGGGCCTATTATTATTATCGCCTGGTACACCAATTTGGCGATGTACCATTGAATTTAAAAGATATCACATCTCCTAAACTGGATTATTTTTCGACCAGGCGTGAGGTGATATTGAAAAAAATGCAGGAAGACCTTTTATTTGCCGAGAAGTGGTTAAAGGATAATGTAGACCGTGGCGATGTAACCAAAGGCGCCTGTAGCCATCTGCTAACCAAAGTTAATCTTGCACTTGGCGATTTTGATGCCGCCATTACCTCAGCCAATAACGTAATCAACAGTGGAACATATAGCTTAATGCGGAACCGTTTCGGGAGTACCGCCGGTGATGCAAGTAAAAACGTGGTTTGGGATTTGCACCGTATGGATAATAAGGCCATTGCGGCTAACAGGGAGACACTTTTTTTAACCATTGACAGAGAAACACTCGCCGGGGCTACCGATCTGGGATCGCAGGTAATGCGTAACTGCGTACCTGCCTGGCATTTTGCTAACTTGAAAACGCCATCTGGTGCCACCCAGGCCATTGTTGATGGAGTAAATGTAGAAATACCTTTAACTTTAATGTATGGCAGGGGAATCGGGCGCTACCGCGGTACCGCATACAGCACTAAAAATATCTGGACAGACAATACCGATTACCGCCATGCACAAGGCATGTGGATGAATATGACCGATCTGGTATATAACAACCCTGCTATTAAAACAGGAAGTAATGTTGCCGAAAGAGCGTTATATGGCAAACCTTTGGTAGATGTTACCCCTGCGAATGTAAACAACATGTTTTTGAACAAAGGTTTAGATACTATCCGTCATTTTTTCGGCTGGCCACATTACAAAACTTTTATCAATTCTACCAATGCACTTGCGGTTGATAAATATTGGACGCCGCCAAGAGGAACCAATACCGACTGGTATATCTTCCGTTTGGCCGAAACCTATCTACTACGGGCCGAAGCCTACTATTGGAAAGGGAATTTAGCTCTGGCGATGGCCGATTTAAACCAAGTGCGTTCAAGGGCCAATGCAGCACTGCTAACCGATGCCTCAGCAGTTACTATTGGAACAATATTAGACGAAAGAGCGAGAGAATTGTTTTACGAAGAACCACGTAAAACCGAGCTTACCCGCATTGCCTATATCTTTGCAACAACCGGTAAGCCTGCCTATAATGGAAAAACCTATAGTCTTGCAACCTTTTCTGATAATAATTTCTTTTACGACAGGATTATCGAAAAGAACGATTTTTACCGCAACAAGGTACCAACAGTATTGGGGGTAAACTTCAGGATTTCTCCATACCATGTGCTTTGGCCTGTTCCGGCAGCAGCGCAGCGCTTTAATACAGCGGGCCGTATCAATCAAAATAAAGGATATACAGGTTACGAAAACAATGTTCCGGCCCTGGATAAGATTCAATAGTTAATTGGCTTAATGTCATACAGTTTAGTGGGTTAGGGGTTAGTTTATAAAAGCTAACCCCAAATGTCATTAAGTTAAGCGCCGCGGTTGTCAGTCTGAGCGTAGTCGAAGACTTCTTGAGGTTGATAAATCGCAAATAAATGCCCTTCGACTACACTCAGGGTGACAACTTTTTGCGATTTATCCCTTAATTTAAAGACGTTGCGCTAAGCTCTAATTTCCTAACCTTAAAGATTACGAGGCGCTAAACCCCAAACGCTCACCGCTTACCACATTGTAACGCTTAACCTCCTTTACCTATGGAAAATAAACCTGTTACATTAAAATTAATTGCAAAAGAGTTAAAGCTATCTATTTCTACCGTTTCCAAATCGTTAAAAGATTATCCACGGATTAAAGAAAGTACAAAGTTGAGGGTAAAGGAGCTTGCCGCCAGGTTAAATTTTACACCCGATATTTCTGCGCTAAGGCTTAGAGACCGTAAATCGAGGATTATCGGTATTATACTGCCAAATCTTTCCGACCATTTTTTTACACGCAGCATTTATGGCATGGAACAGTTGGCTACAGCGAACGGTTATAATATTATTATCAGCCAATCGCACGATAATTTTGAAATGGAAGTAACCGCTGCCGCCACACTTTTAGGCTCGAGAGTAGATGGGTTAATTGTAGCCATCTCCAAACATACTTCCGATTTCGCCCATCTCGATCAATTCGAGAAAATCGGAATTCCTGTGGTTTATTATACCCGTAATCCAAGCTTTAACCTTAACTGTCATAAAGTGTTAGGGAATACGCATCAGGGCTGCTATATGGCCACCGAATACCTGATTAACCGCGGACATAAAAGAGTAGCCTACCTCGGTGGGCCAAAAATGGTCAATTTCAGTCACGATCGCTTCTCCGGATACATTAATGCACTTAAGGATAACGATATCCCTTTTAATGCTAATCATGTAGCTTATACCGATTTTGATGATGAAAATACCCGCGTAGCCATTAAAAACCTTTTTAGCGATCCTGAAAACGGACCCACAGCTTTAGTGGCTTTTAAAGAGAAGTTATTATTCGATACAATTAAATTTTTGCGTTCAGTTGAACATCCTTATGCTAAAAAGCTCGAATGTATAGGTTTCGGTAACGATCCTATTATTACCTATCTCAGTACTCCACCAATTGCATCAATCGAAGAAAACCCTGAGGCCTTGGGCGAACAGGCTGTTACATTGCTGGTTAAACTTATTAATGGTGATATTGAAGCCAGAGATTATAAAAAAGTAATTGTGAACTGCAGTTTAAAGATTCACGAATCTTGCGGCCTGTTATAAAATAGAGTTTCCCAATAAATTGTCGTAATATTTCAATCGTTGTAACATCAATTAAATCGCATTTAGCTGTTTTTAAGATAGTTGTCGTCTATTTTGAATTACATTTTTGATTAGGTTAGTGTATCAGATCAAGCTAACCAAAAAGAATAAAAAACAGCTGCCAAATCAAATCAGTAATAAACTGTCAAGGATAGGGGATTACACCTTACTTAAAAAATAATACTAACCAAATTTTAAATCTAACTAAAATTAACATGAGTCAGAAAATGAATTCAATGCATTTTATTGCATCACTAATGCTTGTATTTTCCCTTAGCCTTTATGGTTGCCAGAAAGAGAAAGTAGCAGAACCAATTCCAGAAAATATTGATGTTGTATCGCAATCAAACACCAAAGCAACCACAGAGGCCATTCCAAGTAATATCAATACTGGTTTTACCCATGCCGATGGCACCTACACCTACGGCGAAGCCAGTGCCGATTTTGGTGGGGCAACCTTAACAGGCTGGAACGAAAGCAGGGCCTATATTTCGGGTAATTGGGCCAGGGCTACCCTTGCACCTAATTCTGTTTCGAATGGTTTAATTGCTGGTGCTGATATATCAGACGGATCAGCATACGAAGCTACCTTTAAAGTACGTTTTCATAGCCAGTTCGATTGGAGTAGAGGCGGTAAAGTTGGCTTCGGCTTCTTAATTGGCGAAGGGAATACCGGATGCGACATTGCCAGCGATGGTAATGGAGGAAGTTTGCGTTTAATGTGGTACAATACCGGTAGCCGTGTGTTTTTTCAACCCTATGTTTACCACAGAGATATGGCTGGTCCTTGCGGCGATACCTTTGGCAAGTCTTACCCTTCATCGGGTAGCCTGGTAAAAGGCGATACTTATACAGTTCATCTATATGTAAAAAGCAATACCGGATCGAATAAAAATGGCCAGGTACAGGTCATCATCAACGGAACTACCGTATTGGATCAAGCGATCCGTTGGACAACCAACGATGCACAACGTTTGATTAAGCGGCTGTCATTCCACAATTTCAGAGGAGGAAAAGATGTTGCGGTTTGGGGCTCAAGCCAAACAAGCTACATTTATTTTGATGATCTTGTGGTAAATAAGGTTCAGTAATTAAAAAAAGCTAAAACATCGTGAGATAGGTTTGATCTATTTCATGATGTTTTTAAAAAGAGGTTCGTTATGCTGAATTTATTTTATTAGCAGTTTTTATTATTTTAAAGGCCTAATAGCTACTTCGTGGTCAGCATCTTTCCTGTTATGAAGACCCTGAAATAAATTCAGGTGACGTACTAGACGTACTAATGGTTACTTCTTAACCACCTGAGCCTTTACATTCTTGAAAAGGTTATTCACAATCGTATTGTTAAGAGGAGCAACACTTTGCATCACTGGTGAGGGGTACCTTTTAGTGTCGAATTTTCCAGTCCAGTCGGCATCTTTGCTATCGCCAAGCAATATTCCTGTTGTAGCATTTGATATGGTATTGTTTTTTATTGTACAATCGCTTGCAGCAATATAAAAACCGATTTCATCTTTTCCTTTTGCCATGCCGTACATTAACCGAATAGCCGTTTGGATGCCATCAATTTTATTATTGATCACCATGTGCTCCGTTCCATTAATTCTGATACCACCTGTACCTCCTTTAAATATATTACCGGCAATTATACAATCATGTCCGCCACGCATCACCAATTCCCCATCGTTATCTTCGAAATAATTGTTCAGGTATTTATTACCGCTACTTTTATTGCTAATTACTTCATTTTCGCCATTACAACGGATAAATCTGTTTTTGCGTACGGTACTTTCCGGACGCTGATTGCCCAGTAATACCGGGTCTTGACCTACCTGTACACACTCACCACCATTACCATTTTGCCAGCTCACTTTCACTTTATCACTAAAAACATTATTTTCGATCAGCGTAAATTTCGGATAAGATTCTTTGGTGATTTTAACCTGCACATCCTGGTTATCTACATTTGCTGCGAAACTACAGCCTTCAATAACATTATGACTGCCATTTCCTGATACAACAACTAATGGCATAAACTGTGAGGTGACCCTATTTCCAGAAAAGCTGCAGTTGGATATCTGGCAACTATTCGTAGCGCTGAACTCGATTAACACACTTGCTTTAGTTAATTCACAATTTTTAAAGCTGACGCCTTTGATAAAAATATAATCTCCCGAAACTTTAAATACAGCTGTAGTAACTTTTCCCGAAAAAATAACCATTCCCGGTTTTTCGGCCCTGATGATGATTGGTTTTGCCGCTGTTCCTTTTGAGTTGATCGCTAAAGCCCAATCAGCATAATTTCCATTTTTGATTTCTACTTCATCGCCAGGAACCAAAATAGATTCTATTGCCTTAAATTCTTTTTCACTGCCTATACGGTAAACTTTTGCGTTGATTTTTTGGGTAAAAATGAGCAAGAGGAAAATATAAATCGTTAGTTTTCGGATCATTTTAATGCTATTCTAGTGTTTGTCAAACATACTAAAGCTAAGGGGTATATTAAGGCACAGTCTGGTCTTTTATAAGCCTTTTTTTTAGGTATTCTAATTTTTACGGATTCTTAAAAAGTGTGCATTTCTCATTTCACAGGTGGCAATTAATTGTACAATTTAAAACCTTACTCCTTATTGGGTTGCGATTATTCTAATTTTACTTTAAAAAAAAAGCCTTATGAAAAAAATCATGCTAACCATATGTGCGGTAATGGTAATGTTTTCGTCATGTATAAAAGGTCTTGGTGGACAAGTGGAATCTATGAAAAAGAACAAAATAGGCTTCAAACTTGGTGGAGTAAACCACAATGTAGGAGAGCCTAATGTTGGTTTTCCGACCGAGCCACTTAGAAATTTCATTGCACAGTTAACTATTATAGCTTACAACACAGCAGATGGTACTGAGGTGGCCAGGCAAACACAACTGGCTACAAGTTCTACATTTGGCCAGATCAACTTTGAGCTGCCTAATGGAACCTATAATTTTGTGGCAATTGGATCGAATAGCGAATTTGGCATCAATCAATTTTATGATGCGGATAAAGATAAGCCTGTTTATTTGCCCTACGCAGAGGCGAACTTTCAATATTGGCAACCAACACAGTTTTTTTTGGATAAGTTTTATAAAACATCTGATACATTTTTCGCAAAAAAGGTGGGCATCGCTGTAAATAATGATCAAACTATAGAGGTGATGATGGAAAGGATTGTAGGATTATTGAATGTTGTGGTAACCGATCTCCCAAATTACATTATCGACCTTCAAAATGATTACACTGCATATAGAATTGATACTCAAATTTCTTATAATGCAATGGAGAATGATTTTGGATCGGCACTAAAATATAGTAAAGATGGCCCCATAAGTTACTACATCATCAGAACTCATGTTCCTGTAGGCATACGGATTAGGTATGGCAGTACAGAAAAATATGTTGAGGTTAGTGTTCCCAAAAATAAGCGCACAACCTTAACTGGGCAGTTCGCGACGATGATCTTTACATCTGTTACGGAATAGTTATACTCATTTCATACGCCTGGTTAATGCAGTGAATAGGGCGCTTAATTTCTGAAACAAAAAAATAAAGAGCCCGAATGGGCTTTTTTAATTTATTAGGCTTATTTTTGCGGCAAATTATAGAACCACACAGGTAAATAAATTAATGCCTGTGAACCTCGACAATCATTAGAAAACTAATATTTTATCAATGACAAACGACAAAAAAGAAATATTCGAAAGCGTAGCACAACGTTTAAAAATTGAAGGTTTTAATGTAGTAAACCGTGATGAAACACGCCCATGGGGTGGTTTCTTTGTAATAGATGAAGCGCAGGCGCAACAATTTGCCGATACTTATTTTGATGGATTAAACGTTGAAGACCTTAAAATTGGCGGTAAATTAAGCCCTAAAATTTTAATCGTTGCACCGAATACACGTCTTTCGTGGCAATATCACCACCGCAGAGCCGAAATCTGGCAGGTGGTAACCGGTACTGTTGGCATTAAAACCAGCCAAACTGATGAAGAAGGTGAAGTGAAAAAATATGCTCCAAAAGATCAGATCAAATTACAACAAGGCGAACGCCACCGTTTAATCGGTTTAGAAGATTGGGGGGTTGTAGCAGAAATATGGCAACATACCGATGCTTCAAACCCATCAGATGAAAGCGATATCGTACGTGTTCAAGACGATTTCGGTAGATAATAAATAATTTAAAAAAGAATCCTGTTCTATGCATTGGAACAGGATTCTTTTTATCTAAACGCTTAATTTAAAGCTTTTTTTCCACGCGATTAAAAACTAAACGCCCTCAAACTACGTTTATAAAGCATACACCCTATACATGATTATCTTCATTTTTTTTCTTTGCCATTGGTTTTTATCCCTGTTTAGCCAAACCTTTTTCCTTCACCGTTACTCGTCGCACAAGATGTTTAAAATGGAGCTTTTTTGGGAGCGGTTTTTCTACCTGATATTACTGATCTCGCAGGGCTCATCATTTTTAAATCCCAGGGCTTATGCCATCCTGCACCGGATGCACCATGCTTATAGCGATACTGAAAAAGATCCGCACTCTCCACATTTTTTTAAGGATGTTTTCGGGATGATGATAGCAACGAAAAATATGTACATGAATTATCTGCAATTTAAAATACAGCCAGAGCCAGCTTTTCAGGGTAATTATCCCGAATGGCCAATCGTTGATAAGATTGGAAATTCATGGGCCTGGAGAATTGCGTGCGGGCTGTTTTATATTGGTTTTTATGTTGCTTTTGCCAACCATTGGTGGCTGTTTATCTTATTACCGATCCACTTTTTGATGGGGCCTTTACATGGCGCAATTGTTAACTGGTGTGGTCATAAATATGGCTATTCTAACCATGATAATGATGATCATAGCAAAAACTCATTACCTTGGGATTTCTTATTAATGGGCGAGCTTTTTCAGAATAACCACCACAAAAAACCAAACAGTCCTAACTTTGCTACCAAATGGTGGGAATTCGATCCAACCTATCCGGTAATGAAGGTATTGCACTGGATGCGTATTATAAAAATCAGAAAAGTTTAAGGGAAGACTAAGCTCAAAGCTAAGTACTCTGTTATACTATCCCGAATGTTCTGGATTTATTCCATGGTCTGTGTTCTGACAGACCATTTATTTTTTTGCTGTTTGGTTTACTAAACTAACCATGGCTTTTTTCGCCGCGGAAGCACTGAAATCACGGAATTAATCTTTACAATTTGCCATCCTTTCTAATTAAGAAATACATTCTGCTTCTTGAAGCATTCATTGCGATGAGTAAACCCTGAGTGTAATCAGCGCGCATAAGGGGAAATACTGTCATCTATAATTCCTTTTACCGATGAAAGCGGAGTGTTTGCCGATAAATTAGAAGAGTTAGGGTAAAAAGTATAGGTAATAATTGTAACAAAATGCAATTTGCGTAGACTAATTACAAAAGACTAACTCTTAACATGAAAAAACTTCTACTACTTACCTTCATCCTTGGATTATTTTTTACCGCACAGGCCCAGTTTACTGGCGGCTTGGGAGGAGGACCAAAAAAATCTACCGTTACCGGACGTATCACCGCAACTATACTTGATTCTTTAACCAAAAAACCGATTGATTATGCTACTGTATCGTTGGTTAATACAAAGGATAATAAATCAGTTAATGGTGGTGTAACCGATGCAAAGGGAAAATTATCCTTACAAAATGTCTCGCCTGATTCTTATAAGTTAATGATCGGTTTTATGGGCTACAAAACAAAATCTGTTTTGGTTACCACCACACCCTCAAAACCAGATAATAATATAGGTACAATCTATATCTCATCAAGCGAAAATACACTGGCCGATGTTCAGGTTCAGGGAACAAAAGCGGTTATTGAAAATAAAATCGATAGAATGGTTTATAACGCAGAAGCCGATGGAACGAATGCCGGCGGCGATGCTACTGATGTAATGCGTAAAGTGCCGATGTTATCGGTTGATGTAGATGGTAATGTTCAGTTACGCGGTGGTGCTGTTCGTGTATTAATTAATGGTAAACCATCTGGAACTATGGCCAGTAGCGTTTCTGATGCCTTAAAAATGATCCCTGCAGAGCAGATTAAAAGTGTAGAGGTAATTACCAGTCCATCTGCCAAGTATGATGCAGAAGGCTCGGGTGGTATCATCAATATCATTACCAAAAAATCTAATGCACAGGGCGTAAGCGGAACAGTTAATGCTTCGGCAGGTACACGCCAAAATAATGGTGCATTTAATTTAACCGCAAAAACAGGCCGCTTAAGTGTAAATGCAAGTTTGGGTACAAACCTGGCCTATGCTCAGGATTCAAGAGTTTTATTTGAAAATACTACCCGTACTGATACCATTGGTAAAACAACGATAACTAATATCATGCAGGATGGGGTTTCTAAATGGAGCCGTAAAGGGTATAATGGAAGTTTTGGTGTTGATTATGATTTTAATGCATATAATAACGTAAGCTCCAATATAAAGTACAATAACTTTTCAAATGGTGGCCCCGGAGAAGCAGATTATGTTTTAAATAATGTGCCGTTTAAAAATATCAGTGATATGGATATGGGCTTTAATAACTTCGACTGGAATGTAGACTATAAACATACTACTAAAAAAGAGGGAGAGGAGTTTACCATGTCTGGTCAATTATCATCAGGAAGAAATACAACGGATTTTCAAAACGAAATTATCGGCAGCTCATTCCCTGCTGTAAACAATAACAATACAGGTAAAAACCAAGAGTACACTATACAATCAGATTATACTTATCCATTTAGCAAATCGACAATTTTAGAGGTAGGTGCAAAGGGGATTTTCAGAAACATCAACAGTGAATTTTCCAATAATGCAAACCAGGATTTTGAATATAAACAAGATGTAGCCTCAGCATATGGTGTAATCAGTTTCAAATTGAGTAAAAAATTAAATTTTAAAGGTGGTTTAAGGTCAGAATATACAGATATCAGTTTTAATACCGAAAAAGCAGGGATACAGAAAAACGATTATTTTAATGTGTTTCCCAGTGCGATCATTTCACAAACACTCAAAGGTAATGCAACTTTGAAATTAAGCTATAACCGTAGGGTACAAAGACCAAGTTTAGCTTATTTAAATCCTTTCCGTAATGAAAGCGATCAGTTTAATATCAGACAGGGAGAGCCAACATTACGCCCTGAGTTAAGCGATAACTTAGAACTGGGTTATTCAACTTTTATTAAAGGATCTGTGATCAATGCATCGGTATTTTACCGTCGCACAGGCGGGGTAATCGAAAGTTCTATCACTCCATTAAAAGAAAATGGGTTTGAAAAAACATTATCCACCTATATTAATGTCGGTGTAGCACAAACTTATGGTGCAAACGTTTTTGCCTCATACAATCCAAAACCGAAATGGACTTTGATGACCAACCTTGGCGTGAATACTTACGAGGTAAGTAATACACAAACAGGTTTAAGTACCGGAACGTTTTTAAACTATAATATATTTGGCCGTTCTGCCTACGGATTTGGTAAAGGTTATAATTTCGAATTGTTTGGTGTGGTAAACTCGCCAAGAAGAACTTATCAGGGTAAAACAGATGCGATGGTATTTTATGGTGCTTCGTTCAAGAAAGATATCCTAAACAAAAAAGGGTCGATCGGTATTAATACCCTGAATCCTTTTACAAAAGATCTGCATATTAAAACGGTTAATAACTCGGTTACAACACTCGGAAATAAGGTAAGTACCCTTTATCAAAGTACTAACATTTATTACCCATTGCGTTCTTTTGGTGTTAACTTTAGTTATTCTTTCGGTAAGCTTAAATTTACAGAAAAGAAGAAAATCAAAAACGACGATGTGAAGCAAGATCAGCAACAAGGAGGTGGAATGGGCGGTGGCGTTCAGCAATAAAACCCAATCTAAATATACAGTTCAGGCTTCCCGATCAATCGGGAGGCTTTTTTTGTAAAATTTAATTAAATATCTAGAGGCTCTTGCTGATTATTCCAGAAAAACAATATATGGATAGCATTATTAGTGACGCGATAAAAGACCGAAGTTTGTTTTGTAATCAGACCAATCCTTACATTTACTTCAAATGAGGACTCTTTAAACATATAAGGGTGTTCTGAAATTAATTTTATTGTTTTTTCTGCTTTTTTGATAAACTTATCAGCAACGCTATCCCCAAACTTTTGTTGTATGAAAAGATAAACCGAGGTAATTGTTTCTTTTGCTCTTTTTGTGTAAAAAACATCTAAAGCCATTAATTGCCTATCATTTCCTTTATACCTTTATATGGTGTTAGGTCACCTGAGTCAGCCTGTTGCAAAGATTCTTTAACGCCCTTTATTACCGCTTTGGGTATTACCTCACTTTTTTGTTCAAAAGCGATTTTCATAACTTTCATAACCGCTTTTAAAGCAGTCAACTGTTCTTTATTCTCAGGGTAAACAATTAAAGCATCCATATTCAAAATTAAAGATAATTATTGCCATTAGCAATAAAGCTTTGTCATTCTCCAATTGATAAAGTTTCTCTATACAGCGAAAATGAAAAATAACGTTTGTTTCTAAGTTTTCCTTATCCGCTTCAAAATCATCAGACTCAATGGATTAAAAGAATATCCGCTAATGTTGTTTTGAAGCATCACTACAGATTGATCGTAGAACAACGGAACAACCGGCGCATAATCCATTACCATCTGATCCATTTTGCGGTACAGCTCAAAGCGTTTTTCGTTATCGGTTTCATAATAGCTTTTCTCAAACAGCTGATCGAATTCTTTATTGTAAAAAGCAGTATAATTTGGTCCATAAGGAACTTTGTTTTTTGAGTAAAACATAGAAAGGAAATTCTCTCCATCGCCATAATCGGCCAGCCAGGAACCACGGAAAAAGTTTACGCTGTTTTTCGACATTAAATCCCTTAAACTAGCACTTGGGCTTACATCAATTTTAACTTTAATACCTACGGCAGTAAGCTCGCCCTGAATAAATTCGATCAGGTCTTTATAAGTTGTAGTTGTATTTAGTGTTACTTCTCCCATACCTTTACCCTCCGGGAAGCCAGCTTCCGCTAAAAGTTTAGCAGCAAGTTTTGGGTTATAAGCATACCCTTTAACAGCCAAACTATCAAAACCAGGCATGCCTTTAGGAATGAAACCAGATGTTGCCGCTATGCCAATGCCATTTCTTAGGTATTTAATCAATCGGTCACGATCTATTGAATAATTAATAGCCTGCCTGATTTTTTTTAAGCGCAATGGCGATTTCTTCACAATCGAAAGATTGGTATCAACCAATATACCAACATACTCGGTACACAGGTATGGGCTTTTGGTTAATGTAAATTTTCCTTTGTACTTCGAGGTCATCTTTCCGCTTTTGGTCAGGATATCGTCGCGGTAACTGCCGTCTACATTATAGTAGAAATCCAGATCCTTTTTCAGGAAACTCATGAAACCACTTTGTTTATCGGTGATGAAGCTGGCTTTTATGGCATCAAGGTAGGGTAGTGCAATCCCTTTGGCATCTTTTTCAAAATAATGCTCGTTTTTTAAAAGCACTAATATTTCACCTTCTTTCCAGTATTTAAATTTAAAAGGGCCGGTACCAACAGGATGGCTTCTAAAATCTTTACCATAATGTTCTACAACTTCTTTGGGTACAACAGAGCAGTATTGCGTAGTGAGTAAACTCATAAACGGCGGGAAAGGACGCACCAGTTTGATCTGGAAAGTAGAATCATTTAACGCGATAAAATTATGCTTATCCTTCACTTTGTCACTAAAAATCCATCCGCCCGATGAGGCGACCTTTGGGTCAATTAAACGATAAAAACTATATACAAAATCACTTGCAGTTACCTTTCGGCCTTTGCCATTTTTAAAAATAGGATCATCATGAAAGTAAACATCGTTGCGCAGGTTAAAAGTGTAAGTTAAGGCATCTTTCGAAACCTGCCAGCTTTTGGCTATACAGGGCAGTGTTTGCAAGGATGAATCGATCTGTACCAAACCATTAAAAATCTGGTTGGTCATCCAGATCGCATTCTGGTTGCGCGCAAAGGCCGGATCAATAGAGGTTAAACCCTGATCAAGATTAATATTAAAGACTTTTTTGTCCTGATGATCAGCATTCTCCTGACATGAAAAGAATAAGCTTACACAAAAAAACCAAAATATATAATTAAATGAGCCTCGCATGCGATTAGGAATGTTATTTTTGCACAAATTAATAAATTTAATGCAGATGTCTTTTTTAAACGATTTATTTATCGGCCTCGATGCTGTTCAACAAGAAGAATTACAGGAACGTTTAGATTTAGTGGAGCATAAGATTAAGTTTATGGATAAAATGCCTGTAGTCTGCTTAGATACGAGCAACAATCCGGAATATTTTTTATCAGAAGAAATTTCGCTGGCAGGTGGAATGATAGAGACTGACATACTAAGCGCTGTTTTTATTATTTATTATGAGCCGGGTAAAACTCTAACCGATTTAATGAGAGAAGTGCCTGCGGCATTAAATACCGATTGGCAAGCGGTGCAGAACAACAGAATCATTTTATTGAATGACGATGTTAACCGCGAAAGAACTGCCGAAAATGCCGTTTCGCTAATAGAAGATATCGCCGAAATGTTACACCCGGGTTCTTTTATCTTTGGCCACGAAGGTGATAAATGGATCAGGTTTGGCGCATAGAGATTCTGAGATTTGAGATTTGAGACGTTAGATTTGAGATCGGAGACGAAAACTTTGCAACTTCACAACATTCCATGCTTCCATGCTTGCGCTCGTTTCCAAACGAGTGCATAAATAGTAATACGATTTAATCGTTTGAGGCGATAAGCAATTCAACGCTTGTGGCCTAATCTTATGGGTAGGTTGGCAGCCTGTTAGCTAAAGATTGGTTTTTTCTGTCAGATAGAAATATCTGACAGCACCAGAAAATTTTACAACTTCCAGCCTATAAACTTTCCAACTTTTACCTTTAACCTTCCGGCCCTCTACCTTCCAACCTTTAAATTTCCTTAATCTGGTACTCTTCTATTTTACGGTAAAGTGTGGTTAAACCGATTCCCAGCAATCGCGAGGTTTCTGTTTTATTCCCTTTGGTATGGATGAGCACTTTTTGAATGTGCTGCTTTTCTATCTGTTGTAGATTATAATCGTTTTCTATTGGTGCAAATTCAAAAAATTCAGGAGGTAAGGCGGTAGCGTTTAAAGTATCTCCATCTGAAAGGATTACCAAACGTTCGATCACATTTTTAAGTTCCCGGATATTTCCTTTCCAGCTATGATCACCGAATATTGATAATATCTTATCATCCATTTTTGGTGCTGATCGGTTTACCTTATCTGCAAATTCTTTCAGGTAAAACTTAGCCAATGCAGGGATGTCTGCTTTGCGCTCGCGTAGCGGAGGTAAGGTAATGGTGAAAACCGAGAGCCGGTAATAAAGATCGGAGCGGAATTTTCCAGAAGTTGCGTCAGCTTTTAAATCTTTATTTGTGGCGGCTAAAATCCGAACGTTTACCTGCTGCGTTTGCGTATCGCCTACTTTGATAAAAGTCTGGCTTTCGAGTACACGCAACAACTTTGCCTGTAAATCGAGGTTCATCTCGCCGATTTCATCCAGTAATAATGTGCCACCATTAGCCTCTTCCAATAGACCTTTCTTGTCTTTATTGGCGCCTGTAAAAGCCCCGGCTTTATATCCGAAGAGTTCGCTTTCCAATAAATCAGGGCTAAAGCCGCTGCAGTTTAAGGCCACAAATGGTTTTGCTGCCCTGGGGCTTTCGTAATGGATAGATTGAGCAAAAACTTCCTTCCCGGTTCCAGTTTCGCCCAGTAACAAAACAGTAGTATCAGTTGCACTTACTTTCTTAGCAAGATCAATCGCTTCCTTTAAAGCTTTTGATTGACCGATTATGGTTTCGAAGCTGTGTTTTTTAGCAATTTTGTTTTCAAGATCGGAAACCCTGCGCTGCAGATTTGATTTATCCATCGCCTTGTACAAAAGCGGAATAATTTTGTCGTTATCATCGCCTTTTACCAGATAATCAAATGCCCCGTTTTTAATCGCCAAAACGCCATCGGCAATGGTGCCATAAGCGGTAAGATTTATAATTTCGACATAAGATTTTAGCGCTTTGATATCTTTAACCAGCGCTACTCCATTAACATCGGGTAGTTTAACATCACTGATTACAATGCTGACATCGTTATTTTTAAGCAATTTAAGGCCTTCTTTTCCAGTATTGGCCTGTAAGGTCTTAAATCCTTCTAATTCTATAATCCTGGAAAGTAAACTGCAGATTTTCTTTTCATCATCGATGATGAGCACCATGCCATTCATAGGTAAAATTTATGCTGCAATATTAAGTATAAAAATATCGAAAGATGACGGGGTGGATAAAATAAACGGCTTTGGTTTTTATGCTTCAGACTCTGGACTACCGACTCCGGACTTATTTTTCTTCCTCCGGTCTGTGTCCCACAGAACGAAAGGATAAATATTGCAAATTGGATTTGCAAAAGAAAGGGGGGCTGTGGTGACATAGACCAAGGGTTGAGATTAATCGAATTTTCGAAAAACAGCGTAAGGGTCTTCGACTACGCTCAGACTGACAAATGCATGGTTATTTTTGATCTTTAAGCTTTGGTCTTTGGACTTCAGACTCTGGACTCCCGACTCCGGACTTATTTTGTACCTTTTTCGTTTCCGAAGCATTAAAGTAAAAGCTTTTTGAGCATATTTGGTTTTTGCAAAACAAATTCTATGTTTAAGAGACTAACCGCAATATTTATATTTTGCTTTCCAGCAGTTTTTTGTGCTGCCCAACAAGTACGCCCAGCCAAATCATCTGAAATTTATAGAGAGATAAAAACGTTAAAACACCTTCCAAAAGTTTTATATCTCGCTGCTCACCCCGATGATGAAAATACTGGTTTATTATCTTGGTTGATCAACGATCAAAATGTAGAAACGGCTTATTTGTCGCTTACCAGGGGAGATGGCGGACAAAACCTTTTGGGCACAGAACAAGGTGCTGCCTTAGGACTGATCAGGACACACGAACTTTTGGAAGCCCGTAGATTGGACGGTGCACAACAATTTTTCACCAGGGCAATCGATTTCGGCTTCTCTAAAAATACCAACGATACTTTTAAACAGTGGGATGCCGATAGCATTACCGCCGATGTGGTTTGGGTGATCAGAAAATTTAGGCCCGATGTGATTATCTGCCGATTCCCACCAACTGCTGCTGCGGGTCACGGACAACATGCAGCTTCGGCTGTTGTTGCAGAGAAGGCATTTAAGGCTGCTGCCGATAAGAACATGTTTCCAAACCAGCTTAAATATGTTTCTGTTTGGCAGCCAAAAAGATTGTTATGGAACACCTTTAGGTTTGGTTCTGTTAATACCACAGCCGAAAATCAATTAAAGGCAACTGTTGGGCAATACGACGCACAACTGGGAATGGGGTATGGTGAATTGGCAGGATTAAGCCGAAGTTTACACAAAAGCCAGGGAGCAGGAACGCAGTCGGTGGCTGGTGTACGTTCCGATTATTTTACAAATGTTTTAGGCGAGCCTGCTAAAAAAACTTTGTTTGATGGCTTAAGCCTTAACTGGTCAGACAAAGGCATAGGCGATATTGATGAACTGATTGATATTATACTATTATCTTTCAATTATAACCAACCCGATAAGAGCCTGCACGGACTGTTGATGCTGAGAAAGAGAATTGCTGAATTGCAGGATGCAGCCTTGAGAAAAGATAAACTTGCGGCTATCGATAACATCATTTTAAGCAGTGTAGGTTTTATGGGCGAGGTAGTAACCAATCAACCCGAAGCAATTGCCGGCAACAGTTATAATTTCCGTTTAAACTTAATTTCAAGATCGGCCACCCCCGTTACGATTGAAAATGTAAACTGGTTAAACCAGACGGATAATTTAAATAGAAAGCTCGCTAACGACTCGTTGATTACCATTGAACGCAAGATTCAGATTCCTGCTGATGCGGCAATTACTGAACCTTATTGGTTAGCTAAGCCTGCAAAAGATGCGGCAACATTCAGCGTAGCTAATGATACTTTAATCGGGCTTCCGGAAATGCAATCGCCCGTTAACGTGCGGTTGTCACTGAAAATAGAATCGGAAAAATTTGAAATCAGATTGCCTTTATCTTATAAAAAATTAGATCCTGTTAAAGGTGATGTTGTAGAAGCCCTCAGGGTTATCCCTGCCCTCGATTTAAGTTTTAGCGAGCCGGTTTATTTCGCTAAAGAAAAAGAAGCTTTAAATGTTAGCCTTCGTTTACGGGCAAATAAGAATATTAATTATGGTAAGGTAAGTTTCAAGATCGGCAATCAGGTAGTGAAAACCTTTCAAGGGATCAACCTGGCAGAGAACACCATCAATACAATGAATTTTCTTCTCCCGGTTGAAGATTTAGCAAAAATTAAAACCAGCCAGAATAAATTAGAAGCTGTTTTTTCATCGGAAGCGAATGAATATTCAAAAGGCCAGGTATTAATTCAGTATCCGCATTTGCCCACCCTACAGTATTTTGTTCCGGCAACAACCTGGTTGATTAAGGGAGACGTAAAGGTGCTGGCGAAAAAAGTTGGGTATATTGAAGGGGCCGGAGATCTGATCCCTGAGTTTTTAAGACAGGCAGGCTTGCAGGTTGATGTATTAACAGAAGCAGATATCCTGAATTCAGCAAAACTGGCCAGTTACGATGCCGTGGTAACAGGAGTAAGGGTAATCAATACCGAAAAAAGAATTAAAAACTGGCAAACTGCTTTGCGCGGTTATGTAGAAAACGGTGGAACCATTGTAATGCAGTACAATACCACACAAGATATGGCACTACAGGATTTTGGTGTTTATCCGTTTAGCATCAGTGGTAAAAGGGTAACCGAAGAAAATGCAGAAGTTAAATTTTTAAAGCCTGAACATAAACTGTTAAACTACCCAAATAAAATTACTGCTGACGATTTTAAAGGCTGGGTGCAGGAGCGCGGTGCTTATTTCCCTGATAAATGGGATGCTAAGTACGAACCGCTTTTCGAGATGCACGATACTGATGAAGAGCCGCTTCAAGGATCGACCTTGTATACAAAATATGGCAAAGGGAATTTTATTTATACGCCTTTAGCTTTTTTCAGGCAATTGCCTGCCGGCAATGTTGGTGCAGCCAGATTGTTCTTTAACTTTTTATCGGCTGGGAAATAGACGATAACTAAAGGCCGCAAACAATGAAAATTGGTTTCTTTTATTTAAATTTGATATATGGACACTATGCGAATTAACATATTAAACCCAAAAGCTACTAAATTATTGAAAGACTTAGCTGCTTTAAAACTTATTGCTATTCAAGATGTTTCCAAAAATGGATTTGCAGAGGTATTGAAAAAACTACGTTCTAAATCTCAAACCATCCCTACATTCGAAGATATAACAAATGAAGTAGAGTTGGTTAGAGCTAAACGTTATGCGAAATCTGAAAAGTAGGATAATTCTCGATACTAATCTTTGGATTAGCTTTCTAATCTCAAAAGATTTTTCCAAGCTTGATGAAATAATTTTCTCGAAAAAGAGCATTTTAATCTTTAGCCAAGAACTATTAGAAGAATTTCTTGAAGTTGCTAAGCGCCCAAAGTTTAGGCGTTATTTTGCGCAAACAGACATTGAAGAATTACTTGAAACTATAGATGAGTATGGAGAATTCATTGTAGTCAAATCTAAAATTGAAATTTGTCGGGATGCAAAGGACAATTTTTTACTTTCACTCGCTGTTGATGGGAAAGCTGACTTCTTGTTAACTGGCGATCAAGATTTATTGATGATAGAAAAGATCGGCAAGACAAATATTAAAACAATTTCATCATTTTTTGAAGATGAGGTTAACAAAGTATAACAAATCAGGAACTTTTGATATAGTTGTCATTTTGTGATCTAATTTTTCGGAATGTGTCCTTAAAAATGAAAAATCAATTTAAAAACTGGAATACCTGGTATATTTTACTCGCTTTGGCGCTGGTATTTCAGATTGTATTTTATTACCTGTTTACTAAATTCTGGGCATGAGTAATATCGATTGGGCAGTACTGATATTTACTTTGCTTGCTGTGGTAACCTATGGCGTTTTTATTGGTCGTGGACAAAAAAGCAATGCTTCTTATTTAAAGGCCGATAATAAAATGCCCTGGTACATTGTGCTATTGGGTATTATGGCCACGCAGGCCAGTGCCATTACTTTTTTATCTGCACCTGGGCAGGCTTATACCGATGGCATGCGCTTCGTGCAGTACTATTTTGGTCTGCCACTGGCAATGATTGTCATTTGCATTACTTTCATCCCGATTTTTCAAAGATTGAATGTATATACCGCCTACGAATACTTAGAGAACCGTTTCGATAAAAAAACAAGGGTTTTAACTTCGTTGCTGTTCCTGTTCTCGCGGGGATTGTCGACAGGGATCAGCATTTATGCACCAAGTATTATCCTGTCCAGTGTTTTAAACTGGAATATTTATTTAACCAATATCCTTACTGGTGGGATTCTATTAATTTATACCTATGTTGGTGGTGCAAAGGCAATTGCACATACACAGAAACTACAGTTTTTGATTATTTTAGGAACAATGGCCTTTGCCGGATATCTTTTGGTGCAGAATATGCCTAATGGAATCGGATTTAAAGATGCACTTTACCTGGCCGGGAAATCGGGTAAATTAAATGTAATTACCACCGAATTCGATTGGAAGGATAAATACAATATCTGGAGCGGTTTAATTGGAGGCTTTTTCCTCGCGCTTTCTTACTTCGGGACAGATCAGAGCCAGGTGGGAAGGTACATTACCGCGAAAGACAATACCAATGCTAAAATGGGATTACTGTTGAATGGACTGGTTAAAATTCCGATGCAGTTCGCTATCCTGTTAATCGGCGCATTATTGTTTGCTTTCTTCTCATTAAAGCCCGCACCGATTTATTTCAATGAACGATCCTACCAGTATTTAAAAGAAACACAGCCACAGCAGGCGGCTGCTTTCGAAAAAGAACATACCGCTTTAGCGCAGAAATTTAACCAGCAATCAAAAAATATCCTGGTAGAAAAGGAAAAGCAATTACCATCTTTAAATGCTTCAATAGCGGATTTTAAATCGACACAGAAACAGGTGAAAGAACTGCATGGCAGGGTAGAAGAGGCAATCAACAAGTCGAATTACAATGCAGAGAAAACCGATACCAATTATATCTTTTTATACTTTGTAAAGAATACCCTTCCGGTTGGGATGATCGGCTTGCTTTTCGCCGTTATCTTTTTGGCCAGTTGGGGCTCTATTTCTGCTGCATTAAATTCGCTGGCGGCATGCTCATTAAAAGATGTACACCTCATTTTTGGTAAAAAAGAAGTAGACGACGAAACTGAACTGAAATATAGCCGTTTACATACTTTGGCCTGGGGTATTTTTTCAATAGCTGTTGCCATGTTTGCTACACAGATGGGTTCGTTAATCGAAGCTGTTAATGTTCTGGGCTCGCTCTTTTATGGGCCAATTCTTGGTATTTTTTTAGTGGCATTTTATTTTAAAAAGATAAACGGACCTATCGTATTTATTGCAGCCATCTTATCCGAAATTGCCGTTATCGCTGTATATGAGTTCGATATTGTTTCATTCCTTTGGCTCAATGTAATCGGCGCAGCAGCAGTAATTATGTTTTCGGTAATTGGCCTCTTGTTTTCTAATCCAAAAATAGTAGTCGACAAATAATTTAATTTTTACGTGCAGCAGATATTTGCTCCCGGGCACGAGCCTAAAATTTAATACCTTTATTTTCGACAAAATAGATAACGCTAAATATGAACGAAGCTTGGGTTGACAGGTGGAATGACCGATACAGTACCGATGAGTTTGCTTATGGCGAACAGCCGAATAACTATCTAAAAGAGCAGTTGATGCAGCTCAATACCGGAGCAATACTTTTTCCGGCAGAAGGGGAAGGCCGAAATGCTGTTTTTGCCGCTAAACTCGGCTGGAAGGTTTCGGCCTTTGATATCAGTATTGAAGGAAAGAATAAAGCACTTCAACTCGCAGAAAACAATAATGTCAGTATTGATTACCAGGTGGGAGAACTCCAGGAACTAGACTATAAAGCTGAACAGTTTGATGCCATTGCCTTAATTTATGCACACTTTCCATCGGCAATTAAATCAACTTACCACAAAACATTAAGTAACTATTTATGCAAGGGCGGTTTGCTTATTTTCGAAGCTTTTAGCAAGAAACACCTTGATTATCTTGCCAAAAACGAAAAAGTTGGCGGACCAAAAGAAATAGATATGCTATTTTCGATCGAGGAAATAAGAGCCGATTTCGAAAATTATGAGATTCTGGTGCTGGAAGAAAAAGAAATTGAACTGAATGAGGGTTTGTTTCATAACGGCCTGGGCTCAGTAATCAGATTTGTTGGAAGAAAGAAATAAAACGGTTTGATCTATAACCCAGAGACAGTAAATTTTCGCTCAATTTTTTTCGACACTTGCATTATAGTTTTTATCAACCTAAAGCCATAAATTCGTAAAATCAAAAACAACAAAAACAGATAAATATAATACTATGAAAACGATGATTAAATCAATCGCATTGCTATTTACAGCAATTACTATTTCTGTAAGTGCAATGGCACAAGATGCTCAGCCTAAGCCAAGTCCAGCGGCTACAGCAACGGGAAAAGTTAAAGGTGCAACCATTACCATCACCTACAGCAGCCCTGCTGTAAAAGGACGTAAAATCTGGGGCGGTTTAGAAGCCTTTGATAAAGTATGGCGTGCAGGTGCAAACGAGGCGACTACTTTCGAAACCGATAAAGATATCATGGTTGAAGGTAAACCTTTGGCAGCTGGAAAATACAGCTTCTTTTTAATCCCTAAAGAAAGTGGAACCTGGACTGCTATTTTTAACAAAGAACCAAAACAATGGGGTGCTTACAAATACGAAGAAGCTAAAGATGCTTTGCGTGTTGATGTTAAAACCAAAGCTTTGAAAGCTACACAAGAACGTTTGGTTTATAAAATTACCAAAGGCGGATTCGCTTTAGAATGGGATAAAATTTCTGTTCCGGTTAACATTAAATAATTAGATAAAATTACTTTAGAGCCGTCCAGATTTCATATTTGGACGGCTTTTTTATGTATTATTTTTTTGGAAGATGACTTTGCAGTTGTTTCTGATGGTTTGTGCACCCTGCAGCCCAACCAATGAAACACTGCTGTAGCCACTTAGCCCCGGTTGAAGCGTTACCCTGCAGCAACGAGGTACGAGGAAGCGAAGCGTAAAAGCGCAAAACGGGAGGAAACTTCTTGTTTAGTACAGGCTTCGCGCTTCAATTGAAAACGATCGTTTTTTAATAGGAAAAGAATGTACTGTGGTTCTTGGCGGTTTGCAGTCCCGCCATTCGCTATAGTTCCGATGAAGAATCGGGAGCTGCCGCTGCTGTCGGGTTTAAGGATAAAGGTTTCTGCACCCTGCAACCCAACAAATGAAATACTGCAGTAGCCACCTGGCCCGGTTGAAGTATTATCCCAATGTTATTAAGTTATAAGATAAATCTCGAAAAAATGTCACCCTGAGCGTAGTCGAAGGGCATTTATTTGCGATTATCCTATCGGTTGATGTCTCACCGACCGAAATAAAAGATATTCTTATTAGAGGAAATGAGCGGCTTGCGGTTCTTGGAGGTTTGCAGTCCCGCCATTCGCTATAGTCCCGATGAAGAATCGGGAGCTGCCGCTGCTGTCGGGTTTAAGGATAAAGGTTTGTGCACCCTGCAACCCAACAAATGAAATACTGCAGTAGCCACCTGGCCCGGTTGTAGTGTTACCAATGTAATTAAGTCAAACCATTCCACACAAGCAAATTTAACCACAGATAGGAAGGATGCACACAGATATGAAAATCCGTGTTTATCTGTGCTCATCTGTGGTTAAAAACGCTTAACTTAATGACATTGAGCGTTGCCTTGCAGCAACGAGGTACGAGGCAGTGAAGCGTAAAAGCAAAAAAAAGGGAAGAAACTTCTTATGCTTTACAGCCCTTGCGCTCTAAAAAACATATTTTGTTAAAGCGTTTTCTCCCCCTTCTGTAAAGAACTTAAAACATAATATCTACTTCATGTTAAAATGCTATTTTAGGCCGATTTAAAAACCAAACATTATAATGAAGCTTCCCATTAAACTATTGGCTTTATTGCCGCTTCTTTCGTTAAACGTTTTAGCGCAACAAAAAACACAGCGTTTTTCTGTTAAAACGGCAAAGCCTGTCGATCAGGTTAATGTTTTTTTAGGATCTTCAGCAGATCATGGGCAGATGTCGCCAGCTGCATCCGCTCCTTTTAGCATGTTGAGCATAGGCCCTCAAACTTACCCTAAAACACATACCGGTTACGAGTATCTGGCTAAGAAATTTGAAGGCTTTACCCACAACCGTTTCGAGGGAGTAGGCTGTCAGGGTTCGGGTGGTAATATTTTCATCAAACCGTTTTTAGGTAGTGATCCAACGAAGTCAGAACTGATCAAGATTTCTGAAAAAGCCAGTCCGGGTTATTATGAAGTGGGTTTTGAAAATAAAATTAAAGCCAGTTTTACTGTATTGGGCAAAGCCGGGAAGCATGCCTACCAATTCCCGAAAGGAGCAAAAGGTTTTTATCTCGATTTGGGTTATGCTTTTAATGGTGCTTTTGTAGCCGAATCGCACGAGGTAAATGGTAATGCCCTAAGCGGATGGATTACCTCGAAAACCACTTGTGGAGCAGGTAAATACAAGCTGTTTTATTATATGGAAATCGGCGATAATGTATCATGGAAAGTAATCGACGATCATAAAATGATTGCTATGATTAAAGGAGAATTAACTTCGGTAGGAATCAACATTGCACTTTCGTCGGTAAGTGTCGAAGCCGCAAAAGCTTCTATCAATAAAAGTCCTTTCAGTACCGTAAAAGAACAAAGTAAAGCCGATTGGAATACAAATCTTTCAAAAATTGCCGTAAATGGCGATCTGGAAAGTGCAAAGCTATTCTACTCGCTTTTATACCGTACCATGCAATCGCCTTATGTAATTTCCGAAACTGATGGAACATATCGCAATACGAAGGGCGAAATTCAGAAAGATAAAGAAATCCGCTACAATGGCTGGGCCATTTGGGACAATTACCGTACGCAGTTACCTTTGCTTTCGCTAATTGAACAAGATAGGTATGCCGGAATGGTTAGTTCTATCGCTGATCTGTATAACTCGGGCAAAAAAGATTATGCCGGGCAGAATGAGCCATCAAATACCGTGCGTTCTGAACATGCCATTGTGGTTTTGCTTGATGCCTATCGCAAGGGTTATCCGGTAGCTTTTAACAAGATTGCCGATTCGTTAGTGAAAGAGGTTAATGGTCTGGATTATAAATCTCCAGATAAAGCACTGGAATCGAGTTACGATAACTGGGCATTGGCAGAAATCTTCAAGATTTTAAAGGATAAAGAAAAATCTGATTTTTATCTCGGTAAAGCGCTAGAATACAAGAAATATTGGAATAAAGATTTTAAAGATATGACCAAAAACGATGTCGACCGTATGCAGGCCCGAGGGTTATACCAGGGTACCATTTGGCAATATCGATGGTTTGTGCCTTATGATTTTAAAGGATTGATTGAATTGGACGGGGGAGAGGAATCTTATCTGGCAAAACTCGACGAGTTTTTTGCACGTGATTTATACAACCATGCCAATGAACCAGATTTGCAGGTACCACTGATGTATAATGTTACCAAGTCTGGTTATAAATCGCAGTATTGGATGCATCAATTGGCTGCTGATACGGTAATCCAGAATTATTTTAACGATAACAGCCGTGGGATCGGTAGTTATATCGGTAAAATTTACAGAAACCAGCCACATGCCTATTTGCGCACGATGGACGATGATGCTGGTGCCATGAGTGCCTGGTATGTGTTTGCGGCAAGTGGTTTTTCTCCTGCCTGTGTAGGCTGGCCAATTTATTATTTAAATGTGCCTTTATTTCCATCGCTAAGTTATAGCCTGCCAAAAGGAAAGACTTTTACGATCGAAACTGAAAATTTTAGCCTGAAAAACAAATATATCAAGGCTGTTTTCCTAAACGGAAAGCCTTTTAAAAGGAACTATATTACCCAAGAAGATATTAATGCCGGAGGGGTGCTAAAAATCGTTAGTTCGGCCGTGCCGGTTAAAATTTCGGATACCGAAAACTGGATTTCGAGTCTTGGACAATAATTTTAAAAATTTACAAAAAACTGCAAACTTATTTCAGACAATCCTGTTGTTCTAGTATAAATTTCAAGATCATGGCACCTTTAAAATTAAGCGAAGAACAGCATGCTACATTAAGCAATAGAAACACATTAGAACAAATTAACGAACAACCTTTAGAACTTCATCCAGAAGCCTATAAAGTGAAAGGCCCATCTCCGGATAAGATGAAGACGGTATCCTCTTCATTAAGGAATTACGCCCATGGTTTGTACGGGTTGTTGTAAAACGCCTCCAATAAAATCTCATCATACCAGATTATATAAAGCAGCCAGGACTTAAAAAAAACTGTCTGCTTTTTTTATTGAGTTTTAAAGAAGTCAAGTTTTTAAAACTTGACTTCTTCGGATATATTGAATTCTATAGCAGCTATTCGATTTGATGATTGCAGATATAGAAGTATTGGCTTTGAATTTGATGCTGTTTAGCAAAATTATCTTTACCACCAAAAAAATCTAATACCTCTTCTCTTTTCAATATTGTCTTTTTCTCGGACAAAATCGATTGATAAGATGACCATTTGTAATTCTCAAATTCTGTACAGATGCCATGTTTTAATACATTTGCATGGATATAAATAACCAATTGATGTAAATGCATTTCGTCAATAATTCTCACTCTTCGAAAGGGATTGACAAACAAAGATCCAGATCTGTCATTTTTCTTATTAACGCCATTGCATAGGCAATGAAAAAATCCTTCATCTGAAATTCAAGAGCTTCGCTATAACAGATTTCATTAGCTAAGTATTTTTTCTGGTGCGTTTTTAAAGAATCTTCATTCAAAGATTCTAAATGCAATTTAAGTTCATCTGAACTTGTGTTTTTTATCAAGAAATGAGAGTGATTATCCAATAGGATATAAGCATAAGTGTTTAAATAGCCTGTAGAATACTGAGCATATTTTAGCAGAAAATATAACCTATTGTCGTCGTCTTTAAATAATTTTGAGCCACTAACGGATTTGCAGATAATATGCATAAATTCCTCTTCGACAAAATCTTCAATGTATTTTTCATTAATTGGCATAATTGAATTTATCAATTTTTTTTAGAGCATCAAATTTCATTAATTCAATTTGATAGAAGTCAAGTTTTTAAAACTTGACTTCTATGTATACAATCCCTACCTTACCCTTATGAAACAAAGTGCCGGAATATTACTCTTCAGAAGAAAAGATCAGCAGGTGGAATTTTTTCTGGTTCATCCGGGCGGGCCGTTCTTTGCCAAAAAAGATATTGGCTTCTGGACAGTACCTAAAGGGGAATTAAATGAAGGCGAAGAGCCGTTAAAGGCTGCTATCCGCGAATTTAAAGAGGAAACAGGTCAAAGCTTAACCGGCGACTTCATCGAATTAACTTCAGTTGTGCAAAAGGGAGGTAAAAAAAGTATTGTGCTGGGCTGTGGAAGGAGATCTTGATCCTTCAACAATTGTTAGTAATACCTTCGAAATAGAATGGCCGCCGAGATCGGGTAAAAGGCAAAGTTTTGCTGAAATAGATAAAGCCCGGTGGTTTGCCTATCCCGATGCTGTTAAATACATGAATGAAAAGCAGATTGCTTTGCTTGATGAAGTAAAATCCAAACTAAGCCTTTAATTCGAAGTGTGAAATTTCCTTCTCGGCACCATTGATGATCATCGAAACCTGGTGATCGCCGAGATGAAATTTACGCGTAGTAATCAACACGAATTTTTGTTTACGGATAATGTTCACTGCTGCACCTCCAGGGTATATCCGCTCAGAAATTTTATACACTTTTTTGGTGTTCTGCCCGTTTTGCTTTTTATAGTAAATGGCGTATTCCAACCTCACTTTTTGTTCAGTCGGGTTTTCGTTCAGAATAGAAAATGAAAACTCCAGACTTTCGCCAATTTTGATCTGGGTCGTTAAGATTTTGAAATCTTTTAATAAAATCCCTGCGTCATCTAAGCCATAATGTTTAAGGATATCGGCATGGCCTTGTTTAAGTAATGTACGGCTGCCATGTTTAATAATGGCATCTGTTTCGGCACCCAAACCCGACCAGCTTTTAGCAACATTTAAAACAACCTGAGGATGATCTTTTGCAATATCGTTTAAGCTATTGGCAACGCTCCGCCTTACGTATTCTGATGGATCTGTTTTAAGGTTTTCCAGTATCGGTAAAATGGATGTCGGGTCTTTTTTCAGAAAGGGGATACCCATGGCCCAGGGTAATCGCGGACGGCTTCCTTCACTCGCAAGTCTCCGCACTTTATGGCTTTCGTGCAACGACCATTGCTGCATCTTTAAAATCATCTCATTTTCGTATTTTAAAATAAAAGGACGAACGGCAAACTCGCAGCTTACAAACTGCGTAACAAATTCTAGCGCTTCAACGGAGCCTTCGAAATCATTAATACCATAGGTTTCGATATAATCAGGTAAAAACATATAGGCCAGGCCATCTTCTCCGATACCCTGAATCCTTAATTGTGCGATAGTTTTTTTAATTAACGCTATCGTTTGAGAATAATCTTCAGGCAAAAAATCATGTAATACCTTTGAGGTGTGTTTCATCCGCTCTTTTAATTCTTTTGATTCAAATTCAGCAGTAAAAATCTTTTTAACAAATTTTCCTTTGTCGAAACCTGGAACGGTAACCGTTAGTGCATGGGCTAATCTATCGTAAAAGGCTGGAGAATATAAATCTTTAAGGGGGCTGGCCATATGGTTTGATAATTACAAAGAGGAAAATTATTTTAATGCGACGCTAATTTACTAAAAATATTAGTATGTTAAGGCGGCTCATTCAAATAATTATTTCATCTTATCATTTTTACGTAGCGTTTAAGAATTTCAGCTTTTTCTTTGGCACATTTGCTTATTATAAAAATAACAAAATGAATACAACAAAAATAGGTTGGATCGGATTAGGGAATATGGGGATCCCGATGGCAGCGCAATTGATAAAAGCAGAATATGAGGTTGCAGTTTATAACAGGAGCAAGGGCAAGGAAGCTTCTTTGAAAGAAATTGGTGCATCAATCGCTGAAACACCTAAAGAGCTGATTGCAGCTACTGATGTGGTAATTGTTATGGTTTCTGATGATGCCGCAATAGAACAGATTTTTAATGGAGAAGAAGGCCTTTTTAGTGAAGATACTTCCGGTAAGATCATCATCAATATGAGTACGGTTTCTCCTTCAATATCGAAAGAAATGGCTAGGCAGTGTAAAGCAAAAGGAAACTTTTATTTAGATGCGCCAGTTTCAGGGAGTGTGAAACAGGCAGAAACCGGTCAGTTGGTTATCATGGTTGGGGGTGAAGAAGCTGCTTTTAGTCAGGTAAAACCGATTCTGGAAAAAATGGGCAAACTTGCCAAACTTGTTGGCGGTAATGGTGCGGGTAACAGTGCAAAACTGGCTATCAATTCACTTTTGGCCTTATATGCACAGGGCTTGGCCGAAACTGTTTTGTTCGCCAATGAACAAGGAATTAGAACAGCGGATTTGTTAGAATTGATCAACAATGCAGCCATTGGCAATATTTTTACCAAAATTAAAGGTGATGCCATTATTGCGGATAATTACAAAGCTGCTTTCGCCCTTAAACATATTGTAAAAGATCTTAACCTGGCAAAAGCCGAAGGTATTTCATCGCCATTGGCTAAAACAGCACTAAATACTTTCGAAGTGGCAGCCTCAAAATATGGAGAAGAAGATATTATTGCGGTAATTAAACAGCTTAAAGAATAAAGCGATCCTTTTTAATACTAAAGTTGATAACCATAGGAGATTTTTGCTTTTCCTATGGTTATTTATTTAAATAATTCATCTAACTTATTAGTTGTCGCTCTGTTCAGATAAGAATTCTAGTAGGTTTTTCTGCATTATACCGTCTTTGTTTTGCCCGAATATGGTATCATTTAAAGTAATAACATATTTTGGATAGTTGTCTTCTATTTTTAAAAGATTTCCAAATTCCCGGGCTGCAGTATTCTCGCTCTGTATGGTCAAGCAAACTTGTATGTATATCTTTTTGCCGTTTTTTTCTGCTACAAAATCAATTTCGTTGTCGCCTAGTTTACCAACAAAAATATTAAAGTTCTGTTGTCTTAAATGTAAGTAAACTGCGTTTTCCATCAATTTATGAATATCCGCCAATTGATTAAAACCAATAATGGCATTTCGGAGGCCTAAATCTTCAAAATAATATTTTTCTCCGATTTCAAATATTTTTAGCCCCCCAACTTCAGAGCGCTGAACTTTATGTACAAAAAAAGTATTGCTTAATGCCCGTAAGTAATTTATGGTTAGCTGCGTAGAAATATCTACTTTTTGGGATTTTAGATATTTGCTGATATTGTTGGCCGAGAATAAACTGCCGGTATTATCTGCGAGATAGGTAACTAGGTTTTCTAAAAAGGAAACATTACGGATATTCTCTCTGGCCACAACATCTTTTAGCAATATTGTAGCGTAAACACTTCGAAGATATTCATAAGGCAGGTTTTCTTGTAATCCAATATTTGGTAAAAATGGCATTCCCCCATACTTAAGATAAAGCATGAGTGACTCTGATTTATTTTCAAGCTGATGAAATTCAAGGAATTCAAGAAAGCTTAAGGCATGGATCTGAAAAACCATATACCTACCTGATAAATGGGTAGCAAGTTCACCAGAAAGCATATTGGCATTGCTACCGGTACAATAAATATCGCAGGTGTTTTTTGCCAGTAAACTCCGTAAAGTCCGTTCAAATTCTTTTACTTCCTGAACCTCATCAATAAAGAAATAGTTGTTTTTATCTGATGGAAACTTGTCTTTAAGATAAGCAGATAAATCTTCATGTGTTTTAATGTGCGAAAAATCACTCACCTCCATATTGATATATACGATGTTAGCATTGTTATCTGCGGTCTCGATATTTTCCATCAACTGAAGCATAACATAGCTTTTGCCTACACGCCTTTGACCAGTAAGTACCTTTATTACTTGTTTATTGATAAACGGAATAATCCGGTTCGTATATATTGATCTTTTTATAAGTTTCATGTATATCGTATATTTTTATCAAAATACAATAGGTTTCATGTATGTCGTATTCTTTTGTCAAAAATACAAAAAGTTTCATGTATATCGTATAAATTTAGATGGTTATATTCTAGACCGCCAAAAGTGCTGCATAGAATAATTGCCGGTACAATTAAACCATAAGGAGATATTATTCTTAATGATTAATTTTAGTTAGACCTGCTGTTGAGTAGATACGGTTATATGCTGCATTATTCAACAGCTTTTTTGCGATTGCCTAACAGAAAAATTGCCCTTTCTTAATACGTGATCTTAAAAATTAGTAAGTATATCCTTGCTATATACACTATTTATTTGCAAGTTTTGCTTAGGTGTTAAGCTTAAATCAATATCGAGATAAGAGAGAAGCAGGTCAGTAGGGATCTGGTCAAATAGTCCAGGATAAATACGTTTAAATAGCGATATTCTGTTTTCAGTATTCTGCAGTCTAAATAAGACGTTTCTATTGTTTACATCAGATATGGCAGTTTGGAGGAGATAAGTATTAAATAAAGAATCAAGAACAGGATACCATTCGCAGCCTTCCTCCAGCTCAGATTTGTCTATCAAAAAAACGATAGTATCCTTTATGGCAAAAAGATTGAAGTTACCGTCTGCTTGTTTAAAACCATTCGGGATATATACGCTACCTTTCGTGCCCAACCATATATTGGCCTGCTCGGCCTCTTCATTCACTAAATAGCCATTAACCAGGCCATCTGCTACAATTATAATGTTATCGTTAGCAACTGAACTGTTTGGCTTAAAAAGCGTTTTTCCTTTGCGAATGCTGAGAAAGGCTGTATGTCTGTACATAAAGCGAATAGCTGCCCTATCTTTCTTCCGATCTAACAATGGAAGAAATACCTTTAAAAAATATCTGATGTAGCCTACTTCCATGTTGATTTAATTAGTTTTGTGATTAACATATTGATTTGTTTTTTATTGGGTAAATCGCATCTACAAACCGATCATGCTCAAAGGCTCCAATCCTCACCCGAATTAAAAGGGTATAATTTCCTGTCAGTTACCAATCATCGGCTCTTTCTTTTTCGTAGGTTTTAACGGCACTGCAAGGTGCTATGGGCTAAGACCAGTAGAAAACTAATTCATCTACCCGAAGCATCAGCATTGGAACATCTTCGCACATGAATAAATCGATTTAGTATTTTTGTGCGGCGATCGTTTTTTTGGTATTGCGCTAATCTTACTTAAGATCGGCTACAACTAAATTCTATATTAAAAATTAATTTTCCTCTGATTTTGATCAAGAAATATCTTGATTTTACTCATCGCTAAAACTAGGCAGTAATGTGAGCAGAGCGATAAGTTTCTAAGTGGATATTTCAGGTAAGGATATACTAATTTTTCATCGTTTTCAAAGCGTTCATATCCAGTATAATAATATTATTGCCGTCTTTTTCAATTAACCCTGCTCTTGTGAAATCTCCAAGCACCCTACTCAGTGTTTCGGTTGCAATGCCTATGAAGCATGCCAGATCATATCTGGGGAGTATAAATCTATTATGCTCTTCAGACTCATGGTTTAGTTTAGTCAGTTCAACAATTGCTTTTGCTATCCTCTTCCTTACAGAGTAATAGGCGATGTTCAGTAGCTTTTCATCACGGTTGCTTAAGCCATGGGCAAGCGCTTTAGCAAAAAAGCTGAACATGTCTGGATAGTCTGTAATTAAATTCTGGAGATCGGTATATGGGATGGTCAGTATTTCAACACTATCAATGGCTTCTGCAATTTCCTTATTTTCAGTACCTAATAGTGCACTCTGAAGTCCGAAATATTCATGCGGGCCATAAATGCCAGTGATAAATATGTTGCCGGCGGAATCGGCTACATAGGTTTTTATCTTTCCTGATAAAATGTAATGTAATCCGAGCGATCGTCTCTCTCCCTTATGATAAAGAACCTGGTTTTTTTTTAAAGATCTGGGTAAACAACCTTCGAACCTTGATCTTAACCAGGATAACTCATCGCCGCTTTTGTGGATATTCTTTAATTGAGTATGCCTTTTTAAAAATAATTCATGTTGAAGCCTTTTTTTTCTGAGCTTGACCTCTACATGATTAAGCAGCTCGCCATCATCAAAAGGGGCCATCAGGTAGCCATCAGCGCCCAATTCCATCACTCTGCGCGCAAGGTCATAATCCTGATTGTTCAATATCATAATAAAACTGATGCTCGCAGTTTCCATAAATTTATTAACAACACGCAATACCCCAATTCCGTCCATTTCAGCTACATTTACCTCCGAAATAATTACATCTACCGGACTTTTTCTGAGAATGTCGATTGCTTGCTTACCGCTATTTGTTGATTTTACATGGTATTTTCCGATTGTTAGTATTTCGGTGATTTTTATCCTTAGATCGAAATCCTCAAGTATAATCAAGATTTTAGATCCCTCCATTTAAATTTTATGTTTAATCCTGAAGGCAATAGTTTCCTTTAGATTGGCAAAACAGGTGTTAATCCTGATTTCTGGACCTTGTTGTTACGTTGTTAAAGCTTTTCGATAGACTAAATTAAGGTCTGTGAGAAAAGAAGATAGACAATTGGAATAATAGGGGTAGCAAAAAACTTAAGTCGCTGGGCGGAAAAATTATCTTGACGGAAGTGAAGATAATACTACAGGCTTTATTAAAAAAATGATGCAGTTTTTTAATAAGCATTTTTAGAGAAGGCATTTATTAGGTTTTTATAGGGATTAATAGACAAATATCCAATAAAAATCGTTATTCTGACGGATAAACAGGTTGATAATTATCAATTATATTTTTGATTGTAGTCAAGATGGCAAAAACAACCAATTAAAAAGTCTGCTTAGTGCTAGAAATTAACCTAAATAACCGTTTTTTAGTTTGTTTTAGGGAGGATAATACTTCTTTGCTGAGTACGTGAGTAATAAAACTCAAAAGATGTTGTGTTGCCAATGAAAATAATACTGTTATCAACCGATGATGAGTTTAAGTTTTTAAGGATGTTTGTATGTTTTTTGTTGTTTAAACAATTCTGTGCTTCCAGATCGATTCTTGCAAGTACAACGAAGGTTGTGATCAGGCAGCAGGTGATGAACAAATGAAATGACAAATAGCTGAACTGAAACATCCTAACATGGAAAAGAATAATCCATAACAACAATAAAAGAAAAAGGACGATGCCAAACAGCACCAATAAAAGCTTAGTATCCTGAAAGCTGATGAGGAACGGTAAAAATGTAAATGGCAATATGCCGATCATAAAGGCAAGATTTCTGGTAAATAGCTGGTTGGTTATATCGTAGATCCAGTAGTGAATGATAAAACCTATGGTAATGGTAAATGGTATAAAGATTAAAAAAGCGCATTTCTCCCAATACGAAAGCCCTCTTTGTGATAATAAAAGGTCGGCAGGGCCATCAAGGTTTAAGATCTCGATATTAAACTTGGTAAAAAAATAATATTCGCTAAAAATGGCCAGCAGCACGAGGTAAATTACTGTTAATATGAAATATTTGATAAACAGTGTATGAAGGGTATTTCTTTTATCTGCCATCTTAATTATTATAAGCGATAAAATGCAACCAGAAAACAAAAGTATAAGACATAGGATAGATTTTGATCCCAAATTTGCTTAAGCGTTACCTTATGTCCATTGATAAGAATTAAGGCGATTAATGATTGTTGTCAAAGTACCTTCTGTTCCTGGCTTATTTCTACTTTTTAGGCCTGGTTGGATTAATAAAAAATTGCCTGATTCTTAAGATGCAATACCTACTTGTTGAGACTTAAATAATAAATAGTTTTTAATTCATTAAAAATCAGTACTTTAATTGTTTTATCGAAAAATAATTAACCTAATATTTGTATCGTACGAAAAACATCGTACCTTTAGAATATGAAAAGTAATCAAACTGAAAATAATCTGCCTGAACCTACTAAAGCTGAATTAGAAATTCTTCAGGTATTATGGGAATTCGGGCCATCTACAGTTCGGTTTGTGAACGATAAATTGAACGAACAGCGGGAGGTGAACTATACCTCAACTTTAAAGCAGATGCAGATCTTAACCGAAAAGGGAATATTAAAACGTGATGAAAGCCAAATGAAGCACATTTATATTCCTGTTGAAGCTGAGGAGAAAACCAAAGTTCAGTTGTTAGACCGTTTTGTAAATACCTTATATAAAGGATCTGCCTCACAGTTAATGATGCAGCTTCTGGGTAACGAAAAAACCTCTAAACAAGAAATAGAAGAGATAAAGCGGCTATTGGATAGCATGGAATAATTAATCATAACAGATTCTAAAGAACCATAATGATGGAATTTAAGTTAATTAACCTTTTACCCGAAAACTGGCTTCATGCCGTCGGTGCTACTTTGTTCCACTCGCTATGGCTTGGGGTAATAATGGCCTTGCTTGCTGGTTTGGTTATGTTTACTACCCGAAAAGCAAGTGCGGCAATGCGCTATAACCTCCTCACTATATGTTTGGCGTTGTTTGTTTTGGCCATATTCTTCACCTTTTACAAAGAACTGCAAAAGCCTATAGGTTCTATAGCCGGTCAGGTGACAATTAATCTCCCTGGTGGGACCACCGATCAGGCCGAAATTACAAACGTACAGCATGATATGTATTCGGGACTGACCAAAATTCTTTCTTTATGGAATGCCTATGCCTATCAGATTGTACTAATCTGGTTTTTAATTATATGCGGAAAAAGCATTCAGTTAATGGTAGGTTTAAATGGCGTATATCATTTGCGTAAACATAAAACCTATGCTGCAGGTAAACAGTGGGATGAAAAGTTAGCCATGCTGGCCGAAAAATTAGGTTTAAATCAATCCGTTAAAATTATGCAGTCGGGTATTGCGCAGGCGCCAATGGTTGTGGGGCATTTTAAACCTTTAATTCTGGTTCCACTAGGTTTGCTTACCGGCCTGTCAAATACAGAGGTTGAGGCTATTCTTTCTCACGAACTGGCCCACATTAAACGTAAAGATTACCTGGTAAACCTATTGCAAAGTTTTATCGAAATCGTTTTCTTCTTTAACCCAGCGGTACTTTGGGTATCACAATTAATAAAAACAGAACGCGAACATTGCTGTGATGATTTGGCCATTACCTGTGTAAGCGATCGCAAAAACTACGTTCAGGCCCTCATATTCTGTCAGGAGTTTAAGCAGCGTGCACCTGCTTATGCCATGGCGATAACGGGTAAGAAAGGTAGCCTGCTGCATAGAGCAAGCAGGATGTTATTCAATACCAATTCAACTTTAAACAAAATGGAAAAGACAATATTAACCATCGCTCTGGTATCGGTTGTGGTTTGTAGTGCTGCGTTCAAGAGCGTGGGCAATGCAAAAACAGTTACCAGAAAAAAAATATCCACTTCAATACAAGTTTTGCAGGATACGGCGAAAAAGGCTAAGCCTATTGAAACGAAATCTGCCGATCAATTGGAAAAGGAGATCAATTCGAAAATGGATCGTCAATTGAAACAGTTAAACGAAAAACGCAAAAGCAGCGAAACGAATGAAGATGTAAAGGCAAGAATTGCTGACCAGCAAGCCAGAAAAGATGATGCTGGAAAGGCAGCAGCGGATGGGCGAATGCAGAAGGAAGATGCCAAAGCAAAGATAGCCGATGAAAAACTCCGTATTGCGGATGAGAAACTTGCAAAAGAAGATGCTAAATTAGCAAAGGAAGACGCCAAATGGGCAAAAGAAGATGCCAAATGGGCAAAGGAAGACGGTAAATGGACCCAGGATGATAAAGAGGGTAGAGGAAACCGCGTACCAAGAGCACCACGTCCGCCGCGCCCCCCTAGAGCACCAAGAGCGCCCCGTGCTGCATATGCCGTACCAGCAACCCCACCGTTGCCTTCGGTTCCTCAAACCCCAACCATTCCACCAACCCCACCAACGCCACCTGTATATAACCGAAAAACAAGTACCAGAACGGGCGTACAGCGAACGGTTACTTCGAAAAGCGTAACCAATGGAGACGGTCACGATTATACCAACGAAATCAATCAGCAATTGATGAAAGACGGTATCATCAACAGTACCAATAAATTGTCGTACAAACTCAATAAAGACGATTTAATTGTAAATGGCGTAAAACAAAATGCTGATGTGCAGAAAAAATACAAGCAAAGATTTTTGAAAAATGAAAATCATTCGCTGATGTATAATTTCCTGATCGAAAACAATAAAAACTAAGTTCTAAGCGCTAACCCAATTCACATCATGAAATTTAAGCTCATGGCTTTTTTAGCCGTATGGATGAATATTGCCCTTACCTTTGCTCAAGCCCAAACTCCTCAATCCAGAATTTACGGTCGTGTATTGGATGCCGATGGAAAAAATATAGAATTTGCCACTGCTGCACTGCTTAAAGATTCGGTATTGGTTAAAACAACCTTCACCGAAAAGGACGGGCTGTTTAGTTTCGATAAGATCAGTTATGGAAAATACCTCATCAAGGTATCGGTTGTAGGTTCGCCTATTTATCAGACCGATACCTTGGTTTTAACTGCCGATCGTGCCGTGATCAATTTGGCCGACATCAAGATCAAAGCTGGAGCAACCAATTTAAAAGATGTGAATATTTCAGGCCAAAAGGCTTTTGTAGAACGAAAGATAGACCGTACGGTGGTTAATGTTGATGCTTTGATCTCCAACGCGGGTACAACCGCAATGGATGTGCTAAGTAAATCGCCTGGTGTAAATGTAGATCAGAATGGGGTAATTTCGCTTAAAGGTAAGAGTGGCGTGGCTATTTTCATTGATGACAAACCCACTTATTTATCGGGCGCCGACCTGGATAATTACCTGCGTTCGTTGCCTTCCTCTTCGCTTGATCAGATTGAGCTGATGACCAATCCGCCTGCCAGGTACGATGCTGCTGGCAATGGAGGTGTAATTAATATCAAAACCAAGAAAACCAAAATCGCTGGGTTTAATGGAGGGATTAACCTGAGTTTAAATCAAGGTAAGTTAAGTCGTTCGAACAACAGTTTCAACTTTAATTACCGCAAGGATAAAATCAATGTTTTCGGAAACCTGAGTTATAATTTAAATAACAGTTTTACTGATCTTGATCTGAACCGGAAATATAAAAATGACGATGGTAGTGCCAAATCCTACTTCAATCAGAATTCTTATTTCCGCAGGCACGGCAATACTTTTAATTTGAAAACTGGGCTTGATTATTATGCATCAGACCGCACAACCTGGGGCGTGGTACTTACCGGAATGAACCGGATTTCCAAACAGGTAAACAACAATACCAGTAATCTGTCTAATGCTTCGATGCAGTTAGATTCGGTCATCAGGGCTGAAAATATCGATCAGATCAAATACCAGAATGCAGGTGTAAATTTAAATTACAGGCACAAATTTAAGCAGGCAGGACGAGAATTGACCTTTGATGCGGATTACCTGCTTTACCGAAATCAAACCGATCAAACTTATTACAATTTCAGTTATCTGCCCAATGGAGCCTTAAAATACCAGGACATTTTAACAGGTAACCTGCCTTCAAATATTGATATCTATACCGCAAAAGCAGATTATTCACATCCACTGGAAAATAAGTGGAAGCTTGATGCGGGTGTTAAAACCGCTTATACCAAAACCGATAACATTGCCGATTACTTTAATACGGCAAACGGGAAAACCAATGCCGATTATGAAAAGAGCAATCACTTTTTATATGAAGAAAACATCAATGCGGTTTACCTAAATATGAGCCGGGAAGGAAAGCGGTTTTCGCTTCAGGCTGGCTTGAGGTATGAAAACACGGTTTCTAACGGGCATCAGTTGGGCAATCTAATTAAACCCGATTCGAGTTTTAAAAGAACCTATAACAGTTTATTTCCAACGCTTTATTTCTCCTATAAACTCGATACTACAGGTAACAATCAACTGGGACTTAATTATGGGAGAAGGATCGATCGGCCATATTATCAGGACCTTAATCCATTCTTTTCTCCTTTAGATAAGTTTACTTATTATGTGGGTAATCCTTTTTTAAAGCCTTCTTTTACCCAAAGTATCGAACTGTCGCATACTTATAAAAGTAAGATTACCACAACATTTGGTTATAGCTGGGTGAGAGATGAGGTGAACGAAACCATCGAAATTTTAAATGGCACCTACTATAGCAGGCCAGCAAATGTGGGCAAAACAAGAGTGGCCAATGTTTCGGTAAATGCGGAGATCGACCTCACCAAGTGGGTTAAACTGAATGCTTATGTTGAGTATGCAAAAATAGTTTCAAAAACAGATTTCTACACAGGCTTTTTGGTCACTAATGGAAGTTATTTAAGGGCGAATCCGAATTTGCAGTTCAAAATCAGTCCGACCTGGAATGCAGAGCTAAATATGCGCTACCAGAGTAAGCTATCTAATGTACAGTTTTTATTGGGCGAAGTACATGAGTTCGGTGCAGCGGTGCAGAAAAAACTTTCAGCAAAAAGTACATTGAAATTAACCGCTAACGACATTTTCAGAACCCGGATTTATAATGGTATAATTAATAATCTGGCAAACACAGAAGCGAACTGGGTTAACCGTCAAGATTCGAGATCGGTTGTGGTGAGTTATAGTTACCGTTTTGGTAAAGCATTTTCTTCGCCGGCTAAACACGAGTCTTCCGGTGCCGATGCAGAAAAGAACAGGGTAAAGAATTAAGATTTTAGATAGTTCCGTCATTGCGAGGTACGAAGCAATCTTACAACGATGGGTGGAAGCAACATCCAAGTAGATGCTACATTTTTTTTGAAAAGCAATGTCTGTGGTGCTTTGGTTCCGATAGCCCCGCCCTTTGCTTAATTCCTTTGAATCCCGATGTAAAATCTGGAGGAATAACGCTGTCGGTCGGGTTTATTTTACCATGGATAGTAGCACTGTTTAAGATCACTAAACCCGATCTGAGCGGGATGCCAATTCCTTCTAATTGGCAGAAGCGGGAGCGGGGCTGTTTCTGCCTAAACGCTTCTGCCGATGCTTTCCAAAAAAAATAATGCATGTGATAGGTCGTCATCCCGACTGGAGCAAAGTGTAATGGGGGATAAGCGCTTGACAAGCGTTGTCAACTTACTGGCGAGATGGCTATTAAAAATTTACAACGCTATCTTCCCCTTACACAAACTGATTAAGTACCAACACCCCAATAAGCCCTAAAACCGAAACCAGGCTTTCCATCATAGTCCAGGTGCTAAAGGTTTCTTTAAGGCTTAGGTTAAAGTATTCTTTAAACATCCAGAAACCTGTATCATTTACGTGAGAAAACATCAAACTCCCTGCACCGACTGATAATACCATTAACTCTGGTGGTACGCCAGGCCCTATTAAAGGCAATACCATACCCGAAGCGGTTAATGCGGCCACGGTTGCTGAACCCAAGGTTACCCTAAGCGATGCGGTGATTAGCCATGCGAGTAATAATGGCGATAAATTTAGACCGCCAGTAAGCTGTTTTACGGTTTCGCCAACCCCACTATCGATCAAAATCTGTTTAAAGGCACCGCCTGCTGCAATAATGAGGATAATCATGGCAATACTCTTAACACCTTCCGCGCACGATTCCATTGCTTTTGCAATGGAAGTTTTTTGAACGGCTAAAGCAATAATAACAGAGATTAAAAGCGCTGCCGTTGGATCGGCTAAAAATATAAACAACGGTTTACCGATATAATCTATTTGGAAGCTGCTTCCTATTGTTCCGGCAATGATTAAGAATACCGGCAATAATGCGGTAATAAAACTCCTCGAAGCAGAAGGGAGATTTTCTTCTTCGTTGATACTGAAGTGCTGAACAGTTACCGATTGATCCCGTTTGAGAATCAACCTTGGGAAATAGATTCCGGCAATAACGGCAATAGGTACGCTTAAAGTTAAACCGTAAATTAGTGTTTTACCAATATCGGCATGAAAAATACCAGCTAATGCAACTGGACCAGGGTGGGGCGGTAAAAAACCATGTGTTACCGAAAGGGCTGTGGCCATCGGGATGCCGATGTATAATTTTGATACTCCTGTTGTGGCAGAAATGGCAAAAACCAAAGGGATTAACACCACAAAACCAGCATTATAAAACAAAGGAATGCCCACCAATAAACCGGTTAACAGCACAGCCCATTGAATGTTCTTTTTGCCAAAGGCCCCGATTAATATGAAGACGATCTTTTTTGCCGATCCGCTATCTTCAATTAATTTGCCCATCATCGCACCGAGTGCCAAAACCATTACCATGCTGCCCAGCGTGCTCCCAATACCATTGCTGATGGAGCTCATTACCTTTGTAGCAGGCATGCCCAATAAAAGACCAGTAATAATTGCCACAGCAATTAGGGCAATCATTGGATTGATCTTTTTCAAGATCAGCACGAAAAGCAACAGGATGCCGAAGAGTAGGATAAGTAATGACATTTGGTTAGGGCTTAGGTTATGTGATTAAATGTAGCTTTTGCCACGGATGCACACAGATTAACACTGATTTTAATATTATCTATGCCTATCCTTTTTATATGTGGTTAATTTTTCATTTTTTAGCGCTTTTACTTTTTAACGGTAATGGTTCTTCCGGTAACGAGATGAAACTCGTAAACGCGGTATAGGCCATCGTCGCTAATCTCTATATTTTCAACAAGACCGGTTTTACTAAAAGTATCGGTTACCATATCGCCGATTTTTACATCCTGGAGAATATCGTTAGGCGTATCGTTGTTTAATCTGATCATGATGTAAAAGTATTATAATTTGCCAAAAGCTGTATAAAAGAAAAACTTTAACGGGGCCGCCAAGTTAAAATCAAAACAAAAAATCCGTTAAACCAGTGTATTAAATTTTGATTCGATGTGGTTTCTGGCCTCTTTTTGAAACGCTTCGGGCGTTTGGCCTGTTTGTTTTTTAAAGAAACGGCTAAAATAAGGCCGATCCGAAAAACCCAGTTCGTATGCAATTTCTTTAATGGTATGCGCACTATGGATGATTTTCCTTTTTGCCTCCAGGATGATGCGATCGTGGATGATCTGCATTCCTGTTTTATTTAGTTTTTCTTTTAAAATCTGATTTAATCTTTTAGAACTGATGCCGATTTTGCCGGCATAGAAATCGGTATTCCTAACCTGCTGATAATTGCTTTCAAGTAACATCAAAAATTCGTAGACTCTTTTTTGCTGTACATCATGGCTGGTAAATTCATGTTCTTTTACCTGGATCAGTTTTAATAAAAATACTTTTAGCAGTGCCCTGGTAATGATAAAAGTATTACCTGCTTTCTGGTATTCACCCTCAATTAATTTGTAAATATCGCTAAGCTCAGAAGCGGTTTCCTGGTTTAACCTTAAACAGGAAAATTCGCCCTGAACATTAAAGATCTTAAACAGATCGAGGAGGAATTCTTTTTCTTCCCCTTCAAGAACAGATCTTTTAAAGGAGATTAATACACCGTTTTTACCGGCTTTGTTAAGCTGATGCACGCGGTACGGAGGAATGAGATAAATCCAGTCTCCTTTACTGTCGAATGCTGATTTTTGCAGGGCGTGTAAGGGCTCTTCATTTTTTAACCAAACGATTTCGAAGAACTCTTTTCTGCCAGGGTCATTAAGATAACTGGGTGGGCAATTGCTCAGATCGCGGATATAGATAATAGATTTTTCCAGATGGGTTACTTCGGGGGATAAACTCATGATGTTAAAGTTAAACACTTAATTTTTTAGCGATTGGATTAACTGGTAATAATGGTGGACTATTCGGAAATCATGCCTTTAATATGGCTAATTGATGACTTTTGTAGTTATATATTTCCTGATTGTCCCATATAAGTAGCTAAATGTATAACCATAATGCTAAGGGACGCCCATACCTTTGGGCCAATAAACAGCGCGTATAAAATGGACTTAAAAGCCCCAATAGCAATTACAGACAGCCAGTTAGCAATAGATAGCCTTGATAATCAGCAGCTGGCCTGGGATCTGCAAATGAACCTGGATAAGATTATTGAGGAGAATACCCGATTGGCCAGACAGATGGGGTTAGACCAGTTAATCCCTTTTGTATATCACATTCAGCGGGCAAAACGGATTTTTATTACTGCCGCAGGCCGTTCTGGTTTCGCCATGCAATCGGCAGCAATGCGTTTAATGCATCTTGGTCTTACTGTTTACTATGTTGGAGATACCACAAGTCCGGCCATTGAAGCGGGCGATTTATTAATTGCTGCCTCGGGTTCAGGAACAACCGGATCGATTGTAAGGGCGGCCGAAAAATCGAAAGCGGTAGGTGCTGAAGTGGTAGCCATTACAACGAATGCCGGATCGTTGCTGGCAAAACTAGCCAGCCACGTGGTATGGGTGCCCGCGGCAGAAAAAGAAGACCACAGTGCAAAAGTATCTACTCAATATGCAGGAAGCCTGTTCGAGCAGTTTTTGCTTTTACTCAATGATGCCGTTTTTCAATCACTTTGGAAAATGAGCGGACAAGCTGCAGAAACACTATGGAAGAGACACGCCAACCTTGAATAACAATTAATTTAATTATAGATAAAATAGAAACATGGCAAAATTACAAGTAGCAATAGATTTATTAACAACTGAAGAAGCCTTAGTTTTGGCAGCAAAAGTAGCTCCATACGTAGATATTATTGAATTGGGCACTCCGCTGATCAAGAATATGGGCGCTACAGTAATTACCGCAATGAAAGCTGCACATCCTGATAAACTGGTTTTTGCAGATTTAAAAACGGCAGATGCTGGTGAACTGGAAGCTGATATCGCTTTTAAAGCAGGAGCTGATTTGGTTACCGTAATGGGTGCTGCAGGAAATGCAACGATTATTGGTGCGGTTAAAGCGGCAAAAGCACATGGAAAAGGCGTAGTGGTTGACACTATTGGTTATCCTGACCGTGTTAAAAGAGCCCAAGAGGTTACTGCATTAGGTGTCGAATTTGTAGAATTACATGCAGGTTTAGATGAACAGTGGACGGCTGGTTACTCTATTCAGGTGCTTATCGATGAAGCTGCAAGTGCTGGAGTTCCGGTTTCTATTGCTGGTGGGGTAAATATTGATAACGTTACTGCTGTTATACAGGCAGGTGCTATAGTTGCCGTTGCAGGTGCTGCAATTTATGGCGCTGAAGATCCTGCTGCTGCTGCAAAGGCACTTCGCGAAGCAATTGATGCTGCATAGTTATTCAGTTATAGTCTGTTACCATAGGTACTTGGTTTATGGTAACAGATTATATTTTACTTCCTGTCTATTAATCCTGTTTGGTCCAAAGCAAAGTGGCGGTATCATAACCTAAGCTTTCTGCCTTTCTCAAATATTGCTGTTTAATGTTTTCCGGAATGCTTTTGTTTCTGGATAAAATCCAGAGGTATTTTAGGTTGTTGCCGGCTATCAAAGCAAATTGATAATCCGCGTCGATCTCGATTACATTATAGCCTGCATAAAAAGGACCAAAGAACGAAACTTTTAATCTTCCTTCGTTGCTTTCATTTACAAATTTTGCTTTACCAATACTCTGTTTCCATTCCTTTTTAACATAATTATAACCGCGGTTATCTACCTTGATACTGCCGTCATCTTTAAGCGAGTAGGTAGCCGTTACATTATTAAGATCTTTTTCGAACTTAAAATCCATTCGTGCAATCTCATACCACTTGCCCAGGTATTTATCTTTTTTAAATGGCTTAACAGCAGTGGTTCCCTTTGGAATAGACACACAGGAAATTAGGTTTATCGCTATAACACCAACGCCTAAAGCCAGGAATAATATCGGATATCTTTTATTCATCTTTAAATTCTTTTGAAAAGGAACAAAGCTATTATCATATAGTTTGTTTAGGGGAATCAAATTTAAAAGCTCATTTTCCTAAACCCGGAAGTAGTTATTAAGTTTGGTCTATTTATTAGGTTAGCCTTAACATAACCTAACTTTCTGTCCTTAAAATCTTTAACGGTGGTTGGTTCAGGATACTCCTGGTACTTAATACACCCGTAATTACCACAAGTAATACAATTGAGCCAAATAACAATAAGGTTGGTACAAATGGAGGTACAAAGGTTGCATCGAAAGTGAATTTAGCCAATGCCCAGCTTCCGCTAATGGCTAAAATTAATCCGGCGCCTGCGGCAAAAGCACCTAAAAAGAAATATTCAATCGCATTTATCGCTAAAATCTGCTTCCTGCTCGCACCCATTGTCCGCAATAAAATACTTTCTTTTATCCGCTGGTTTTTACTGGTTAATACCGAAGATATTAAAACAATCCAACCGGTAACCATGCTAAAGCCAGCCATAAACTGAATCACAAAACCGATTTTGCTTAACAGCTCATCCAAGAGTTTTAATACCAGATCTAAATCGATTACTGAAACATTTGGAAATTTTTGCACCACTTCTCCCTGGAAACGAGCTGAAACTTCGCCCGATGGTACCCTGGTCATCAGCACGTGAAATTGTGGTGCTTCTTCTAATACGCCTGCCGGAAAAACAACCCTGAAATTGGTCTGCATCCTGCTCCAATTTACTTCCCTCAAACTTCCAACAACCGTTGGAATCATCATACCCTGCACATTAAAAAGAATTTTGTCATTCAGCTCAACATGAATCTGCTGGGCATAACGCTGATCCAGTGAAATATAAACGGTTTCATTGGGTTTTATTTTTCCCGTCCATTTGCCCGATGTAATTTTCTCTGCTGCGGTTAAAGTATCCTGATAGGTAGCCCTGATTTCGTTGCGATAAGCCCTTCTGTTATTGGTATCGGCACTGGCTTTCTTTCCGTTAATTTCTTCAATGCGCATGGTAATTACAGGCACCTGGTTCATTAGCGGCAATTTGAAAGCTTTGGTTAAACTGTCCAATCCTTCTTTTTGCGTATTTTGGATATCGAACATCACCATATTGGGCTGATTGGCGCCTGATGAAAGTGTAACGCGGCTCATTAAGATTCCCTGAACAAAAAATAGGGTGCAGATAAATGCGGTTGATAAACCTATAGAAACGGTAAGCATCAGGGTTTGGTTATTCGGCCGGTAAAGGTTGGCAAATCCCTGTCGCCATAAATAAGGGGATGAATTGGGCAAAAGTTTTCTCACCAGGAACATCAGTATTTTAGACAGTATAATCAACAGCACAAAAGCGATGGCAATACTTGCGGTAAAAGCCAGCGTTTGTATCCATGTTTTCATCTGCAAGTGCGTAAAAGCTGTAATAAAGATTGCCATAAGCAGGTATACCAACCAGGTTAGCGGATCTCTTTTTCCAGTTGCTTTTTCGAAAGATATCCGGATGGCATTTAATGGCGAAATTCTTCTAACGGATAGGAGTGAGGGAAGGGCAAAGAGGATCGAGATGATGAGACCAAGTAACAGCCCCTGACCAACAGCAGGCCACGAAACCTGCATGGTGATCTCCACAGGTAAAAAATCTTTGAGTACCAAAGGGAGCAAAAATTGTATACCTGTGCCTAAAACTGCCCCTAAAACAGCCGCAATTAGGCCAATGAAAAAGACCTGGATAAGGTAAATTAAAAAGGCATGACGCGATTTTAACCCTAAACACCTCAACGTAGCAATAGCGCTTAGTTTTTCCTGAATGTATACGTGGATAGCGCTGCCTACACCAACGCAACCCAGCAACAAAGCGATAAAACCAGATAAAGCCAGAAAACGGTTTACATCTTTAAATGATCTTCCGGTCTGTTCTTTTCTCGATTCAACTGTATCGGCATCGAAACCTTCTTTTTCTAATTTACTGTCCTGTTTTTTTACCCATTCATCTATCTTGGACGGATCGTTGTACCTGAAATAAAATTTATTGTTGATCCGGCTTCCGGTTTTAATCAGATTGGTTTTATCGAGGATTTGTAATGGAATATAAACGGTAGGCGCGATACTTGCACCAATACCGGTTTGGCCCGGAGCTTTGGTTAAAGTGCCCAGTATATTGAAATACAGATCGCCGATTTTTACCGAATCGCCAACTTTTGCATTAAACTGCAGCATTAGGGTTTGATCTACCAATGCATTTCTTCCCGATTGAAAGTTTTTTGCTGCGGCTAAAGGAATGGTTTCTATTGTGCCATAATAGGGGTAATTTCCCTCTAGCGCTTTCATCTGTACCAAACGGCTGCCTCCGCCTTTCTGGAAATAGATCATCGAAGCAAAGGTTTTCTCCTGCGATCGTTCATCGCCAAGTGTATCGAGCATTTTTTGCATCGCTTTGCTTACGCCCTTCCGGCTATCTAAAACCAGATCGGCTCCTGTAAGTTCTTTTGCCTGTGCATCGATATCTTTTTGAAGATTATCTTTAAACGAATAAACTGCAACGAGGGCTGCAATCCCCAAAACGATGGATGAAATAAAGAGCAACAAACGTGTACGGTTTTTCCTACTATCACGCCAGGCCATTTTAAGCAGCCACGAAAACTTAATAGATTGTTTTGGGGTGATATTAGGCATAAGTAGGGTTTTCGTCTGAAATGATTACGCCACCTTTAATTTTAATGCTCCTTGCCGTTCTGGCAGCCAGTTCAAGATCGTGTGTTACGATAATCAATGTGGTTCCCGCATCTTTATTTAAATCAAAAAGCAACTTGATCACTTTTTCACTGGTTTCTGCATCAAGGTTTCCGGTAGGTTCATCTGCAAAAAGAATAGCCGGTTGGTTCGAAAATGCCCTTGCCAATGAAACGCGTTGCTGCTCCCCACCTGATAGTTGTACTGGATAGTGATGCGAACGGTCGGCAAGGCCAACTTTATCCAGCAGTTCTAGTGCATGTGCACGGATGTTTTTTGCTCCCCTTAATTCTAAAGGTACCATTACATTTTCGAGTGCCGTTAAAGTGGGCAACAGTTGAAAGTTCTGAAAAATGAAACCCACATATTGATTTCTGATCGCAGCCCTTTCATCTTCATTCAGTTTCTCTAAAGCAATACCATTCAGTTCAACCGTTCCGCTGCTGGCCCTGTCCAATCCGGCACATAAACCAAGTAAGGTTGTTTTTCCGCTTCCCGAAGGACCTGTTATGGCCACAGTTGAGCCAGCTGCTATCGAAAAATTAATGTTATCCAAAACGGTGAGTTCCCGTCCGGCACTTTGGTAAATTTTGCTTACATTTCGGATGTTCAATATGCTTTCCAATAGCTGAATTTTTAAGGGTTGCGTATAGATTGTGGCCAAACATAACGAGGCACTGCCTGTTAAGATAATGGTTTAAACAATAATTAGATATAGATTAATTAGATATGTTACGAAAACGATTAATGGGGCTATTTGTTTTGAGCCTTGTACTGCTGAGCTGCGGAAACCGCGAAAATAAAAGCAATACCGATAAAACTTTAGATTCAACTGACCAAAAAACGGCTGCTGTAGTTACTGAGCAGAAGAATATCCTCTTTTTTGGTACCAGTTTAACCGCAGGTTATGGACTCGATCCAACGGAAGCTTACCCTGCATTGATCCAAAATCGGATCGATTCTTTACAAATGCCTTACAAAGTAATTAATGGTGGCTTAAGTGGGGAAACTTCTGCTGGTGGAAAAGGGCGGATTGATTGGTTACTTAAACAGCGTGTTGATATTTTCGTGCTCGAACTTGGCGCCAATGATGGATTGCGTGGGTTCCCTGTATCGCAAACCATTAAAAACCTTCAGGCGATTATTGATCGGGTAAAAGCTAAATACCCTGATGCTAAAATGGTGCTGGCCGGTATGCAGGTTCCACCAAATATGGGGGCCAAATATGCTGCAGACTTTAAAAACATGTTTCCTGATCTGGCAAAGAAAAACCAGATGGTGCTGATCCCTTTTTTATTGGATAAGGTTGGCGGTGTTCCTGAATTAAACCAGGCCGATGGCATACATCCAACTGCCGAAGGGGATAAGATCCTGGCCGAAAACGTGTGGGCAGTGCTGAAGGATTTGTTGTAGTTACAGTTTTAACTGCAGTTAGTCTTCAGAATTAATTCCATTTTTTTAACCACAGAGGCCACAAAGAGAAAGGCGCAGAGGGAACAGAGTTGGTGTGAGGGCCGAGGTCGATCATCATTCCCACGCAGCTGGGAATCTTATTTAAGATAGATCATCGTCCTCGTTTGTAACGAGGATGGGAGGAGAAAGGCGATTTTATCGCTTCTAAACTCTTGTTGTGCATTAAATGCATATCTCGCTAATGCTCGTCGCAAACGAAGATTATTTTATGGTAGTGTTGAAGGATTTGTTGTAGTTACAGTTTTAACTGCAGTTAGTCTTCAGAATTAATTCCATTTTTTAACCACAGAGGCCACAAAGAGAAAGGCGCAGAGTGAACAGAGTTGGTGTGAGGGCCGAAGTCGATCATCATTCCCACGCAAGGGGAGCTTCTGGCGATGGAGTCCAAGATCCGTAATCATTTGCCAAATAACACATTGTAAATGAGTTTTTTCGACTGGAGCGTAGCGAACGGAAAAATCTTTGAACGATGTTTATTTGATAGTTTTAAATATTTCTCTACTGCGGTCGAATGCTATTAAATGCTATTACTTTAATCTTTAATTATCATCCCATTCATATTTTCACTCCTGCCTAAAACTTTTAAGCGTTCCATCATTGTTAAACTGAAGATCGTAGCGTTCGCGGCTGCCATTTATTGTTGATGGAAACCACCGCATGCCATCATCCCAAATTGAAATGTAGGCCGTGGTGGTGGGTTTTGCACCTTCAACCTGGACGGCTTTATCGTTATAAATCTGCATTACTTTTTGCGCATCTGCAAAATTTATTTTACTTAAAGGAAATGTCCTTCGCTCGATATTCCTGGCCTGTAAAGGTTTCGGGGAAGACCAGATGCCATCTTTGTATGAATATTCATCCACATATTTAGGGTTTTCGGGATGCTGTAAGGCCAGTTTAATGGAGCCATCTTCGTAAAAATGTACAGATTCATATATCACAATTTCTCTATCACGGTATTGTGGTAGCTGTCTTAGTTTCTCTTCTGCCTGTGCTAATGCTGAAGCACTTAACATCCCTTTTCTGACTTTTGCTGTTGATTTTTCTCTATTGCTGTTTTTCGCCCCTGGCTGAGGCAGGTTCATATCCTTTAAAAATTCATTTACCCTTTTTTGGATTTCCTTGCTATCTGCTGATGTTTGCTTTTGTTTTAAAAGTTCCAGGTCATGAAAAAGTTCTTTTGCCTTGTCCTGAAGTTCTGGTGTTTTAACCGTATCACCGTTTATCACTACAAATTTTTCCTGATGATGCTGTGTAGAAGTTGTCGTTGTTGTTTTAGTGGTTCCGGTATATTCGCCCTCTGATTGGATACGGTTTTCTTTATTGTATTTATTAGCCAAAGAATCGTTTGGATGAAAGGTTTCGTCTACACTTTTTGTGATTTGTTTACAGCCCGAGCCAAAGAAGCAGCAAAGTATCATCAGCCAGGAGATATGGGTTAAGTTTTTCATCAGAATTCTCCTTTAATTTCGTTCAGGTCTTTTTCAAGGGCAATTTTCTGTGGATTTTCTTTGAGGTAAAAAATGGATACATGTTCCTGTTTGGTTATATCCAGATCGAGCAGATCAACAATCATTTTTAGGTTTGCTCTATGCTTTTGGCTATGTTGATCGGTAAATTCCACCTCAAAATTAATCATTGGCTGTTCGTTAATAAAGGTTCCCGTTTGGCTAGCCTTAATCAACCTGGCGGTTGTCCGGATACCTTTAAATTTGATCAGGAACAATTCATTTGGTTTACCCCAAAATTTGCTTTGGATAATAGCGCCTAAAAACCGGTAAAAAAGAAGTCCTGCAGGGCAAACCAACAACGGATGGCCTAAGCTCATAAAACGCCAGCCCATGCCTTCGCTTTCTGAGGAATAGGAATAAACAAAATAGCCTGCAACAATACAGGTAAAAGCGAGCCAACCCAGGTTAACCAGCATTACTATGGTTTTGTTTATGCTCACTTCTGTACTGGCGATAATGAGATAAGGGACTTTGTTTGCTTCCTTATCCAACAGTATGCCCACCGTTTTACCAACCTCATAGCGGCGTTCGTAAGGTTTTGAATCATTTATTATGGTTTTTTGCCTGATTTCACTACCTGCCAGATTTTTAAACTGGAGTGTGAGTTCATAGGTATCATAAGCTGCATTTGGTTCTGACATTTTTACAGCGGCAATAATTTTGGCCTCACGGGGCTCACCGGTATTTTTGAGTTTTTCTATATTGCGCTTCATCAAAAAAGTACGGATTACCCATTTGCGGTAATAGCCTGTTAAGAGAATAATCCATAACAACACAGAAACTGCTACCAAACTTAACGATAGCCATGGGTTTCTTTCCATCAGGTTCGGCATGTTTTCGCTCTTAATGTTGTAATATAACAACATAGGGAAGGGAATGGCAAAAAACAACATGTAAAGTATCCAGAATATCGAAAGTCTTTGTTTCATAGTAATCCGGTTGAGATATTGAGTGACTGACTAATAACAATTAAAAAAGCATCTTTTCTACTGCAATGTAATTTTTCAGGTATTCTTCGCAATTGGTAACTTTGCCTGGACCAGATACGTTTTTAAGATATTCTTGATAACCTTAAATAGTAAGTGCCAAAACGCGATATATCATTGGCATTTAAGGCTGCCTGGTCAAAATATTCTTCGGGGGTATTTACGGTAAGGTTGCATGCGGTGATGGTCGAAACCATCACCATTAGCATGACATTTTTGATGTTGAGGCGCATAAACTTCTTTTTAGTATTTACCAACAAATGAAGACTTGTCTTCGAACCATTTACCGATAAGTGGAACAGGTTTTAATGCACCATTGGCCGCATTGATAATCCCCATAATCCAAAGAATGATAAATGCATAACCAACAAAGCCCAAAAAAGATAAACTAGGCACTATAAGGGCAATGATGGTAAATGCTATGTTGAAAATGATACTCACAATGGCGAGGCCTAACGACTGTCTTAAGTGATATTTAAGCAAGGTGTCAGCTTTATCTTTTCCCATAAAATAAGCTATTATCCAACCTATAAGGGTGATGTAAGAAATGATTGAAAGGGTTTTGTTGTCCATGGTTTCTGTTTTTTAGATTAAAAAATTATTTAGGTCAAATTTGGAGTTAATGATCATTCTTTAAAAGAATTTGCCGCCTACAGAACATCTACTGTATTTTTTAAAAACGTCTACAATACATCTACAGATGTTATTAAGTTGTTGTTAATTAGTATTTTATGTTTTTTGGTTGTTTTTAGCTTTTGTCTACAATTTTACCCAAGCTCCAATCTTTATACTAATTTTACGATATGAAGCGTCTGGTTTTTAAAAACATATTACTCTTGATTGGGATCGTTATAGGATGTTATACGGTCCAGGCGCAAAGCTTATTGGATAGTACAGCGCTCGATAATTTAAGTGAGAAGGATAAACCAGCCCTGCTTACGCAACTGGCAGAAAGATATAGGACTAATGCAAATTATGCAGCCGCAATTGCAAAGGCGCAACAAAGTGTAAGTTTGGCCATAAAACTCAAAAACTTTACCGAAGCCACAAAAGCATATACCATGCTGGCTAATGTTTATGCAAATATGAAGCAGTTTGCTTTGTTGAAAAAAACAAGCGATACCACTTTAACTATCGGGCAAAAGGCACAACAGCCTATTGCCTTAGCTTATGCTTATTACGCGCAGGCTTTATTCTACAATGCTATCGATAATAACGAATTGGTAACTAAGTATTGCCAGATGGGGCTTAAAATGTTGGAGAAAAAATACGATCCTTACCTTACTGCCAAAATATATTACCAGCTATATGCACTGAATACCAGGTGGGACGATGTAAAAAATGTAAATAAATATGCTCGAGAGGCTACTGAAAGTGCAATTAAAACTACCGACTATAACCTATTGAGTAACTGTTATATTGCCCTGTCGGTAGCTGCTGATTACAATTTTGTAGCAACAAAAAGAGAATTACAGCGGGATAGTATTATTTACTACTTAAATAAAGTACAGGATCTTTATAAACAGTACCCTCAATACGTTGCCAGAAAAACATACGCTATGGCTTGTATCAATAGCGCAGATTATTATTTGAAATACTTTCCTGATACGGATCAGGCTGCGAAAGCAAATGCCATTCGGTATGCAAGCATGGCCAACGAGGTAATGAAAGGAGTGCTGAATGGGGAAGAGGTTAGGGCGAGCAGTTTGGGGATTTTGAGCGAATACGCCAAAAGAGATAAAAATACGGTCATGACTGAAGGGTATTTACAGGAGGCCTATAGTATGATGAAAGACCAGCAGGCGCCTTATTATTACACGCTGATCAATATTGTAACGGCATTGTCCAGCTTTTATGAGCAAAATGGCCATTACGAAAAGGCACTTGAGTTTCAGAAAAAAGCAACAGCATACAATAGTAAACTTTTCGATCAGAAGCAGGCTTTAAATGCTCAAAAACTAGAAGTACAGTACGAAGCGGAAAAAAAAAACAATGAAGTGAAGCTGTTAAAACAGAGCGAAAAATATGCGCAGCAGCAAAAGTATCTTTACATTGGTATTGCCATTGCCTCGCTGTTGGGGCTAATATTCATGTTCAGGTCTTACCATTTTAGGTTAAGGTATTCATTGCAGCGCGAAAAACAGCTGCACTTGGAAAAACAGGATGCTGAATTGCAGATGAAACTCGAAAAAGAAGAGCAGGCAAGGTTAAAAGCTGAGCAGCAATTATTGGAAAGTCAACAACAGCAGTTACAGAAAGAAGTAATGGCCAGCCAATTGCAGCTGGAACATAAAAAAGAGATGCTTTTTCAGATCAAAGAAAAATTTAATGACAACCATCAACTGAATATTAATAAAATCTGGAATGAAGAACTGCTTTTGGACAATGACTTTGAAGAAGCAAAATTTCAGATTCAACAGGTACATCCAGAATTTTTCGCTCTGTTAAATCAAAGGGCACAACAAAAACTCACTGCACTCGATCTTAAACTCTGCGCTTATCTGCACTTGAAGATGGATACCAAAAAAATTGCCCAGCTGATGCATATCGAAGCCAAAAGTGTGCGAATGAGCCGTTACCGCGTTAAACAAAAACTGGGACTTGACAAAGATGAGGATTTGAACTTATTTTTGCGGAACATGGCTTAAAGTTTTTCTAAGTGTTTATCAAGGCAAAAAACAGGTTAGTTTAAATGATTAAGTAAATTGAACTGTTTTTGTGCTTCGGCCAATACCTGTTCTTTTTTACTGATTGCTTTGCTCATTTCCAGCTTGTCTCTTGATAATTGCCCTTGTTGGTGTATTGCAGCATCCCGTATTTTTTCAGTATTTGTTTTATTTTGACTGATCTGTTGCTGGGCAATAACTAAGCGGTCAAAAATTTCGGATTCTTTAACAGCCTTATAATAGTTGCTTGTTGCCGATTTTAGTTCGTTGCCATATTTAATATCTCCTGTTTCCAATGCATTTATTTCACTGATGATTTTATCGAATGCCCGTTCCTCTTCGGTTATTGCCTGCTGGGCGCATTTAAAATCGCCATCAATCAGGCACTTGAGTTTCTGTTCATTAGGGCCGTTTTTGCCCCGCATCATATTGAAAACGCCCCGTTTCTTTTGCTCCAGGACTGTTTTCAAATGAACTGCTTTTTCAGACTGGCAAGAGGAAACAATCAAAATCAGCAAGACTAAAAGGACATTTCTTGGTATCATAACGTTATGGAGGATTTTTAAATTATTTTCTGGTCAGATCTGTAATTAACAGCGGATTATCCTTTTTCAGTTTTTCGATCAGTTCTTGTACAGCACCTATTGTAGGGCTTTTTTTCAAATCTTCTACTTCTGCATTGGTAATGCCAACCAACTGTAAAAAGCTTACTTCGCCATGAGGGGTGTCCATTTTTCCCAGTTCGGGATCTAAGGCAAAAACAAAGCCCGTTATTGCTGTTTCTGTATTTAATCTTATTGGCCCATTAGCTGGAATAAAATGATTTTCTTCAAACCATTTACCGCTCGAAAATACGTACCGGGCGAGGTTATTCATTACGTTTATTGCCCAGATAGGATCATTTTCATCATCTTTAAAAGGCGCCAATCTAAATGTAAATTCAAAGCCCCATCTGCTAAATTCGCCTCCAGCTTTTTCTTCGTTATAATACAGTTCGCTCATGCCATAACTGATCATGTGCCGATGAAAGGTTTGGTGGCTGCTATCATAAACGCTGATACCATCTATTGGGTCTGTTCCACCGGCTGCATAATGGATTCCGCACAATGGTGGATAATGACGTGGTTCCGTATTGCCATATATCTTTTCCAATTGATCATCTATCGCCTGCCATCCGGGTGTATCTTCTGTGGTAAACCGTTGTTTGTAGATTTCGGGATTCATTATCGTTTTTATTGAATGTGATTTTGTTAAGCCGGCTCAAAGATTTTGCCATTTATTCCTATAACAATTGTATGGGGGCATCATAACACGTTTTTCTGCAGTTGGCCACTGCTTTTATTGGGAAAATATCGTAGTGCCGTCAATGGTCAGCGTTTTTGCGTAAAGACTCATCTGCAGAGCGGTGCTGCCGTTGGTAATGTAAACTTTCAGACGAAGGCGCAAGCTGCCCATCTGTAAATTGATGTTAAGAAGCGAAATTGAATTTTCCTTCAAATATTTTTCCGATGAGTGGGACAGGTTTTTCCAGTTCGTTGTTGGCCGCTATGATGCCAAGCAATAATAATACAAATGGAATGAATAAAATGAGGTAAAAAATAGCACCTAAAGATGGAATAATTACTAAAATAACACTGCTCAAAATGCTTAAAAGAATAGATGTGATGATCAGTCCAAGCGATTGCCCAAGATGATAATTAACCAGTTTACTTTTTTCTGTTGATTTTTTGAACTCCAGGTAAGAAATGATCCAACCGATTAGTGTAATGTAGGCCACAATAGCCATTGTTTTCTGTCTCATGTGATTAAATTTTTTGGTGAATTGAATAATTCAAAGTTATAGGCGTTTAAACCGTCAGCCAAGAAAAGACAGGCTACACAGCAACTACCTGTTTTTAAAATAGCGTCTACAAGGAGACTACAAAAGCCGTTTAAAGAGCTATATCCCATTTATTTGTTGTACTTCTGCTTTTATAAAAGTGTTTCTTTTCTATTTTTGAATATGCAGCTATCACTGAAAACTTTATTAAGCCTGTTTATTTGTTTTTTCCTTTTTTTTAAAAGTGCAGAGGCCCAAAAAATCTATATCGATTCGTTAAACCATTTACTTGCACAAAAGGGTACAACCAAAGAGCTGCGTGTAAATGTATTGTGCAAGCTGGCGAAGGCCAATTTTGAAAAAGACCTTCCATTATCTTTCAAGTTGGCTAATCAGGCCCTTCAGATTAGTGCGGGCCTAAAGGATGGGAAAAGTAAAGCGATGACCTATGCCACCCTGGTACATTTATATGTTTGGAAAAAAGACATGAAAAATGCTTATCAAAGCCTTGATAGCGCCATGTACTATGCAAAGAAAACGAAAGATAGCGTTACCCTAGGTTTTGTATGGTTTAGAAATGGCTGGTTAGACCTTGTTAATGATGAGAATGATAAATCTATTACCAAAATGTTTAAAGCACTCGATTTTTTTAGGGGAGAAAATGCTTACGAATATGAGAGTACGATATATCATTACCTGGCCAGCTTTTATGGATATGGGAACAACCCATCTAAACAACAAAAATATGCCGATCTATGCTATCTAACGGCAGTAAAAAGCCAGCAAGTGGATCTGTTGAATAACGCTTATTTTACCATAGGACAAACCTTTTTTGATCGCTTTAAGCTAGATACCACAAAACGTAATCTGCTTGATTCGACTTTAAAGGTTTACAAAAAAGCACTTTGGCTCTCTAAAAAACAAGAAGGACGTTTGCTCGTATACAGCAATACCGCGGCAGTAGCGCTAAATACTGCCAATACCTATTTTCAGTACTTTCCGGCAAGCTATCGCGATAGCGCCGAAAAATATGTGGATGTGGCGATTGAAATTGCTACAAAAACGAATTTACAGGAGATTTTATTAAATTGTTACGGGTTAAAAAGTGAATATTACCTGCGGGATGGCAATTATGACCAGGCTGAAAAAATATTATTAACTGGTTTAGGCAAAATAGAAGATGGAGTGGTTAAAATGCCGCTCACAAAGTCCAGGATATTTCAGGGACTGTCTAATATCGCTGAGAAAAAAGGAGATAAGGCAGCAGCGCTAAATTATCTAAAAGCGTACATTACGAATTATAAAAAAGCTTTCGACGAAGAGAAAATAAATAACACCGTCAGGATTGAGGCACAATATCAGTCTGAAAAAAAAGAACAGGAAATTGCATATCTCCATCAACAAAGTGCTTACACGAAAAAATTAAATGTTTTCTATATCATTTCAGGGCTTGCCGGAATACTAGCCTTACTTTTGCTGTTGATCTCCTACAACTACAAACTCAAAGCCTCAGTCAGGAAACAGGAATTAATCGATCAGCAAAAGGATGCTGCAGAACTAAAAGCACAATTAAAAGAAGCCGAAGCCTTGCAGTTAAAGGCCGAGCAAGCTTTACTTAAAGAACGGCAGGAACGACTGGAAAAAGAGTTATTAGCCGGAAATTTACAGATTGAAGAAAAAAATGAGCTGCTGGAACTCATATCAGACAAGGTAAACAGTGAGAGCCATCTTTCGCTTGATGAACAGATTAAACGGATTGTGAATCAACAGAAAAGGATGGATAAAGAGTTTGAAGAATATAAAATAGATTTTTTTGATGCCAATCCTGCTTTTTTTGAACGTCTGCAGGACAAAGCAAATCATACACTAACGCGGCTCGATTTAAAATACTGCTCATATATGTTGATGGGTTTGACCAATAAAGAGGTTTCTATCCGTTTGGGCATCGAACCCAAGAGCGTACGTATGAGCCGCTACCGGATTAAACAAAAACTGGGCTTGGGAAAAGACGACGATCTTAATCTGTTTCTTCAACATTTAGGTCATTAATGCTTTAGGCAATATAGCTGTTTGTCCTGTAGAATCGGAAATATGCTTCGAACCACAATCCTTCCGGCAGCACGCCCAATGTTATTATTTTAGCCCTCTGGATAGATCGATATAATTTTGACACAGATGGCTCTGATCTTAAGGAGATAGAGTGCACCTGGATGTAAAATCTGTATTTATCTGTGTGCATCAGTGGTTAAAAAGTAAAGTTCTCTTCTTCAAAGTATCATCCATCTTTCTCTTTTCTGTATGATTAGGGGGTGTTTATAGTTTTTGTCAAAAGCCATTCATGCCTTAAAATAAAATTTAGGACTTCACCAAATACATCAGTAAGGAGTAATTATTCTAAGTTCTTTAATCTTGGTGTCGAGGAGGACATTCTAATTTCTTTACGCTCTTTAGGAGAGGAGAGCCTGTAAAACAGCAGCCAATAAGTGATGGCCATAATCAATATACCTAAGAGCGCACTGATTATATCATTCCTTTTCATACTTGTTTCATAACAAAAAAAATGCCGATACGTCTGTATCAGTCTTAATAATCGGATTTTTCCTGTTTTTTAATCATTTCTTAATTTTTTAAGAACAATTTACAAATCTGCTATTCGGAAATGAGGAGCGCTTTGGATACAGTGTAAACAAAAAAAGCCAAAATAATAGGGCATTTTTTGTTGCATAATATATTCGCTACACTCAGAGAAAATAAAGTTTTATTTCTTTGGTAGTGCGTTAGGGTTATCGTTATTTTGGTTGATATTTTCTGTCCTGAATAATGGCGCCTGATAATCTTTAGGTAAGTAGTCTGCTGGAATGGTGGTTGCATTACCATCTCTGAGCGCTTTATAATGTGGCGACATAATTTCCACTCCGGCCTGGTTAAACTGATCCTGTATGTTTGCATGCAAAGCAGAATAGATTACGGCCTGCCGGTTTGGCGATTTAGTAAAGGCATTTAATCTATAGCTTACATAATAATCGTCGAGGCTGGTTTGCAGCACGTATGGCTTCGGTTCAGCATCAACAAGCTCTGTAGCAAGTGCGGCATTAGTGAGCAGTTCATGCACTTGCCTCCAGGGCACATCATAACCAATCGTTACTGTGGTATGGATGATGAGTCCCTTTTCCTGCGCTTCAATACTAAAATTTACGGTATGGTTGTTCATTACAGTAGAATTTGGAATAGAAACAACTTCGTTCTGGATCGTTCGCACTCTTGTAACCAGCAACGTCTTTTCAATAATATCTCCTGTAACCTCTCCGATTTTTACGCGGTCGCCAATTCTGAAGGCCCGCATATAGGTGAGCACCAGGCCTGCAACAACATTACCTAGTGCACCAGCTGATCCGAAAGTGAAAAGAACACCCATGAAAACAGAAACCCCTTTAAAAACACCCGAATCAGATCCCGGGAGATAAGGGAAAATAACAATAAGCATAAAAGCCAGAATTAACACACGGATAATCTGATAGGTAGGGTTGGCCCAATCTTTATAAAAACCTGGTATAGTGAGTTTGCCCCGTTCGATCTCCACTTTGATAAACCTAACAAAGCGGATCACATATCTGAATACCACCAGAAGAACCAATATGGTCATCAGGTCGGGAAAATAGTTCCATATCGATATGCCGATCTTTTTAAGTGGGCTGAGGATATAGTTTAACAGGTTAACCGATAGATCGCGGGTAAAAGGAAAAATCCCAAAAAGCACAGGGAAAGCCAGATAAATTACCGCCAGAATAACCCCATAGCGAATGATTTTCAATAATATTGCGATTATTGCCAATTGACGGCCTGCATCCAGAAGTTCATAATTTTTAATCTTTAGTCCCTCTTTAAAGCGTCCTTCAGTAGAGAAAAATTTGCTTGATATCTTCCTGAAGAGCTTATTAATAAAGTAGATCAGGCCAACTACCACTGTAATAACCAATATCGTCAATAAAATTTCCCTCAATAGCACTTGCCAGCTTGTATCGTGAACATATTTATCAAGGGCGGCCACCACCCTTTTTTTGATTGCTGAAGTATAAAGCGGCCGATCGCTTCTGGCCCATAGTGCATCCTGATCGGTTATAGAAAGCAATAAGGTATTACCATAGAGCAGGTCGGTAGTTTGTTCGGCAGGAATAAGCTTAAGTGAATCAGATGAAAAATTCGCACCATCGCCAACTCCTTCTAGCCTTTCAGCCACAGCTTTTGCCCTGTCGGCGGCACTAAAACTACCAAGTTTGGCATAAATAAAATAAAGCGTGTCGCCATTAAATACAACCGGTACACCTTTGATTATTTTGCGTAAAGAATCTATCTGACTTATCTGACGGAAACGATGAATGGAATCTCTTTTTTTGAGTGATTTTAATTCAGCCATTAAACTTTCCCGCTGTAATTTGTCAGCTATCCCTAAAGAACTTACACGTTGCTCAAGATCAGCTCGCTTAAGCGAATCAGAAAGCCGTTCTGCAGAAAGTTGATTTACCTTATTGAACTCTTTTTCTAACCTTCCATTCTTTAAACTATCTGATTTTAAAGTTGTACTGTCTTGTCCAAAAGCATAAATAGATACGGCAGCATTTAGGAGAAAAATAGATAATGTGAAAAATTTCTTCATGTTAGTTCATCTTAGACCAGTCTAACGAAAATAGCTAAAAATAATTGGGAAATAAGGTGAGATGCCGTAAATAGTCTACGTTTCATCAGCAATATCAGGGCCCGTTTAATCACCCATGTTAAAAAAAATAGAATGTCTCTGCTCATTATAGTTACCCATTCCTTACTAGCGCAAGTCTTAGTGGGGAGGCAGCTGGGGTGGATGACTTGTGCATTCCCTATATTTAACTAGCGGAGATTTTTTTAGAGATTAATGTATTTATTTAACGAAAGCCCAAGTCGACCCTTTGCTCAGGCTGGGGCACTAAGACTTGCGCTAGATGGGGTACCCAGGCTTAAATTTCGTTATATTTCCATACGCCGGAAATGGTAAGCAAAGTCAGTCCGGGTTGTTTTTCGCCATAGCTAAAAACACAAATATATTTTGAATGACAAGACGAACAATCTGTTCCAAAGTACAATGTTGGTAAATCATTTACGGTCAGTTCTCCAAAGTGAAGTAAATTTATGGAGGTTTCGGAGACAATTTTATTTTTTAACAATTCATTTTTAGCTAAAACCTTTTCGTTATTGTACAATTGAAAAATCGGAAAGCCTGATTCATATGGCGTTATTTTAACGATATTTTCATGGCCACAGTTACAACATTCGAATTTTACTTCTGCTGAGTTACCGATCTCTGCATTGCTGAACGTATTTTTGGCAACAGAAACCTGTTTTTCAATGAATATTTTTTTTGAAATGGAATACATCTAAATGATTTTATTGTGCAATAACAACGCCCACAGCTCCCGGGTATTTTCCACTCGGGTTTTTCTTAATTGTTACTTTAATATACCCTTCCTGGGCCAATTTATTCCAGGTTTTTTGGTAGCCAGTCGCTGGGTCGATGGGGATTTTCCACATGGTCTGTTTACCATAGCCCACCTGATTAAACCATGGAATAATATCTGCTGTTTGGCCTTTGAAAGTTAATGAATTATTTAAAACTTCGATTTCATAATAAAAATCATAAGTATTTTCTGGTTGATTCAAGGCTCTTTGACCAAAGGTGTACACGATTCCATTGATGATTGGACTGGTGAAACTTCCTCCCAAGGTTGGAGCTCCTGTTCCGCTGTAGGTTCCGATCGCACCACTGTATCTATCGTATTTTTGGCCCATCATGATTGGTGTATCATCTACTGTATTGAAACCTCCGTTTGCAGGTGGCCATTTTCCGTTTAAATTGTTGTTTATAAATAGTGTTTCCAGTTCGCCCCACTTTTGTTTCTTGTATAAATCGTAAATCTGATCCCTCATTGCCTGGCTTACGGTGTTTGAAGGATCATAAGTCGCAGCCAGTTGGTTTGCGTTTTTGTAGAAGTCAGTGGTTGCCGTAATTGGTGGTTCGTCTAAAAGACCATCCTTATCTGAGCGACAAGCCACAGAGAATAATGCAATGTTTAAAATTAGTAAGTACTTTAATAAATTTTTCATAGCTGTTAATTTAGTTTAGCGAAGTGATGATTTTAAAAGTATATTAATAATGACAATATAATAATACATTAAAATGCATGGCTAATCTAATATTTTTTAATGATAAAAAATACAATTGAGTAATAATTTCACTATATCACTTTCCTTGCCAGCCAGTCTTAGCGAGGAGGCAGCCGGGTGGGTAACTTGTACATTCACTATATTTAACTAGCAAGGATTTTTTTATAGAGATTAATATGTTAATTTAATGAAAGCTCAAGTCAGGCTTTTGCTAAGGCCGTTGGCGCTAAGACTTGCGCTAGATGGTTTGTTAGAAATTGATATGATTTAAGCTAATTTGGATACGAGCTACAAGCTCACCCCAGTTCGGGAAGAGGTAGCTTCAGTAAACGAAAAAAGCCTGAAATCTTACGATTTCAGGCTTCATTTTTTTCTGCGGAGAGTGGGGGATTCGAACCCGCGGACCCTTTAACAAGTCAACAGTTTTCAAGACTGCCGCAATCGACCACTCTGCCAACTCTCCGCTGCAAAAGTACGAACTTGGCGCAAATCTGCAAATGATTTCCATTCAAATATTTGCATAAATATTTTAAGCGTTGCTAATCATTTAGTTAGCTCGCATAAAAACTTTCAAAAAAACAGATAATAGGCCAATAATGGCCATTTTAGCTGCAATATTTAGGCTTTAGGTTTAAACTAAAGCGCCTCTTTGGGATAAATTTTTTCCCGGTCTACCGATAAAACACCATTTCCCTCAATTGCAAAACAAACGAGTCCGATTAATACAGAGACCGAAAACCAAAATTCTGAATAGGGTTTAAAAATTCCACCAGAAATATTTACAAAGAATACCGCCCCAATCAATATTGGTAAATTAACCAGGCAGAATACGCGGGTGTGTGTGCCCAGGGTAATGGCTAAGCCCCCAATTAAGTGTAACATAATAATCAGGTGTGCCAGTAGGCTAATGCTCACAGCCGTGCCTAAAAAAGCACCCCTCATTAAATTACTAAAGGCTGGCATATTGATGTAAAAATCAATTCCCTTCCAAATTAAAATAAGGCCTAATAAGATTCTAAAATAGTCTAACCATTTTGGGTGATGGTGATCGCCCCAGATCTGGATTTTCTTAAGCATGTTCATAACTTCTATATTTTGGTTATGACAATTTACGGAAAAATTAAGAAAATAACAATGCTTAACTAATTGATTTTAAGGCTTTTTTTTATCAATAATTTTACTGTTTACATAGTCGGTTGGCGACATGCCGAACTGTTTGGCAAAGTTTCTTCCAAAGTGAGATTGAGAGCTATAACCAACCATTTCTGATATTTCGTAAATTTTCAGTAACCCTTCATTTAAAAGCTCGGCAGCTTTTTTTAGTCTTGCCAAATTAATCAGTTCGTTTGGACTAAGGTTAGAAATGGATTTAATTTTCCGGTATAAGGTTGGCCGGCTCATATTCATCTTTTCTGCCAGATGCTCTACATCCAGATCCTGATTGTTGATATTTTTGTTAATGGTATCCTGTAATTTTTCCAAAAACAGTTCGTCTGCCTTTGAATAAGCAATACTTTTAAGGTGGAGCAGGGGAGAGCTCGCGAAATACGCTTTGATCTTGTTCCTGTTTTTAATCAGGCTCGAAATCTGTACCTGTAAAAACTCCGGAGAAAAGGGCTTTTCTACATAGGCATCGGCACCCAGTTCTAAACCTTCAATTTTAGATTGCAAAGAATTTTTTGCGGTAAGCAGGATAACGGGGATATGGCTGAATTCTAAGGTAGATTTTACTTTTGCGCAAAATTCGAAACCGTCCATTTCTGGCATCATTACATCGCTGATGATGAGCTGAACAATTTCACGCTGTAATATTGCTAATGCTTCTATACCGTTTCTGGCCTGTAGTACATGGTATTTTTCTTCCAGATCGTCTGAAATGAAATCAAGAATATCTTCATTGTCATCAACCAGTAACACTACAGATTTTTCCGTATCTTCAGTATCTTTTATGGTCAGCTTGCCTACAATTTCTTCCATTTTCCGTTCAGGTTAAATTCTATAAGTTGATGGATAGGCAATTCCAATACAAATATATTAAAATCATGATCATTAAAATCTAAATAAAGCTCCCCGCTATGCAGTTGAGCAAGCGATTTTGAAATCGATAAACCTATTCCCGTTCCTGCCTTTATTTCTGTTTCTTTGCCCCTAAAAAAAGGTTCAAATATCTTGTCTTTAATTTCAATGGGGATTCTATGTCCGTCGTTTTTTACCCGCACAGCAAACTTATCGCCTTCCTGCAATAATAGGTTGATCTGTACCACGGTTTTTCCATATTTAATGGCATTGTCTATCAAATTGCTGATCATTTTGTAAAAAGCCTCAACATCAATATAAGCATAGAGTTTTTTCTCAGGTAAATCAAGGTTATACTTAATGTCTTGCTGTTCTGCAGCAGGTTGAAACTGAAGAAATACATCTTTCATGATCTCTGAAATATCGGCCTTGACGAAGTTTAATGAAAATTCGCTGGTTTCCGTTTTTCTGAAGTCCAGTAACTGATTGGTCAATTTGAGCAACCTATCAGTGTTCCGCCCCATAATCCGTAAATTCTTTTCTATCGCGGGCACGGCATCCGCCTGTTTAATCAGTTTCTCCATCGGGCCGATAATCAGCGTGAGCGGTGTTCTGATTTCGTGGGCAACATTGGTAAAGAATTCGATTTTCGCCTGATATACTTCTTTTTGTTTTTCATGCTCAAAAACTTCCATCCGCCTGCTGTTTTTTAACGCGATTTTTCGGTGATAACTTCGTACCAGAAAGAAGAAAACTCCACCTGCCGCGATCAGATAAAGCAGATAGGCGATAGGACTGAGGTAAAAAGGAGGTCGGATTTTAATCAGTAACTTCGCGTTTTTGGTACTCCAGCTACTACTTCCCTCAACCAGTGCTTTCACTTCAAAAATATAATTCCCGGGGGCAAGTTTGGTAAAATAGACCTTCCTGTTGGTTTTTAAATATTCCCAGTTTTTATAAAGCCCGGTCATTTTATAGGCATACTCTGTCATTTCGGGAGAGAGATAACTTAATGCCGCAAAATCGATACTAAAAGAAGATTGGTTGTAGTTAAGTTCAATGGTATCGGCATAAACGATCGATTGATCAGAAACAGCATCTGCTCCATTTAAACCTAGTTCTGAACTGTTGATCTGAAACCCGGTTAAAAATACAGGGGTTTCGTATGATGTTGCTTTTAAGTTGGCCGGATTAAAGCTGACCAGTCCTTTTACGCTTCCAAAATAAGTTCGGCCATCCTCATCCTGATAGGCAGAACTGTAATTGAACTGGTCGGTAAGCAAACCGTTGGCTTTAGTATAGGTTTTGTTTAAACCTGTGGAAGGGTCAAAATGGATAAGTCCCCTGGTACTGCTTATCCAGAACTTATTTGCGGCATCTTCCTCAATGCGGAAAAGGTAATTGCTGGGAAAACCATTTTTTATGCCGTAACGCTTAAATTGATGCGTTTTCTGATCAAACCTGCAAAGTCCGCCGCCGTCTGTGGTTACCCAAATGCGTTGTTTACGGTCTTCAAAAACACTATTTACGGTGTTATGACTTAAGCTTTTCGCATCTGTCGGCATATTTCGGTAGTTCACATAGCCCGATTTGGATAAGTTAAACTGAAATAAGCCATCGTTAAAGCTACCTGCCCAGATATTACCCTTACTGTCTTCGATAACCGAATAGTAAAAAATAAAGGGGAGGCCGGCAACAGGTTCGAAATCATCGCGTTTTCGGTTATAACGGTAAATCCCGTTAATGGTTCCCACTAAAATTTCACCAGCCCGTGTTTTACAGAAAGTAACAATAAAGTTGGTGCGTAAGGCATTTCCAACACCTGCCTGGTAATGTTTAATTACCTTTTCTGTTTTCAGGTCTAAAACATCCAATCCATGTTCGAAAGTGCCAATCCAGAGTTTGTCACCATCAACCAATAAACCGTGGATATTGGAATAGGCAATGCTTCCGGGTTTTCCATCCGGTAAGAAGTGTTTGAATATTCCTGTTTTTACATCAAGTTTGTTCAGCCCGGCATCTTCCGTACCGATCCAGAAATTTCCGTTGCCATCTCTTGTAATTTCCCTTACATCGCTTCCGCTGATCGAGTTAGTACCTTTTTGCGGAAAGTATTTGGTAAAGAGTGAAGTATGGCTCGAATAGTAATTTACACCGCCAAAATAGGTACCCGCCCAAACGCCCCCTTCGCGGTCAAGGCAAATGGTATAAACAGCATTATCACTTAAAGAATAATCGTTATTGTATTGTTTTTTGATATGGATAATCGCTCCACTTTCGTCATTGTAAATGTAAATGCCCGATTCGGTGGCAATCCAAAACTCATGAGGGCCTGTTTTTTTGATATCCCGGACAAAAATTGGCGTCTGGTCGTCGTTTAACCGGAGTATATTTTTCGATGCTAAAGTAACCGGATTAAAGAGCTTAACGCCTTGATTTGTGGTGCCTACCAGTAAATTGCCATTTTCGGTTTCTGCAATCCTGGCTACCCAGCCGTATTCCGTTTTTGCATTTTTACCGTTGATGTTAAAACGCTGAAAATTATTCGCTTTTGGATTGTATTTTTCAAGCGTCCCCCTTCCGGTACTGATCCATACGCTGCCATCTTTTAAAACCGTTACCAGCGAGGCATCGAAAGGGGCATTATGGGTAAAAGCCTGTACTTTCTTGGTGCGCTTTTGATATAGGTATATTTTAAATGAAGACAAGATCCATAGATTTCCACGATGATCGCTGGCCAGATCTATAATCCGCATCCCTTTGGTTTCTTTAATGATGCTGAAGCTTTCTTTTGCCGGATTGTATTGGTACACGCCGCTGTTGGTGCCTACCCAAAGTGTTTGCTCCCGGTCGTGGTGAAGTGCATAGATTAAATCGTTGCCTAAACTACCAGCCCGGTCTGGGTCGTGGCGATAGGTTTTAAAAGAATAACCATCAAACCGGTTTAAGCCATCTTTTGTGCCAAACCACATAAAACCGTTACCATCCTGCACACTACAAAAGGCTGTATTGTTAGAAAGTCCGTTTTCTACCTGATAATGCCTGAAATAATAAGGTTGCCCCCACAGCAGGTGGACCGAAAACAAAAGACATAAAAGGATGAAGAGTTTTTTCAAGATATCTTGGTCAGCTGCATCAAATATATTAAAGAAATGCTTCGCTTTCAGGCTAAATTGAATTTGAGCGGATAAGTAGAAAGATTGAGACAGATTCCATTTTTATTTGGTAAAGCCTTAATGGTTTAAGTAGCTCAATTTTATAAACCTGAAAACTGTCAACTGCTAATTGCAGACTAATCTGAGTGTACGCTTTTTATAGACCTGAAAACTGTCAACTGCCAATTGCAAACTAATCTGGGCGTTACCTAAGCTGCGCAAAGGTCGGGCTTTTCAGGGCTGCGCTTCGCTCCGGTACCGATGAAGGATCGGTACTGAACCCTTACAATCCCTAACGCAAAACCCGGTTAAAAAAATCTGTAAAGTCTATTTCAATAGCACTACAGACCTGCGTTAAATAAACCTGATAAAACGTAAAGCCCGGATCCCGATTTTTTCTATCGGGAGAGGACTTGGAGTGATAGCAGGGCTTCTCTAACCTAAATGTACCAGCCCCATCTTTTCCAAAAAAACTGTTGCTTAAGATACTGAGCAGAACTATCGATGACAAATTTCTAAAATTGGTCGTCATTTCGACTGGAACACAGTGGAATGGAGAAATCTTTGAACTATGTTAAAAGATCTCTCCACTACGGTCGAGATGACGATACTCAGCGTTGACGACCACCTTAAAGTAACACCTGTAACACAAATCGAGACAAAATGAAGAAAGATTGATACAAATGCGTATCCCTCTGAAAAGCTAAAAACCGAATCTTTGGATAAGAATTAAATAGAACTAAATCCATTTAGCGCTTTAACTAACCAAATCCCTAACCTAATATGAAAAGAAGTTTATTCTCTTATGGCGGCTTTGTCTGCCTGGATTGGTACCCGCTTCAAAAAATGTTTTTGAAACGCAAAGTCCTCTCCGCTATTTTTACTTCCATCACCTTAATCTTACTTTCCTTTCAGCTCAGTGCCCAGGAGCAAACAGCTGTTACCGGAACAGTAACTGATGAAAAGGGCGAAACAGTTGTTGGTGCTAGTATTAAAGTTAAGGGTACCAACACAGGAGTGACTACCGATGGCAATGGAAAATTCAAAATCCAGGTGAGCGATAAAAATGCTACCCTGATTTTTATTTATGTGGGCTATGCCAATCAGGAAGTTGCATTGGCTGGTCGTACACAAATCAATGTTAGCCTTAAACCATCCAATAACGATCTGTCAGAGGTTGTTGTGGTAGGTTACAACACCCAGAAAAAGGAGGCCATTACGGGTGCCATTTCATCAATCAGCAGCAAAGACCTCGAAAAAGTACACGGCGGTTCTACAGTAAGTACAGGCCTGGCCGGAAAGCTGCCAGGTGTATCTTTCAGGATGCCTGACGGAAGACCGGGATCGAGTGCCAATATCCAGATCCGTAACATGGGCAATCCGTTATATGTTATCGATGGGATCCAACAGGATGCTGGCCAGTTTAATAACATTTCTCCAAACGATATCGAAACCATTAGTGTGTTAAAAGATGCATCTGCGGCAATTTATGGCAGCAGGGCAGCAAACGGTGTAATATTGGTCACTACAAAGCGAGGTAAAAACAGCACACGTAATACGTTTACTGTTGATGCCTATACCGGTTGGCAGAACTGGGTACGTTTCCCTGAAACCACCGACGCTTATACCTGGATGTTGGGAAAAGCTACAGCAGAATTAAATGCAAACGGTAAAACAGATATCACGCAGGCAGAACTGGATAAATGGAAGGCGGGTACCGAATATGGTTATCAAAGCCAAAACTGGAAAGATATCATTATAGCACCAAATGCACCACAGAGTTCGGTAAACTTAAGTGCATCAGGGGGAACGGATAAGGTAAACTACTATTTTTCGGCCACCCGTTTAGATCAAAAAGGCGTTTATGGAACCGAACGTGAATTTGATTTCAACCGGACCAATATCCAGAGTAATATCGAAGCTAAAATAACCGACCGTTTTAAAGTAGGGATGCTCATCAATGGCCGTATCGAAAGTCGCGATCAGCCAGGGGTACCGGGAGGAGATGATTATTTTGCGGCACGTTTTGCCTTATTGAGAAACAGACCAACTGAACAGGCTTATGCCAATGGCAACCCAAATTACCCGAATGATATTGGGCATAATACCGAACAGTTTGCCGTACAGAGTAAAGCGCTTACCGGGTACTGGAAGTCAGACTGGAGGGTTTTACAGACCAATTTATCAGCTTCTTATGATACACCGATCAAAGGTTTGGAAATCAAAGGTTTATATTCTTACTATATCGCAGATAACATCATCAACGGACATGAATATACTTATAATGTGTATACCTACCACCCTGAAACTGGTGTGTACGAAGAAAAGGTAGGCAGTTCGAACCCTTACAGAGAGCGTAGGAATGAAAAAATATACACCAATACCTACCAGTTACAGGCCAATTATAACCGAACTTTTGGTAAACATACTGTAGGTGGGGTTTTGGTTGCGGAACGTTTAGATCGTTTTAGAACCTATACTTTCCAGCATGCTGTACCACAGACGAACCTTTTACCTGTTTTGCAGTTTGCTGATATGGACGGACAGAATTTTGCTGACATTCAGGAAGAAGAGGCCCGTATTGGTTATGTAGCCAGGTTGAATTATAATTATGACAATAAGTATTACCTCGAACTTTCTGGCCGTAGAGATGCCTCATGGAAATTTGCGCCAGATAGGCGAGTGGGTTATTTCCCTTCAGCATCCATAGGTTGGAGAATTACCCAGGAGCAGTTTATGAAATCGCTTCTAGGTGAAAGCACAATTTTAAATGATTTAAAGCTCCGTGCTTCCTATGGTGTGCTTGGGGATGACGATCTAGGTATTGATCCTTTCGCATATCTTACCGGTTACAGGTACAATGCGGGTACAGCCATTTTAGATGGAAAAAGCATTACCACTTCCCGTGATAAAGGCCCTGTAATCAACAACCTCACCTGGTTTAAGAGCAAAATTGCCGATGTTGGTTTGGATTTTACCATGTTCAATAACAAATTGACCGGAACCGCCGATTATTTCTATAGAAAACGCTCGGGATTGAAAGCCATCAAAAATGACGTGGTTGTTCCGATCGAATTGGGTTATCAGTTGCCTGCCGAAAATCTGGAAAGTGATGCCCAGTATGGTGCCGAGTTTGCACTGAATTACCGTGATAAAATCGGAGAGTTTAATTATAATGTTGGGGGAAATATTTCCATCAGCAGAAGAAAGTTTTTAGATCAATATAAGCCGCGTTATGGTAACTCATGGGATAATTATAGAAATAGCCAAAACCAACGTTACACCGATATTTTTTGGGGTTATGAAGTAACCGGACAATTCCAGAGTATCGATGAGATCAATAATTACAAAGTGAACATTGATGGAAAGGGAAACCGTTCATTATTGCCGGGTGATTTAATTTATAAAGATCAGAACGGTGATGGCGTGATCGATGGACTGGATGAGCGGCCAATAGGTTATACCACCACCGGGCAACCAAATGTAATGTTTGGCTTCACGATCGGAGGTTCTTATAAAAACTTCGACTTTACCGCCGATTTTTCTGGCGGTGCCCTGTATTCCTGGAACCAGAACTGGGAGCAGCGTTGGGCATTCCAGAACGGAGGCGCCTTACTGCAGAATTTTGCCGACGATAGCTGGCACCGTAACGATCCCTTTAACTTGAATAGTCCTTGGGTAGCAGGTAAATATCCTGCAATCCGTTTTAATGACCGCGACCATAGTAATAATAACAGAAATTCGACCTTTTGGCTGCACAATGTGAGATACCTGCGTGCACGGACACTGGAGATCGGTTACACGATCCCAAAAAGATGGGCCGAAAAAATCAAGATCCAGAATGCCAGGGTATATGTAAACGGTTATAATCTGTTTTCGCTTGATAACCTGAGCGATTATGGCGTGGATCCTGAAATCGCGGATGATAATGGATTGCAATATCCACAGAATAAGTTCTTTAATATCGGTCTTAAATTAACGCTGTAACATGAAAAAGACTAATCAGATGAAAAAAATTATATATGCATTTGCTGCCATCGCCTTGTTGAGTGTAGGGCAGTCGTGCAAAAAAGATTCGGAGTTTTTAGATAAACAACCTACCAATGCGCTGCCCATTGATGCCGTTTGGAAAGATCCCAATCTGGTACTTACTGTAGTGGGAGACCTTTACGACCGCTATCCCGACTATCAAACGATAGAATCATGGGTGTCATTTACCGTTTTTGATGAAGCATTTGCATCATCTGGAGGTGATTATGGCCGGCATCAAAATTTAGAGTATGGCTATGATGCCTGGAGGTATTGGGATCTGGGTGTTTATGGTTATATCCGTGACTTGAATATGTTCATCAAACGTGGACAGGAATCAACTGAATTAAAAACTGAAGACCGCGACCGTTTCCTTGCCGAGGCACGTTTTATCAGAGCTGGTGTCTACTTCGAAATGGTGAAAAGAATGGGCGGCGTACCTTTGCTCACTAGCCCTTTGGAGTATAACAATGGCGATAATGTGAGCAACCTTCAATTTCCAAGGGCGAAAGAAACCGAGGTATATGATTTTGTGATTTCAGAGCTTGAAGCCATCAAAAACATTTTGCCTGATGATCCTACTACTCAAAGCAGGGCTACAAAGGCTGCCGCTCTTGCTATGGAGTCGAGGGCTGCACTTTATGCGGGTTCTATAGCAAAATACAGTAATGCTCAGCTTACCCTTCCCGGTGGCGAAGTTGGGATTTCTTCTTCTTTGGCCAATGGTTATTTTACAAAATCATTAAATGCGGCTAAAGAAATTATTAACGGAGGTAAGTATACGCTCTATAAAAAGAATCCGACCCTGTCAGATAATTTTGCTGCACTTTTTACCGATAAAAGCAACAATCCTGAGGTGATTTTTGTGAAAGACTTCAAATTAAAAACCAATAAAGTGCATGGTTTTACCATCGATAACCAACCACGTTCTTCCGCGGAGGAAGCCCAGGGCGGACGTTTAAATCCATCGTTAAATTTGGTGCAATCATTCGAAAAACTGGATAACACCTATGCTTCCCTGGCCTCTGTTGATGGAAGTGGAAATCCAGTTTATTATACCAATATTACTGATATTTTTGCGGGCCGGGATGCACGTTTAGCAGGTACCGTTATTCTTCCCGGGACTCAGTTTAAGGGAAAAATAGTTGATATCTGGGCAGGTTACCAGTTAGCTAATGGTACGATTGTAACCGGAGATAATTTTGCACAAAGTAAAACCAATGTACTTCCGGGTAATACTGGTTCCGTACAGGTAGTAGGGGGCGATGGTCCGGTTGATGGGTTGGAGTTTAGTGCACAATCGGGATTTTATGTTCGTAAATATTTAGATCCTGCCAAGGGATCAGGCCAGATCGGTACCCGAAGCGAAGTTTGGTGGGTGCGTTACCGCTATGCCGAAGTATTGCTAAATGCGGCAGAGGCCTCTTTTGAATTGGGCGATTTAGCTGGTGCAGCCAATTACATCAAACCCGTAAGAGACCGTGCAGGTTTAACCACGGCCTTAACACCCGCTGAAATTACTTTCGACAGAATTGTGCATGAGCGTAAGGTTGAATTTGCTTTTGAAGGACATCAGCTTTGGGATATGAAACGTTGGAGACTGGCCGATAAAGTATGGAACGGTAACAACATGTCGGCGGCTGATTTTACCAACGCAACAAATATTGGAAGCGCAACACGCACCAGTACACAAGTGTTCGGTTTGTGGCCATATAAATACTATAATCCAGGCAATGCGAATCATTTAAAGTATATTTTTAAAGTGATTAAACCTAGCCGTGTAACGGCAGCGCACCGTTTCCGCATCGGTAATTACTACTCTTCAATCGGGCAGGATGTACTTAATGGCAACCCGAAAATTATCAGAAACCCTAATCAATAATCAGATATAGACATGAAAAATAGATTTTATTTCATTATAGGGGCAATTATAGCCGTGTTATTCTCCTCTTGTAAAAAAGATAATTACGAAGGACCTGCGTCCGATTTTACAGGAAGGATCGTATATAAGGGCGAAGCAATCAATGTGCAGTACGGCCAGGTAAATTTCGAACTTTGGCAGTCGGGCTTTGGCAACTATTCTGCACTAAACGTAAACGTTAACCAGGACGGTAATTATTCAGCTAAGTTATTTGATGGGAACTATAAACTGGTTTTCTCACCAAACCAGGGGCCCTTTTTGTGGAAAAAAAATGCAGCTGGTAAACAAGATACCATAGCGGTAAACATTAGCGGCAACAAGGTGATGGATATAGAAGTAATGCCTTATTACATGATCCGTGGCGCTAGTTTAACAACTGCATCTGGAAAGGTGAACGGGTTCTGCAAACTGGAAAAAATTATCACTGATGCCAATGCAAAGGACATAGAAAGTGTATCGCTTTATATCAACAAAACGCAGTTTGTAGATGGAGGCAACAACATTGCGATACAGCAACTTACGGGGGCAGCGCTTGCCGATCTGAATAACTTAAATATGAGTGTAAGTATCCCTACAATTGTACCTGCACAAAATTATGTTTTTGCCAGAATAGGAGTTAAAATTGCAGGAGTAGACGACCTGATTTTTACGCCCGTAACCAAAATAAGTTTTTAACCAAGGAAGGTGTTTTAGAAGGGTAAATCTAAATGGAATTTGTCACGTTGTCCAAAGGACTCCTACGGAGAGCTTGTCGAAACGCTTTAATAAATATATTTAAGCCAGTCCTTCGACAAGCGATCATTGACAGATTCCAGTATAAGGGTCGTCATTGCGAGGAGGAACGACGAAGCAATCTTTCATGCTAGCAATTTCTGCTATAAAGATTGCTTCGTCGGCTGAAAAAGCCTTCTCGCAATGACGACACTTCGAGGCTATTCATTCTCTTAAAACTATGTCAATAATATTGATTTTTATAAAATAAATTATTTCTCAGGATGGCATTTATACCATGAACATTCTGGCTTATCAGTATCTTACCCTTAGCAAATCATTATTAAATGAAATATCTTTTCGCCTTTTTTTTATGCTTCTTCGTATTTTCTGCCGGTAGAAACCTGTTTGCCAAGCAACTAAACGATACCATTTACCTAGCCGATCCAACGATTTTCTTAGATAAAGGCGTATACTATTTATATGGTACAAGTGGCAATGAAGGTTTCCTGGTTTATGCTTCCAGCGACCTTAAAAACTGGACTAAACCGACCGGAAAAAATAAAGGATTTGCATTAAAAAAGGGCGATGCCTTTGGAAACAAGGGTTTTTGGGCGCCGCAGGTATTTAAAAGAGGCAAAAACTATTTTATGGCCTATACCGCAGATGAGCAGATTGCCATTGCGCATAGTAGAAGCCCGACAGGACCTTTTGTTCAGGAAGAATTAAAAGCAATTTCGGGTACATGCAAGCAGATCGACCCTTTTGTATTTACCGATACAAATGGGAAAAACTACCTCTACCATGTAAAGCTCGATCATGGCAACAGGATTTTTGTAACACAACTGAAAGATGATTTTTCTGATGTTATACCTGAAACCACAAAATTTTGTTTATCAGGAACAACACCCTGGGAGAATACAGCGAAAACCGATTGGCCGGTAACCGAAGGGCCAACGGTAATCAAAAAAGAAAATCTTTACTATCTTTTTTACTCGGCTAATGATTTCAGAAATCCTGACTATGCTGTGGGATATGCTACTTCAAGCTCTGCTACCGGTCCCTGGATCAAGTATCAGGGCAACCCCATCATCAGTAAAAAATTATTAAAAATAAATGGCACCGGGCACGGCGATTTCTTTATGGATAAAAACGGCGCATTACAATATGTTTTCCATACGCATTATTCAAATTATAAAGTATCGCCAAGGGCTACGGCTATAGTCAAAGCTGCTTTTGTAAAAGGCAAAAATGGTAGTTACCGTATGGAGGTCGAGCCTGAAAGTTTTCGGTTTTTAATGCAAAGCGCAGCAAAAAACATTTTAAAGATTAATTGATTGCATTTGTAGAAATATTGAGATAAAAGTAGGCCGATTTAAGAAAAGAAATCGCTTTTTTTAAAGATTAAGGAGCGCCGTTAATCAAAAAACATAAAAGAGGTAAGAATTTAAAAATGAATGCTTTGAAATTAAGATATCTGTTTGTCGCATTGTGCCTGTTAAACGTAGCAGGTTTACATGCACAAACATTTACCAATCCTTTATTGCCATCGGGTGCCGATCCTTATAGCTTTTACAAAGATGGTTTTTATTACTATACCCATACTACGGGAAACCGCGTAGATCTTTGGAAAACCAAAACCCTGGATGGCTTAAAAGACGCGGAGCGGAAAACCATATGGAAAGCACCTGTAGGAACCAAGTACAGTAAAGAAATCTGGGCACCAGAAGTGATGTTTTTAAGGGGTAAATGGTACGCTTACTTTGCAGCAGATGATGGGAGAAACGAAAACCACCGCATGTACGTTTTGGAAAATGCTTCGGCCGATCCGATGAAAGGCGAGTGGTTATTTAAAGGCAAAATTACCGATCCGACAGATAAATGGGCTATTGATGGAGATGTGATCGATTTTAAAGGCCAGTTGTATATGATCTGGTCTGGATGGGAGGGAGATGAAAACGGCAAGCAGGAAATTTTTATAGCCAAACTTAAAAACCCCTGGACAGTAGAAGGTAAACGGGTGAAAATTTCTACGCCTAAATTTAGCTGGGAAAAAATCGGGGACCTTGGTGGAGGAGCGCATGTGGATGTAAACGAAGGACCTCAGTTTTTGCCGCAAGGTGATAAAATATTTGTCATTTATTCGGCCAGTGGCTGTTGGACAGATTTTTATGCTTTGGGTATGCTTTCAGCTTCGGCTAAAAGCAATCTGCTCGACCCTGCTTCCTGGACAAAATCCGATCAACCTGTTTTTCAGCAATCGCCAAAAGATGGCGTTTATGCGCCAGGCCATAACTCATTTTTTAAATCGCCAGATGGAAAAGAAGATTGGATCCTATATCACGCCAATGATAAACCGGGCCAGGGCTGCGGAGGTTTCCGCTCGCCCCGTGCCCAAAAGTTCAGCTGGAATAACGACGGGACACCAAATTTTGGAACTCCGGTAAAGGCAGGACTGAACATAATATCACCAGCTAACCACAATAAAAACTAATCAGATATATACCGATATGAACTTAAAAAACTACGCACTACTTGCCGTCTTGAGCTTTAACATCAGCTTGGGTTTTGCGCAAAAAACAAAAAAAAGTGCCGAGCCTGCAAAGGTTTGGTCGATAGAAAAAGCCAATGCCTGGTACAAAGAACATAAATGGTTAACAGGTGCCAACTACATTCCTTCCAATGCAATTAATCAGCTGGAAATGTGGCAGGCCGATACTTTTTCACCCGATCTCATCGATAAAGAACTGGGCTGGGCCGAAGGAATTGGTTTTAACACACTACGCGTATTCTTGTTCAGTAAAGCCTGGAGTCAGGATCCTGAAGGTTTTAAAAAGAGAATGGACCAATTTTTAACCATTACCCAAAAACATGGTATTAAACCGATGTTTGTCTTTTTCGACGATTGCTGGAATAAAACTTCGGCGATTGGTAAACAGCCCGAGCCTAAAACGGGTATTCACAATTCGGGCTGGTTGCAAGATCCGGGCGATCCTGCTTTTAAGGAAGAGGCCAATTTTCCTGAACTCGAAAAATATGTAAAGGATGTACTTACCCGTTTTGCGCACGATAAAAGGATTTTGCTTTGGGATTTATACAATGAACCCGGAAATAGCGGAAAGTTAGAAGCCACCATACCTTTGTTAACCAAAACCATTAGCTGGGCAAGATCGGTTAATCCCGATCAGCCGATTTCTATCGGATTGTGGAGCTGGGGTTTCGAAAAGCTTAACGAGATACAGCTTGCCAACTCAGATATTGTAACCTATCATAACTATGAGGCACCAGACTGGCACCAAAGAACCATCGATCTGTTAAAAGCAAGCGGCCGGCCATTAATCTGTACCGAATATATGGCCAGATCACGCAACAGCCGTTTCGCTAATATTTTGCCCATGCTAAAAAGCGAAAATGTAGGCGCCATTAACTGGGGTTTTGCTGCGGGTAAAACCAACACCAAATATGCCTGGGATACCCCGCTTGCCGATGGATCTGATCCGATCGAGTGGTTTCACGAAATCTTTCAGCCCGATGGTACCCCTTACCGTTTAGATGAAGTTAACCTGATTAAAAAACTTAACAGCAAATAAATTATTACTAGTAGGGAGATCCGAAAAAGAGCTTCATAAAAATTATTGTCAGTCTGTCCAAAGGACTCCTACGGAGAGCGGAGTCAAAGACCCTTGGTTGAAAATAGAAATATTTGTCTTTCTATAGGCTATCATCAACAGACTCCAATAGAATAGTCTTCATCTCGACTGTAGCGCAGCGAAATGGAGAGATCTATCTAGACAGATTTCTCGACTGCGTTGCACTCCGCTCGAAATGACGGTGACTCTGAGGATTTTTAAGCGTAAATTAATTGCTGTCATTCATATTGACTTTTACGAAACAAATAAGCCCTCAGGATGAATCTTTGCTTAAATTAACAACATTGCCAAACCCAACTTTAACACACAAATTTAAACCAATGAACAAAAAAGTATCCATCCTTTTCTCGCTGCTGGGGCTCTCGCTTTCCCTTTCTGCGCAGCAGGACAAATCGTGGTCGATGGTAAAAGGGAAAATCTCTTCACCATGGGCCCAGGAAGTTAATCCTAAAAATGTATTGCCAGAATATCCGCGGCCACAGTTTGAGCGTAGCGGCAACTGGAAAAACCTGAACGGGCTTTGGGATTATGCCATTTCTGCAAAATCACAACAACCTGCAATCAACCAGGGTAAAATCCTTGTGCCTTTCGCGGTAGAGTCTTCACTTTCTGGTGTTGGCAAAACAGTAGGTAAAGATAGCTTACTGTGGTATAAAACCAGCTTCACTGTACCCGCAAACATGAAGGGCAAAGAAATTTTGCTTCATTTCGGCGCGGTTGATTGGAGAAGTACAGTGAGCATCAACGGTAAAGCGGTTGGTAAACATGAAGGCGGTTTCGATCCTTTCAGTTTTAATATTACGCCGTTTTTAAACAAGAGTGGAAACCAGATTTTAACGGTAGAAGTTTGGGACCCTACAGATGAAGGCCCTCAACCAAGGGGAAAACAGGTAAAAAAACCGGAAGGTATCTGGTATACCCCGGTAACCGGTATCTGGCAAACGGTGTGGATTGAGGCGGTAAATAAAGCTCATGTCGATCACATTAAAATAACACCTGATATCGATCAGCAAACCGTATCAGTTACCCCATTTTTAACAGGTGCCGCTGCAGGCGATCAGGTTAAGGTTTCAGCATGGGATGGTACTAAGAAAGTGGCTGAGCAGACTGCAGATGGCACTGGCGCAATCAGTTTAAAAATACCGGATCCTAAACTTTGGAATACTAAAAACCCATTTTTATACGACCTGAAAGTTGAGCTGATCGCTAAAAACAAAAAGGTAGATGAGGTGAAAAGTTATTTTGCCATGCGCAAAACCTCAATGGGCAAAGATCAGAACGGTATTCAGCGTATGCTCTTAAACAATGAATTTGTTTTTCAGTATGGCCCGCTAGATCAGGGTTGGTGGCCGGATGGACTTTACACCGCACCAACAGATGCCGCTTTAAAGTTCGATATCGATAAAACCAAAGAAATGGGTTTTAATATGATCAGAAAGCACATTAAAGTAGAGCCCGCACGTTGGTATTACTACTGCGATAAAGCAGGTATGCTGGTTTGGCAGGATATGCCAAGCGGCGACCTGGGTAACGGCTGGGAAAACCGCCCTGGTGTTTTAGACCATGGATCGGATCAAAACAGAAGCGCCGAATCTGAAGGATATTACAAAAAAGAATGGAATGCCATTATTGATGCACTTTACAATGTGCCTTCTATCGTGGTATGGACACCTTTCAACGAGGCCTGGGGGCAGTTTAAAACAGTAGAAATTGCCAAATGGACAAAAGAGAAAGATCCTTCAAGATTGGTGAATACGGCCAGTGGAGGTAATTTTTATCCGGTTGGCGATATTATCGATTTACATAATTACCCTCATCCGGCTATGCCAAGTCCTGATTATTTTGGAAAAGATTATGCCCTTGTACTGGGCGAGTTTGGTGGGCTTGGCCTGCCCATTGATGGCCACGTGTGGCAACAGAAAAATAACTGGGGCTATCAGAGTTTTAAAAACAAAACAGATCTGTTTAATAAATATGCTCAGTTTACCAAACGGTTAGCAGAATTAATCCCATTAGGGCTTTCTGCCGGAGTGTATACTCAAACTACCGATGTAGAAGTAGAAACCAATGGTTTAATGACCTATGATCGAAAAGATATCAAGTTTTCTGAAGCACAGATGAAAGCTTTGCACGATAAGCTTTATCAGATAAATGTGACGGTAAAGCAATAGCTTATCATTTAACGCTTTTTGTTTTATCAGCATAATAAGGTGCTGCAATTGTGTCTGTGGATTAGACAGAATACCATTGACAGATCTCTTAAGAAAAGTCGTCATTGCGAGGAGGAACGACGAAGCAATCTTTCATGCGAGTGATCCTTGCCATAAAGATTGCTTCGTCGGCTGAAAAAGCCTTCTCGCAATGACGATTTTTCGAAGCCTATCACCGCAAAATAAAATGCCTCTGTCATTTATATGGATTTTTATAAAATAAATTACTCCTATCAATGACAAATTTCTAAAATTGGGTCGTCATCTCGACTGTAGCGCAGTCCCGAACTTTCGGGAGAGAGATCTTTGTACCAGGTTATTGAAATCAGATTTAAAAGATCTCTCCTCCGAAGGAGTTCCTTTGGAACACTACGGTCGAGATGACGATACCTTCATTAGTGATTTTTAAGCAAACTCATATAAATGATGGTTAAGCAGCCCGCAAACCCAAAGGTTACTTGGTATAGGCAATCAAAAAAGAACTCAAATTTCCCTTACCCATTCTGTACCTGTTGTTTACCCTTTCTCTATACCAAGTTAACCCCAAGTTAACCCCTGGGTTACCTTTTCTTTACCTTTTGGTTACCTAAAAGGTAAAGCCAGGCTCTCCTTTGGGGCTTTTTGTGGTGAGTCGATGTCGATGCTCCCCGCCAGCAAGTACCTTTAAGTGGTAATGAGTTATATTCGCCTTGCGCCGATTGAGAAACTTTAATTCATATAGAAAAAATCGTTATCTTCCGCTAGATAATAATCTTTGATTGCAGCAATTCTTCCTTAAGTTAACCAGATGAAACCACTCGATTTTTCCACTTTCCCTGTACTCGAAACCGAGAGACTAATCCTTCGCAGACTTTCGTTGGAAGATGCTCCGGTAATTTATCAGTTGCGCTCGGATGTTGAAGTGGCTGCTTTAACGGGCAAGGCGCCTTTTGTGCATATTAACGAAGCCGTTGCGTACATTGATAAAATTAATCATCTGATCAATAATGATCAGTCTATATACTGGGTTGCTTCTTATAAAGGCGATAACGCTATGATAGGTGCAGCCTGCCTATGGAATTTTGATACCCATAACGAGACCGTGGAATTGGGCTATGAGCTGCTTCCTGAGTTTCAAGGTAAAGGTATCATGGTAGAGATTATTACCTGTATACTCAGGTATGCATTTGAGGTAATGGGCATTAAAACCATTATTGCTTGTCCATCCAGCGACAACCCCCCTTCTGTAAAACTACTCGAAAAAACGGGGTTTAAAATTGCCTCAAGCGATTATCAAAATGCGCATGCAAATGTTCCGGGCATGCTTACATTTATCCTTACAAGTTATCCATAATAATAAAGGATGATGGTATCATCTAGGCCCTCGCCAGCCTAAACTCATTGTAACACATTACAATGTTAAAGCCAAGAAAAAGTATCGCTTCCGAACTTACTTTAAGTTTATCAATATCTGCACCAACGGCTGTAGAAATAACCAAGGTAGAGAAAACCAGGATGGCACTTACGAAAATGCTCACAAAGGCCGACCGCAGTAACATCGTTATCCTAAACAGGTTTTTTTTAAAAAAAACTTCAGGCCTGCGAATCATTTCCACCAGATTAATAAAGATAAAGAGACCGATAATGAAAATATATGCATTCATATAAGGCGCTGTATTATCCCACACCAAAAGGCCAAAATAGCCATGGAAAATGAAGTATAAAATAATACCCAGGCAGATCAGGCTTTTTAAAACTGTCCAGAATTTTTTGCCTGAAAGCATGAGGTAGAGTTTAGGGTATTTAAGGCTGTCAATATGGTTGGCAATGCTTAATAACCTTAACGAAGCGGGGACAAAGGGATTAAATACGCCTAACAGCATAAGCATAATTGTACTCGAAAACTGAAAAACAGCATCACTGATCAATCTGTCCATTTTTGCCTGGTCCAATACAGTATCATCGGCATAGGTAAATATAGACAAGCAGATAAGAACAATAATCACAAAGTGAAATACCACACCTACGTAACTGCTGAAAGCTGTGTTGTTAAGCCGCAGATCTTCATTGCTTTGTGTTTTGTTGTCGCCAGATGAGAATTTGGCTGAAAGCGATTTGAGCGAATCGGCCGTACCTCTTACTATGAGTGCTATAGCGAGGATAAAAATCCCTATACCAATAATAAAACAACCTATGCCTGCAGCCTCAAAACTGTACAGGCCTAATAGAAATAGAACTAAAGCGATAGAGATGGCTACATATTTATACTTCACTCTGGTAAAACCGTGCAGATTTAGCAGGAGCGTATAAAACAGCCCAAATGCACTGCCAACTACAATAGCCATTAATATTTTAGAAATAATAGTTCCACTCATGTTTCCCGATTAAAAACTTATGCGATGTTAGCAAAAAAAACTGATGGATTGTTTACCAAGCCGGTTATCAAATAATTGAGCAGGAAGATTAATAAAGGGATTAAATATCCATGTGTTATGCGATAAGAAGTATTAGTTTTTCCAGTCTACAACCTTTACCTCATCGCCAACACGGATAATCCCCAATTGCTGATGAAGCAGGTTTTGGCCGAACATGATTTTTTTACCTACCGTACGGTAGCTGGCCAATGTTCTTAATGGTTCCTGCCCTTTCTCGCCGGTTTGCTGATTGATGGTAATGAGCACGCATCTGGCACATGGTTTTACAGCAGAAAATAAAACTTCGCCGATGTAAAAATCGTTAAAACTATCCTCAATATGTGGCTCACCGCCCGTAAAAACAAAATTTGGACGGAAACGGTCCATTCGGATTGGATCGTCGAGCTTTTCATTAAGCCCATCAAGCGACGATTGGCCGATAAGCAGGCAAGGATAACCATCGGCAAAACTAACCACTTCATCATTCGTAGCATAATCCCGATCTACCAATCTTTTTTCAGTTAAAGGCATTTTTACCAATCTCACCTTAAATTTTAGGAAATTGGAAAACCAATCGCTTACTGTTTTATTTACTTCTACCACATTGGCAGTATCGTTCCATATTACAACAGATAATTGTTCGCCGGTATCTTCATCCAGAGAAAATGATATGTTTTGCTCAGGTAATGTTTTATGGGACACGGTTAATTTACCATCGCCAATATTTACCTGAAGCATTGCCAGTTCAAAATGTTTCCGTTGGGTAATAAATATACCTCCCTCATCAACAAGCATCCATCTTCTATCATATTGGAGGCCTTTTTCTTCAAGCTGTGCTTTTTCAAGCCGGATACCACCCAATGATTTAATTGGATAGATATTAATTTCAGAAAGGAGAAGTTTGTTCATGCTTTAAAGATAAAAAGACATTTTGGATTTAGCTGTTTAGCGGAATTGAATTATCTTCGGGAATAAGAATATTAGAAAACCAACTTATTACTTAAAAACAAGCGGTGTAACAACAAATGGGTATTAAGAAAACTTTAGTCAGGCAGATACTGGTTCGGCTGGCTTTTTTGGTATTGCCCTTACTAGCGATATATCTGTTAATGGAGTTTACCTACAATCCCCATGCGCTTTGCACTGCAAATGAACACCGCCATACCATGGGGCCAGTTGGTTATATCATTTTGGCCGCTGCGGTAATGGTGATCTGGTTTTTGGCCATTATTTTTGAACAGATATGGCGGTATTTTAAGAAGGATAGAAAAGTTTCTTTTCTGGTTGTACTTTTATTCGCACTATTGGTCGTTTGTTTTTTCTGTTTCTTCTTATAGGGAGCGTATAGTCGGATCATTTTTCAAACACTTATCTCAGTCCCGTTAAATTACCATCACCCTGAAATTTATAGGAGATCAACCCGGCATTTATCCTGCCTCAATTAGTGTAGTTAAAGGATTTCGATCTCTTTCTGTTCAAATGCTTCAAATATCTGCGCATTGATCATGCTTCTGGTCAGATCGGCTTTGGATATATCCTTGCACCAGAAATAAATATTGATGGTACTGTTGAGCTTACTCACCGGGCTGATCATAATAATAGGTTCTTTGCTGATAAAAACATTGCTGTTCTCTACAATAATTTCTCTGATCAGGTTTACCACTTCAGTAGAATTAAAGGGCTTTGCAATCAATAAAGAAATATCTATTCGCATCTGGTTGTTACTCAGCGTCCAGTTGATAATGTTGTTCGATAAAATGGAACCGTTGGGGATAATAATTTCTGCGCCTTCATCGCTAAGTAAGGTGCTGGACCGTACGCCGATTTCCTTTACCCTTCCTTTTTTATTGCTCAGCTCCACAATGTCGCCTATTCGGATGGTTTTATCAAAAATAAGGATAATCCCCGATACAAAATTGCTTACAATATTCTGCAAGCCCAACCCGATCCCAACACCCAATGCACCAAGAATAACCGTTATTTTATCAATTGGCAGTCCGGAGGCTGCAACGGCGATTAAAAAGCCGCCAATTAATAACACCAAACGGGTTACAAGTAATTTCGAACGCTCTCCCTTGTTATCGTCAAAACTGTCGTCGCCTGTATCGCCAAAGAAATAAGCAATATATTTCTGCAAAAAGTTGGCAACCCAGATAATGCCCAAAAACAATACGATACCACCAAAGGTAAAAGAGAAATTGCCTATGGTTCTTTTTTGGGTGAGGATTTCCATTACCGATTCGTATAGTCCATTAAAAATATTCAGGTTGGTGGTAAATATGACAAACCAGATGATGGTAGCACCAATGCCGGTTAGCCTTTTAAGTCCGGTAATTACAGGCTGCCAATCAAAATACTCAGGAAATCCTTTACGGATCCTGCTGCTTTTCATCTGGAGCAAAAAGGCCTCTACCAATACTTTGGCCAGGATAGTTAGCGATATGGCATTTAAAAGCGAGCTTACCCCGGTAGAATAAAAAATCTGCGTGAGGGTAAAGCGGCCAAATAGATTACAAAAGGTGGCAATGATGGCAAAGCCAACGTAAATAAAACCCGTGGTGAGGATCATTCTGTATCTTTTGGTTTTCTCATCGAGCATTTTCCATACCATAATGCCATAGGCAACCGAGCTGGTGGTTAAGAACAGCAGCAGCCAACGCTGGTATCTTGGCGGCATACCCAAAAGGCGTAAAAAAACCGGAGCAAGAAGAAGCACCAGAAATATGCACCAATAGTAAAATAACTTTGAGTCTAACTTTTTGCGGAAAAATACAGTAAGCAAAATGGCCAGTATAATTTCAACAGCTTCTATGTAAAGTGCAGGCGCCCTCAGATCGAATATTGGGGCCAATGCAAAGAGCATGATAAAGGTAATTAAATAAGGCTGCGGACTAACTAGTGAAAAACCATCAAGGGTTTCTAAACGGCCCCGCTGTTTTACGCTTCTAAAATTGAAAAATACCCAAAGGAAGAATATGGTACAGGTAAAAAGCAATAGCAATCTGCTGCTCCTGGTGTACACAAAATAATAACCCGATATTTCTTGTTCTCCTTTTATAAACCTACGGAAGCCCATGCTTTTATTGGCCCGTCTGTTTACCGTTTCCCACAAATAACGGCGCTCTTTACCAAAAGCTTTAATGCTTACGGCATCGAGCTGGCTATCGGTAAGGTACATTAACTCTTTAATATTGATGAGATTAGTAGAGGTTCTGGCCTGCAGATTATTGATTGATAAGGTGGTGGTTTTTAATAAACTATCCATCACTATACGTTTCTTCCTTAGCTCTGCAAACTGCTCTTTAAACATAACCTGTATGGCAGGCACTGTAAACAATTTAATCAGTACGGTATCTTTACGCAGGTTAAGAATTTCTGTTTTTAAAGCCCGCAATTCCTTTTCATACTCATCAAGGTCTGCCAAACAATCCCTGTTATTGCTCTGTAGTTCCTCCAGCAGGGTTTGATCCATCTGCAGGTTTTGCAGGTTAGGTGATCTGTCGCTTTGCGTTAACCGGCTCTTAAGCAGCGCCAGTGCAGCTTCATCCTGCGTTAAATGTGCTTCTATGGGCTTAAGTTTCTTAAATGAGCCAACAGTTACCGGAACTTTATTTACGGTTTCAAAAACTTTTTCCAGGTGCGCCAGATAATCGCCTTTGGTTAATGTAGCAGAATCTGAGAGAATAGATACATCCTGCCCCTTATCTACAGACTTATCTTTCTGCGCAAACACATGGCCAGAAAAAAATAGGATAAGGAGTAAAGATATTAAATTCCGGATGGCTGGGTAAAAAGAATTTCGTGTTATCATTGAGCTTAAGCAGTATTGGATATTATCCTTTATGGGAATATAGGTTTCAAAAATAGGGATTAGGATTGATTTTACAGCCGGCGGTTTTTGGCTATTTCATTTACAATCAAACTTAAAAAATACGAGTGCATGAATGCCAGAGCGGATTTAATGAAAATTTATACTGTTGTTCAATAAAAATTAAATAATTTCAATTCAGCATTTGCTATTTTCAGGCTTTAAAGCATACAAATGACCTATCGTGAATAAATTTTTAATGAAATGCAGTTTTACTTTGTTTATCGGGCTTTTCCATTACGGTAACTGCACAGGCCACACGGCGGATTGTGAAAGATTTTGATTTCGACCTGAAAAATAAATAAAAGCTGCAGGAGATTAACCATAAACAATCGATGAAGAAACAGAATAAAATTATCCTCGGGGTTTTAGCATGTATGATTTTGGTAGCCATTGCGTTGATATATAAATTGCATTGGTTTGGCGCAGGTATGAAACCTCAGCATGCGGCAATCAGAAGCCCTGATCGTGTTGAGGCTGTACGCGATACACAGCAAGTGACTCTTAACCCTAAAACTGAAAGCCCGAAGGAGGCGGCGCAGATCGAATTTTCACCAAGGGGAAACACTGTTGAAGATTTTGTTCCCGGATCGTATAAAATTGCAATGGATACCAAAGGCCTTTTAAATAATGACGAACTGGAAGATGTAGTGTTAGTGCTCCAGAATAAGACAGACAGTACAGATTTGCGCCCTACCTTAATTTTATTGAAACAGCCAGAAGGTGGGTACCGTTTATACGCCAGCTCCTGGCTGGCCGTTGGCGCTGCCTATATTAATGGCGATTACCAGCAATATGACAGTGAAGACATCAGCATAGATCAAAAAAGAAATTTAATTATATCAACTTATGGCAGCGGTCCGGTAGGTAACCGCGAAACCAGGTACCGCTTTATAGATAACGAACTTGTTTTTACATATATGGAAACGTTTAACGCAGGTGCCGGACAGCAAACCAGAGCAACCTATGATGTTTTAAACCGAAAGGTAACGGTTGAAGATATTAATACCATGAAAGAGGATATGCCTGCTGCAGTTAGCCATGGTACTTTGCCACAACACCCGCTTTATCTTTTTAAAGAGATTGATCCGACAACTGTTTTCTCTGAATAAGCAACCAAATATTGCTAATCGTTTAACTGGAGATGATCAGATTTATTCCTTTGTGAGGTAGATATTCATCACACCTCTTGCAGCAATTTGGTTAGTTCCGTAAATAAGCGATTGTTTATCGGTTACATCAGCACTAATCCGCATGTACTGGTCAGTCTGTGCTACAATGCTCCAGGTGCTCTGTGCGGCAAAATTAGGATTACTAAAAGTGAGGATACGGTTATCTGCATTTCGCCTCAGGATATAGTCTGAAAACTTTACCGATGTATTAATATCAGTAGAAACTTTAACCTGTTTATCATCAAATGTCCAGTAGGATTTTATGGCATCTGCCACGATATGGCTAACTTTGATTCCAGAAGAGTTGTAAAGCTCGAGGTCATACCCCCCTGTCGACCATTTGCCATTCAGGGTTTCATTCGTGGTATTATCGGTGTCTTTTTTGCAACCCGATATATTGATTATGATACATAACAGAAATAAAATGCGTTTCATGCCTGGCCTTTAGATGATTGAAGTTAAATAAACCAAAAGGAATTCGCAAATCGAATATACGCTAGCCCGGCTATTTGTATTTGAGCTGAATTGGCACATTAAATTATTTACCTCAGCTTGTAGCAAGTAAGGCTATATACACGTTTATACTTTAAATTAACACTAAGCACTGATGAAAAAAATCCTACCAATTTTGCTCGTATTATTTTGCATCGCCGGATGTAAAAAGGAAAAACAGGGAAATTATTCTGAAACGATAACAAAGGGTGAAAAATGGGGAATAAAGATCGGCAGCTCACATGCTGAAGTCTACACCCAACTGCAAAAGGCAGGACCAAGCCTCGACTTTCAGCATGTGGCAATTTTTGGCCACAAGCCTTACAGTTCGCCAGAAAGTCTGGGCCAGCTTCTTCCGTATTATTATGCGCTCACTATTTATAACAATACCGGGACTTTAGACCGTGTAGTGCTGCTTTTTAGCGGAGATAAAGTGCAGCAGATTGCAACAGGCGGTGGCCTCACCACACCAGTAAGCAAATGGCCAGAAAATGTGGCTGATGATATCGCGATAAAAGTTGACGACCCAGTTGCAGGTTTAACAGCAAAGCTGATCAAAATCCATCAGTTACCAGCCTATGCCGCTTATGGATTTGTACTTTCGGATAAGCCATTAAACAAACCATACGATCCGGATATGAATAATCACGATGACTGGCAGTTTGGCTTTTCAGACTTTGTAAGTGCAAGCATCAGCGGATCTTCAACAGTAACCCTTCATTTCAAGGCAGGTAAGCTGGAAAGTATAGATCACGATTATCGCGAAGGGCAAATATTTAATTGATTTGAAAGTATCGTCATCTCGATCCCGAAGATTCGAGAAGAGATCTTTAAATTTGATTTTAATAACATGGTTCAAAGATCTCTCCACTCCGCAGTGCTTCGGTCGAGATGACGATCATTCCATTGGAGTCTGTGGTAGCTTGTCGAAGGGTCTTAAGATGTTTCGATAAGCTCTCTGTAGGAGTCCTTCGGACAACATAACATCATCTGAGGTGAAATCGCCTTTATGATACAATCTCGTTTTTTTGAATGTAAACTATACTCGCGATGCATGTGCATCATTTATAAATTTAATGTATCCATTAAATTAACGGGTCGGAATCCTGATTGCGGGGATTGTGCTCCGGAAAACTATTCTTATCGAAATGATGGTGACGATAAAAGTTTGCACGGTCAATCTCTACAATTTCATCTTCCATCCGCAACGCCGCCGGACTTCCAATTACGCTGCGGATCTGGTTCTCCAATTCAGGGGTAACCTCACCAATAATATATCTCGGCATTGCCCTGAACTGATCTTGGTGGATATCGGGTAAAATAACTTCTTTTTTATCTTCGCCTAAATTTGCGAGCCCGATGGGGATCAGCACAGCCTTTTCCTCCAAATCTTCGCCCATATCAGCAAGCTCCACAATAACGTAGCGTATCGCATTTTGCTCGGGATCAAATAGGAGGTCGCGCACCTTTCCAACCGAATCGCCAGCTTCATTTCTTACTGGCCAACCTTTAATGTTTGCCTCGCCATCTGTTAATTGATAACTACTTTTTGAGAGCTCTTCTAAATTGCTGTATACAATAATTCCTGAATCCATAATTGCTTTTTTTAAAGGGGCCATTAATAACGATGCCCATTTTTACAACAAGTTTTTCAGGAGATGGTTTTTATGCTAAGATGCCAGGGTGCAAAAATTGGGCGGCTAAAACAAATAGCGTAAAGGTGGTAATTAACGATAAATATTTGTGATCTAGTGTTTTGTGCTAACATTAAAAGATTTGGAAAGCAACAAAAATATTAATCGAAATATTTTTTTTATCAGGCGGCAAGCATGCTGTTTAACGATTATTTTGTATAATCGTTAAAATACAATCAGAACTTAATGAAGAATATAGCTGAATTTAGAATGTCATTAAAAGAAGATGGGCCTGATCGTAACATGTCGGTTCAATTGCGCGCACTCTGGTACGATGCAAAAGGAGATTGGCATACGGCACATAACCAGGTAGACCATTTAGGTGATGTTGCCTCTGCCCGCATCCACGCCTATCTGCACCGCAAAGAAGGCGATATTTGGAATGCCGATTATTGGTATGCCAAAGCCGGAGAGAAAAGACCACAATTATCATTAGACCAGGAGTGGGAAGAATTGCTACAGCGTTTTTTATCATGATGGGTATAAATTACCTGTCATTTAGCTCAAGTAATAACTAATGGCGTGCTGGGGAGATAATACCTGAAAACAATATTAATCTCCCAAAATCTCCAGTCCTTTTTATTTCGCAGGCATTTTAAATGAAGGGGGAAGTGACGCTTCATCCGCTGCCCATAGTTTATTCGGACGTTTGCCCATTACCACCTCTAATTTGCCGCCTTTCATTAAATCCTCGTGAGCAAACCACGATTTATTCCATACTTGCCCGTTCAGTTTAGCCGATTGAATGTATTTATTTTCAGGAGAATAATTTATACAGTTTAACTCAAACTTTTTGCCATTTCCCAGATCAAGTTTTACGTTGGCAAAAGTGGGACTGCCAATTACATACATGGGCAAGCCTGGGGTTATCGGGTAAAAACCCATCTGCGAAAATACTACAAAAGAAGTAAGGCCACCGCCATCTTCATCGCCAGGAATACCCATTAAATCGTTACGGAACCACTGACTTAATAAACTCCTTACTCTTTTTTGCGTGCGCCAGGGCTGTCCCGCATAATTGTACAAATAAGGAATATGCATGGCAGGTTCATTACCCATAGAAAACTGCCCAACATTACCCGTATGATCAGGCAATTGCGAATAAAAATCAAATCTGCTTTTCCCAAGCGGTGTATTATACATTTTCTCCAGTTCATCAACAAAAGCCTGTTTGCCGCCAATCATATTTACCAAATCGCCCAGGTTGTGCAACACATCCCATCGGTAAAGCCAGCCATTGTTTTCGTCGTAAGTTTCTCTGGCACCAAGTCCGCCCGAAAAGCGGTAATCCAGCGGTTTAATAAATTTTCCTTCTGCATCTTTCGGATGAAAAAATCTGGTATCCGGATTAAACACCGTATGGTAGCTGCTGCTTTTATCTAAAAAGTATTTTGCTTCATCGGTTTTACCCAATTGCTGAGCAATATTGCCCAGGCACCATTCATCATAAACCGTACCCAGAGTAACGGCTATCGGTTGGCGTTTTTCAAAACCATGAACTTCTGCTGCGGTTTCTTTTTCGCCTTCAGGTAAAGCAGGGAAATAGCCCTTATCTTTAAAAAACTGATCTAAAACACCTGCTTTTTTTGAAGACCACGGGGCCAGGGTTTTTTCGGTAATGGCTGCTTTACAATACTGATAAGCTTCATCAAGATTAAAATTTCTCAAACCCTTGTTATAAGCATCAATTACGGTGGCCACGCCATGATTGCTGTTCATCCTTCGGCTATCACCTGTTACCTCCGGAAAGGTTGGCATCCAATGGTCTTTCATCTGTTGTGCCATTCGCAGGTAAGAATTAATCATATCGCCTTCCATTTTTGGCTCAATAATTACACGGAGTGGATGTGTAGCCCGGTAGGTATCCCAAATCCAGTCGTCAGTAAAAAATGGCATACCATTATCGTTGTGCACTTTTCCGTCGAAGGCACTAAAATATTTTCCATCTTCAGATAAGCTGATCATTCTTTCGTAAGTGCGATAAAGGGAAGTGTAAAATATGGTTTTGGCTGTTTCATCAGTGCCTGTTACCATGATCTTTCCAAGCGTGGTATTCCAGATATTCTTTCCTGTCTGCGCCACCTGGTTCAGGTTATAATCCTTGATTTCTCGACGGAGATTGTGTTTTGCCTGTTCTTCACTGATAAATGATATGCCATAACGTGCTTTAATCTGCCTGGTTTGAGCAGGAAATTTTAAAATAAGATAAGCATTACGGCCGGAAGCAGATGTTTCTCTGGAATCAATTTTAGTTCCATCATGCCTGCCTGATTCAACGGGTGTTAAATCAGTTTCGAAGTAGAGGTAAACCCTGGTATTATTGTCTAGTTTCTGAAAACCACTTACCACATTTTGGCTCACCTTTAGCGCCCCGTTTCTGGTGTTTAAAACAAGATAAGCCGGAGCATTTGCCTGCGAAAAGTTGAGGGCATATATCCCTGATTGGTGCGATGGCGCAAATTGTACATTTATCCCAAAATCATCGAGGTCAACCTCATAATAATAGGGTTTAATCACCTCATTGTCGTAGCCATAAGAAATTACGTTACCCACATTTTTGAGGTCGCCCTGAAAAGGGCTCAAATTAAAGGCCGAGCTGCCCCGGTGGCTGGTAACCACAACAGGCAAACCATTTATAGTATTACTGGTAAAATTATCACGCTCCGGATAAACCCGCAATAAGCTGTTAGGTAAATGAACAGTAGGGTAAGTGGGTACAAGTAAATGGCTAATGTTACCAATGTAGGGGTTAACATAGTCTACGGGTTGTTTTTTAGCTTGTGCATGTGCAAAATTGATACAAGCTATTAGTAGAAATATTGCGCTCAATAAACAATATGTATATTTTTTCATTTCAAGAATTTCGATTAGATGTGGCAAACATAACATTTTTCAAAAACGATATTTAGCGCTGACGGGTTGCCGTCTGTATCATTAATGATGTAAATCTTTTTAATCTGCTTATAACAGTAAAACGATTTATCAAATCTAAAGGAAATGATCAGTTTACCAAAAAATCAACAGCAGAAAAGTCCTTTCCCATTTAGCATATTGCCTCTTAATCGGTAAAATTACAATGCTAAAAGATGATGTTACAGCTTACAATTTAGCGCTGTAAGAACAAAAAAAGAGCGATGAATAGATTTCATCGCTCTTAGAATGTTAAATTTTTATTTATTATTTTGCTAGTGAAGCGGTTTGCGTAGCTTCGGTTACAGGTGAGCTCATTTGTGTTTTCATTGCAGCAAATTTATCTAGATTCAATTTGGGTGTGCTTCCCATTACTAAGATATGTTCTCCGGTAGCTCCGCTTAATTTTAAATCTGCTCGGCCTTCAATTACGGTATATAAACTTTCTGTATCTGAATCGATTTCGGCAACCGCATTTCCTTTTAAGAATAACTGAAGATATTTAGCATCCAATTTGCCTGCTGTTTTTACTACGGCATTTTCAGAAGCCTGTACTCTGAAAATATTTTTTACATAAACGGTAATCTTAGCCGTATTTCTATCTGCCGAACTGATTTTTAATGCATGTCCATCCTGGATTACTTTTACTTTACCAGTGTTATCATCATTGTAGCTTACACTTTCTTTTTCTCCTTGTATCAACGTAATTTCTACGTTTCCACTTACAACAACCTGGCTGATGTTTTTAGGTGCCGAAATTTTGATTGGCTGTTTCTCGCCTGCCATTACACTTGTTGAGAAAATAGCAGAAGTTAAAACGATAGCTGCCAGTACTGATTTTGTTAGGGTTTTGATTGAGGTTTTCATAATGCTGTTATTTATATTTTTGGATTATTATTTTGTGATTGTTTTGTAGATAAGACACCACCATGGCCAAAACGTTGCAGCAGAAAACACTCAATTATACCAACACAGCTTAATTCTCGACGAACGGGTTTAAAAATCGGGCAAAAAAGAGTTCATTTTTATGGATACTTCCATGTCTATCGCTTAATTCCTGTGTGCGATCTTAATCTTGTTGGCTTAGCATTAACAATCGCTGATCATTTGCTTTAATGGCCTGTTAATTTTTGCGGTAAGTTCCGGTAAATTGAGGCCATGGGAATGACCCTATGGTTGAAAAAAATGAAAAAAAAAGTAGCGCTGGTTAATCAGCTATGAACTGTGATACGCTAAACAGATAGACTGGGGGAGCTAATACCTGCCTGGAAAATGGTCTAAGTCAATTATTAAAAAGATGTGCTAAATCAATATTACCCAAGCTCAGAACCTGGGTTTAAATGGGCAGATGCTTCACATTCTGCCCGTTGGGGGGGCGCTATAATGGCTAAAATTTAATCGATAGTTTTTCGGAAACAAGAACATTGTTTTTGTAATACTCGAAGAACCAGGTTTCATTCTTTTTTAAAACTATACCATTCGTGTTCCCATTGTTAGAAATATAACAATCCTCTAGAGATGTTTTGAGTAAGGTCATTACAATTTTGGGCGTTGCATCTATCAGTTGGTAGCCATTGCTTATGGCTTGGGCATACAATAGCCCCTCTTGTTGTTCTGTTTTGGCAACGATTGGCTGATTAACAGGCACTGGCACTGTTTTAGCCGCTACGTTTGCGGGGGCAGGTGTTGGATTGGTAGCCGCTGTAGGGTTGCCTGCTACATACTTAAAATCATTAAAAGACGTAAATACATCTTTTAATGCCAAATTGTAAGCGGTCTCGTATTCTTTCTCTCTGCTTTTACCTGCCTTGCTTTTTATCACTACTGCGCCCTTACAATCCTTAAGTAAAAGGGTAAGATTGGTAACAAACATGCTGTTGTTTTCCTGCAATTCTACTACCAGGGCCTTGCATCTGTCTGTTGCAATTTCTTCTGGTATTTCAGCATTATCAAAATACACCGTAAAACCCTTTTCTTCAAAAAAAGCTTTGGTAAGGGTATTTAAGCCATATTGATTAATCTGTTTGAGAAAACTAAATTTCTCAGGTACAATGATGTATTTGTAATTGGCAGCATTAGACTGTGCCTGTACAGAAAAAGAGATTGCTAAAAAGAGAATAAAAAGATATCTTTTCATAACGGTTAATGGAGCTTGGATAAGATTCCGCCTCAATTTATAGAATGAAACGGAGAAAATCAAATTTATCGTTCAGCAACACAATCCAAATTATTAATTACTTGCGGTAGGGCATAAGCCAGTGGACTACATCAGATTACACTAGTGAAAAAAGAACAACTATTTATCACAAAAATTTTTAATTTTAGAAAAAAACCTTTTTTTTATTCTAAAATTAAAACCAATATAAACCAAACATATGCTTAACATTCAAAAAACCAAACTATTCTGGGCAAGCTGCCTGGCGTTGTTGGTTACCTCTCTTTCCTTCGGCATCCGCGCCGGGATAATGAACCAGCTCGGAATAGATTTTCAATTGAGTACCTCCCAATTGGGCACCATTACGGCTGCTGCCTTCTGGGGATTTCCGCTGGCTATTGTGGTCGGAGGATTTGTGGTTGATATGATCGGCATGAAACGTTTGCTCGTAATGGCCTTTATCTTCCATCTGGCTGGCATTGTGCTTACCATTTTTGCGCAGGGCTACTGGAGCCTGTTTTTATCTACCCTGTTAATTGGGATTGCCAACGGTACAGTAGAGGCCGCATGTAATCCATTGGTAGCCGCTTTATACCCTGAAAATAAGACCACCCGTTTAAATCATTTTCACCTCTGGTTTCCAGGAGGTATTGTAATAGGCACTTTGCTGGTTACCTTGTTTGTTCAGCTTGGACTGGGCTGGAAAGTGCAGGTGGCCATGATGATTATTCCTACTCTAATTTATGGATACCTGTTTTCAAAGCTAGATTTTCCGGTTACCGAAAGGGTATCATCGGGTTACTCCAGTTCGGATATGTATAAAGCAGTACTTTCTCCATTGTTTATCTTTATGTTCATCTGTATGTTCGGTACAGCCATTACCGAATTATTTACCGGCCAATGGATAGGTTTATTGCTGAAAAATGTAACGGATAATGCCATTTTATTACTCACGCTTACTACAGGGATTATGGTAATTGGCCGGGGTTTTGCCGAACCTGTGGTTCACCGTCTTGCTCCCCAGGGCGTACTGCTCTTATCTGCAATATTTGCTGCAGCCGGACTTTACATGCTGAGCACTTTTACCGGAAATTCTATTTTCTTCGCCGCAATCATTTTCGGCATAGGCGTTTGTTATTTCTGGCCAACCATGATCGGTTTTGTAGCAGAAAATGTTCCTAAATCCGGAGCATTAGGACTAAACCTAATGGGGGGTGCAGGGATGTTTGCTGTTTCTATTTATACTATGTTTATGGGGAGCTTTTACGATAGCCTGATTGTTAAACATTTACCTGCTGGTGTCTCGTTAAGTGCTTATTTAAAAGCACCGGAAAATTCGGAACCAGCACAGGCACTTGCCAATGCCAAAAATCTGGCAGGTCCTGAAATTCTGCAGGCTACACTAATTATCCCTATCATATTGATTGTGGCTTTCAGTGGATTGGTGATCTACCTGCGTTCACGAAAAAAGAGCAGGTCTGTAGCTTTGTAACCTGGAGTTCGATTAATATTTAAATTATAGTGAGTTTTTTTACAGATGCTTACCTCAGGCGATCGTCATGCTGTCCCGAATGTTCGGGATCAGCATCTTTCCTGCTATTAAGACCCTGAAATGAATTCATGAGAAGAACAATATCTGCAAGTTATGATGCTAAACCATCGTAACTTGTAGACATTTGAGGGTTATTTTTGATCACTGTATTGCGATCCAATGAATTAATTATAACAAAGAACTGCCTGGGGGGAGCTCATATGGCGCTTTACCTGCTTCAAAAATCCTTGTATCTTCGGTCCCCTGCACGGTGATTTTGTCATCTAATATCCTAATCCAATTGCCTTCGCGCAAGCCTATTACTTTTATATTATTTTGCGTTAGAAATTCCATAATCCTGGTTTCCCTTGTTTCTCCATTATGTTTTAACTCCGGATTTGGATCGAGGTAATGAGGATTAAGGTTAAAAGGAACGACTTGCATACAATCAAAAGAGGGCGGATATACAATAGGCATATCATTGGTGGTTTTCATATTCATGCCAGCAATATTGCTTCCGGCGCTACAGCCCAAATAAGGTTTGCCCAGTTTGATGTTTTCACTCAGCTGCTTCATCAGTCCCAGCTCATGAAGTCTTTTTACCAGAAGAAAAGTATTGCCTCCCCCGGTAAAAAAACCTTTGGCGGTATTGATCGCCTCAACGGGGTTGTTAAATTCATGCAGGCCTTTAACACGGATATTTAGCTGTGCGAAAAAATCGCGGGCTTTGGCCGTATATTCTTCGTGCGAAATGCCTCCCGGCCTTGCAAAAGGGATAAATATAATTTCATCTATCCCCGCAAAGAGCGTAATGAGCTCATCTTTTAGGTATTCCAGATAATTGCCGCCAAACAGCGTAGAAGTAGAGGCCAGGATAATATTCATTTCTGTAAATTTCTTTTCCAGTTTTTAAAAGCTTGTTTTGCAAAGTTAAAAAATGAATAGACTTTTTGGTTTGGATGGAATTCAGTTTGATTTTCAAAACAAGAACAAAAATATTTTTTATTGTTCATCTCTTCATTAGGAAAATTATATTTGTTTACAAATATTGATGATCCTCAGAAGAACCATCTTTCGGGAGAATTATTCGTCTATCAATCCCGATTTTTAACATGGAGCTTCTTTTCGATAAGGTCAAAAATAAATTTAGACGCTTACTTTACACACTTGTATTAGCTAAGTTTGGCTTTGGTAACCGGGTATCCAAATCAATATGGGAAAAGCAGTTTGGAGGGAAGGATTGGGATTATCTTTATGCTGAAGCTGAAAAAGATCATTATTTAGCTATTGTAGATCTGTTTAAAAAGTATGGATCGGGTAAGGTTTTAGATGTGGGGTGCGGACAGGGGGTCCTTTATCATTATCTTAAAGCGGCGACAGCGCCATTAAATTATCTTGGAATCGATATATCCGGCAATGCAGTTGAAAAGGCAAAAACTTCATTTTCGGAGGCTAACTTTAAACAGTTAGATTTCGACTATCAGAAGTTGGAAGGAAAGTTTGATGTAATCATTTTCAACGAAAGCCTGTATTATTTCAACAGACCTTTATCAATCATTCAAAAATGCATCAATGAAAATCTGAACAATGGCGGATATTTCATCATATCCATGTGCGATTATATTGGCCATGAAATAATTTGGCAGAAATTAAAACAGCAATATAATTTTGTTTCCATCGAAGAAATAAAAAACCTGCATCAACAGAAATGGAAGGTTGTCCACTTTAAGCCTTAAAAAAATTCTGAAACGAGAGGAGGGGATCAAACAGGGCGCGCATCAGCTGATAGCTTTGGCTGAGTTTGAAAGAAATGGATTTTGCGGTATCCGATTGGTGTATGCCTATCCTACGTAGGGCAAAATTACTTTGTTTAGCCTGATAAATAGAAAGACCGTATCTATAACCAGCCAGCCTTAAGAGTTGTCTGTAATTTTTTGGTACATCCCCATAAGGGTAGGTAAAGGTGTCAACTTTTTTATTGATTAATTTTTCAATAAGCATTTTGGATGCCGAAATCTCTTCCATAAAATTTTCATCACTAATTTCGCTAGTCCTTAAATGATGTTGGCCATGGCTCGCAATTTCCATGCCTTGGCTGCTGAGGTACTGTAATTGTGTTGCTGTCATTAAAGCAGCCTTCGAAAATTCCTGCTCTGCCACGTCCCAATTATTATATCCCCCAATCTGTGCAGTAGGGATAGAAAAAACAGCTTTCATATTCCTTTTCAGTAATTCAGGAACCGCAAATTCAAAAAGCGTGGCTGGGCAATCATCAAAACTTAGCATTACTAATTTTTGATGTACTGAACGATTACTTTTTCCGATTTCTTCAAATGTCGTGGTGTTAAGCCCTTTCTGTTCAATAATATCAAGCAGAAGCTTAAACTTTTCAGAGGTGATGCTCCAATCTGCTATTCCCCGGCCGGGAAAATCATTAACATGATGAAGCATGATAATTGGAACAGGCATTTTTAAATAATTTCGCGCTCCTTAATTTTAGCAGCAGGGTTACCTTGATAAATAGTATAAGCTGCCAGTGCCTTTGTGGCTACACTGCACATAGTAAGTACGGCATGGCTGTGCACCTTTACGCCTGGGCATACCTTAGCTGCTGCCCCAATCCATGCACCATCTTCAATCGTAATGGGGGCAGTAATCAAATCAAAACTTGTTTTACGGTAATTATGATTTCCAGTGATCAGCATGGCCTGTTGCGAAATACAGCAGTTATCGCCTATGTATACAAAGTCTAAATTATCAATGTAGCAATCAGCTAGCCAGCTATAATTCCCGATAACAAGCTTCCATGGGTATTTTATATGGATCCCTGGCTTAATTCTTACTTCTTTGCCAATTCTTGCTCCAAATAACCTTAAAATAAAAACAAGTACTGAACTAACAGGTATAACACCGCTTCTAAAAAAGAAAATATATGTAAAATACCACAAAAACTGTTTTAAGCCCGATGCGCCAACGTGGAAACCGCCGGTATCAAAATTTTTATGAAGCTGTGTTTTGTTCAAGGTAGATTAATCTTGTTTTGGTTTATCGGTATCTTCAGTTTTTATTTTGCCGGCACCTTTTGTATTTCTCTTAATCCAGATATATAACATTACAAAAATACATATGTAAACAATTACATTGAATACCTCGTGATGATAGGTAAAGTTCTGTCGCTGCGATTCAAAGAAACCGAGCAAAACACCTAAACCCGCTATCCGGCAGATATTTAAAAGATAAATGGTTAGGATTCCAATGGCTAACATCTTAAATGTCGATTTCCATGGGGCAGGAAATGCCAGTACAAAAGCGGCTAAAAAACTCATTACGCCAAGGCCAAGGCACGAATAATTAATGCGCAGATAAGGCCCGGCTACTACCATTACATCCATTTCGTTATAAATGGCATAAAAGCCAAAAGCTTTAATTATCCATACTGCAGGTACAATTAATGCTGTTTTCAAACCTTGGATATAATCAAAGTGATCGGCAATATAGGCATTATAGAATCTGGAGCCTGGACTCATTACACTGTTCATAAACAGATTGCCCTGGCTAAACAGGATGTATAATATAAACAGGGCAATCACAAATTTGATGGCCTTTTTATTCGCTTCTTTTTTTGCTTCTTCTGGAGTCATATATTATCAGCATTTATAATTGAACTTCTATTTTTTCGAATCAATTTAATTTTTTTATCTACCAGTTTTCTAAACCAGAAGCCTTGAAGATAATGGAATTTAATACCCGTGGTGCCCTCAAATATACCCAGTTTAAAAAACATCCGGTAGCCAAAGTAAAGATAGGGACGAAATCCGAGTGGAAGTTTCCACCACAATTGTTTTAACCATGCCCGTTTTTCGTCAGGACTGCCCAATAAGTTAGGCTTTAAACTTTGCGTCCGTAACTTTAACATCCTTTCTACCTCTTCCTGCGCAACAAGATCACTATAGCGTTCATGTTTGGCTTTCCAAAAGGTAATGTTATTTTCTTTTAGGTTTTCTTCCAAAATCCAGCCTTTCTTCCAGATTTCAGTTTTGCCTGGTACAATAAACCGGTGGTCCATATTCTCGTTCAGATCAGAAAAACCAATCCCTGTCCTGAACATTTTTAAAAGGTAAAAAGGGTAGAAGGTACCAAACCTGATCCAGCTTCCCTGAAAGAAATTTTTGCGGTTAAAGTAAATGCCATTAATATCACGGTGCGCTTCATCTTTAAACCTGGCCAGCATTTCGAACAGCTCAGGCGTAACCGTTTGATCTGCATCGAGGCCAATCGTCCATGGCGTTTCTACTTTAAAATTTTTTAAGGCGAAATCCCATTGTTTCGGGTGGTTTATAAAAGGGTTTTGTTTTACCTCAGCACCATAGTGTTCGGCAATTTTCAAGGTTTCGTCGGTACTTCCGCTATCCAAAATGAATATTTTCGCATTTAAGGCTTTGATAGATTCCAACAATCTGGGCAGGTGGAGCTGCTCATTAAAGGTTAAAATGATAAAGCTAAAATTTCGGTTCATACAAGGATTAAAGTGCTGGCGCGGTAGCTAGAATTTCTTTGTAAAGGTCGATATATTGTTTAACCAATGTATCATCGTTAAAATCAGCATTGATTTGCAATGGAGCAATAGTTCTGATTTTTTTTCTTTTTTCCATGTTCTGATAAGCCTGAATTATTCCAGTTTTGATCTCTTCAATGTTTAATCCAGTAACCCATCCCAGATTCTTCTCAGCCACATAATCGGCAAGACCAACAAATTTACTGATGAGTACGGGTGTACCTATGCTTAAACTTTCTACCACTACGTTGGCAAAATTTTCATTGTAAGAAGTGAGGACTGTTAGATCATGCCCGGCCATTAAGTTAAACTTATGCTCATTACTTACCTGTCCAACCCAATCAATTCGATTGTTTAGTGCTAAATGCTCAGCTTTATATTTTAAACTTTGTACATATTCTTTCTTACCTGTACCACCGATGGTTAACTGCCAGGGGATATTAACAAGTGTTAAAGCTTCAAAAAGCAATTCAAGTCCTTTCTTTTCTTCAATACGGGAAAGAAATATCATCTTAAAAACAGGTGATTTCTCATCTTTCACTACTGCTGCGTGATACTCACTAGCTACCGCCCCCGAGCCTAAACTAACCAGATTGGGGATTACCCTAATACTTTTGGGTTGCACTACCGTTAAAATATCTCTTTTTTCCTGTTCGCTGGTGGCGTGGATATGGCAATATTTTAATAATTGTTTCCCCATTAATTTATGGATGATCCGTTTTGAAAAAGAATTCCGGTTGCCAAATGTATAGGAGGTGATCATTCCCCTTGGAGACAAAACCACAGGAATTTTATACCATTTCGCCACTAAACAGCTTAATACCGAAACTAAATTCCACCAGGCGTGGATGTGTACAACATTCCCCTCTTTTGGAGGGGTGTTTGTAAGACGGGGTGGTCCTTTTAGGTTTTGATTAACTATATTTAGCTTGTCATCCTGACTTCTCGGTTTGTCATCCTGAGTGCAACGAAGGATCTCTTCCCTAAGTCTCAATAACAACCTAGGCGAAAAATGACTATGATCTTTAGTCCAGCGTTTAAAATAGCTAACTTTTACTCCATCAACCAACATAACCTTGCCTATATTTACATCTAGCTCATCTATTCCGTTTGCTGTAGTCGTTAAAACCTGTAAGTTAACTTCGCTTTCCGCCTCAGGCTTGTCGCTTAACGCTGCCATCGCTTCGCACAGTTTTGCAACGCTCTGTATAGGTCCGCCGTAAATGTAGGCCGGTTTGTAAGAAGCGGAAATATGGATGATTTTCACTTAAATTTTAATCTGTTGCAAAAACCTTTTAAGCGCAAAACGACGGATAAGTTCATAGATAAGTAGATACATAAATAGCCCCCCTATTAATTTGTTTAACGCAGATTCAAACATATATATCAATATGAATAATGGAATTGTCATGGCGGTTCCAATTAGTTTATCTGGACTGCTGGTCATTACATATTTGTAAGCAATTCCAATAATTAAACCGTAGATAAGTAGACTAACAAACATTCCTGGAATGCCAAAATCAATATAGTTTTCAGTCATGTAACCCAAGCTTATGGAGGTAGCAGATTCTGCGCCAGCTACCTGCATACCTGAGTATTTTCTTGTTGTTTCAGAATCGTCAATGATTTCTTTATTTGGAAAAAAAAGCCGTGGTTGCAATACACGCGCCACCGCATCTCCCCATAACCGTCCGTGTGTATGTGGAACTACTCTTGGTACATAGTCTATTGTTGCGGAAAAGAAATCTATGTAAGAAATCCGGTCGATCGTCTGTTTAAACCCGGCATCAATATTACTTTGGTTAACATTTCCAACCAGCTCTTGTAGCTTAGATAGCGACTCACTGTTTGTTCTGATGGAGTTTTGAGAAATAGTTCCCCCATTTAGGTAACTTCTGTATTCTGGTTTAATATATTGCCAGATAACAATCATATAAAAGAATGTAATGGCTAGGCCTGCAAGGGGAATTATTTGTTTAAACTTTATTTTTTTTGAAAATATAACCGTTAAACCACCAAATAAAACCAAAAAATAATCCTTAAAACTAGAAAAGAAGCCTGTAAGACTTAATATAACTTCAAGGCCTGTAATTAAAAAAAACAATTTATATTGTTTAGTAAAAAAGGTACTCATCATGAAGATGAAAAAAATCATCCATTTAAAGTCGGCAAGTTTTGCTATGGGTTGTTGAAATCCGCCCATAGAGTAAGAATTATTTAATAATATTGGATAAAGTATGGTTACAATAAGATATAATGGCACTAATCTCCTTGAATCGTATCTTAATGCGATTTCTGCATAATCTTCTTTTTCGACAGCGTATCGCCTGATTATTATATGAATACCCAATGCAACAGATATTATTCCAATTAAACTCACATAATAAGTTTTTTCAATTTCTTGATAATTTTCAAAAACTTCCTGAAATTCAAGTCCCATGAAATTTGAATAAAATACTTTAATTGTTATAGAAAGCCATTGTAGTAATGAAGCGACGAAAAGATATGGGCTTTCATCTTCTTTCCATAATAATTTAATTAGTAGAAAAGGTGTTAAAACGGCACAGCTTGTTGCAAGAGGATTATAACTCGTGATCGCGTATAGCAACAGTAAAAACATTAATATAATTTCTACTTTACCGATTTTTCGAAAATTTGCCATTTATTTTTCTAAAAAATTCTGATAAAATTTTATATCCAGTTTAAATGCACGAAGTAGCCGAACCACAGACCATCTCATAAACAAACCAAATAAATTTGTTTCAGACTTCAACAATAACATTAGTTTTTTACCTTCATTATATTCCTTAACATAAAATAAAAATAATAGATCATTAAAGTAACTTGGTTGAGTTTTCCATCGCCAATAGCGCCTGGCTATTCTGTATTGATCTTCATTTTTTATCAGCAATGAAGATATTTTTTTTTGTATGGGTATATCTTCTTTAATTCTTAAGGCAATGCTTCCATAATTTCTACTAAGTTGACCACCATGCAAACGGAGAAAGGTTAGTTTTTCAGTCATTCTTCCTATACTTCCTTTTGAGGCAAGTTTTGTCCACAAATCAAAATCAGCACTTAAAATCATTTCATCGTTAAATAATCCGACAGCATAAGCATGTACTGAGCTAATAGTCACATTTGAAATATTCCCTGGAATACAACCCCATTTAGAGGACATACTGGCATAACTATCAGTATCTATTATAATTGGGGTACCGTCAATTTTTTCAAATGGTTTAACGGTTCCATTTTCATCTATATATTCAACACCATGATAGCTCATTGTTATATCTGCATACAGGTCATGAAATATTACACATTTTTCTAAACAATCTGGCATCATAATGTCGTCTTGTGCCCATAAGTGAATTAACGGAGAGCTGGTAAAGCTAATCAGTTTATTAAGGGTTTTGAATAGACCAAGGTTTACATTATTATAAATAACCTTTACTTTTTGTGAATATTTTTTTTCGATTTCTCTTAAAAATTTAGTACTCTCGTCAGTTGAGCAATCATCACATATTATAAATTCATAGTAAAATATATTTTGATTTATCACTGATAATACTGATTTCTCAAGATATTTCATGCCATTATAAACGGGTAATATAACGCTAATTTTAAGATCCGGAGTCATTAAATTTCAGAGAGTAGTTGCCTTCTTATTCTTTTTAGTTTCGTTAAAAAAGAGTTTCCAAAACCAGTAAAAGCAACTTTTCTTGTCGATAGAAAAAATACTAAACCAGACTCAATTTTTTGTTTTTGGATAATAGCGTTTTTAAGATTTTTAAAGTCATCGACGCTCCAACTAGAAATATGATTCTCATATATACTTTCGTAAAGCTCCTGTTGAAAAAAATCTTTTGGTGTTGCAATAAGGATATCTATATTCTGGTCCAAAAAATGTTGCAGCATTTTAAGTGATTTATCTTTGCTAAGATGCTCAATAACATCAATCATAAGTATAAGATCATAATCTTCAGTTAATTTCTGGTATAAATCGAAAATATCAGAAAAAAATATGTTTCTATAAATGTGGCTAATGTGCTTAAGCATCAATGTTTTATCAACTTCAACACAATCTATTATAATATTGCTTTGTTCTTTAAGGGTAAGGTCTGAGTCTATTTTCTTATCAGAAGGTATTCCTACATATTCATGAATTAAAAATCCATATTTTCCAAATCCCTTCCCAATATCTAAAATTTTTAACGGCTTTAATTGTCGTATAATATTTATTATTGTCGGTATCTGGTCTGAAAAGCTACTCGCCATTTTTATATAAATGTTTAATTAGTGGATCAATGATGTTTTTTATCGTTCTAGAAGAAGCTTTAATTAAAGATGCTTTTCCAAGAGTAGTAAGTTTTTTCTTTTCTAATATATTTATAATACCGGTTATCTCCGTTAAATCTCTTGATTTAAAAATATATCCATTTTCAGGAGAAACTAAATCTTTCGTACAACCAACTTTATCGGAAACCAAAATTGCCTTCCCCGAAGCCATAGCTTCACTAACCGCCAGCCCCCAAGTTTCATTTGGGCCTTTCGATGGCAAGCAAAATAAATCGCAGGTTTGATAAACGACAGGCATTTGAGTTTGGTTCTGGAAATCCATAAAATGAATTCTTTTTGCAAGCCTATGCCTCCTATCCATTTCTTTAGTACTTATCCCATCTTCATACTTCCCTAAATCATTGACCTTTAATTTTAAACTTTTTTCCAACTCGCCATTACCCACAAAAAGTAGGTGGGTAAGCGGACGGTCTGATTTTATAAAGGCTTCTAATAAAATGACAGGGTCTTTTTTCGCTTCAAATTTTCCGGCAAAAAGGATTAAAATTTCCTCGTTTGATATACCAAAGCGCTGTCTTAACTCAATAGCTTCAGTTGATCGATCCTCAGAAAATCGTTCATTATCAACTGCATGAGGTGCGAAAATCAATTTATTTTCTTTTAGCCCATATCTTTTAAAATAGCTTTTGTTTTCCTGGCCTACAAAAAAAGCTAAATCTAAATGCCTGTAAACCCAATTTAAGAAAATATCTTTTATCCATTTTTTCCAAAACGGTAAAGGATCAAGTAGGGTACTGTCTCCTCTAAACCATACGGGTACTTTCCCTTTAAATGATCTTATCGCTTTTAGGTGACTTCGATAAGACCATCCATAAATTAAAATAGCATGAGGTTGGAATGCTCTTATGTCATTTATTAAGGTTGGATTTTTAATCCCATTAAAATAGTGCCCTGGTATTTTAGCTTTATTTTCGACAAAATAATAATTATAGTTTTCCAAAAGTGGTAAATCCCAGCTTATTTTTTTCTTGAAACCTTCGTCAAATATCTCTTTCTCGCTATGCTTACCGAAAGTATAAAATACCATTAATTCACATTGTAAAGCGAGCAGCTGGAATAGCGGTGCATAATATTGTATTGGGTGGCTAATAATTATTGCTAATTTTTTCAATTTATTGATTTTTTCTCCAGGCAGCTATCTAAAAGCTCACATTGTTTTTGAGTAGTTGCCCTGGCCCGATACTTTTCGAATTCTCTCCAGTCAGTTTCTCCTACAGGCAAATTGTTTTCTGCTACTCCTGTTAAGAAACACATAATAACTTCCATTGACTTTTTAAAATTCAGAATATTTGCCACATAGCCTGCTTTGCAATCAAGCAAGGATTGTGCAGCACTGCTCTCCATGTTAAAAATAGCCAAAATTGGTTTCTCAGTCATGATGTAAGGATATATTTTGGAGGCTGTGTATGCTGGTTTTTCATGCCCGGGGATAAATAAGGCATCGGCAGACTGTAAATTATACAAACTATCGTAGAAAGAAATCCGATCTGTTTGTTCGGATACATACTGTTCTACGTCCAGCCTTTCTGCTACGCTATAAAGTGTTTTTTGCCCGCTACCCAATGGGGCATAACTGGTGCCTATAAAATGAAATCTTAGCTTATCGAATAGATTTTGGTTAGATTGTAAACACTTTTTAAACGCTTTAAACAAAAGGCTAACAGCCTTTTGCATATCAAAGCCGCCCCTACCTACGTATACAATATGTTTGAATTCCTTATTGTTATCAAATGCAAGTTTAAGCAGATCTGCATTTTCATTGGCAATATCTAAGTCTCTCCTAAATCCGCCAAATGTTATCGTTGCTTTTGGTATCTTTTCAAGATGGGGGTATCGAAGGACTAAATCATCCAGATAAGCATCTGAAACAGCCATTAAACCACTAACATCTTTCATAGCGATTGGTTCAAAATATTTATCGAGCCGATAGGAAAACCAATATTTTTTTGGCCTTTTATACTTTGGTTTATCTTCGTAATAACTGGTAAACCAAGGGTCCTGCATGTCAATGATGTATGGAATATCAAATTTCTTTTTCCAATACGGGCCTAAAATGCATACTGGAAATTGAGTTGTTGAGAAGAAGATGAGGTCAAATTTTTCTCTTTTTAATAAACGATTAACATATTGCTTATAATGCCAGAGCGACCTCAATGCAATACTGCCCAAACCGAACTTGTAAGTTAATTTTTTATCTAATGCTTTTATCCGATGAATCTTGATGTTTTCCGGAATTGATTTATCCAATAAATAATCGAAAACTGCATCTGTATATTTTTCTGCTACACAAACAACCTCTACATGCCAGTCAAAATCTTGATAAAATGGCAAACTCATCCTTATTCTATGAATTTCCGCAGCGTTAGCTGGGGTAAAGTATGGTGAAATGATTAGCGCTTTTTTCAAAATATAAGTGTTTTATTGATTACCTCTATAAATTTTATGCTTTCGGTCTCCCAATTTAATGCATCTTGACCTAAATTGTAATTGTATTTTTTTGTATTTATTAATAATTCAGGGGAATCAATATAGTGATTGATGGCATTGCTTAGAGATTGCCTGTCTCCCCGAATGTAAACTTTTCCAGATTTCGGATATTCATTTATAAACATCGTCTGTGCACTAGTATTGCTTGCTATAATTGGCAATCCGCATTGAATATATGTAAATATCTTATTGGTTAAACAAATATCCCTGTTAAGTGGAGTACCTATTTCGGTAGCCAATCCAAGATCAAAACCTGCAGCAAATTTGAAAATATCTTTTGCCGGAATTGGACGATAGAAGATGATCTGTTTGGGGGTGAGGTTTTCATCTGTAGCGATTTTTGTGAAAAGGGATCTTGTTTCTTCATCATAATCTCCCAGTAAATGTAATTCCACTGGTTTTTTAATATCACTCATTGCCCTAATTACCTCTTCAATCCCTCTATGTGTTCCTACAGTTTGAGAAAACCAAAAAAGTTTTAAGGTTCCTTTTGCTGTATTTTGGATAGGTAATAATTTTGTTTTAGGGAAAACATTGTTGATCACTACCGGTTTCAAAAAAGAATATTTTTTTTTATAATTATTGGCAATCAATGGGCTGGCTGCAGTAAAGTAATCTGTTTTCGAAAAGTACTTTTGCTCAATCAATAAATTAAGTAAGTACATATAGTCATTCCTGGAAAGATATTGCCCTGAATCCATATCTTCAGCATCGTAACCAACTTTGGCAGCGCAAAAAGTTGCGGCAATGGCGGCAGCGGGTAAAGCACCTAAGTTATGTGCAATAAATAAATCTGCATTCGTACTTTTTGCTGCACGTAAGGATTCGGCATGCGCCCTGCTAATTGCGTTTTCTGCAAATCTCCCATTTTTGGTCAATCTGAATATTTCCTTCCAAACTTTTTGACGTAAACGCGTTTTATAATAGGTTAGTTTTTCAAGAATATTGCCGAAAGGTGACCCCCCACAAAAAATATACATCCCTGGGTTCTTTGAAATGATGTCCAAATCAAATTGATCTGCCCATCTCTCGTAAAAACAAACAATTGCTTTTACCTCAAATCCTAAACTCTTGAGGTATTCGGCTTCTTTAACCAGTCTGGGATTCGTTGTGGGTTGCGCTGTTGTAATGAAAGTTATCTTTTTCATTAAATTTTCAATGCACGTTTATATAAGCGCTCATATTGATCAGCAATTACCTGCGCAGAAAATTTTTCTTCCAGTACTTTCCTGCAGTTTTCCCTATTTATTTTTTTTATATGATTAACGGCAATAATCATTTGTTCAACGTTTTCACATACGTAACCATTATAACCATCTACTACAACTTCTGGTATAGCTCCTCTTTTAAAACCAATTACAGGGGTGCCACAAGCTAATGCTTCTGTCATGACGATACCAAATGGTTCATCCCATGTTACGGGCATTAAAAAGGCTTTGGCATTACCAAGTAATATATTTTTCTCTTTATTATTTACCGGCCCGATGTACGTGATATCCTGATTATTGAGATGGGGCTTTACTTGGGAATTGAAATAGTCTATGTGCAACTTTTCGTTAGGAATATTTCCAGCAATGATTAACCTGTTTTTCGTTTTTTTAGCAACCTCTATTGCTAGGTGTGTACCCTTATCGCATTGAATGCGCCCAAGAAAAACGAGAGGTGCCTGATCGTTTATTTTCGGGTTAAATTGATATTCATCACTATTCACTCCATTGTAAACTGTAGTTATATCACAAAATTTACTGATTTGATCTGCAATGTAATTGCTACAGGCCGAAAAATATAAAGAATTTCTATTAGCCAATAAAACTGCTTTTTTAACTTGCGAAACGGTAGGAGGAAGTTGGTAGGATACGATCTTAATTGTCTTTTTTGGTATTAAAAAAGCAATATTATTCATTCTTCCAAAGGTGTGGACCAAATCGAATTTTTTATTTTTAGATGTTAAAAGATTTATTTTAATAAAATCCTTAAAGGTATATTTTTTAGATTCTTGATAAGGGATCAATTTACAGTCTACTTTAGAATCGGGATGAGCGAATAAGGTAATGTCGTGTCCTTTTTTGTTAAGTTCTTGGATCAACATATATATAATCCGCTCTATTCCTCCATATTGATCTGGTGGAACAGGGATGTTTGGACTGGCTATGATAGCTATTTTCAAATTATCGATTGGGGTTCTAAAGATTAATTAACAGCCTTTATTAGGATTTATATTAATTAAATAATGAAAATGTTCTTTATTATTATGAACTGCATTAATTGTTGTATAACTGGTAATGGGTTTTTTAAGCCATGTTAGCAAGTACCGTAATATTTCGGGTAGAGTTGCCATATAGAATATTGCCCTGGCACTTTTATCAGCCAATGCCGCATGTAATAAGGTCGTTTTATAGGGGCTATTGCTATCTTTTCTGGCTTTTAAGAATAAATCATAGGCTAATTTACTCCGTTCTATACCGTGTATTTTCCTAAATGCAGAAGCTACCAATAATACTTGGTAAGATCCCCATAAAGAAGGATTTTGAGATCTGGCTGTTGCAATAGTTTGTGAAAAATTTACGAGTGGTTTATTAACCAAAAGTATTGGATGCGGTATAACCCTTTCCCTAAAATGTTCAGTTACATCAACCGGTAAATCATTAGGTGTTAACCAAGAATTTGAACAGGAAGTTCTCCACAGCATAGCACTATTGCATATTTTAGCTGAGCCACACTTATCCCTTAAATTAAATTCCAGTAATTCTGTACCTGTTTTTTTATCCCAAACTGTTCGATTTGCATCAAGCCACTTACCATCGTTTTGTTCGATCCATATTTTCTCATTTGACACTACCATCTGTGCGTTTAAGTGGCCATTAATGGCTGCAACCATTTTATCTAAAAAATCCTCTTCCCACCAGTTATCATCCTCTAAAATGGAAGCATAAGGTTCATCCGTTTTTTTACTAAAGCAGTAGTTGAAGTTTCTGGTAGCACCAAAATTTGTAGGATGATCTTTTAGAGCTATTCTTTCATCAGCGAGTTCCCTTAGTAATTCATTAACCTCGGTATCCAATGGATCATCATTTATTACCTCTGCAACCCAATTTGTATAAGTTTGATTGATAAGAGAATTTAAAGCGCGTTTAAGTAACGCAGCTCTCTTATAGGTAATTACGAAAACCCGAATGGTTTCATTTTTCATTTTAGTCAAATGATATAGACAATCAATTAGCTTTCTAGAATATTACTATAGTTAATTATTCTTTTTCACTAAGTTTAAAGAGCGCATTAAAGTAACCCAGTCTAACGGGGTTTTGAAACATTACCTGATCGTAGATGCCAACTAAACTAAAATTATAATCATTTAACAGGTTTTGAAGTGTTATAAGTTGAGAGTGAATTTGGTCATGCATATCGAGGCTTGCTTCTACAAAAATTATTTTGACCTTATATTTTTCGAGCGTATTCTTCGATCCTTTTAAGACCTCCTTTTCAAATCCTTCTACATCTATTTTGAGTAGGTCTATTTCAGTAATTTCATTTTGTTCCAAATAATGATCTAATGTTGTAATCTTTACAGATTCATTTTTAGTTTCTTTATTTACAATTTCTCTGAGACTGTTAGTTTGGGAATCTCTTTGTAATGATACCAACTGTTCGCCAATAAAAGAAGATAAGGCATATTTTACAATCTTTACTTTCTTCCAGCCCTTTTCTTTTCTTTTTAAAATATTAAAGTTTTCTGTTATAGGTTCAAAAGCTATGATTGAACATTTAGGATAATAAAGTTTAAAACTTTCTATTGTTTCTCCGTGATGAGAACCTACATCTATCAAAGTTTTGATATCTATCTTTAGTTTATATTTTAAATCAAAGAATAGATCTGTACCGATTCCAAGACCCAGAGATTTTCTTATAAACCACCCTCTTGAATGGAGAAATAATTTTAATTTATTTTTCATCTTTTTAAGAGTTTTCTGATTCTTTTGGACATTTTCCAACCTACGATTCTAGAGAGCACTGACATAATTCCGCCAGTAGAAAACTTTATATCAGATCCGCCGTATTCGAACACCTTTTTTTCTGCTAAATTTATGAGGTCAGGAAATTCTGGATAATAATCATAAATAAAATTCTGGAAAGTATTGGCCGCTATTTTTTTTATCTGGATACTGTTATCTTTCGCCAGCATGCTTTCTATACCAAAAGTTAAAGATGTAAACGCAGATAGCGCCGCTTTTCTTGTAACTTGAGAAGACAAAGAATCCAAAACGCCACTTCGGTAATATAATATGGAATTTGGTGAAAAATATAGATATTCGGCTTTTAATAATACCCTGATAAAAAAATCAAAGTCGTTTATTAATGATAACTTCTCATTCCACAATCCTGATTTCAGCAAAATATTCCTTGGGATTAACCATAACGCACATTGTAACATCACATGGCCATCACGCATAGAATTAATTAACCATTCAAAAGGTTGTTGATTATAATCGTTTTGATTGGCATTAAGTTCAAATGTTGAAAGATCATTTCCATAAAAACGCCCCCAAGAGGCGCACGCTATGCAGCCCGGCTTATTATGAATCAATTTTATTTGTTCTTCAACGAAATTTTCAGATAAAATATCATCCGAGTCAAAAAATTTAATGAATTTACCTTTACTTAACCTAAAAGCTTCATTTGCGGCCGCGCATTGTCCACGGTTATCAGTTGTATATACTGCAATTCTATCATCGTCGAAATTGTTGGCAATGCTAAATGTCTCATCTGTAGAACCATCATTTACGATAATTAATTCCAGGTTTTTGTAAGATTGATTTATGACAGAATTAATTGCGGCTGCAATGTAATTGGCCGAATTATAAGCCGGCATACAAATAGAAACTAATGGACTAGTTTCTTCCATTCAGCGGTTAAATAAGCATATTTTGCTTTGTATATATAGTGCCTTAATGTGTTGTCTTTTAGGTCAATATGTTCACTTTCATAGTATATTTTATATTCATGTTTATTTAATCCAAATGCGTTTTGTTTATAAAGCACATAACTCATTAAAGTTTGTTCGATTTCTGCTGGTGATGCTTTACTATAATTTATCATTAGTGTTTTAGCAACTTTTTCTAAATCTACATAATCTACTAAACTGCCATTATATGCAACTACACCACCATTAACCTTTTCAACCAAATCAATTCCGAATTTATCCTTGATTATTTTACTATCGTCAACAAAATACGAACTGTTAAGTTGCTCAAACATATAAATCGCACTCTTATTGGTGTACGCCTCAAAAATTTCAGTTGGAAGCTTTAAAAATAACATGTCACTATCTAAATGTATTTTCCAGGAACTTTCTGCATGTATGTCAATAAGACGCCTAAAAAATGGATGCCAGTTTCTTAAATAATTAAGTGTTGGGAACATGCTTACTGGTAAAACCTCATTTAATTTTTCTTTTATCTCTTCATCTTTTACAATTATTATTTCATTACAATATTTTTTAAAAATAGTTGTGATCTCTTTATTGATGGATCCATCGGAATAAATTTTTACTGCGATATTGTTCCCGTAGCTTTTTATAAAAGATTCTATGCAGAAAATAGTTTGATGCCAATAGTTCTTCCCAGTTAAAAAGTTTAATTCTATATTTTGATATAATGGTTTTTGAAGTTGATTTCTAAGCTTATGGGCTGCTTTTTTCATAGCCTTTTCACCCTGGTGCATTTTAAACCAGCCCCTAAAGCCAAAATGTGTAATGTTGTACCTATACTTTAGCGTAGGTTGAAAATATAATCGGTATAAAAGTTTTCCAAGCTGTAATTTCATAACATTATTTTTTTCCAGGCCAAATTAAAATAATGCACTTTAGATAGGTCGACATAATGGTGTAGAATTCCGTTAGCCTTTTCAACCTGCCTAGCAGTTGGATTTACGATATATGTTTGCGGCGACAAGGCTACTCCAGGGTTTCTTGATAAGAGCATAGCTGTTATTGCCTGTTCAAGGTAATAGGAGGTACCTTCATTTTCTTCCAGGTTTTTACACCATACTTCTAAATCTTCCCAGTCAATATCATTGGAATTTAATCCGATAATACCAACATTAACCAATTCTGGCACGCGATTACCACATAACTTTTCCATAAGTCGCGTGCTATATCCATAAGATTGCACACAGTCTCTCATATAAATATTACAACCTGGGGCTTTTATCCAATCGATCAATTCGGATGGAGAATCCCAAAATAACATATCAGAGTCCAGCACAATTTTCCAATCACCATCTAAAGTATGTATATCTGTTAACTTTTTAATATGTGGATATTCTTCCCGTTTTTTATGCAATAAAGGGTATTGGCTTTTAGGCAATTTTACCTCAATGTTTTTACTTATTAGTTCTTGATCTATAATGATTACATTATGGATTTGATGCTCAATTTCTTTTATCATTGCAGAATCGAAGCTGCCGTCGTCTACCAGTATAAATTTGAATTTTTCACTAGATACCGTAATAAGAGACCTGATGCAGTAAATTGTTTGGCAGTAATATTTATTGCCGGTTAAAAAGTATATAGGGTGACCATCATCATAAGAAATAACCTTAGAAATTTTATGTGAACTTTTTTCCATTAATTTAGTATTCCAAAGCAATATTAAATAGGACCTTAACCCTCCAAGTTTTTGTATGTATTGGATTTTAGATCTTGGAAACCTATATATATTATTAATAAGGTTTTGGTAAGTTAACCAAATCATATTACCCTTAATTTTTTATCATTATTTGGAAATAATTAACGCAATTGCTTTGTAAAATTTCTCTTCAGGTTGTTGTAGTTGATCTCAAAATTTTAGACTAGCTGATTGCTGTCACTCATTTAAATTTCTGATAATCCTTTATACATGCCACAATCACTTCGCCACATAATAAAATTTTTTCCGCCTATCCAGGCCTTATTCTTAACCCAGGCCTTTGCAAATCTGGGTAATAAGGTAATGGGATGAATTTTTTTCCAGGGATTAATTCCATGGTTTTCTAATATTTTTACCCATGAAATATTTGAGTCATAAACCAGTTTAGACATGTAGCCGGCCTGCATTCTTTCCTTTGGGATAATATGCTGCAAGCAGAGTTTTGGGAAGTAACCGACCAACCAGCCAGACTTTATAATTTCCAAAACAATATCATTATCGCCTCCTGAGCTGAGTTTAGTTCCGGTGCGATCTAAAATCAGATGATTTACATCTGTTATTTTATTGATATAGTTATTCAGTGCCTTTTTTCTGATTACCATCCCGGCACCGATTGGGGCATATTCTGGATATCGGCTATCCCATTTCTCAATAATAACATCTTGACCATAATTTCTCAGCGCCAAATTTTTGGCGAAATGGGTTAACCATAATGGTGGATCTGAAAGATAATAGGGTGCAGAAATTCCTCCAGCACAACCAAGTTGAATATTATTGGATAAAATATCTATAGCTTGTTCAAGATAGTTCTCATTCACGATATTGTCATCATCAATCATCACTATAATATTACCTTTAGCTTCTAAAAAACCCTTTAATCGCGCAAAAGTTAAACCTTGCTTTGGTTGTTTGATTATTTTTGCATTAATATGCCAACCCAAATTCAGACTTTTATCAAATAGGTTTGAAGAATTATTGTCAACAATAATTAACTCCCATAATTTAGTTGGCAAAGTTTGATGCATCAAACCTTCAAGTGTTAATCTCAACCGTTCTTCGTTTGGATTATAAGTTGGTATAATAACGGAAACGAAATTTAACATTTCTTAATTTCCTTTTTTAATACTAAAAACATTTTTCCATTTTTTAATTACTTTTTATCTAGAATATTGATTAACAAAAGTAACGCCTTTATCTCCATTTGTAACAAATGTATCAATGAACTGAAGTAAGCTATAATTTGCAATTCCAGAAAAATAAGGATGACAGTAACTCAAAATTACCATTATTATGGCAATTTTTCTCAAAGAGTATGTATTGATTTAATAATAATTTGTTATTAATTAAGGGGGAAATTTTCAATCAATAATGATTTATAATAGTCAACTGACTTTGATGAAAGAATTTCTTTAGTAAAGTAATTTCAATTTTTGCCTTGGGTTATAATCTAGCTTACTTCTAATATCTTCATTATTTATTAAGAAAATTATCATCGCCTTTATATACACTAATCCACAAGACTCATATCGAGAGAGGGCAACGAAAATTTCACAATCATTATTGACTTTTTAAAACTTCGTCATTTACTATACCTATTTGAAAACTGCCTTATTCATGTAATCCAAATAAACGATAAATCTTAACCCTTACCCTATTTAGAAAAAATATCCATTTCCATTCGTATACTCTACCATGTGCATTTTCTGCCCATATTTTTTCATGGTCTTCTGCCCATTTATCCTGCATGTTTTTATCGAAGGTTTTTGCCTGTGGATGCTCGTTAGCAACAGAAAGTGGAAGCTTAATAAGAGATTTTTTCTTACCCTTTGCAAGTCTCATCCAAAGTTCAAAATCTAACGAGCAGTGTAACTCTTCCCATATTGGTTGATGGATAGAAGATGCCCAGAAGGTTGATGGTTGTATAATGCCAGGTATTTTTATAAAAAAATCTAAAAATGGAAGTATCTTAACAAAATGGTATTGTTTTCTTTCGATACTATAATTATAGGCGTACCCATATACGAATTTGCTTTTTGTTTTTATAAAGTTGTTTATAACTAAGCTAAAAACATCTTTAAGATAATAATCATCACTGTTAATCCAAGCGTAATACTCGCCTGAAGAAAGGCTGAAACCTTTATTGATTGCGTGACCTTGTCCGCGATCTGATTCACTTTCCCAATAGCTAATGTGAGATGAATACTTTTTGATAATTTCTACTGAACCATCGGTGCTCCCTCCATCCATTACAATATATTCGAGATTTGGATAATTTTGTAGCAATATTGATCTAATTGTTTGCTCTAAAAAAGCTGCCTGATTGTATGATGGTGTTACAATGGTTATTTTAGGCCAATTTTTATTGTTGTTATAAATATTCGGATCAGTTTCTTCATCCCATGGCCAGCCCGTACTGTGTTCAGCTGGATCGGGCAGTTTATTTAATAGACCCGTTGTTGAATAGGATAAAGGATCTAAAGGGTAACGAACGCCTTTTTTTATAAACTCTTCTAAATATTGCTTTAAATTAGGTAAGTGCATTACTTTGATTGTTCGTAAAAGTATTCGACATATCTTTTTAGATAAGACCTATCAACTAATTTCATTAATTTAGGGTATAATAATTTTAAGATCCTATATTTTACTTTGCGGAAAAGTGCGAACTCCGCTAATATATATGCTCTGAAGAAGTCGTTTTTCAGTTTTTTGTTAATATAAACAAATTTGTCTGGATTAAACTGTTTTTCTATTCCTATTAATTCCTTAAAACGCTCAATATTTTCATTGTTGGATTTTTGTTCGCCATGTATCCTGTAAACTGATAAAAATCGGGTAGTTGAAATGAAATTAACCCCTACCGAATTAGCCCTTGCAAACCATTCCCAATCAAACCCAAAGTGTAAGTCTTCCCTTAAAGTACCGGTTAGTTCAAAAGTCCTTCTGGTCCAAAAACTGCTGGGTTGAAGAATGTAATCACCATGATTAATATCCCACTTCTTTTCCAGGTCGAAATAGCTTCCATGGGTAAAATTACTTTTTTCATTAATATGGATGCAATTGCCATGTAAAAGATCTGCTTTGCTATTTATTAATATAGATGCTACTGTGAATAATGTTTCAGGTAGATAGTAATCATCAGAATTTAACCAACATAAAATATCGCCTGTTGCAACTTTAAATCCTTTGTTTATGGCATTACTTTGACCAGCGTCTTTCTCACTTACCCAATAATGTATGTTTTTCTCATATTTTTTAATTATTTCTAGTGTGCCATCTGTGCTGCCACCATCAATAACGATATATTCTAGATTGGGATATTGCTGCCCGATGACAGACAAAATTGTTTGCTCGATAAATTCAGCCTGATTAAATGAAGGGGTTATTACGGAGATTTTAGGGAGTTTTACCAAATCTTTATTTAATTTTAAGCAGAAATGAAGTTACTGACCTGATTTTTTCTTTAATTGTTTTTAATAAAGAAATTATCTTATTCTTATCTCTATAGTAATTTCTTATAACTTTCCAATCTTCGCTTGCCGGATTTTCATTTTCATCTATTCTTTCGCCAATAAAGCGATAACCGGTTCTTTTAATGGGAAATGGTTTGTTTGAAAAAAAATCATCATGTATTATTATTGATGTTTTTAATTTGTGGTACACATCATTCAAAAATATTTGATCACTACCATAGGCAAGTGTTCTACCTAGGCTATAGTGTTTGATCATTTTTTTCATTTCAATCACGTTGCCTTTAATGCCCCACATACCCCCTAAAATAAAATGAGGGATATTGTTTACCGGATCTTGGTGGTAGGGATGATCCCGCATGATGTGCAAAGCATTATTGCTAATCATCCACTCATTTACGGCCATTTTTTCTCTTATTGATAGTCTTGAATCACTATCTCTAAAAACAACATAATTACAATCTGGTAAATCTGCTGCGTAAAACCTCCAAAACATTCCATAAATGTCGCCGGTTACATCAATAGTAATTGCTCCTAGCTGCTGTAGTCTTAGGATGGTTTCTATTGGTACACTACTGTCGTGATAAACGATTGTTTTCCATCCAGGATAAATTTTTTCAGCAAGCTCAACATTCACAACTATACCTGCCAGATAAATTTTATCACATCCCCACAAGCTGTACGATATATAATTCATAACTACTATATAGTTTTAGAATTTAATTTTGGATGTTTAATTAGAAAAGAGGGAAGATATTTCCCCGTTATTTTAAAAAGCAATGAAATATATAACAAGGAAAACTGTATTCCAGAAATTAAATTCTTTATAAGAAATGGGATATTGTTAACAAAAACCATCCTGAAATAATCGCGATCTGCTTTCGTGAGCAACCTTGCGGTATAATTCTTATTTAAAACATAAAGGTTTGCAATACGCATTCGAACCGATTTTTGAGACATTGAATGCTCATGTACCCTATACTCAAATAACTTTTCCTCCAATCCTAAAAACAGCGCATTTTCTTTACTTGCTCTTAGCCAATAATCCCAATCTTCATTTCCGAAAGCTAATACATTGGTATCCTGTAAACCAATTTTTTCTGCAAGACTTTTTTTTATCAGTACAGAAAGAACAGGTATATTGTTATGTCGCAGTAGCATAGGATATAACTCTTGCCCACTAAATATCCCTATCCAGCTATTGTAAGGACTTAAAACCTGGGTTTTTTCATTCAAATAATAACCGCTCGAAAATATAATATCAGTATCAATTCTTTGAGATGCGTTAATCTGTACTTCAAGTTTATTTGGCTTCCACAAATCGTCTGAATCTAAAAAAGCTATCCACCGTCCTGTTGCTGTTTTAATCCCATAGTTTCGGGCTGAACCTAAACCTTTGTTTTTTTGATGCACGTATATAATATTTCCGTGAGAAAGTTGTATCTTTTTAACAATGTTAGCGGTTGAATCATTAGAACCATCATCCACAACAATGAGCTCCCAATTAAGGTAAGATTGCTTGATTACAGCGTTAATTGCCTCTTCGATAAAAGATTCGGCATTATATGCTGGCATTATGATACTTACTAATTCAGTCATTAAATAATTGTCCAATCACTAGGGATTAAATTTGAAAAGATTGGGCTAGGCGGATTAACAAACCAATTCTTTGGCGCAATTACAGTTTTTTTTTTCGATTTATTTAGCCACGCTGCCCACCAGCTGAATGAGCTATTTGCTATAATTTGATGGGAGCATTTACTCATTAAGCACATATCTACCCAAGCGGCTTCACTAGTTGAAACAAAGGTGAGGTTTGAGCTTACGCATGATAGTTTGTCTTTACACCATGATATATCATCAGAAAAAACAAAATAATGTAAGCTACTAAGTTTTTGTTCCAAAGCTTTAATGGCTTTAGTATAAAACTCTATATCTAAAATGCCATGAAAACTTAGATTCGGCGATTTTAGGTAATCACCCCGTCTTACGTGGATGCCTACGGAATTGTTAAAACTTATAATTTTAAGCATTAATGGCGTAACACTTTCAGGAAGCTTTGGGAAGTTAAATTCTTCCAATAGTTCATTTCGGATATGTTTAAAGTATTGTTCACTTTGGAAGTACCCATCCATGTATATAAATCTTTCATTATTGTAGCTTGAGCAGTTTTGATCGCATTTGTCAAAATCAGATATTACCCTAACATTTAAATGAAAAATTCTTTTTAAAATCCTTAAGAGGAGATTTTTTGATATTATTGAGGTCAAAAATAGATTATTTATTTTTTCTGTTCTTAAGTTTTTAAAAATGCCTAATTCAAATTTTCTGGCAGTGAATATCTCGTTGTTTTTATTGTATTTATTCAAAAAAGTATGATCAAAACTGATGGATTGTTCTTTAAAAGTGCCTCTAGCTGCAGCATACTGAAACATTTGATTTCCTAAACCACCCTTAAGGTTGCATAAAACTAATCTCTTTCCCACTTTTCTTTCAAAACGAATATAGTATTAACATTTGTATCGGCATATTTAATATAACCTTGGTTTTCTAAATAACTTATAATGTCATGATTTTTTTCGCCTCTTCCTGTTTCTGAATATGAAATTGTTTCAAGACAAATCACAATTGGTTTACCCTCATTAAAATCAATAGATTTGATTACTTCCTCTTCTAATCCTTCAATATCTATGCTTAGAAAATCAGGAAATTTATAGATTTGGTATTTGTCTAGTATGGACTTAATCGTTTGAATTTTTATCATCACTTGCGTTTCAATTTTAAAACCGAAATCGGTCTGAAAACGATTGGCTTCAAAAGAAGAAAAAGTGTTTAATGTTGCAGAGCTCATAACATTTAGTTCGAGTTCACCTTCAGTTGCGCCAATACCATAGTTTAGATTCAAATCTCTTGTTCGGTATTTTGGAAATAGCTTAAACAGCGAAGGGTCAGGCTCAATATTAATTCCAACACAACCTTTCTCATAAAACATTTGTGTATTATTAAGATAGAAAGGATGATGCGCACCAATGTCCAAATAGCTTGGTCTTGTTATTCCGATTTGTTCGAAGATATAATTAACAATTATATCTTCTCCACATTGTGAGAATGATTTTTTCACAAACATTTGTTTTTTTGGTGTCAGAGCATGTTTTGTCGATCTTAATAGTAGAATAATTTTGTTTTTTAGGCTACTAATCATTGCTGAGTCATTGTGAATATTAATGATAGTTTCTAGACGAAATCTCAATCTTCATTGGGTTAAGTAAAATACCATTCGATGTTCTTAATATAGTATTGTCTAAATCAGTTACTGCTATATCTGAGATGATAATAGATGCCACATTTTCAATGTAGTGAATTGTCCTTTCATAAGTAGATAGGCCAAGCGTTAATTTATATTCACCTGCAGAGAATAATAAATTAGTTTCTTTAAAAATAGCTTCATAAAAACCTTCATCTAGATCTGTTTTCTCGCTCCATGAAGTTCGAATATCTAAATCTAATACTGTATTTATTCCTAAAGCTATGATAAAGTGGTTAACTCTTTTATTTAATTTGAATTTTACTCTTATTTGCCAAGGATGCCCTACATGTATTTCATTAATTAAATTTTCGTTGAGATCCTCGACACTCAGAGAGTAAGCATAAGCTTCTAGCTCTTTGTCGTTATGAGAAGTCTCTATGTGGTATAAGGCTTGTATTGACGAGCCCATAGAAAGATATTTACTAGTAACAATATCTATCGACGAAGACGATTCAATTAATCCATCTCGTAATAGAATACCATTATTACATAATTTCTGCACCGCGCCCATATTATGGCTCACAAACAGTACAGTCCTTCCTTCACCTTTACTCACTTCGCCCATCTTGCCCAAACACTTTTTCTGGAATTCTATGTCGCCCACAGCTAATACCTCATCGACAATTAAAATCTCAGATTCTAAATGTGCGGCTACGGCGAAAGCCAAACGTACGTACATTCCTGATGAGTATCTTTTAACAGGTGTATCCAGATAGCGTTCAATTCCAGCGAAATCAACAATTTCATCAAGTTTACGTTGGATTTCTTTTTTACGCATCCCTAAAATAGCGCCATTCAGAAAAATATTTTCTCTCCCTGAAAGTTCGGGATGAAATCCTGTTCCCACTTCCAATAAACTTGCAATTCTGCCTTTACCAGATATTTTGCCTTTAGTTGGCGCAGTAACCTTACTTAGTATTTTTAAAAGTGTACTCTTCCCTGCACCATTTCTTCCAATGATACCTACTGCATCACCCTGCTCAATTTCGAAGTTAATATCTTTTAAACTCCAAACCGCATCACTTGTACTTTTGGTATTTTGATTGCTTTCGTCGATCCGTAAAAATGGATCTTCCTTTCCACGAATGCGTGCGTACCAACGCTCCAGGTCGCGACTAATTGTACCCGTGCCGATTTGGCCCAGTTGATAAACTTTACTGAGATTTTCTACACGGATAGCAATATTATTTTTTCTTGTTGACATTAATAAACAACTTGGTTAACCTAGTAGAAATGTTTTTTTCGATTTTTGTGTAGTATAATATGCTCATAATTATAAAACTTATTATAATCATTAATGGAGCAATGAATGTCGGATGTAAGTATCCACCCCAATTATGGATGATAAGCACACCTATGTGTTCGTGTATCAGATATAAGAAGTAGGAGCTTACACCAATTTTTTTAACAATCGGATATTGTGCGAAAAATAGATACTTTGGTTGAAATATGAATAATACAAACATTATAATAATCAAGAAATTAATCAATCCAATAGTTAAATCATTAGCAAGATAAAACTGTAGCAAAATTAAAGGGATTATTATGTATCGACTTGGCGATCCTGTTTCTTTTATAGCTAGGTTTTTATCTGTATAAACTTGACATAATAGCGTTCCAATTGCAAAATAGGATAAATAAGCCGCAAGATTGAAGTGATAGAATAAAAATAGCCGTAATATTTCTAATAACTTCTTTAGATAATAAACATTAACTAACCCTAAATCCATTTCTTTAAAAAAGATATAAATAATTATAAGTGCAACGGATATTAAAGAAAAGTTTCTAATGAAATGAACCTTATTAGTATAATAAATTATACTGGCAAATAGGTAGAATTGAACTTCTGGCCACAGGCTCCAGTACGAACCACTCAAGTATGAAGTACTAATGTTGAAGCCAAGGCGATGTATTAGCAGATTAAATGTAACCGGATTAATAAATGTAATACTTGGTAAGAAATTTTTGATTTCATGGCTATCTTTAAGGATAAATGCGTTATCGAAAAAATTGAATACGCCAAATGTGAATATGGATGCCACTAGCATAGATGGAAACAAACGTATAAATCTTTTTTTCCAGAATATTAAAAATGACTTTGTACTGGTAAGTGAATAATAAATTACAAACCCACTTATCGTAAAAAAAAACTGTACACCGTATTTTCCTAAAGAAAAATAGTCGAAATTGTTTTTATAAGGATAGTACTGTGGCCAGCGAGAATAAAAATGGAAAAGTAGCACAAATAAGATTGCAATGGCTCTAAACCCATCAAGTATCCCAATTCTATTTTTTAAGTCTTCCACCTTTTGATTTAAGCAGTTTTAAACAGTATCAACAAAATTCCGTTCCACTTTATTAAAAACCACAGTACCAATTAACAGTAAAACTATCGTAACAATTGTAGCGTAACCCAAACTAAACCAGCTAAAACTTCCTTCACCCAGAAATCCATATCGAAAAGTTTCTATAATAGGGGTCATCGGGTTATATTTAATAATCCAGGCGTATTTTGGATATTTTTCTAATGCGATAGATAGGGGGTAGATCACAGTGGTGGCATACATCAATAGCTGCACACCAAATCCTACCAAAAATGCCAGATCCCGATATTTTGTGGTCATGGCGGAAATAATCATCCCAGTGCCCAAGCCCAATAAAGCCATTAAGATTACTACAACGGGAACCAGTGCAATGGCCCAGGACGGTTGAAAACTTGCAGCAGATAAATAATAATAGAGAAGCATGATGAGGAAAAGGATCATTTGTACACCAAAACGAACCAGATTGCTCACTACAATACTCAGTGGCATGATTAAGCGTGGAAAATAGACCTTTCCAAAAATAGCAGCATTATCCCTGAAAACAGTTGATGTTTTGGTTAAACAATCGGCAAAATAATTCCAGGCGGTAATACCAGCCATGTAAAACAAGGGTTTAGGTAGTCCATCAGTAGATATTCCCGCCAGATTCCCGAAAATAAAAGTAAAGATGATGGTGGTAAATAAGGGTTGGATGAAAAACCACAATGGGCCTAATATGGTCTGTTTATAGAAAGAAACAAAATCCCGCCGAACCAATAACCAAAGCAGATCGCGGTAAGCCCAAATTTCGTTGAGCTTTAGATCGAATAAGGAAGCTTTAGCCTCAATAGTCCAGGTGTGTTCGTCGTTATGCATGCTTATTTATATTCATCTTTATCACCTTATACCAATAGCAAGTTCGATACTTTTTCCTGATACTGTCTGTATCCAAACGTTTCAAAACACGTGGTTTGGATTACTTTAGATTCATGCTTTTCTTTTTGTAAAGCCGTGATAATCGCTTCACCAATTGCCGCTGTGTCATTAGGATTCAGAAGGGTACCCAGTTCGCCATTCAGTAACGCATCCCTGCTGCCATCTGCATCACCACCAATTACGGTGCAGCCGTAGGCAGCAGCTTCAATAAAAACGAGTCCAAATCCTTCTGCCTTGCTCGGCATAACAAATACATCTGCCAATTGATAATGTAAAACAAGTTCATCATCTGGTACAAAGCCCGTAAGTATTATGTTTTTTTGGAGGTTATAATTAGTGATGAGCTTTTGAATCCGCGCTAATTCTGCCTGGTCTGCTTTTCCAACCAACAGGTAAATGAGCTCTGGATAAACCTTAATGACCTGCTCTAAGCATTCGATAACCAGGTCGTAACCTTTATATTGTTCTGATGAAGATAAACGACAGATCGTTAACATCACTTTTTGATCGCTATTAAGGCCATACTTAGCGAGGAGCGTAGCAGGTTTTGATACTGGTTCGCTTAATTTAAAATAGGGGTCTAAACAGTTGTTTAACACTTTGATCTTGCTCGCAGCTATTCCATGACGATATATAATCTGATCCGCCGTATATCGGCTTACTGCCCAGGTCTCTATTTTGTTCAGCATTTGCTTTTTCCAGCCCGCCAAGGCATTCCAAATCTCTATCCCATGAGCAAAGAGCATGATACGGACATCTGGCTTTAGTATTTTGATAATTCTTGCAAAAAGTAACAAATGCGCATGACTTAAAATAATCACATCCGCTTTTAATCCTTCTTTGATGGCCGCTAAACCAAAAGCTGTTTTGTTGCCATCATATCCTTTAAATGAACCTGGTGATACATAATCCAGATCAGGCTTATCATCATACATCGACAATACCTGGTAAGACTGGATTAGCGCAGTGGTCTTCAGATCATCAAGCGTTTTCGCAAAGGTTTTGCTCACTTTTTCTATTCCCCCCGTTAAACTGAACGTATGTAAAGTAAGAAATAAAACTTTTTTGTTTTTCAAATTTGTTTTCCCTAAACCCTAAACCCTAAACCCTAAACCCTAAACCCTAAACCCTAAACCCTAAACCCTAAGAATACCTGATAAAGTGCCATTACTTTGCTCCAATGTAAATTACCGCGTTTGAAATCATCAACCATTGCTGAAGCGAATGTATTCTTTCCTGTTTTTATCGAATCGAGAAAGCGTTCATCCTTTTTCAACCAATCCTGAAAAGGGAAAGTGAAGCCCATTTTTTTGCGGTTCCAGATCATTCGGGGAAGAATGTCTGTAAAAGCATCAATTAAAAGTGATTTAGCGCATTTACCTTTAAATTTTATGCCAGCATCCATCACACCTAATGTGCAAAGTAAATCCTGATCTAAAAAAGGAACCCTTACTTCTACACCGTGTTGCATACTCATGGTATCGGTATCTTTCAGTAATTGGGTTTGCATGTATAAATTGCATTCTAACCAACTCGCTCTTTCACCATCTTTTAAATGATTCGGAATAGGGTTGATCGATGTATTTTGAAGTACCTGGTCAACCTTTTCGATTGAGCAGGATAATAACCGGGCGATTTCGTCAGGCGTAAATATCCCCCTCAAAAAAAGATATTCACCAACCGTATTCCGGTAACTCAAATAATATGATCGTTTTAACGAGACTTTTTTAAAACGCAGACTTTTTCTGAGCATGAACTGAGGCAGTCTTTTTAGTTGCTTAATCAATCCCATCCGTTTAAAAGAAGGATATCCCCCAAAGAGCTCATCAGCGCCAATGCCAGATAAAACAGCCTTTAAGCCACTTTCTTTAGCGAAATAGTTAACGAACCACGAATTAATGCCATCGGCAGTAGGTTGATCCATGGCTTTTAAGGCTGCTGGGAAATGTTCAGAAAAGAAGGTAGGCGTGATGGTATATTCCGAATGATTCCCATGGAGCTGTTGAACAATAACATCCTGAAAAACTTTCTCTGAAAATGCTGCCTCTTCGAAATTGATAGACAGGGTATTAAGTTCACTAGGTTCAGTAGTAGTCTCGGAAAAAATCTTATCAGCAAGCAATGTCAAAATACTGCTGTCGATCCCACCGCTTAAAAAAACGCCGATTTTAGCATCAGATAAAAGATGTTTTTTAACTGCTGCGTATAAATTTTGTTGTACTAGAGTTTTGGCTTCCAGATAATCAGTGATTTCTTTTATCGGGTGCTGCCGGACAAAATTTTTGATCTCGAAAGTATCCGTTTGATGTTGCCAGATCAAGTAGTGGCCTTTTGCCAACATCATCACTTCGCTAAAAGTGGTATAAGGCTCTGGCAAATGTCCGAAAGCCAGAAAAAGGATTTTCCAATCTGGGTGTTCAGTATAAATATAATCTGTCTCCGCAAAGGCTTTAACTTCCGATGAAAAAACGAGATGGTTTTCGATGGCGCGAAAATATAAGGGTTTAATGCCCGATGGATCACGAACCAGATAGCTCTGGTGCCGATCAGCATCATACAAACAAAAAGCAAACATGCCTTTAAATTTGTCGAAACTTTTAACGCCCCATGCAGCATAGCTGGCTAAAATAACTTCGGTATCACTCTCGGTCATAAACTGAAAGCCTAGGTCTTGAAGTTCTTTTTTCAAGAGCACGTAATTGTAAATCTCCCCATTAAAAGAAATAACCAGTTTTCCATTCTGATAAAGCATGGGCTGGTGTCCCTTGGGAGATAAATCGATTAGCGCCAAACGCCTGTGGCCCATTACAATTCCATCGCTGGCATTGGTGTAAAAACCTTCATCATCGGGCCCTCCGTGCGCCATTACAGTGCACATGCCTTTAACATCTACCTGAAGCAGACCGACCGACCTGCTGTTATCTATAATTCCCGCTATGCGGCACATGTGTAAACGGTAATGGTCATTTAATATTCTTGGCCGGGCACAGCTTCGCCCCCTCAGTCACATTTTATTTTTAAAAATGAACTGATTCTTTCTTTTATACATTTGCTGAGTCCTTTCTCACGTCTCACGTCTCACGTCTCACGTCTCACATCTCAGGACTCAATCTCATCTCTTACCCCTAAACGCTAACCTCTCACATCTTATAGTGGTTCCACAAAAGCTATCGATGTATTGATATTTATCGCATAGCCCATATTTTGTAAACGTAAAATAATACGTTGTTTATTCTGTATCGATACCAGTTCAGCCAGGATCCCTTTAAATGGACCTGCTTTAATCAGCACACGTTCACCTGGTTTGATGTCGTATTCAAAAATCTCAAGGTCTGCATCAGTAGCGAGCAGAAGTTTAAGATCTTTGATTTGTTGTTCGGGTATAGACGCTATTTGGCTGGAGAAATAGATGAACCTGGCAATACCATTGGTCATCAAAACCTCAGCATATTCTTTGGCCGAAATATACACAAACAGGTAAGACTTAATCAAAGCCTCCTCAATAATTTTTTTACGGTCGCTCCACTGTTTAACCGTCTTTTTTAGAGGGAGATACGATAGAATACCCTTTCTCGTCAGCTCTTCATGTGCCTTTTTTTCTGCCCTCGAACGCGTATAAACCGGATACCACCTGTAATTCTGATCAATCATTAAGCTTAATCTATTTCAAAAATTATATCCATTCCCAATTAACCATTCTAAGTTTGGGGTTAGTATTGGGCGTTAAGAGTAGATGACTCGATTTCAACAATTAACCGACTAGCTCTTCCATCGCCCATTTTCCCTCTCCATTAACCATTCTAAGCAATGAGCCATGAACTATTGACTAATGAACTAATGACAAATGAACCTACTTCTTCTTCCAAAACATCCACCATTTCCGGTTCTCATCATCATAATAGCCAGATCCCGAATAACCCGAGTAATCCGAATAATAGTATGTGCTGTTGCCACCACCACGGCTATAATCGGTAGTGTAATAATTAGCATAAAGCGCATCATCGCCAAAAGCGTTTAGCACAATGGCCATATTGCTCAGTCCATATTCCCGTGATAGCCTTTCCGGTATAGCCGCCGACCGTGTTTGCGATACGCCAGAGCGGATCACAAATAGGTTTACATCCGAATTCCGGATCAGTGGTATCGCATCCGAAACCAGACCCACCGGAGCAGTATCGACTAAAACATAATCATATTCTTTTTCTAGGGCTTTCAGCAAATCGCGCATGGCGGCGGTGTGCAAAAGCTCTGAAGGATTGGGCGGTACAGGGCCAGATGGAATAAAGTCGATATGGTGTACCTCATCGTGCATCAGTACATCTTCCAAGCTATGTTGTCCGGATAAAATGGAACTCAAGCCTTTACGGTTATCACTTCCAAAAACTTTGTGTAACCTCGATTTGCGTAGATCGGCAGCAATTAAGATCACTTTTTTCTCAATTAGCGCCAGCGTACCGGCCAGATTTACGGTAACAAATGATTTGCCCTCTCCCGATATCTCAGAGGTGATACAGATCACTTTGCTTTTTTTATGGCTGGCCATAAAACTTAAGTTGGTCCGGACAGACCTTACCGACTCGGCGAAAACTGATTTTGGTTTCGCAATGGATAGCGCCTGACGGTTATCCTGATCAATATAGTCCGGAAATTTGCGGATTACGCCTATAATTGGGGTATTGGTTAAACCTTCGACAGTTTCTTTGTCGTAGATGTAAGGATTTAGAAACCTGACCAATAGGATCAAACCCATTCCGGCGCCTAAGCCGAATAAAATGGCAAAAGTGTAAACCTTATTCGAATTCGCAGAAATGGAGTAATAGGATGGATAAGCTAAATTTACAATGGCCGCACCGGAAACAGTGGCGGCAGCATTCATTTCGGCTTCCAACTTTTTCTCAGATAAATAAGAACGTACTTTGTTATTCACCTCAAAGTTAGTACTGAGTTTTACAAAGTTTTGTTCTTTGGCAGGAATGGTACTGATATTCTGGTTTACACCGGAAATTTGGCTGTCGATATAACGAATGGTCTCTTCGTTATTTTTACGCATGGCCTGTACATTGCTTCTTATGCTCGCTTTTACATTGGCAATCTGTTGGTCTATCTGTTTTACAGGTTGCGAATCTGCATTAAACTGACTTAATTTTTGTATTCTGTTGGCCAGCAAAGCATTAAGTTGAGTAACCAATGTGCCTAGTCCGCTATTTAAATCGCCTTCAATATCCAAACCAATTTCTACCTTCGATCGGTTATTGTTAACCTGGTCTTCAAGTTGCCTAATTGCAAGCTGTTTAATATTAAGCTCTGTTTTCTGCTTCTCGAAATCAGATAATTTACCGATTGTTGTAGTGGTGGCAGATCCGAGATCGACCATATTATTTTTAGTTTTATAATTAGCCAGCGTATTGCCAGATTTGCCGGCTTCAGTATTGATAAAACCCAATTGAGTATCGATAAATTGTACTGTCTGTTTGGCTGAACGCTGTCTTTGGATCAGGTCATAACGGACATATTCTTTCATAATGGCGTTAAGCATATCGGCAGCAAAAACAGGATTGCCATCCGTTAAACTTAAGCTCATTACATTGGTAAATCGGGCAGCTTCTGCCACATTTAGGCCCATCGCCCGTCCAATAAAATCTTCTTTTGTATTAAATTTAAAACTATAATCTCCTTTAGGCACTGTAGATTTAATGCGGAATTGCATATTACCCATATTGAGTACTTCTCCATAACGGTGAATGGTCTGTTTGGCTTTTTCGTCATTGGGATCGCTAATACTAAAACTTTTATTATCAATGGCTTCGATATTATATAATCCCCGACTAAAATTAATTGAGTCCTGTTGTATAATTTCGATCTGAAAAGGAATATTTGGGTAGAGCTCTGTTGTCCTGATCCTGCCTTTTAAATAGTAAGAAATTTTGTAATCAAGGTTGGCAATGGCATTGAGTACAACATCGTTACTGCGGATCACAAAACTTTCTGCCTGAATTTTATCGGTATAATTATAAACCTGTGTAGGCATCTGGTTGTTTGTACTCACACTTGGGTTACTGTCCTGCAGTTTAAGCGACGCTCCGGTTTGATAAACAGGTAATGTATAAAGTACCTTTATTTTAGCAATAGCCAATGCAATGGCAATGCAGCCGGCGATCCAATACCACCTGCTCCAAAATACCCTGAATATTTTGTAAAAATCAATTTGTTGATTAACAGCCTTAACTTCTAAATCTTCTGCTTTTTCCATTAGCGGGTTACGGTAAAAATTAATACGGCAAGGTTAACAACAACAAGTAAAGGCTGTACAATGTTATTAAAACTCTGAAGTTTTTCACTTAGTGCGGAGCCTTTGGTGGGCTGTAGCACAATGATGTCGTTATTCTGCAAGACCAGCTTTTTACTCGCCAGACTATTAATGTCGGTTAAGTTTACATAAATAATTTCAGGATGGCTGCGGTCACCACGGATAATCTTTAAAGTTTTAGGATCTGCAGTTTTCGTAATGCCACCGGCCTCACCAATGATTTCGATTAGGCTGGTATTGTCTTTCTCAAGCAGAAAGTTACCTTGTTTACTAAACTCCCCTAGTAAGGTTACCTTTAAATTAACAACAGTTAACTCGATAATCGGATCTTTTAATAATTTTTGTTTGTAAAGATCTTGAATTTTGATTGTAGCCTCCCGCCTGGTTAAACCCACAACTTCTACTTTTCCAATGGCGGGTAGATTAACCATGCCATCAGGCTCTACCGGATAAGAAAGAATATTTTGTGAAGTTCCTGCTGCTGCAACATTATTTGTTGAAGCACCCGAAACACCTGTACTCAATGTAGCCCCGAACTCAGGGTTTTGAACATTCCTAATAGCCAACTGATCGCTAATTTTGATTTTATAATAAGCATCGCTTATGCCCTGATCATTCACTACATAAACCCGTTTAATGGTATCTGTAACAATATCACTGGGTGCATTGAATAAGCTATGTTGTTTGCGGACTGAACAACTAGTAAGAATTAGGGTAAAAATAATAACGAAAAACGATAGTAGTGAGATGTAATTATAACGAGTCATGGTTTTAAAGGTACAGGAATAGGTCTAGATATTAAAACATATCGAAAGCAAAAATACATTTTATAAATGCTGAACAAAAATGGTTTCGATCATTTTGCTGGCAATTGTACTAATATTCCCGCTAGTTTTACGGAGTCATCTGCTAAAGACTCGATGAGTTAAGTCCTGTTACTGTCAATCTTATTGATAGCCAGTTTGATATGATGCTTAAGTCTTTTGAAATATAGGCGGTGATATTTATCAATTACATCTATTTTTGTAATATTTATTATACGATTTTTACGCATTCTTGTTGAAGAAATTGTTCTTGAAAATAAATGAAGAGTATACTATTGAGTATCATTGCCCTTTTCTTAAGCTTTAGTGGCTTTTGTTCCGTTGTAGGTTGTAGCGTCCCAGGCGCAATCTTGAGAGATCAGATCGGGGGAGGACAGAATTGGGAATTTGATTTAAACATAGTGTGCTCCACTGGCACAGCTTCATATGCAAATATTTCAACAACTCCAGTAAGCTCTGGTGGAACATGTAAACGGCAAGGAGGAGAGAACGGAACATTAGTCTACTATGATATGGCAAATTGCCCTATTGATGATTATATTTGGTGTTTGATCTTGCCACTAGCGGCTTTTAGTAATTTCTATATTAGAATTAATGGACTTTATCTTAAAATAGTTTAAGTATACACTGTATTTATACCTTAATTAAAATTCTGCTATTGTATGTAATGGTCTCATTTTTTCTAGCGTTTTTTCGAGTAGATCAACTCTGTTTTTTTGTTTAAAGATAGCTGAATGACAAGGACAATCAATTTTAATAAATTCCATCTTTTTGCTTACTCTTAGGGAATTATTACTGGACGAGAAATGGTAGAAAAGTTAAAGATTTCTTTCAATTTTCGTTGATTTTTTACTTTGAATCTCATGGATAAATAACTCATTGTACGTTTTATATAGGATTTGAAAAACTGTTTAGGAAGTAGGTTTTGTAATTAAGAAATTGTTCTTGCTTCAATCGCTGGATTTATACGTCTCCGTGCCTGCCTATCTTTGAATTGAAATAAATCAAACATTGCGGGATAAATATTTTAATACTCATAATTAGTGTCAAAATAGTATTTTTTGTATGATTATACATCTTTATTAGTGTCTTTTGTTAGGGATTTATACTTTTGTATGAGTCTTATCCCTAATTTTAATGAAGTATCGCATAATAGTCTTTGTCTTGGTATTGCTATCTGCATCATATTCCTATGGTGCAATTGTAACAGGATGCCAGGCTACACTTGGGTCCAATACTATATATTATGTGCGTGATGGTTCAATTTTGTTTAATGGTGTTCCTCAGTACCGCAATGATAATTTTACGAATAGGTATACATTGTCTCAGGTCTATTGTTATGGTGGGCTTGGCAATGGCCAGGGGTCTTGTTATATCAAAGGGTATAATGGCCCAGGCGACGATTTTGGCACACTGGTTTCTTTTTCTACTACCCCTACCGATTGCCCAATAGATGACTATGCTCCCTTTGCATTGTTTGCGTTAGCTGGGATTGGCTCGTTTTCTCTGACACGTTTCAAGTTTAAAAACATTTAACCATTTAGGTTTTTATTAAAATTATTTAGTCTCGTTCATTTTGTTCATGACAATTATCAAGAATTTCTGATTTTGTTTCAAGCGAATTTTTTATTTTTTCTTTGTTTAAACGCATTTTGGGCTGTTTTTGACGAATTATAGCGTGAAATCAGCATGTCATATTCTATTCATATTCATTCCGTCCGGTAATCTAATTATTCATTTTTGGTTAATTTTGTAATATTAATCTTACTATTATTTGGGAATTGTGTTTGATTTGCTTCGCCACTTTGTTCCAAAATTTAGTTGTCTATTATTATAATTTTTTATCGCAGAACATCTCTGATAGTGGGAGTTACGTATGTGCACCCATTAGTACCAAACAACAATGTCGAAACATCTCTTTTTAACTGTCTTATCAACAGGTTTATTTTTTTCCTATTCATTCGGAGCCCTAGGCTGTAGGACCGGAAATGATATTTATACCATACAAAAGCCAGGTGCTTTCATCTCAGAGGGAACACAATTGATCCCGATTTATTATGCGTCAAGCGGGATTCATATTCGAAACGGGGTTACTGACACTCAATGTGGAATTTTAAGAATAAAATCAAATAATTACACAACTTATCCTGGAACTTCATCTAACATGAGTTCCAAATGTGCTTATGATTCCAATCCGGGCGATCAAGGTACATTGGTGGATTACTTACCGTCAGATAGCAATTGTATGGCATTACCATTAGATGATTATATGCCATATTTAATAGGCTCCATCGGATTTCTTGGTTTTATCATCATTCGTAAAAAGAGCTCAGTTTATTTATAGTCTTTATGTAATTGCTTTTGTTATTCCTTCGTGGTAAGTTGTATCACTAAGAGCTATAGCGTTAATATCGTATTGAACAAAACGAACGAGTTTTTTAGTTTATAAGCTTAGTAGCTTCGTGTATCACATTAATGATATATGAGATATTATGTCTTTTTAATTATGTTATCTTGTTCAGTGCCTTTTCTCAGTAAGGCAGATGGATGTCGGATAAATACCACTTTTTATAATATCCCGGCTAGTGTACTACTTGGAATAAACTTGGGTGGTACAATCATTCCTTATACTACACCCGGAACTAACAGTAATGGCTGTTATACGGGTACTGTTAGTTCAGCTAAATCTTGCTATGTTTGTACCAATGGTGGAGGTGTAGTCTTGGCAGTGGGGGTAGGTACAGCTCTAGAGGTTATAACCTGCTCAACAGGTATTGCTACTAAAGGTACTTACTATTCGGATTATGTACTTGAATGCAACCTCGACGACTATTCCTGGACTCTTGGCGCCGCCGCAGGTCTCTTCGGCATATTCATCATCAGAAAAAGAAATAAACTATAGATCATCTTTGTCAGCTCGGATAGGAAACTATTCGGCATATGTAAAGCTATTCTTTATCTTTACCACAGTTTTCAGCTTAAAAAGGCCGAAGAATCGCTGTTTGGTAACCATGAAGATATCCCTTATTACAGTCGTTTACAATGGAGAAACATTCTTGCAAGCGTGTTTTAATTCTGTAGTGGAACAAACCTATCCAGATGTAGAATACCTGGTAATTGACGGAGGATCGACAGACGGGACGTTGGATATTATCCAGGAGAACCAATCTGCAATTGATTATTTTGTTTCAGAAAAAGATAAAGGTTTATACGATGCCATTAATAAGGGGATCAAGAGGGCGACGGGAGAGGTGATCGGAATTTTAAATGCCGATGATTTATTTGCGCACCCTGATGTGTTGGCATCAGTAGCCAAAACCTTTATCCATCAGCCTAAAATAGACGGACTTTATGGCGACCTCAATTATATCCATCCTACAACACATAAAACGATCAGGACGTGGAAATCACGACAGAACACTTTTCAGGATCTTAAAAAAGGCTGGATGCCCGCTCACCCTACACTGTATTTGAAAAGATCGTTGTTTGAAAAAAATGGCGATTATGCCTTAGACCTGGGTACCGCTGCCGATTATGAATTGATATTACGTTACTTTTATACCCATAAAATAAAAGCGCTTTACCTGCCTATCTTAATGGTAAATATGCGCATGGGAGGCCTAAGCAACCAATCTGTGATGAGCCGGGTCTCTGCCTTTGTTAATGATTATAAGGCGTTAAAAAGAAATAAGATGCCCTTGCCTTTTTGGGTATTGCTGCAGAAAAAGTTGAGCAAACTCAGCCAGTTTTAGTGTTATTAATCAGTTTTTTAGTGTCATTTAATGGTTGCTGGCTTAATATCTGGAATATTTTTTTGTCTGTTTAGTATGACGTAAGTCGATTATTTTGATAAATGTCATTTCAAACATTTTGCATCACAATTTTTTTATCTTAGTATAGTTATATTTGCATGCAAGTCCCCATAAGTTTTGCTAAAAGATATTCTGAATACCAGCCCTGACTATTTCTGCATAGCCATATTTATTTTGGCCTTTTCAATCGTGATTATTAGTATTCCGAGTATAATCTATACTTCTTTAAAGTATGGTCTTTTTGATAAGAATGACCTTTACCGTAAAAACCATAAACGCAATATTTCACGTTTAGGTGGTTTGGCCATTATAGGTAGTTTTACCGTATGTATCTTGCTTTTTTCTGCCATTATTAATTTTAAAGAAGCTAATTTTTTAATTGCATCGTGCATTATCCTTGCGGCACTTGGCTTAAAAGACGATGTTTATGGCACCAATACCAGTACAAAATTTATTCTGCAGATTGTAGTAGCCTTTATCCTTGTTTTTTTTGGTGCCTTCCGTTTAACAAGTTTGTACGGTGTACTGGGTATAGGAGATATGGCGCCTTTATGGGGAAGCCTTTTTTCGATTGCACTAATTATTTTTCTGAATAATGCGTTTAATTTAATAGATGGCATTGATGGATTGGCAGGTGGAATTGGCATTTTAACGAGCCTGGTTTTCGGTATTTTGTTTTCTTCTATGGGGCAGGTACCTTATGCATTTATTGCCTTTGCGTTGGCAGGTGCCATAGCGGGCTTTTTAAAGTACAATTGGTTTCCTGCAAAAATATTTATGGGCGATACCGGTGCACTGATCATCGGGCTTATTTCTGCTGCATTAGCCATTAAGTTTATCGAGCTCAATAAGTTTACCGGAGGAAGCAGGCCGGCTTTTTATTCTGCGCCGGCAATAGCGGTAGCAATACTGATTGTACCCATTTTCGACTCATTAAGAGTGTTTACCATCCGTATTTTAAAAGGAAGTTCTCCGTTTAAGGGAGACCGTAATCACATCCACCACCGTTTAGAGCAGTTAGGGTTTAAGCCCAGCTGGATCGTAATTTCTACGGCTGGGTTTAATCTGGCTGCAATAGCTGCCACCATTTTCCTTCAGCATCTTGGAAATTTTGTATTGATTTTGCTCATTATTGGTCTCTGCATTGCGTTTAATACCTTGCTTACCTTAAGCCTGCTAAAAAAGAAAGGCAGGTAAAATTAATTTAGCATATGTTCCTGTACTCCAAAAAAAGAACCTTTTTAAAAAAACAGGTGACTTTGCGCTCTTAAAATAAATTTTAATTTTTTAGTAAAGCAGGTGTAGTGCCTATTGGTATGGGTAGTCCTTCTTTTCGCTCCTATCTTTTTGTGGTGGTTAGCGCTAGTCGAAGTTAATGCTAATAGGTTAGGGCAAAACGAGAAAGGTGTCACCTAGAGGGTTAATTTATTGTATAAAATCAATATTAATAACGTATATAGTTGATTGTTTTTTTTCCTACTGCTCATGCTTTCCTCGGCTCACCGCCGCCGATGGGCTCTTCCTTTTTGGTGTTAAAAAGGAACAAAAAACACCGGCTGAAAATTTATTCATTCGTATTATAGTTTTCAGCCGCATTCATGAGGGCTTCGCCGTTTTCTTTCTAAGGTAGTGGTTTGGCCTGGTCAGTACTGCCCGAAAAATTTGTTAGACCGGATTTAAGTAGAACGGAGATAATGTGCTACGGCCTAGCTGGATGGAAATACAAAAACGAATTAAATCCTCTTAATAATTAATTACGAAATAACGTCAATGGTAGCGTAGTCGAAACGTGTCTCTTTTAATTTATCAGACTCTAAAAGTCTTCGACTACGCTCAGACTGACCACCTCGGCATTAACTTTTTATCGGTTTCCTTGCAGGTTAGAAGTTGCCTAGCCCCGGTCGCAGCGGCATCACCGGAGCGCAGCATAGGGATACAGCGGAGAACGGGAACAAACCTTAATAGCTGTACAAGCGCTGCGCTCCTAAAAAAAACTTATTGTTTTAAAAAAGCAGATGACTTTGCGCTCCAGAAGTTAATTACTTTTTTAATAAAGCTAATGTAGTGCCTATTGGTTAGGACAGTCCTTCTTTCCGCTCCTATCTTTTTGTGAAGGTTAGCAGAATGTTGTTGGTTGGCGCAACAAAAAGCATAGCTGCTGCAATAAGGTTTATTGAACCAAGGCCTGTACGTCGAAACTTCGGACAGCTTTGCATCGGTTTCCCTGCAGGTTAGAAGTTGCCTAGCCCCGGTCGCAGCGGCATCCACGGAGCGCAGCATAGGGATACAGCGGAGAACGGGAACAAACCTTAATAGCTGTACAGGCGCTGCGCTCCTAAAAAAGAACCTCATTTTTTTTAAGGCAGATGAAAAAAATAGCCGCTGCAATAAGGTTTCATCATCGCTTTTCCATCTTATATAATGAGGTCTTTGCTTTGATAAATAAATACTAATTTTGCGCTCTAATTTTTATAATAATGAGGCTGGCAATAAATGGTTTTGGTAGAATAGGAAGAACATTTTTACGCTTAGCATTGGCTGAGGGATTTGAAGTAGTGGCAATTAACGACCTGGCAGATGCCAAAACGATGGCTCATTTATTTAAGTACGATACTGTTCATGGTGTTTTCGCAGGTAATGTTTCTGCAAAACCTGATGCGTTGGTAATCAATCAGCTTTCTATTCCGGTTTTCGCGATTAAGGATGCCGATGAATTGCCTTGGTCGGCACTTAGGGTGGATCTGGTTATCGATTGTACGGGTAAAAACCTAACCAAATCATTAGCAGAAAAACACATTACATCAGGCGCAAAACAGGTACTCATCTCAGCCCCGGCTGCTGATGATATTCCGATGGTGGTATTAGGTGTAAACGATCATCAGATTGATTTAAGTAGCCCGGTACTATCAAATGCCAGTTGTACAACGAATAATATTGCCCCGATGATTAAGATTTTGAACGATAACTGGGGTGTTGAAGAAGGTTATATTACAACCATCCACTCGATGACAGGCGATCAGAATCTGCATGATGCAAACCATAAAGATCTGCGCAGGGCAAGGGCAGCTTCATCCTCTATTATTCCAACTACAACAGGAGCAGCAAAAGCCATTACCCATATTTTTCCGGAACTGGATGGCCGTTTAGGTGGAGCAGGAATCAGGGTTCCGGTTTTAAACGGATCGTTAACCGATTTTACCTGTTTGCTAAAGAAAAAGACAAGCATAGAAGAAATTAATGCAGCTTTTCAACATGCTGCACAAAACGAATTGAAAGGCCTTATTGAATATACTGAAGATCCAATTGTATCAGTCGATATTATCGGCAATCCACATTCCTGTATTTTCGATTCGCTATTAACCTCTATCGTTGGCGATCTGGTTAAAGTGGTAGGATGGTACGATAACGAATTTGGTTACAGCAGCCGTTTGATCGATGTGGTGAAAAAAATTAATCAGCTTGGTAAAGGCTAAAACGTAGGGCTGGTTCATTGGTCATTGGTTTATTGGTCATTGGTTCATTAGTCAATAGTTCATGGTTAATTACCTAATGCAATCGTTAATTTATTCCTGACCACCAGTTCAAATTCCCAACTCAAAAGGTTAATTGTTTAAATCGGTTAACTGATGTCAAACGCATAGCTCCAAACGCAACATGATCCAGTATACCAGATGATGGCCTGGAAAAAAGCTGGATAGTTATTTTGAAACCATTAAACTTACCGTAACTGCTTAGGCTGCGTGGCTTTTAATGCCCAGTACACGAGTACGGGCTGAAAGAATAAACGCAGGAATCGCTTTTCATCGGTATTTAGCCCAAAAGCACTTCGTTTATGTGTAAACTGGGCGATATTTCCCGGGAACACACTCACAAATAACCCAGCTGCAATTTTGCCAATGGTACTTTCATATTTTTTTGGTGTAAGTATTAAGGCGCTTCCCAAAGCAATTTCAACCAAACCAGAATATACCACGGTATCATCTTTTTTCAAGGGTATCCAATCGGGTACCTGGGCCTGAAAAGGCTTACGCGCAAAAGTTAAATGTCCAATTCCTGCTGTAATTAAACCTGCGCCCAACAATATCCTGGCGGCTTTTTTTATGTTTTCCTCTTTCATAATATTGCGGATCAGATCAAAATGAGAATATATCCATTCAACAAGCGATCAGTAAATCTGTTTCATTTAATTAAATAATGGAATTTACCCGGGTTAGGCTGATGGTTGGATAATTCTAATTAATTACATTTTTATCTGTATTAAATCTATAGATTTGGTAGTATCATTTTTGATTTCTAAATTTTTCGTTCAATAGGTTTCCGGAATAAACGATAAGATATGAGTAGATTTATTACCTGTAGCGCGATATTGGCCATTGGACTTTTAACAGTGGGCTTAAGCGCCGCTGCGCAAAGCAAAAGGAACCATGCAGCCGCGCAACCCAACATCATTGTTATCTTGACCGATGATATGGGTTTTAGTGATGTGGGTACCTTTGGCGGTAAATTTGTGCCTACCCCAAATATCGACCGCCTTGCGGAAAACGGCTTAAAGCTAAATCAATACTATAGTGCAGCGCCGATTTGCTCACCATCAAGGGTGGGTATGCTTACCGGGATGTATCCGGGCAGGTGGAATTTTAGCACCTACCTGGACAATAAAAAACATAACAGGGAAGCCGAACAGGCCGATTTCCTTGACCCAGGAGCACCCACCATTGCGAAGTTTCTTAAAAATGCAGGTTATGCCACAGCGCACTTTGGCAAGTGGCACATGGGAGGTGGAAGGGATGTTAAAAATGCACCTGGATTTGAACGGTACGGTTTCGATGTCCACGCCAGCACCTATGAAAGCCCTGATCCCGATCCGGCCATTACGGCAACAGACTGGATCTGGTCTGACAAGGACAGTATTAAGCGCTGGGACCGGACAAAATATTTTGTAGACAAAACACTCGGTTTTCTTTCAAAACATAAAGATCAGCCCTGTTTTATAAACCTATGGCCTGATGATGTGCATACGCCCTGGGTACCGCGGAACGAAAGCGAATATACTGGCCAATTTCCGATGAACCCGCAGGAAGAGGCAGCTTTTAAACTGGTATTGAAAGAATATGACATTCAGATCGGAAGGCTTTTAGACGGTCTGAAGCAATCAGGTGCAGATAAAAATACCATTATCATCTTCACCAGTGATAATGGCCCTTTGCCCAGTTTTCGCGGGAGCAGGGCAGAAGGATTGAGGGGATCAAAACTCTCACTTTATGAAGGTGGCACGAGAATGCCCTTTATCATCAGCTGGCCGGGGCACATTGGTAAGGGTAAAATAGATGAAAATTCTGTTGTAAACGCATTGGATCTTTTGCCTTCTCTTGCTAAAATGGCTGGGATTTCACTGCCGGGCGGTTATAAAGGAGACGGTGTGGATCGAAGTCAGGTTTTTAATGGAACACCATCAGCCAGGGGAAAAGAAATATTTTGGGAATATGGGCGCAACGATATTGCCTTTAAATTTCCCAGACCAATTGATAAAAGCCCGAATCTGGCTGTCAGGTCGGGCCAATGGAAACTGCTGATGAACAGCAACGGAAGTGATATCCAGTTGTACAATGTCTTTAAGGACAAAAAAGAAAGCCTAAATCTGGCAGAACAGGAACCAAAAGTTACCACTGAACTAAAAGAAAAATTACTGGCCTGGTGGAAATCCCTCCCAAAACTTACATCCCGATAATTACTGAAAGATGATTGATCAGTTTTACAGAATCGGCTGTTATCTACAGCCATAAAGACCTTTTTTTTTCGCTTTCAAAACCTTTTTAGGTACTGTTGGTTGTATTTGCCAATACCTGACCAAATAATGCCATTGGTAAAATGCCTTTTAAAATTTACCGATGTTTAAACGGGTAAGAAAATAGAACAGCGGTAAGCATGTAAAGTAATCGGCTTGGAAACACAAAAAACACACATAAGAGAAAGAAAGTCTTTGCTCCCTAAATTTCTGCTCATCCTCTCCCTTTCCATACTCCTTGGCACGGAGGCTTATTTCGGATTTAGGCTGCACGAGCTTTCTGATCAGCAGGAGCGCATTAAGGAAGATTATGCTGATATCAACAACATTACCTATGGGCTGTTTTCGGTGCAGCAATGGAAAGATAATGTATCCAGGATTGTGCATCACCAGGTCCGCAACCTGAAGATGACCAGAAAACAAAAAAAAATATTGCAAAGAGAGGTAGAGCAGGTGCTGCTTGCGCTCATTAATAAGGCAGAGGCCTTAGTGAATAAGCCAAAAAAGACTTTAAGCGGAAAGATCCAGAAGTTTGCGATCCGCAATTTTGTGAACCCTGATAGCATACGGGCGCAGGTGCCTGATTTTGCCAGAAAAATTATAGCCGAGGTGGATAATCCGAAGAACAAGCGGCAGTTAAGCAAAATGGCTATGGGCGAGTTTAACGAATTGGCCGACGAGGAAAAGCTCGATAGTGCCTTCGTTGCTAACGGTGCTTCTGTAAAGGCGATGTACCGTAAATATCAGGTATCCTCTACCGGGCTGCTCAATAAAAAGCTCAGTGCCTCACTCGCCGATATCCGCACAAAAACTTATGGCTATTCCTTTGGTATGCTTGCCTGCGTAGTGGTTGTTCTTGGTTTTTGGTGGGGGCTCCGCAAACGCAGGGATCTTCATGTTACACTCTTTGTAATGTCGCTGCTATTTGCGTTCATTCTCCTTTTCGTAGGCCTTACCGCCTCGATGATCGAGGTGGATGCCCGGATCCGTTCGCTCGATTTTGTGCTGCTTGGCGAACATGTGGTGTTTAAAGATCAGGTGCTGTTTTTTCAGAGTAAAAGTATTATGGATGTTGTGAGGGTGCTTATTAGCCAGCCCGGAATTGATTCTATCCTGGTGGGGGTGCTGATATTGGTATTTAGCATCCTTTTCCCGGTAGTTAAACTGAGCTCAACTGGGGTGCATCTTTTGTGCAGTAAACGTCTGGCTGAAAATGGGATTATTAAGTACTTCGCTTTCCAATCGGGCAAGTGGAGTATGGCCGATGTGATTGTTATCGCTATCCTAATGGCTTACATCGGACTGAACGGCCTGCTCGAAGGTCAGCTCCAGGCGCTCAATATCAAAAATGATTCACTTACCATCTTAACCACTAATAATACAGCCCTGCAGCCGGGATACATCATATTCATCAGTTTTGTACTTTATGGCCTCATTCTTTCTACGATATTGAAGTTTATTACCCCGCATGATGCCCACTAACCTGTTTATTAAAGCTGACTGATTTATTATGGCAACTACAACAAATACTCCTAAAAATATCCACGCAAAAAAGAACTGGTTTGCACCACTTACACTGATTGTTGGTCTCAGCATCCTTTTGCTGGGCGAGGCCTATTTTGGCTACCGCTTCCATTCACTTTCTTACGAACAGAAACGGATCAAAGAAGATTACAGCTTGTCGAACAACATCACTTTTGGGATATTCTCGGTTGACCGTTGGGGAGAAAAAATTTCGGCAGTTGTTGACAGAAGGGTAAAAGGTTTCAGCTTAACTGCAAAACAGAAAAAAGACATGCGCAAGGAGGTTGAAAAAGAGCTGCATGGCTTGGTAAACAAGGCCGTGTCGGAGGTTACCAAGCCTCAGAAAACCCTTGGCGGTAAACTGAAAAAACTGGCCTTTAACAGTTTTGTTGATGTAGATGAGCTCCATGCCCAGGTTCCTTCTTTTGCGAAAACTATTGTGGCTAAAATTACCAGTCCAACAAGCCTTAAAAGGCTTAAAAGTGTAGCAACAAGTAAGTTAGATGAACTGGAAAATCAGACCTACGACAGCACCGATACCACCATTACCACCGTAGAACAGAACATCTACCGTAAGTATCATGTTGCTAATGCAACCGCGTACGACCGTTTGGTAAACTCAAGGCTTACACAGATTAAAAAAGAGACTCTTCAATGTGGCTTGGGGATGCTGGGCTGCGTAGCCATTGCACTCTTATTATGGCTTTTTTTAAGAAAATCGGTACAGTTGCATGTACCATTATTTATCATGTCGCTTTTGTTTGCCGTGATTTTGCTCACTGTTGGCGTTACTTCGCCGATTATAGAGGTTGATGCGCGTATCCAGTCACTCGAATTTAGCCTTTTAGGCGATAAGATTGCTTTCAATAACCAGGTGCTGTTCTTTCAGAGCAAAAGCATACTGGGTATTATAGGAACGCTGATTGAACAACCAAAGCCTGATGCGGTACTAGTTGGTGTACTGTTGCTTGTTTTTGTGGTGGTATTGCCTTTGCTGCGAATTATCGCCAGAGGGGTTCATGTGTCTTGCGGACATCTTTTTGGCAGCAGAAAAGTATTGCGCTTCCTCGCCTTCGACCTTGGTAAATGGGATATGGCAGATGTAATGGTGGTTGGTATTGCCATGACCTATATTGGCCTGAACGGTATATTGAAGAGCCAGCTTTCAGGATTGAATGTACAAAGTGGAACGCTTAGAACCGTAACAGCCAACAATTCAGCGCTTCAGCTTGGTTTTTTTGTATTTGTGGCCTACGTAGCTTATGCCATGGTACTATCTTTTATATTGAAGCGGATAGATGAAAGGAATGGGCCTTGTGAGTAATTGGAACATTTTATATGAGGCTTTAATTTTTTGGAGCGCAGAACTAGTACAACTATTAGTGTGTGTTCTAGTTCTTAGCTGTTTTCTTCCGTTGCGCTTCAGGGATGCCGCTCAATTGTCGTTAAGTTAAATTATTTTTGCCTGTGCTGATGGCTTAACTTAATGACATTGGAGATGCCGCTACGCCCGCGGCTAAACACTTCTTGCCTGCAAGCAAACCGCTACAAAACCACCTTCAATTTACAGTTGATTTCGGGCTGTGGTATTGATGCGCAAGCCTTGGTTCAATAAACCTTATTGCAGCGGTTATCCTTTTTGTTGCAGCATCAATCATCATTTGCTTACGATCACAAAAAGATAAGAGCGGAAAGAAGGACTACAGTAACCTACAGGCAATGAACCTGCTTTACAAAAAATAGTATCGGTTTTTGGAGCGCAAGGTCTGATCTACGATTAAAGATTGTTCCCGTTCTTCGCTTTATCCTTTCGCTGCGCTTCAGGGATGCCGCTATGCCCGGGGCTAAACACTTTGGCAGTGCAAGGAAATATAAAAACGCCAGTTTAATTCCTTGGTAGAATTCATTTTTAGTTTTCTTGCACTATCTTCTGTTAAATGAACGTAGCCAACCAGTAATGAACTTGCTTTACAAAAAACAAAACATAATCTATTTGTTTTTAAAGTCTGTTGGATCAGCATTTAAATTATTAAAAAATCAGGTCGATATTATTATCGGGTTTCAATTGCTTTATTAACTTTGCAAACGTTTGCGGTGCATCCTATGGCGGTGTCTTGATACTCGATACAAGCTAATGATACTAAAAATATGGTCAAATTTATTCTTCCCGAAGAAGTTCTGCCTTTAAGAAGCCTGGTTTTGCGCAATGGCAAACCATTTGAAACATGCGTTTTTGAAGGCGATAGCGCTTATGATACCTTTCACCTGGGTTTTTTAAAAGATGGAGAAATAAAATCGATAGCCACATTTATGCGGAACGATTTTTTTCCTGAAGAAGGAGAGGGCTATCAGCTTAGGGGTATGGCCACCCATCCTGATGCAGTTGGAAATGGTTATGGTGCTGCACTGGTTACTTTTGCAATTGAGTATCTAAAAGAATATAAAACCGATTATTTATGGTGTAATGCCCGTTCAACGGCGGCAGCTTTTTACAAGAAAATCGGCTTCACTACCGAATCTCCAGAGTTCGATATCCCAGGCATCGGGTTCCATTACGAAATGAAATTAAACTTAAATCAAAAATAATTAAACATGAATACAATTGACCAGTTTGACTTTAAAGATAAAAAAGCATTAATCAGGGTAGATTTTAATGTGCCTTTAGATGACGAATTTAAAATTACAGATGATAAAAGAATCAGGGCGGCTTTGCCAACCATTTCTAAAATCTTAAAAGATGGTGGTGCGGTTATTTTAATGTCTCACTTAGGCCGCCCGAAAGATGGCCCTACCGATAAATATTCTTTAAAATACATCTTATCTGATCTATCTGCTCTTGTTGGTGTTGAAGTTAAGTTTGCTGATGATTGTATTGGCGAAAGCGCAGCAAAACAGGCAGCTGATTTAAAACCAGGTGAAGTTTTATTGTTAGAAAATCTTCGTTTTTACAAAGAGGAAGAAAAAGGTGATGTTGCCTTTGCAGAGAAATTATCAAAATTAGGCGATGTTTATGTAAACGATGCTTTTGGTACTGCTCACCGTGCACATGCTTCAACTTCAATTATTGCCCAGTTTTTTCCAGATGCAAAATACTTTGGTTATTTAATGGCCTCAGAAGTAGAAAATGCAGAGAAAATATTGAACCATGCAGAAAGACCTTTTACTGCCATTATGGGCGGTGCCAAGGTATCTGATAAAATCCTTTTAATCGAAAAATTGCTGGATAAGGTAGATAACCTGATTATTGGTGGTGGTATGGCTTACACTTTTGCTAAAGCACAAGGAGGAGAAATCGGTACTTCATTATTAGAAGCTGATAAACAAGCACTTTCTTTAGAACTGATTGAAAAAGCAAAAGCAAAAGGTGTAAACCTGATTTTACCTGTAGACACGGTAATTGCTGATAAGTTTGCAAATGATGCCGATAAAAAAGATGTAGACTCTGGTCAGATTCCTGCAGATTGGATGGGACTGGATATCGGTCCAAAATCGGTTGCTTTATTCCAGGATGTGATTAAAAATTCTAAGACCTTATTGTGGAACGGACCGATGGGCGTTTTTGAAATGGAAAGTTTTCAGGTAGGTACTAAAGCTGTTGCAGAGGCAGTTGTAGCGGCTACTAAAGATAATGGCGCATTCTCTTTAATCGGTGGTGGCGATTCTGCTGCAGCAATTGCAAAATTCGGGATGGAAGATGAAGTAAGTTATGTTTCTACCGGTGGTGGTGCTTTACTCGAATATATGGAAGGTAAAGAATTGCCAGGTGTTAAAGCCATTAATGGATAAAATATCAAGCTTAAAAATAAAAGAGGCCCTTGCAGATCAGTTTGCAAGGGCCTTTGTTTTAGATGATTTCAACCCGCACAGCTATATGTTTGCCTAGCACACTTGTTTTTTAAGATTTATGGTTATAATGATACAGCAATATCTTGTAACGATACTGTGCAGGAGACAGGTGCTACTTGCGCTTAAAACAAATAAATCATACCTTACTGGCAATTTACCTTGGCCTGTAACTTAGTGGTGGCCCTGGGTTAGAAAACATCAGGTACATAATAAATCAAATTACATCTATGAGAAAAAAAATCTTTTTGTTTAGTATAAGCTGTCTGCTCCTCGCAGGTCTGTCTCAAAAAACATTTGCTTCGTCAGTAACTATACCTAGTAATATTAAACTTGCTGTTGAGCCTGCAGCATTGATTGGCCGATGGGACATTACCGTTGATGTAAACGGAAAACCAGCACCTGCCTGGCTGGAAGTAAAACTATCTGGCGTGAAAACATTGGTTGGTTATTTTGTATCTACTGCCGGTAGTGCGCGTCCGGTATCGGAAGTGAAGTTTGACAATGGAAAGTTTAGGTTCGAAATTCCGCCACAATGGGAAAGTGGTACCTCGAATCTGATTATTGATGGCACTGTAGCCGATGCAGCAATTCAAGGAACAATGACAGATTGCAATGGTAAACAATATAGCTGGAAAGGTGTTAAGGCACCTTACCTGAAAAGGACTGTTGCACCCGCATGGGGTAAACCCATCAATTTGTTCAATGGTAAGGATCTATCGGGCTGGAAAACCAATGGACCAAACCAATGGGTAGTTAAAAACGGTATTTTAACCAGTCCGAAAGCAGGTTCAAATCTTATTTCCGAACAGAAGTTTAATGATTTTAAGCTCCATGTAGAATTCAAATACGCCAAAGGGGGGAACAGTGGGGTGTACTTAAGAGGCCGTTACGAGGTGCAGATTGAGGACAGCAAAAAAGATGCGCACCCTAACAGCGTGCTATTCGGTGGTGTTTATGGATTTTTAACAGCCAATGAAATGGTTACACTCGGGCCTGGTGAATGGCAGAGTTACGATATTACCCTTGTTGGCCGTTTGGTAACAGTGGTAGCCAATGGCAAAACCATCATCAGTAACCAGGAAATTCCGGGTATTACCGGAGGAGCATTGGATAGTAATGAGGGAGAGCCCGGGCCTATTTATCTTCAGGGAGATCATGAACCGATCGAATACCGGAAAATTGTAATTACACCAGCAAAATAATTATCTTTTATAGGAGAGGCTGTACCGAGGTGTTGTTTGCAGTGATTATGCTTCGTATTGAAAAAGAAATAACAGTAATATCCGGGTCTGTATCATGGTGATTTTAATCTATGGTGCAGGCCCTTTTTATTTTATCAGTCATGTCAGATGTTACCATCTGACAAGATAAGAATTTACAATTTTTGAGTTATCAATCGGGTGGTAACATCATGCCTTAGGCAGGGTGCCAGTAACTTAGAAGATTTCCAGACCAGTATTGAGCAGAACGACATACACAGCCAGGTAACAAACAAAAAATGCAGTTGATAAGGCAAAATAGCGTGTTACCCTATGACTTCCTCTTTTAAATGGAAGTAGAAAAAGGATATTGAATATTTCTGATAACAATGCGCATATAAAATTTAAACAGACCATTACGCAGCTAAAAGCCACTACGAAAATGGCCGGCTGGATAACAATTCCTGAAGGGAGGCCATAGAGTGCACCCATAATAAAACTAATCGGAAGGATAATCATTGCATATTTTAATCCCGATTTAAACTGTAAAAGGAAATAACTGCCTAGTTTCGGAAGCGGTATTTTTGTTTTCATTGGTTTTAACTCTTTTTCAATCGTCGGAGTTTCCAATGCCTCATCTAAAGCTGCTTCATTCGTTTTTCGTTTTTTGCCTTTCTTTTGTTTCTTATAACGTGGCCACCAGATAATAAAACCAGTAATAAATAAGGCAAGTGGCATTAAGCCGGCAATGATGGCAATAATCTGTGTTGGCCTGCCGCCAAAGCTTCCATAGTGGATCGGTGTTAACCAGCTAAGATAAGCATTGCCAACATTAGGGAAATCCTTCCGGCTGTTCAATAACACTTTTCCCGTATATTGATCAACAATAAGCATTTCTCTTTTTCCAACTTTAGGCAGGTTCCCAGTCACTACATCTAAGCGGTAGGCGCCTGTTTTATCGGCCGGAAAGGCAATCCCACCAATGTAACCATTGGGCATTTTTTCTTTCGCTGCGGCAACAATCTCTTTAAGTGGAAGGGGTACAGCTTGTGCATGCCATGCAGATTTTGCACCCAATAACGCAGCTACGCCCTGAGGAGATTTCCCGCTGAGCAAAAATAACAGTGGAATAACAAGCGTAGAAAAAGTAATCGAAAAACCGGTAAGGCTCAATATCGCTACGATGGGAGAGGAGTAAAACCCGAGTGAATTGTGCCAATCGTAATTTTGCCGCTTAAATGAGCCGCTAAACCTTACGGTAAGTGCCGATTTTAGTTGTTTCCATTTTTTTGGGATCCATAAACGCAGGCCCGAAATGGTTAAAATTAACAGGCAGAGGGAAGCTAAACCACAGATGTAACGGCCTGCTACAGGAATAAGCAAAGTTCGGTGCAGTTCGGTAACCACATGGATAAAAGAACTGGTGTGTATTCGTTTACCAGTTGTTTTTCCAGTATATGGATTAATAAAAGTTTCTCCGCCACTTTTTAAATTCAGAACGCTGTATGCTTCATTGGGATTTTTGAAGTTGTTAAGCATCAGGTAATCAATTTTTAAGCTGGGATAGTTTTTTCTGATCAAAGGCACAATTTCCTCAATTGGCATTTTTTGTTTCTGCGCAATTACTTCGAACAGATTAGGGTTCAGCGCGCGGTCTATCTCATCCTGAAAAACCAGGATACTTCCTGTAACACCTACAAAGGCTACAATTGCGCCGGCAATAATACCAACATAAAGATGCCATTTACCGAACCACCTTTTTTGGTGTTTTGCCCAATTTAATTTTTTGGAGGTGTTTTCTGATTTCATTTTTGAGCGTAGCATCTCGTTGTGCAATATTGGTTTACGCTTACAAAGAAATCGTTTTAAATGCTTTCCTCCAAATTATTTTTAATAAGTCTAAATAAGTGATATTTTGAGTTGGACCTGAATAAATTCAAACCGCGCAGTGATTACCGGAACCTCAGCTATCCGTACAAAAGGCTTTAAAGACGAATCCATCAAAAAAGAATATCAGCATCTGGTTGCGAGTCTTCAAGCAGATTTCTTAAAACTCTCTACGGACAGCTGGTTAGTCAGCGCAGAGAAAAGCGGTCATGTGATCCAAGCCAGCGAATCACAGCTTATAGTCGGACAGATCAGGAAAGTACTGGCTATGAAAAAGTAGTATCTTTCTCTTCTGATTTTTTTGCAAAAATTATGGTAAATAAATAAAAAAGTGGGAGGTTCTCCCACTTTTTAAAAGCTATTAATGAGTGCTTTTGGAGAAAAATCCAATAAATATAATAGAAATTGGGCGAGTGTGACACTTCTCGTTATTTTTATTTTAATGGCCTTATTATCAATTGTTAAGGCTTTTTGTTTTGTGCTGATCTACTTATTCTAGGTATATTGCAGCATCATAATTGTAACAAAAAAGATGTGGAAAACTTTTTTGTGGTAAAAAGTGGTAAAAAGTGGTAGAACTCTTTACTTTTACACTAGATATAAAGTGTAGATACCACTATGACCCAACTTTTAGGAGAATTTGATTGTAAACTTGACGCAAAGGGACGCCTTATGGTACCTGCTGCGCTTAAGAAACAATTGCCTAATGCCGAAAATGATGGGCTCATTATTAACCGGGGTTTTGAAAAAAACCTGGTGATCTATCCTAAAAATGTATGGGATGCTGTTGTGGCCGATCTTGCCAAGCTTAATATTTACGATCAGGAAAACAGGGTCTTTGTACGAGCTTTTACGCGTGGGGCAACCGAGCTTTCGCTTGATGCTGCCGGCCGGGTGCTTTTACCGAAATCTTTGGTAGAATATGCGGGTATCGGTAGTGACCTTGTTCTGGCCTGTCAGTTGGATCGTATCGAGGTGTGGGATAAAAAAGCATACGAAGATATTTTTGATGATGTTCCGGCCAATTTTGCAAGCCTTGCCCAAAAAGTAATGGGTGATAAGAAAGGAGGAGTAGATGGCGAATAATTACCATGTTCCTGTAATGTTGCAGCCTTGCATTGATGGTTTGAATATTAAGCCTGACGGTGTGTATGTGGACGTTACTTTTGGCGGCGGTGGTCATTCGAGAGAGATTTTGAAACATCTTGGTCCGAAAGGAAGATTGATCGCTTTTGATCAGGATCCTGATGCACAGGCGAATGTTCCTGCTGACGATCGCTTTATTTTCATAGATCAGAACTTTGGGTTTTTAAAAAACAATCTCCGCTTAAAAGGTTTTAAGCAGGTTGATGGTATTCTGGCTGATCTTGGGGTTTCCTCGCATCAGTTCGATGTGCCGCAGCGAGGTTTCTCTATCCGTCATAATGCCGATCTGGATATGCGTATGGATCAGCACCGTGACTTAACGGCTGCCGAAATATTGAATACCTATACAGAGGATAAACTGCATAAAATCTTTGGGATTTATGGAGAAGTGAAAAATGCAAAATCTTTAGCGCGTGCTATTGTGACTTCACGTTTAGAGCAGCCTTTTACCGATATCGACAGCTTGAAGGAGGCGATTGCCGGTTATATCCCTAAAGGAAAAGAGAATAAATATCTGGCGCAGGTGTTTCAGGCGTTACGCATAGAGGTGAACGCCGAAATCCAGGTGCTTGAAGATTTTCTGCTACAGGCTGCTGATGTGTTGAAGCCTGGCGGTCATTTAGTGGTCATGTCTTATCATTCTTTAGAAGATAGGCCGGTTAAGAACTTTATGGCGAAAGGCAAATTTCAGGGTGAAGTAGAAAAGGATTTCTTCGGAAACCAGCAAAAGCCATTTAATGTAATTACACGAAAAGCGATAATTGCCACTGATGAGGAGATTGCTCAAAACAATAGGGCCCGCAGTGCGAAACTAAGAATTGCAGAAAAGATATGAACAGGTTTAGGGAAGAGATAGAGGAGGAAGAAGTTGGGCCTGAACCAGAATTAAAAGCTGCGCCCAAAAGGCCAAAAACTGCTGAAGAAAAAATGGATAGCAATTCATTCATCAGCAAGCTTTTTAATGATGGATTAGTAAGTAAAGAGGCGGCAACTGATGCTTTGCCTTATTTGTGTTTTCTGGCACTTTTGGGAATGATTTACATTGCCAATAGTCACTTTGCGGTAAACAATGTTCGCCGGATTGATAAATTAAATAAAGAAGTAAAAGAATTAAGATGGGAGTATAAATCCCTTAAGGCCGACCTGATGTTCAAAAGTAAACTGACAGAGGTTGCCAAAAAGGTAGATACCCTTGGGATAAAAGAACTGATTGAACCACCAAAAAAAATAATTGTTAAAAGCGATGAATATTAGAGCAAACATCTTGCTTCGTGTATATCTGGCATTTGGCTTAATTGTGCTTTTTGCTTTCGCGGTGTTTTTACGCCTAGGTCAGGTACAGTATGTGCAAGGGAAAAAATGGAAAGCTATGGCAGATAGTCTTTCTACACGATATGTAAATGTAGAGGCTACCCGTGGGAATATTTATTCTAACGATGGCAGTTTACTGGCTACTTCGATACCAGAATACGAACTGCGTATGGATATGTTTGCTGGTGGTATTGCCGATGATAAAGTATTTAACGAGAAAGTAGATTCACTGGGTTATAAATTAGCTCAGCTCTTTCAGGATAAAACGGCTAAGGAATATGCTAGATACCTGCGTAAAGGTCGTCAGGATAGCTCGCGCTATTTACTGATCCACCGTAAAGTGGGTTATGCTGATCTTAAAACCATCAGGACTTTTCCGTTATACAACATCGGTAAGTTTAGCGGCGGTTTAATTGCTGTTCAGCAGAATAAACGGATTCTTCCTTTTCAGGCTTTGGCTGCCCGTACCATTGGGTATAAAAATGAAAATGTTAAAAATGGCGTGGGTTTAGAGGGCGCCTATAAAGAGTATATCAACGGCGAAACCGGAAAAAGGTTAATGCAGCGCATTGCTGGGGGTGTTTATATCCCGGTAAACGAGGAGGCTGAGGTTGCGCCAAAAGATGGTGCTGATATTATTTCAACCATTGATATCAACATGCAGGATCTGGCGCAAAGTGCTTTAGAAAAACAGTTGATTAAGTACGATGCCGACCATGGGGCGGTAATTGTAATGGAGGTTGCTACTGGCGAAATCAGAGCAGTAGCCAATTATTCAAAAGTGGAAGAGGGGGTTTACAAAGAAAAATTTAATTACGCGATTGCGGGTAATCAGGATCCGGGCTCAACTTTCAAACTAGCCTCTTATATGGCGCTTTTGGAAGATGAGCTGGTGGATACCAATACAATGGTGGGCACAGGTAATTATAAAATACCCGGTCACATGATCAAGGATTCACATGGCAGTATTGGTGTGGTAACCGTTAAAAAAGCATTCGAACAATCATCAAACGCAGCTGTGTCTTATCTTGTGAATAGTAAATACGGGGCTAATCCTAAAAAGTTTACCGATCATTTATATAATTGGCATCTGAATGAAAGTATGGATTTACAAATACCAGGTGAAGCAAAACCTGTGGTAAAAAATCCATCAAATAAAAGCTGGAACAAAAACATGACTTTGCCGCAAATGGCCTATGGGTACGAGATGCAGTTGACCCCATTGAAGATGTTGTCATTTTATAATGCGGTTGCAAATAATGGAAAATATATTGCGCCAATTTTTGTAAAAGAGATCAGAAGGCTGGGCAATCCGATTGAGCAGTTTAAGGCCAGGGTGATTAAAGATAAGATCTGTTCAGATGTTACTTTGAGTAAGATCAAAAACATGCTGGAGGGGGTCGTTACTGAAGGGAGCGGTAAACAATATGTTCACAACCCACTTTATAAAATTGCCGGTAAAACAGGTACTGCTCAGGTAGCTGATGCAAACAAAGGGTATAAGGCTAAAAGACAATACCAGGCTTCGTTTGTGGGGTACTTTCCTGCAGATAAGCCAAAATATTCGATGATTGTGGTAATTAATGATCCCAAAGGAGGGTATTACGGGGCTTTGGTTTCTGGACCTGTTTTTAGGGAAGTGGCCGACCGTATTTATGCCAGCGATATGCAGATGTATAACGATATGCCGACCCGTTTGGTAGGTAATACAGGTAACCCACCAACAAAAGCAGGACAGAGTAAAGCGACTCAGAAAGTGTATAAAGCATTTGGTTTTAAACCGCTTTTTGCTTCAAAATCTGAATATTACAATATTATAGATACCAGCGCAGGAACAGTTTTTCAAGAAAATAACGAGCGTAAAGGTGTGATGCCAAATGTGGCGGGAATGGGATTAAAAGATGCACTGTACCTTTTAGGGAATGCGGGCTTGAAAACAAAGGTTTCAGGTTCTGGAAAAGTGGTCAGTCAATCCATAATCGCCGGAACAAAGGTGGGTAAAGGATTGGGTGTACAGATAGAGTTGAATTAATACAATGATTGAATGAGTGAATTTTGAGTGAATGAATGTTGTAGGCGATCGCCCCATTCTATCATTCTCTAATTCAATCATTCAATAATTAATAAGATATGATAAAATGAGAGAATTTTGAATGAGTGAATGTTTAAAGGCTATAGCCACATTCTATCATTCTCTAATTCAATCATTCAATAATTAATATGATGCAATTACAGGATTTACTTTATGGCGTAACGATTAAAGAATTGGTTGGTAAAACCGATAGGGAAATCAATGCGCTGAATTTCGATTCGCGTAAAGTAAGTAAAGATGATATCTTTTTTGCGGTAGTGGGTACTGTGGCTGATGGACACCAGTTTATTGAACAGACCATTCAGCAGGGGGCTGGAGTAATTATCTGCGAGAATTTGCCAGAAATCCAAGACTTTACAGTTACTTATATTAAAGTAGATAATACTGCAGTGGCTTTGGGTGTCATTGCCGGGAACTATTTTGGAAACCCATCGGCAGATCTGAAACTCATCGGCATAACAGGAACCAACGGAAAAACCACCATTGCTACTATTCTTTTTAAATTATTTAAAGATTTAGGGTACAAAACAGGGCTCTTATCAACGGTAGAGAATTATATCAATGATACGGTAGTGGCGGCAACACATACCACACCAAATCCGATCGCATTAAATCAGCTCTTAAGAGAAATGGTCGATGCAGGTTGCGATTACTGTTTTATGGAAGTAAGCTCACATGCGGTTTCTCAACACCGGATCGAAGGTTTAACTTTTTCTGGTGGTGTGTTTTCAAATTTAACACACGATCATTTAGATTTTCATAAAACTTTTGATGCTTACCTGAAAGCAAAAAAAGCATTTTTTGATGTTTTGCCTAAATCGGCATTTGCATTGACCAACATCGACGATAAAAACGGTGTGGTAATGCTGCAGAACACTAAAGCGCATAAAAAAACCTATGCACTTAAACAACTGGCTGATTTCAAAGCAAAAATTATTGAGAACCAGTTTAGTGGCCTGCATTTAGATATCGATAATGAAGACGTTTACTTCAAGCTTGTAGGCTCTTTTAATGCATATAACCTACTAGCGGTTTATGGAACTGCGATTTTGTTGGAGCAGGATAAGTTAAAGGTGCTGACTTTGTTGAGCCGTTTATCAGGCGCTGAAGGAAGATTTGATTACATCACCTCTGCAGATAAGATTATAGGTATTGTAGATTATGCGCATACGCCAGATGCTGTTCAGAATGTATTGAGCACCATTGCCAATATCCGCAAAGGAACCGAACAGGTAATCACGGTGATTGGATGTGGGGGAGATCGTGATAAAACCAAACGCCCTATTATGGCTCAGGTAGCCTGCGATTGGAGCGATAAAGTTATCCTAACCTCCGACAATCCTAGAACGGAAGATCCACAGGCGATTATCAGCGAAATGGAAGCAGGTGTGTCACCAACCAATAAGCGTAAAACGCTATCGATTTTAGATAGAAAAGAAGCAATAAAAACAGCCTGCCATTTAGCGCAACCAGGAGATATTATTCTTGTTGCTGGTAAAGGGCATGAGAAATACCAGGAAATTAATGGCGTAAGGAACCATTTTGATGATAAAGAAATTTTACTTGAACAATTAAAACCAATCAGCTAATGTTATATTTATTATTCGAATACCTGCATAAGCATTATGATATACCTGGGTTAAGGTTGTTTCAGTACATCACTTTCCGTGCATCTATCTCTATTATTTTATCATTAGTAATTACTACCGTTTACGGACGTAGGTTAATTGATTACCTGCATAAAAAACAGGTTGGAGAAATAGTAAGAAATTTAGGTTTAGAAGGACAGATGCAAAAACAAGGTACGCCAACAATGGGGGGTATCATTATTTTGCTTGGTATTCTTATCCCGACCCTGTTATTTGCCAATATCTCCAATATCTATGTGATTTTAATGATCATCACCACGATCTGGATGGGGGCTGTAGGTTTTCTAGATGATTATATCAAAGTTTTCAAAAAGAATAAAGAAGGTTTAGCAGGTCGTTTTAAAGTTGTTGGTCAGGTTGGTTTAGGCTTAATTGTAGGTTGCACCATGTACTTCCATCCAAATATTGTGGTAAGGGAAACTGTACAGGACGATGTAAAAAGCACTTCTACGGTTCCGATGGTATTGCGCCAAAAGGGAGAAACCTTTTATTATACACAAGATGTAAAATCGACTAAAACCAATATGCCTTTTTATAAGAACAATGAGTTCGATTATGCAAAAGTATTGAAGTTTTTGGGTGCCGATTACCAGAAATATGCATTTTTCATCTTCCTGATTGTAACGGTATTTATTATCACGGCGGTATCGAACGGGGCAAACATTACCGATGGGATTGATGGTTTAGCTACTGGAACTTCGGCAGTAATCGGGATCACCCTGGGTATTTTGGCTTATGTATCAGGTAATACCATTATGGCCGATTACCTCAATATTATGTATATCCCAAATTCTGCAGAGCTGATGATTTTTGCAGGTGCATTTGTGGGTTCCTGCGTAGGTTTCCTTTGGTACAACTCTTACCCAGCACAGATTTTTATGGGCGATACCGGAAGTTTGGCCATTGGGGGAATCATCGCCTCATTTGCCATCATGATCCGCAAGGAGCTGTTGATTCCGATTTTATGTGGAATATTCCTGGTAGAACTGGTGTCGGTAATTATGCAGGTATCTTATTTTAAATATACCAAGAAGAAATTTGGCGAAGGCCGCAGGATTTTTCTGATGTCGCCTTTACATCACCATTATCAGAAAAAAGGGTATCATGAAGCCAAAATTGTAACCCGCTTCTGGATTATCGGAATCATGCTTGCAATTATGACCATTGTAACATTGAAGTTAAGGTAGTTCAAGGTGGAAGGTTTAAAGGCTGAGGGTGTAAGGTTTCAACTTTAAAAGAAAAATAACTAAGGTGCCTTCAGGTGTCTAAGGTGGTAAAAAGAAGAGATTGAGATCTCTTAGGTAGTAAAAATTGATAAAAATAAATAATGAGCACGAATAACATCACATCAAGCAATACTAAGTCAGCGATGACCGGGCAGGGCCGTGTGGTTATTCTTGGTGCCGGCGAAAGTGGGGTTGGTGCCGCAAAATTGGCCCAGGCAAAAGGTTTCGATGTTTTTGTTTCCGATTATGGCGTAATTACCGATAAATATAGAGCTGCATTAGAAAAACTTTCCATTCCGTTCGAATCTGAAAAACATACCGAAGAACTGGTCTTAAATGCAACAGAGGTAATTAAAAGTCCGGGTATACCGCCTACAGCGCCAATTATTAAAAAATTGGTCGCAAAAGGGATTCCTGTGGTTTCGGAAATTGAATTTGCCAAAAGATATACCAATGCAAAAACCATCTGCATTACGGGTTCAAACGGTAAGTCGACTACGAGTTTATTAACCTATCACATCCTAAAAAATGCGGGTTTAAATGTGGGGCTGGCTGGTAATATCGGACAAAGTTTTGCAGCACAGGTGGCTACGGAAGATTACGAATATTATGTACTGGAAATCTCAAGTTTCATGCTCGATGATATGTTCGCGTTTAAAGCGGATATTGCTGTTTTGCTCAACATTACTCCAGATCATTTAGACCGTTACGATTATAAACTGGAAAAATATGCTGCATCTAAAATGCGGATTGTTCAAAACCAGACAGCGCAAGATGTTTTCATTTATTGTGCAGATGACGAAGAGAGCCTAAAAGCCATCGCGCTGATTAAGCCTGTGGCGAAAGCCTTTCCCTTTTCAATTACTAAAAAAGTAGAACTGGGTGCTTATTTAGAAGAAACTACTATACATATCCTTACAGAACCAAATAACCAACTAACCATGTCTATTTCAGATTTAGCCTTACAGGGCAAGCACAACATTTACAATTCTATGGCCTCAGGCATTGTGTCTAAAGTTTTAGAATTAAGAAATGAGACCATCCGCGAAAGCATGGGCAATTTCAAAAATATTGAGCACAGGTTAGAGCATGTGGCCAAAATTTCGGGGATCGATTTTATCAACGACAGTAAAGCCACCAATGTGAACTCTACCTGGTATGCTTTAGAGAGTATGACCAGCGATGTAGTGCTGATTATGGGCGGTGTTGATAAAGGAAACGATTACAACATGCTTAAAGATCTGGTTAAAAGCAAGGTTAAGGCTATCGTTTGTTTGGGTAAGGACAACAAACGTATCCACGATGCTTTCGAGGATGATGTAGAAGTAATTGTAAATACTTTTTCAGCTGATGAAGCAGCGCAGATTGCTTTCCATTTGGCTAAACGTGGTGATGCAGTATTATTATCGCCAGCCTGTGCAAGTTTCGATCTGTTCAAAAATTATGAAGACCGCGGCAACCAGTTTAAAGCGGCAGTTAGAGAATTATAATAGGAGGTACAAGATATGTTCCAGGCACTACTTAATAAAACAAAAGGCGATAGATGGATCTGGCTGATCATCATCCTGCTTTCGCTTATATCCGTAATGGCGGTGTACAGTGCAACAGGTACCTTGGCATATAAAAAAGGAGAAGCGGTAGAAAAGCTTTTACTTACCAAACACTTAATTTTTGTGCTGATGGGTATCGGGATGATCTATATTGCCCACCTGCTCGATTATCGCTATTATGCGGGTATTTCAAAGGTACTGATGATCGTTACCATTCCTTTGTTGTTTTATACGCTAATATTCGGAACGAATTTGAACGATGCATCAAGATGGGTTAAAATACCGGTAATCGGATTAACCTTTCAAACTTCGGATTTGGCAAAGCTGGCATTGATTACCTTTTTGGCCAGGATGCTCACCAAAAAGCAAGAAAATATTAAAAATGTTAAAGAGTCATTTATACCAATTATGGGCTCGGTTTGTGTGGTATTTGTTTTAATCGCACTAGCCAACCTATCTACAGCATTAATGCTGTTTGGTGTAAGTATTTTGCTGTTAATTATCGGTAGGATCAGTATTAAACAGATCGCGATTGTTTGTGCAGGCGGTTTCGTACTCCTGCTCTTTGTTTTCTTTTTGGGTCCAAGGAGAAAAACATACATGTCGCGTATTAATACGTTTATACATCCTGAAATGCAGCATTCAGATAAAACTTTCCAGGCAGATCAGGCAAAAATTGCCTTAGCTACTGGTGGTGTTTTTGGTAAAGGACCAGGTAATAGTACACAACGCAATTTCCTACCACATCCGTATTCCGATTTTATTTTCGCCATTATTATTGAAGAATGGGGAACTGTGGGAGGAATTGTAATCATGATACTATACCTGGTGCTTTTATACCGATGTATCAAGATCGTAACACGGGCACCCAAGGCCTTCGGTGCATTGCTTGCGGCCGGACTGAGTTTCAGTCTGACCATACAGGCCTTTGCAAACATGGCGGTAGCTGTAGGGTTGGGTCCGGTAACAGGGGTTCCGCTGCCATTGGTAAGTATGGGAGGTACATCAATGATCTTTACCAGTGTGGCTTTCGGGATTATACTAAGTGTAAGCCGCGATGTAGAAGAAAATGCAAATGCGTTAACAAAAGAAGAAAAAGAGAAAGTAAAAAATAAAATAATAATAGGTGAAATACCTGCAATAGCGTAATTAATGATTGAATTAGTGAATGATTGAATTTACGCAATGATTAATAATTGAGTGAATTAGAAATTGAATAAAACATCCCAAAGTTTTAAAGTTGAAATTAAAATTAATAAATGATGGAGAATGTTAGTAAAATAGATTTTGTAACGGCGATAAAAGCAAGAACAAAAAAGTTGGTTTTAGATTCAATTAAGTTCTATCAAGCATTACCAAAGACAGAAGAAGCAAGAATATTAGGTAGGCAATTTATGCGTTCCTCTTCTTCAGTTGGATCAAATTATAGAGCAGCCTGTAGAAGTAGGTCAAAAGCTGAGTTTTACGCAAAACTTAGCATAGTTGTAGAAGAGGCTGATGAAATAGCTTTTTGGATTGAAATTTTAACCGAATCTGGAATTTCGGATTTAGTTAAAGCTCAACCATTATTAAAAGAAGTAAATGAAATTTTGGCAATTGTAGCTAAAGCAAGAAAAACAGTAAGTAATAATAAATAGTAATTGAAAGAGTGAATGATTGAAATGAAAGAATGAAGGAATTGCCTGTAGCACTCACTCATTCAAAATTCTATCACTCAATAATTAAATATAAAATGAATAATTCCCCAAAAATTATCATATCAGGTGGTGGCACCGGCGGGCATATTTTTCCCGCCGTGGCCATAGCCAATGCGTTAAAACGCATGGTGCCAACCTGTGAAATTTTGTTTGTGGGTGCAATAGGCCGAATGGAAATGGAAAAAGTTCCTGCAGCCGGCTATAAAATTATAGGATTAAATATTAGTGGGATGCAACGTGGCTCGATTATTAAAAATCTCGCGCTCCCCTTCAAGGTAATTGGTAGTGTGCGCAAAGCCATGCAGATTATTAATGATTTTAAGCCCGATGCCGTAGTAGGCGTTGGTGGTTATGCTTCAGGTCCGCTATTGTATGCAGCTTCGCTGAAAGGAATTCCTTACCTCATCCAGGAACAGAATTCTTATGCCGGAATAACCAATAAGTGGTTAGGTAAAAAAGCTTCAAAAATCTGTGTTGCTTTTGATGATATGGATCAGTTTTTTCCAGCTGATAGGATTTTAAAAACAGGAAATCCTGTACGTCAGGAAGTAGTTGATATTAAAGGAAAACATTTTCAGGGTGCCGAACTGTTAAAGCTCGATCCATTGAAAAAGACCATTATGGTTACCGGCGGAAGTTTAGGCGCAGGTACGCTAAATAAGGCAATTGAAAAGCATTTACCCGATATTCTTGCGCAAGATGTGCAGGTGATCTGGCAAACTGGTAAATATTACTATAAAGGGATTATTGAAAGGTTGGGTTTAGCATATCATCCCAATGTTCGCATCCTTGAGTTTTTAAATAAAATGGACCTGGCTTATGCGGCGGCAGATGTAATTGTGAGCCGGGCAGGAGCTGGAACCATAGCAGAACTTTGTTTGATTAAAAAACCGGTGATATTGGTGCCTTCGCCTAATGTTGCAGAAGACCATCAGACTAAAAATGCGATGGCCCTGGTTAAAAACGGAGCTGCAATATTAATTAACGACCGCTCTGCAGAAGATACATTAGTTAAAGAAGCACTGGCGCTGTTAAATAATGAAGAACAGTGCGAAATGTTAGCCGAAAACCTGGCTAAGATGGCATTGCCAGCGGCAGATGAAATTATAGCGAACGAAGTACTGAAATTAATTAAATAAGATATGAAAAATCAGATATGAGAAATTAGATTTGAGATTAGACACTACGTCGGAAATCTTAGATCTCACATCTCACATCTCAAATCAAATAAAATGGAACTAAGTAAAATAAATAGGGTTTTCTTTGTAGGTATCGGTGGTATCGGCATGAGTGCGCTTGCCCGTTATTTTGCTAAACGCGGACAAGTAGTTTGTGGTTACGATAAAACCAGGACTAAGCTGACCGAAACCTTAGAGCGGGAAGGCATTCTCATTACCTATCTTGATGAAGCTTCTTCGCTGCCCTGTGCATTTTTGGATAATCATGATGATACCCTTGTGGTTTACACTCCAGCGATTCCAAAAGATGCTAAAATTTTAAACCATTTTATAAATAAAGGTTTTGCACTTAAAAAACGTTCTGAGGTTTTAGGGATCATCAGTAAAGGAATGTTCTGTATCGCAGTTGCGGGTACACATGGCAAAACCACCACATCATCTATAGTTGCGCATATTTTAAAAGATACAGGATACGATTGTACCGCTTTTTTAGGAGGAATAACCAGTAACTATAACAGTAATGTGCTTTTCGGCAAAAACAATGTTGTAGTGGTAGAGGCCGATGAATACGACCGTTCTTTCCTAACCTTGCACCCGGATATAGCAGTGGTGACCTCAATGGATGCCGATCATTTGGATATTTACGGAGATAAAAGTCACCTCGAAGAATCATTCCGTTTGTTTGCCGGTCAACTTAAAGCCGAAGGTGTGCTTTATGCGCACGAAGGACTGCCGCTTGAAAAAAGCATCAGTTATGCAGCAAGTTCAACGGCGACTACAAAGGCAGAAAATTTAAGGGTAGAAGGGTCGAAATTTGTTTTCGACTATACCGATGGTACACAAAGTATCAAAGACATTAGTTTAATGCTTCCCGGTAAGCATAATGTCGAAAATACAACGGTTGCCATTGCCATTGCGCTGCAATTGGGTATTGATGCAGAAAAGGTAAAACAGGCGGTTGCCAATTTTAAGGGTGTTAAACGCCGCTTCGAATATATTGTGAATAATGGCAATCAGATTTATATTGATGATTATGCACATCATCCTGAAGAACTGAGGGCTTGTTTTGATGCAGTAAGGCAATTGTATCCAGATAAAAAGCTAACCGTGATTTTTCAGCCACACCTCTTCACACGGACAAGGGATTTTGCTGATGAATTTGCAAAAGTTTTAAGCACTGCTGATGAACTGATGCTTTTGGAAATTTATCCCGCAAGAGAATTGCCGATTGAAGGGATAAATGCACAGTTTTTATTGGATAAAATCACTTTACCAGATAAAAAAATATGTGGAAAAGATTTTGTGGTTCAGCATGTTAAGGACACAAAACCTGAATTAATTTTAACAGTAGGAGCGGGAGATATCGACACGATTATCGAACCACTTAAAAATACTTTAAACAATGCTTAAACGGATAAACTGGAGCGCAATTTTTACTGGCTTTGCCTGGCTGATCAGCCTGGCAGGGGTGGTGGTGCTTTTGAGTTTTATCAATGTGAAGAAACAGACGGTTAAATGTACCGATGTTAAGATCCTGATTCCCGGAGCTGACAATTTCATTGAGCGCGAAGAAATCGATGCCATTTTAAAAGAAGATCAAGGTGTTCTTTTAGGTCGTAATCTCGAGAATATCAATATTCATAAGATCGAAAAAAAACTGCAGTCTAACCCTTACATCGGTTTTGCTAAAGTATATGTAGATATGGATGGGGTATTGCACATTGAAGTAAAACAACGCCAGCCTATTCTGCGCATATTGAACGAGAACGGGCAGGATTTTTATATCGATAATGATGGACTGAAAATGCCTATTTCATCAAACTTTACTGCCAACGTGCTTGTGGCAACAGGGCATATTACAGAGGTTTTTGGCAGCAGAGTTGATACCCTGCACACGCAATTGGCAAGAGATTTATATAAAACTGCACAGTACATTAAGAAAGATACCCTTTGGGATGCTCAGATTGAACAGATTGTAGTTGATCAGAAAAACGACATCGAACTGATCCCAAGAGTAGGTAATCAACGTATTGTTTTGGGTAATGCCGATTCGCTTGAAAAGAAAATGAAAAACCTGTTGCTGTTCTATAAAAAAGCAATGCCGCAGGTAGGTTGGGATACTTATAAAACCATCAATATTAAATATACCAACCAGATTGTTTGCGAAAAAAGAGATTCGACAGAATTAGGAAAAAAAGCAAAAACAATTTCTGCAGCCGATAGTTTGAGGATAAAGCGAAACGTGACCGATTCACTGATCAACAGCACAATTGTTGCAGCAATGGATGATCGGCCAGAGGCAGATGAAGTTGAGAAGCCTGTGTCTAAACGGGAAGAGCCCAAAAAACCAGAACCGAAAAAAGTAGAGGCCAAGAGGGTTGAGCCAAAAAAGGTTGAAGTAAAAAGAGTTGAACCTAAAAAAGTAGAGCCGAAAAAAACAACGGCAGTTAAAACAGAAATAAAAAAGCCAGCGCTTGCGCAGGCCACCAAACCGAAGGAAACAAAGCCAACGGATAAAAAAGAAAAACCGAAGCAAACGGTAACAACACAGCCAAAGCCGGCAAAATCTGAGGCCCAACTGAAGAAAGAGAAAGAAGCAAGAGAGAAAGAAATCAGGGCCCTGGAAAAACAGTATAAAACTCAGCAAAATTAACGAATATGGACAAGGCAAAATTTACCAGTCAGTCGCCCATCGTAGTAGGATTGGATATCGGTACTACAAAAATTTGTGTTATCGTTGGTCGTAGAACACAACACGGTAAGATAGAAATCTTAGGAATAGGCAAGGCAGAATCGGCGGGTGTGACACGTGGAGTGGTTTCTAACATTCAAAAAACCGTACAGGGTATTGCTCAAGCAGTTGAAGTAGCAAGCGGACAATCCAATGTAGAGATACAGGTGGTAAATGTGGGTATTGCTGGTCAGCACATTAAGAGCTTACAGCACAGAGGAATTTTAACAAGAAGAGAATTAAACAACGAAATCGGTAAAAAAGATATCGATAAGTTGATTGATGATATGTTTAAACTGGTAATGCCGCCGGGTGAGGAAATCATCCATGTATTGCCACAGGAATTTACCATCGATAACGAGCCGGGAATCAAAGATCCGATCGGTATGGCAGGGGTTCGCCTAGAAGCTAACTTCCATATCATTTCTGGTCAGGTTACGGCTGTAAAAAATATCATCAAATGTGTAAACAATGCAGGTCTGCAAACTCAGGATTTAATTCTTGAGCCATTGGCTTCTTCTGAATCGGTGTTGAGCGAGGAAGAAAAAGAAGCCGGTATTGCATTGGTTGATATTGGTGGTGGCACTACAGATATTGCCATTTTCCACGAAGGTATTATCCGTCACACGGCAGTTATCCCTTTTGGTGGCAATAGTGTTACCGAAGATATTAGAGAGGGCTGCTCGGTAATGCGTAACCAGGCTGAGTTATTAAAAACGCGTTTTGGTTCTGCATTGGCTGAAGAGAATAAGGAAAACGAAATTATTTGTGTTCCGGGTTTACGTGGCCGCGAACCAAAAGAAATTTCAGTTAAGAACCTGGCTTACGTTATTCAGGCACGTATGGAAGAAATTATTGAGCACGTATATTACGAGATCAAATCTTCCGGATATGAGAAAAAACTGATCGGTGGTATTGTAATTACCGGTGGTGGTGCTTTATTAAAACACTTATCTCAGGCAGTTGAATATGTAACCGGTTTAGATTGTCGTATTGGTTACCCGAACGAGCATTTATCTAAATATGAAGATATGCCTAAAACCATTTATGATGATCTGAAAAGCCCGATGTATGCAACCAGCGTTGGTCTGCTGATCAAAGGAATCCAGAAAGCAGAAGAGTTAATTGAAGAAATGAAACAGCCTGGCGTTTTTGTAGAAAAACCAAAAACAGCCAAAGAAAAAGAGAAACGCGGACCAGGTTTGTTTGATAAATTACTGGCAAAAACGAGAACTTTCATTCAGGACGACATGAATGTAAGCGATGAAGATTACTTGAAAAGTTAATTATTTTTCCACAAAAGATGAGTTTTCCACATTATTAACAGTTGTGGAAAACGTCTGTTGAAAAAGTGTTAATATTACATTGAGTAATGAACAGAATTTAAAAATTTTTAAACAACTGATTCATAAAGATATGCAGTTCGAAATGTTAAAAGATAAGTCTTCAATCATCAAGGTAATTGGTGTTGGGGGCGGTGGCGGCAACGCAGTGAACCATATGTACCTGTCTGGTATTACTGGTGTGGATTTTATTATTTGTAATACAGATGCCCAGGCTTTGGAATCTAGCCCGATACCTAACAAGGTACAATTAGGTGCTAGCTTAACCGAAGGAATGGGAGCTGGTTCTATCCCTGAGGTTGGTAAAAACTCGGCTATAGAGAATATAGATGATATTAAGGCCATGTTGGGTAGTACAACCAAAATGCTTTTTATTACAGCAGGAATGGGTGGTGGTACCGGAACAGGAGCTTCTCCAATCATTGCGAAAGCAGCTAAAGAACTTGATATTTTAACTGTTGCCATCATTACTACACCATTTTCTTTCGAAGGAAAAAGACGTAGACTGCAGGCTGATGAGGGAATGGAAGAGTTGAAGAAATATGTAGATTCTTATCTGGTAATTTCTAATGATCGCCTGCGCGAAATCTTCGGAAACCTAACCTTAGGTTCTGCCTTTGGCCAGGCCGACGATATTTTAACAACGGCAGCAAAAGGTATCGCCGAGATTATTACAGTGCCAGGTTATATCAACGTGGATTTTAAGGATGTGCGTACTGTAATGAAAGATAGTGGCGTAGCCATTATGGGAAGTTTTGCCGCTGAGGGCGAAGACCGTGCGTTACAGGCCGTAGAAGGCGCTTTGGCTTCTCCATTGTTAAAAGATAATGAAATCGAAGGTGCCCGTTATATTTTATTGAATATTAGTTCTGGTCTGCGTGAAGTAACCATGGATGAAGTTTCGATTATTACCGATTACATTCAGGAAAAAGCTGGTTTATCGGCTGATTTGATCTGGGGTAACTGTACCGACGAATCTTTAAGCGATAAACTTTCAGTAACCATTATTGCTACAGGTTTCCAAACATCAGAAGAACGCGTAAACGAAGAAAAAAATAAAAAGAAAATATCACTTTTAACACCTGAAGAAGCGCCGCTAGTTCGTCCCGTTGAACCAGTAAACTCTTTCATTCAGCCTAAAACAACGCCATCTTACGAGCCTGTTTTAAAAACGAAGGAAGAAGTTTCGCAAGCAGATCTTTTCGGTGGTATGTTCAATAAATCAGAACCTCAAAAAGTTCAGGAGCCGGAAAATAATGTGGTTCGTCATACTTTGATGGAGGAAGAACCCCAGATAGAAGAAGCACAGGAAACCGGTTTTGAGTTTGAAGTAAAATTAGCTGAAACTAATTTTGTGTTCGAAACACCTGCTGCCCAAATGCCGCCAATGCCTGAGCCAGAGATCGAAATGCCGGTTGTAGGTTTAGACGACGACAAAAGTGATGAATCGATGGAAGAGCAATTGAAAAAATCTAAAGAACGTATCTTACGTTTAAAAGATTTAAGCATGAAACTGCGCACAACCAACGGTTTACAGGAACTTGAAAACGAACCTGCTTATAAACGCAAGCAAATGCAGTTGCAACAAGTTCAGCATTCTTCTGAATCGCAGGTGAGCAGGTTTACTTTAAGCAACGATCAGGATGGTGGTACTGAGATCAGACCTAACAATTCTTTCTTGCACGATAACGTTGATTAAAACAAACCAAATATAATTTTAAAGCCCCGAAGTAAAATCGGGGCTTTTTTGGCATAAAATTGGAGTGTTAAAAATCTTAATTAACACCTAAAAGATCATTAGGTTGATTTTAAGACGAATAAAGCTTAAATTCGCAAAATTTTATTATAAAAAACAGATAATACATTGGATATATTTGATAAGATAGCAAAGCACATGGGGCCACTTGGGCAACACCAAAAATGGTCTCATGGGTATTTCTCATTTCCAAAATTAGAGGGAGAAATTGCACCACACATGCAATTTCGTGGAAAAGAGCATTTGGTTTGGAGTTTAAACAACTACTTAGGCTTAGCCAATCACCCGGAAGTTAGAAAAGCAGATGAAGAAGCTGCTGCAAAATTTGGCATGGCTTACCCTATGGGTGCCCGTATGATGAGCGGTAATTCAAACTATCATGAACAGCTGGAGCAAGAACTTGCAGAATTTGTGGGCAAACCAGATGCATTTTTATTAAACTACGGTTATCAGGGTATGGTATCTATTATCGATACTTTGGTTGACAGGAATGATGTTGTGGTGTATGATGCAGAATCGCATGCCTGTATTGTAGATGGATTACGTTTGCACATGGGTAAACGATTTGTTTACAAACATAATGATATTGAAAGCGCCCGTAAGCAGTTAGAGCGTGCTACCAAATTGGTTGAAGAAACTGGTGGTGGTATTCTTTTAATTACCGAAGGTGTTTTTGGAATGAGTGGAGCTCAGGGTAAATTGAAGGAAATTGTTAATCTTAAAAAAGATTTCAACTTCCGTATTCTGGTTGATGATGCGCATGGTTTCGGTACAATGGGTAAAACCGGTGCAGGTACACATGAAGCACAAGACTGTATTGATGGAATTGATGTTTATTTTGGAACTTTCGCCAAATCTATGGCTGGTATTGGTGCTTTTGTTGCATCAACAGAACAAATTACCAATTTCTTAAGGTATAACATGCGTTCTCAGACTTTTGCTAAGGCATTACCAATGCCAATGGTAATCGGCTTGTTAAAGCGCTTAGAATTGCTAAAAAGCCAACCTGAGTTAAAGGATAAACTTTGGGAAATTGCAATGACCCTGCAAAAAGGATTACGCGAACGCGGATTCGATTTAGGTGTTACCGATTCGGTAGTTACACCGGTTTTCTTAAAAGGCGAACTATCTGATGCCACTGCAATTACTTACGATTTACGCGAGAACTATAGCATCTTTTGCTCTATCGTAGTTTATCCGGTAATTCCAAAAGGTATGATCGAACTCCGTTTAATTCCTACAGCTGTTCATACACTAGAAGATGTACAACGTACTTTAAATGCTTTTAGTGAAGTAGCTGAAAAATTAGAAAACGGATATTATAAAGAGAATCTTTTCGCTACCGTTTAAGATCTATATAAATTTTACAAAGCCCTTTAAATACGTTTAAAGGGCTTTTTTGTTTAAATTGTTTCTGTAAAAAACTGTATTTCAGTCACTTGATATAATTCTTTTGTGGAAAATATGTTTATAAAAGCACAGAATGTGGAAAAAAACGGCATAGAAGGCTGTTTTTTATTGTTCTAAAAATTTTTTTATTTCATCAAACACTTTAAATTAGAGTAAGATAATTAAAAACTAAAACCTTAAAGAACCATAGGAGTAATTAAAAATGAAAAAATTCGAAGAAGTAAAAAGTTTAGTGGCGGCTTTAGAAGCTGATGCAGACAAATTTTATAACAAAGGTAACAGCGCAGCTGGAACCCGTATACGTAAAGGTATGCAGGATTTGAAAAATTTAGCTCAGGCCATCCGTTTAGAAGTTCAGGAAACTAAAAACAAAGCTTAAGCGATCAAAAATATTATAATGAAAAGCCTCAGAAATCTTCTGAGGCTTTTTTTATACATAGGTTTTGCCTTTATCTTTTATAAATATTTTTCCTCTACTGTAAAATATATAAGACAAATTATCTTTCGTTGCTTAAGTTTCGTTAGCTTTCTTTTTATTTGCTGGATAGTCTATTTGGGTTACAAACATTAAGCTGAAACTTCGATTTTACTATTTATTTGAGGCTTGGTGTTAAGGTAAATAAATAGCATCCTGAGCATACCAATTATGGTATGAAGTGTTAACATTATTAACAGTATAAGGTGCCAAAACATTTGCAATACAATAAAGCAGAAAGCGAAGAAGTGGGTTATGTACTGAATGTGCTCAGTAGCATACATGCTGTAGATGCTAAATTGAAAGAAGAATTTGAGAAACATCTTTTAACACTCAGAATTAAAAAAGATCATATATTGTTCAATGAAAACGAAGTATGCGAATACATCTATTTCATTGTTAAAGGGGCCTTAATGGGCTGCACCACGCATAATAAACGAAAAATTACCACCTATATTTCTGTTGAAAATGATTTTGTTAGTTCTATATCAGGGCTTCATGGATCCGGCTATTCACAAGAGTACGTAGTGGCCGTTGAAGATACCCATTTGCTGGCCATGCATAATGATGAACTCAACCGCCTTTTTTCGCATCATTTCGAACTGAATTATATTTTCAGGGTTGTTTTAGAAAAATATTATAAAGATGCGCAGCAAAGAGCGCACATTATACGGGTAGGAAACGCCAAAGAAAGGTATCTGTATTTTGCCAAAACGAATCCAGGCTATTTAGACCGCTTGCCATTAGCGCTGGTAGCCTCTTTGTTAAATGTTAAGGCATCTACACTTTTATCCATCAGGAAAAATTTTTCAGAGAAAGACAAAAATAAAGAATTGGAAGAGTGGGGGCAAAAATTAGAATTGCATATCAATAAACATCAATCATTCAGACATAAAGATATCAGGCTCCAATCTCTTGCTAAAGAGATTGGTTTAAGCAGTCATAAACTTTCTATTGTCTTAAATAGCTATTTCAATAAAAGTTTTATTGATTATATCAATCATTATCGGGTAAATTGGATTAAAGGAAGTATCCGGAACCCCGATATCATGCACAACTTTACGTTGGAGGCACTTGCCTACAGTGCTGGTTTTTCTTCCCGGAGTGCCTTTTATAGTTCCTTTAAAAAACTGGTAGGAATGAGCCCGGTAGAATATTCGAAAACCCTAAATCAAGAAAAACGGTAGCTTAACGTTTCTGTTACAGAAAGGCGCTCTTAAGGTAATTTTTATTGTATAGTTGTGTCGATTTATAATACAGGACAAACTTGGCTCTGTATTATGCGCTACAACGTGCGTGTTTGGCTAATTTCGTACAACAAACATAAACTATTAGATTTCATAGGCTGATATTAGCCAAAATTGATTAAAACTATGATAAGAATAATGCGTGCTGAAGACTGGAGTGAAGTTAGTGCCATTTATCAGGAAGGAATCGATACTGGTACTGCGAGTTTTAGGACCCCTGATATTTCCTGGGAGAACTGGGATTCATCACACCTTAAGGCTTGTAGATTTGTGGCCTGCAAAGGTAAAGAAATTATAGGCTGGAGTGCGCTTTTGCCAGTATCGGCGAATTATGATACTGGTAGGGTGGGTGAAACAGAAGTATATGTTAAACATGGTTATAAAGGCCAGGGGATAGGTTCTTTATTGTTAGATGCCCTGGTTAAAGAAAGTGAAAAGAAAGGTATTTGGATGCTTCAGGCCGGGATATTTTTGCAAAATTCTGCTATATTGAAAATCTATGAAAGAGCAGGGTTCAGGGTAGTGGGTTATCGCGAAAAAATAGGGAAAGCCAAAGGTGTTTGGCAAGACAACCTGCTGATGGAAAGAAGAAATAAATTGATTGCATAATAAACAAAAGGCCTTTGAAAATAATTTCAAAGGCCTTTTGTTGTTTTAGTATCTGAATAACTTATAATCATCCGCGTAAATTCCTTTCTCATACCTCACAAGTTTTTCATTCCGGAAAAAGAAAAATTTGTAATTCGTGCTGGCGTAATATGTGCTGTAAATTCTGGTTCCATCTTCTTCATTCGCGGCAACCAGTTCCGGCTTGTTTTTCTTTTTGAAATCTGATTCTGACATGCCCATCGTAAAGGTAGGTTCGAAGCCAACAAAGGCCCTGCAGCTCAGCATAACCAATGCCAGGCCAATTAAAATTAATTTTTTCATGTGTGTGTTTATTTGTGTGTATGGAAGCCAATTCAATAATGATGCCTTTAATATTCCTAAAACTTTTGGAACGTTATAGTTTTTGAACTTTTTTTTAAGGTGTTGATTGTCAGCTAATTTATTTACGTACTTTTTTATTTACACACAAAAAAACAGATTGTCTTTATTTACTTTTCAGCAAAATCAAACAATCTGTTCTAAAATATTAATTGGGAAGTGTTTAAGCCACCTCGCTTAGTTTTTCTATCTCTGTAGTAATCGATTTTTCTAACGCCAAAGAAGCTTTAACCAATGGCAACCTTACTGTATCGCCACAAACACCTAAATGTTTTAATGCAGCCTTTATTCCTGCCGGATTGCCCTCAGCAAAAGCCAAACGTGTAAATTCTATTAAGCTTAAATGGGCAGGCAAGGCAGCTTTATAATCGCCAGCTAAACAAAGTTTCACCATATCAGAAAATTGTTTAGGTAAAGCGTTTCCGATTACCGAAATAATCCCTGCAGCACCTAAAGCAATCATCGGCAGAGTAACCGGGTCATCACCAGAGATTAAAAGAAAATCTACAGGTTTATCTCGCATAATCTGGTTAAACTGATCAAAACTTCCTGAAGCCTCTTTGGTTGCAATAATGTTTTTAAAATCATACGCCAGTCTGCAGGTGGTTTCAGCGCTCATATTGCTTCCTGTACGGCCAGGTACGTTGTATAAAATCAAATCTAAAGGAGAAATTTCAGCTAAATACTTATAATGCTGATAAATTCCTTCCTGAGTAGGTTTATTGTAATATGGACTAACCGATAAAATGGCGCTGTATCCGTTAGTATCAAAAGATTTAATATCTTCAGCAACGGCCAAAGTGTTATTGCCACCTATGCCGGCAACTAGCGGTAATCTATTGTTATTAATTTCAGCAGTATAGGCCCACACCTTCTTCTTCTCGTCCTTGGTCATTGTAGCGGTTTCGCCGGTTGTACCTAAAGAAACGAGGTAATCTATCCCTCCGTCTACCAAATGATTAATCAGGTTTTTTAAGCCGTTATAATCAACTGATCCATCTGTGTTGAAAGGTGTAACTAATGCTACACCAGTACCCTGAAATTTGTTCATTATATAATTTACTTTTTGTTTTTACCACGAAGCCACAAAGGGCACCAAGGCTTTTATTTTTAAGTTAAAAATAGCCATTTATAACTCTTTTTATTCCATCTTTTATTTTTGCCTCATTAAAATTAATAAGCAATCCTAACTTACAATTGGAAAGTTTTAAATAGGTTATTGTTTGTGCAAGATGAACTTCTTTAAGGATGCTCACAGCTTTCACTTCAATAATAACTTTTCTTTCAACCAAAATATCTATTCTGTAATTACAATTCAACTTCACGTCCTTGTAATAAACAGGAAGATCTATTTGATTGGAAACCTGCAGTCCAGCATTAACCAATTCATAAACCAGGCAAGCCTCATACGCCGACTCTAATAATCCTGGCCCTAGTTCAACATGAACCTGATACGCAGCATTAACAATTAATTTAGCAATTTCATTTTCAGTCATCCCTTAATTTTTAAAATATTTTTTTTAAAGCAATAGGGATGCTTTTAATCAATTAACTTTGTGTTCTTGGTGTCTTTGCGGTTAACTAAGCATTTATCATCTCTAAAAGTTCGAGATCGCTGATGATCGGAACGTTTAGTTTATTCGCTTTTTCCAGTTTCGATGGACCCATATTGTCGCCTGCTACCAGGTAATTCAATTTGCCCGAAATGCCGCTCAGCATCTTGCCTCCATTGGCCTCAATCATATCTTTTAGCTCATCGCGGCTAAAGTTTTCAAAAACGCCCGAAATTACGAATGTTTTTCCAATAAGCCTATCACTATCAAGCGTAATTACTTTTTCTTCAATTTCAAACTGTAATCCGGCTAATTTTAATAATTCTACCTGCTGTAAATGCTCAGATTTTCCAAAATACTCAACAATACTCTCTGCAATCCGCTGGCCGATTTCATCAATGGCAATTAATTCCTCTACAGTAGCTTTAGAAAGGTTGTCGATATTCTTTACACCAGCGGCAGTTTTCTTTGCAACTGTTTCACCAACATATCGGATACCTAAGCCAAAAAGTACTTTCTCGAAAGGCATTTCTTTCGACTTTTCAATTCCTGCAAGCATGTTCTCGATCGATCGTTCTCCGAAACGGTCTAAGGTTTTTAGTTGATCCGATTTTTGATGCAGCGTATATAAATCGCTGATGTGCCTTACAAGACCATGCTTATAAAAGGTTTCAATAGTTTCATCACCGAGCCCATCAATGTTCATGGCCTTGCGTGAAATGAAATGCTGAATTTTTCCAACAATCTGCGGCGGGCAACCCTCATCGTTAAGGCAATAATGAACTGCTTCTCCTTCTCTTCTGATTAATTCTGTTCCACATTCGGGGCAGTTGTGTAAATATCGAACCTTGGTAGCGCCAGGCAATCGCTTATCTAAATTTACCTTGATAATTTTTGGAATAATCTCACCGCCTTTTTCTACATAAACGGTATCGCCTTCATGTAAATCTAAACGATCTATTTCATTCGCATTGTGTAATGTAGCGCGTTTAACCGTGGTACCGGCCAATAAAACAGGTTTTAAATTGGCAACCGGCGTAACTGCACCTGTTCTCCCTACCTGATAGGTTACTCTTTCCAATACAGTTTCAACCTCTGCTGCTTTGTATTTATATGAAATGGCCCAACGTGGAGATTTGGAGGTAAAACCCAATTCTTGCTGTTGTGCATAACTGTTCACCTTAATTACAATACCATCGATGTCATAACTTAGTTTAAAACGCTCGTTTTCCCAATGGTGGATAAATTCCAGGACTGCATCGATGTTAGAAACTAGTCGGTTATGTTCGCAAACATGGAAACCCCAATCTTTTACGGCATTTAAACTTTCCCAATGGGTTTTAAATTCATTTTTATCGGTGTATAAGAAATAAATAAAACCATCTAAGGGCCGTTTGGCCACTTCTTTGCTGTCTTGCATTTTGATAGTACCCGAAGCAAAATTTCTAGGGTTTGCATAAGGAATCTCACCAAGTTCTTCGCGGGCAGCATTTAAGCGTAAAAAGGCCGCTTTATGCATAAAAATCTCCCCACGGATTTCGAAATGTTCAGGTGCTACATCCGATTTGATTTGGTGCGGGATGGTATGAATGGTTTTTACGTTATTGGTTACATCATCACCTTTGGTACCGTCGCCACGGGTAACGGCCCGTAAAAGTTTGCCGTTTTCGTAAGTAAGGCTAATAGACAGGCCATCAAATTTTAATTCGCAAACGTATTCAAAATTATCGCCAATCGCTTTACGGATACGTTCATCAAAATCGCGGAGATCTTGTTCGTTATAGGTATTCCCCAACGATAACATGGGGTATTTGTGGTTTACGGTAATAAAATTTTTGGTGATATCGCCACCAACACGCTGTGTAGGTGAATTTGGATCGGCAAAATCAGGATTTGCTTTTTCGAGCTCGGCTAGGTGCTTTAATTTTTTATCAAATTCATAATCGCCAATGGTAGGCATGGCCAGCACATAATAATTATAATTGTGCTGGTTTAATTCGGCCACCAGGGCATCTATTTCTTCTTTTATTGCAGTTTGCGACATAAGACAAATATAGAAAAAGGAGCAGAGTGATTAATATTTTAGTTGTAAAAGCTGTAAATCTACTTTCTTGCTAAAAATGCCCATACGCTCAACGAATGGAATAATAAAACTACCATTTAGCCAGCTGATGGACACGGTATTGGCATAATAAGAATTTTTGATGTCGTCCTTAGCTATCAGATTGATTTTGTTTATTGCGCCTGATTCAAGGTTCATTTCAGCATATACGGTAGCGACTGCAGTAAGACCATCTTTTTGGTTAGCTAAGATTCGAAGGGTTTTCTCTGCCTGGTTGAATGAAACCTCTAATCCTTCACCGGCGATACTACTTGTATAATCACGGGGCAAGAATTGATGATAAAGTGGTTTCATTTGAACATCATACGCATTCATCAGAAGCGATCCCTCAGATGTAATAGAACCATGGCTGCTCGTAACAGAGAACCTTGGGGAAATAGTAACTAGGAGTGTATTGTTGTATTCTGCCATATTTCTGATATTCATGTATTTAATATCGGAGAAAGTCAAGTCATCGAATTTCTTATTGGCTGGTACAAAAGATTTTTGCAGTTCCTTAACATGGGCCTTGTCAAACACTTCTTTGGTTGAAGTAAACGTTCCGTTATTAAAATCAATTCTTGCTATCAAGGTAGAACGCTCTTTATTTATATTTTTATAGAATATACCAATATAATTGATCAATGGTTTTTTACTGCTTGCAAAAGTAATTGACGATATCTCATCCTGATTTAAGGCATCAACAGGAATGCTTACGGTTTTGAGTGGGTTGGGGTTGCTGCTTAAATAAATGGCCACATTACATTTTCCCTTCGGAGCATCTACCGTACTGATAATAAAACTGCCATCATCTCCGCAAGATGCCTTCCAACTGTCGCCATCTGGCATTTCGGGCTCCATTTTTTGGATCTGCTCCAACTTATCATTAAAATCGATTACGGTGTAGCTTTGCGATTCATTAAAGTCCTTCTCCAGTTTAAGGGCAGTTAAAATACCAACCACCGGTAAGCCAACATGTACTTTACGTTTTGCCCCCGTTAACCTGCTGGCCATTTTGAAATAGGAGCCGTCATTAGAGAAAAAGAATTCTGGGGCTTCCACAAAATCTTTACTGCCGTCATAAATAATCTTTTGAGAAAGTATTTTGCCTGTTTTTTCTTCCAACAGATAGGCGACAAATTGATTGGCAAAACTTTTAAAATAGCTACGGTCTGTAGAGGCAACAACCATAATGTTGCTTTTAAATTTTCCAATGGCCATTGGAAAACCAGTAAGTGTTGTAAGCCATTTCTGACTGAGCTTATCATCAACGGTAACCACTGCGAAGTCAGCTTTAGGTACATCAACAATCATAGCAATGGCGTTACCGGATAAATCTACTTTTGTGCCGTACCTGCTATCATAAGAGGCCCTGATGTTCCAGGTTGGTTTTTTGATAACATTAATCTGCTTTTGAGCGAAGGTGTTGAACTGCAAAAAAATGATCAATAGGGAGAGAATTAGTTTAATTTTCATTTAGTTATTTGGTTTTGCCCAAATATATCAAAATAATCAAACCAGTTTTTTCTCAATCTCTTTAAAAATATCCATATAATCTTTTTCTAGAACGGTTTTAAAAATCCCAAGTTCAAAAGTAAGCTGCTGCAGCTGCTTTTCATTTAACGTTTCTGGCCACAAACGCATACAGATCCTGTTAAGGGCATAACTGATGTTTTCGAGTTTTTGATAACTTAACAGGTATTTACTGCTGATGAACTTTTCCAGAAAGTTGAAAAATACTTCTTGATCTTTTAGCTTGCAGTGCTCCAGAAAATCGCTTAACGATTCTTTTTTTACCGCTTCGAGTTTATCATAAAAATGATTCACCTGAACCAGATTATGCGTTACCAATAAATGATCCAATAAAAGTTCTAAGCCAATATGTGCGAGGAATGAAGGGCGGACCGCAGTATTTTCTACAATTGGCTTAATGAGCTGCTTAAGTTCGGTGGTTTTCTCGAGGAAAAAATTAGAGGAATGAAAAAGCAGGTCGACGGCTAAATGTCTTTTCCAGCCTAAAAGTAAGTTTTCTTCATCAGGATTTCCTTTAAATAGGAATTCATTCTTCTGAGGGTATAAATTTGCCTCTTTAGCTGCATTTTTAATCAGATCTGGCAAAACCGTTCCCATTACCACATTGGCTTCATTATTTGTCCGGTCGAAATAATAATGGGATAAAAAGTTCATCTTGCAAGGTAATGTTTTCTTACAGGTTGTAAAACCAGAATTGAAAATATTGACCATAAATCTATATTGTTTTGAAGGCGAATTATGCATAGCTTTAATTGTTCTTAATCGATGCATCATGCCTAATGCTAAAACCTATAGAATACTATCCCTTGATGGAGGTGGTTCCTGGGCGCTTATCCAGGTAAAGTGTTTACGTAAACTGTTCGCCGAAACTTTTAACAATCCGGATCCCACAGGGCACGAGGTTTTAGCCGAATTTGATCTGGTATCGGCCAATAGCGGGGGCAGTTTAGTTGCGGCAGCTATGGCCGAAAACCTGAAACTTTCTGAAATAGAAAAAATATTTGATGATGAAAAACTCCGCAGCAAAGTTTTTTCGAGGCTGAGTTTTTTTGAGAAAAGTTTACTTTCAAGCGTGGCCAGGATCTTTAAAATCGGAGCCAAATATGCAACCAAGCGAAAACACACCGCCTTAAAGGAAATTTTACCCGGAATTGCAAAGATCGATATGACGGATATTCCTGCACATGTTGCTGTAAACGGTGCAATTAAAACCCAGTTTTTGATTGTCGGTTACGATTATTACCGCAATAGGGCCGAACTGTTCAGGTCTGACTGTGATAGTATGGCCTCAACATCTGTTATTGAACGGAAGCTTAGAAACTTGCCTCAACAGGCAGCAACACCGTCAGATTGTATGGTGAGCCTGGTTGATGCCATCCACGCTTCTAGTACCGCACCGGTTAACTATTTTAATGAACCAGCTACGTTTAAGGTGAATAATAAACCCAAATATTATTGGGACGGAGGGGTTACGGGTAATAATAATCCGGTTTTGGTTGCCGTTACCGAGGCCATTTGCAATAGGGCGCAATACGGGATCGAGAACGTTCAGGTACTTTCTATTGGTACTGGAACAGTTTCGCAACTGCAATACGATGAGGAAATTCCGGTAAGATATGATGAGCTGAAGACCAAACAAGAAGCGCCAGGTCTGATCAAGGATATCCAGAAAATGGGGACGAGTATTTTAAACGACCCGCCCGATACTGCTGCTTTTGTGGCTTACATGATCCTGAACCCTGATATGCCGGCTAAACCAATAGATTTTATCCGCATGAATCCGGCCTTACGACCAATATTACTTGATGATGCCACGGGCAAATACTGGGATCTGCCAGTTGGGATAAACAAAGCTGAATATGTGAAGCTCAATACGATGGATATGGATGCGGTAGAAGATGAAGAAGTTTCATTGATCAAAAAACTATGTGATAACTGGTTAAACGGAGAAGGTGTTCCAAATCAGTCTATCCGAAGTAATTCTAGCCTCAACTGCCTTATCGGTCATGCAGATTTTGAGGCGGCAAAGACCGATTTTAAGAACTGGTTTACAAAACCAACTAATTTGCTTTAAACTAAGCTAAAATTTTATCTTTGCACGCACATTATTAAAGTGTTTGTACAATGACGAATTTTGTTGAAGAGTTAAGATGGCGTGGCATGCTGCATGATATTATGCCGAATACTGAGGAAAAGTTAAACGAGGGTATGACTTCTGGTTATATCGGTTTCGACCCTACTGCAGATTCGTTGCACGTTGGGCACTTAACCCAGATCATGACACTGATTCATTTTCAAAATGCTGGTCACAAACCATTTGCTTTGGTTGGTGGAGCTACAGGTATGGTAGGCGATCCATCGGGAAAATCTGATGAACGTAATCTTCAGACACCTGAAATGATTGAGCATAACCTGAAAGGCATGAAAAAGCAATTATCTAAATTCTTAAAATTTGAAGAAGGTGGAAATGGCGCAGTAATGGTTAACAACGCCGATTGGTTTAAGGATATGAATCTTTTTACCTTTATCAGGGATGTAGGTAAACACATTACCGTGAACTACATGATGGCAAAGGATAGTGTTAAAAGACGTTTGGAAGGAGATTCTGGCTTATCTTTTACCGAGTTCTGTTACCAGTTGATTCAGGGGTACGATTTCTATCATTTATGGAAAAATGAAAACTGCTTGGTACAGATGGGCGGATCAGATCAATGGGGGAATATTGTTACGGGTACCGAATTGATCAGAAGGAAAGATGCAGGTACAGCTTATGCCATTACGACGCAGTTGATCAAAAAAGCAGATGGAACCAAATTCGGTAAAACCGAAAGTGGTGCAGTATGGCTGGATCCAGAGAAAACTTCTCCTTATAAATTCTACCAGTTTTGGTTAAATGCATCAGATGATGATGTAAAAAAATGGATCCGTATTTTTACATTAAAGAATAAAGAAGAAATAGAAACCTTAGAAAAGGAACATGATGCCGCTCCGCATTTGCGGATTCTTCAAAAAGCTTTAGCTGAAGATATTACCATAAAAACCCACTCAGAGGAAGCTTTGGAAGCAGCCATTAAAACATCTGAGTTTTTATTTGGAAACGGATCTTTAGAATTTTTAAAAAGTTTATCTGAAAATCAGGTGTTAGAAATGTTTGAGGGTATTCCACAGTTTAACATTTCGAAATCTGAGCTAACAGAGGGTATTGATGCGGCTACTTTGCTTGCAGAAAAAGCTACAGTTTTCCCTTCAAAAGGCGAAACCAAGAAGCTGATACAAGGCGGAGGCGTTTCCATAAATAAAGAAAAGGTAGCTGATCCTATGCAGGTTTTCAATACTACGCATCTGATCAACAATAGATTTATTGTGGTTCAAAAAGGCAGAAGAAACTATTTCCTGTTGATCGCTGAATAAAATTTTCGGGCCCAATGAAATTAAAGATTTATTCATTGGGCTCGAATTCAAAATTGAACGGGAAGTTGATCTCCTGCATGAGCCTCCGTTAAGCCGTATGGCCCATAAGTCACGAGAATCGGATTATGAAAGTATTTACCTGTACCCGAATATTGTGAAAATTCCCTCATCTTCTTCATAAGGTATATGCAACGCTGTTAAAAGGAGTTTAAATTCTTCAGTTTCGTCAAATATTTTAGGACCAACTAAAGTTCCGCTATGCTCCGCATAACATGGTCGTACTTTTATGTACTCAATAGTAAAAAACAAAGGCATGCCCTCATTATAAAACGGTTCCCAATTTCCTAACCAATGTGGAGTCTTACTTATTTTTACTTCTTCATAAATCTTGTCATCAATAATGAGTTTTTCTAAATACGGAGGTGGGAAAGGCAATTGTTTTATTGCATTTTGAAGTTTCAACCATTTGGTGTCGTTCATTACTGACGACAGCCCTTTTTTTGTAACAATTTTTCTTATTTTCTCTTTTTCCGCTAAAATATCCGGATCGTTTGATGTATAGTATTTATACTTTTCTCTTTCAGAAATGTCGAGGTTTCCGAAGAAATCACTGTAAAAATCCTTTCGCTCACTAATGTCCATTTTAGCCCTGGTTTTAAAATTCTATCAATTATAATTAAGTATATATAATATCCACTAAAGAAACTTAATATCAAAAATAACATTTAGGAGGTTCCCTCTGAATTCCTAGTGGATATCATACAGAAAATCAGCTCCTTTGTGTTGAATTTTAGGTAGTTGCTTTAAACGAAAAAAGCCACTTCGGTGGCTTAAATGAGATGTTAACTTATAGATGCTAATTAAATACGTAAAACTTATTAAAGCACTTATAACATTTGTACCTCTTAACTGAAATCCATGGCATAAGCGTTTTAAAGAGAAAACCCCTTGGTACCCTATAGGTTTCGAAATTTTTACACTTCGGGCAAGATAAGCGGGTTTTAACTAAAGTTAATTCTTCTGTGGGTTCCATAATAAGCGTAAGTTTGGTTGGGCAAATCAAATTTACGCAAAATAAAACCTAAGAATATCATCGAAAAACTACCATTTTGTTCATTTCATCGACTATTCATCCATTTTAAGGTAAAACATGTTCGAAAGGGTTCTTAAAGGTGTTTTTTGTTTTATAATTTTTTACTTCTGTATCAGTTAACAGACAATATTCAAGCGATTTTTTTAGCTCCTCGTTGTTCATTTCCTGTCCAATAAAAACAAGTTCATTTTTACGATCCCCAAAATCATGATCCCAATCTGCTTCAATTTCAGCTCTGTTTTCCAGGTAGTCCACGTATTGTTCACGTTCATGCTGCTGCATACTTGCCCACCAAACCCCTGCCGGATCAATACGCAATGAACCACCTGCCTGCGAAAAATTGATTGCTTGCTCTGGCATGGCAGCTAAATAGAAGATACCTTTTGAACGGATAATATTCTGTGGAAATTCTTTATTGATGTAATGCCATAATCTTTCAGGGTGAAAAGGTCTTTTAGAACGGAATACGGTAGAACTTATTCCATATTCTTCGGTTTCGGGCTGATGGATTTCTTCTAATTCTTTTTTCCATCCTGCTCCTTCAGATGCAGATTCAAAATCGAACAGTTTTGTGTTTAAAATTAAAGCCGGATCTATTTCTCCAAAAAGTGTCTGATAAATCTTGGCGTTTGGGTTCAGTTTAGAAATCAGCGCCCTGAGGACATTAATATCGGTATCACTTACCAGATCGGTCTTGTTCAATACAATTACATTCGCAAATTCGATCTGGTCGGTAAGTAGGTTAACGATAGTGCGTTTATCAGCCGCATTATCAACCATGTTGCGGTCGGCAAGTTTATCTGCCGAACCAAAATCCCTGTAAAAATTATAAGCATCAACAACAGTAACCATTGTATCTAACTGGCTAAATCTACTCAGATCGATACCTGAAGCTTCGTCAATAAAAGAAAATGTTTGTGCAACAGGAATGGGTTCAGATATCCCCGTACTTTCGATCAAAAGGTAATCAAAACGGTTTTCTTTTGCCAATTTTTCTACTTCGATCATCAGGTCTTCGCGCAAGGTACAGCAGATGCACCCATTGCTCATCTCTACCAGTTTTTCATCGGTTTTAGATAAGGTGTGCTGATCTTTAACCATAGCCGCATCGATATTTACCTCGCTCATATCGTTCACAATAACGGCCACTTTTAAATCTTGCTTATTCCTCAATATAGCGTTGAGCAGTGTTGTTTTACCACTGCCCAAGAAACCGCTCAATACGGTTACCGGTAATTTCTTTATCATGTTAATGCAATTATGTTGCAAATATAGCTTTGATTATTTTAAATGCAACTATATTGCTTTTATATTTGGGGACTAAATTTATTTTAATGAAACTACGGAGCTATAAAATCAACCTCGACCGGATCGGCATTACCGCCTCGACACTTTGTGCCATACATTGCGCAGCCTTACCATTCCTGATCACTGTTTTGCCGATGTGGGGAATGGGGTTCCTGGCCAACGAGGCGGTTGAAATTGCGATGATTGCAATTTCATTGATTATTGGTGTCTGGAGCTTAATTGCTGCCTACCGGAAACAACATCACCGCATTATACCAGTCCTGGTGCTTATTTCGGGCTTTGCCTGCATTGCATTTGGGCATTTTTCGGGAATTGAGCTGCTAGAGCCGATTTTGATCCCGCTTGGCGGATTTACCATTGCGACTGCCCATTACATCAATTTAAGAATGCTCAAGTCTTGTCCCATAGATCACCAGCATTAAAAATTTATCCTTATTAACTAATATGTCAATGAATTATAAAATCTTATTTATCGCTGCTTTGCTGTTTATTACGATGTTAAACCCTGCCTGTAAGCATGGTACAAATGATGGAATAGAAATGTACAGGCGTTATGCCATCAAAAATCTGGTTGTTAAAAAAGTGCAAAAGGTGTTACATTATGATTAAGATCAGTTCACTGGCACATGTTTATGAAAAGGGGAGAAGATTAAAATTTCCATACTGGGAAATCGCTGATATGGAACACTGGCTTTTACTAGGTGCATCCGGCAGTGGAAAGAGCACACTGCTTAATATTATTTCCGGTCTTTTGGAGCCAAGCCAAGGTGAAGTTTTAATTAACGGAACCGATTTATATACGCTGCCTGCAAGAGGACGCGATATGTTTAGGGGAAGGCATATTGGTATCATTTTTCAAAGGCCACATCTTATTCGTTCACTTGATGTACTCGATAACTTAGCGCTTGCTGCGGTAATGGCCGGGCTACCTGTAGATCATGAACGGAATCTTTCACTTTTGCACGATCTGGGTATTGCTGAGCTGGCTAAAAATTATCCTGATCAATTAAGTGAGGGGCAGTTGCAAAGGGTTTCGGTGGCGCGTGCATTGGTAAACAAACCAGATGTGTTGATTGCTGATGAGCCGACATCTAGCTTAGATGATGAAAATGCCAATCAGGTAATCCAGATGTTGACTTCCCAGGCTAAAGATAATGGAGCAGCGCTGATCATTGCCACACACGACCGAAGAGTTCGGGACCACATTACTAAAACCTATCTACTCTAATGAATATCTTTAAAATCAGTAGCAAAAACCTCGTCAGGAATAAGCTAACAACAATTTTGAATATTATTTTAGTTGCCTTTGGTGTGGGCATCCTGTCAATTCTTTTTTTAGCTTCTACACAGATTAGCAGCAAACTGGAGAAAAATGCTAAGGATATCGATCTGGTTGTGGGGGCAAAAGGAAGCCCCTTACAGTTAATATTAAGCAGCGTTTACCATATCGATTACCCAACGGGAAATATTCCGGCTAAAGATGCCTTCAAATTAATGCAGAACCCTTTGGTTAAAAGAGCTGTCCCTTTGGCATTGGGCGATAATTATAACGGCTACCGGATTGTGGGTACTGATAGTACTTTCTCCAATCTTTACGATTTATCTATCCAAAAGGGAAGCTTTTGGCATAAAGATTTAGAAGTAACCCTTGGTAGCACTGTTGCATTAACATCGGGGCTTAAAATTGGCGATTCTTTTTTCGGCGCACATGGTTTAACCGGGAATGGAGATGTTCATAAACAACATGCTTACCGGGTAAAGGGGATCTTAAAACCAGAGGGAAATATAACCGATAACCTGATCCTCACTAATATTGGCAGTGTGTATAAAATGCATGAAGAGAAACATGCTGAGGGCCATAGCCACATTTCTGCGGAAGGAGCCAAAGAGATTAACGATAAAGAGATTACAGCTTTGCTGATCCAGTATAAATCGCCAATGTCGGTGATTCTTTTCCCCCGGATGGTTAACCAGAGTACAAACATGCAGGCGGCCTCTCCTGCTATGGAAAGTGCAAGGTTGTTTTCACTGATCGGTGTTGGAATTGATACGTTACAATGGTTTGCCATATTTATTATGGGGATTGCCGCATTAAGTGTTTTTATCAGCCTTTATAACGCAATGAAAGAGCGGAAATACGACCTGGCCATTATGCGTTGTCTGGGCGCATCAAAATCGAAACTCTTTTTTCTCATCATGTTTGAAGGGGTTTTGGTTACGTTTATCGGTGCCTGTTTGGGTTTGTTAATCGGGCATGTTACCCTTGAGGTAATCGGGGCCCATCAGGAATCTTCTCAGGCAAAATTAACCGGACTTACTGCACTTCCACAGGAAGTATATTTAATCTGGATAGGGCTATTTATTGGCACTTTGGCCTCGCTTATCCCTGCTATGCAGATTTATAAGGTTGATATTGCCGAAACTTTAACCAAAAATAGATAGCCTGGTTGAGGTTAATTAGATGAAGAAATTAGTTTTATTGGTTGTTTCATGTTTAGTTATCCACGTAGTAGCGGCGCAGGTTAAGGTACATACCGACATGCGCACGCCTACCTGGAACCTGATCGGTTTAAGGTATGATGCAGAAATTACTCCAAAGAAATGGGGAAGCGTTTTTCCACCGGCATTAAAGGCATTACACAATAAGGTTATCGAGTTGCCTGGTTACATCATTCCCACAAAGGTAGGCTCTAAATTTAGCGAATTTATGCTCTCTATTGTACCCATTGCTTCCTGTCCGTATTGTGGCTCGGGCGATATTCCATCAATGGTGCAGGTGAAAATGTTAACGGCTATTCCTATTACCGAAAAACCGATTAAATTGAAAGGGATATTCATTATTAACGATTCTGGTGATGATAGGAGCGAGTTTTTTCTTTTAAATGCAAAACAGTTATGATGATGAAAAAATATATAACGGTTTTCTTGATGTCGATCTCTTTTAAGGCTGTTGCACAGGTAAATGTACATACTGATATGCGCACGCCCACCTGGAACCTAATTGGCTTAAAGTACGATAAGCAGGTAAAACCATTGGTTTGGCAGGCTGTTTTTCCACCTGCATTAAAGGCAATCCATAATAAGATAATTGAAATCCCTGGGTATATCATCCCTACTAAAGTTGGCAATAGCTTCAGCGAATTTATGTTTTCTATTGTGCCTGTTGCCTCCTGCCCATATTGTGGCACGGGCGATATCCCTTCGATGATAGAAGTGAAGACTTTAAAACCGATTACCTGGACCGATGAGCCGATTACCCTGAAAGGCAAATTTATAATCAACGATTCTGGTGATAGCCGATCTGCTTTTTTTCTTTTAGATGCTATAAAACGATGAAACATTTGCATTTTATTTTCTTTCTGTTTTCCGTTTGCTCAGTTAGTGCACAAACGCAAAAGCACAATCCAAAAGATCAGTTGCGATCTCTAAACTGGGATGTAATCGGCTCGGTGAAATTTGAACTTACAGAAAAGAACGAGCTTTTGCCCCTGTTTACAGAATCGATCCGACGTTTTGAGAACAGGGAGTTTGATTTAACAGGTTACCTGATCCCTATAAAAAGCGGACAGAAACAACAGAAATTTCTTCTGGCAACCCTGCCCATTAACCAATGTTATTTTTGTGGGCAAAATGGTATTCCGGTAATGATCATGGTTGAGATGGAAAGCGCGGTGCCTTATAGCGAAAAACCCATCCATGTAAGGGGGATTTTAAAATTGGAACAAAAGGATGCGAGCTTTGCACCGCCAATAAGCATCAAGAATGCCAAACTGATTAATTAATTGCTTATTTTTGTATTGCTATGGAAAACAAAACAGCACTTTTCGAAAAACTTTTGGTTAAAAACGGACTAAAAAGAACTGCCCCACGTTTACAAGTGCTGGAGATTTTGAGCGGAAGAGATTCTGCAACATCTCAGCCTTATTTGGAGCAGGTAATGGGCAAGGATGCAGACCGAGTGACTTTATACCGTGTTTTGCAGGCTTTCGAAGAAAAAGGGATTATACATAAGGTTTTAGATCAGCAGGGCACAGCCAATTATGCCATCTGTTCTGATGGCTGCAGTGCACACGATCACCATGATGAACATGTGCATTTTAACTGCGATAACTGTCATAAAATTTACTGTTTGGATACCGTTAAAATTCCGGCATTAAAAGTTCCTGCCGGATTTAAAGTAGAGCACCTTAACCTGATTGCTACCGGTTTATGCGCAAGCTGTTCGGATAAGGTAAATTAATGTTTACTGCACCAAAAGATTACACCCCCTGATATCGGCATTGTCAAACCGGCCCAGTACTTCAAAGCTTTCATCAGGATTTATTCTGCCCAGATCCTGTGTGGCAATAAATGAACAAGAATTGAGATTGGCCAGATCGATTACATTGATGCCCCCAGTTCTGCCATTCGCTATCAAACTTAAAGGATCGTTGGTGTCGCGGATCAAAACCTGCATCCAGCTGGGGCAGTTAAAGATACCTTCACCCAAAGAATAAGCCTGAGAAAGTAGTTCGGTCATTCCATACTCACTATGGATAGCTTTTACACCAAATCCTTCGGTTAACTGTTCATGTAGCTCCTCGCGCACCATTTCTTTACGTTTCCCTTTCATTCCTCCCGTTTCCATTACAATGAGTTCGGGGAAATCGATCTCAAACTGTTCAATAAAATCGAGCAGGGCATAGGTAACACCAATTAAAACGGTTTTCTGTTTTTTTGATTTAAGATCCAGGAGGGTTTTCAGCAATTCGTCGTGATTGTATAAAAAGTAACCACTTTGTGGGTATCTGCTCTTTTCGATCAGATCGTTGACCATATAAATCAGCGATGAACCAGCTCGTTGCTGGTAGGATGGGAGCAGGGCCAAAAAGCAATATTCGGTGATATCTCCGTAAAATTGTGCAAAAGCCTGTAGATAGCTCTGCTCATACAATTTAACGTCGGTTACATAATGGCTACTCTGTACCATGCCTGTAGTGCCAGAACTGCTGAAAGTAATTTCGACAGGATCGGTACTGCTGAGAATGGAATGGCTTTTAAAAAAACTGATGGGTAAAAAAGGTATCCGTGCAATTTCACTCACCTCATCAGCATCAATGCCTAAATGAAAGATATATTCGCGGTAAACATTGCAGTTTTGGGCCTGTAATTTAAAAATGCTTAAGGCAAGAGCGTTAAACGCATCGGTACTTTTTATAGAAAATATATCGTTAGCTGTTAAATTCACAGGGCAAAAGTACGAAGCATTATGCTATTTTCTCGTCAGTTTTTTTCGCCAGCATTGCCATGCGGAACTGATAACCACAGTAACCACTAATCCCGGCAACCAGGCCGCTTAAAATCCCCGTAATCAATAGCAGTGCCCACCACAATTTTATGCCCGTCATTACGGCCACTCGGCCAGCAAGGACGTTATCATTAGGTAAGCTTTTAAATAAAGCATATCCGATCCAAAGTAAGAAAATAGCTAGGAAAGATTGCCAAAAGGCTATTTTTCCTGTTTTGCCGATAATGCCGCAGGTGGCAAAGGCGATCACAATAATGATCCACCATGGGGCGATCATTTGTAAAAGGAAACAGATTATTAATATAACAATGAAAACCATTTTAGCCTATTTAGAAATTTTTAAACGAGAAATAACCGTGCCCGATTTATCATCAGGACTCTGCATATAAAACAGATCGTACAATTTACCATTTGCCCAGGTATCGATCATATTATCATAAAATTTGCTTCCTGGATTACCTGATTGGCCGCCTGGATAAACCCCGTGTCCTTTCGGCGTTTTACCCAGTTCAATCACCATCCGCCATGAAGGTCCGTTGGCTTCGCTCAAAGCATTAATCGCTGTTTTCGCACCACCAATCTGTAAAACCTTCGAACCGAATCCTGGTATTTTGGCCAGGTGTGGTACATTGGTCTGTTTTACATTTGCCCAGTCCCAATCTTTGTTTATCGGCCCAAAGCGCCTTTCCAGGCTATCGCAGCTATATTTAAAAGCTTCGTTAACCAGGTCGGATAATGTTTCTTTTTTGCTGGTATTGATGTTGTCATACCAGGTTGCATTGGGTTCTTTCAGGATCATTTCCACCGTGCGGTCTCTAGAAGGGTAACGCATCGGGATTCCTTTAACCTCGAATTCATCGGCCCAGATATCATGAGATAAGCGTTTGGTCCATATCTCAAATACGCTGGCTGCAATTTCATGGGCATCATAACGTTTGTTCCATTTGTTCAGGTAAGCCAATGCTTCTTTTTGTGTTGCATTTAACTGCTCATTATTCAATAAGGGCAATAAAGCAGGGGCCAGGTTTTGTGCCATAATGCTATAATTGTCGGTCTGCATCAAACGGATGCTATCCAATGTAGCCTTGTTCATGGCAGATAAGCGATCGTTGATCCTTTTGCCCCGTTCGTAAGGTGCAAATTCCCAGTTAATGTAGTATGGATAAGTAGTATCGGTAGAAGACTGGTTGGCCGAGCTTACAAAACCGCGAGGCGGATTCTTAACTGTTGGATTCTGTGCATTTGGGATCCAGCCATGCCAATCGTAGGCCGGGTCGGTACCATCGAGGATAAACTTGCCCTGATCTTTCCATTTTAAAGGAAATTTACCATTTGGCGTGATGGCAATATCGTTATCCACACTGGCGAAAACAAAGTTCTGTGCAGGTGCAGTATAATAAGTTAAAGCCTTACGGTAGTCGTTATAATTTTTGCCGCGGTTCAGGTAATAGAAAGTCATGAGCTCATTCGACTCATCATGTGCGATCCACCTCAAAGCGTCGCCAACAGGTACATTATCGGCCCTGCCGTATTTTGGTTTCTGGAAATATACCACCGGCCCGTGATGGGTGTAGTAAACGGTATCTATTTCATCTTTTCCACCACGGATTTTAATCGTTTCCAATCTTTTTGTTGTGGCTTTCCATTTATTGTTGTACCAATATTCGTTGTGGCTGGAATCTTTAAACTTGATTTGATAAAAATCCAGTACATCGGCGGCAACATTAGTCACGCCCCAGGCTATTTTCTGGTTAAAACCTATAATTACGCCCGGAGCACCTGGCAATGAAACACCATAAGTATTTACGCCCGGTGCATGCAGTTGAATCTGATACCAGATTGAAGGAAGTGTTAAATCCAGATGTGGATCGTTTGCCAAAATCGGGTATCCTGATGCAGTTTTAGTGCCAGATAAAGCCCAGTTATTACTGCCAATACCTTCTATTTTTTCGGTTGTTTTTACCTCGCCGGTTTGCGCCTGGATGAAGCTTTCTGGCGTTTTAGGCGTTGGTAGGGGAGAGAAATCCCATTTTGTGCCAACAGGGATGATCGGGTCCTCGCGGAACGGATAATCCGGGAAAAGATTTTTGGTCACCTCGGGCCCGAATTTTTTCAAGATGTTTGTCATGTAGAATTCGTCGGAACCCATGGCTAAAACTGCCGACATCTGTTTTAGGAGCAGCGCACATTTTACAGGTGTCCAGTTTTCAGGCTTAAAATCGAGTATCTTGTATTCTAAGGGATAATTGGCTTTAGAAAGCGTTTTGATGTAGGCATTAATCCCTTCTGTATAAGCTAAGATCATTTCCTTTGCTTTAGGATCGGCCATCATACCTTTTAACGAGTTTTCTGCCCCGTAAACCATGCCCATCCGGCGCTGATAACGGTCTACCTCTATTGCTTTATCGCCAACCACTTCACTAATTCTCCCCGCGGCAAAACGGGTCTGGAAATCCATTTGCCAAAGGCGGTGCATAGCGGTTACATAACCTTGTGCCAGATACAGATCGTGATCATTCTGTGCAAAAATATGTGGAATCATACGGTCGTCAAAAACGATTTCGATTTTATCTATTGCCCCTTTAATTTTCGCTTTATGGTTAAACATAAAATGATTGTTCTCTGCATTTTGCCAGAAACCCATAAAAGGATTTAGGAATTTTAACAGTGGAGGTGTACTACCTAATTTGGTATTAAATAAAAAAGCTAATGCTATCGGAATAATGATGCAGAATACGGCTTTAATTTTATTCATAATGGTTAGCTAACAAGTCTTTTGCTAAGATAGGGCAAAATGACGGTTTATGTTTAATGCAAAATACAACAAACTGTATATCAATCAAAATTATAATTCGAATTGAAATTATTATGCTAACATAATTTGTTTAATTCAAAAAAAGAATTTAAGTTTATATAACTAATAATACAAACAACCAAATTAACAATCGTTTATGAGCAGAATTTTTACACAGATCTTCTATGTGTTATTATTTGTGTACGCAGGCAACATTGCGGCACAGGCACAGAGTATTACGGTTAGCGGTACCGTAAAAGACAAGCAATCGAAAGAAGGCCTGGCAGGCGTGAGTTTAACCATCAAAGGCCATTCTGGCGGTACAGCCTCCACAAGCAACGGTAGTTTTACATTTACAACAACGGCTAAGGTTCCCTTTACGCTGGTGGCGTCTTACGTGGGCTATGGTACAGTAGAACAGCAGATTACCGGGAATGCTACGGGAATTAACCTGGAACTCGAAACAGCAGTGGTTTTGGGAGGGGATGTGGTTGTTTCGGCATCACGTACGCCTGAACGTATATTAGAATCACCGGTTTCTATAGAGCGGATGAGTGCTGCTTCTATCAGGGAAATTGCCGCGCCATCATTTTATGACGCACTGAACAACCTGAAGGGTGTAGAAAGCAGTATGCAGAGTTTAACTTTCAAATCGATTAATACGCGTGGTTTCAATTCAAATGGTAATACCCGTTTTAATCAATATATAGATGGAATGGATAACCAGGCCCCTGGACTAAACTTCTCAGTAGGTAATATTGTGGGTATAACCGAACTCGATGTCGATAATGTTGAACTCCTACCCGGTGCTTCATCTGCACTTTATGGAGCAGGTGGTATTAACGGCACCCTATTAATGACCTCAAAAGATCCTTTTAAATATCCTGGCGCAAGCTTTCAATATAAAACAGGTGTAAACCATGTTAATGATGATAATAGCAGTGTGCAGCCTTTCAATCAGTTGGATGTGCGCATGGCAAAATCATGGAACAATAAGTTTGGCGTAAAAGCGGCATTTTCATTTTTGCAGGCCAAAGATTGGATAGGGAATAATTTTAACAATTTCGATCGGGTTTCGCGTACTGTTAAATCGGGAACAAGAGAATCTGATCCAAACTACGATGGAATCAACACCTATGGTGATGAGTTGAGTCAAAATATGAGAAATGTAGCGCAGAGCGTATTGGCATCAGGAACAGCAACCTACATTAAAAATTATGGATTGGCAACGGGCGGAATGGTTCCGAGTCAGGCACAGATTACAACATTCCTTTCTACAAATGCGCAGACCAGACCATTTTATGTGGGATTGAACACGCCAGGTTTAATTCCCAATCAGAACATTACCCGAAACGGTTATCAGGAAGCCGATCTAGTGGATTACAACACAAAGTCGTTGAAGGCATCCGGAGCTTTATATTACAATATCAGTAATACAGTTCAGGCAACTTTTCAGGCCAATTGGGGAACAGGTACTTCGGTTTATACCGGATCCGACCGTTATTCATTACGTAATTTTAATATTGGCCAGTACAAATTGGAGGTAAAAGGAGAAGATTTCATGTTACGTGGTTATACCACACAAGAACGTTCAGGCGATTCTTATATTTCTTCTATCTTGGGTAGTTATATTAACGAAAAATCTAAAATTTCTCAGGCATGGTTTCCTGAATATGTAGGCAATTATGTTGGTGCACGATCGCTTGGACAAACTGATGCACAGGCGCAGATCACCGCTAGAACGGCAGCAAACTCTGCTTCAGCAGGAGGAGGCGCTTATTTTGCGCCAGGTTCCCCCCAGTTTCTTCAGGCAAAAGATCAGATAATGAATACCACAATAAGTGCTTCGGATCCTACAAAAGGTATCTATGGTGCTAAATTCGATGATAAATCTAACTTATATCATTATGAAGGGCTCTATAATTTCACCAACCTTTTCAATAAAGTGGTGGAGTTTCAAGTGGGTGCATCATATCGTTTATACGATTTAAATTCGGCCGGAACAATTTTTAACGACTTAACAAATTCTATTGACATTAAAGAATACGGTTCATTTGCACAGATCGGTAAAAAATTCTTTAACGATAAGGTTAAATTTACTTTTGCAGGTCGTTATGATAAAAGTCAGAATTTTGAAGGCCGGTTTACACCAAGGGTAACTGGGGTGTTCACAGTTGCCAAAAACAACAACATCAGGGTTTCTTATCAAACAGGTTACCGTAACCCGACTACACAAAATCAGTATATAGATTTATCAGTAGGTGGCGGCACGCAGCGTCTAATTGGCGGACTACCGGAAATTATGTTTAATAAATATCACCTGGATACCAATAAACCTTATACGGATGTAAGCTATCGTGCATATCTGGCATCTGCCGCCACTACTGGTGCGCCGAATCCAGCTTTATTGCAAGCCTATAACTTTGACGCACGAGGCGTACGTCCAGAAAGCGTACAATCTTATGAATTGGGTTATAAAGGATTGCTTCTTCCAAATTTATTGATCGATGCTTATGGTTACTATAGCATTTATAAAGACTTTATCACAGCAGTAGATGTTTATCAGAATGTTGGCGGAAGTTTTGTGAAATTCGGTGTTCCGGTTAATGCAGAAGGAGAGGTTAATTCTTATGGGGCAGCGCTAGGATTAGATTATCTGATCGGAAAATACAACATCAGCGGTAATGTTTCCTATAATGAAATCGGCGATTTACCAGTTAATTACATCAACGATTTCAATACCCCCAAAATCCGTTACAACCTGGGTTTTGGTAATAAAGAAATTATTAAAAACTTTGGTTTTAATTTGGCCTATCGTTGGCAAGATCAATTCTACTGGAATTCTTCTTTTGCCTCAGGTCAGGTACCTGCATACAGCTCTTTAGATGCGCAGGTGAGTTTAAGAATCCCTTCAGTACAATCAATAATTAAACTAGGTGGTTCGAACGTGCTGAATAAATATTATTTTACTTCTTACGGAAATCCATCGGCAGGCGCTATCTATTACGTAGCCATTAGTTTTAATCCATAACCAGTTAATTGAGTTTTAAGGGCCTTCTATGCTAAAAGTATAGAGGGCCTTTTTTGTGCACTGATTACCAGTTTCTCATTTATGGTTTTGCCTTGCAATTAGGTTGATTTAATGTCAATATAGCCCAAAAATAAAATGAAAATAAAAAGCTTAGTGTAAAAATCACACTATTAAAACAATCTTTTCATAAAAAAGCTACCCCCCTTTTGTAAAATATTTGTATTATAGTACTTTCTTAAGCACATCCCGGTTTAAGAACCATGAATTTAAAATTTTGAATAAATAAGGATGGAAGCGCAAAACGACAAACCTAACGAGACAAGTGATCTGATCGAAAAGGAGCAAGAAATACAGCATTTAAACAATCCAGTTGATATATCGGTAAAGCCAATTGTTAAACAATACCTTGGTGCAGTTAAAAAAGTAAAAAAGGAGGGCAACCGTTTTTATTTTTCTGATGGCGACGCAAGGGTAGAAGTTCGGGTAGTAAGCGACGATATTATCCGCGTTCGCCTGGCTCCTCATGGCGTTTTCTTAGATGATTTTTCTTATGCCGTACCCGAAGTAGATCAAAAAGTGTCTGTTTTTAAAATGCATGAACATGATGATCATTTCACGATTTCTACGCATGCGGTAACCTGTAAAATAGAAAAAGCAAACTTCCATATTTCTTTTTCTGATAATATTACCAATGTAGTAATGGTTGATGAAGCCAATTCTATGCACTGGGAAGAAAATGTAGATTTTGGTGGTTATTATATCTATGCAACCAAAAAATGCCACCCTGAAGAAAATTTCTTCGGTTTGGGTGATAAATCTGGTAACTTTAACCTGCGGGGGCGCCGTTTCGAAAACTGGAATACCGATGCTTACTCTTTCGGCTGGAACCAAGACCCACTTTACCGTACCATACCTTTCTATATCGGTTTGCACAATCAGGCTGCTTACGGCATCTTTTTCGATAATACCTTTAAATCGTATTTCGATTTCGGGTCGGAGGACGTAAATAAAACCAGTTTCTGGGCCGATGGCGGAGAACTGCAATATTATTATATCCATGGCCCGCATATTATGGACGTGGTTAAACGTTATGCAACTTTAACGGGAACACACCCGATGCCACCAAAATGGACACTGGGTTATCAGCAGTGCCGCTGGAGTTATTATCCTGAAACAAAGGTTAAAGAAATAGCCAAACAGTTCAGGGAACGTAAAATCCCTTGCGATGCCATTTATCTGGATATCGATTACATGGATGGCTACCGTTGTTTTACCTGGAATAAAAAATACTTTCCAGATCCCCGGAGAATGATCAAAGAGCTATCTGATGATGGTTTTAAGACTGTGGTGATGATCGATCCTGGAATTAAGGTAGATGACGATTACTGGGTTTTTAAAGAAGGTAAAGAGAAAAGATTTTTCTGTCGCCGCAGCGATGATTATTATATGGAAGGGCATGTTTGGCCAGGGCGCTGTCAGTTTCCCGATTTTACCAATCCAAAAGTACGGAGCTGGTGGGGTAACTTATATAAAGAGCTGGTAGATATGGGCGTTGCAGGTTTCTGGAACGATATGAACGAACCAGCTGTGTTCGGTTCAGGAACTTTCCCTAACGATGTCCGCCATAATTATGATGGCTACCGCGGCTCGCACCGTAAGGCACACAATGTTTATGGCATGCAAATGGTGCGGTCTACTTATGAAGGATTAAAAAAACTGATGCGCAATAAACGTCCTTTTACGATTACAAGGGCTGGTTATGCGGGCATGCAGCGTTATGCAAGTGTTTGGACGGGCGATAATATAGCAACCTGGGAGCATTTAAAGATCGGAAATATACAATGCCAGCGTTTATCGGTTTCTGGCGTGCCTTTCTGTGGAACAGATATCGGTGGATTTAGTGGTGAGCCAGATGGTGAATTGTTTACCCGTTGGATCCAACTAGGTACATTTTCTCCCTTTATGCGTGCGCACTCTGCCGGCGATACAGCAGAACGTGAACCCTGGAGCTTTGGCCAATTTTTCGAAGATATCAACCGTAAGTTTATCGAATTGAGGTATCGTTTAATGCCTTATCTATATTCTGTTTTCTGGGAGCATCATCGTTATGGCTTTCCTATTTTAAGGCCTTTAGTGATGCTTGAGCAAGAAAATATCAGCAACAGTTTTCGTCAGGATGAATTTTGCTATGGTGATAAACTATTGATATGCCCGGTGTTAGAGCAGGGTGCAATATCTAGAAAAGTTTACCTCCCAAAAGGCACCTGGTATAATTTCTGGACCAACGAAATCCTTGATGGCGGTAACGAATATACTGTTGATGCGAAAATAGACAGTATGCCAATGTTTGTAAGAGCGGGTACAGTTTTGCCAGAATATCCGGTAATGCAGTACGTTGATGAAAAATCCATTACCGAAGTGGTATTGAATATCTATCATAGCGATTATGAGGTTAATTCGTACATGTATGAAGATCATGGCGATACTTTTGCCTACGAGCAGGATATTTATCTGGAAAAGAAATTCACTGTAAAGGGTGATAATCAAGCGATTAAAGTGAATCAGCGTAATGAAGGATTGTATACGCCTAATTATGAATTTTATGTCTGCAATGTGATCGGTGTAAAATTCCAGGTTAAAAAGATCATTATCGACAATAAAGAGGTGACAGATTTTTATACCGATGATCAGAATATCCTTCATTTTAAATGCAATAAGAACTTTTTAGAAATACAGATCTTAAGTCTGTAAACATTGAGCCCCAAATGCTGTTTAGTATTTGGGGCTTCATTTATCTAGCCAAAATACCTATGCCATCAGTAAAAAAAGTTTCAGTAAAAAAAGTATCCGAGCCAAAAACTGATAAACAGAAATCCGTTTGGATCCACAGTTTATTTACAGATTACGATATCGATCTTTTTCTTGTAGGAAAGCATTTCAGGCTTTACGAGAAAATGGGCTCACATTTAATTACTGTTGATGGAACCGCTGGAACTTATTTTTCGGTTTGGGCACCAAATGCCATCCGGGTAAGTGTAGTGGGTAATTTTAACGAATGGGACAACGCTTCACATCCGCTGAGCGTACGGTGGGATAAATCGGGTATCTGGGAAGGTTTTATCCCTGGAATTGCAAAGGGCGAAATTTATAAATATTTTGTTAAAGGTTTTGATGAATCTGAGCATTTAAAAGGCGATCCTTATGCCAGAAGATGGGAACATCCGCCACAAACAGCTTGTATTGTTTGGGACACCGATTACACCTGGAAAGATAAAGCCTGGCTAAAAAAAAGGGCAAAAATAAATGCTTTAGATCAACCCATCTCGGTATATGAGATCCATTTAGGCTCATGGGAGCGCGATCCGGATAATCCAGAACGTGTTTTAACCGCTAAGGAAGTAGCTGGCAGGTTAGTACCTTATGTAAAGGAAATGGGTTTTACGCACGTAGAGCTGATGCCTGTAATGGAATTTCCATATTTCCCGAGCTGGGGTTATCAGATTACAGGTTATTTTGGTGCAAGTTCGCGTTATGGTTCCCCGCAGGATTTAATGTACCTGATTGATGCGCTCCATAAAGCAGATATTGCAGTGGTACTGGATTGGGTTCCTTCTCATTTTCCTGGTGATAGGCATGGTTTGTATGAGTTTGATGGAACACATCTGTATGAACACGCCGATATGCGGAAAGGCTTTCATCCCGACTGGAAATCATATATTTTCAATTATGATCGGAACGAAGTACGCTCTTTTCTGATTAGTAATGCCATGTTTTGGATTGATCAATATCATGCAGATGGCCTAAGGGTAGATGCTGTGGCATCGATGTTATATTTCAATTTCTCCAGAGAAGATGGTGATGCCGCAACAAACGAATATGGTGGAAGTGAAAACTTTGGCGCCATACAGTTTTTGCAGGACCTGAATGTTGCCGTTTATGGAAATTTTGAGGGCGTACAGACCATTGCCGAAGAAAGCAGCACTTACCCTGGCGTAACCCATCCGGTACATGCTGGCGGATTAGGTTTTGGCATGAAATGGATGATGGGCTGGATGAACGATACATTAAAGTATTTTAAAGTAGAAACCCTTGGCCGGAAACACCACCACCATCAGTTGAGCTTTAGCATGACTTACGCCTTCACCGAAAATTTTATGTTGCCTTTCTCTCATGATGAAGTTGTACACGGTAAATCGCCAATGTTGTATAAAATGCCTGGCGATGACTGGCAGAAATTTGCAAATTTAAGGGCGCTTTATGGTTATATGTTCACCCATCCAGGAGCAAAACTGCTGTTTATGGGGAATGAGTTTGGCGAAACCAACGAATGGAACTTTACGCAATCGCTAGATTGGCATTTGCTTCAATACGCGCCGCACAAGGGCATGCAGGAAACCGTTAAGGCTTTAAACTTTCTGTACCGCAAAGAACCCGCATTGTATCATTTCAATTTTAGTTATGAAGGCTTTCAATGGCTCGATGCCGATAATGCAAACGAATCTATCTTCACCTTTATGCGTAAAGGACCAAAAGCAAAAGATACTTTGGTTATTGCGATAAACTTAACGCCAGTGGTGCGCGAGAATTATAGAATCGGCGTTCCTTTTAAAACCAAATGGGCAGAAATTTTTAATACCGACGATCTTGTTTATTATGGAGGTGGCATTAATAATCGCGGGGATATTGTTCCTGACCAAGAGGGTTATAACGGACAGGAATATTCAATAATTGTCGATTTACCACCCTTGGCTGTAGTGATTTTTAAGAGCAAATAGAAGATCGTTTGCTGCTATATCACGCCAAAACCGTATATAAAAGCATAGTTTTGGCGGGATATATGTTTTTATATCACGCCAAAACTATATATAAAAACATAGTTTTGGCGTAGTATGCATTTTTATATTACGCCAAAATTCGATTTTTCTAAAATGCCTTAAAATAAGAAAAGCCTCCCATTGCTGGAAGGCTTTCTTAAACTCTGGAGTGGAAGCTTCCAGAGAGGGTGCAAAGATACAATAACTCTTTACTCCTGCAAATATTATTTGCTAAAAATATGGCAGTTTCTTAGCCGTCAATTATTCTTACCGATTGGTATTTCAAGTTCTTTTTATTACCAGTAAAAAAGATATCGGTTATTCTAAGTTGTTGGAATATTTTCAATATGGACTATCTGTCCCGATATCTGTAATTTTTGAATTCGTTAGTTTCGTTGATAAATATCAATAAAAGAGGCTCTTGCAGTGCTGTGAGAGGGGTAATGAATGAAGTGAACGGATAATTTGCCTGTGCGCCGCCGTACTTTTGTATCAACGAGCAAACAAACAAACTATTTATTTTTCTCTTTACCCTAAGCAATTGAAAAGACGCTCTTGTCTATCTTTCTTGGTGCTTGTGCTTTTTCTTATGCCCGCGTATTTGCGTGCGCAGGTTGTAGCACAGTGCGAAAATACAAAGCGTACTTACGCAGATTTTCAGGGATCAATCCAATATGGATTTAAGGTATTGGGTGGATCTTTAATTATGGGCACCATATCAGATGCAGGAAACGCTGTTAATGGACAGGTTAAAGATGCATCAACACTAGGCGTTGGACTTGGCCTGGCAGGATTGGCATCTTCGACCCAATTCTTACAGTTTAGTGCTGCCGATGGTTCACCCAGATCAATTCCTGCCAATACTCCTGTTACCATAAAAATTTCGCTCGCTACTGAAGTCTTAAGCGTTTTAAGCGGTGTAGAGATAGGAACATTTACAGGTTTGCATACCGTTGCTGCTGATTGGCCATTATTGGGATTGCTTGGTCCAGGTCATGATGCGGGATATGCGGCAACTACTGTTCCAATTTATAACTCAACCAATATAGCGGGTGTAATTAGCGGTTCGGGAGAGATTGAGATTACACTCACACCCAACCAGATATATAATGGGATTTATGTAAAGGTATCGGGCAATTTACTCTCGGTAGCGTTGGCTACAAAGCTGTTTCATGCCTATATTATGGAAACGACTACAGATAAGATTGACTGTGATGAAGTAATTGATGTTTTATCGGGCGTACAGCCCACCGTTATTGGCGGGGTGATAAATGCAACCGGAAAGGTAACCGACCCCTTCAATTCGATAGATAACGATAAAGATAGCTATGCGCTGATGGATGTTGGGGTCTCGGTATTAAACAAAATATACCTTACGGCAATATTTAATAAACCTTCTCAGCCGAAAGATTCTGTGAGCATTATAATAGGTAAGCCAGGGGGAGGATTACTTAATCTGAATTTACTTACCGGGTTTATCATTCAGCCTTACTTAAATGGGGTCAAAGCGGGCGATGCCTTCGATAATACAGGAACTTTTCTAAACCTTAGGCTTTTTCCGGGCTCAACAGATAAATATGTACTCACCTTCCCGATTACTGAAGTTTACGATCGTTTAGAAATCACTACAGGTGGATTGGCCGGCGTGCTGGGCTCACTTCAGATTTATGATATTAAAAGGAAATTGGCTAAGCCACGTACACTGATTGATCCTATTGCTGAGGATGCCAGGGCCATCTGCCAAGGAGAAACCACTACCTTTTCCGTTAACAATCCACAGGCCTGTACAGAATATAAATGGTATGATGCTGAAACAGGAGGCAATTTGTTGCATACCGGAGAAAATTATACTCCTCCATCCTCCCTACTTGCCGGAGATTATAGTTATTATGTACAAGGTAGCAGAACCTACTGCGTAACAGGGGTTTCTGAAAGACTTCGTGTAAAATTAAAGGTTAATCCATTGCCTCCGCTCGATGTTCCGGGTACAACAATCTGCAGTGGAGCAACAGCTGCGTTAGTGGTCAGCAATTCCGATATCGTCCTATATACCTACAATTGGTATACTGCCTCCAATGGAGTTACACCATTTAATACAGGGGCAACCTATACAACGCCCGCTCTTACTGCAAACACGACCTATTACGTAGAAGCTATTAATACATTAACAGGCTGTAAGAATGTAGGGGGCCGTAAAGCAGTATTGGTAAATGTTAAACCTATTGCTGTTGTAAATCCGATTATTGGCGTAAATACCATCTGTGAAGGAACTACCACTACTTTAACCAATGATAATCCTTCTGGCATTTGGAGCAGTAGCGACGTGGCCATAGCAACAGTAGATGCTACAGGCAAAGTTATTGCAATTACAGCTGGTAGTGTTGTAATTAGCTACACCGTTGCCGATGATGCTACCTATTGCGGAAAGAAAGTAGATTTTAACCTAACCGTAAGTCCACAGCCAAATTTGACTTTAGGGCCAGATCCGGGAATTTGCGAAGGAATTACTACAACTAACATTGCTTATACCAATCCTGTTTTTAACCCGATTACCTATAGCATTTCTTGGGCGGGGAATTTACTCCCTGCCGTTTCAAGCCAAACCTTGCCAGCAAATGAAATTATAATCAACGTTCCATCAAATACACCTGTAGCAGTATATCAAGGGGTATTGACCATTAAAAATGCAAATGGATGCGAACGGGCTATCCCTTTTAGTTTTAGGGTAAAGCTTGTGCCACATAAACCTACAGTATCTATTAATTAAAAAAAGAAAATAAATTATTCATCCCTAACAAATTAACATTATGACAAAAAAAACTACAAAACGAAATCTAAGAATCTTTGTATTCTTAATGTTCTTATTGCCGCTGGGTGCCTTTGCGCAAACGCCAAATGTATACCTGTGCGGAACAGGTACAGTAAAATTGAATCCAACTTTCACCGGTTATGCCCCGGTTAATGGCGATAAAATTGTATGGACCGTTGATGGAACTGCGCAAGCTCCAGTTGTATTTGATGGAACAAATGCATTTTATCAGGTTCCTACAGGATTAGCAGTGGGAAACCATACTTATTCTGTTCAGGTTCAGCCTGCAGATGCGAATCTCTGTCCTAGTGATGCCTCTGATAATACCGTTGTAGAAAAATTACCTACACCTATTATCGCTGTTGCAGCTCCAGGAAGTGTTTATTGTACCGATCAAACAGCCGCCACGGTAATTACGGCGAGTAAGGATGCTTCAATAACATTACCAACTGGTGTAACCATGACTTATGTCTGGTCAGCAACGCTAGGAGGTACTGCTGTAGCGGATATTACAACTTTAGGGGCAGCATCTACTTCTGGAGATACTTTTACACTTAAGGCTGGCGTGGCTCCAGGCGCGTATGTTTTCACAGCTATTGGAAGTTATGCTACAGGTGGTGTTCAGATTGTGCCTGCAACAACTTGTACTGCAACTGCTGGCAAAGCAATCACTGTTACTGTTAAACCAGGTAAAGCAACTATCGCAGTAGCGCCATAAGGTGTTGTTTTTATAGGGTTTACCATCATGATGTTTAACAGGTTAGGGATAATTGTGTTCGGTGTGCTGCTGCTTTCTGCAGCAGCATGCTTTGCGCAATCTAACAATCCGAATACGCTTAACCTTAAACCAGGCGTTACTGTTAAACTGAGGGCCAATGGTACGGGCGCTACCTCTTATCAATGGTTTAAAAATGGAAATGCCATATTAGGTGCTACCGAGCAAGATTATGTGGTTAATGCCGCAGGGAAATACACTGTTATTACTTTTAGCTTAGGCGGCTGTAGTTCCGATCTGTCCGAAGAAATGGAAGTGGTGATGGAGACAGCCATATCAGCAGATGTTTCTATAGTTAAAAGATCTGAAAGTAGACAGGTAATCAATACTGAGGTATTTAAATACAATTTATTGGTACGCAATAACGGACTCGGCGATGCCACCAACATCCAGGTAAAAGATGATCTTCCAGAAAATTTAACCTTCGTAAGTGTTGATCCAGCTATTGTGGGGACCGCAAGTTATAACAATCAAACCAAGACAGTTTCCTGGGCGATCCCGTCACTTGCCAATGGCAGTTTTGTTGAGCTGATCATTAATGTAAGAGCAATGAAACCTGGTAATGTTGTTAATAGTGCCAGGGTTACCATCAATGAAATAGATCCCGATCCTTCTAACAATGTATCAGTTGATACCAAAGAAATTACAGGGCTTAAAATTCCGAACGTATTTACGCCAAATGGTGATGGAAAGAACGAAACCTTTTTTATTGAACGCCTCGAGAGTTACAGCGAAAACCGACTTACCATTATTAACCGCTGGGGAAGCACGGTTTATGAGAAAGATGGTTATTTAAACGATTGGACCGCGAATGGTTTGGTAGATGGAACATATTTCTATGTGCTTAAAGTAAAAACCGCAAGTGCTCAATGGCAGGAATTTAAAGGTTATGTTACAGTTATCAGGTAAATGGAACTAAAATGTGAGGATATGAAAAAGATAATTTTAACGGTATTGTTTAATTTAATCGGCCTGTGCCTGTTCGCGCAACAGAATGCCCAGTTTGGACAATATATGTTCAATGGTTTATACATCAATCCCGCTTACGCAGGCTACAAAGAAGAACTGTATATGCAGGCCTTTGTGCGGGCGCAATGGACAGGTATTCAGGGTGCTCCCCAAACGCTTTCCATATCGGTAGATGAAGCGGTTAAGGAAGAAAGTTTAGGTTTAGGTTTATTGGTGTCGAAAGATAAGATTGGGGCGCAAAACTCTTTAAACCTATCAGGGAATTTTGCTTACCGCATTAAACTAGACCGTACCGAAACCAATGTACTTGCTTTTGGCGTTGGAGTGGGGGTAATGCAGATGGGGCTTAACGGAAGTTTGTTAGATCCAAATGAAACTGGCGACAACAAGATTCCTACAGGATACGAAAGCCGTATTGTACCCGATATTAGGGCTGGTATACATTATTCGAACGAAAAATTCTTTATTGGTTTCTCTGCCAATAACCTGCTTACACAATACCTTCCTGTTTTTAGGGATAATAATCTCCTAAATATTACTTCTAAGCCGCATTTTTATTTAACGGCAGGAATGGTATTTCCAGTCAACAATGATTTTATGTTCAAACCTACTTTTCTGATCAAAGACGATTTGAACGGGCCAACCTCACTGGATCTTAATGCCTTTTTAATGATCAAAGAAAAACTTTGGTTAGGTGCTGCGTATAGAACCTCTGTAAAATTTTATCCTAAGCCAGCATTACAAAGCGATTTAAGGGCAAGGAGTGCCATCGGATTGATTACCGAGTTCTTTGTACGTGAAAACCTTCGGATTGGCTATGGCTACGATTATAGTTTAAATAAATTCGGTAGCTATGATTACGGCTCACACGAAATATCTATTGGTTATTATCTGCAAACTGCAAAAAGCAGAAGGCCAAAATGTTACTTCTAATAATCGGGTGCCTTCCGCCAGTACTTTCTTTTTTATTTGTTTTCTTTTTTACTGATTGTCGATTACTTCTGCATATGGGCTGCACGCACTTGGTTTTTTGTAGAAAAAATGAACGAAATGAATGTTGTAAAAACGTTTCGCCTTATTCGTATATCTTTTTTAAAAGTTGTTAGCCTCTGTTATGTCTACTATTCTGTTGTTTAATCGAACTAAACCGATATTTTTTCCCGGGTAAATCAGTTTTCGCTTCAAAATAATAAGAAATCCTAATTAAAAAGGCGTTTAAACATCATAATTGTCTTAATAATCTACTTTATTTTTATATTCCGTTAAAAATAGCTATAATTAAGGGTCTTAAGTCTATCCCTATTTGTGTATGCTCGAATCCCGCAAGGTATTTTTAGTAAACGCTGTATTAAATTATTTCAGCAGTTTATGCCCTATAACCTCTGGATTTATCCAGGAAATAGAAAAAAATGTAGATACTCTTCTGATCAAGAAAAATAAATACATTTTATCTCCCATTGATAATAATGATTATGTTTTTTTTGTGGTATCAGGCCTGGTAAGAGGTTTTATTAAAGATGGTAATAAAGAGATTACCACTTGGATAAGTTTAGGTAGCGAATTTATTGGAGCGATTCAACATCCCGATGAAAACATCCAACCCTCAATTGAATATTTGCAGGCATTGGAAAATTCTGAATTGGTTGCCATTCCACACTTATTGATTGATAAGCTTTACGCCAGTTATCAGGAAACGAATGTTATTGGCAGAAAGATTTTAGCGCTCCAGTATCATGCCGCCTCAGAGCGGGCCATAATTGCTCGAATTCCTTCCGCAGAAAGGCGTTATGAAAAATTCTTGGAATTAAACTCTTTTGATATATCTAGAGTGCCATTAAGGTGTATAGCCAGTTATTTAGGTATGCGTTTGGAAACACTTAGCCGCATACGCAGTAAGTTGGTAAAGGAGCTGGTATAATTTTAAAACACTTATTCCCACCTAATTTCCATCGGTATATTTTAATATTGATAATACTCAATTTAAACGCTATGTTTACATAACATTATACACATTTTACAAATTGATGTACAACCTTAAATTGCATATGCTAAACATCATATTTGTGATTAAATTTGGGTAAGTAAAAATTAAATCAACGGGACGATTTAGATTACACTCGTAAGCCTCTCTTTTAAGGGAGGCTTATTTTGTTCCAGCCTGTCGGTGCTTATATACCCAATTAAGCCTTCATTCAATATTGTTAATGTTTCTGATTAGTAGTATATTTATGCATGGAAGTAGTAGTTGGATTATTAATTATGTTACTTGGTATTCCCTGGAAAAAGATAGGAAAGTGGCTGGAATTTGAAAAGTAGTGGCATTTGGATATGAATGATACCCTCTGGAAAAGCATACAGCAGTTTGATTTCGATCATCCACCGGGCGAATATAACTTTTCGATCAGGTTGGCTAGTGAAAACCAATGGACAAAAGACTTTACCGAAAAAGCCATATTAGAATATAAAAAATTTATGTATCTGGCTGCCATTTCTGATGTAATGGTTTCCCCTTCCGCTATTGTCGATACGGTTTGGCATCAGCATCTCATTTTTACACAGTCTTATCAGGATTTTTGTTCGCTTGTTGGTAAGCAGATCCAACATGTGCCCTCTACACACCAAAAAAAGCAGGAAGAGCAGTTTAGGCTGGCAAAAGAACGGACGAAGCGCATTTACCATGAACATTTTGGAACACAGCCTAAAGCGATTTGGGAATATGATACCATGTTGGCCGGCTTGAAGCTCGAGCCAGCCAAAATTAAGACTGGTTTTTTTGTCTTGTACGGTGTACTGGTTTTCAACTTGCTTACGGTTCCTTTTTATTACTTGCTTAAACCTGTTTATATCCATATTGATAACCCTTATTTTATTTTAGGTTTTCTTGGGTTGGCGCTTCCCGCCTATGTAATACTCAGTTTGTATACCAAAAACAGATTTAAACAGATTGCACGCGATTTCGATCGGCAGTCCTTCGTTTACCACCTTAAACCATTTGAGCTGGTTTATCTGGAAAGACAGAAACTTGCCGAGGTAATAAACGGGGCCATAAGCGAACTTATTCATGCGGGTGTACTAAATGTAAATGCCCATCGCCGTATTTATATTTCAAAGGATGTAGATAATCTCTCCGGAGAGCAGCTTCAGGTTGTTTCGGTGTTAAAAGATAGGGGCGAAGTCTTCTATCCCGAACTGTTAGGGCAATTGCAGACAAGGGCGATTTTCAGGAACACCGCCAAAAGTATGGATGCATTTAAATGGCATTTTAGCCAGTCTAAACAGTTTGCACGACTGTTTTACTTAAATTTTACAGTTTTTGCAGCACTTATTATGTTTCCCCTCATTCGCTTAACTACAGGTGTTGTAAGGGATAAACCCATTTTTGAAATCGCACTTCTGACAGGATTTTTGGTGATTTTTATGGTTAAACACCTTTATGTGCTCAACCAACAGTTTTGTGCCCGTACCATCCCTGATTTGTATAAGTCGGCAATTTTGCCTGCAATAAAAGATGAACAGGATTGGCGATGGAGTTACTTTTTATATGGATCGGCTGTGTTAACTGCAACCCTTGTTCCATTGGTAAGTTACGAAAGGGGTAGAGGGGGAGATGGCGGCGGAGCCAGTTCTTGTGGTTCCTGTGGAAGTTCTTGCGGTAGCTGCGGTGGTTGTGGAGGCGACTAATAATTTTTGTTGCTTTAAATTAAAATCTTCATCAAATCTTAATCTTTCTGCCGTAATATTGTAAGCATAAGGGGTGAGAGCCTTATATCAACTTCTAGTTGAGAGCGTTAATTTAGATAGAGGATGTAGCCAGTGGCTACATCCTTTTTTTATTCCTGGCATGTGGTATGAAGAGGCTAAATGTTTGACTAGACAATTTCAAGATTTGTCTCTTCAAGTTCCTTCAATAACGCTGATACCTCGTTCCAGTGATTTATTCTTTGGTGATGATTTTTTTCTACATTGTGAAATGCAGTAAACATTAAGGCTTTTCCTTTGCAGAAATCAAGGTTTTTACAATGGTCGTCAATTAAATAATCGGTATCTATAATGCGCTTATCACCACAAAAGATGATATTCTTCCAGCCGATAAAAGGGAAATGCTCTGCAAGCCACTCGCGTTTTTCGAAGAGCGATAAGGGGAATTCCATAGCGGCTGAAACGATATAGATCTCGTAGTCTTCCATTAATTTTTTTACGGCTTCAACGGCACCTTCCATAACCGGAAGGTTCCTGAAAAAGCCTGTCCTATTACAGATTTTCATTACCATTGCCCTATCAGGGAAAAGTTCTTCTTCCGATTTGCCTTTTATATCATTGCGGGTAAGTGAAATGCCTGTTTCTGCCTGGTAGGTCTGAAGTATATGGTCTTCTATGTCAGCGAGAACGCCGTCCATATCAATGCCTATTGTTTTTCTCATGATTTGCTATATTTTGCAACAAAAATATTTAATATTGCAATATATTGCAAATTATAATCCAGATAAATTTATATATTTGCAATATGTTGCAGTAATATGGTAAAAGAAGAGCGCCTACAGATCATTATCAATACCCTGGAAAAAGACACCAAGGTGCGGTTGAACGAATTGAGCACATTGTTAAATGTATCAGAAGATACTGTACGCCGTGATATAAAGGAACTTGATATGCAAGGGCTGCTCAGGGCGGTTAGGGGTGGCGCAATTTCCCATTCACCCATTCCGCAGCATTACCGGGATAGAGAAAAGTATAATCAGCAGCACAAACAGGTTATTGCGAACAAAGCCTTAGCGTTTTTGAAAGATGGCCAGGTAGTATTTTTCGATGGCGGTACCTCGGTAGTAGCGCTGGCTGCCGCATTGCCTAAAGATTTAAAAATCACCATTATTACCAATAGCTTTCCCGTTGCCAATATTTTGGAAGACCACCCCAATGCCGAAGTGATATTTGCGGGCGGAAGATTGCATAAAACCGCATTTACCACCATGGGGCAAGAAACTATCGATACTTTTAGAAAGGTTAGGGCCGATGTTTGTATGCTTGGTATCTGTAGTTTGCACAATAGCATGGGGATTACTTCTATTATATATGAAGATGCCCAGCTGAACAACGTCATGATTAACCAAGCACAAAAAACCATTGCGCTATCCGCACTCGAGAAGATAAATACGGTGGAGCCTTACTATGTTTGCCCGGTTACCGATGTAGATATAATTATCACTGAAACAGATCCTGATAATACGATTCTGGAGCCGTATAAACATTTGGGGATTGAGGTAGTTTAGAAAGTGTGAAGCGATTATTCACAGGCAATGGCTCAATAGAAAATAATAATAGATGACGTTTTTATATACCGCACGTGGAACATACGATAAAAATTTTGATCAGGAGGGGATGTCTTGGGATAAATATATCGAATGGGCAAAGTTGCCCCATTTAACCGAGCTTGTTTCGCTTGACGGAATGCTAAATGAGGTTTTAGTTGAGCCAGATTACAACAATGGCGAGGACTGGGATTTTATCCATGTTGCAGAATTGTATCAGACTAACTTTTTTACAACAGTCGATTACGTTTTTAGACGGATGGTTCCTCGAAATAAATTTAATCTCTTGACTGTTGTTGTAGAGCCAGATCGGGCATGTAACGATATCTTGGTTGAAGGGTACGAATTTGTAGGTTATGAACTATTGGATCAGGAATTTGACATTAGCGCTTTAACCAATTGCGGAGGTTTCGATGAATCATTTCTGCCGTCAGATTTAAACGATAAAGGGCTTATTGGTGACTTTAAAAAAGCATATGAAATAAAGAAACTTCTATTGGAAAATAATCCTGAAGAGCATCATGCTGATACCAATGTGATTGCTGTTTGGCGACATAAAATAATTGGGAGATCAACCGAATAAATGAAAATACAGATCATAAGTGATCTACACCAGGAATTTGGTGTTTCTGAATTATCTTTCAGAAATGCTGATCTGGTCATTCTGGCAGGCGACATCAATTTAGGTACAAAAGGTATAGAATGGATTAAAGAAAATATTCCAGATAAACCTGTAATTTATGTTTTAGGCAACCACGAATATTATAAAGGAACATATCCCAACACGCTCAGTAAAATAATAGAAGCATCGAGAGGTTCTAATGTTAGTGTGCTGGAGAATGATCGTATTGAACTCGAAGGGATAAGGTTTCATGGGGCGACTTTATGGACTGATTTTTCGCTATTTGGAAATCCGGTAGAATATGGTATAATTTGTCAGGGTAAAATGAATGATTACCGGATGATTAGAAGGGATCCTTCAAAATTAAGGACAATAGACACTTATAAAATCCATCAGATTTCTAAAAAATGGCTGCAGAAAAGCCTTGAAGAGTCAAAGGAATATAAAAACATTGTTATTACCCATCATGCGCCAAGTATAAGGTCTGTACCAGAAGAGTATAGAGCGGATCCGGTTGCTTCGGCCTATGCATCAGATCTTGAAGATGTGATTAGGCAATACAAGCCTTCATATTGGATACATGGGCATGTTCATACTCCTGTAAGATATAATGTTGATGAAACTGAAGTTATTTGTAATCCACACGGATATATTAGCGAAAAGTATAACGGTTATGATAAAGAACTGATAATTGAAATTTAAAAGACCTTCCGTACTCGAAGATTTTTAATGCTATCGTATACAAATACCCTTTAAATAAGAAAAGAGACAATCTATCCAGACTTGTCTCTTTTTTCTAACCAAATATAAACCTGTTATGAGCCAGGCTTTGTCTTTAATCTTCTATCTAAACCGGGGTTTTTCAAGAAAATGATTTATCTTTTTTAGTGGTGATAAACATCGTTCCGTTTATTACTCTACAAATATAGTAAAAAATTTGATAGTGTAAAAAATACACTAAGAAAATTTTAAGTATTTTTTTTGTCATTTTTTATTTACCGACCCTTTTGTAGAAGATTTTGGTGTTTAAAACGACTGTGTTGCAAATATAGCAGAAAAATATGTTAACTAATTGTTAAATATTGTCAATTTATGGTACGATTTAGTCAAACGTTTGTTTAATTGCTGGTTAAAAGTTGATTTTTCGAAATTTATTGGTGATTTTTTAGTTTTTACGAGTGGTTAAGTGAATTTTTGATGTATAAATTGAATAAAATAAATTTTAGACATGGTTTTGAAATCAAATTTTATAGGTGAAAATTGTGTTTAAAACAAAAAGGCAACATTAAATGAATAATGTTGCCTTTTATATAGCTTTGAAAAGCGCTTAAAGCACTTTTTGTTTACAAACTTGCGTAATATTCTACAAATTTAGCTAGTGCAGAAGAATATCCCCACTCGTTATCGTACCAAGATACCACTTTAACGAAATTATCGTTTAATGAGATACCAGCTTTTGCATCAAAAATAGATGCGTGGTCATCACCGATAAAGTCAGAAGAAACAACTTCGTCTTCAGTATAAGCCAACACACCTTTTAATTCGCCTTCAGAAGCTGCTTTCATAGCCGCTTTAATTTGCTCATAAGTTGCTGGTTTTTCTAAACGTGCAGTTAAATCTACTACAGAAACATCAGCAACAGGAACACGGAAAGACATACCGGTTAATTTACCTTTTAATTCAGGTAAAACCATACCTACTGCTTTAGCAGCACCTGTAGAAGAAGGGATAATGTTAGAGAAACCACCACGGCCACCTCTCCAATCTTTGGCCGAAGGACCATCAACTGTTTTTTGAGTTGCAGTTACAGCATGGATTGTGCTCATTAAACCTTCAACAATTCCAAAGTTATCGTTTAAAACTTTAGCAATTGGTGCTAAACAGTTTGTAGTACAAGATGCATTAGAAACAATAGTTTGATCTGCAGTTAATTTATGGTGGTTAACGCCCATTACATAAGTAGGGATGTCGCCATCTTTAGCAGGAGCAGAGAAAACTACTTTTTTAGCACCTGCAGCGATGTGTTTTTCAGCATCAGCACGGGTTAAGAACAAACCTGTAGATTCGATTACTACCTCAACTCCTACAGCATCCCATTTTAAATCAGCTGGATTTCTTTCTGCGGTTACGCGGATTGTTTTACCATTAACCACTAAATTACCATCAACAACTTCAATAGTGCCATCAAATTTGCCATGTGTAGTATCATATTTTAACATGTAGGCCATATAATCTGGCTCGATCAAATCGTTAATCGCTACAATATCTAATCCTCTTTTTAATGCGGCTCTGAAAACCAGTCGGCCAATACGGCCAAAGCCGTTTATTCCAATTTTGCTCATTGTTCTGTTAATTAATGTAATGTTTTAATAAATTTTGTATTGGTTCTTTAATAATGCTTTTAATTTTTATGTCGTATCTGCCCGCTACCAACCTTAACCGGTCTTCGAGCTCGGCGCCTACTTTACCTACAATATGTATCTCCCGGTCGTTATATTTCTCTGCCATCGGCAAAACATAAGTTTCGATATATTTTTCAAATCCTCCATCAATCAGCTTACGGATATATTCGTGTTTACTGTTGTGGGTAAAGAAATCGAAAAATGAGGTTAAAAATATATTCGCCTGTGGCTTATTGTAAATACGTTCTAATATTTGAGGGCGGTCCAGATTGTAGGTTAGTGTGAATTTGGTTTCAATGTCTTTAGGCATTTTAAGGCTCAAGAATTCCCTTAGGAGTATTTTTCCAAAGTAATTTGAAGAACCTTCGTCGCCTAAGATATAACCTAATCCAAAGTTATTATTTACTGGCTTTTTTCCATCAAAGTAAGCGCAATGTGCGCCACTGCCCAACATGCCAACAATCCCGGGTTGATCATAACAAGCGGCTTTGGCGGCGCCAAATAAATCATTCTCCACAACAATTTTGCTGTATTTGAAAAATGATGCGAGGGTTTTGGCTAATTCCTCTTTTCTGTCTGCTGATGATGCTCCGGCCGCAAAGAAATAAATTTTCTTTATGTTTTCCGCATTGTTAACCAAGGCAACTTTTTTGTTTAAAATCTGTAAGATCGTTTTTGGATCAACAAAGCAAGGGTTTAAGCCGGTAGTATTGCAATGTGCCACTACCTGTCCATTTTGTGTTATTTTCCAAAATGCTGTTTTCGATCCGCTATAAACAACTGCTACCATATTATATTGAAAGTACCTCTGTCATTTCCATTAAATCGGGCTCGAGTTTAAAAGAATGAGCGGTTAAAGCCTCTCTTATGCTGGTTAATTTTATTTCGTTTCCTTTTAAGCCTACCATTTGCTCCGTTTGGCCTGCAATTAACGCATTTACTGCGGCAAAACCTAAACGACTGCCCAAAATTCTGTCGAAACTGCTTGGGCTGCCACCACGTTGAAGGTGGCCAAGTATAGTTACTTTGGTATCGTAATGATCAAAAGTTTCTTTTACCTTTTTTGCAATATCATAAGCGCCGCCTTGTTTATGGCCTTCGGCCACGATAACAATACTCGATGATTTTTTTGTAGCTGCGCCTAAGGCCAGTTTATTAATCAATTCGTTAACGCTGGTTTCCTTTTCAGGTAATAAAACAGCTTCGGCACCACTGGCAATCGAACTTCTTAGTGCAATACATCCCGAATCGCGACCCATTACTTCTATAAAGAACAAACGGTCGTGGGCATCGGCAGTATCCCTGATTTTATCGATCGCTTCAATTACAGTGTTAATGGCAGTATCGTAACCTAAAGTAAAATCAGATCCAACTAAGTCGTTATCAATTGTACCCGGTATACCGATTACCTTAACTCCAAAAGTTTCCGAAAAACGTTTAGCGCCAGTGAATGTTCCATCGCCACCGATTACCACTAGTCCATCAATACCGTTTTTCTTTAAGTTATTGTAGGCAATCTGTTGACCTTCGTCTGTTTTAAACTCTAAACAGCGCGCAGTTTTTAATATGGTTCCGCCCAAGTGTAAAATATTACTTACAGAACGGGCGTCCATTGGTTTTATGTTGTCGGTAATTAAACCCTGGTACCCTTGCATTACACCAAACATGTTAATGCCATGGTAAATTCCGGTACGTACAACAGCTCTGATTGCAGCATTCATTCCTGGGGCATCGCCTCCAGAAGTTAATACAGCTATATTTTTTATATTTGGCTCCATCTTTATAACACGAATATAGTGTGTATTTTTTACACTAAGTAATTTATTTTATTTTTTTTACTTAATATTGAAAGTCATACCTTTATCTGCTTAAAATAACTAAATTTTACTTTGGAACAAATTTTACCTCATTTAGATTCTGTATTCTCGATAGATTGCGTTTTGTTTGGATTTGATGGTAAGGAATTAAAAATCCTACTGATCGAAAGGAATGAAGAACCGTTTAAAGATTGGTGGGCATTGCCCGGTAACATTGTTGGCCCTGATGAAAGTTTAGATCAATCAGCCTCCCGCATTTTGTACGAACTTACCGGTTTGCGCGGTATTTATATGGAGCAGTATTATGCTTTTGGCGATCCGCACAGGCACCCGCAAGGAAGGGTAATTACTCTGGCTTATTATGCTTTGATCCGTTTGGGGGGAGATAAAGAACTACGCCCGATCAGTACTTATGCGAAACGCGCCAATTGGCTGCCGATTACCGATCTGCCTAAACTGGCTTTCGATCACCAGAAAATTTACGATAAAGGATTAGAAAAAATAAAACGCCGGATTAAACACCAGCCGATTGCTTTCGAACTCTTGCCAGAGAAATTTACCTTAACACAATTGCAGCATGTTTATGAGCTGGTTTTGGGTAAAAAACTCGATAAAAGGAACTTTAGAAAAAAGATTGTGAGTTTTGGTGTACTAAAAGAGCTTGACGAAAAACAGAAAGGTGTTTCTTATCGCGCGGCTACTTTGTACCGCTTTGATAAGCGTAAATATGCGAAGCTTTTTGGTAAGGAGATCTCGTTCTAGCGGAGCGGAGCGACTGATATAGATTTGAGATATTAGATTTGTGACCTGAGAGTGGAACGCAGAAAGACCAAAGTAGAAGGATAAAAGGCTAAAGAAATTACATCAGTTATAGAAAGCAAAAAACCGGTTTGATCTTCAAACCGGTTTTTTTAATGCTTGTATTATATTTTGTATTGATTCTGGACTCCAAACTTAGGACTGAAGACTACGGATTCTGAACTGGAAACTCCAAACTGAGAACTCCCAGCTCCGAACTAAGCTTTAGGAGCTAACTCCAGGTGATAATGTACCAGATCATCTATAGGTGAGCGGATAATTTTGCCCACGCCCATTTCGTAACGGTCGGCTACAATACTTAAAATATCGCGGAAACTATAACCTACAGAACCCACACAGTTTAATTTGTGGTCTTTGTAGTTAGGATAGTGGATTACCAGTGCTTCGAAAAATGCAGTAAAAGCATAATCAATGGTAGCAAAAGCATAATCTTCGTAGTTATCTTTAAAATCGTATAAGAATTTACTAAAGCTTGCGCAGAAACGGTTTGGCAGTGGCTTATTATAAATGTTATCGAAAATATCTTCGTTGGTTAAAGCGTAGTTGTCGTAAAAAGCTTCACGTAGTCCTTTCGGCATGTAACCTTTCATGTAATCGCTTAAAATGCGTTTACCGATGTACGAACCGCTACCTTCATCACCCAAGAAATAACCTAATGAATCGATGTTCATGGTAATTTCAGATCCATCATAAAGGCATGAATTTGTACCCGTGCCTAAAATAGCAGCAAATCCTGGCTCGTTTCCAAGGAGTGCTCTAGATGAAGCAAGTAAATCATGGCCTACAAAAATGGTTGCATTGGTGAAGATCTGTTGCATGGCATCGGCCACAATCTTAACATTTGCAGGTGTAGAACAGCCGGCACCGTAGTAATAAACTGCTGTTAATTTCTCTCTTTCCAAGTGGTCTGGAAGAGTCTCATTCAAAGACTTTACAATGTACTCTCCTTTAGAAAAATATGGATTGTAACCTTCGGTGTTAAAGTAAATTTTTCTGCCGGCCTCGTTAATCAAACACCAATTTGTTTTGGTAGATCCGCCGTCTGCAATTACTATCATTTTATTTATTTTTGGTTTTAGCACGATAAAAGTATAAAAAGTCTTATATTTTGTATCCTTTTTTTTAATAATTTTTTAACAATTTGTTGTTATCGAAAATTAAGTGTGTAAAAAATACACTATATAGGGCGTTTAATCGCCGAAAAACCTTAAAATTATACCAGAAAGGGCATTGGTCTTTTTTTTTAACATCAATAATATTTTACAACCAGATAGCGAAATGAACAACAGATTTTTAGATTTCAGGAGTGATACGGTAACCAAACCTACTGCCGGAATGTTAGATGCCATGATGAATGCAAAAGTGGGCGACGACGTTTTTGGTGAAGATGAAACGGTGCATGCGTTGGAGACAAAACTGGCTTCGACCTTTAATATGGAAGCCGGATTATTTTGTCCATCAGGAACGATGACCAACCAGATTGCGATCAAGTGTTTTACCCAGCCCATGGATGAGGTGATCTGCGATCAGACCGCACATGTTTACCGCTACGAAATCGGAGGTATTGCCTATCACTCGGGTGCATCGGTAAGATTGTTGCATGGCGAACGTGGAATTTTGACGCCAGAGCTAATTGAACCCGAAATCAATGAAGATAATATCCATTATCCCAATTCAAGTTTGGTTGTTTTAGAAAATACAGTAAATAAAGGTGGAGGAAGCTGTTATACCTTATCGCAGATTGCCCCGATCCATCACCTCTGTAATATAAAAGGATTGAAACTGCATTTAGACGGTGCGCGTATTTTTAACGCACTTGTGGCTACAGGCGATGAGGCAGGCGAGTACGGAAAATATTTTGATGGGATTTCGGTCTGCCTATCTAAAGGACTTGGTGCGCCAGTTGGCTCTGTGCTATTGGGCAGCAAACAGATGATCCATAAAGCCCGAAAAGTTAGGAAAGCTTTCGGTGGAGGCATGCGCCAGGCAGGTTTTTTGGCTGCTGCTGGCATTTATGCACTCGATCATCACGTAACACGCTTAAAAGACGATCATGCCCATGCGCAGGCTTTGGCAAATGCTTTAGCCACTGCAAAATATGTGAAATCGGTAATGCCTGTAGAAACCAATATTGTTATTTTCGAGGTGGAAAAGGGATCGGCAGAAAAAATTGTACACCAATTGAAAGAAAAAGGACTGCATTGCAATACCACCAGTACAAGTACGATCCGTTTGGTAACACACCTGGATCTGAGTGCTGAAATGATCGATCAGGCTATCGAAATAATATTACATTTGTAGGTATAGTCGGGAGTCCGGAGACGGAAGTCCGAAATTTTTAGCCAATAGTTAAATAGTTAATGGTCAATAGTCCGGTTTAATAAGATTATAAGTCTAGCCAAATGTCTAACCACTCCAAACTCATAAGCCCAATCTCCAAACTTTTAATCGCTAACCGTGGCGAAATCGCCTTGCGTATTATGCGCTCTGCGAAGGAAATGGGCATCAAAACAGTTGCAGTTTTTTCAGAAGCAGATCGTAATGCACTGCATGTACGTTATGCCGATGAAGCGGTTTGTATCGGGCCAGCCCCGTCTAATCAAAGTTACCTGGTGGGTGAGAAGATTATCGAGGCCTGTAAATTAACTGGTGCAGAGGCCATTCACCCAGGCTATGGTTTTTTGTCTGAAAATGCAGGTTTTGCACAAAAAGTTGCCGATGCCGGACTTATCCTGGTTGGTCCTTCACCGCAGGCCATGGAAACCATGGGTAACAAACTATCTGCAAAGGCAGCCGCTTTAAAATACAACATCCCGATGGTGCCGGGAACGGAAGAAGCCATACAAGATGTAAACGAAGCAAAACAACGCGCTATCGAAGTTGGCTTTCCGATTTTAATCAAAGCAGCTGCAGGAGGTGGAGGTAAGGGGATGCGTATTGTAGAGCGGGCTGAAGATTTTGAAGAACAGATGCAGCTTGCCGTAAGCGAAGCTACCTCAGCCTTTGGCGACGGAGCCGTTTTTATTGAACGATATGTTACTTCGCCAAGGCACATCGAAATACAGGTTTTGGGCGATAGCCATGGTAATATTGTTCATCTTTTTGAACGGGAATGCTCTGTACAACGCCGTCACCAAAAAGTAGTAGAAGAAGCACCCTCATCGGTTTTAACTGAAGAAATCAGGCAGCAGATGGGTAAGTGTGCGGTAGATGTAGCGCGTTCGGTTAATTATACCGGCGCAGGTACCGTTGAGTTTATTTTGGATGAGAACCTCGATTTCTTTTTCCTGGAAATGAATACCCGCCTACAGGTAGAACATCCGGTAACTGAATTAATTACAGGTATAGATCTGGTAAAAGAACAGCTAAAAATTGCCTCTGGCGAAAAGCTGAGCTTTAGCCAGGAGGACTTAAAAATCAATGGTCATGCAATAGAACTTCGCGTTTATGCTGAAGACCCGGCAAATAACTTCTTGCCTGATATTGGTGTGTTGCAAACCTATAATACACCCAAGGGCAATGGGGTGAGGGTTGATGATGGCTTTGAGCAGGGCATGGAGATCCCGATTTATTATGATCCGATGATAGCGAAACTGATCACTTATGGTAAAGATAGGGAAGAGGCTATTGAGCGAATGGTGAGGGCAATTGAAGAATATGATATTACGGGGATAGAAACTACTTTAGGTTTTGGTAAATTTGTGATGCAGCACGAGGCTTTTAAAACAGGTAATTTCGATACGCATTTTGTAGGTAAATACTTTAAACCAGAAAACTTAAAGGTACAGGATGAAACAGAAGCACTTATTGCGGCAGTAATTGCTGCAAAACTGTTTGATAAAGAGGAGGTGAAGTTGGGCGGTGTAACAGTTAAAAATAGCTCTGATTGGAGAAAAAATAGATTGAAATATTAATATACTTTTAATGAGATCGTCATGCTGAACTTGTTTCAGTATCTTTCTTGCTAATAAATTATAAAATCCGTTATTGCGATAATCGTCATTTCGAGTTTAATTCATCGTTTAATAGTTAATTGTTTTTTCCCCATTAGCACAAGCCGGCCTCGGCTCGCCGCCGCCGATGGGCTCTTTCTTTTTGATGTCAAAAAGACCAGCACAGCTAGCTTGAATGCCGTTGAAAACATAAAGATCCATGAAAAAACAAAAAACACCGGCTGAAAATTTTTCTTTCGAAGCGAGTAGGTTGGCTTGGGCAGTGCAGCCCGAAAAATTTGTTAGGCCGGATTTAAGTAGAACGAGGATATGCTGCTATGGCTTAGTTGGGCGGAAAAGCATAAAGCGAAAAATAGGTTAAGTTTTAACCTGATATTTTAATAAATAAAAAAATGTTCACAGGAATTATAGAAACACTTGGCGAAGTTACTGCCATTAAAAACGACCATACCAATATCCACTTTACCATCTCTTCTGCAATTAGCCATGAGCTGAAAATCGACCAGAGTGTAGCCCACAACGGCGTATGTTTGACGGTGGTGGCTTTAAATGATGGAACACATACGGTTACCGCTATAGATGAAACACTAAACAAAACCAATCTCGATGCTTTAAAAGTAGGCAGTAAAGTTAACCTTGAGCGCTGCATGCAGATGAATGCCCGTTTAGATGGTCATATTGTGCAGGGCCATGTAGACCAGACTGCTGTTTGCGTGAAACGTGAAGCGCTGGACGGTAGCTGGGAGTACCGCTTTAAATATGATGCTTCAGCCGGAAATGTAACCGTAGAAAAGGGCTCAGCCTGTGTAAACGGCATTAGCCTAACCGTTGTAAATTCTGAACCAGACGAGTTTTCGGTATTTATCATTCCTTATACTTTCGAACATACCAATTTACAGGAAGTTGAAGTTGGCGATACCGTAAATTTAGAATTCGATATTATTGGTAAATATGTTGCCCGGTTAATGAATCGATAAGCTATATTCTTTTAATATTAGTTTGTAGTTGTAAGTATTTGATAAATAGTGTTTTGTTAATTATTGTCGTTGTGCTAACGCTTAATTTTTCATAACAGTACAGGATGGTTGGTTAAATAATATTTCTGATTATCGTACAGTTAAGACTAAAAAATTAACGCTAACCAATATGAACAAGAATTTCCGTACCTCAGGCACAATAACTACCCTTACCTTATTGTTTTTATTTACAACTAATGTTTTAGCACAGAAAATCTCGGTAAAAGATTTAACCGTTGAGCATTTAGTAAATCCTTTTAGTATTGATAATCCAAAACCCAGATTTAGCTGGAAAATTATTTCGGATCTAAAAAATACCAAACAGCGCAATTACGAAATCAGACTGGGTACAACAGCAAATATTGATAAAGTTTTATGGAAGGCTGCGGTAAAAGATGATCAATCTGTATTGATTGCCTACGACGGCCCCGGGCTATTCTCAAAAACTAGATACTACTGGCAGGTTAGGGTAAAAGATAACCACGGAAATACATCTGCATGGTCGCCGGTTCAGTTTTTTCAAACAGGTTTAAAACCTGAGGATTGGACTGCAAAATGGATTTCTGTAGCAGGAAAAGATACTTCCCTGGCCAGTCCACTTTTCAGAAAAGAATTTAACCTGAAAAAAGAAGTGAAATCTGCCATGGCTTACATTACTGCTAAGGGTTTGTATGAGGCCAATATTAATGGCGGGCGCGTTAGCGATGCTTATTTTATGCCAGGGTGGACAAGTTATAAAGATCATATTCAATATCAGGTTTATGATGTTAAGCAATCGCTAAAGAAAGGAGCCAACGTAATTGGCGTTTCACTGGGCGATGGCTGGTACAAGGGACGTATTGGGTTTAGTAATCAAAAACAATTTTATGGTGATACCAGGGCTTTATTGCTGCAACTGGAAGTGGAATATACAGATGGAACCACAGAAACCATTATAAGCGATAATAGCTGGAAAACAGGCTATGGACCAATACTTGCCTCCAATATTTATGACGGAGAAACTTACGATGCCCGTTTAGAGCCCCAAGGTTGGAATAATATTGGCTTTAAAGAAAACACTTCCTGGAAACCTGTGCAGGAGCTTGCCAAGGGTCCGGAAAAGCTGGTTGGGATGAGCGGACCGCAGGTAAGCAAACACGAAACGTTTAAAGCCTTAAAAATATTTAAAACCCCAAAAGGTGAAACCGTGGTTGATTTTGGGCAGAACTTAGTGGGCTGGGTAATGTTAAAAGCCAAAGGTGCTGCAGGTACCAAAATTACCATTAGCCATGCTGAGGTATTAACCAAAGAAGGAAATTTTTATACCACTAACCTCAGGTCGGCCAAGCAACAGAACAATTATATTTTAAAAGGCGGAACTGAACAGGTATTCGAACCTCATTTTTCTTTTCAGGGGTTTAGGTACGTCAAAATAGATGGATACCCTGGCGAACTGAAACTGGAAAACCTTAGCGCTGTAGCTATTTATTCGGATATGAAAACCAGCGGAAAATTCACAACTTCAAATCCTTTGCTCAATCAATTGCAGCATAACATTTCATGGGGGCAGAAAGGAAATTTTGTTGACGTGCCGACAGATTGTCCGCAAAGAGACGAACGTTTAGGCTGGACGGGTGATGCACAGGCGTTTGCCACAACAGCTGCATATAACATGGATGTATCGGGCTTTTTTACCAAATGGCTAAAAGATGTTTCTGCAGATCAGCTTCCTAACGGCAGCGTTCCTTTTGTTGTTCCAAATGTGCTGAACCAAAATGACGCAGGTTCTGCTGGTTGGGCCGATGTCGCCACTATTATCCCCTGGGATATGTATGTTTCGTATGGAGATAAAGGCATATTGGAAACGCAGTATGGCAGTATGAAAAAGTGGGTTGATTATATTTCTTCAGTGGCAAAGAACAATCTTTGGAACACTGGTTTCCACTTTGGAGATTGGTTGTTTTACCGTCCTAATGATGATAATGATGGCCGTGCCGCGGTAACAGATAAGTATATGATTGCCCAAACATTTTATGCGCATTCTACACAGTTGCTTATAAATGCAGCAAAGGTATTGGGCAAAACAGAGGATGTAACCAAATATACTGCACTATTGGAGCAGATTAAAGCGGCTTATATCAAAGAAAATATGACGCCGAATGGAAAGCTGATCTCTAACACCCAAACGGCATATGTTTTGGCCTTACAGTTTGATATGCTGCCTGAAAACCTACGTGCACAGGCTGCACAAAGATTGGTAGATAATGTAAAAGATTACGGAAACCACCTGACGACAGGTTTTTTGGGCACGCCATACCTTTGCCACGTGTTAAGCCGTTTTGGACACGAAGATGTAGCTTACGATCTGTTACTTCAAGAAAGTTACCCTTCGTGGTTATATCCGGTTAAAATGGGGGCAACCACCATCTGGGAGCGTTGGGACGGTATTAAACAAGATGGATCTTTCCAAACGGCTGATATGAATTCTTTTAACCATTATGCCTACGGAGCTATTGGCGATTGGATGTATAAAAATATTGCCGGCATTAATCCGGTATCAGCACAACCAGGTTACAAAACCATTTTAATTGCACCGAGACCAGGAGGAAAATTAACCAGCGCATCAGCAGAGCTGGAAACGGTGTATGGTACTGTTAAATCATCATGGACAATTGCAGATGGTATTTTTAAGCTCGATGTAACCGTTCCTGCCAATGCAACCGCTACAGTGGTATTGCCGAAAACCGATAAAAAAGAAGAAATAGGCTCAGGTAGCTATCATTTTGAATATAAATATTAATCGCTTATAATTGCAGCTTCGTTAAAAGAGATTGTGTCACTATTTTAAATTTTCGAAGGGTCGTCATTCCCAACTTGATTGGGAATCTTAATGCAATTAGCTTTAAGATTCCCGCCTGCGCGGGAATGACGGTTTAGTCGAATATGATAAAGTCTCTATTAGATGCAGTAAAATAAATGTACAGTAAAGAAGAAGCAGCCCGCCTGCGCCAACAGTTTTGGATTAGTTTCGGGCAATATATGAAACCCGTTCCATCAGCAAGCGGTTCTACCGTAAACTGGACGAACTACAAAACGGGGGTGAAAAACATCTTCTTTAAAATGGATGTTGATGGTAAAAAAGCCTTTATCAGCATTCAGCTGTCGCATCCAGATCCCGATATCAGGCATCTCATTTTCGAACAGTTTGAAGAGTTTAAGCTCCTGTTTACCAATACCGTAAATGAAGAATGGAAATGGATTAAAGATGCTACAGATGATTTCGGTAAAACGGTATCACAGATTTCGATCAGCATTACAGGAGTGAGCATTTTTAATCAACAGCACTGGCCTACGTTAATTTCCTTTTTTAAACCCAGAATAATTGCCTTAGATGAATTTTGGGATAATGTAAAACCTGTTTTCGAAGACCTGGTTTAATCAGTAAGGTTTAGCTGCGCAATTCTATCCTTAGAAAATTTAATTTCTTCTTTATCATCAGTTATGCTGGGCTTGCTTTTTAAATAAAGGTTATAATATTTAAGTGCATTTTTTTCCTGCTTTAAACGGGTATCGTAAAATACGGCCAAACGATAATACAAAGTTGATGTTGCTTTAAATTGCAGACCTTTTTTATAGGCTGCACCTGCAAAAGCCAGTTGATCGTTTTCTTCATAAACCAACCCCAATAAAGAATAATAACTGGAAGTATTGGGCGAAATGGCCTCATCGATGGTTTTTCTGGTATATATAGCCGCCTGCGGATAATTTTTTAAAGCGCGGTAACTGAGTGATGTATAGTATAGTGTAGCCTCATTTTGCATCGCTGCTACTTCCAATTGTTTAAAAAGATCGATTGCTTTCTGATACTTCCTGGTATAATAATAAGCTTTTGCAACATCTTTTATCACACCTGCATCGGCACCATCTTTCAACAGTTTCTCTCCCGATGCAATCACTTCGTTGTACTTTTTAAGCTGGTTGGCAATAGGAAGTTTAGCCCTTTGCAATACCAGGTTATCACTATCTCCCTTAATGGCAATATTAAGTACATCATAAGCTTTTTCATATTGCTGATAAGCAGCATGCACTTCAGCGAGATCAGTAGCAACATCGCCCTCTAGCGGATTGATCAGATTAGCCTTTAAGAGGTAAATGAGTTTAAGTGAATCATCCTTTGGAGAACTGTACAAATTGGCCAGCAGTTTGTACACATTAAAATTATTGCTGTCTATTTTTACAATTTCGCTGTAATAAAGCTTAGCCTTTTCGGTATTACCTCTTTTGGTATTGATACTGCCTAGACTGAAGAGAATAGGCAGGCTTTGTGGCTGCAGCTTATAAGCTTTGCCATAAAATTTTTCTGCTTCAACATTGTTGCCTGCCATTAAAAAACAATAACCAATCTGGCTGAGGCTTTTAAAGTCGTTCACTTCTTCTCCATAAACACCTTTGAGGTATTGAGCAGCATCGCCATAACGCTGGGTCTGATAAAAATCGAAAAGTTTCTCCTTGTCAACAGCACTTGTATTTTGCGTATAACCAGCTAAACTTAAGCTAAATAACGCCAATAATGTAAGAAGCTTTTTCATTTGTATTAAAATTTGCTTTTTAGTGGCAATGAAGCTATCATGATTTATCTGCTACATTTTTTTACGATTTGAAATCATGATGGTTTCAATGTTAATAATTTAAACTAATTTATTAGTTGTTTTCGGTATTTCCAAATCTGTTTTGTTAAAAGATTGGCGAAATAAAACAAAACCAGCGCTAAGGGGTTTATAAGGAATAGTTGAACTAAAAAATAAGAACCTATGAATACTTTAAAGAAGTTTGAATTAATGGAAAAGATTGTGCGTGAATTGGAAGACTTACAAAATTCTCAGCAGGCACTTATTCAGAAAATTGGTAAAATTGAAGTAGATAATATCGAATTGGGCGATAACCGCCTGGAAAAAGATTTACCGGATATTCATCAAAATTTAGCTGATAACTTAGATACTATCTCAGGAATTTTAGATTACTTTGCAGGTAAAACACAAAACTTTGGTGATAAAAACAATGTTGATGCTTTAAAAGAACAAGAAGCCATTAACAACGCCACCAGCTAAAATTAATCGCATATGAAATTTTTATCTTTAACCGTTGCCTTTTTGCTTGTTGGCTTATTTGCCAGCGCACAGGTACTGCCATCTTTCCAGCTGGGCATTAAAGCTGGTGCGAATTTTTCGAAATTCGATAGTGAAAACACTTTTAACAGTAACAACCGCGCTGGTTTTTACGGTGGCCTTTGGGCCAGAGTAGGTGCGGCGGGCATTTACTTCCAACCGGAGCTATATGTTTCGGGAAAGAAAGCAGATTTGGTAAGTGAGTCAACGGGTGAGGTAAATAAAGTACGTTTTACAAGTTTAGATGTACCTTTGTTGATTGGTACCAAAATTGGTGCTGTTGGTATCGGGGTCCGCTTAAATACAGGACCAATGTTTTCGTTGATATTAGATGAAAATCAGAGTTTCGGTCAGGCTGCAGGAAGCGTTTTCAGAGCCGACTTTAAAAATCAAGCCTTGGCCTGGCAGTTTGGAGCAGGTTTAGACCTTAAAAAATTAAGCTTCGATGCACGTTACGAACTTGGTCTATCAAAAATCAATAAAGCAGGTTATCCTGGTACTAAGTTAAACTTATTTACAGTTGGCTTAGGTTATCGGATTTTTTAATCGAAAATTATATTTAAAGAGGTGTTCATTTAACGATGAGCACCTCTTTTTATTTGAGCTGTATTAAAAAGCAAAAGAGGTAATATTATATTTCAAACAATACAGTAAGCAGCCGAACTTGAAGCTTTTAAGTGTAATGAAGTTTAAGTTTGTAAAATGTTGACCAGTCTTTTTATGTATAATTATTTTAACTAGGACATTCCATACAGATCATTCCTTTTTAAGGTGCTTTTGCTGCAATTTTTTATGCATCAAAATCGGCTAATTATTAGATCTTGGAGCGCTGGGGCCGAAGTAGTAGTTATTTCTTCTTTTCCCATAGTTTCCTAAAGGATAATAGGTTAAATAAAAGTTCGAACAATAATTCCATTCTACTAATATAAGTAAAATATTTGATGATGGGGCGTCTTTAAATTTACACTGGACACAGCAAACATCAATATGCTGTGAGCCTAAAGGCCTGCTAATCCTCTTTTTCTGGTTCAACTTCTGTTAACTCATAAGCAAACGATCCGTTTTTTGGTATAATGGGTGTAGCCCGACCGACACTTAATGCTTTAATAAAAGACGCGCCAAAATAAAATATCAACGAAGAGTAGAATACGAAAAGCATAATTACAATAATCGAACCTGCTGATCCATAGATGTTGCTGATGTTACTCAATGGCAATAAAATCCTTAAAATATACTTTCCTGCTGTAAACAGGCATCCGGTTAACAGGCCTCCAGAAATTGCTGCGCGCCATGTAGGACGCCCGTTTGTTAAATACCTGAAAAGTATGGTAAACCAGGTGGTTACGATGATCACAAAAACCAATTGGTTGATGATCGAAGTTAAGACCAATCCGAAAGATGGAGCACCGTTTTTTAGATAGGCACCAATATAAGCCTGCACACTGTCGGCCAGTAAGCCTATAAAAAATAATATGCCGGCAAATAAGATAATCGTAACGGATATAGCCCTCGATTTAAGGGTATTAACAATCCCTTTTTTATCTTTTTGGCCAATGTTCCAAATCTGCTCCAAAGAGTTTTTAATCACATTAAATAAGGTGGTAGCTACAAAAAGGAAAAATATAAAACTAAACAAAGTAACATACCAGGCCTGATTGATACCACGGATGTTTCTTAATGTAGTTCTGATCTGTAAAATACTCTCATTGTCGAGGATACTGGCCAGGCGTTCGAAAAGGTGTGTAGCCAATAAACGTCTATCGGTAAACATACCGAAAAGCCTGATGAGGATAATTAATATTGGTGGTAAGGCAAAATTAGTGAAAAAAGCAGTAGCGCCGGCCAGGCGTAAGGGATCATTCTGCTGAAATAAATTAAATGCTTTTCTTACGGTTGAGAAAAAAAACTTCAGATCTTCTGTTATCGATGGCATCACTCCTGCGTTAAACTCAAAAGGCCGAAAATAGTAAAAATACTTTATTCAGCCTTTTTCATGCATGTAAAGATTCTAGTTTGTTTTGGTGAAAACCAGTAAGGTTTTATCGCCATCCAGCAGATGCAGCTTATTATCAGTTATTTTAGCACCATTAACCTGATTAAGGGCATGTAAGTAAGCGCGTTCGGCTGCATCAGTTTCCTGACAGAACATTTTTGTGCCAAAAACATTTTTAACGGTTATTTTATTATCTGCAATTTCTCCCTGGCCGCCGTAATTGTTACAAAACGATTTTCCACTGACTTTTAGACTGTCTGCAAAGTTTAGGGTTGCTTTTGCTGTGCTTGGTAATGTTAAGCCGGGTAGTTCAGTTAACTCCCATTTGGTATTGTTAAAGCTTGCCGGATCTAATTTTTCTTTGCAAGAACTCAATAACAAGATCAGTATTCCGCAGTAGATAAGGTGTTTCATAAGGTAAGGTTTAAATGATTTTCCTTTTAACATCAAAAACTAAACCACAAAAGGTGAAATCAGCTTTTGATTAAGCTAAACTGATTTTTCAGCCTTCATCCAATGGTGTTTTATGCCATGGTAATCGAATATGTTAATCCGTTTTAAACCCACTTTTTCCAACACATGGATAGATCCCAAATTACCAACATCCGCTATGCCAATAATTTCATGCAGATTTAGTTCATTAAAACCATAGTCTCGTGCCGCTATTGCGGTTTCAGTTGCGAAGCCCTTTCCCCAAAACCGTTTACTAAACCGATACCCAAGATCGTAATAGTTAATATGGTTATTGGTAGATTCTTTAATTAGTTTTAAGCCCGACCAGCCCACGAAATTACCTGTTGCTTTTTCGATAACAGCCCATCTGCCAATACTGTTCTCAATATATTGTTTTCTGATAAACTCGATTTCTGCGATACTTTGTTCGATTGATTTTACTGGCTTATTGCCCAGGTAAAGGTGCACTTCAGGATCACCATCCATTTCAAACATGCCCTCAGCATCTGTAGGTAGCAATTCGCGTAAAATCAAACGTTCGGTTACGGCAAAAATCTTCATTTATAATCTTTTGTTCAAAATTAAGATAATTTCTAAACCTTATCTAAGACTGTCTTCGTAAACGGGTCTGTACATACTTGGTACCTTATTCCCTGTTGAACGCAGGTATACAATCATTTCGCCCCGGTGGTGATAAATATGGTTCATTAAAAAGCCCCGTATTACCTGAATCCTTGGCATGGGCTGGAGAACCGTTTTACCTCCAGCAGTCATTTTCCAATCTTCGAACATGCTTTTGTCGGTGGCCGATTCGATACTTTCTTTGGCCCTATTAAAGGCCCGTTCAAATTTGCCTGTAATGTTTTCGATATCGCTGATATCTACCTCGTCACGCTTATAGGTATCCATGTTAAATTCGTTACCATGAAAAGTTCCTGGATACCAATCGTAGATTTCAGCAATATGCGATGCCAATTGGGCCGTAGTCCAGGAGTACGCTGAGGGTATAAAATCCAAAGCGCTGTTCGGTATTGCGTTTAAAAGTTTGCGGGTGTTTTCTGCTTCATGAAGAAATTCACCCAAAAGTGATTTAACCAGCATGATTTTGTCATTTCTAATTACTGAGAAACAAGATGGTACTTAATAAATCACCTTAAGTATCTTTTGGTTTTAAAAAACTGCCATCAATGATTAAAAGTTTCACGCTTTCCTGTGATACTGACCGGTGTGAACTTAAATCGTCAGAAACTACATACGTCATCCCCGTGCTTAGTGCGAATGTTGCTCCATCCTCCATTTCACTTACAAAGCTACCTGCCAAACAATGTACAATGTGGCCTTTCTGGCACCAATGATCGGCAAGGTAGCCCGCAGAGTAGGTTACAATCCTCATCCTTAAGCCATCCAGGTTTAAGGTTTGCCAGGTTGCTGTGCCTGTTTCGCCAGGGTATTCTACTTTTTCTATCTGGCTCCAATCTATATTGGTAAAGGGAATGTTGTACATGGTTGTTTAAAGATTAAATAGGTTTGGTTAATTTAAGTGCGAGCCAAATGCCTAAAGCTGTAAAAATAACGGCTATCGAACCAGCATAAATTTCGAATGCATGGTTGATGATAATGAAACGAAGTTCAAGCCACTTTAGCAAAAATAGTAGTGCAGCAAGGAAAACCCCATATAAGATTACGCTTTTATTTTTAGCGAGAAAATTTGGTGTGTTTGCCATTGGTTACCTGTTAATCAAAAATAAGGAATTTAGTCTGAAGTAGTCAAATTCTGCCATCAAATCATAAAAAGTAAGGAGTTTGAATCCGAAGAAGAAGCAAATGCCAGCCGCTGTGGTCTTTATAATTAATAGATAGCTGAATATCAGCATAAAACACAATCTGCTGCGCTTTTTAAGCAGATGCGGTAATTTTCTGGTGACTTTGATAAAATAAGCGCAATAAAGATTATAAATTAGCAAAAAATAAATAACTATACCTATGAAAATTACGCTTTATGCACTCTTACTTTCCGTTGTTTTATTTGGCTGCGGTAAATCTGAAAAAGCCTACAAGGCAAGACCATTTGCTGCCAGTGACGATTTTAATGTTTTTCCGAAATCGAAGAAAAATGTACTTACTATCATAAAAACAGATTCTGGTGCTGTGGCAGCAGCCGATCGCTTTGCCATTCAATATAAAGATACCACTATTATTGTTGATGCCCCGAATGCTGCTGCGCAGAAATTTGTCGTTGCATCATTCATCAATACACAAAAAACAGCTGTACTAGTACAGGTTGCTAATGAAACAGGGAAAATGGCTCCTTTTTATATCATTTCTGTTAATGATGGTAAAACCGAAGTGGTGAGCTTGAATAAACCATCTAAAGGTGCTGAAGATAAAAAATATACCAACGGTTTAGAAGAATTAACACGCAGTAATATTTTGGTTAATAACGATTTTTTTATCACAACAATAAATTCAAGGGTTTATCCTATTAAGAGACAAAACCCTGACGAACGTATCCAGGGGAAATTTTTTATGTATTCTAGCGATAAAACCACACTAGCCTTTTTAACTGCCAATTCTTTGTACCAGGTAAATAGGGCAACTGGCGAAACTTTTAACCTGCCATTGCCAGCAGCATTAATAAATGAACCTGAAACTCTTGTTGGAAATATTCAAAGAGATTATACCTGGGTAGCTAATGCAAATGGAACATCTTTCTTAAAGAAAAATGCTGATGATGACCGCATTGTAGATATAAAGGAATTTAAAAACTAAGATTTTATTGGCTGAGATAATATTATGCCTTAACTCAATTAGAATTATTGTCAATCTGAGCCTGTCGAAGCCTTTTTATTAGTCGGGAACAAAAAGGCCCTTCGACAGGTTGCCATTTACAGACTCCCAAAGAATGGCCGTCATCTCGACTGTAGCGCAGCGAAATGGAGAGATCTTTGTACCAAGTTATTGATCGAACTTAAAAGATTTCTCCACTACGGTCGAAATGACGATACTTCGAGACCAATCATCCGGCTTAAAATCTTTGTCATTTAAACTAAACCACCATCGATCTAAAGGTGAGGTTTATCCTTGGCTTACTTACTTTTTTTGTTGGTGGAAGGCGGTGCAGCCAATTGGTTTGTATTTCATCTTTCATCACCAATAAACTTCCATTTTCTAAAAATAAGGTTACCGTTTCTTTAGTTTTTTTATGTTTGAAAAGAAATCTTCGCGCTGCACCGAAACTTAATGATGCAATGGCAGAATCTTTAGCTAAGGCTTTTTCGTCGTCGCTATGATAAGCCATTCCTTCATCACCATTGTGGTATAAATTAAGTAAACAAGAGTTAAATGGGGTACCCGTTTGCTCCTCTGATATTTTTTTTAGCTCCAGTAACTCCTTTGTCCATGGTAAGGCCATTTTTGATTTATTGGAGTAGGTATAAGAATAGGCTTCATCTCCATACCAGGCTACTTTTCTTTTGGTGATGATGTGTTTGCCCATGATAAAAGCTTCATCATTTTTCCATTCAACGGTATTCATCAGTACATCAAAATAATGATCGGCTTCTGATATCGGGAATAATTTCCCATAATAATTTACTGTTCCATCGTATGGGAGCAGATTTTGGTTAACATCTATTGTAGTGTTGAATAAATCCATTGTTTATATGCTGTTTTTAAGCAATGCCCACAGGGGCGGTAGCCATGTTGAAGCGCTTCATCTACAGAACGGAAAAATACCCGGTTTTCTTTCTTCATCCGCTTTCCCGATCTGCATTTAAGTAATCCGTAAATCTTCAACCTGGCATTTCCGCCAAGGCAGATATCTTTGTTTTTTAAATGTTTTTTGAGTTCTTCCGTTGAAATATCTGCATGTTTGATCATACAGGGTTAAGCATTAGTTTTTGCGGCCTCCCAGCCAATCATGGCTGTTTTTCTGTTCACTCCCCAATGGTAACCGCCCAAAGCACCGCTTGATTGTATTACCCGGTGACAAGGAATGAGAAACGCTACAGGATTATCTCCAATCGCCGTGCCCACCGCTCTGGATGCGTTAGGGTTTTGTAACTGTGCGGCAATATTGCCATAAGTGGCCAATTTACCCATAGGAATTTTTAACAAAGCTTCCCAAACTTTTAACTGGAAATCAGTGCCTTTTAAATGCAGTTTAATCTGGTGCAATTTGCTCCAATCGTGACTGAAAATAAATAATGCATTTTGTTGTTCTTTATCCAATATCTGCTGATATTGAGCTGCAGGGAACTGGCGTTGCAAATTTGCCAAAGCAATGTTTTCGTCGTCATAAAAAGCGATATGGCAGATTCCTTTTGAGGTGCTGGCTACAATGATATTACCGAACGGACTTTCTGCAAAGCTATAATTGATATGGAGGTTTTCGCCGCCGTTTTTATACTCTCCGGGTGTCATCCCTTCAATGTTTACAAAGAGGTCGTGCAGTCTGCTGGTTCCCGATAAGCCGGTTTCCAGTGCGGTATCGAATAAACTTTGGTTTTCTTTCAGCATTTTTTTGGCGTAACCAATGCTAATGTACTGCAAAAAACGCTTAGGGGTAGTGCCTGCCCATTCGCTAAATAATCTTTGGAAATGAAAAGGGCTTAAATTTACTTTCTCTGCAATTTCTTCTAAACCAGGCTGTGTTTTAAAATTAACCTTGATATAGCTGATAGCTTCGGCTATACGATTGAAATTGATTTCTTCTTGTGCTTTCATGGTCTTGAATAATTTATATCCAAAAGTAATTTGGAAAGAAACGGTAAACTACCCGAAACTTGCTAAGTTTAACTGGAATTTTAAAATCCTGTTTGTTTAATTCCATTGCCGATTAATTTCTTCGCCATTGCAAGATCGATATTTTCATTAACATCAATCTGAAGAAAATAAGGCACTTGCCACTGTTGGGTTTTCTCTGCCTGTTTATTTGTTACTGTATCCCAGGGAGGATAAACTCTAATCCCCCTTTTACCTTCTATTCCATTTTTGGTAATAATTTTATGTTGTACCAATATGGCTTTTGGAAAAATAAACTGGCCAGATAGTCCAGCACTATCGGCAGATATTATTAATAGATCAAATTCATCCTGATCATTAAACGGAGTAGTAATTCCTGCTTCATTCCGCTTCCATATGGTTACAAATTGACCAGTCTTGGTTGGGGTAATTTTAGCAAGACGGTGTTTGATTTTTAGGCCGTTTAATTCAAAAGTACAGGCTGCATATTCCAGACTTTCAGTTTCTATTTGTAGATTATTTATTTGATACCCTAATGGGTGGTAAACTAAATTTGATGCAGTTTGTAATATCAAGGGTAATTTAGTAATCGACATGTTAGTTAAATAAAATAGGGGATGAAAGAAACTGAACGAAATAAGGAGCTCTTATCTGATTGATCTTAGCTGTTTAAATAGCCTAGCCCTTATTGCTCTTCAATGATTGATTGTCCTTTCGATTTATCTCCTGATGTCCATTGCCAGGTTTCATGAAGTCTGATTTTACCATTGGCTAATTGTTCTGGCTTTGAATGGCAGATTCCGGTCATGAGTTCCCCTTGATTATTTACCTGGTGATAGCGCATTTCGATGTTTCCGCTTTCATCAACTAAGCCAATTAAATGACCGAAAATAATTTTTCCACCTGTATATTCAGCAGTAAGGATATTTCCTGTTTGCTTATACCTAAAAATGGTTTCGTTTGATGTTTCACCATTTTCTGTATTATTGGTGGGTTTAAAAAGCTTGTTGTTATAGTTTATCATAAGGTGATAAAACTAATCATCTCCTCCTGAATAAAAAAATCATACGATTAGCCTGCTACAAATTTTAGGTGCTTAAATCCAGTGATAAGTTAATTGTATAATGGTTAGTAATTTCCCGCTGATCACATAGATTAACGCTGAGTAAATTACAAATCAGCGCTTTCTGCGAAATTTGCGGGAGATTATATGCGCCTTTTTTATGCTGGAATAACACGAGCAGACCAAAGCATTTTGAACTAGGCCAACCAAAGCTTTTCCTCCCTTTTTACCAGCAGGTAGCTGTCATCACCTAAAATTAAATAACCGTATTCATAGCAGAAAATGTATGTGTTACTGTTTTGGGTTTCATAACTATAAGTATGGTATTCAAAATTAAAGCCTGCCGAAATTAGTTTTTTACCGGTAACCTTGGTTTTACCATTTGGATTAAGCGCAGCAAGGATAGCCCGATTCTTTCTTAGTATGCTATTTACCCTTTTAATCACCAGATTATCCTCAATCTTTAAACGGTTGTTGTAATTGTTGCGACAAGAATCATCACAATATTTTTTATCGGCCCTTCCTCTAATCAGGGCTCCGCAGTCTAAACATAAACGTTCCATAATAATTTCTTTTTTTATTATGGGATGATGACCTAATTTATAAAATAAAATGGTGGAATAAAAAAAATATAAAACAGCCTCTTGAAGCTTTAAATGCATGTTTTCCGTGTATAAACGTTTATAAACGACTATAAATGTTTACGATCCGACTAATTTTTGATGCAGTTTACAATTTTGTCCTGTCGGTTATCGAGGTGATGACTGTTCGTTAAACATTTAGAAACTTAAAATTTAAAGATCATGGAAAGTGCAATTAACAAGGTAGTATTGAGCGGATTTGCAGGAGCAGATGCAGAGATTAAAACTTTTGGAAGTCAAAAATTAGCAAAGGTTAACCTAGCCATAAACGAAACTTATAGAAATTCTGGGGGTGAAGAAGTAAAAAGAGTGCAATGGTTTAATTTAACTTTCTGGAATGCAAAAGCCGAGCTTGCCGAAACTCAGGTTAAAAAGGGTACAGGCTTAACTGTAGAAGGCAGGTTACAAACAAATATTTATGATGGTACAGACGGTAAAAAACGCTATGCAATAGAAATAGTAGTTAGTGATGTGATCATCAGGGAAAGAGAAAAACAAGAAGCCTTTTAGCTTATAGCATACTCGCATCATATAGATGTTCAATTTATATGATGCGATTTAAAGATTACAATGTAATAGAAAGACCAGTATAAAAATTAATTCCCGGGGCTGGGTTAAAATACCTCCCATTTGCGGCGTTTAAATCATTGCCTAAGCTGTAATTAACATCAAGTAGGTTGTTTACACCCGCAAATAAATCAAGACGGGTGCTGCTTAACCTTAGGTTTTTTATTCCGGCTTTTACTTCAAGAAGATGGTATCTTTTAGAGAAGGTTGTATTGGCATCATTTAGCGGAATAGCTGAGGTGTAGTTGTGTTGCGCAAAGAGGTAAAGTTCTTTCTTAAAGTTAAATTCCAGACTATTAACCCATATATTTTTTGGAACACCGGTAAGTTGGTTACCCGCATAATTGCTAGTGCCGCTTACAAAATCTTCAAATTTAAATTGGCTCCAGGTATAATTGCTTCTTAGCTGTAATCCTGTTAACCATGAAGAATTGTTTTTGATGATCCATAAGGCTGTTTCCAATTCAATTCCTTCTTGTTTTGTTCCGCCTGCATTTATGAAATATTCAGCGTCATTTTGATTTAGCCTTCTTACAATAGCATTTTTTAATTCGTAATGGAATATATTTCCGTTAGCGTAAAAACGGTTATTCCCTGTTTTATACCTTAAACCCAGTTCATAATTCCAGCCCGACTCTGCTTGCAGGTCATTATTGATGTTGTTATCAGATGATCTCACTTCTGCTATCGTAGGCGTTGAATAACCTTTACTTACCGAGGCCCTGACAGAGAAGTCATTTGCGATTAAGTAAGATAAGGCGGCCTTTGGCATAAATCGGGCATTAAATTTGCGCTCTTTTGTTGCAATTGTTACAGGGAAGTAGCTTTCATAGTTGTAGCTGAAAAAGTTTAAACTCGATGCAAGTTCGATCAGAAATTTATTGTTGATGTCGAAGTTTAATCTGAAGTAAGCAAAATCCTGACCAGCTTTTAAGCGGTCTGAAGCTTGCATTAAGCTAGCTTCCCCGCTATTGTTATTGAAGTTTTTAATCTGACTTTTGGTAGCAGAACTTTCTAATCCTATTTGAGCATTAAATTTAATGTCTTCTTTTGCCTGAGCGTATTCTAAGAATGTTCTTAATCCAAGCGTACTTTCGTAGCGCTTTTCGTAATTAGTTATAAACGGGTTCTTGAAATCGGTATACGAGATAAACAAAGCAATAACATGCTTTAGATGTTTATTGATCTGGTACGAATTGGATATTCCCCCGAAAATGGTTCTATTGTAAATGGCAGCTTGCTGTGAAATGGCGCCGGGCAGTGTTGGTGTTGCCGGACGGGCCAGTTTAGGATTTTGATCTAATTGTGCAGCCGTTAACCCACCTGGTGTTTCGTAGTTTAAATCGCTGTAAAAAGCAAAAGCCTTTAAACTGCCAGCGTTGCTATAATTCCATTGCTGCAGCGTTTGAAAATATTTTCTACCCATTGCACTGTTTTGTCGATACCCATCGCTTCTCTGATATCCTTCGCTAAAGCTGAAACTATACTTTTTATATTGCTGTTTGATTGATGCCGTTTGATGCAAAAGGCCATAAGAACCGCCAATGGCTGAAATATTAATTTCATTGTGGTTTATGGCGGGAGGATTAATCAAAATAGCACCACCTGTATTTGCACCAAAAATACTGGCTTCAGGTCCCTTATAAATCTCCATCATACTTACCGCAGATACATCTAAGGCATTTAGGTAGGTATTTCCACCTGCATCAGTTAAGGGGAAATCATCAATGTAAATTTTAATATTTCGAATACCAAAAGGAGATCGAAGTAAACTGCCACGGAGTGATAAACGATAGCTACCCGGCGAACGTTCTTCCATTCTTACTCCAGGAACGGTATTTAAAGTGCTCACTAAGGAACTGCTCTGCTGATTTCTGATTAAATTGCTATCAATCAAAGTTACGGCTGACACCGATCTTAATAATGAATGCGAATTGTAATAACCTTTAACGGTAACTTCTTCGAGTTTTTTGGTCGAATCAGGTTTTATCGTTTGTGCTAAACCGGTAAAGGAAAATAAAATCAAGAGTAGGGTAAGGTTCGGTTTCAATAGAATGATAATTGATGGTTTAACCACAGATTGGCAGATAAATTTAATGCATATTCTGCTAACCTGTGGTTATTTTGTAAACTATTTAGCAGCAACCCTCCAAATTATGCCACTAACATCATCGGCAACCAGTAATGCTCCATCGGGTGTTAAGGTAACGCCAACAGGCCGGCCATAAACTTCGGCCTTATCAGCATCAGCCACAAAACCAGTTAAAAAATCCTCTGGTTTGCCTGTTGGCTTTCCATCTTTAAAGGGTACAAATGCAACTTTGTAGCCGGAAATGGTAGAGCGGTTCCACGACCCATGCTGACCTATAAATGCACCTCCCTGATATTTTTGAGGAAATTTTGTGCCTTTGTAAAAAGCTAAGCCTAAAGAGGCGGTATGTGCACCTACGGCAACATCAGGCACAATTGCTTTTTTAACCAGCTCCGGATTTTTACCTTTTAAACGGGGATCTTCATTTTGACCAAAATAAGAATACGGCCACCCATAAAAGCCCCCGGATTTAACACTGGTAATATAATCGGGAACAAGGTCGTCCCCCAATCCATCGCGTTCATTTACAGCCGTCCAAAGCATGTTTGTAGCTGGCGCCCAATCTATTCCCACAGGGTTACGTAAACCACTTGCATAAATTTTCTCACCTGTTCCATCTGGATTGATTTCCAGTATATTAGCTCTTTTTACCTCGTTTTCCATTCCATTTTCACCAACATTACTGCCCGATCCCACGGTTATATAAATTTTGCTTTTATCCGCGTTGGCAATTAAATTTCTCGTCCAATGGTTGTTATATCCACCAGCCGGGAGACTCAGGATTTTTTTGCCAGTAGCGTTTATTTTCGTGTCACCGGTTTTATAAGGAAATTGCCACAAGCCATCGGTATTGGCTACATAAAAAGAATTGCCAATAATCAGCATTCCATAAGGCTGATTGAGCCCATTCAAAAAAGTGGTAACAGTTTCTGGCTTGCCATCTTTATTTTCATCGCGATATAGTAAAATCGTGTTGGCACTTTTACCGGGTACTTCAGATTTAGCTTTGCCGGTTACTGCATTGGCAACGGCTTCTGCAGTACTTCTTTCCGAATTAGAAAGCGCTACCAGTACATCCCCGTTTGGTGCAATATAAGTATTGCGTGGACTTTTAATGTTTGAAGCAAATCTGGTTACCACAAAACCCGCTGGGGCAATGGGCGTTTTACCTTCGGGCCAATTGATAACCTTGCTAAATTTACTTTTGGCTGCATTGGTGTCGGGTGCAGGTAAATCTACGGTTCCGCTTTTGGTGGTAAGTGTTGTATCTTCTCGTTGCTTTTGCGAACCTGAATCAGACTGACATCCGAAAAGAATAATGGATGAAAGTATTGCTATGCAGAAAATTTTATTTTTCATGTTAACCCGTTTTGATAAAGGAATTAGTTTCAGAAAAATATAACATCAAAACGGACAGATGGTTTTGCCCGGTGCACAAAAGATCACTATAAAACAATAAAAGGAAAGTACCCTGGAGTACCTTCCTGGAGAGCGCATATTATTTTCCCTGGTTTAGTGATTTGATTAAGAGGGAAGTACTTTTATATAATTCTTTTAAAATTGAGCTATTATTGAGCAACAAAAATCTGATCACCGAAAAGATGATACGTTTTTAGTAGTATGAGAGTGGAGCAAAGGAATTTGAGCATAAATTTCCAGTTGTTAATTCGAAAATGATTAGTTAAAACTAAATTAAAGAATTACACCTAATATTTTAGTTAAATTTTGTTAAATCATTTCTAAATTAATTCTAAATTGCTTCTGGCCTTATTTAACCAGATTTTCCTGTAATTTTTTCTCGATGTCTTTTGCGTTTAATATCAGCGCAGAGAATTGAGGATCTGATTTTACCAGTAAGAACTTCCCGTTGGGAAGGATAACTGCCGAGGTGCCGCAAGAAGTAACTTCTTTAAATAATAATTTTCTAAGAAAACCCGAATCGGTTTCTATTTCTAAGCCTTTCGATTTGACCTGACTAAAATTTTCTCCGATCTCACGGTATTGGTAAATGGCAACTTTCGGCCTGGCCTCGGCTTTTTCGAGAATGTTTTTTTGAAAGGTCCATCTTACATTGTTCAGGAATTCTGCGTTCTGATAGTTAAGGTCTTTCCAACAGTCGTCCTTATTGAAATCGTATTTGATGATAATGGTATCTTTTAAGGCAAGCCTCTGGTTTTCTTTTAAAAAAAGATGCAGCGAATCTATCTGCGCATCGGTCAGTGTTCCGGCCTGATAACGTTTATCTTCGTCAATATAAAGCTTTGGGGAACAGCTATAAATAAATATCGATAATAAAGAGAGTACGCATATTAATGGTTTAAAGCTTTTCATGACGAATATTGTAGTAACAATGTTTATGGAGGTTATTGATATTGTAAACGGTAGAATTTATGGGCATCATCAACCGATAATGCATTTCCGCTGAACCATTTCATAAAGTTATTCCAGTTGGAACTGTTGCCAAGTTGCCATTTATTAAAAGCAACCTCATCCCCCATCATTAAAATCCAGTAGTTATAAGGCGCTAAAAAATCCTGTTCTGCAAGTGTCTGCTGATAATCGAAAAGAATGTTTGGGTACTTTTTATCGTTGCCCCCTTTTATAAAGTTTTTAAGGAAATTTGCCCTAATATCGCTCAGACTGTTTAAGTTAATTTCTTTCTGACCAGCAACGGCCAAGCTTAGGTTCATTTCATAAACGACTGAAAAAGGCATTTTAAAGTTTTTTGGATCCTTAAGCGCATCGAGTGTAAGTGTATGGTTTTTTGCGAAGGATATTTTTGTTGTATCTCCCTTAACCTGGATCTGGCTTGTATAAGTATCAAAAAGAAGCTTGCTTATTTCCCGGGTGCGTTTGGTGTTTCTTTCCAGGTTCATAAATAGCTCACCATAAAGCATGCCCCATATTTTTTCTGTAGAACCGAGGTATATTTTTGTTGCTCTATAATAATTTGCAGCATATGAAGGCTCTACTTCGATGCCTTTTTCGTAATATTTTATCGCGTTGTTAAAATCTTGCTTATTCAATTGCATATTGCCCAGCTCAGTATATATCTTACCAGACTTAGGAAATTTTTTTAAGCCCTTTTCATAGGTTTCAATTGCTTTTTCGGGCTGGCGCAGGTAATCGTAGGCATTGCCTAAAGCTTGATAAACCAGATCGTAAACATCCTTGTGTTTGGTTAATTTTTCTAAAATTTCGGCAGCTTTCTGATGATCTTTTTTGCCAGAATAAGAATACGCGAGTTCGTAGGGATAAGTGATATTTTCGGGATCAAGTTTTTGCGATTCTTCTAGTAATTTGATGGCTTCATCAAATTTACCTTCTTCATCTTCAAGTTTATAAGCTTGCTGTGCTTTTGTTTTTGCCAGCGCTTTATCCTCTGCGGTCTGCGCGAAAACGGCTTGAAATGATAAGAGAATAAGGAGAGAGAGTAATTTAGTAGCAATTTTCATCTGATTAGTAATGGTTTTAAGTACTACCTAAGGATGCGGAATGTTGGCGAAATCCATAGATAGTACATAAATTTATAACTAAAATTTTAAGGATGAAAATTTTTGGTGTTTTAATGGCTTAAGCTTTTAAAATCTTAGCTTTTTCTGCATCAAATTCTTCCTGCGATAAAATACCGGCATCGAGTAACTCTTTTAAATCTAATAATGCCTGTTTTTTCGCAGCCATATCATTTTTCGGAGCTTCAGCAGTATTTTCTGTTGATACTGTACTTGTTCCTTGCACATTTGGATTAGCTGGAAGGCCATATTTCAACAAGAGTTCCGTAATTTCATTAAACCCCTTAATGTTCGAATAATCGATTGCTTTTTGTTCTTTAACATTTACAATGGAAGGGTCGGCTGATTTTTCGAGTAAAAATTTTACAGCATCTTTTTTACCATTCGCAGCCGCGTAATGTAAGGCAGTATTCCCGCTTTCATCCTGAATATTAACATTTGCACCTTTTTCTATTAAGAGCTTTAACATACTTAAATGGCCACTTTTGGCTGCTACATGTAGCATGCTCTCGCCTCCGTAATTGTATTTGTTATCGAAAGAGAAGCTGGCCGATATGGAAATGTTATTGGCGGTTTCCACCCATTCTAAGTACGAGTACATCGAATCGTCATTACCCGAAAGCGGTTTTGCATAGTTTACATCTATACCGTTGGTTAAAAATAAATCAACGATTTCTTTCTGGTTATTGGCGCAGGCATACCAGATGGGGGAGAGGCCGTCTTTTGATGAAACGAATACATCTGCGCCCTTTTCTACCAATGTTTTGGTCAACATCCTGTTGGCATCATAACAGGCAATTAGTAAGGCCGATTCTCCGGCATGATTAATATGGTTGATATTTCCACCTTTTTCGAGAATGAGCTCAACCATTGGTGTATTTTTAGATTTAACCGCAAAAATTAATGGTGAATCGCCATGTTTATTGGTGGTATTGATATTCGCGCCAAATTCCAATAATTTTTGAACAATTTCTTTGTTCCGCCAGCTTGCAGCAATAAGCAAGGGCGTTTCTGCCTCGTTATTTTCGCCATCAACTTCAAGACCATGATCGAGGAGTTTTTCTAACACTTCAATCTGTCCGTTTTGTGCAGTTAGGTGTAATAAGCTGTTGCCTTTAAAATCCTTAATGTCAACTCTTGCACCTTTATCTAAAAGAAACAGTGCGGTTTGTTTCTGTTTTTGTAGACAGGCAAAGTAAAAAGGTGTTTCTCCAGCATGATCTTCGTAATCTAAAGCTGCCTCACGATCTATTAAAATCTGTACAAGGTCTAAATATCCACGGTGGGCGGCATAATGGAGGGCTGTTCTGCCTTTTTCATCTGTATAACCTACCTCAACCTCTTGGTTGGCCAATAAAAGTTCGGCTATTTTGCGCTTGCCGCTTTCGCAGGCAATAATAAATGACATCGACATATGTTAAGATTGTTTCATGAGTAGTTCTACAGTTTTTATTTTCAGGTTATCATCAGATGCAAGCATCATTGCGGTTTGATCCTGATCATTGGTTAAAGCAATATCTGCTCCATTTTCAATCAAGAGTTTTACTTTACGATAAATTTCTTTCGCTTTTTCTGCTTCGTAATTTACATTGTAGGCACAAACTTTATGCAGCAGGGTATTCCCTTTATTATCGGCCCTGTTTACATCTACGTGTCCGGTTTCCAAAACAGCCTGTAAAATATCAGCCGGTTTTTCGGCTATAATATCCAATGGAGTAGTATCTGCGCCGTACCAGGTACTGGCCTGATATAAATCGGCGCCATCTTCAATCAGTTTTTTAAGGAAGTTGATGCCACTTTCGCTGTTCGACATCATTCGCACATATTCGAATAATAGTGTTTCGCCGTTTTTATTAACCTGATCGAAAGTTGGTAAAGCAAAATTGCGCATTGTATCGTAGATGTTTTCGCTCTGTGAATGTGCCACGGCATAAAAGAAAGCTGAATTTCCATCGCGGTCGGTATGATTGGGATCGGCGCCATTTTCGAGAAGATGGGCAATTAAATTTTTCTTGTTAAATTTTATTGCGGTAATTAATGGGCTTTCCTGCACCACATTGCCTTCATTAATATCAACACCTTCGTTAAGGAGAATATCGATATATCCTTTAAGCAGATCGGTAGTCTGTTCATCGTTTAGGTTATACCTTCGGAAACTGCTTTTCACTACCTGATGGATGTAGTTTTCCTCTGCATTGTTTTTGAAGTTAGCTGTGCAGCCTGCATCGATACATGTTTTGATCAGCGCTAAACTCACTCCGTTTTCGAAGAAATAACTTAATAGTGTTTTGGTGTTAACCTCGTCATTTAAGTTGTCGAAATGAGTAATAAATTCATTGAAAAATGCAATATCTTCATCGTCATTACCAAGGTTGCGGACAATAGCCTGAAAAATGCTTTTGTCAAAACTGTCGAATTCATAAATGTCGGTTTCGATGGTCTTATCCTTTAGCATCATACTCAGGATTTCGTATTGTTTTTCTCTTACCAGATTGTCGAAAATGGATGATTTATGATGTTCCTGAATATTTTTAGAGAGTTTTTCGCCATTTTGCATCATGCTTTTAGCCTCTTCGAATTTGCGGGCATTTAACTGTTGATCTAAGGTAGGTTCGGTCATTTAAATTAAAAATTTTAAAGTAGATAGATATATGGTTTTGACGCTACAAAAGTTTAGCCAAAGAATTGGTTGACAAAAAAATATTGTGGTATTGCAATAGAGACAGATAGAACTATACCTTATTATAATATGGTCGTTATTTCTTTGAAAAGCAATTGCAGCATTCCATCGGTTAATTTCTTCCTGCTCTTCCTGCTGCCATGAAAAATGGCATTCGTTCGATCAGGTTTAGTTAGGTCATTTTCTGCTACTATATTTGTTTTCTGTGCTACAAGCCTAAGTTTCTAGCCCTGATCGGAGCGGGCATCCCGATTTTTTCTATCGGGATAAAGAGGAGAGCAGGAATGACTTTAAAAATAGCGAATGGTATTGCGCTCCAAAAACAAATTCTGTCATTAACATTTTACTTGCTGTCTGCAATTAATGGTACGAACCAAACCATAAATAACATTACGATGTTCCTTAATTCATTCGATTATTTTATCTTTAGGCGATTTTAAAAAGATCGGTTTACAAACCTGGAAACCTATTGAATAGTTAACCTTAATAAGCAAAATCAATATAAACATGTCAAATACATCAAAAATTATCTACACCAAAACCGACGAGGCGCCAATGTTGGCAACCTACTCACTTTTACCTATTGTACAAGCTTTTACTGCGTCAGCGGGTATTGATGTAGAAACCAGAGATATTTCTTTAGCAGGAAGAATTTTGGCAAACTTTCCTGAGTATTTAAAAGACGATCAAAAAATTGGTGATGCTTTAGCAGAGCTTGGTGCCTTGGCTACCACTCCAGAAGCTAACATTATCAAATTACCAAATATTTCTGCTTCTATCCCTCAGTTGGTAGGTGCAATTAGCGAGCTGCAGGCGCAGGGTTTTGCCATTCCAAATTATCCTGATAATGCACAGAGCGACGAAGAAAAAGCAATCAAAGCTAAATATGCAAAAGTTTTAGGCTCGGCTGTAAATCCGGTTTTACGTGAGGGTAACTCTGATCGTAGAGCGCCTAAAGCGGTTAAAAACTACGCTAAACAAAACCCGCACTCAATGGGTAAATGGTCGGCAGATTCGAAAACCAAGGTGGCCAGCATGACTGAAGGCGATTTTTATGGTTCGGAAAAATCTACAACTGTTGCTGAAGCAGGCCAGTTTAAAATAGAATTTGTTGCAGCAGATGGTGCTGTAACCGAATTAAAAGCTTTGTCTCCATTAAAAGCAGGAGAGGTGATTGATAGTTCTGCATTGAGCTTATCGGCATTGAAAACTTTTGTAGCCAAAGAAATTGCTGAAGCTAAGGCAGCAGGCGTATTGTTATCAGCGCACTTAAAAGCAACGATGATGAAGGTTTCTGATCCGATTATTTTCGGTGCCATTGTTGAAGTTTACTTTGCAGATGTGTTTACTAAATATGCCGATCTTTTCAAAGAACTGAACATTGATACCAGAAATGGTTTAGGTGATGTTTACGCAAAAATTGCAGGCAACGCAAAACAAGCTGAAGTTGAAGCTGCTTTGGCTCAGGCTATAGAAAACGGTCCGGCCCTGGCCATGGTAAATTCTGATAAAGGAATTACCAACCTTCATGTGCCATCGGATGTGATTGTTGATGCTTCGATGCCGGCCATGATCCGTACTTCGGGACAGATGTGGAACAAAGAAGGTAAAGCACAAGATACCATCGCTTTAATTCCAGACCGCTGTTATGCCGGTGTTTACACCGCAACCATTGATGACTGTAAAGCAAACGGTGCCTTTGATGTGACTACGATTGGTTCGGTACCCAATGTTGGCCTAATGGCACAAAAAGCTGAAGAATATGGTTCACATGATAAAACTTTCCAAGCTACTGCTGCCGGAACAATCCGCGTAACTGATGCTGATGGTAAAGTATTTTTTGATCAGAAAGTAGAAAAAGGCGATATCTTCCGTATGTGTCAAACCAAAGATGCCCCAATTCAGGATTGGGTAAAATTAGCGGTTAACAGGGCGCGTTTATCAGAAACTCCTGCCGTGTTCTGGTTAGATGAAAACAGAGCACACGATAGAGAAATCATTGCTAAGGTAAATACCTATTTAAAAGACCACGATACTACTGGTTTAGATATCCGCATTTTGGCGCCAATCGAGGCCACTAAATTCACCTTGGAGCGTATCCGCAAAGGTTTAGATACCATTTCGGTTACCGGTAACGTATTGCGTGATTATTTGACAGATTTATTCCCGATTTTAGAATTAGGAACCTCTGCTAAAATGTTATCGATCGTACCTTTAATGAACGGTGGTGGTTTGTTCGAAACCGGTGCTGGTGGTTCTGCCCCAAAACATATTGAGCAATTTATTGAAGAAGGTTATTTACGCTGGGATTCGCTTGGCGAATTTTTAGCTCTTCAGGCTTCTTTAGAGCATTTATCTCAAACGCAAAATAATGCAAAAGCGCAGGTATTAGCCGATGCTTTGGATGAGGCTAATGCTAAATTCCTGGCAACTGATAAATCTCCGGGCAGAAAATTGGGTACTATCGATAACCGTGGTTCTCACTTCTACTTGGCTCTATATTGGGCCGAAGCGTTAGCTGCACAAACTAAGGATGCCGATCTGAAAGCTAGATTTGCACCATTAGCTAAAACTTTGTTAGAAAATGAAGCCAAAATCAACGAAGAGTTGATCGGTTCGCAAGGCAAACCTCAAAACATTGGCGGTTACTATAACCCTAATGATGAACTGGCAAGCAAAGCCATGCGCCCAAGTGAAACATTAAATACTTCTTTGGCTTCTTTGTAAACTAAGGAAAATAATAATAGGAGCGTCCTGGTGTAAATATCGGGACGCTTTTTTTTGTGATGTTTTTTCTCAGCTTTAATAACCATTTCGTTAGAAAGTTGAGAAGTCTTCTATTTTGGAAAGCAGATGCAGAAGCTTTTAGGTTATAGCAGTCCCACTCCCGCTTCTGCTCCCGATGAAGGATCGGTAGCATCCTGCTATGATCGGGTTTAGGTGGCTTAGTGAGTGATACTATTTACGGGATCCCCGATCAGTGTCCACTAATTTCATAAGTTCGTGTTCTGACAGACCAAAATAACCTTAACAGGTAATTTCTTGCGTGAGGGATAGCAACGGAAAGCCCACAGCCCGGTTCTTCATCGGGCGAGGACTTGAAGTGTATAGCCCGAACCTTGCGCAGCTTGGGGCACGCCCAATAATTGAAAGATTCTCTTGCTAGAACAAACCTTATCGGGATCATTTTGTTATATTCATATAAATTATTAGAACACTAATATCATGGCAAATAACGAGAATAAAGGATCGCAGGATAAAATACACAGTACCACAGAAAACAGCGAAATCAATAAAGAGAATCTCGCTTATGATGAAAATAAGCAGAGTTACGAGCTCGATGTAAGAGGTACGGATAAGGATTACGACCACCCGATGGGATACGAAACGGTTGCTGCAGGTGCTAAAGATGATGATTCTACTTATGATGAAGCGAATCCTTACGTTGGTGATGAATACGCACGGAATGAAGAAGTTGCCGAAGATAACCTGGAAGAGCTGGGTATGCATGTTGATAATGGGGAAAGTGTTAAACTCAGTCCTGAAGACGAAATACTTGCCCGTACACCCGAAGATAACCGCGATGACTTAGATGAAGAAGGTTATCCGATTAACGATACGCCGAAGATCAGTTAGCAGTTTCCAAGCAACAGTTTTTGCCTGCCGAGAATTGAAAACTGTGAACTGAAAACTGATTAAGGATTAACATCTAAGTTAAATCTCTTGCGCAATTCGTCGAGCTTTGGATTTTTGTTTACCAGGTAATCATACTTTTCACGGTTACCATAAAGCCTGTTTTCTATTTTACGTTCAACAAGTTTATAGGTAACCTCCACACCAAAGTTGCTAAGTTCATTTCTCAAAAAGTTCAATAGCTCAACAGACTCTTGTTGTACAAGATGTTCCTGCGTTTTACTTTCTACCGAAATTTCGATCAGCTCGGGATTTAAAAGTGTAGGTGCGAAATTATTTAAGATGGTAAAAAGATTGATTTTATCGGCCGCCTTCATTTTTTGAGTGAAGGCATTCCATACTTCCAATAAGCGGTCGTAACTAAAAGGTTCTCTGGCTTCGCCTGTAACTTTCTTTGGGCCCTTATCATCGTCTTCCTGTGCAACCCGGTCTAGATCGTTTAAAGATGGGATGAGTGTGCTTATCACATTGGGCTTTGGAATATTGATACTGATGGAAGTTGCAGATGGTGGCGGACCAACCCTGGGTGTTTCCTTTGGCTTTTCTTCTGCAAGAATGTTAGGTAAAGCAGCACTTTTAATCGCAGGCGCTACGGCTTGGACCGTATTTTCGCTTTCTGTTTTTGGTTTTGGTGTTTCTGCCTGCCCGGTTACGACATTAGTTTTTTTTTTATCCTGATCTACGTCAGTTGCTGTGTTATTGGGGCTTAAAGGCTGTTGTGCTAAATTGACGACCGACCGGATATGGCACATTTTAATCAGTGCCAACTCTACCTGTAAGCGCTGGTTTTTAGAATTCTTGTAATTTAGATCGCAGGTATTGGCCAGGTTTAATGCCGTTAACAAAAACGATAATTCTGTTTGCCTGCACTGATCGAGATATTTTTGTTTGATGTTCTCGCTAACTTCTAAAAGTTTAATGGTCGATGCATCTTTACCCACCAATAAATTACGGAAGTGCGAAGCTAGTCCGTTTATAAAGTTATTGCCATCGAAACCATTATTTAAAATTTCGTCGAACAGGAGTAAGGTTTGGCTAACTTCTGCTGCGGTTAAATAAGAGGTAAGTTTGAAAAAATAATCGTAATCTAAAATATTAAGGTTATCGATTACAGCTTTATAAGTAATGTTCTTGTTTGCATAACTGGCAATCTGATCGAACATCGAAAGTGCATCACGCAATCCACCGTCTGCCTTTTGGGCAATAATATGCAAACCATCGCTTTCAAATGCAATATTTTCGCGTTGGGCAATGGTTGATAAATGGCTGGCAATATCTTCTACCTGGATCCGGTTGAAATCAAAAATCTGGCAACGTGATAAAATGGTCGGCAGAATTTTATGTTTCTCAGTGGTGGCCAGGATAAAAATAGCATAAGATGGTGGTTCTTCCAATGTTTTCAGAAAGGCATTAAATGCACTCTGGGATAACATATGAACCTCATCAATGATATAGATCTTATATTTTCCTGCTTGTGGTGGTATTCTAACCTGCTCAATTAAGCTACGGATATCATCAACAGAGTTGTTTGAAGCCGCATCTAATTCATGCACATTAAAAGAATGCCCGTTCTGGAAAGAGAGGCAGTTATCACATTGGCCACAGGCTTCCATTTCTGCTGTAGGGTTAGTACAGTTAATGGTTTTTGCAAGGATACGTGCACAGGTTGTTTTACCCACACCACGAGGCCCGCAGAATAAAAATGCCTGGGCAAGTTGATTGTTTTTAATGGCGTTTTTTAACGTACCGGTAATATGCTGCTGGCCAACAACGGTTTCGAAGGTGGCTGGGCGGTATTTACGGGCAGAAACGATAAAATTTTCCATCGGCACGAAAATAGGAATTTTTTATCAGTTGGAATGTGGTAAGATTGGAATGTTGAAAAGTTGTAATATGATCAGGCCGGAGGCTTAAAAGAACAATTTATTTATGATAGTTGTAAAATAGCTTATATCTTTCTTCGAACCGGTCAAAACTACCAAAAGTAAGTTCAATCGCTTTTTCGGTATCGTAACCCTGTGTATTGAGTTTAATTATTTTTTTAAGTAGGTCTGTTCTTTTGGATTTTATAAAAAAGTAGATCACACTGTAGGCCGTATTGTAATTGTCGTCTATATCATGTCCGTAAAATGAACCACTGTATATTTTGAAGAAATTTTTTAACCTTTCGCTGTCTTTCGAATCTATTCCTGCTTGTATACGCTTAATTCTACCATTTTGTGGATAGGAGTACAAATTCCCCTCGCTGTCAAAATCTAGTGTTTCGAAAAACTCTGCAAGGCCTTCGTTTAACCATTTGGGCGATTTTTTAAAATTAAACTGGAAAATACTATGGCTGGCCTCATGGAGTGCTACCGAAATAAAATCGTTGCTCTTATATACAAAGGCTTCGTTAATTGCGGCAATATAAAATCCAGCACTATTTATCGGTGCACTATATGTTTTTTGCGCTAACCGGTAATCTTTACTTTTTCCATAGAGATTTATTTTAACAGGTGCGGTTATGTTCTCTCTGGTTTCAAAAATTTCGTTACAGAACATGCGTTCGTAAGCAATCAGTTTCTCTATCTTTTTTTGCTCGGTTTCGCCTATTTTGCAGTTTACTAAATTAATATCAACATATTGAGCGTAAAGAGATAGGCTGATGATATTTGAGAGTATCAGTAGTAGATATTTGTTCATATTCAATTATTTAATCAGCGACTTAAGCTCATGCCTATATTCTGAAGCACTTTTGCCGGTAAACTCCTTAAACAGTTTATTAAAATGGCTAAAGTTGTTAAAACCGCTTTCGTAAGAAATATTGGCAATACTGATGGGTTTTTCGGCCAGAAGCTTTGAAGCATGTACCACCCTGTATTCATTTACAAAATGTGTAAAGGTTTTTTTGGTAATCTTTTTAAAATAGCGGCAAAAGGAGGGAACAGTCATGCTCGACATTTCTGCGATGTGCTGCAAACTGATCTGATCCTGAAAATGATCTTTTACATAGTTAAAGATCATATTAATGCGGTCGTTATCCTGCACCTGCATTTCCATCGAAAACCCGTCGGCATTTAGAATTTTGTAATCTTTGGCATGTTCAAGTTCTTTTAAAACGCTTAGCAGGGTTAAAAGCCTGTCGAATGGTGGCTGATCGTCCATCATTTCGATCCGGTCGCCTACCATGCTCTTGGTTTCGCTGCCAAATGCAATGCCAGCCTTTGCTTTATCAAAAAGCTCATGGATTCCTTTTATCTCCTGCAGGCCTAAAAAAGTGGCACCCAAAAAATCAGGCTTCATCTGGATTACCGTTTCGTTTTTATTCCCTGTGTTGGTATCGGTAAATCCGCAATGCGGCAGGTTGCTGCCGATCAGGATCAGATCACCATCGGTATAATAAGAAACGTGGCTGCCGATCTGCCTTTTCCCGGCACCACCATTTACAAATACCATTTCAACTTCGGGATGGTAATGCCATAGGTGCGCCATGTTGTTGGCGTTTTCTACATATTTTGAATAATAGAATGAACTACCGAAAGAAGGCTCAACAACCTCGAAACTTGGCTTCATTATTTTCTAATTTATTGCACTAAAATACATAAAAAATATGCTTTATTATAACTTATGACAAAATACCCTTGTAATTGGGGTAATATAGCATAGATATTGGAAAATATGCAATCGTCTATATCTCAGTTACCTCCATACCTTAGTGGTGTCATATAATTATTAACTCTTTAAAAATATTGGTTATGAAAAAGTTCTTAAAAATCGGTTTAATAGCAGCGTTGTTTTTTACTGCTACGGGTGTTCACGCTAACGATGATAATTTTACATTAAAAGTAAAAGGCGAAAAAGAAAAGTTTATCCGTTTCTCTGTAGATAAGGCAGAAGACGTTAATCTGTCGCTGATCGGTGCAGATGAGGAAGTTTTATTTGAAGAAAATATTCATGCTTCAGCTTTATCAAGCAAGGTGTATGATTTAAACGCACTTCCTGATGGAAACTATGTGCTTAAAGTAGAGTCTGAATTAAAACTGGCTAAATATACCGTAACCATCAAAGATGGTGAGGCATTGGTGTCTGAGCCAAAAGTATCTAACATATTTAAACCGGTTTATACTAAAAAAGATCAGGTTATTACCCTTGATCTGGATAACCTGGATAAAAATCCGATCGAAGTTAAAGTATACAATGAATACAATGACGAGGTTTACAACGAAGTATTTAAAGATAAATCGCAGTTGACAAAGAAATTCAATATCAGCAAAACAGATTCTAAAGAATTAACCTTTGTGGTGACGTATAAAGAAGAGAGTTTTGTTAAAACGATACAAACTTATTAAACATAACAGCTAATTGATATGGGGAGATTGTCGGATAGATAGTCTCCCTTTTTTTGTTTGTGAGATTAGGTGTGAGATATGCGACTTGAGATTTGAGGCGCCAGAATCGTGAGGAGATAATGTTTCGCGGTCATTTTTTTGTATTTCGTTTTATCATGTAACTTTTTCTTTCTTAATTGCTTGTGGTTCTTCTTTTTTCTGATTAATGATTTGATTTTAAGAAATATATTGTTACTTTTGCATCCCCGTAATATACCTCGGGATTAAAAATTAAAAACATAATTTATAACAATGAATCAGTACGAAACTGTTATCGTTCTAACCCCTTTGTTATCAGAAGAAGTTGCTAAAGAGGCATTAGCCAAATATAAAGCAATCCTTGTTGATAACGGAGCCGAAATTGTCCAAGAGGATAATTGGGGTTTGAGAAAATTAGCGTATCCAATTGAGAAAAAATCAAACGGATTCTTCAACTTAACTGAATACAAATCTTCAGGTGATTTGATCGCAAAATTAGAGCTTGAATTAAAACGCGATGAGCGTGTGTTACGTTTCTTAACCATCCGTTTAGACAAACACGCTGTTGCTTACAATGAGAAAAAGCGTAGTGGTGCTTTTAACAAAAAAACTAAGGAGGTTGCAGCGTAATGGCAAGAGAACAAATACAATACGTAACTGCCCCTAAAGTAGAGGATAACCGTAAAAAATATTGCCGTTTCAAGAAAAACGGAATTAAATACATCGATTACAAGGACGCAAATTTCTTGTTGAAATTTATTAACGATCAAGGTAAATTATTACCACGCCGTTTAACTGGTACTTCGTTAAAATTCCAACGTAAAGTGGCTCAGGCAGTTAAACGTGCCCGTCACATCGGTTTGTTACCTTTCGTTGCTGATCAATTAAAATAGGAGGCTAGAGATATGGAAATTATTTTAAAACAAGATATTAAAGGCCTTGGCGAGAAAGATGATGTAGTTACAGTAAAGCCAGGTTATGGCCGTAACTATTTAATCCCTCAAGGATTTGGAGCATTGGCTACTTCTTCTGCTAAAAAAGTTTTAGCTGAAAACTTAAAGCAAGCTGCTTTTAAACAAGATAAAATTAAGAAAGATGCTGAAGGTGTTGCTGAGCGTTTAACTGATGTTAAACTTTCAATCGGTGCTAAAGCAGGCGAAAGCGGAAAAATCTTCGGAGCGGTTAACACCATCCAGATTGCTGAAGCATTAAAAGCACAAGGCTTTGATGTAGACCGTCGTCGTATTACTTTCGAAACTGAACCTAAATTTGTTGGGGAATATGTTGCTAACTTAAACTTACACAAAGAAGTTAAAGTTCAGGTTCCTTTTGAAGTAGTTGCTGAATAAGCATTCTTTAAAGAATCAATAGAAATGGCCTTTCGATGAAATCGGGAGGCCATTTTTTTTATGGAATAACAAATAAGGATGGAAGAAAGAAGGTTTCGATAGTATTATAAGTTTTGTTCTGTTAGCCAAGAAGCATATTCTGCTATACGTGTCCCCAGATAATATGGAAGGTTTAATAAGAGATATGGCTTGCCCGCTGGGGTAATTGTTTTTTCAAGCTTAAACTCGCCTCCATATACCCTAATGGCAAAAGGATGTTCTGAGATATCTATGAATTGATGAAGTGATCTTAAGCTTCCTGTACTGCCCGATTTTATTTCAATCGGTATTACAATTTTTTTATAGGCATAAATTAAATCAACTTCTGCATCAGACTGTTTTTTTTCTCTTACCCAAAAATTAGGCTTATGAGAAGATATACGCTCAACCGATATCAATTCCTGAGTAAATAAATGTGGAATAACTGCTCCTTTGTAAGCTGAACTTAAATCATCTAAAGCAAGCATTTCTCCTTGGATACCCAATGAGTAGTTGACTAATCCTGTGTCTAAAAATTGTAGTCTTGGTGATTTTTTTAAATCAGGAATAATTGGGACTTCGGTATTGGTAGATGGATATATTAACCGGATGATCTTTGCGTCATCTAATATTCGAAAAGCTTCTCCAACCTCTCTCGATTTATAGTTCGAATTGCCGAAACCTTGAAAAACAACACGCTTATCGAGAAAAAGATGGGCAGTACCCATTATATGGTTAATCGTTCTTCTCGCTGTGTCATTCTGGGTATATTTTTCTACGTCATTTTTGTAAGTTGCCCAAATGCTTTCGTAAACGATAGGCAGATCGGAAAGGTTATGTTCTTCCAAATCGGTTTTTATTATTTCTGGCATGCCTCCAATAATGGCATATCTATGAAAGGCCTTTAATAATAATTTGTGCGCAACGGCTTTTACAGGGGTTTGAAGCAGATGTTTTAACAGATCATCTTTTTGGTTAGCTTGAAGGTATTCTTGAAAATTTAAAGGATATAAGTATAAAAATTCGACCCTGCCAACCGGAAAACTTTTTACTTTTTGTAATACAAACTCCAAAAGGGAACCTGCACTGATTACATGTAGTTCAGGAATTTCTTCGTAAAAATACCTTAACATTTGTATAGCTTTCGCACTTTCCTGAATTTCATCAACAAAGAGCAAAGTTTCAGCTATCTTATCCGATTGAATCCCATGTCCCAGCAATAGTGCCTCAATAATACTTTGCACATCGTCAAAATCATCAAAATATTGACGGTGTGCAGGCTTCTCCAGATTAAGAAAAATAGTATTAGGATAGCTTTTCGCGAAGTCCTTTATCAGTGTTGTTTTTCCTACCTGACGTGCCCCTCGAATAATTAAAGGTTTCCTGATTTTGCTGTTTTTCCATTGAATTAAGTTTTCTTCAATGGATCGTTTAAATGCCATTATTTTCTGTTTTGTAACAAAGTCAACCCAAATATATAATTTTTTTGTAACAAAGTCAGGGCATATTTTGCGAAAACTTGTAATAAAGTCAGGGCATTGAGTGCGTCGACAGTAAGAATATGATGGAAATGTAATGAACTGGCTGATAAAGGTCTGAGAGGACGCTGAATTAGCAAAGCCTGCGGGAAACCATTATTGCTTCCCGCGGTGATAAATAAAGAACATTTACTTTGTCGTAGAACTAACTACATCCTACACTATCCCTTCGGCGTGGTTGGCCTAATTTCTACCTTACTCGGCAAAGTCCTTGCCGGCATGGCCAATAAATCAACAATCAGTTTGCCCATATCCTCTGGCTGGATTTTCCAGGCATCATTTTCAGCATTGGGCTGGTGATCGTTAAAATGGCTCGCTACCGATCCAGGCATAATGGTACTCACTTTTACACCATACTTTCTTAAATCGAGCATAACTGATTGCGTAAAACCTGTTAAACCAAATTTACTGGCATTGTAAGCTGAGCCACCTGCAAAAAAGTTTGTACCTGCTAAACTAGAAATGGTAAAGATATGTCCCTTGTTCTTTTTGATTTCTTCAACACTTGCTTTAATGCTATAAAAAGCGCCTGTTAAATTGGTATCTATGGTTTCTTTCCATAAATCTACATCCAGCTCATCAATAGGTGCAAAATGCCCTACGCCAGCGTTGGCAATGAGTATATCCAATTGTCCCCATTTTTCGAGTATCAGGTTTACTGCACCTTGCTGAGATTTAAAATCTGCAACATCTGCTTCAATGGCCAATACATCACCATGAGCCACCAGATGTGATGCGGCCTGGTTTGCGCTGGCAATTGTCCTGCTGGTAATGGCTACTTTATAACCTTCTTTTAAAAGGGCTTCGGCAATACCGAAACCAATTCCTTTACTTCCTCCTGTAATTAATGCAACTTTCATGTTCTTGTAACGTATAGTATCGAAAAATGTTTAATTAGATTTTTTGTTATGATGGTGCGGAAGCTCCATAATCTGGATATCTTTAAAATCCACTGGCTGTCCTTCACTTTGTAAGGCAATAAAACCTTGTGTAAGTGCTTTTCCATCAATTTTAATTTTCGGATCGAAACGGTTAGCTACGCCCCCGCCAATTTGTGGCTTGTTATACTGCAATACGGTATCACCATTAATAATATGTTTTACAACCGAATCGCCCATTACAATAAGCTCGGCAGATACCCACTGGTCGCCATCGTATGTTTTTGATTTCGAATCCAGACAATGCCCCGGGAACTTACTGCCATTGTAAAAAATCTCCGTACCTGGCGAGCACATATTTCCGGTAGGGCGGGGACGGCCATCGCTCAAACCGCCCAAAAACTGCATCTCGATCGAAATTGGCCAATCCTGTTCTTTAGGCATGGTTTTCGGATCTTGAGAATGGAACATCACCCCGCTATTACGCAAAGTATAACTTGGCGCACCTTTTTGCAGCTCGCCAACAAAACGGTATTTTAATTTAAGATGATAGTAAGAGAAGGGTGTTTTGTAATAAAGATGACCAAACTGATCATTGAAATCGCCATATTGATCATATCGGACCTGTATTGTCCCGTCTTCAACTCTAAATGTATTTCCGTAGTTTACATTGTAATCATGATGGTGGATTTTAACGTTCCAATCTTTAATGTCTTTCCCGTTAAAAAGTGTTATCCACCTTTCAGATCTGTTATTGATATTCTTGGTTGTACTGCAACTCCATAGTGTAACAGCAAGAAAGAGATAGCCTAGTTTTTTCATTTGGTTAATTTTGTTTAAGCTCTGCTTAAAAATGTGAAATCACAAAATACATAAACAAACTGATTTTCATGTACAATAAGGGTTTACCACGAGAATTTTGCATTTTGGCGTTGTTTTTCGATGATAAAAAAAACGCATTATACCGGCCCTCTGCATTTCCCATCTTCCGTCCCTTTAATTACCTTTGCGCCATGGCGAAAACGCGGACAAGCAGAACCAAAAGCAAATCAAAACACCCCCTTCTAAAGAAGATTACCAATATTGCTACGAAAGTATTTTTATATTTTCTGCTGGTTTCTGTGTTTTGGGTAATTGCGCTGCGCTTTATCAATCCGCCTATTACACTTTTAATGGTGCTACGGAACATTGAACGTAAAGCCGATGGTAAATCTTTTAAAATAGAGAAAAAGTGGGTGAAATTCGAGGATATGTCTGATAATATGAAAAGGGCTGCGGTATCTGCCGAAGATCAGCTCTTTTTAAAACATATCGGTTTTGATATGAAAGCCATTGAAAAAGCTTTTGCCAGTAATGCCAAAGGGAAAAAGGTAAAGGGTGGGAGTACCATTTCGCAACAAACAGCTAAAAACGTTTTCTTGTGGCCTGGCCGGTCGTGGATAAGAAAAGGTTTTGAAGCTTATTTTACTTTACTCATAGAGCTGTTCTGGAGCAAAGAAAGAATATTGGAAGTTTACCTGAACGTAATCGAAATGGGCGATGGGATTTATGGCGCCGAAGCCGCCGCCCAGGAGTATTATGGTAAATCCTGTACAAAACTGACCAGGAAACAGGCCGCTTTAATTGCTTCCTGTTTTCCAAACCCCAGAAGGTGGACGCCCAAAAATGCAACCCCATACATCAGGCACCGTCAATATCTGATTTTAAGAAATATGAATAGGTTAGGGCCGCTGGATTTCTAATGATTGAATGATTGAATGATAGAATGACAGAATTATTGAATTTTGAATGATGTGATTGAATATTGAGTGCAAAAATTTCTAATAAGGAAATACAAACACATTCAATCATTCAAAACGCTCTCATTCAATATTAGTTTAGTCGTGATCCTTATTCCACCTGATTTTTATTCCACCTTTTTCGTCATCTACCGCTTTTAGGTGTAATACGATGCCGCGCATGCGGGCTTCTCTTTTTTCTGATCTGGTTAGGTTTTCATCACCTTTAGGGTTTCTCAGCGGGATGTCCATCTCTACATTTGTGCCATATCCTAAAGCATAGGTGCCTTTTACATTAAAGTTTAACGCGCTTGAGTTTACCTGCATCGGACTAATTTCTACTTTATCACCACGCACGTTAAGTGTTCCATCAAGGTTTTTGATTTCTACGTTTGATAAGTTCCTGTTGGCAAAGGCAAATTTTCCGACCTTAACCATTGGGTCGAAATTAACCAATGCGGCATTGTTCAGGTTGAACACCACTTTTCCGTTTATCGATCTCGGAAGAATTTTTCCCGTGTGCGATATCCTTCCGGATATGTTGGCCAACGCTGATAAATACCCTTTTAAATTTTTGTTGGTAATGGTATTCTGCCCAAAGTTATCAAATGAATAAAAGAAATCTTTAACACTCACATGGCTGATTTTTGAATTGATTTTAAAGCTATTTGAGGCGGCTTCCTGCATAATATTTCCATTCAGTGATAACTGACCACCCGCATGTGCCACACTTATTTTGTTGAAGAAAATCCCTCCGCCACGCAAAGAAATGTCGGCATCGAGATTTTTGGCGAGAAAATTATCATAAATGGCTTTATCAACGGTTAAACGGATATTCATTTTCGAAAGCTCCAGCACATTGCTCAGCTCTTTGGAAACCACTTGTTTGTTTCCGCTCGATTTTTTCTTCGCTGTTCTTGGTCCTAAGAAAGGTAAGAACTCTTTTAGGTAGAGTTGAGGGCTCGACATTTTTAAGTTCACCAATATTTTTTCGGGAGCAGTATAATACAGGTTGGCAAAATTGGCGATGCTACAGTTTACATTAAGCTCGCTTTTGCCTAACTGGAAATGCCCGTTCTGTATCGATAAATCATTCTGGTTGAAGTTGATGTTTAAAGCACTTTTTACCAGATGAAGCTTCCGGGGGATGTAAAGGATATCGGCATCGGCAATCTGTACTTTACCTGAAACAACAGGTTTGGTAAATCTGAAATTATCAATATCAGCCTTGCAATATAACCTCAGGTTGGCTGTTCCGTTTTTAAATTCAAAATCGTTCGTGCCTAATGAATTGTTTAAATTGGATAGGGGAAATTGTGAGGTTACCAATCCGGTAGCAATCGGTCGTGATAAATTATTCACTGTGAAAGTGTCGATCTTAAGCGGTGCATTAAAATATTTTGCCGTAAGCCTGTGGAATTTGATGGATGAATTTTCATCACCAATAATACCGCCAACGGTATCCCGATTGGTAAAGGAACCATCAAAATTACAAGCCGTTAATTTACCTGCCGGAATAGAAACTACATTATCCCGAACGGTTATGCCTACTTTGATCAAGGGATCTCCGTATTTCCCTGATCCGTCGTCAACAATATTTCCCCGGATATCGATCGGTTTTTCTATGCCGAACTTTAAGAGTTTAGAAGAGATATTAGGCGATAAGAGTAAGGCAACATCTCTGAATAAAATATCATCAACAGCTATGCTAATGGCAAAAGCAGATTTATCCAATTCTATTTTAGCACCGATTTTAAAAGGGTGGCCGCCAATGTTCAGGACTTCGGGACTCAGGATTACCGCATCCATGTCACGGCTATAATGTGCATTCAATGTGCCCTCAAGCGTCTTGTCCTTCAAAAAGCTCCCTTTACGCGTATTGAAAGCGAAACTGTTTACCTTGGTCATTAACTTTATTTTACCTGTCCATCCGCTATCAGGATATTGCATTCTGCCCTGGATCTGATCAATATCGAAATTGAATAATTTGAACCTCTTTTTGTTATCTAATATCAGGCTAACCTTATTAAAATCTATTTTTTTGACTTCTAATGCGGAAGATTTTGGTGACGATTTTTTATCTGTTCTAGGCTTGCTTTTAAAAATACTGGTGTTGCTATAACCAGTAGAATCGGTGTAGATATAAATAGCTGCATTGTTGATGGCAATCTGTTTAATGTTGATATTACCTACAATGAGCGAAAGTACGTTTAGCGATACATCTATATCCTGCGCTTTTAAAAGATCGTGTTTATGTTGGTTCCATAAACTATCTCTCAGTAAAACGCCGTTTAAGGATACCGAAACCCCGGGAAAACTTTTCAGGAGTGTTGGCTCCATGCTTGTAGCGGTAATTTTTCCGTTTAAATTTTTATTGAGCTGTGATAGGATAGAAGCGAGTACTTCTTTTTTATTTCTACTGATGTAAAATGCTCCTGCCAACCAGGTGAGGATAATCAGAACAACAACAACCGATATAATTTTTAAAGAGATTTTGAGCCAGCGCTTCATAGACATTATTTGATTTAACCAATATAATGTTTTTTGCTAGCTAATTGTTTGAGCAGTAGTGAAAATAATGTAGGATGTCACTACGGGTTCTAAGGATTATTTTCCTAAAAGTGATTCGAGATCAGGATGGTATTGTGAGGTTAAGAAATGTGTAATGGAGAAATCGGCTAGCCTGTGTTTGTAGAAAGGATCCTCCATTAGGATCTTTTTTAATTCATCTTCATCTTTTGCCAGGGTTAAAATAATTCCACCAGTTCGCGGTACTTTTCTGCCTGAGGCAACAAAAATATTTTTTTTATAGTATTTCTTTAAATATTGGATATGGGCGTCCATATGTTCATCCAACTCGGTTAGCGGAACAATATATTTAAGGTCTACAATAAACATATGGCTTACAATAAATGGGCAAAAACAGTAGAATGCCAGCTGTTTTGGAAAGGAACTTCCCATTTGCTTTCCAACTCGGCCAGATTTTGTACCATATTGTTAAAAACAATTGTTTCTGGTGTTACCTGTTTAATATTTACCAAAGTTTCAAAATCTTCTTTGCTGTTTACTACAACTTCTCCATTTACTTTATAGGCAATGTTAAAGCGGTTAAAAAGGTCTACATGGTATTCCTGTTCAATTTCTTTAATTAAGCGAACAGAGCTATCAATAGAGCAACCGGTAACGCCTGCCTGGCTTTCGTCGACCGTTAGGATAATAAAAAAGCCATAGCGGATTTCTGCTTTTGCAAGCAATTCATTTCCATGTGCTTTCCACTGGTTAGTAAAAGCTGCTAATTTGTTTAAGATCTCACTTTCTTCAACAGAAGTAAATTTGCGATCGCTTTGGTATACCCAAACTCTTGATTGTGGAGAAAAACTCATATACAAATTTATGATTTTAATTAAATTGGTGTGTTTAAAACGCTAACCTGATGAAAAAGTTTACACTCTGCTTGAAAATATCCCTTCTTTCGGCTTTTTGTATGTTTTTATGTGCTTTTTCCGACCCCGAAACCATAACGCAATCGATCAATTTCCTTCAAAAAACATTTACCGATCATTACGATAGCACTCAGGAAAGCGACCAGGTAAAGCGTTATGAACTAAATGTTACCAACAATGGCTTTTGCCGTTACAAGCGTTATTTTAATAACGGTAAAACAGAGTATTTCGCATTTAAACTCTCTAAATTTAAAGATATGGATTATTACGGTACAACCGCTTCGGGCAAATTGTATATCCATACCAAAGGTGACGATGTAATTGTGCAGACCTATAAAGATAGGGGAGGCGACGTAGATTCTATGGCCACACAGCTGGTTATTCCGTTAAAAAATATGGAGGCTGAAGATTTAAATCTGATCCGTGATAACCTGAATAAAATTAATGCAGAGGTTTTAATTTCTCAGAAGCCATAGGTTTTAAATGATGATGAGCATTTCAAGCGGGTTGATTATCTTTTTCCAGTCTTATTAATTCCGTTGTTACACCACTAGGGATATTACATGTTAAGCTTATTGTTTGTTTTGGAGCGCAGCGTCATTCGCTTTTTTTATGTTAGTCCTGCTCTTTGCTTTATCCCGATGAAATATCGGGGATGCCGCTTCGATCAGGGCTATGAACTTGGGCTGTGGCACAGAAAACCGACATAGTAGCAGAAAATGACTAAAATAAACCTGCTCTACCTTCTGCCATGAAAAATGGCAGAAGGTAGAGCAGGAAGAAACTGACTATGGAATACTGCTATTGCTTTCCTAAAAATAAGAAGCCATGAAATCAGTAATGTTAATCATGATGCAGGTGCACCAGTCGTATATTATATGAAGTAAAATATGGGCGATTTTTTTGGAGCGCAATGCCATTCGTTTTTTTTATGTTAGTCCTGCTCTTCGCTTTATCCCGATGAAATATCGGGGATGCCGCTTCGATCAAGGCTATGAACTTAGGTTTGTGGCACGGAAAACCGACATAGTAGCAGAAAATGGCTAAACTAAACCTGATCGAACGAATGCCATTTTTCATGGCAGAAGGCAGAGCAGGAAGAAATTGACCTATGGAATATTGCTATTGCTTTCCTAAAAATAAAAAACCTAACAGTACAAGGATCAAGAAGTTTTTTTTAATTATAAGTTAAAACACTTATATTCAGTCAACTTAAAACAATCTCATCTTGAAACGTAGAAACTTTATTTATTTAACTGGAGTAGGGGCTGCCGCGGCTATGCTTCCTGCTATTCCAGTTTTTGGGAAAGAGATTTCCCCCGAGCAAGCCTTAACGTATATCGATCCGGCGGCTAAAAAAATCCTGTCGGATGTGGCCCTAAATGCGGCACGCTCAAAAGGCGCAACTTACACTGATGTGCGTGTAGGCAGGTACCTTAACCAATACGTTGTTACACGCGAGGATAAAGTAGAGAATATTGTAAATACCGAATCGTATGGAATTGGTATCAGGGTAATTTCGAATGGCAGTTGGGGGTTTGCGGCAACCGACAAAATGGACAAAGATAGTATTGCCAAAGCAGCCGAACTGGCGGTAACTATTGCCAAAGAAAATGCCCGTTTGTTAAGAGAGCCCGTAAAGCTGGCACCACAAAAAGGATATGGTGAGGTAAGCTGGAAAGCACCGATTGAGAAAAATGCCTTTGAGGTACCCGTAAAAGAAAAAGTAGATTTATTGCTGGCGGTGAACGATGCAGCTATGAAAGGCGGTGCAGATTACATTAATTCCATCTTATTTGCGGTAAATGAACAAAAATATTTTGCGTCTACCGATGGCTCTTATATCGATCAGGATATCCACCGCATCTGGCCTACTTTTTTTATCACTAAAATAGATAAGGCAACAGGTAAGTTCGAAACGAGAAATGCATTGAGTGCACCTACTGGCAAGGGATACGAATACCTGGATGCAAGGCCACAAGATAAAATACAAACAGCTTCGGGCACGCTTTATAAAGGCAGGTACGATATGCTTGAAGATGCTACACAGGGAGCCAGGCAATTGGGTGAAAAAATGAAGGCAAAATCAGTAGAGCCAGGTAAGTATGATCTGGTATTGGATCCTTCACATTTATGGTTAACCATACACGAATCGTGCGGCCACCCAACCGAGCTTGACCGCGTGTTGGGCTATGAGGCCAATTATGCAGGAACCAGCTTCCTGACGCTTGACAAATGGGAATCTAAAAAATTTAATTATGGCAGCAAAGAAGTAAATATTACTGCCGATAAAACCGAAGTCGGATCGTTAGGGGCTGTTGGTTATGATGATGAAGGCGTAAAATGCGGAAAATGGGACGTGATTAAAGACGGTATACTGGTAAATTACCAGGCTATCAGAGATCAGGCGCATATATTAGGTTTAAATGCTTCGCAAGGTTGTTGTTATGCTGATAACTGGAGTAGTGTACAGTTTCAGCGTATGGCCAACATTTCACTGCAGCCGGGCAAAGCCAAGTTGAGTATAGCCGATCAGATCAAAAATGTGGAAAAAGGCATTTACATTGTGGGCGATGGGTCTTTCTCTATCGATCAGCAACGTTATAACTTTCAGTTCGGCGGCCAGCTTTATTATGAAATTAAAGATGGCAAAATTGCAGGTATGCTTAAAGATGTAGCCTATCAGGCCAATACCCAGGAATTCTGGAATTCGTGCGTGGCCATCTGCGATGAAAGTGATTACCGTTTAGGAGGCTCTTTTTTCGATGGTAAAGGCCAGCCTGGTCAGGTGAGTGCTGTATCCCACGGATCGGCAACCACACGTTTTAATAAAGTTAATGTGATCAACACCGCTAGAAAAATCTGATAGAAATTATGCCAATCTTAACAAAAACAGAAGCAAAGGCCCTTTTAACTAAAGTACTTTCTTACTCCAAAGCAGAACAATGTGAAGTAAACCTAAATTGCTCAGATAGCGGTAATATAAGGTACGCCCGAAATTCGGTGTCAACCAGTGGAGGGATAAGCGCCAACAGCCTGGTAGTCAGTTCTGCCTTCGGGAAAAAACTGGGTACGGCTACTATAAATGAATTTGACGATGCCTCATTGGAAAAAGTGGTTCGCAGGGCAGAAGAACTTGCTCAGCTGGCGCCAGAAAATCCTGAATTTATGCCTTTTCTTGGTCCTCAGGAGTATGGTGCCGATTCGCCAACGTTTTCTCCGGCTACAGCAGCCGTTACCCCGAAAGACAGAGCCGATGCAGTACAGGCCAGTTTAAAACAGGTTATAGACAGCAAGCTGAATGCTGCAGGGTTTTTATCCAACAGTATGGGCTGTTCGGCAATGATGAACAGTAAAGGGTTGTTTGCCTACAATACTTCAACCGATGTAGCTTTTAACATTACTGTAAGAACTGATGATGGTAAAGGATCTGGTTATGCCACAAGGGGATACAATGATTTTAGCAAGCTCAATGCAAAAGCCGACACAGCTATAGCAGCCAAAAAGGCCATGTCGTCTGTAACGGCAAAAGCCATTGAGCCAGGAAAATATACCGTTATTTTAGAACCGACTGCGGTAGCGGTGATGCTGGAAAACTTATTCTTCTCAATGGATGCCAGACAGGCCGATGAAGGACGGAGCTTTATGAGCAAAACCGGAGGTAAGACAAAATTGGGAGAGCAGCTGGTAGATGAAAGAGTGAATATTTATTCAGACCCATGGAATCCTGAACTGCCAACGGCAACATGGTCTGGGGATGGAAGGCCACAGCAGAAAGTAAACTGGATAGAAAAAGGAGTCGTTAAAAATTTATACAGTTCGAGGTACTGGGCGCAAAAAACCGGGATTAAAGCGATCCCTTTTCCCGGTGGCGCAATTATGAAAGGCGGAACGAAAACGCTGGAAGAGCTGATCAAAGGAACAGAAAAAGGCATATTGGTTACACGCTTATGGTACATCCGCACGGTTGATCCACAAACCCTTTTGCTGACAGGGCTCACCAGGGATGGTACTTTTTACATTGAAAATGGAGAGATCAAGTTCCCAGTTAAAAATTTCCGTTTCAATGAGAGTCCGATTATTATGTTGAACAACCTGGATGAAATCGGAATAGCCGAAAGAACAGTTAGTGCCGAATCGGAAGCCAACTATCTTTTACCGCCATTAAGAATAAGGGATTTTACTTTCACCTCTTTATCTGATGCGGTATAAATAATTGCAGCAGTGACATTATAAAGAAGCTTTATCTTAATATTGGTTTGTTACCCTAAAGGGTAACTTATTTTAAAAAATCAATATAAATGACAGGAGAACTTAAGTGAAATAATATCGTCATTTCGACTGAAGCTCACCGATTTTTCATCGGTAGCGTAATGGAGAAATCTTTGAACTTTTCGGTAACATCATAGTTTAAAGATCTCTCCATTCCGTTGCACTCCAGTCGAGATGACGATCTTTCTATTGAAATCTGTCATTATAGTTTGTCGAAGGATCTGTTTAATTACAGATTTAAGCGCTTCGACAGGCTCTCCGTGGGAGTCCTTTGGACAACGTGACAGATCGAATAGAAGAGGTTAACGCTTATGAACAGCTTTTTAATTAAGTGAATCTAAAAACGATTGTTACAGGCCGTTTGCCCTTGCTGTAATCTCAGCAATATCCAACACCTTAACTTCCTGTTCTTTATCTTTTAGTTTAATACCGTCGCTTAGCATGGTCATACAGAACGGGCAACCTGCTGCAATAACCTGCGGATTGGTTTGTAAAGCCTCATCAATGCGTTCTACATTGATATCTTTATTTCCCTTTTCTGGTTCTTTAAACATCTGTGCACCTCCGGCACCACAACATAGGCCATTACTTTTGCAGCGTTTCATTTCTACCAACTGTGCGTCAAGGACCTCCAAGGCTTTTCTAGGCGCTTCGTAAATTCCGTTTCCACGGCCCAAATAACATGGATCGTGATAGGTGATTTTTTTGCCTTTGAAACTTTCGCCACCTTCAGCTTTTAATTTGCCCTCGTTAATCAGATCCTGGATCAATTGCGTATGGTGGATTACTTCGTAAGTGCCGCCTAAACCCGGATATTCATTTTTAATGGTATTGAAGCAATGTGGACAGCCTGTTACGATTTTTTTGATGTTGTAAGCATTCAATACCTCAATATTGGTCATGGCCTGCATCTGGAAAAGAAACTCGTTACCAGACCTTTTAGCCGGATCTCCGGTGCAACTTTCTTCTGTTCCTAAAACAGCGTATTTTATGCCTACATGATGTAATATCTTGCAAATGTCGCGGGTAATTTTCTGCGCTCTTTCATCGTAACTTCCAGCACAGCCAACCCAAAATAATATTTCTGGTTCTTCACCTGCGGCCATTAACTCGGCCATTGTAGGGACTTTAAATTCCATTTGTCTAGTATCTAGTATCTAGTATCAAGTATCAAGACCTGATGTAATTATAGTTTTAATTCAATGTCAACTGAAATTTTCAATTGCTAGCTTTCTTGCGCCCAGTTAAAACGATCGGCCGGAGAGTATTTCCAGGGCGCCTGATTATTCTCAATATTTCCCATCATCGCGTTAATACTGCCTGGTGCCTGCGACTCTTCCATGACGGCAAAACGGCGAAGCTCCATAATAATCTGTAATGGGTCAATGTTTACCGGGCAGGCCTCTACACAGGCATTACAACTGGTGCAGGCCCAAATTTCTTCTCTGCTAATGTAATCATCCAATAAGGATTTTCCATCCTGATGTTCAGCGCCATGTTTGTCAATATTTTGGCCCACTTCGGTAATTCGGTCGCGGGTATCCATCATAATTTTCCGTGGCGATAAAAGTTTACCTGTAATATTTGCCGGGCATACCGAAGTACATCTTCCGCATTCGGTACAAGTGTAAGCATTCATGAGGTTTACCCAACTTAAATCGGTTACATCTTTGGCGCCAAATTTACCGGGTTCGGTTTCTGCCGGAACAAAAGAAGGATCGAGCATTGCTTTCACCTCATTGGTAACAGAAGCCATATTTGTAAACTCACCTTTAGGTTCCAAATTAGAAAAGTAGGTGTTTGGAAAGGCGAAAAGAATATGAAAATGTTTCGAATAAGGCAGGTAATTTAAGAAAGCCAGTATGCCTATAATGTGGAACCACCAGCAGCTGCGCTCTACGATAACCAAGGCACTTTCTGATGAAGGCAGGATGTTAATTAAATATTGACTCACTGGAAATGCACCGGCATTAACGTAATGGCTGGCGCCCAAAAGCTGTAATTTTGCATCGGCTGCGTTCATTAACAAGAAAGCGCTCATTAATAAAATCTCGGTAATGAGGATGTAATTGGCATCAGATTTTGGCCAGCTTTTCATCTCAACGCCACTAAAGCGTTTAAGTTTTAGGATATTTCTGCGTATAAGAAAAATTGCGCACGAAACCCAAACGGTAAAGGCGAGGATTTCGAAAGACCCGATCAGAAAGTTATATAAACCACCTAAACCATTAAAAATACGGTGTGTACCGAATAAACCATCGATCATGATCTCCAATACTTCAATGTTGATGATTACGAAACCGATGTAAACAAAAAAGTGAAGAAAGGCAGGGATAGGGCGGACAACCATTTTAGACTGACCAAAAGCCACACGAAGCATGGTCATCAATCTTTTTTGTGGCTGATCGTTTCGATCTGCCGGTTTGCCTAAACGGATATTGCGAATTATTTTACGCAGGTTAACTGTAAACAGCGCAATTGCTGCAAGTGTAAGTACTAGAAAAAGGATCTGTGCTACCATGCAATATTAGATTGTTACGCTAAATTAGGATATTAATCTAAATAAATTACTATGCATGCATAAAAAAAATAATAAAATTGTTTGTTTGTACTCATTCTAAGCAAGAATTAAGAGCTGTTTTAAGAAGAGTGAAAAATTAATTAATTGATAATCAGTGCAGCAATGAAATAATCGAAAAAAAATTTTGCTTTTGAAAAAAGAACGCTACATTTGCAATCCCAAACGGATGGTGCCATAGCTCAGTCGGTAGAGCAAAGGACTGAAAATCCTTGTGTCCCTGGTTCGAATCCAGGTGGCACCACTTCCAAAAGCCTTTCAGAAATGAGAGGCTTTTTTGGTTTTTAAGCTTTCAGTTGATCATATTAAGATAGCTAACCTCATTTAAATGCTTTCCAGTTTTTTTGCATAGTGGATGGAAGAATGGTAAAATATTTTTTAATGCATCCTCCTGCTTATCAAAAAGATCGCTCCTCATCGTTGTGTTTATCGAAAAAAAATGAAATAAATTCATTGTTCTTTTTTGGATTTGGGAAAAAGAATACTACATTTGCAATCCCAAAAGGGGTGCCATAGCTCAGTCGGTAGAGCAAAGGACTGAAAATCCTTGTGTCCCTGGTTCGAATCCAGGTGGCACCACTTCTAAAAGTCTCGATAACATCGGGACTTTTTTGTTTTACCAGCTTTTTTTGCAGATTAACAAAAGAAAAATTCTTACAGGCCTGTTATTTAAAGCCTAAGTTATTTGTTAGGTAATAAAGATTACCGCTTTTTATATAGAAAATTATTAGGGATCTTTTTTCAGGAATGCGATGTTTGTTAGCTTATAATTTAGTGCCCCTGTCGTACCAGCAGTAACATCAATAGTAACACCTGTTATCTTACCAGCCATAGCTGATGAAAGAAATACTGCCGTGTTGGCTATATCTTCCATAAGGGGGAGCTCTTTTAGCATGGTGTCATTTTTCATCTTTTCGATGAACTCTTCTACTTCATCGCCACCTGCCTCTATGGCTTCTTTAAAGATCCTTGAATCAGGAGAGCCGGCTGAACGGATATTAATAACCCGAATACCATAAGGACCTAATTCTGCTGCAAGATTACGAGAAAAGCCTTCTACCGCATTACAGGCTGGCCCAAATCCGCCTACATTGGCGTAGCCAATGCCTCCCGGAGTTGCGGTAAGCGACAGTATGACGCCGGATTGATGCTTTTTCATCGCCCTTGCGGCGGCAGTTGCGGTTATAAACTGGGTTTCCATGGCAATACTTATGGGGCGGAGAAAGTCGTGGAGCGTCATGTCTGTTAATGGAATATCCTGTGTGTCCTGCCAGCCTATAGCATTGAAGGATATATCAACAGATCCTGCGGTATGCATTACGGAATGGATATGGTCGTTCACAGATTTTTCACTTCTGGCATCAACCTGATAGACCGAAACTTTTCCACCTGCGGCATCAATCTTTTCGGCTGTTTTTTTTACACGATCAAGATTATGACCTGTAAGGAATACATGGGCACCAGCTGTTGCAAGTGCGTTTGCAACAGCACCTCCAAGTGATCCGCCAGCCCCATAAACAATTGCGTTTTTACCTTGTAGTAACATATGAGAATTATTTGTATTCAAATTTAAACGTTAATAGTTCTTTAAATACTGGGTAGTTATGACAAATAAAAGGTCATTTGGGACAGGGAAAAATTAATCGACCTAGTTTTGCATTAGCGGTGATGTACAAAAGTTGCTCGAATGATCTTGGAGCTGAGTGAAGGTTAAATCAAACCCGATAATAATTATCCGTCTTGGCAAAAATAGCTGGCCTGGGTACCTGATCAGGATTGACGCAATCATTATCTATTCTTTATCCAATGGGGATAAATTTCAATGTATAGCGTAAAAAAAAAAGCCCATTCGGGCTTTTTTTAGGTTTCAATATGGTCATGCTCGATTTCGGCTAGTTCTTTTACCTTATCTAAGGCTTTGGGCCATATTTTCTCAAAATACGCTTTCCAATCTTCGATGATATCCATATCTATAGTAAGCTCTGTTTTTCCGTCATTTTCTTCAAGGGTATAATTTTCGAGCGATTCGCTCCAATCCTGATTAAGGTTTCCCTTGCCATCTTTTATTTCGCCAAGGTGTTTGATAGACATGTACCTGTTAGGAATATTGTCTTGAATCACAGCTACCATTCCATCCCCTTTACCATCTGAAAAAAGTGCTCTGCTTCCTTTTTTCCAATCCGTTTCTACGGTAGAACCCTCGGCAAAAACCGACGTCCATTTCGGGTAGGTTTCTACTCCGAAAAGAACGGCCCATACTTTTTCTGGTTTGGCATTAATTGTGGTTTTGAATTCGATCTTTTCCATGGTTTTTTATTTATGTTATTTTATGAATTTTCCATTAAACTTACCCATGCATTTACGGCTTGGGTTAGCGCGTTTGCATGTTGGTCTACATCTGCCATTGAGTAAAATTTTGCGTAAGCTTTTCCCTTGGTCTGCATTTCTAAAAATCCAAAATCATCATTTAATAACGATGCCTTGTGGAAAATAGCGACCACATAATTCTTTATTTTGGGGTTTATGGTAGCCATTTCTTCCTTGAACTTAAAACTGGGCCCACCCCATTTAATATCGCTCTCTATTTTAGGATTGGCAGCAGTAATAATTTCTATTACTTTTTCCATTTCTTCTTTTAATGGATGATCCAGTTCATCCATAAAGGCTTTAACTTTGATAATGCTCATAACTAACAATTTATAAAACAAAGTTGTTTAGTTTTAAATTGACTTAAGCGGTGCAAAGGCGACAATTTGAGGGGGCATAAGGACTAACAGCTAGACACCGGTTTAGCATATCTTGTTAAAATTTGCTAAATATCTCAGTGAAAAGTAATTTAATCGGTAGATTTACGTAATTCACTGATACATATGCACAGGAGCACAATATTTTGAACTAAATTTAGTTTGTTGGTTGACAAAAGTTTCTTCCTGAACAACTTAACCTTTGCCCAGTACGTATATAAAAGATATATTACAATAATTTCCATGAGAAATAAGAGATTCCTTTACCTGGTTGCACTATGTTTTTTAAGCTTTGGGACCATTACCAGCTGCAAAAAAAGCAGTCCCGCGCCTGATGAGCCGGTAACTCCACCAGTAGTTACTACGCCAACTGGAACGCGGGATGAATTGACTAAAGATTCTATCTTTTTATACGGTAAAGAACTTTATTATTGGAATACTTCGCTACCAACTTATGAAGTTTTTAATCCGCGTGGATTTAGTTCGAATGAAGCTGAATTATACGCTATGACACAATATTCTTTAGATCCGGCAACAGGAAAGCCATATGAATATGTAAGTAATTCTGGCGAACCCAAATATTCTTTTTTCGACTATACTGCAGCTACATCGGGTAAAACAGGGGCGCTTAAAGCAGATGTAAACGGTTCGGCCAATGATTACGGTTTTTCTGTTCAGTATAACAACGACACAGACCTTAGGGTAAAATATGTTTATCCAAACTCACCTGCAGCGCAGCAGGGCTTAACACGTGGCTGTAGAATAACCAGTGTAAATGGACGAACGGATCTTAGTTGGCCAAATGCAGTTAATTTTTTAAACAGTGCCATTTTCGGTACAAATGCAACGGTAACGCTGGCTTTCAATGATATTGGAGGCAACCCTAAAACAGCTGTTGTATCTAGCAGCTTATATACTGTGAATCCGATATTATTTACCAATGTTTATACGGTTGGTACAAAGAAAGTCGGTTATATTGTATTCAATAGTTTCACCAATAATGCCTCTGCAGCTATAAATACAGTTTTTTCTAATTTTGCTACCCAGGGGGTAAGTGAATTGATTATTGATTTACGCTATAATGGCGGTGGTTATGTTTCAACAGCTACCCAGATAATAAATTTGGCAGCACCTGCAGGAGAAACAGGTAATACGATGTTTACTTCTTATTACAATAATTACCTACAGTCGATCACTAGTGCTCAGCGCAAAGCCTCCGTTTTGGCACACCAACCGCTATTAGATGATGCTGGTAAATTACAGACCTTTACCACGGGTGTAAACGGAAAGTATGCTACCTATGCCGATTTAAATTATTCGCCTACAGCTGCAGACAATATAGAGAAGTTTGCGAAGTCAGGTAGTTTAACATTAAACAGGGTTTATTTTATTGTAACTGGATCAACAGCCTCGGCAAGCGAATTAACTATTAACAGTTTAAAGCCTGTAATGGATGTAAAACTGATTGGTAGAACAACTTATGGTAAACCTGTAGGTTTCTTCCCGATTAGAATAGATAAAGTAGATATGTATATTCCAGAATTTGAAACCAAAAATAAACTTGGCGTTGGTGGCTATTATTCAGGTTTAACGGTTGATAAGGAATCAGCCGAAGATTTAACCAAAGCTTGGGGTGATGAAACTGAGACTTTGTTGGCTTATGCATTGCTGTATGCTAAGAATGGGAATTTTGTAACCACAGCTGCAAAAACAGCTAGCTTAAGTACAACGACAACAGTAATGCCATCAAAACTATCTGTAGCAGAATTGAGAGCTTTAGATGAAAAGTTAGATCCAAAAGGATTTAAGGGGATGGTAATGACGCCTGATAAGAAATTTTAATAAAAGCTTTTCAATAAAAATACCCGTTTAACATATTTAGTTAGACGGGCATTTTTATTCTTGGTGGCATTTACAATAATATTTTACTGCTGATATCTTTATTGATGGTAATATAACCTGGATATTTAACAGGTGTATTACCCAGCATAAAAGTTGGTTTTATTTTAATGGTTAATAAACCTAGTTTTTCATCTTTTGAAGATGATCCTTTCTGAGCAGCCTTGATAATATCGTTAAAGACATTGCCATTAGACACTAACCCGTAAATGTTGCTTACCAGTTGCACCGGAACAGTAACTGTTTGCCCTTGTGCAATGCTTACATTTTGATTAACAATGCCTTCTGCCAAATCGGTATTATTAACCAATATCTTATATTCGAACTGGTTTATGGCCGCTAAACTGCTTGATGGGTTGGTTATTTCTAAATTCAGATTGGCTTTTAAAGGAATGTCTTTTCTTAACAATCCCAATGCAACCCCAGGCAAACTGGTTAAGCTGAAACTTTGCTGGTCCATTAACTTTTTAACATCTGTACCTGCAATTGATACCTGTTGTACGCCTGTAATTTTATAGGTGCAGTCTTCCAGGGCTTTTATCTGCTGTGCCTGCCTGTTTATTCCACAGCCAAAAAGGCCAACAGTTAAAAGGCATACTAATAATCTTTGTTTCATTTTATGTGTGTTAGGTGATGGCATAAGTACCCAAAAACTTGGATATTTATGTACTGCAAACATAACGCCAAAATAATAAAACTATTTCAGCTGCAATATGAGTTTAACCAAAATTAACTTAAGCGCTTGGCGTAACAGTTTCAATATCGTCCTGTTTACCATCGTTATTAGTTTTGTTTTCTTCGGCAGGTTTCTCCGTTACGTTTGTTTCTTCCTCCCGATCATCGGATTTTGCTTTTTCCTCACCTTTAACCTCTTCGGGTTTCTGTGCGGACTCACCTGGTTTATCCGTTTCTTTTTCTGTTGAAGGGATTACGGTTTCTATTTCGAGCTGTACGTCATCAGTCGGTTTTGGATGATCGTTACCTTTTGCCACTTCTTTTTTATTTTCTTCGTTTTCCATGGTATAAATCTGTTTAATACTTAATCTTAATAAATCGAATTCGATTGCTTTTTGTTTTGATATTTTAATAAAGCATTTACCCCATTTTTTAACTTTGTTAAAAAAAACACAGGATATGGCCATTACCATCAGGAAAATTACTGCACACGATAATGCAGCTACTGCATCAATGATCAGGACTATTTTAAGGGAATTTAAAATAGATAAGCCTGGTACTGTTTATACGGATCCTACAACAGATGAGCTCTCTACAGTTTTCGAACATCCTCAATCGGTTTATTGGCTGGCCGAAGAGGATGGGGTTATTGTTGGCGGTTGTGGTATTTTTCCAACCGAAGGCCTGCCAGATGGTTGTGTTGAGCTGGTTAAATTGTACACCTCTGCATCTTCACGCGGAAAAGGTATTGGCAAAATGCTCATGGAGAAAAGTATAGAATCGGCGCAGCACTTTGGTTATAATGAGATTTATCTGGAATCGTTTCCCGATCTTAAAAGGGCAATTGAGATGTACGAAAAGGCAGGGTTTAAAAAACTCACTGCTCCATTAGGTAATTCTGGCCATTTTGCCTGTAATGTTTGGATGCTGCTGGTCTTATAATTGGTTAATCGTTGAAACTGATTAATCGGTTAACTGTTAAAATTGAGAAATCTTAGCTCAATTATTCAGCTAACCGATTTAAACTTACCCTTGGCCAAACCTTAATTTTTGCCGACTCTGTTTTCCTCGTCGCTTGTTCCGGTTTGTCTGCTGCGGGCAGTTTTGATTTTCATATTCCCGAATTTATAGGTGAGACTTAAGTTTATCCTACGGCTTTCCCATTCGTTCTGCCAATAGGTTTTAATGTTATTGTATTCCAGATTGGCTCTGAACTTACTGGTATTGAAGATATCGTTTACTTTTAAGGCCAGTGTTGCATTTTTGTTACAGAATGATTTTTTAGCGCCAACATTGAGCTGATAATTCCCTAAACTGCGGAATAAACCAGAAATAGAAGGAGAATCGTAATAGCCATACATCGTTAAGCTGTAGTTCTTGGGCAAAGTGATGGTATTATCCGACATGACAGACCAATTCCACGAGAAGGCATTATAGCCGTTTCCCTGTACTGCCGATGTGGTGCGGTTATAACCAACAGAAACTTCGGTACTGTTGTTCCACCATTTGGTTACATCAAAAGGACTTCCGGTTGCCATATAAAAATTTGTTGTACGGTTCAGGTTTTCTGGCCTGGAGATGCTTTCTTTTGTATTATTGTTCTGATAGATCACTTCCCATATCGCGCCATTACTTACCGAATAACTCAACGTTAATACCCTGAAATTTTTAATCGAGTAATTAAACTCAAAACTATTGGCATAAGATGGCTGTAACAATGGGTTTCCCTGTATGGCAGTATAAGGGTCGGTATAAAAGGTAAAGGGATTTAAACTGCTGTATGATGGCCTGTTGATGCTTTTACGGTAGGCCGCCGTTACGAGGTTGTTCGAATCCAGCTTTAAGGAAATAAAAAGTGTTGGAAAAAGTTTCCAGTATTTCCTGTCAATCAGCGTATTGGTACCCGATGAACTGCCATTGCCCAAAGTCTGTTCTGCGCGCAAACCTGCTTTGATCTGTATGTTTTTAAAACTTTTATCAAGGGAAAGATAACCTGCGTTAATGTTCTCATTGTATAAAAAGGCATTGGTTCGGCGCGGATCGTTAATCCAGCCAGCGGTTTTTAGCGAATCGAAACGTACATCGCTCTGCGATTTTACCCAGCTGCTTTTCCATCCAGTTTCCATTTTTAATGTTTTTGAAAAATTTAAGCTATAATCGGCCTTTATGGAATAGATAGAAACATTGCCAATACCTTTATTGCGTAAATCGATCGGGTTGCCGATCAGCTGATCACTGGCATCGAGGTAATTATTGGTAAAGGTTTCGTTCTTACTGTTGTCGTATTGAACGTAATCGGCATCAAAACCCAGTTCACCACCCAATGTGTCTGTTTTGAAACGGTAGTTTAAGTTAAGGGCGTGGTTCTTTTCGGTATTACTTTGCGGATTAAACATCGATGTTCCACCCATTTTTGCACCAGTGGCATTATAATTTACCGAATTGCTGTTTACCTTGGTTTCTTCCGGAGCTGTAAAGCCTTTTACCATTACCCCTAAAGTATGTTTGTCATTAATAAAGTAATCGGCACCGGTAGAGTAATTTAGGCTGTTGGTTATCGGGTGCCAGAAATTAAGCTGGTTATATTGTTCGTCGCCAATGGTTCTGTTTAAAGTTAACCTGTTGTATGAATTATAGTGGCCGGCGTTTAAGCGTACATAGGTGCTCACTTTACCGATATTGTAATTCAGGTTGGTGCCGGCATAAACTTTTTCATAGCGGCCATAACCACCACCCATATTCAGGTTCCCATTAAAGCCCTGCATTTTATTTCTTTTGAGTTTAATGTTGATGATCCCTGCTGTGCCGGCAGCATCGAAAGAGGATGGAGGATTAGAAATCAGTTCGATTTTGCTTAATACAGAACCAGGTAGCGATTTTAGATAAGTGGTTAATTCCATACCTGTCATATAGCTCATTTTGCCATCAATCATCACGTTGATTCCTTTTTTGCCTTTCAGCACAATGTTATCGTCTTTATCGAGTTTTACTCCCGGCGACCTGCTGATTACTTCCAATGCATTATCACCTGCGGTATTCATCTGTTCTACGTTTACAATCACCCGGTCTGCTTTTTGATCAATTACAGGCATTTTCGATACGATGTTTACATCTTTCAGGTTTTGAGCATGGTCTGTCAGCATAATTGATGGGACTTTTACCGCCATATCTTTCACTTCAAATGCTATAGATTGGTTTTTACCGTAACCCATCATTAAGGCTTTAATAAAGTACCTGCCAGATTTAACATTGCTGAATTCGTATAAACCTTGTTGGTTGGTTACTTGTATGGCAACCGAAGCCGAATCGGGTAAGTGGATTAATGCTACTGAAGCATAATCGAGTGCTTTATTACTTTTATCGGTAACGGTTCCCGACACCTTAATGTTTTGAGCAAAAGCGGTTTGAAGGCTAAAAATAAGCAGCGCAAAAAGAGCAGATTTAAATAAGAGATTCATATCGTGTTTGTTTTATATTGACGATTCAAAGATGAAGGTGTTGCGTCAGCCTAAAAATTAAATAATCCCAACCCTTTAAAATATTATCCCAACTCTTTTTCGGGCATTAAAAGGTGTTGATCCTTAAAATGCATAGGTTGGGATAATTATATGCAGGTTTGGAATAAGAAAATAGGCAGTTAAAAAAGCTTTGCATAGTTTTAGGCCATGAAAACAATAAAAACCATTTCCATCCATATTCTTTGCTGGATACTCGTATTGGGCTATTTTTATGGTGGCTATTTAATTGATGGTACAACTTTTAGCAAGGCCGCTTTGAATATCTCTATGAATTTTATACAAGTGATAGAGTTCTACATCTGTTACTTATGGGTATATCCAAGATTTTTAAAAAAGAATAAAGTACTTCAGTTAATTGGTGGCATTTTGTTTACCATAGGGGTATTTATTGCACTTAGGTATTTAATAGAAGAAGTGCTTTATTTAAAATGGCTTGGTTTTCATAACTACGACGACCGTACAACTGCCTGGGAGTATATCTCAGATAATATTTATTGGAGTATTGGGTTCATTGTAACACCAGCTGCGGTTTATGGTATCGAACAGAGTTTTAAGTCGGAACAGGTTAACAGGAAACTTAAGGAAGAAGTGGTAAAGGCTGAACTTTCATTTTTGAAATCGCAGATCAATCCACACTTTCTGTACAATACTTTAAATTATGTTTACTCTTTGGCCATTCCCGTTTCCGATCAACTGGCCAATGCTATTTTGCGGTTATCTGATCTGATGCGTTATACGCTAAATGATAGTCCGGATGGTAAAGTGAGTTTAGAAAAGGAAGTGGAATACCTGGAGAGTTATATTGCATTATTTAAGATGCGTTTTGAACCCAACTTTTATGTCGACTTTACAACCGAGGGCATCGCCAGTCAAAAAATAGCTTCGCTGATCCTGATCCCTTTTGTTGAAAATGCCCTTAAACATGGCGTGGTAAATGATGAAGCACAGCCTGTGCGCATTAAACTTAAGGTGCAGAACAAACGCTTAAGTTTCGAGGTGAGCAATAAGATCAGCCATGCGCAGAAAGATCATTCAAGTGGTGTAGGCATGGTAAATATCCATCGTAGGCTGGATCTGATTTATCCCGAAAAACATGAATTGTTGATTTCGAACAATGGCAATACTTATAAAAGCACATTAATTTTAAATCTGTAATTGATAATTTGTATCATTGAAAACTATTCTAATGTTAATTCACGCTAATCGCCAACCCCTAACCGCTAAACCTCAACCATGATCCGTTGCCTTGCTATTGATGATGAATCTTACGCTTCAGATATTATTGCTGCCTTTATTAATAAAACCCCTTTTTTAGCATTGGTTGGAACCACTACGAATGCTTTTGAAGCACTTAACCTGGTTCAGGAAGGTAAAGTTGATCTTGTTTTTTTAGACATACAGATGCCAGAGTTAACCGGGATCCAGTTTTTGAAAATCTGTGGAGGTAAATGCAAGGTAATCCTTACCACAGCCTATCCAGAATATGCTTTAGAAGGCTTTGATCTTGATGTGGTAGATTATTTGCTTAAACCGATCTCATACGAGCGTTTTTATAAAGCAGCTACTAAAGCGCAACAGATTTTAATGCCTGTGGCACCCGTTCAGCAAGAAATTGTTGTGCAGCAGGTAACGCAGGGGAACGATTTTATTTTCATTAAAGGTGATACCAAGAACAAGTTTATTAAGGTTAATTATGAAGATATCCTATACATCGAAGGATTGAAAAACTATGTTTCAGTTTATACCGCCACCCAAAGGATTGTGACCTACCAGGCGCTACGTGAGCTGGAAACCGAACTGCCGCAGCCACCATTTTACCGCATTCATAAATCGTACATTATCTCTATCGAAAAAATTAAGATGATAGATGGGAATACCGTTTATATTAACGATCAGGCCATTCCAATTGGCGAAACTTATAAAGAAGAGTTTTTTAAAGTGGTGAGGGAGGGGAAAAAGAATGGTTAACTGTATAAATTGTTTAACTGGTTAATTGTGGAAGGGTAATTGCTAAATTGTTAAATTGTTTGGATTGATCTCCAGTCAACTTCTGTCTTAATGTTCTTAATCCCTTAATGGTAAAGTTTTAAGGCTTTATTTTTCTTTGATCATTAAGAAGTTGAGGACATTAAGGCTGAGTTGGTTAATTGGTGAGGGGGTTGTTGTTAAATTGTTTGAATTCATTTTCGGTTAACCAATTAGCTAGTTTTAACAACTCTACAATAAAGCAATTCAACAATCAGTTAACTGATTAACCAGTTTCAACAATTAATCAGCTGTGTTCATAAATTCTCCCTATTATTTCTTCCGATTTTTTTAAGTTTGCTGCATAAAGATTTAAATCAAACATCACCATGCAAGAAACGAATTCGCTAAACCAGGTTGCAGAATTTCATACTACCTTTAAACATCCTATTTTAGAAAGTCCTGTTATTCCTTCAAAACAGAGAGCTAATTTGCGTATTTCGCTTTTAGCCGAAGAGTTGAAAGAACTACAGGAAGCAGTAGAAAATGATGATCTGGTAGAAGTTGCAGATGCCCTTTGCGATCTGCAGTATGTTTTGGCGGGTGCGATCCATGAGTTTGGCTTAGGCGGGAAATTTAAGACTTTATTTGATGAAGTTCACCGTTCTAATATGAGCAAAGCCTGTAAAACGGTAGAAGAGGCTGAACAAACCATCCAGTTTTACTTAAATAAAGACCAGACAGAATCTTATTACAAAGAAATAGACGGACTGTTTTTGGTATTCAGGAAATCTGACGACAAGACTTTAAAATCAATCAACTATTCGCCAGCTGATTTAAAATCACATTTGGTTTAACTCATAAACAAGCTCGAATTGAAAAGGCTAAAACAAATTGTAAACGAGCTAAAATTAACACAGGCGGCACCTGATGCGGCTTTAATGCGTGAGTTTATTTTCTACTCGCCCAAAATGCCTTTGCGCCTGCATCAGGAACAGCTTATTGCTACCTCGAAACGATTTAGCCTCAAGGTTTTTGATGCCTATTTTACCAATGCCGATATAAGCATTAACTGCTTTAGCTGGGGGAATGGAAAACGTAAAGTGTTACTTACACATGGCTGGGCGTCGAAGGCTTTAGATTTTTATGAGCTGATTATTGAACTCCTGAAAATAGATGACCTGGAAATTATTGCTTTTGATGCACCTGGCAATGGAAGCTCCATATCTGAATTTTCGAACCTGATGTTATACGCCGGTTCAGTAAAATCTATTGCCTTAAACTATGCACAGCCTGATGTCCTTATTGGGCATTCGCTTGGCGGCATGGCCAATGTAATTGCTTTGCAGGAGCTGGGTGTTATGCCCAATCTGCTCATTAGCATCGCACCATTAATCAGACTGAAAGAAAACTTCGAACAAAGTCTCGATTCGGTGAACATCGGCATAAAGGATCAGGATATCTTTTTCAGCAACTTTGCCAAAGAATTCCCAGTTCCCGTAAGCCACTTTAACCTGACCGAACTGTATCAACTAAGTCCGGATTTACATCATTTTCTGGCATTCGATCCAGCCGATCATATTTCGCCATACCCGTTCCTTAAAGAATTTCTGGATAAATATCCTGCAATCAATTCAAAATCTTTTGAAGATGTAGGACATTACAAAATCCTCAGATCGGTTGAGGTAATTGAAGATATTGCGAAGCTAATTTATGCGCTTCCAACTACATAAACCATCATTGCGAATTGAAGCGTAAGATAGTGGGAGAGGGTGAAGCAATCTTTAAAGCTAAATAAACCAGGTGGAATCTGTGCGTATCTTCTTCGATCTGCGGGAAAACTACACATCATTATTGCCCGCAGATTTCGCTGATCAACGCAGAACTATATCCTCACGTCAACTCCCGACCTCCGTCTCCTGTCTTCCGACCAACCCCATCTGCCAATTTATTGCCCATCCATAACAGTGCATAACAGTTAAAATTGCTGTATATTCTATTTTAGAGCAACCAAATATATTAATAGCGCATGCAAGCAATTTTAGGTGTAATTTTTCATTTCTTCGGTGGTTTTGCCTCCGGAAGTTTTTATATTCCGTACAAAAAAGTTAAAGGCTGGGCCTGGGAAAGTTACTGGATCGTTGGAGGAATCTTCTCCTGGTTAATCGTTCCGCCACTTGCTGCTTTTTTAACCATCCCTAATTTTACGGCAATTATCACCAGTACCAACGGTAGCATTTTATGGTTAACCTATTTTTTTGGTGTGCTTTGGGGTATTGGAGGCTTAACGTATGGCTTAGGCGTTCGTTATCTGGGTGTATCATTAGGGAGTAGTATCATTTTAGGGCTTTGTATGGTTTTGGGTTCTATCCTGCCATCCATTTACTTCGATTTTTTCCCACAGGCAGGTAAAGATACGTTTACTATGTTTTTACACACCGATTGGGGGCGTATGGTATTGCTGGGGCTTTTAGTGTGTGTTATTGGTATTGTAATCTGCGGTAAAGCAGGTATGATGAAAGAAAAGGAAATGAAATCTGGTATTACCGATCCGCATGGCATGGAGGTAAAAACAGAATATAAATTTGGTCTCGGCTTATTTGTGGGAATTGTTTCGGGTGTTTTAAGTGCCTGTTTCAATTTTGGTATTGAAGCCGGAAAACCAATGGCTGATGCAGCGAATGCCATCTGGAAAGCAGCAAATCCTGCTGAAACAGGTAATTTCTTATTCCAGAACAACGTTACTTATGTAATTGTGCTTTGGGGAGGCCTAACCACTAATTTTATTTGGTGCATGGTGTTAAATGCAAGGAATAAAACATTTGGCGATTATACCAATGCAAAAACGCCGCTGTTAAAAAACTATATTTTTTCTGCCCTGGCAGGTACTACATGGTTCTTGCAATTCTTTTTCTATGGCATGGGCGAAAGCAAAATGGGTAATGGCGCCAGTTCGTGGATTCTGCACATGGCATTTATCATTCTTATCGCCAACGTATGGGGATTGGTATTAAAAGAGTGGAAAGGTGTGTCGAGAAAAACGTTGATTACTGTTTTGGCGGGTATTTTAACCATCATCATTTCGGTACTCATTGTTGGTTATGGTAATTCAATAAAAGGTTAATAAATAAAAATTTAAATAGAATATAAGAATGTCAATCGATACGAAAAGTTATAAACACGTAAGCTATTTGTGGGATGAAGAGGAAGCCGCAAAACTTGCTGGTGATGAAGTTGCCCTCTTAATTTATCGCTCAAATTTATTGGGTGCAGATTTACGCTTAACCAATTATGGAGGTGGAAATACCTCGTGTAAAGTATTGGAAAAAGATCCGCTTACCGGCCTAGAAACCGAAGTAATGTGGGTAAAAGGATCAGGTGGCGATTTAGGTACCTTAAAGAAAAGTGGCCTTGCAGCATTATATGTTGATCGTTTGCGTAGTCTGAAAAATATTTATCGTGGTGTAGAACACGAGGATGAAATGGTTGAACTTTTTAACCACTGTATTTTCGATTTAAGCTCTAAAGCACCATCAATCGATACCCCTTTGCATGGTTTTCTACCGTTTGCACATATCGATCACTTGCATCCAGATGCGGCCATCGCCATTGCTGCGGCTAAAGATGGTAAAAAAATTACCGAAGAATTATTTGGCGGAACGATAGGCTGGGTTGAATGGAAAAAACCTGGTTTCGAACTGGGCCTGCAATTAAAACAATGTTTAGATGAAAACCCAGGCATCCGCGGTATTATGTTGGGCTCACATGGTTTGTTTACCTGGGGCGATACGGCTTACGAAAGTTACCTGAATACCTTAGAAGTTATCGAAATCTGTTCTGATTACCTTAACCAGAACTATGGTAAAAAAGGTCCGGTTTTTGGAGGACAAAAGATTGAAAGTGCCGCAGCAGACCAGCGTAAACAACAAGCGGCTGCTTTAGCACCTGTTTTGCGTGGTTTATGTTCTTCCAAACAGCACATGATCGGTCATTTTACCGACGACAGTCGTGTTTTAGAATTCATCAATTCTAACGATCTTGATCGCCTTGCACCAATGGGCACAAGCTGTCCTGATCACTTTTTACGCACCAAAATCAGTCCGCTGGTTTTAACTTTAGCCAGCGATGCCGATTTATCGGATGTTAAAGCATTAAAAGAAACATTGGAGCCTGCTTTCGAAGCGTATAGGGCCATGTACACGGCTTATTACGAAGCCTGTAAACATCCAAACAGTCCTGCCATTCGCGATACCAATCCGGTTGTTATTTTGTATCCTGGTATCGGAATGTTTACCTTCTCTAAAGATAAACAAACAGCAAGGGTTGCTGCAGAATTTTATATCAATGCCATTAACGTAATGAAAGGCGCTGAAGCTGTTTCAGAATATACTTCATTACCTCACCAGGAAGCTTTTAACATCGAATATTGGTTGTTGGAAGAAGCTAAGTTGCAGCGTATGCCTAAGCCAAAACCATTAACCGGTAAAATTGCTTTGATTACGGGCAGTGCCGGTGGTATAGGTAAAGCGATTGCTAAAAAGTTTGTTGCAGAAGGTGGCGTGGTGATTTTAAATGATATGAATGCCGAGCGTTTGGAAGAAGCAGGTAAAGAATTTGAAAGTCTGTATGGTAAAGATTCTTACAGTACCGCAATTTTAAATGTTACCAGCGAAGCAGATATTAAACAAGCTTTCGATTCGGCTGCTTTGGCTTTTGGCGGAGTAGATATTATTGTAAACAATGCAGGATTATCGATTTCTAAAACGATTGCTGATCATACAGAGAAGGATTGGGACTTATTATATGATGTTTTGGTAAAAGGCCAGTTTTTTATCACTCAGGCTGCAACAAATACGATGCAAAAGCAGAATATTGGTGGCGATATCATTAATATTGTAAGTAAGAACGCTTTGGTAAGCGGACCGAATAATGCCGGTTATGGCAGTGCAAAAGCTGCCCAGTTACATTTGAGCAGGTTAAATGCTGCAGAATTGGGCGCCGATAATATCCGTGTAAATGTAGTTAACCCTGATGCTGTAATCAGCGATAGTAATATCTGGGCAGGCGGTTGGGCAGAAGGACGTGCAAAAGCTTACGGAATTACCGTTGCAGAACTACCGGCTTATTACGCGAAACGTACTTTGTTAAATCAGATTATATTGCCAGATGATATTGCCAATGCTTGTTTCGCCTTTGTGGGTGGCTTGTTGCACAAATCAACCGGAAATGTTTTAAATGTTGATGGCGGAGTAGCCATGGCATTTGTGAGATAACTTAATCGCCAGCCTGTATCCTCACAGACCGAAAAGAAGATAAGATAAGATAAGTGGTCCGTGGAGACACGGACCACGGCAAAAAAAATCAGTTTTAGTAAGTTGTTTAATTGGTCTGTGCCTGGCACAGACCGAAATGACTTTAATTTTTATAATCGTCCTCGTTTGAAACGAGGATGAGCGAGAATGGCGATTGTATCGCCACAATGATTAACCTAACAAAAAACCAAATATTCTCATGAATATCGAGCAGAACCAAATAGAAAAGCATAACGACTCCCTTTTAACTTCACATCAGCGCAAACTTTCATTTCTAAAAGAAGATTGGGCGCATGTTGATGTAGAAAGCGTAATCCAGAAACTGGTTGATTTTCAGATTGCCATTCCAAGCTGGGCTTTAGGTACAGGTGGAACACGTTTTGGCCGTTTTGCCATTACTGGTGGTGAACCACGTACCATTGAAGAAAAAATAGAAGATGTTGGTTTGCTTCATGCCCTTAACGGTGCAAGTGGTGCAATTTCGCTTCACATCCCTTGGGATATCCCTCAAAATGCAGAAGCCTTAAAAACTTTGGCATCTGGCTATGGTTTAAAATTCGATGCCATGAACTCAAATACCTTTCAAGATCAGAAAGGTTCTGCACATAGCTATAAATTCGGCTCATTGCAAAATGTAAATAAAGACATCCGCAAACAGGCGATTGAGCATAATATAGAAGTAATTAAACATGGTATCGCGCTAGGATCTGATGCTTTAACCGTTTGGCTAGCCGATGGTTCTTGTTTCCCTGGTCAGCTTAATTTCCGCAAAGCTTTCGAAAATACATTAGAAAGTCTTCAGGAGATTTATTCAGCACTGCCTGAAGATTGGAAAATGTTTGTGGAGTACAAAGCCTTCGAACCTAATTTTTATTCAACTACGGTTGGCGATTGGGGACAATCACTGTTATATGCGAGCAAACTGGGTAAAAAAGCTTATACTTTGGTTGATTTAGGTCACCACTTGCCTAATGCAAACATTGAGCAGATTGTTGCCTTATTGTTAATGGAAGGAAAATTGGGTGGTTTCCACTTCAACGATTCTAAATATGGAGATGATGATTTAACTGCCGGAAGCATTAAACCTTACCAATTGTTCTTGATTTTTAACGAACTGGTAGAAGGTATGGACGCGAAAGGGATGAACCATGCAAAAGATTTAGGATGGATGATCGATGCTTCTCACAATGTGAAAGACCCATTAGAGGATTTATTACAATCAGTGGAAGCCATTATGATTGCCTATGCTCAAGCCTTATTGGTTGATAGAAAAGCATTAAACGAAGCGCAGAACAATAACGATGTAGCAAAAGCACAGGAAATTTTGCAGCATACTTTCCGTAGCGATTTAAGGGCTTTGGTAGCCGAAGCCAGATTAAGGGCTGGGGCAGCTTTATCACCAATCGTTTTATACCGCGGTTTAGAAGTTAGAACTAAGTTAGTTAATCACCGCGGAAATACTGTTGCCACAGGTTTGTAAATAGAGAAATAGAAAATGCCTAAACCTGTTATTGCCATATTTGATGTTGGGAAAACGAATAAAAAACTGTTTCTGATTGATGAAAACTACAGTATTGTTTATGAACGGTCTGCACGTTTTGTAGAAACAGTAGATGAGGATGGCGAACCATGCGAAAATCTCGAAAGCCTGCGTTCATCAGTTTACGATTCGCTGCATCAGGTTTTGCAGTTAAAAGAGTTCGATGTTAAGGCCATAAACTTTTCTACTTATGGCGCCAGTTTTGTTTATCTAGATGAAAACGGCGATCCCCTAACACCACTTTATAACTATTTAAAAGAATACCCGGAGGAGTTAAAAAAAGCTTTTTATGCAAAATACGGCGGTGAGGAGAAGATTTCGCTAGAAACGGCCTCACCAATTTTGGGCAGCTTAAATTCAGGGATGCAATTGTATCGCCTGAAAAACGAAAAGCCCGAAATATTTAAAAAAGTGAAGTGGGCCTTACACCTTCCTCAATATTTAAGTTATTTAATTACGGGTAAGGCCGTGGCCGATATTACCAGTATCGGCTGCCATACCCAGCTTTGGGATTTCAATAAAAGTGAATACCATAACTGGGTTATTACCGAAAAAATCGATGAGAAATTTGGTGCATTTACCCCTGCAGATTCCAGCCTGAAAACTGATTTCGAAGGAAGCAGCGTGAAGGTTGGTGTAGGTTTGCACGATAGTTCTGCAGCACTGATTCCCTATCTGGCCAATTTTAATACACCATTTGTACTCATTTCAACAGGAACCTGGTGTATCAGTTTAAACCCTTTCAACCAAGAACCTTTAACTGCCGAAGAACTTAAACAGGATTGCCTGTGTTACATGCACTTTAAAGGCAAAGCGGTAAAGGCTTCGCGTATTTTTGCTGGTTATGAGCATGAAGTACAGCTTAAGCGTATAGCAGAACATTTCGATCGTGCGGCCTATCTGTTTAAACATTTGAAGTTTAACCCTTCAATGATTTTGAAACTGGCCAATAAAATTCCTGAAAACCAACAGGAGCAACAGGGTTTCTCGGCAAATTCTGCTTTTCCGGAGCGTGATCTGAACCTCTTTCAAACGGCAGAAGAAGCCTATCACCAATTGATTTTTGATCTGATCAAACAGCAGATTTACTCGTTAAAGCTGATTTTAAACGCAGGCGTGAAAAGGATTTTTGTAGATGGTGGTTTCGGTAAAAATGCAATTTATATGCATCTGCTGGCTACTTCTATTCCAGATATTGAAGTTTATGCCTCTTCAGTTTCGCAGGCTACGGCGATAGGAACAGCTTTGGCTATAAATGATGCCTGGAACGAAAATCCGGCACCAACGGATATGATCCAGTTAAAATATTATTCAGCCATACAACGTACGCTAGATTTTTAGGAATTTCCTTATATTAGAATTTCCTATATCAATATAACCATTTTGAAACCAGAAGATTTAATCCCCTACATAAACGTCGACGAGTATTCGTCGACACCAAAATACAAGCAACTAACCAATGCTATTTTGGCCGCAATTGAAAGTGGTAAACTTCTGAAAAATAGTTTATTGCCATCTATTAATGAATTGAGTTTCAGTTTGGAAATGTCGAGGGATACCGCCGAAAAAGGTTACCGCAACCTCCGGAAACTGGGCGTAGTAGACTCTGTTCCAGGAAAGGGTTATTTCATTATCAATACAGATTTCTCACGTAAACTAAAAGTTTGTCTGCTTTTTAATAAACTCAGTACGCACAAAAAAATTATTTACGATTCGTTTACCAAAACATTGGGCGAGCGTGCTGCGATAGATTTTTATATATACAACAACGATTTCGCACTGTTTAAAAAAATGATTGTTACAAAACGTGATGATTATTCGCACTTTGTAATTATTCCACATTTTTTAGAAGGCGGCGAAAATGCCCACGAAATTATCAATACCATTCCCAAAGAAAAGTTAGTCATTCTTGATAAACTGTTGCCTGGAGTAACGGGCGATTATGCTGCGGCTTATGAAAACTTTGCACAGGATATTTACGCGGCTTTAGAACAGGCTTTAGACCGGCTTTCTCATTACAGGACCTTAAAAATTATCTTCCCAAAAAACAGCTATTTTCCGCACGAAATACTAACTGGTTTTTATCGGTTCTGCCAGCAATATGCTTTTGATCATAAAGTAATCCATAACATTAAAGACGAAGAAATTAATCCTGGGGAGGTGTACATTAACCTGATGGAAGATGATCTGGTGATGCTCATTGAACGTTTAATTGCCCAAAAACTTAAAATCGGGAAAGATGTTGGTGTAATTTCTTATAACGAAACACCTTTAAAAAAGATTATTTTGGATGGGATTACTACCATTTCAACTGATTTTAGCGAATTGGGCGCTCAAGCTGCTGAATTTATTCTCAATGGAAAAACTGAAAAGATAGCAGTGCCTTTTTATTTGAACTTGCGTAAATCGCTGTAGTAAAGAGCAGATTAGTTATTTCGATCGTAGCCGAGAATTCTATTAAATTCGGTCCTTCACCTCTTGTTCTAGACTATTAGGTTAAGCACACCGTGGTTGTCGGTCTGAGGGTAGTCGAAGACTTTTGGAGGTAATAAATTATAATGTGATCTACTATAGCATATCTTTTAGTCGTGAGATATGCTGTATCATGTTAGTTTGGAATTTGTTATCTAATTAGCTAACTTTGTTTAGCTTAAAATTGGTTAATGAACGAAGAATTTATCAGAGACATTTTATATTTTGAAGCGTACTACTTGGATTTTTACGAACAGCTTAAACCTAATGTAAAGAAAAAATTCAATTGGACGCTACAATTAATTGCTACACTTGAAAAAGTTCCTGAAAAATATTTTAAGCACATTACAGGTTCTTCGGGGCTTTTTGAAATTAGGGTTGAAGTTGGTTCGGATATTTTTCGGGTATTTAGTTTTTTCGATAGGGGACAACTGATCATTCTTGTAAATGGTTTTCAAAAGAAAACCCAAAAGACACCTAAAAACGAAATCGAGCTGGCTGAAAAACTTAAAAAGAAATATTTCGATGGAAAAGACAAAAAATAAATTAACATCATTTGCTGATCACTTAGACAGTGAATATGGTAAACGTGGTACTGAAGACAGAGAAATTTACGAACAAGAATTTGAAAGTTTTAAACTTGGGGCTATGCTTCAAGAACTTCGTAAAGAAAAGGGGATGACGCAAGAACAACTTGCCGAAAAATGTGGCACAACGAAAACTTACATTTCAAGAATTGAAAATAATGCGAGTGACATTAGGTTGTCAACTTTAATGAGAATTATTAAGGTTGGGCTTGGCGGACATTTAAATCTAAACGTAAGTTTATAAAAGATAAAACCTCCTATTTTAGTTTAAATGAGTGAACAGGAAACCGCGCATTTCGTATCAGAACAAAATCCTTACGATTATATCTTAAAAGATTTTAACCTGAAAAATCTGAGCCAGATTGTTATCCTCAAACATTTAAGTGGACTCATTCATACTGATGTAAAGGGTTTTTACCAGCTGTTTCCGGAGCAGATTGAAATCGATTTTGCAGCCTTTAGCGATGAAGCCTCTGGATTGCCTTTCCCAATTGTTCAGGTACAGCAGCACTCAAACTCCGTAAAACTTTCTTGTCGTTGTGCTACTCCGAAGCATAAATTGTGTGAGCATCAGGCAAGGGTTTTATACAACATTCTTCAGCGCCAGGATCTGCTTATTTTCTTTGATAGTAACCTGCGGAAGCAAAAGCTTTTAAAAATAGCAATTGACTATGGTTTAGAAAATGAAGAAAACCTCGATCTTCTTTTTAACCTGAGCTACGAAAATGGTCAGGTTGAAATCAAGCCAAAAATGGATGCCCTCCAGCCATTCAATAAAGAAGCACAACAAAATTTACAGGAACTTTTACTCCCGGCAAATAAAGCTAAAACAAAAGTCCAGGCTAAAAACGACCAGGGTAAAATGATCCTTGTTTTTGGGCAACACCGCTATTACAACAATTTAACGGTAGAATTATTTGAGGCTGATACTACTAAAAGTGGTAAGGTTAAAAATCCTATAAAAGGAATCAATCCGGCTGATTTGTTGTTTAAAACAAATGATAATGATCAGATAAAGTTTTATAGCGGCATTACCACTTTTCAACAGAATTACAATAGTGATCAAAGCGAGGCGGAGATCGAAGCCTTAAAGGCGATCGTTAAAAACCCTGAACAGATCCCTTTTTACCTGCAGGATAGTAAGCAATCTGTCGCTATTCAAGCGTCGACCATTACAGCAGTTGATGTTCATTTATTAGAAGTAGACCTGCGTCTTTCGGTAAACCAACGTGATGATTATTACGAAATTACCGGGCGGCTGATCATTGAGGGGAAATCTTACGAGCTGGACAACCTGGTATTGGTGCACCAGTATTTTGTTAAACTTAAAGATCAGCTATACTTAATTGGCAGACTCGATTTTCTACGCGTAATCGGGTTTTTCAAAAAGCAGAGCAACAGATTAATCCTGCACAAAACAAAATATCCTGAGTTTCAAAAAGTTATTTTGGTGCCTTTAGAGGGAAGTATCCATGTCGATTATTCTTATTTAAAACCAGCTACCAAAAGCCAGATCGAAGAAAAAGGTTTTGATCTTGAAAACGAGCAACTGATCTACCTGTCAGAATCTGAAGATTATATTCTCCTTACACCTGTAATGCGTTATGGGAACCTGGAAATTCCTGTATTGTCTAAAAAACAGATCCAGGCGCAGGATAAATTGGGCAACCTTTTTACCTTACATCGTGACGAAAAGGCTGAGCTTCAGTTTATTGGGAACGTGTTGAAACAGCATCCTTATTTCTACGATCAGGAAACCAACGATTCTTTTTACCTGCACCGCAAACGCTTCCTGGAAGAAGCCTGGTTTCTCGAAGCTTTTGAAGTATGGCGGAACAAAGGCATTCATATTTTAGGCTTCAACCAACTTAAAAACAATAAACTGAGCGAATTTCAGGCTAAAATTAATATCGAGGTTTTAAGCGGAACAGATTGGTTTGAAACCAAGGTAAAAGTAAAGTTTGGCAAGCAACAGGTTGCGCTGAAGCATCTACATAAATCGATCAGGAACAAAAGTAAATTTGTAACGCTTGATGATGGAACACAAGGCATACTGCCGCATGAGTGGATCGAAAAATTTGCTGCTTATTTTAGCGCAGGTGAAGTAACCGAAAATACCATTCTTACGCCAAAAATTAAGTTTGCTTCTATAAACGAGCTTTATGAAGATGCTTTGTTAGACGGTGATGTAAAGAACGAATTGAAACTTTACACACAAAAGTTTGAAGGGACTGATTCAATTCAAGAGGTAGAGGTACCGAAAGGTTTAACAGCAACGTTACGCCATTACCAGAAAGACGGACTAAACTGGCTCAACTTTTTGGATGACTTTAACTTTGGTTCTTGCTTGGCCGATGATATGGGATTGGGTAAAACCATTCAGGTTTTAGCTTTCATTTTATCACAGCGCGAAAAAGTAAAACACAATACAAATCTGGTGGTGGTTCCGGCTTCGTTAATATTTAATTGGAAAGCCGAAGTAGAGAAGTTTGCACCATCCATAAAGGTAAAAACCATTTATGCTGGCGAACGGACCAAAACAACTGATACTTTCAATGATTATGAAATCATTTTAACCTCTTACGGAACGCTGCTTTCTGATATCCGTTTCTTAAAGGATTATCGCTTTAACTATATCTTTTTGGATGAATCGCAGCTGATCAAAAACCCAGATTCGCAACGTTATAAAGCGGTTCGGATGCTGCAATCAAGGAATAAAGTAACCATGACGGGAACGCCCATAGAGAACAATACCTTTGATTTGTATGGGCAGCTGTCATTCGCTTGTCCGGGTTTGTTTGGCAGTAAACAGCAGTTTGCCGATTTATATTCTACCCCAATCGATCAGTTTAAAGATAGCAGAAGGGCAGAGGAACTCCAGAAAAAAATAAGGCCGTTTATTCTGCGCAGAACAAAAGAACAGGTGGCGAAAGAACTTCCCGATAAAACCGAAATTGTACTGTATTGCGAAATGGGGGCAGAGCAGCGCGAAGTGTACGAAGCAAACAAAAAGGAAATCCAGGATTTTATTCTGGGTAAACAGGAAGATGAGTTACCTAAAAGTTCGATGCACGTGCTGAAGAGTATTACCACCCTTAGGCAGATTTGCAATTCGGCCGCATTATTGGCAGATGGGAAATCTTATTTACATGCCTCATCAAAAATTGATGTGCTGATGGAGCAGATTGAGAGCAAAGCTGGAAAACATAAAATACTGGTTTTTTCTCAGTTTGTAACCATGCTTGATCTGATTAAAAAGCAATTGGAAAACCGCGGCATTAAATACGAATACCTTACCGGGCAAACCCGTAAAAGAGCAGAAGTAGTTACCTCATTTCAACAAAACGCCGGCATTCCGGTTTTCCTGATCAGTTTAAAGGCTGGTGGTACTGGACTGAACCTTACTGAAGCTGATTATGTTTACCTCGTAGACCCTTGGTGGAACCCTGCTGTAGAAAACCAGGCCATAGATCGGGCATACCGGATCGGCCAGCATAAAAATGTAATGGCTGTGCGTTTAATCTGCCCTGATACCATTGAAGAGAAAATTATGAAACTTCAGGCCACAAAAAAAGATCTGGTTAAGGACCTGATCCAGACTGACGGAAGTTTATTCAAGAATTTAACCAAGAAAGAATTATTGGGGTTGTTGAGTTAAATTAATCCATGTTGTAAACAAAGAGATCAATGTGGATTTCAAAAGTCGGTCGTCATTCCCACGCAGGTGGGAATCTTAAAACTTATTGCATTACGATTATTCATAAGCTTTTCTCTCTTCAAGGGCATTCATGAGCACTACGTGGTTCCCAATCAAGTTGGATTGACGCTGCGACTTATAAATGCACCTCAGTTAAGGCGAACATTTAAATCCCAACCTCAAACGTATAATCCAAAAAATCAGGTACATTAACACTTTCCACGATTTTCCAATCTTTCTTTTCTGTAATAAAATCAGGTATGGCAAGTCCTGTGGTTTTGGCTGCATTGGCATAGAAATCCATTTTTGCAGGATGGTTTGGTGAGCAGGCATTGTATGTTTTGCCGAATGCCTGTTTTTCCAAAAGTTTGACCGCAATCCCTACAGCATCTGTTTGGTGAATTAAGTTTACGGGAGCTAAACCATTCGGTATATTACTTTTTCCGGCAAAAAATCGCCCCGGGTTACGGTCAGGGCCTATTAAACCCGCAAAGCGGATCACTGTGCAGTTTTCGGGGAATAGTTGCTTAAATAGAATTTCTGCAGCTAAAACGACTCTTCCCGAATCAGTATCAGGATGTGTCTCGCTGGTTTCATTTACTGTTTTGTTTTCATCAGCATAAACACTTGTCGAACTGATCAACACCACATGTTTCGATTTATCTTTCGCAGCAGCTAAAATTGAATTTATCTTTTGAGGATAATCAAGAAGTTCAGCCGAATTGCGCTTTGGCGGAATACAGATAAACAAGGTGTCGGCATTAAAAAATGCTGGATCGGCTACAATCGCTTCTGCCGTAAAATTGATCAAAAAAGGCTGTATATTCTCAGCCTTAAGTATTGCTAACTTCTCCCGACTAGTGGTAGAGCCTTTAACGGTATAATTTAACCCGATCAATTTTTTGGCTAAAGCCAGGCCAAACCAACCACAGCCTAAAACCGATATGGTTTTAATGCTGTTTTTACCTGTTGTATTATCTTGAATCATTTGCGCTAAAGATAAATAGTTAGCTTTATAATTTGCCCTGATTCATGTCAATTCTGCTTCTTATACATCGTTTTCGACAATTTTAAAATGCCATCATAATAAGGTGTAGGTTTGAAATTAAATGCCTTTTCAAATTTGGTAGAATCGAAATGATAATCATGATCGTACTGATAGTACATTTCTACAGTACCTGCAACTACCTTTTTAAATAAACCTACTAAACGTAGCATCAGTTTATTGATGGTCGTATATTGAGGTTTGGTTTCATAAATCTTTGCAGCCATTTCTATAAAAGCTTTTCCTTTTAAAGGCGCTGAAGTGGGCAGGTGCCATATCTGGTTGCCAGAATCTGGTGTTTGTCCTAACAGAAATAAAGCTTTTCCAGCATCTTCAATGTAAGTAAAACTGTGTAGTGTATTTGGGTCTCCTATCCATTGAGCGCTATTTTTTTTGGCAAACTTATCGAGTACCATCATGTCAAAAAAACTGTTCATCGAATCTGCTCCGTAAAAATCTGCAGCACGGGCAATGGTTACATTTATTTTACCCGCTTTCGATTCGTTCATTAATTGTTCGGCTACCTTTGCCCTTATTTCTCCTTTTAAACTACAGGGATGGTAAGGCGTATTTTCCGTCATTGAACCATTTACCAGGCCATACATATAAACATTATCAAAAAATATCAGTCTTGCACCAGTTCGTTTAGTTAAGTTAATTACATTTTGAATAATAACAGGCCATTGTTCTTGCCATATTTTGGCGTCGTAAACCAAGCCTGCGCACAGATATATAACTTTCGAACCTTCAGCAGCAGCAAGAAGCTCAGCTTCATTTAATAAATCGGCCTTAACCCAGCTTGCATTTGGGTTGCTTGTAGAAATTGTTTTTCGGCTGACCAATCTAATGGTCTCGTTAGTATTGGTTAATTCTCTGATCAGTGCGTTTGCTGTTGGTCCGCCGGCGCCAAGTATAGTGTGCATATATCTTCGTTTTTGATTAGTCCAAAGTTATGCGGCATTGAACCATAAAAACGTTAACAAAAGATAAGGATTAATTTAATCCTTTAAAATGAGTGTGCGTTTACGGATACGCGAGAGTGAAACAGGGGTAATACCTAAAAAATTGGCGATATAGTGTTGTGGAACACGCTGAAAAATATCTTTTGCAGTTTTTTCAAGAACAGTATAACGCTCTTCGGGACTTTGGGTAACAAAAGCATTAAGGCGGTCTTCAAAACAGCAGATGTAATATTCAGCAACCAGACGGCCAAACCGTTCCATTTTCAGCGCCAGCACGGGATGGTTTAACATTTTCTGAAGATCGGCGTAAGCAATAAGAACAAGTTGGGTTTCCTCCAGGGCCTGAATAAAGTTTGTACTCGGTACTCTTTTTACAAAGCTCTTATAGGCACTTACCAGCTCGTTTTCAAAACAAAAGTAACCGGTAATTTCCTGTCCGTCTTTAACATGATAATGCCTTACAGCGCCCTGGATAATAAAGGCAATATAATCGCATACTTTTCCTTCAATTACAAAATGTTCCTTTTTATTTAGGGTAGAAAAACTCAGGTACTGTGTTAAGGTTTCCCATTCGCTTTCTTCGAAAGTTACGAATTTTGCTAAACCAGTTCTAAAAGCATTAATTTTAAATTGTTTATCCATAATATTTAAGTGCAACTTAAAGGTACAGATTAATCAATCATGATATTATCCTTTGCCCAGATTATAGCAAGCCCTGCACCGTGGCTCATAACTTTCCTTTTCGCCTAATAAAACGGTAGCTTCATCAGCAACTGTACGGTAACTGTATAGGGCTGGGTTTCCACAGCAAACACAAACGGCATTTACTTTGGTAACATGTTCGGCAATGGCCATTAAAGCAGGCATGGGGCCAAAGGGTTTGCCCGTAAAATCCATATCCAGACCCGCAACAATAACCCGTATGCCTTTAAGGGCTAGTTTATTACAAACATCTGGGAGTTCGTCATCAAAAAACTGGGCTTCATCTATCCCAACCACCTGTGTATTAGTGCCAAGCAGTAAAATGGCCGAAGCGCTATCAACTGGGGTAGAGTTTATAGAGTTTAAATCATGCGAAACGACAGCAGTTTCATGGTAGCGGTTATCGGTACGGGGTTTAAAAATTTCGACATTCAATTTAGCAATCTGGGCTCTTTTTAACCTGCGGATCAGTTCTTCCGTTTTACCAGAAAACATAGAGCCACATACCACTTCTATACTTCCCGAAAATTCGCCCCTTCTTCTAAAATTTTGTTCGCTAAATAACATGCCTGTTTTTTTATTCCCCTTTGTCCGTTCTATAATTTTTAAACCGAACAAATATGAGAATTATGTGTTATTTTTGAACACATAGTTACCAACATAAATCGACTAAAAATTCGTTTTAATTTTATGATGAACCAACAGGATATTTTCAGAAAGATCGGCAGCATTTTAACAGAATTAAATGAGCAATATCAGTTTTTAGCTCAAAATCCTCAGCAATTAAACGATTTGGAGCTGGAGCTTTTTCTGGCCAATGCTCATTTCCTTTCCGATCATGTGAATATCGTCAAAAAGTTAAATACTATAGTACAAGATAAGCCTGTCGAACCTGGAAACCATGCTTTATTGGCCGAACAAAATACCATTATCCTGCCCGAAGTTGAAAAAAGTTATGTAGAAGACGATGAGTGTTTCGATCCGCAGGAACTGGAAGAAGTGGCTACTGCCCAGGAAGAGGAAGAACGTGTGGATGTGAAGCCAGAACAGGAAGTGCTGGATGATGAAATTATTGAAGACGAAAAAGCTGCTTCGCTTTTGAATAACGATTTCTTTAAGCCAGACCGGGACAACCATACTTTTGAATTTGTACTAGATACACACGATGAAAATGATCAGTTTGAATACGAGGCAAAATCTGTTGAAGAAATTTTCGATCGCCCTTTAAGCAAAGAAGAAGCTGAAATTTTAGCGCAGAAAAAGAAAATACATGAGAAAGAGGCTTCAGCTGTCCAGGAGGAGGTTTTACCAACAGAAGATGATGAAGTTGGTCCCGAACCTTTTTTGATTCCCCACGAAGAAGAGGAAGAACCTTTAGTAATTGTCGAAGAAGAACCTGTTGCAGTTGTTAAAGAAGTGGAACCGGTTGCTGTGCCAAGTGAGCCTATTGAGGCGCTAAAGGATGTAAAATTGGATGATCCTATTATTTCGCCACCCGTTGAACAGGAGCGCCCTTTGTTTAGACCTGAAGCTGTTCCGGTAAAACCAGCCCCACAACCCGAAGCGGCTAAACCTGCACCAAGTTTAAATGATCTGCTCGCCAAAACAAATGGTAAAAGCGATGAGCCTGTTAAAGCACCTATCGCCGATTTAAAGCAGGCAATTAGTTTAAATGAAAAGTTACTTTTTATCAAAGATCTTTTTAATGGGTATAATCTGGCCTATTCGGAAGTAATTGATATCATCAATAAGATGAGCAGTTTCGAAGCGGCAGATAGCTACCTGCAGAATAATTATGCGGCGAAAAATAACTGGGCCAATAAACAGGCTACAGTTGATCAGTTTTACGAGTTGTTGAACCGAAGGTTTAGCAAGTAGAAGCGATAAGCGTAAGGCGTTTAGCGCCTGGTCCTACATCGCGCTTCGGCATACTGAACCTGTTCCAGTATCCATTAGGCCCTGAAAATACATTACCAATGACAGAGTTCTAAAATCAGTCGTCATTTCGACTGGAGCGCAGCGTAATGGAGAAATCTTTTGGCTATGTTAAAAGATCTCTCCACTACGGTCGAGATGACGAGACCTTTTGATATCAACTCTGGCCTGATTATAAATGAACCATTCCAATTTCGTAAATAATTAGAAAATGATTGTTCAGCATTTCATTGGTGCTGTAGCCCCACCACCACTTCAATCTTTTTGTAAATTTACCTTTAATTGAAATATGATTTTTCCAAAAAGGATTTCCGTTAAGTTGGGTTTATTAACGCAGACAGTAGCACAGAACTGCCCACCTAAACCCGATAAAAGCGAACACGAAGCCCGATTTTTTCCATCGGGAGAAGTAAAGCGGTTAGCGGGAATACACATTGATTTTAGAAGAACTTTTGCTTTCCAATAAATAGATTTTCGACCTAAACGCATCCTTAAGAATGCTTTTGCTCCGGAATGAAGAATTCCTTTTGATATATCGACTGCAGACTAAGGACTCCCGACTTAGGACTAAATAAACCCCATCCGGTTAGAATCGAGCTTTAAAAAGATAAACAGTAAGATCGTAAAACTCCATAACGATGAACCACCATAACTAATTAGGGGTAGCGGAATTCCAATTACGGGAATAATACCGATCGTCATCCCGATATTAATAAAAACGTGGAAAAAGAGGATACAAGCTACGCTATAGCCATACACCCTGGAGAATGTAGATCGTTGCCTTTCTGCTAAATTAACCAATCGGAGGAGCAGGAACATATACAAGCCTATCACTACAGCACAACCCATAAAGCCCCATTCTTCGCCGATGGTAGAGAAGATAAAATCGGTACTCTGCTCTGGTACATAACCATATTTAGTTTGCGTGCCCTGTAAAAATCCACGGCCGGTTGCCTGCCCTGAGCCTATGGCAATTTGCGATTGGATTACATTATAGCCTGCACCTTTATTATCGGTTTTAAGCCCTAACATTAATTCGATACGGCTACGTTGGTGGGGAGCTAAAACTTTTTCGTATGCAATTTTTATTAAAAAGAGATAGCCAATGGCGAAAACGGTTACCAAGACAGTAGAGAAGATTATTTTTTGTTTTCTCCTGTTGTTATAAATGAAAAGGCCGGCAATTGTGGTAATAATGATGATCAAGATATAGGTAGGGACCAAGAAATCGGCAATAAAGAGCACAATCATTCCCAAAAATATCAATAGAAAATAACCTGATAAACCTTCCCGGTACAATGGGAACATAAATGCAAGAAATACCAATGCCGAACCAGTATCGGGCTGAAGCATAATTAACAATAGCGGTGCGCCTACAATTAATCCTGCAATCATGATTGATTTAACATCACGGAATTTGGGGTTAAATGCGCCTACATATCTTGCCAAAAGCAAGGCTGTGCCAAACTTGGCAAATTCTGCAGGTTGAAGTTTAAATGAGCCTATTGCGATCCATGCCTGGTTCCCGGCCACTTTGTTTCCAATTACCAATACGGCCATTAGCAACAACAGTGTACCGCCATAAATAAAGGGCGAGAAGACATTGAAAAGCCTCCCATCAAATAATAAGATAGATAAGCCTAAAATTAAACCAGTAATGATATAAATGAGCTGTTTGCCATAAAGCGTACTAAAGCCAAATACAGCGGTTTGCTCTGGCGGAACTGAAGCATAAATATTGATGAAACCAATAGCGCATAAGGCAATATAGATTAAAACAGTAATCCAATCTACATTAAAGAAAAAACGGTTTCCCTGTTGCTGCTGCATTTTATTTCTGGATTACAGGTTTATCGATGATTACTGATTTTAATTCTTTAGGTTTTGTGGTAACCGTTTGTTTTATCGTTGCCGATTTAATTCTCAAACTATCTTTTATCCTTTTGGTCGAATCTGCCTTTTTAAGCAACAAGCTATCTGCCTTCGTTAATTTGATCTTTTTTGTTTTGTCGATTAATAACGGAAGCAGGTTTTGATTCTTCATCCATTCTACCTGAGCAGCTCTTCCACCACTAACACTACCTTTCAGATATTTTTCGATCATATAACTGGCTATCGGCGCTGCATAAGTACTACCAAAACCAGCATTTTCTACAATTACGGCAATAGCAATTTTCGGATTATCGCGTGGGGCAAAACCTATAAAAACAGAGTGGTTTTTTCCGTGTGGGTTTTGTACCGTTCCTGTTTTTCCACAGAGTACTATATCAGGAATCCGTGACAGTATGGCGGTTCCCCAGCTGCTGTTTACGGCATCCTGCATACCATCAATTACAGGTTCGAAATGTTTGGCATCTACCCCAACATAATTTTTAACTACATATTCTTTTTTAACCAGATTTTTATCGCCTATGCCTTTAATTAAGTGCGGTTTAATGTAATAACCACGATTAGCAATAATAGCCATGGCATTTGCCATTTGCAATGGGGTAGCGGTAATCTCACCCTGACCAATAGCCTGCGAAATTACGTTGGTGTAGCCCCATCTTTTGCCATAAATTTTATCGTAGTGGTCTGCGGTGTAAAAATAGCCTTTTCTTTCATATGGCATATCAATGTCGAGCTTTGATCCGAAACCAAATTTGGCTACTTTATCGCGCCATTCCTGATAAGTTTGTCTTTGGTTTTTCATCCCGTTTTTGGTAATCAACTTTTGAAAAACATAACAAAAATAAGTATTGCAGGAACGGGCAATACCTCTTCTCAGCGAAATTGAACCATCAAAGTGTTCACATTTAATTTTTCTATTTCCAGCCTGATAATAGTGTGGACAAAAGAATGTGGTGTTGGGATCTATTACGCCTTCTTGTAATCCGATTAGTGCATCAACTGGCTTAAATGACGATCCTGGGGGATAGTAACCCATTATTGGCCTTACTAAAGATGGGCGGTATGGATTACCCACAATAAATTCCATGTAATTGTTCCCCTGGTTTCTGCCCACCAAAAGATTAGGATCATAGCCCGGACTACTTACCAACGAAAGAATTTCTCCGGTAGCGGGTTCGATAGCCACAATTGCCCCAACCTTGTTCATCATCAATTCCTCACCGAGTTTTTGAATCCTCATATCAATCCCAGAGATCAATCTTTCTCCTGAAACCGCGTTTACATCGTATTTACCATCGGCATAACTTCCCTGTGGGGTATTGTGCGCATCGTATACTGTATTAATTACACCTTTTTCGCCCCTTAAAGTTTCTTCATAAGAAAACTCTAAACCACTTTTGCCCTTATAATCGCCAGGTTTGTAAAAGCCTTCAGATTTTTCGATATCGGTGGGGCTTACTTCTTTTACATAGCCAAATAATTGTCCACCAACACTATCGGGATAATGCCTGATGGTTCTGTCTTGTGTTCTAAAGCCCGGAAAACGGTAAAGGGTTTCCTGCAGACGGGCATAACTTTGAACAGAAATCTGTTTGAGGAAGGGGGTAGCCTGATAACTCGATTTTCCCCTTGCTTTTTTAAGGTTTTTCCGAACATCCTCAAAAGTAATGTCTAACGCCTGTGCAAGTGCCAAGGTATCAAACGGTTTTACTTCATTTGGCGTAACCATTAAGTCGTACACAGGTTCATTTTGTACAATTACCTTCATGTTCCGGTCTAGAATGGCACCGCGGGCAGGGTATTTATAGATTTTGCGTAAAACATTACTTTCTGCAGAAACGAAAGCTGCATCGCTAATAATCTGGATATAAAATAACTTCCCCAATAAAATCAGGGCGATTACAATAAATAATCCTTGAATGATATATTTTCGGTTAAATAATTGATCCATTAGCGTGGTGTTCTTCTATAGAATATAAACTCTACCAATAAAATAATAAGCAGTGTAAAGATACAACTTAAGCCGCATCTCATTAAGGTATAACCAATTTCGGTTAGCCTAAATGTTTCTAAAAAGAACAGCACCAGGTGGTGTGCAACAACGCAAAGAAAAGCATAAAGTGAAAACCATTGGAAACCCATATAACTTAACGATGGTTCTGGGTCGTCAATTGCGTCGCGGTTTAAACTTATCGATATAAAGGAAATCCTTACAAAAGCCAATACCACGCAGGCTGTAGCATGTACACCCATGGTATCATAAAAAGCATCGAGTGTTAAGCCTGTTCCAAAAGCCAATAAGTACAGCAAAATATTGGGGATTCCGAATGGAAGCAGGAGCAAAAAAAGCACATAGATAAACGGTGTGGAAAGATCATAAAAGCCCATGTTTTTGAGCAGGAAGATCTGCACAAAAAGCAGTAAAAACCACCTGATCACATTTACAATTATGATTCTACTATTCATTCGGTTTAACTAAGCTTTCCAAAGCCTTTTGCTCTTCGGCCTTTTTATCTTTAACCACATATACGTATTGCAATGTGCTAAAATCAGTAAATAAATTCAATTCTCCAGACAAGAAATTATCGTTGGTAGCGACATTAGGCTTGATAATTTTTCCAACCAAAATCCCTTTCGGAAATGAAGCAAAACCCGAAGTAACTACAGTATCGCCCACATACATTTTAATGTGGTTGGGTACTTCCTTGATAAATGCCTTTTTGATGTCGAAATTTCCATCACCCCAAACCAACGAGCCCAAAGCATTATTCTTTTTTAAAGTCACACTTATTTTGGTGTCTTTATGAAGTAAGGATTGTATGGTTGCCAAATGTGCCGAAACATCGCGAATAAAGCCCACCACACCGCGTTGAGGCGCGATAACGGCCATGCCACTTTTAATGCCGTCAACAGTACCTTTATTAATTGTCATTACGTTGTTGCGTAAAGTGATCGAGTTTTTAATCACTTTGGCAGCCAAATAAGTGTATTGCTGATTGGTAACTGTATCTACCACTTTAACATCCTTGGTCGTATCTACCGTAGTTAATCCCAGTAACTGGCTTTTAAGCTTAGCATTTTCAGCTGCAAGGCTATCATTAACCATACCCAGGTTTAAGTATCGTTTAAAAACATTTAACCTTTCGTATGCCGTACCCACAACCTCATTGCTTGAGTTTAAAGTTACGCTACGCTGATAGGAGTTGTTTTTCACCGTTAGATAGATCCCTACGATAAAAAAAATGATAAATAAGAAAAATGCGTTATATCTGCTGATGAAAATCCAAAGGTTACGCATTGCTCATGAGATATGAGATGTAAGATATGAGATATGAGTTTGGATAATTAGTCTCAAATCTCACATCTCATATCTCAAATCAAGGTTATTGCATTAAGAATTTATATCCGCCAATGTTTTTAAGGGCGATGCCGGTTCCACGAACTACTGCACGAAGCGGATCTTCTGCAACGTGAACAGGTAATTTGGTTTTAGCAGCTACACGCTTATCTAAACCTCTTAACAATGCACCACCACCGGTTAAATAAATACCAGTTTGGTAAATATCTGCCGAAAGCTCTGGAGGCGTAATCTCTAAAGCTTTTAAAATTGCTTCTTCAATTTTAGAGATCGATTTATCTAAACAGTGTGCAATTTCAGTATAAGAAACCGTGATCTGCTTTGGTACACCGGTCATTAAATCGCGACCTTGAACTGCGAAATCAGCAGGAGCATCCTGAAGTTCAGGTAAAGCTGCACCAACTTCAATTTTAATTTTTTCAGCAGTACGGTCACCAATCATAATGTTGTGTTGACGGCGGATGTAGTTTACAATATCAGAATCGAAGTTATCTCCCGCAACGCGGATAGATTGATCGCACACGATACCCGATAAAGCGATAACTGCAATTTCTGTCGTACCGCCACCTATATCGATAATCATGTTACCCATTGGCTCTTCTACATCAATCCCGATACCTACGGCAGCTGCCATTGGCTCATGAATTAAGTATACCTCTTTTGCACCGGCAATTTCAGCAGAGTCGCGCACTGCACGTTTTTCTACTTCAGTAATACCGGATGGAATACAGATTACCATACGTAAAGAGGGGAACATCCATCCTTTACCGCCATTAAGCATACGGATCATGCCTTTAATCATCGCTTCAGCAGCGTTGAAATCGGCAATAACGCCATCTTTTAATGGACGAACGGTTTTAATATTATCGTGGGTTTTACCCTCCATTTGCATTGCCTGACGACCTATAGCAATGACTTTGTTTGTAGTACGATCGAAAGCAACGATAGATGGCTCATCTACAACTACTTTGTCGTTATGTATAATCAGGGTATTCGCAGTGCCTAAATCGATGGCAACTTCTTGCGTAAACCAGTTAAATAATCCCATGTATAAGGTATGTTTTCTTTATTTTATCAAATCTATACTATTCCTAATGTAAAAATAGCTTTTTTATTGTTTTAAGTTTTATTTTCTTCAGTTATTAAATTGTTTTTGAGGCAATTAAAATGTTCAGAAAATAAAAAGCTGTAATTCTTAGGTTAAAGCAGTCCCGCTATCCGTTCCATCTCATGAAAAATCGGATCGACTGCTGTCGGGTTAGGTTACCTGAGCCCGGCTTTTCAACTTTCCTCCCCCTGCCCCCTTTGGAGGGGGAGGAAAGTTTCATACCTGCGTGGTGAATTTGGCCTTTCGATAGGTAAAGCCTTCCACCTTAAACCCTCAACCTTCTACCTTTCTAGTGTTTAAAGTGTCTTACCCCAGTGGTTACCATTGCAATACCTTTTTCGTTTGCTTTAGCAACAGAATCAGCATCTTTTATTGATCCGCCTGGTTGCAGCACAGCTGTAATTCCTGCTTCGGCAGCAATTTCAACACAATCAGGAAAAGGGAAGAAAGCATCAGAAGCCATAGCAGCACCTTTAACACTGAATCCGAAAGCCGCTGCTTTTTCAATCGCTTGTCTTAAGGCGTCAACACGTGAAGTTTGACCAACGCCGCTTGCAATTAAAACATCATCCTTAACCAAAACAATGGTGTTCGATTTAGTATGTTTTACAATTTTATTGGCAAAGAATAAATCTTTTAACTCTTGTTCAGTTGGTGCTTTATCGGTTACGGTTGTCATTTGTTCAGGGCCTTCGATAATTAAATCTTTATCCTGCTCAATTACACCGTTTAATAAGGTTTTAAATTGTTTTTTGCTCAACTCAACCTCGTTACGTTGTAAAATAACGCGGTTTTTCTTTTTGCTGAATAACTCAATCGCTTCTGCTTGGTAAGCAGGAGCAATTAACACTTCAAAGAAAAGATTGTTGATTTCTTGAGCCGTTTCTAAATCTACCGCAACATTTGTAATCAATACACCACCAAAAGCAGAAACCGGATCACAGGCCAATGCATCAATCCAGGCTTGTTTAACAGTAGGGCGGGAAGCAATACCACAGGCGTTTGTATGTTTTAAGATTGCAAAAGTTGGATCTTCAAATTCGTCGATCAACGCAACAGCTGCATCTACATCTACCAGATTGTTATAAGAAAGTTCTTTACCGTTTAATTTGGTAAACATAGCATCTAAATCCCCATAAAATACACCACCTTGATGAGGGTTTTCGCCATAACGCAAAGTTTTAGCTTCTGTTACGCTTTGTTTGAAAACATCAATAGGTTCTTCTGTATTGAAGTAATTGAAAATTGCCGTATCGTAGTGCGAAGAAGTGTGGAATGCTGTTTTAGCGAACGATTTACGTTGTGCTAAAGTAGTTTCACCATTTTGCGCTTCTAATTGGGCCTGTAAAGTAGGATAGTCGTTTTTCGATGCGATAATTACCACATCGTTGAAGTTTTTCGCAGCTGCACGGATTAAGGAAATGCCACCGATATCGATTTTCTCGATAATTTCTTCCGGTGTTCCGCCTGCCTTTACGGTTTCTTCAAAAGGATATAAGTCAACAATAACCAAATCAATTTCAGGGATCTCATATTCAGCAATCTGCTCTTGGTCGCCAGCTAATGCTCTACGGTTTAAAATTCCACCAAATACTTTCGGGTGTAGGGTTTTAACACGTCCGCCTAAAATAGATGGATAACCTGTTAAATCTTCAACCGCTGTAACCGGAAGATTTAAATCTTTGATGAATTGTTCTGTTCCACCGGTGGAAAATAATTGTACCCCTTGCGCGGCCAACAATTTTACCAATGGCTCCAAACCATCTTTATAATATACTGAGATTAAAGCGTTTTTGATTTTAATGGATTGACTCATTCTACTGAAAATTTTGAGCCGCAAAGGTAGTAAAACAGAGGCATTTATTTAGGCGCAGAATCCAATAAAAATGAAATTATTTATATATTTTTCTTTGTTGGGTGTTTTTTCTTTTTCAGCTGCATTTTTGAGCTTTATTTATGGAGATAATACAGGTACTAAATGAGGCGCCTGGTTACTTTATATGTGTGGCTATTTGTTTGCCTGGAAGGTGTTCCACCAATCTTCTAAAACGTCTATTACCGGAAGGAGGGTTTTTCCTACACTGGTTAGTTTATATTCTACACGTGGCGGAGATTCTGCAAAAGCTTCACGGAGGATAAGACCATCGCGTTCCATTTCTTTAAGTTGTGTGGTGAGCGTACCCTGGCTTAAGAAATTCATCTCGCGCTTAAGCTCGCCAAACCGCTTAGGGCATTGAGCTGCAATGGCCTTGATGAGCATAATTTTCCATTTTCCCCCAATTACCTTAAACACACCTGTCAATGGGGAGTCATTTAAAAATAAATCCTGATTTTCTCCATTTGTAATGGCTTCATACTCATTATTGGTACTGTTTTGCATACTTGGTACGGTTTATAAGACTACTTGATTGCCGTTAAAGCGTTTTCTTACTTTAAATTTTAAATATAAGAAAAGCAAGGGTATGAAAAAAAATCAAAGGTGGTTCTTGTTGTTAATTGTATGTTCGGCTATATTTTTATCTGTACTGGATCTGTTCATTGTAAATGTGGCGCTTCCCGCCATCAAATCTGGAATTAAAGGCACCGATGCTGATATACAGTTTGTAATCGTAATGTATATTGTGGGGTATGCTTCTTTCCTTATTACTGGTGGGCGGGCAGGTGAATATTTCGGTAAGAAAAAGGTTTTTTTAACCGGGATGTTGGTCTTTACGATTGCTTCTTTTGTTTGTGGGTTTTCACAATCGGCAACCCAGTTAAACATTGCGAGGTTTATTCAGGGAATAAGTGCTGCTTTTATGGTTCCGCAAGGAATGGCTTTTATCCCTGATTTATTTCCCGATCCTAAGGAAAGAATAAAGGTTCTGGGTGTGTATGGTAGTATTGCCGGCATTGCTTCTGTTGCTGGCCAGTTTTTAGGGGGCTTAATCCCTGATCAGGAAATTATTTCACAAAGCTGGCGTTTAATTTTTTTAATAAACTTGCCCATAGGGATAATTGCTGTGGTTTTGGGCTTAAGATACCTTAAAGAATCGCCAATAAAAAATGCTGATAAATTTGATTTTACCGGAGGCTTGCTGCTGATGTTAACTTTAACAGCATTTATTTATCCGCTTATCCGCGGGAGGGAATTAAACTGGCCAATATGGAGCATTTTGATGTTGGCACTATCAGTAGTTTTGCTACTTGCCTTTATTTATCACCAGTGGTTAAGTAAAAGATTTGGGAAAAATCCTTTGCTCAATATAAAGGTATTTAAGAATTTCGATTTCAGAATGGGACTTTTAATTTCTCTGTTTTATTACCTCGTTCAAGATTCTTACTTTTTGATCAATACCGTTTATTTGCAAAATGGGATGGGCATTAGTTCCATTCATACCGGAATCTACTTTGTTTGCCAGGGGGTGGGTTATGTGCTCGCATCTATGTTTTTTGCAAGCCGGGTAACCCGTTATGGTAAATATGTATCACTGTGTGGAACGGTTATTATGATTGTGGCACTCGTTTTTCATGTAATTATTTTTAATTCACCTGATGCCCCTAAATGGCAAATTGCCATTATATTATTTGTTTATGGGATTGGCTGTGGTACAATCCTGCCCTCCTTAATGACTATATCTTTAAAAAGTATTCCCGAAAATATGTTAGGCGTCTCATCGGGCATTTATTTAACACTGCAGCAGGTCTCGGTGGCTATAGGAGTTGCGGTGGTTGGAGGTGTTTTCTTTCAACACCTTGATCATCCACAGGTATTAACATTGTTTCCGGTTGCTTACCGATGGGCGACATTATTAAATATAGGGTTCCTCATTATTGTAGGTGCTTTATTGGTTTTGGCACCAAAAGCGAGCAAACAATCTGTTTAATGGATCTAAGATAAGAATCTCTTATATGAAGGCTATTTTTTTATCTTTTTAACAATGGTTTCGACAATACGTGGGTAATGCTGGTGTTCGAGCTGCTGACCTTTAAACTTTACCATTTCCAGGTTATCGTTTTTGTCTATTCTGTACCTGGCCTGATAAATATATTCACCTTCATCATAGTTTTCATTAACATAATGAATGGTTATTCCACCTTCAGTTTCGCCAGCAGCCATAACGGCATTGTGCACGTGATCTCCATACATGCCTTTACCGCCAAATTTTGGAAGGATTGCTGGATGGATATTTACAATTCTGCCGGGATAAGCATGGATCAGGTTTTTAGGGATCAGCCAGAGAAAGCCTGCAAGCACTACAAAATCGATTTCAAGATTTTTGAGCAGGTCTATTACTTCGTCGGTTTTATAGAACTCGTTTTTGTCGAAAATATGAGTGGGGATTTCGAAATTATCAGCCCGCTGTAATACATAAGCATCGGCATTGTTGGTTAATACCAAAGATATTTCTATTTCATTACTCCGTTTAAAATGCTCCATCAGTTTTTGGGCATTGGAGCCAGAACCTGATGCAAAGATGGCTATTCGTTTTTTCACTCAAAAATCGTTTTGCCCAAAAATAGTATTTTTAAGCCTGTTTTCTTAATCGAAAGGAAATTTTATTGAATTAAGTTAAAGTCTTTATAATGAATAATTTTAACGTATTTTTGTAGTTCGGAAATGGGGTTAAACTTTAATGAAAAAAAAGTTGAAAGTGTTTTGTAATTTAAAAACATTAATCCTATATTTGCAACCCGAATTATAGGAAACGAATAAGAAAAATAAAAGGCTAAATAGAAATGGCAAATCATAAATCTTCATTAAAAAGAATTAGAGCAAACGCAACAAAACGTTTACGTAACAGATATCAGGCAAAAACTACACGTACCTTTATTAAAAGATTACGTGCTGCAGAAGATAAAAAATCTGCATCTGATTTATTGCCTAAAGTAATCTCTATGTTAGATCGTTTAGCTAAAAAGAATATTATCCACAAAAACAAAGCGGCTAATAACAAATCAAAATTAACGAAATTCGTTAATGGTTTAAAATAAGCCAATTTTTTTACGATATTAGTAAAGGCATCCTAACCAAAAGTTAGGATGCCTTTTTTTGTCAAAAAAAATGGAAAATTACGAACAGAAACTAGGTATAAAGTTATGGGCTGAAGAAGATCGCCCCCGTGAAAAACTTTTGTTACACGGCCGAAGACATCTAACAGATGCCGAACTGATTGCTATTTTAATTGGCTCGGGAAGTAAAAATGAAACCGCTGTCGATTTAAGTAAAAGGATTCTGTCGTTTTATGATAATAATTTAACAAAATTGGGGAAAGCTTCTATTCTGGAGCTTTCCAGGTTTAAAGGTATTGGAGAAGCCAAAGCATTAACTATAATTGCCGCTTTAGAGCTTGGTTTGAGGCGAAAGGAAACTGCTGAAGAGGCCATTACCCATGTTACTACTTCTAACGATGTTTATAAATATTTACATCAAACTTTCGCTAATCTCAATCACGAAGAGTTCTGGATATTACTCCTAAACAGATCAAATCGCGTAATAGGTAAATTTTTGATCAGTAAAGGCGGGCAGGCAGGTACAGTGGCTGATCCGAAAATTATTTTTAAAACAGCTTTAGAAAACAATGCCGCAAATATTGTATTGGCACATAACCATCCTTCGGGAAGTTTAAAACCCAGTGAGAGCGACGATAAATTGACCAGGAATATGGTTGCTTCAGGGAATTTGCTTGGTCTGTATGTGGTCGATCACCTGATTTTTGCCAATAACCGTTACTATAGTTATCGGGATGAAGATTTAATTTAAAAGATATTCGGTTGTTAAAGTACAATTAACGTTAAATTAGTATAATAGCGGCTTAAAACTAAATATTACTGGTTAGCCAGGATTAATAAATTGTGTAATTATTTTATGAATACTTTAAAAATCATCCCTGTTTTTCTTTTGTTAACCGTTCTGGCATTTGCGCAAAAAACGGCAGCCCCTATTAATATTATTACTTACAATATCCGTTTAAATGTAGCATCTGATGGTATCAATGCTTGGCCTAACCGGAAAGATAATGTTAAGGCCCTGGTGAAATTTCATGATGCTGATATTCTTTGTGTACAGGAAGCCTTACCTGAACAGTTTGATGCGCTTTTGGAGAATTCCAATTTCGATGTAGTGGGTGTTGGTCGTGAAGATGGTAAAAGAAAGGGTGAGTTTTCTGCCGTTTATTTTGATAAAAACAGGTTCACTAAAAAGGATGGCGGAACTTTCTGGTTGTCAGAAACACCAGATGTTCCATCAAAAGGTTGGGATGCCGCACTTAACAGGATATGCAGCTGGGTTAAATTGTACGATAAGCAGAATAAAAAAGAGTTTATCGTTTTTAACACACATTACGATCATATCGGTGTTCGGGCGAGGATCGAATCAGCTAAATTGCTTAAACGTAAAATACAGCAGATTGCACCAACGCTACCGGTTGTTTTTACCGGCGACTTAAACGTTACGCCCGAAACAGAAGCCATTGCTACTATAAAATCTTTTCTTACCGATGCGAAAGATGTTTCTGTAGAGCCTCCATATGGCCCGACAGGTACTTTTAATGCTTTTGATTTTAACAGTGACCTGAAAAACAGGATCGACTACATTTTTGTAAACAAAGGATTTAAGGTGCAGAAATTCGCTGTATTAACTGATAGTAAGGATAAAAGGTATTATTCTGACCATTTACCTGTTTTTTGCAGACTTTGGTTTTAATAAATGCTGTTAAAATCGCTGTTTCCCTTTCAATTCGAGCTTTTTGGTAACCCATACCATTATCACTATATTTTCGAAACACTGGCATTTATAATTGGTGTTAGGTTGTATTATTTCTATAAAAAAGGAATTAAAGACCCGATATCTGACGAAAACAGGCTGTGGATTATGTTGGGCGCCATGCTTGGGGCATTAATTGGCTCGCGTGTAATTGCTGTGCTCGAAACGCCAGAAGTACTTCACCACCTCAGTTTTTCAGTCCTTTATCAAAGTAAAACCATTGTTGGCGGTTTGCTTGGCGGTTTGTTCGGTGTTGAATTGATAAAAAAGATAATAGGTGTGAATACCGCCTCTGGAGATGTCTACGTTATCCCGATTTTGGTTGCCCTTATTATTGGCCGTATCGGTTGCTTCTCCATGGGGACCGACGAGCCAACCTACGGCATCCCTACCCATTTTTTTACGGGCATGGATTTGGGCGATGGCATATTGCGGCATCCCATCATGCTCTATGAAATGGTTTACCTCATACTTTTGATTTTTTTATTCAACGGCTTGAAAAATAAGACACTGATCAATGGAGACCGTTTTAAATTGTTTATGGTATTGTATTTTCTTTTCCGTTTTTGGGTAGAATTCATAAAGCCCTACCATTCATTATTTTTAAATTTAAGCAGCATTCATTGGTCTGCATTGTTTATTTTTATTTATTATTATAGATTCATCATCAGAATTTCGAAACAGATTTTACATAAACAGTAAACATTATGGCCAATACCAGAGATTATATATACTACGATTATACCAAAAGTCTTTGCCCCGAATGTTTACAGCTTTGTGATGCGAAAATTGTTTTTCAGGATGCAAAGGTATTTATGCTGAAAAATTGCAGAACGCATGGTGATAGCAAAGTAATGATTGCCGATGATGTAGAATATTACAAACAGATCCGGAATTACAATAAACAATCGGAAATGCCGCTTAAGTTTAATACCAAAGTGCATTATGGTTGCCCTTACGATTGCGGTTTGTGTACCGATCATGAACAGCATTCGTGTTTAACCGTAATAGAGGTTACTGATCGTTGCAACCTGGCCTGTCCAACATGTTATGCCATGTCGTCGCCAAATTATGGCAGGCACCGTACGCTGGAAGAAATAGAACGGATGATGGACGTTGTTGTGGCAAACGAAGGTGAACCCGATGTGGTTCAACTTTCGGGTGGAGAGCCAACCGTACATCCCGATTTTTTTAAGATTTTAGACCTTGCCAAAACAAAACCTATTAAACATTTAATGGTGAATACGAATGGTATCAGGATTGCAAAAGATATTGGCTTTGTAGAGAAATTAGCAAGCTATATGCCCGATTTTGAAATCTACCTGCAGTTTGATAGTTTCAGCGCTGAAGTATTAACCAAGCTAAGGGGAGAAGACCTTACCGAAGTAAGAAGAAAAGCCATCGATCACCTCAACCAGTTTAATGTATCCACTACTTTAGTGGTTACTTTGCAAAATGGCCTTAACGATCATGAAATTGGCGATATTTTAGATTATGCACTTAAGCAGAAATGTGTTCGCGGCGTTACTTTCCAGCCTACTCAGGTTGCCGGAAGAAATGACGATTATAATGATCAACAGGGAAGAATAACCCTAACTGAGGTGCGCAGAAAAATTTATGAGCAATACCCAACTTTTACCCCACAAGATTTAATTCCTGTGCCATGCAACCCCGATGCATTGTGTATGGCTTATGCATTGAAAATCGGCGATGAGGTGATCCCGATGACACATCTGATCAACCCGGAAGATTTACTCAACAATTCAAAAAACACCATCGTTTTCGAACACGATGAAAAATTGAAAGAACACATGCTGAATTTGTTTAGTACAGGTGTTTCGGTAGATTGTGCCGAAGATACCTTTGGCGAATTGATGTGTTGCCTGCCAAGGGTAAAATCAGATAGTTTAAGTTACGATAATTTATTTCGGATTATCATCATGAATTTTATGGATCCGCTGGATTTTGATGTACGCGCTGTTAAAAAATCATGTGTACATATTGTGAGCGATAAATATAAAATGGTACCCTTCGAAACCATGAATATTTTTTACCGCGACAACAAAATAGATCTGATCAGGGAAAAATTAAATATGAACTAACATGGAAGGTTTATTCGGATTATTTATTGTTTATTGTCTTACTGCAGTTGTACTCTTTGTTGTGGGGATTATTCAGATTATTATCAAATCATCAAGGAACGAGCCTGTAAAATCTGGGTTAAAATTGCTTATCATTTCGGTAATTATGGTGGTGATTGGTTTTGGTGCCTGTGCGGTGTTGCTCTTTAACAGTTAAATATCGGCTATGGGACTTTTCATTGTATATTGGGTAGTTGTCGCATTGTTGTTTGTAATTGGCATCATTCAGATCATCGTAAAAGCTGCGAAAAATCAACCAGTTAAACCCGGCCTTAAACTGGTTATTGCGTCTGTTATAATGTTGGTAATAGGAGCAGGAGCATGCGCAGTAATTCTATCGAATTTAAATATTGGTCATTAGTCATTTTTATTGTGTCAAGATTGCGGGTTTAACTTTCTCCTTTGACCTTTAAATAATATCTTTGCGTTTTATAATTCTTGAACTAAGGTTTTGGCGCTCGCATGTCTCAAATCTCATGTCTAGAATCTCAAATCTCAATAAATGAAACCATGGTGATTTTGCCAATACAATACAGGAAAAACAAAATCACAATAGCTTCATTGCAATTAAAACAATATTAACTAAATGAAAATATCATATAACTGGTTAAAACAATTCGTACAGATCGATAAAACACCTCAAGAACTTTCGTTAATTCTTACCAATGTTGGTTTAGAAGTGGAAAGTGTAGAAAAGGTACAGCCTGTTGTGGGCGGCTTAGAGGGCTTGGTTATTGGCGAAGTATTAACCTGTGTTCAGCATCCCAATGCCGATCGTTTACGCATTACTACAGTAAACGTGGGTGGTAAAGAAAACCTTCAGATTGTTTGCGGTGCTCCAAATGTAGGCGCTGGCCAAAAAGTGGTGGTAGCTACTGTAGGCACAACCGTATACCCATTAGAGGGTGAGCCTTTTAAAATCAAAGAATCAAAAATCAGGGGAGAACTTTCACAGGGAATGATCTGTGCTGAAGATGAAATCGGTTTAGGTAAATCGCATGATGGGATTATGATCCTTGCAGAGGATACTGAAATTGGAATTCGTGCAAAAGACCATTTCAAAATGGATGATGATTTTGTTTTCGAAATCGGATTAACACCAAACCGTGCTGATGCGGCTTCGCATTTAGGTGTGGCGAGAGATTTGGCCGCTTATTTCAGAAGCGAGTATGAAATGCCTGATCTTTCAGCTTTTAAAACAGATAATGAAAAACTGGTAATTCCGGTAGAAGTAGAAGATTTAGCAGCTTGTCCTCGTTATAGCAGCTTAACACTTTCTGGCGTTACCGTAAAAGAATCGCCAGAGTGGTTAAAAGATAAATTAAAGGTAATTGGATTACGTCCCATCAATAATGTGGTTGATATTACCAATTATGTGCTTCATGGTTTAGGACAGCCTTTACATGCTTTCGATGCCGATAAAATTACCGGCGGAAAAGTAATCGTGAAAAAAGTAGCTGAAGGAACGCCTTTTGTAACCCTTGATGATGTTGAGCGAAAGCTGAGTGCAGATGATTTAATGATCTGCAATACCGAAACACCAATGTGTATTGCAGGTGTTTTCGGTGGGAAATCTTCTGGAGTTGATGCTACTACCAAAAATATTTTCTTGGAAAGTGCTTATTTTAATTCGGTTTCTGTACGTAAAACCTCAAAAAGACATGGCTTAAAAACTGATGCCTCTTTCCGTTACGAGCGTGGTACCGATCCGGAGATTACGGTTACGGCTTTAAAATATGCAGCATTATTAATTAAAGAACTGGCTGGCGGGGAAATCTCTTCATCAATATCCGATATTTATCCAAGTCATATCAAGCCTTTCGAGTTTGAAGTAAGTTATACCAATATCAATAAACTAATTGGTGCAAATATTCCATCAGCTGAAATTAAACATATTATTACTGCTTTAGGTATTGCCGCTACTAATACTTCTGAAGATACTTTGGCATTAAGAGTACCATCTTTTAAAGTTGATGTAACCCGCGAATGTGATATTACTGAAGAAGTATTGCGTATTTACGGTTATAACAATATCGAAATCCCTTCAAAGGTAAATGCATCGCTTTCTTACAGCATTAAGCCTGAAAAAGAAAATACGCACAACGTAATTGCAGATATGCTTACCTCAAACGGTTATGCAGAAATTATGTGCAACTCGTTAACTAAATCGTCCTATTCGAAAAATTTAGACGAAGCTGTATTTATTTTAAATCCCTTAAGCAGCGATTTAAATGTAATGCGCCAGCATTTATTGATGCCGGCATTAGAGAGTGTAGCTTACAACCAGAACCGCAAAAATGCTGATGTTAAGTTTTATGAATTTGGTAAAACCTATCATTTAATTAATGGGCAGTATGTAGAGCGCTCAAGGTTATTATTGTTGATCTCGGGTGCTAAACAGAGCGAGCAATGGAACCACAATGCTAAATCGGCTACCTTTTATAACTTAAAATCAGCAGTTGATGCCATTATAAGCCGTTTGGGAATTGCAAGCTATCAAACCGATACCTTAAACGACGAAAATTTTGCTTACGGGATTAAATACTTCCGTGGAGATAAAACCCTGGTGAGTTTTGGTGCCGTTTCAAAAGCCGACCGTAAAGTAGCCGATGTAAGTGCGGAGGTTTTTTATGCCGATTTTGATTGGGCTGCCTTGTTGGATATTGTAAGGAAAAATAAAATCGTTAACAAAGAAGTTTCTAAGTACCCTCAAGTGCGTAGAGACTTATCTTTATTGATCGATCAGGCGGTAACTTTCGATACTTTAAAAGGTATTGCTTTCAAAACCGATAAAAAGCTGATCAAAGAGGTTGGTGTGTTCGATGTGTATGTAGGTGATAAATTACCTGAAGGCAAAAAATCGTATGCCTTGAACTTCATTTTGCAGGATGAGGAACAAACCTTAACCGATAAGCAGATTGAAAACACGATGCAGAAATTAATCGCGAATTTAACGGCACAAGCTGGAGCAGAAATTAGGAAATAAAATATAAATTCGTATTTTTAGAAATAAATTCATGGCTTCTGTTGCAGATCAATTAGATAAGGTATTACAAAAAACGGCTCAGGTATTGGAGCTATGTAATGCGCTACAGGAAGAAAATGATTTATTAAAGCTTGAAAATCAATCGTTAAAAGTAGCACTCGATACAGCGAAAGGCAAAAATGTAGAACTTGATGAAAAATTAAGGGTTACAAAATTGGCTAAAAGTATAGAGGGGACAAGTGAGAAGTCGCTTGACATTAAACAAAAAATTAACGATTTTGTGCGGGAGATTGATAAAAGTATTGCATTATTAAAAAAATAATGATGCAGATAAATCAGAAACTAAGCTAAACAAATGGGAGAAATCTCGATTAAAATAACCATTTCCGACCGTATTTATCCACTAAAGGTGAATATGGAAGAGGAAGAAATTGTGAGACGGGCAGCAAAAATGATCAATGAGCGCATAAAAGATTATCAGGATAATTATGCGGTTAGAGATAAGCAGGATCTTCTTTCTATGGCAGTGTTACACTATGCAACAGCCGTATTGAGAACAGAAAATAAAGTACAAAGCCAGGATACTGCTGTTGCCGATAAAGTTGAAGAATTGGATGTTTTACTCAGTAATTTCTTTTCAAAATAAGGTTCGTTCTTTCAAAGTATACGTCACTCTGAACTTGGTCAGAGCCTGTTTAATAAGATCCTGAAATAAGTTCAGGATGACGCATGCTTAAATATATTAGCATAAAAACATAGCCGCGGCTAGTTTTTGAGTTTCAAATTTTATAAAACTTAACACTTCAATATCTATAGGGTTAAGAGGGCGTATTTCATCTGCTATGGCACCTGAAAATGGCTTAAACCCTAATTATGCTTAGTTGAGGTTTAAAATGTATGAGACTTTAAAAATTAGTTGCGGTTTTTTTTTACTTAAAAAACAAAATGGAAATAGTTGAAATATTAGGATACGTATTTGCCGTAATAGCGGGTATTGCTATCGGAGTGGTGGTAGGAAGATTCCTCCTGCGTAACTTGCTTAAACAGCAGGAAGTTGCCGCACAGAACAAAGTGAAAAAGATTTTAAAAGATGCAGAAAACAATGCAGAGATCTTAAAAAAGAATAAACTTTTAGAAGCAAAAGAAAAGTTTTTGCAAATGAAAGCGGAGCATGAGCAGGAAGTGAATGCCAAAAACAATAACATTAACCAACGCGAAAATACCATGAAGCAGAAAGAGCAATCGGTAAACCAGCGCATGGAAAATTTTAATAAAAAAGAACAAGAACTCGATAAGCAAAAAAGCGTTTTAGAAAAGCAAACCGAAATTGCGATTAAAAAGCAAGAAGAAGTTGAAGTGCTTAAAAACCAACACCTAAAACAATTAGAAACCATTGCTGGTCTGTCTGCCGAAGAAGCTAAAGAGCAATTGGTGGAAAATCTGAAACAAGAAGCCCGTACACAGGCCATGATGCAGGTGAAGGATATTGTTGATGAGGCAAAGCTAACGGCGAGCAAAGAAGCTAAAAAAGTAGTCATCCAAACCATTCAGCGTACCGCTACCGAAGCTGCAATTGAAAATTCGGTTTCTATTTTTCATATCGAAAGCGATGAGATTAAAGGTCGTGTTATTGGTAGAGAGGGTAGAAACATCCGTGCTTTAGAAGCTGCTACCGGTATTGAGATTATTGTGGATGATACACCAGAAGCAATTATTTTATCAGGTTTCGATCCGGTAAGAAGGGAAATTGCCCGTTTGGCTTTGCACCGTTTGGTAACAGATGGTCGTATCCATCCGGCTCGTATTGAGGAAATTGTAGCGAAAACCAAAAAACAGATCGAAGACGAAATTGTAGAGATTGGTGAGCGTACAGTAATCGATTTAGGTATCCATGGTTTACACCCTGAGTTAATCCGTATGGTTGGCCGTATGCGTTACCGTTCGTCTTACGGGCAAAACTTGTTACATCACTCGCGTGAGGTAGCTAATTTCTGTGCGACGATGGCTGCCGAATTAGGCTTAAATGCTAAAATGGCTAAACGTGCAGGTTTATTACACGATATAGGTAAAGTGCCTGATGATAACCCAGAATTGCCACACGCAATTTTAGGTATGCAATTGGCCGAAAAATATAAAGAGCACCCTGAAATTTGTAATGCTATAGGCGCCCACCACGATGAAATTGAGATGACTTCGATGATCTCTCCAATTGTACAGGCTTGTGATGCAATCTCTGGCGCACGCCCAGGTGCGCGTCGCGAGGTGGTAGAAAGTTATATCAAACGCCTTAAAGATTTAGAAGAACTGGCTTTATCTTATCCTGGCGTAGAAAAAACGTTTGCAATTCAGGCTGGTAGAGAATTACGTGTGATTGTAGAAAGTGAACGTATTACTGATGCACAGGCTGAACTTTTAGCTGCAGATATTTCAACCCGTATTCAAACCGAAATGACTTATCCAGGACAGATTAAGGTTACTGTAATCAGAGAAACCCGTTCTGTAGCATTTGCGAAATAGATTAAATCGTCATCCTGAACTTGTTTCAGGATCTTAATAACAAAAAAGGTGCTGAACTGAATTCAGCATGACGAGTGGTTTAATAAACAAAATATTAAGCGATGGATATTCCATCGCTTTTTTTTATTTTTACATAATGAGCAAGCAAACCATAACAATAGAACCAAAGCGGCCAGTAGATGTGCTTTTTGATAAGTACGCCGAAAGCCATCAAAATCCAACAAACAAGCTGGTGCACTGGATCTGTGTTCCCTTAATTGTATTCAGCTTACTGGGTTTGATCTGGCAGATTCCTTTTCCGCATATCGGTTTTTTAGGTAGCTACAACGGTTTCTTTAACTGGGCATCTTTTCTATTGGCTTTTAGCCTGTATTATTACTTCACACTTTCGCCGGTATTGTTTTTTTTGATGATTTGGGTAGTGGGTTTAATGAGTTATATCATCGTAAAGATTGAGCAGGCGGTAGGCTTAGGTACGGGAACGGCCTATGCCATTTATGCAGCAATATTTGTTGCGGCCTGGATTGGTCAGTTTATTGGACATAAAATTGAAGGAAAGAAACCATCATTCCTTGATGATGTTAAGTTCTTGTTAATAGGTCCGATCTGGTTATTGCACTTCATTTGCAAGAAAGTGGGTATTCGTTACTGATTCTAAAAGTACTTAACGTTTAATTAACCTTAAGGTAAAGTAATATTAATTAATATCTAACCTGCAGTTAACACTGTGGTAATACTTTTGCCCTTATCAAATAAAGGCAAATTGGATTTACTAAACTCTTTTAAAAGAGCGGCACTCACGGTGTTCGCTTTAACGATTAGCGTACTTGCGTATGCGCAGACAGGAAAAATTTCTGGAACAGTTACCGATAAAAAAACCGGTGAAACCTTAATTGGGGTAACGGTTAAAATTAAAGGTACAACTAAAGGTACTTCTACAGGTGCTGATGGTAAATATACTATTGCTGCATTACAAGATGGTAAATTTATTATCGAAGCATCGTATGTAGGTTATGCTACAAAGGAAGTCCCAGCTGTAGAAGTAAATGGTGGAGGTACAACTACCTTAAATCTCTCGCTCGAAGAATCGAATTCTCAGAAATTAGCTGATGTACAAGTAAAGGGTGTAGCAGGTAAAGAAAGCGAAACTGCTTTGCTGTCATTGCAAAAAAATGCTATCGAGATTAAACAAGGCATCGGAATTCAGGAGCTCTCTAGAAAGGGCATAAGTGATGTTGAAGAAGGGCTAACAAAAATTACCGGTATTACTAAGGTAGACGGTAGAGGTTTGTTTGTAAGAGGTTTAGAAGATAGGTATAACAACTTATTAATAAATGGCTTAGCAGTTCCTTCTAACAATCCTTTCAAAAAAATTATTCCTTTAGATCTTTTTCCAACGGATATAGTAAGTGTTTTAGAGACTTACAAAACTTTTAACTCAGGCTTATATGGCGATTTTGCTGGCGGAACTTTTAATATTGTAACTGCAAAAGGAGAAAAACCAATAACAAAAATTACTATTGGAACAAGCTTTATCTCAAACAGTACTTTTAAGAAATTCTTGAGAGCAGAAGATGCTACTTCGTTTGGTAGTTATTTAGGTTTTAATGGTGATGGAAGATCGTTACCTAAAGTTTTTGGAAAGGCTCCATCTGCTTATACCATGTCGTCTAATGAAGCACTTTCGCAATTTGGTTCTGGTTTCGATGTTGATAATGGCAAAGCGCCTTTAAATACAAGTGTTGGTATTTTACATACACAAAAATTCAATCTTGAAAACCAAAGGTCTTTCCAGTATTTAATCTCTATTAATACAGATAATAATTTTCAAATAAGAGAAGGTGTAGATCGCTTTTTTAATACGGCGCAGGGTATTTATGATAATAACTTGTACACAACTACCAATAGGTTTTCTACTAATTCATCTATACTCGGAGCCTTAAACTATGTTACCAAGAGATTAAGTTTAAGCTTTAATGCCTTTTACTTGAAAGGTACCGAAAACATGATTCAGGATCAACTGGGTTATACCAATAGCCAGGCAACGGTTAACAATACCTTTATCAGGTTAAATCAGTTACAAAAAACTGATTTTTATACCGGGCAAACGTTTGCGAATTATAAAATAACTGAAGATGACGCGCATAGTATTAAAGCCGGTGTTTCTTATTCTAAAACGAAATATGAATTGCCAGACAGAAAGTCTTTCAGAGGATCTCGTATTGATGAGAACACCACATCAATAAATTATTCTGGTAACAGTATATATAGGCAATATATGGATTTTGATGGCGAGTTCTTTGGCTCGGGCATGTTAGAGTACAACTTTAAATTTGGGAACGAAGACTTGACAAAAGCACATAAGTTGAGTGTGGGTTACAACGGTTCGTTTAATAAGGTTGCATCTAAGTCCAGATTTGTAGTGTCGCAAAATCTAGCCTCTAATTCAACAAATTTTGATACAAATGAACCAGATCAAACCCTGGTGAACGAAATTGCGAAGGGTAACTTTACTTATAGAGAAGGTAGTAATGCTACATACGCAGCTACAATGCAAGAAAGTGTAAATGCTGGTTATGCTGATTTAGCATTTAGATTTAATGACAGATTAAACCTAAATGCGGGAGCAAGGTTCGAACAGTCTCAGCGCTTAACAAGATTTAGAAATCCAGGTAGTTTTGATGACCCATTCCAAAGAGAGACTAAAAATAACTTCAATATTTTACCAGCAGCTAACTTGAAATATAGTATAACGGAGAAGTCGAATTTTAGACTATCAGCTTCAAAAACAATCACGAAGCCTGTAATTATGGAAGCATTTCCATTAGAATTTGTTAATCCTGACGCAACCATAGAAAGCGGTAACCCAAATATCGTGAACAGTAATAATTATAATTTCGATGCGAAGTATGAGTTATTCCCAACTGGTAAAGAAATGTTTGCTATTACAGCGTTTGCCAAGTATTTAGAAAATCCGATCGAGCGTTTATTTCAACAAACTGCAGGTAGTGGTGGTTTACAAATTACCTATAACAATTCGAAAAAGGCAGTGCTTTATGGAGCTGAAATTGAATTCTTGTTGCAGTTATCAAGAATAAACGAATCGCTTTCGAACTTCTCTGTTGGCTTCAACACTTCATTAATGTATACTAAAACGACTATTGATGTGGCTAAGAACAGTGCAGAGACCGCTGCCATCGGTAACGATAATACCCGTAAGTTACAAGGTGCATCTCCGTGGTTGATCAATGCAGATATTAAACACGAATCAGACTTTACTAAAAAATGGAAAAGTACAATGACGTTGGCTTACAATATTTATGGCAAGCGTATTTATGCAGTAGGTACAAATGGACTGGATAATTATTATGAAAAGCCTTTTGGCAAATTAGATTTTATCTGGAATAATAAACTTTCTGGTAAGTGGGATTTAAAAGTTGGGGTGGAGAATATCTTGAACCCGACCTATAGAATAGAATTAGGTGAAGAAAGTACCATAAAGATATTCGAAAACGACCTGACTGTTAAAGATTATAAAAGAGGAGTTGGTGTATCGCTAGGTTTAGGATATACATTTTAACCCCTAGCTGTTTACAATTTGTTAACATACTGCTGATGTAATCTTAAAAGTGGGTTAATGTATTGAAAACATTGAGGTGGTAAATTTACATTCAAGGAAAACTAAAATTATATTATAAAAAAGAATTAAAATGAAAAAATTACTTTATGCAATTGCTGTTTCAGCTACCATTTTTACAGGCTGTTCAAAAGATGATGATGATCAACCTATCATAAAAGTGCCTGTTCAAGGTGAAATCACCGGAAATATTACAGCTAACAGAACTTTAGCTTTTGGTAATTATACGTTAAAAGGGCTAGTGAAAATTCAATCTGGTGTTACCTTAACAATTGAACAAGGTAGTACCTTTACTGCCGATCAAGCTGATGGCGAAGATGGATTAGTAGTTTTAAATGGTGGTAAATTAATCGCTAATGGTACAGCTGATGAGCCAATCGTTTTTACAGCTAAAACCAAATCAGGCGGACAATGGGCCGGCATTATCATGTATGGTGATGCACCAATAGTAAATTCTTCAACATTTGTGGGTACTCAAACTGCTAACTCAGAAGATGGCCAACTTTTAAGTTATGGAGGTACTAATGCTACTCACAATGGCGGTTCGTTAAAGTACGTAAGAGTTGAATATGCTGGTTTGGTATTTAATAATAACACAAGAGAGCACAACGGATTTTCATTTTACTCTGTAGGATCAGGAACAGTTTTAGAAAACTTAGTATCATACAAAGGAAACGATGATGGTTTCGAGTTTTACGGTGGTACTGTGAGTGGTAAAAACTTAATCTCTTATGGTAATGCTGACGATTCTTTCGATTGGCAAGATGGCTGGAGAGGCCAGGATAACACAAATTGGTTTGCTTATCAAACTGGTGTGGCTAACTACGGTATGGAAATCGAAGCTAAAGGTGTAAATAATGCATTTTGGCCTAAAGCAACAAACATTACCCTTAAAAGAGCTGCTGGTACTGGTACAGAATTACAAAGTGAAAAACAATACGACGCTATTCAGTTTAAGTCACAAGGTAATGGTGATTTTAGTAACATTGTTATCGATGGTTACGCTTCAGTTGAAGCGGGCTTCGGTTCGGCAGTTCAAATTCGTGATATAGCTACATATGACAGCCAAGTCGTTGGTGGTAAGATTAAATTGAATAATGTAAAAGCAACAAATACTCCAGTATTGTTTCTTTCACAAAATTCTGGTGGTGTGTTCACAGTTAACGCAGCTAGTTTCGGTGCTGCAAACTGGTCAGTATCTACAACTGCAACTGGTGCTTCTTTAACAAAAGGAAAATGGTCAACTGTAGATGGTTTAGATTTATTAGCGAATCTGTAAGCATTACACTTCCTGTACCAACAGGATATAAAAAGGGTGTTCATCGTGTTGATGGACACCCTTTTTTGTGCTTATGATTCATACAATCCATAATTGTGAGGCATGAAGCAATGACGAATGCTCACCACCTCTATCGTCAATCTAGTACAGCATTCCTGATCTTGTATTAAATGCTTTATACTATGTATGTTATATGTGATATATGTTGTTTCTTAATTAAGTTTAATTTGTAGTTATTTTACTATTAAACTTAATGATTTGTTATTGATTGCTTAATAATCAGGGTATTATCTTGTGTAAAAAACATTCTATGAAAAACACATCTATTTTAAGCGCATTCTCACAGACAATACGCTTGGCTCTTTTGCTGTTAACAATAACAGTTTTTTCCTGCAAGAAATCTGAAAACCTTACTACTGCTCTAGATTCAAAAGTTAAGGTTGATTCAGCCATAATTGCCAAAATTAAGGCTTTGGGCTTTCAAACAAAAGGTATTATAGAATTTCAGGAGTATTATTTAGTTGAGGGTGATATCATGATTTCAAAAAAATCTTTATCATCAATAAAGAGTCCAGAAAGATTGATGAGCGTTGGCGGCACGATATCTCAAGCGAGCACAAACAATCTAATTAGTAATATTAATAACCATAATATCAATATATCTGTTGATGCTTCAATATATGGAGACAATACTTGGTATAATGCATTAAAGAAGGCTGTTACAGTTTGGAATAGCACGTCAAATAGCAATGTTAAACTTAATTTGATCTATACATCGTTAACCGATTATTCCTTAGATCAGACGAATATAGACATCACAATTAAAGGAGATAACAATCAATTAGATTTCAATACTGTAGCTCGAGCTGAGTTTCCTACTTATAATGGCAAACCAGGTAGTTTAATTTTGATTAATCTTGATGTTAAAAACCCATTTACGAATAATTATCTAAATGATGGACAGGCTGCCTGGAATGTGATTCATGAAATCGGTCATTGTCTAGGTTTAAGGCATACGAATTGGGAAACCAATGATCCACCAACTTCAATTGGAGAAAATTTAATTGCTGGTACACCAACATCTGATCCAAATTCGGTAATGAATGGTAGCACAGGATTAAGTGACTATAGTGCTTACACATACCCATTGTTACCTTCCAATTATGATGCTATCGCTATCAGTACTTTATATCCAGTTAATAATAGTAGTGTCGTTTTACCTTATATTTCAAGCAATAAGTATTTTTCACCCGGTGGTGAGGATTATTTCAAAATAAGTTATCTAGAACAAGGGGTAAGTTATCATTGGAGGGCCATTGGTATAAATGGCACTAACTATGATGAAACAATAGGAACTTTTACCGCAGATACGACTCCGGGAATAGGTTTCCCTTCTTCTGGCAATTATCAGTTGCAATGCACAATTTCTGGTGGTAAATATACTACGCCAACAACTGTTACAAAAAATCTTATTGTTCAATAAAAGATCTGTCATTTCAACAGTATAACAAAAGGTGTTCATCATTATGGTGAACACCTTTTGTGTTTACAATCTTTGTAACGTACGGCAATCCATAATACATACGGTTAGTTTATTTCTATTTTATGTATGTTTTATTTGTTTTTTATTGTTGATTTTCATTTCATTTTTGTATCTATTGTTAGATATAACTTAACTATTTATTCACTACCACTTAACAGTGAGATGATTAACTTAGTTTAAAATAAATCTAGCTATGAAAAACACATCTATTTTAAGCGCATTCTCAAAGACAATGTGCTTCAGTCTTTTGCTAATTTTTAGCATCTCATCCTGTAAAAAATCAGAAGCACCTGTTGTAACCCCTCCTGACACCAAGTTGGAAGTTGAAGCGACTACAATTGCTAAAATTAAAGAACTTGGCTTCCAAACTCAAAATATTAAAGAATTCGGTGAGTATTATATTGTTGAAGATGATATTCTGATTTCAAAGAAATCTTTATTAGGAGTTAAGCGACCGGAGTCATTAATGAGCACAGGTGGTAAAATATCTCAAGCCAGTACAAACAACTTAGTTAACGGCAATAATTATCACAATGTAAATATTTCTATTGATGAATCTATTTGGGGACATGGAGTTTGGTATAGCGCTGTTTTAACCGCTATTACTGTTTGGAATTCCAATCCTAATTCTGATATCAAGCTTAATCTGATTATTAGCGACTACCAATACAGTCCTTCGCCAAATGTTGATATCGTTATCAGAGGTGATCAGGGTGCACTTCCAACTAATGTAGCCGCATATGCCGAGTTTCCCACAGATAGCCAAAGGCCAGGTAATTTAATTTTGGTGAATTCTGACTTTAGAGATCCCTTCACTCAATCTTTTATTAACCAAGGACAGGGGGCATGGAATGTAATACATGAAATTGGCCATACCTTGGGTTTAAGACATACTAATTACCAAGCGATCGATCCTCCTAGTAACGCCGGTGCAAACTTAATTGCGGGTACCCCAACATCTGATCCAAATTCTGTAATGAACGGAGGTACTGCCTTAAGTGATTATAACTCTTCATACCCGGCATTACCATCTATATATGATGCTGTCGCGATTAATACTTTATACCCTTTAAGCAGTAGTAGCACCATTATCCCTTATATCGGTGGACAGAATGCTTTATTTACAAACGGTCAGGCAACCTATCAGATGAGTTATAAATCTGTTGAAACTGGAATTTACTATAAATGGGAGGTTACCGGTATTAATGGAACCAGTTATTATTACGAATTTACTGATGATACTGATGCAATATTAAATGAGATCGGTTTCAGTACACCTGGCAACTATCAGCTAAAGTGCACCATTTCTGGTGGCAAGTATACAACACCAGTAACAGCAACAAAAAATATTGTTGTTCAGTAATTCTGTTAGTGAAATCTATCAGTTCGCTAATAAGTTTGACTATTGTTTAAAAGAAATAAATCGGGTGTTCATTATGAACACCCGATTTATTTTATAATCGTATTTTATACTGTCTCTTTAACCTCTGCTTTTGCTTTCTTTGTTACAGCAGGTTTAGCGGCCTTTGCCTTCGGAGCCACAGGAGTAACTTGCTCTTCTTTGATATATGGCGTTATAGAATCATCTTGAATATTGAAAGTAACTTTTTTAGTTAATTGCTTTGCAAATTTTTCGATTACTTTATCGGCTTTTTTTGCTTTGCCATACTGGATAACAAGTTCGTTAAATGCAAGGGCTAATTTCGATTCTAATTCTTTGCGTAGTTTTTTGCTTGTCGAATGACTTTTCGACTTGGATTTGTTCTTTTTCATCTAAAACTTATGGGTTTTCCCAAAGATAGAGAATCGGAAAGTTAAATTAATATTATGATTATGTTAACACATAAGTAGCTGCTTAACATATAAAATATTTCTCATAACTTAGGTTAAATCACATAGGTTAGAATTTAATCGAACGAATATGAATTATCCAATATTAATCGGTGTTGCGGTTCTGGTCATCATTTTAATCGCCTACCTGATCAAAAGAAACCAGAAAGACAAAAAGGAATTTGAAGAAGAGGTAATCCAGTCAGAACTTCCGCCTGAGAAAGATGATAAAGAAAACAACTAAAAAGTACTTCCTGGTGCTATATCGCCGCCCAGATCTAGTGTATTCTGGAAACCTTCCAGGTATTGAAGTAAATGCCGCTCCGCATTTGCGTAAGAAGTAAATGTTGATGCCGGTTCATAAGCATCAGCATCAGTTTTGCTTTTGTAAAATGAACTGATTTTGAAAACGAAAACTTTGCCATCGTTAATCGGCGACATAATTCTAGCCTTTATAGCGTGACCGTTCACCTCAACAAAAAATTCCTTTAAAACGGTATAGATAATAGCAGACATAGACAAGGTTTTAGATTTAACTCAATATGAGAAATCTAAATTACCTTAAATAGCTAATGAATCAACCTGTTATTGATAAAATAACGATTTTTTAACATTAATTTAATACGAAGGCCTATTTCTTAGTAGGCTCATATGCATAAACCACTTCGTATTTACTTTTCTTGAAATTTGAAGAAAGTTGTCCGATTTTTAGATTCTGAGCCTGGGGTGTAGGTTCGCAGTACGAATACTTTTTGCCTTTATAAGTAATCGGTTCGCCAACTGGTTTGTCAAACTCAACAGCAATAGTTAAATGTTTAGGGTATAGTAATGCGATCATCGGCAGGTTATATATTTCCTTTACCAAATAGAAAAATAGTGCAGCGCGGTCATCGCAATCGCTATAGGTACTTAATAATGTTTGTTCAGGAGAGAAACGTTTTTCCTTGCCAAAATTATCACCGTCATCTTCATATAAAAAACCATAACGGGTAAATCTCATCAGGTAATCGACTCCTTTTTTCTGATCCATGCCTTTCAGGTTTTCTTTCAAGGTGGGAATAAGAGAGCTGTAGGTTTCCCGGCTCAAAGGAATGTTAAAATAACTCTCAAAATCGACTACCGGATAGTTTTTGAAAATGGTTTGTATATCTTCATTAACTTTTAGCTTAAAATGATGGATTTTTTGACGGTAGCTAAATTCGATATCTTTTTCCTGATAACTTTCTGGCTTAAAATCGGGCATTCGGGTAACCTTATAAGAGAAAGGGTTTTTAGCCTCTGGAATTATAATTTTAACAGGCTTATAAGCATCTGCCTGTTTAAAAAGTTTGCCATAATCGTGGTAATTTAAACACATAAACTTTTTATCGTCAATCATAAAAAATGGAATATCGCTGATATCCTCTTCATTTCTTACATAAAAGATAACCTGATCATTGCCTACAGCTAACCTTGCATCGTAACCGCATTTACTCAGTAAAAACCATTTGTATAAAGTATAGCCGAAATAATTATCTGCTTTCGGACTAATCTGTTCGGCTGTTTTTCGGATCAGCTGGTAATAAATCCAGTCGTTTAAATTATGTTTTTTCTGGTATTTTTCTAAAGACGAGATAAGCGGTGCGTATTGGCCGGAAGATATGCGGCTGTAAAAGTTTGAAACGGCTGATGTAGTTGCTGTTTTTGGTATTGGAAAAACGACTGAAGAATCGATACTAAAGTTGAAAGTTCCATCATAAAAATCGAAAGAATAATTCTGTCCCTTCGAGATGATGGTATTCATCATCAGGCAAACGAACAAAATGGTCCTCAAAATATATGTGTAAATCCCTCTTTTCAAACCGCTCCATATTTGGTTACATTAAATTTACTTATTATTAACATAAAAGTAACAATTTCTTTATGTCAACAATAAGGTTGGTGCTTAACGGGAAATTAACATTGAATTTTTATGAATCCTGATCAGGTTATTCTTTTTAGGGCATAAAGCCCCTTTCTTAAATGTTTTAAAAGCGAGGTATTACAATCTTTACAGTCTATTTCTTTCAAATGAATGGGTTTGCCGATACTGATTTTTAACTGGTGGCCATTTTTGTTGAATAACTCTGAGATCAGCTTTGCTGTTTGTAATGAAGGATGTATAAATTTCAGCAGGCTAAAAAAGATGCCATTATTGCCATGAAAATACACTGGTAGTATTGGTACATTGGCTTTGGAGATGATTTTTCCAACCACGGGATGCCATTCACGATCGGTAATCTGATTTTTTCTGAATTTATAAGAAGAAACTTCGCCTGCCGGAAAAATAGCAACAGGACTACCATCTTTTAAAACTTTTAAAGTTGTTTTTAATCCGCTAATACTTGATGAATCCTGAACTTTTTCGAACGGATTTACCGCGATAATACATTTCTCAAGATTTGGGATTTTCTTTAACAGAAAATTCCCCATAAACATCGTATCAGGTCGGTGATTGGCAAGAGTACTTAATAATGCCAATGATTCTATAGCACCATAGGGGTGGTTTGCAATTGCAATAAATGCACCTTCTTTTGGAATATTGGCTAAATCCTCATCACTGATCTGAATCGTAACGCCCAGAACATTCAGAATATGATTGGCAAATTTTTCTCCTTCTAAGGTATTCGCATTTCTAATCATTACATTGAAGTCGTTAATCTTCAAAAACCTCATTAAAAAGGAAGCAAGACCAGGGATTGGAATATTACAAATGCCTGTCGCCTTTGAAAAATTCTCTTTAGAAATGACTGTCATAATTATAGTTCAAAATTGATTCCATTAAGGAAGCAACCTGATAAATGATTTTTAATTTGAGCTAAATATAAGGGCGGGAAACATTCTGTTCTCACGAAGAAGAATGTTATCATAGCTCATACAGAGTATCTAAAGATAATGCAATAATATGAACAACAGTGTATTAATCGATTAAGAAATTGTAAGGAAAAAAATTCTATAAATAACATTTCATTAATACCAATTTAACAAGGTAAACCTACTTTTGTGGCATAAATATTTGGTTAGTATTTATAAAGTTTAGGTTAGTTGATAATAAAAAACCCAGATGGATGTCTGGGTTTTTTTATTGAATTAATTTATAGATTCTTGCCGAGCTTTTCGAGCATTTCTGGTGGAATATTATGCGTATCAACCACTAAGAAGCCGTCTAAACAATCAGAAAATTTAGGATCGATATTAAATGAGATAATCTTCGCATTCAGGTTCATATACTGCCTCAACAATACCGGAATCTTAATATGCGAGTTTTCGATATCTCCGATAATGCTATCCAGATCTTTAAAAGACTCGCTGCTATCAACCAATGTATCTGTAGAAATGGGTAAAAGATCAGCTTTAAACTTATTTCTTGGCTTTACATACTTTGCCATCTCATAATCAAAATGGTTTTTTGTAATGTAATCTACAATTAAGGCCTTGCTGAATTTAGAGAAGTTGTTGCTGATACTCACTGGCCCAAACATGTAGCGGTACTGTGGGTTATCGATGAGGTATTTTAAAATCCCTTTCCAAAGTAAAAATAATGGAAGCGGTTTGCCCTGGTATTCTTTTCTGATCCACGATCTGCCCAGCTCGATTCCCTGTCTCAACATTGGGTAGAACTGATCTTTCATTTTAAAAAGTTCGGATAAGTAGAAGCCGCGGCGGCCCATGCTTTCTAAAATTTCATCTCCTTTACCAATCCGGTAGGCTCCAACAATATTTTCTAAGTCCTTATCCCAAATAAATAAGTGGTTATAGTAGATGTCGTAATTGTCGAGATCGATTTTTTTGTTGGTTCCTTCACCAACCTCGCGGAAAGTAATTTCACGTAAACGGCCAATTTCTCTTAAAATATTGGGAATTTTTAAAGTCGGAACAATGTATACTTCGTAATTTTTCTCCGTCCAAACTTTAAAATCCTCTAAAAGCGCGACCTCATCTTTAATTAAAAGCCTCGAAGTTTCTTCAATTACCTCAACAGGTTTCTTTTTAATTTTGAATAGGTTTAGTGGATTAAATAGTTTTTTCTCTGTATCTAAGCCAATACCAAGCGCATATGTACGGGCCCTTAAAAAGTCCATCAGTTTATTACTGCTGTTCATGTGCGAAATTTCAGATACGGCTATTGGTTTGCCGATCCGCACCTTAATGGTACGCCCATGTTTATTTAGAAACTCCGAAGGTAACTTTGCTGTACGAAGGGTAGGGTGGATGAAGCTTAAAATGTTAAAGAAAACACCGTTATTACCGTGAAAATAAATAGGTACAACGGGTACTTTTGCTTTAGCAATCAGTTTTCCAACAACAGGATGCCACATCCTGTCGGTTACCTGTTGGGCATCTAATTTAAAGGTAGAAACCTCGCCTGCAGGGAAAATGCCAATCGGTGTTCCATTTCTAAGCAGATCAAAAGTAGTTTTTAAACCACTAATGCTCGATGTATGTTGAACGTTTTCGAAAGGGTTAACAGCAACAAAAAACTCATCGAGGTTCGGTATTTTTTTCAGGATAAAGTTGACCATCACCTTGGCATCCGGCCTAACCGTACACAATAATTTAACTAAAGCCAAACCTTCTACTCCACCATAAGGGTGATTTGCAATAGCAATAAAAGGGCCTGTTTTCGGAATACTATTTAAATCATCATCATCAAATTCTATAGATACGCCAATGGTTTCTAATATCTTGTCTACAAATTCTAAGCCTTTAAAGTGTTGATTTTGAGCGAATACGTCGTTGATGTCGTTCAGTTTCATGATCTCCATCATCAAACCGGCTAAACCTGGTACACCTAGCTTATCTATCTTTGTTGCTTTTGCAAACTCAGATGTAGTTATGATCTTCATATAAAATTCTTAGATTGTTGATAGGCAAAACCTGCTCAGTTTTGCAATTCCAAAAATAAGATTTATATTTATAATACACATGTCATATCGCATCAATGAGAATTTGGCTCAACAAAAATTTTGGTGTTAGCAAAAGTGAATTTAATGGATTGCTATTCCTGGTCTTTATCATTATTGTAATTAAGGCTACTCCTATTATATATGGTTATTATCGGCCAGTTTCAAATGATGGCCCAGATCTTTTAGCACAAATTCAGAAGATAACCATAACAGATCGGGTATATGCCAATACCATTCGTGATCGGGTCGAAAATTCGAATCCCGAAAAAGCGGTTAAACTTTTCAAATTCAATCCCAACACTTTAGATACACAGGGTTGGCAAACTTTAGGTTTATCAGCAAAACAGGCACAATCGGTTATGAATTATACCGCTAAGGGCGGTAAGTTTTACAAAGCCGAAGATCTTCAGAAAATGTATACCATTTCGCCAGAAATGTATAAAAAGATATCGCCCTATGTTAACATACCCGATCAGCCCATCAATGCCTCAAGAAAATATGCACCTTTCGATAAAAAGGAATACGCTAAAAAAACTTTAGTAATCGTCGATATTAATAAGGCCGATTCTGCACAACTGGATGAGATAAAAGGCATTGGCGGAACTTTTGCACTTAGAATTATTAAATACCGTGAACGTTTAGGTGGTTTTTACAAGAAAGAGCAGCTTCTCGAAGTTTATGGCTTAGATTCTAATAAGTATGCCGAAATTAAAGATCAGATTGAGATCAGTAATGCCCCGTTAAAAACAATAAATATAAATACAGCAACATTTGATGATTTAAAGCGCAATCCATACCTTTCTTACAAGCAGATTAATGCCATTATTCAATACCGCAAGCAGCATGGCAATTATGCCAACCCATCCGATTTAAAAAAGATCATCATTTTAAACCAACAGGTTATTGATAAGATTACGCCTTATGTTTCTTTTTAGCACCTTGAATTTAAAAGGTTAATCTTAAATGTTATTAGACGCAATGCTCGTGAACCCCAAATCATAGTGCCGGCCGTGCCACCTAAACCTGATCGGAACGAACACGAAGTGCAACGGAGTAAAGTGGAGAGCAGGGCTGAATAACGCCAAACGCTTCTCTACCTGATTTCCAAAAAAAAAGACCACTTCCTGTTCCGGGTTAGTATAGTAGTTAATTGTTTGCAAAGTTTAAGAGAATCCATTTTCAACAAATGTTTTGCGAAAAGCTGAATATATACATCTAATACCATTCCTTCAATTTTATCTATATTCATCAAAAACGCTACATAATTAGTTTATTCGGCTATAGTTGTAAGAAAAATAGAAAAAAACTTTCTCCATCAATTTCAAGGTTTAAAATTAACCGATAAACTAATTGAACCGAATACCATTTCATTCTGTAATTGCACAAATATTTAATGGTAACTAACTATAAAATAATTGTTTATAATTGCCTCAACTAACTATAAAATATAAATTTAATGAGCGTAAGCTTCGATTTTTCAGAAACAGAAACTCAGCAGAGTGTAAAGGCCATGGTCCGCGATTTTGCAGAGAAAAATATTCGTCCACATATAATGGAATGGGATGAGGCACAGCATTTTCCTGTCGGATTATTTAAACAGCTCGGAGAATTAGGCTTAATGGGCGTTTTGGTCCCCGAAGAATATGGAGGCTCTGGATTGGGCTATCAGGAGTATGTTGATGTAATTGTAGAAGTGGCCCGGGTTTGTGGTTCAATCGGCTTATCACTGGCTGCACACAACTCTTTATGTACCGGGCATATTCTGGCCTTTGCCAATCCAGAACAGAAGCAAAGGTGGTTACCCAAGCTGGCTACGGCCGAATGGATTGGTGCCTGGGGTTTAACAGAAGCAAACACAGGTTCGGATGCATTGAGAATGATGACAACCGCTGTTGAAGATGGCGATGACTATATCATAAATGGTGCAAAAAACTGGATTACCCATGGCAAAAGTGGCGATATTGCAGTGGTAATGGTAAGAACAGGGGAGCAGGGAAGTTCTAAAGGGATTTCGGCCATTGTGGTAGAGCGTGGTACACCAGGTTTTACGGCAGGCAAAAAAGAAAATAAATTAGGTATGCGTGCATCAGAAACCACAGAAATGATTTTTGACAACTGCCGTGTGTCAAAGGCTAATTTATTGGGTAATGTTGGCGAAGGTTTTAAACAGGCAATGAAAGTTTTAGATGGTGGAAGGATTTCTATTGCGGCATTGGCTTTAGGTATTGCAAAAGGTGCTTTTGATGCTGCGGTAGCATATTCAAAACAACGCCAGCAGTTTGGTCAGCCAATCTCCAGCTTTCAGGCCATTAGTTTTAAACTGGCCGATATGGCTACAGAGATTGAAGCAGCCGAATTATTGATCCGTCAGGCGGCAGATTTGAAGAACAGGCATTTGCCTATGACAAAAGAATCGGCCATGGCAAAATACTTTGCCTCAGAAGTTTCGGTAAGGGTAGCAACAGAAGCTGTTCAGATATTTGGCGGTTATGGTTATACCAAAGATTTTCCGGTAGAAAAATTTTATCGCGATAGTAAATTATGTACAATAGGCGAAGGAACGTCTGAAATACAGAAAATTGTAATTGCAAGAGAAGTATTATCAAGGTAGAGGGTTTAAGATAGAAGGTTTAGGGCTTATGCATTGAACCTTACCTTAAACCTTTCGCCTTCAACCTTATAAAAGCCAAATATATTATGAGTAATCCGGACGGTTTAACCACCTCCGGATTTTTTTTTGTTTTAAAATTTTCAAAACCAACTTTCAATTGCCGGTGTTTTTATTAAAGATTAAAGACTAGTTGGGTTTGGCGTTTGGTGTTTGGCGTCAGTTAACCGATTTAAACAATTAATCGATTAAACATAACTAATTAACTAAAAATATGGCAAAGTATTCAGAAAAAGCTGGTGAAAAAGTAGAAAAAACCATGCACGAAATGAAAGAAGGTAAGCTTAAAAGCGGATCAGGTAAAAAAGTGACTTCTAAAAAACAGGCAGTTGCTATCGGATTATCGGAAGCAAGGAAAGCAGGAGCGAAAGTGCCGAAGAAAGGTTAGAAGGTAAAGGTTTATGGTTTTAAAACTAATCTTAAAAATAATAGTTTACCCTAAACCCTAAACCCTAAACCCTATTGCGGTATATCTTTAGTAGTTAAAATGCTATCTACTACATAAACACTAAATCCCCGCCAGGGCAGGGTATTTTTATATTCTTTATAGTGGAGTTCGTAAAATTTGCCGCTATTGGCCATCATTTTGTCGGCTATTTCTTTATTTGCAATAGAAAATTCGAATTCATTATTTTGTAAAGTGCCGGCTTGTTTGGATCGTACCCCACTTTGAATCAACTTGCCCTCGTAAGTTTTAAAGATATAGCCTTTCTTTACTACATAATTTAATTCGCCTGCTTTAACGCCTTCGCCAAAAACAAAGAAATATCGGTAATAGCAAATTGCTATGAGTAAAATAACGACTATAACCGCGATAATTGAGCCTACTTTTTTGCCTGTTGTCATATCCTATAATGTATATATAAATGTAGGTAAACAACAGTTTAGTTTAACTAACGATTTAAATAAATTTTCTTTTTATAAAAGCTTTCTCATTTTCAATATTTTGCTTACATTTGCAGCCCCGATAACACGGGAAAATTTAAAAACCACGAGAGGAGGTATTTCAGCGTTATGATCATTATCAACATTAAAGACGGCGAATCATTAGATAAAGCCCTTAAACGTTTCAAGAAAAAGTTTGAAAAAACTGGTGTATTGAGAGAACTACGTAGTCGCCAAGCATACGAGAAAAAATCCGTTGCTCGCCGTACTGAAATTAAACATGCTGTTTACATTCAGAATATGAATCTAGATACAACTTCTTAGTTGTTTACGATATAAATACATTAAAGTCCTGATCATTTGATCGGGACTTTTTTGTTTTAAAGGAAATTGAAAACTTTACAATAAACAATTAATTAATGATTTCTTTATATCAAAACTATTTGTAACTTCATATCAATGCCCCTCAAAAAGATATTGAATGTTGCTAAAAAGTTTTATAACCTATTTAACTCATGAGAAGCGCTATTCTCAGCACACCATTACCTCTTATCAAACAGATTTAGATCAGTTTGAAGCGTATGTCAATACTACATTCGATCTAAACTTTTTAGAAGTTAAGCATATTCACCTAAGGAGCTATATGGTAGACCTTATGGAGAAGAAAGTATCAGAACAGACCATCAATAGGAAAATTTCGACATTAAGGAGCTTTTATAAATTTTTACAGCGAAGCGGAAAGATTGATCAAAATCCTACCGTTTTAATTAAAGCACCCAAAATACCCAAAAGGTTACCCGTATTTGTTGATTCGCAAAAGATGGATCAGCTATTGGATTCGGAGCATTATTTTAATGAAAGTTTCTCTTCTGTTCGCGATCATCTGGTAATCGAGTTGCTTTTTGGTACCGGCATGCGTTTAACAGAATTACTCCAACTAAAAGATACAGATATTGAGATCTATTCGGGAACAATAAAGGTATTGGGTAAAAGAAATAAAGAACGGATCATCCCAGTAAATAAACAGCTTATCAATCAGGTAAATACCTATGTAGAGCTAAAAAAGTTGCAAAACTTTAATAACAATTTGCCTATCTTAATCGTTACCAATACAGGTGCAGCGGCATATCCAAAGTTAATATACCGTATTGTTACCTCATACCTAAACCACGTATCAACCAATGAGAAGAAAAGTCCCCACGTGCTTCGGCACAGTTATGCAACAAGCCTGCTAAATGCGGGAGCAGATCTAAATGCAATTAAAGAACTTTTGGGTCACGCCAGCTTAGCGGCAACCCAGGTTTACACCCACAATTCGATCGAAAGATTAAAAACAATTTATAAACAAGCCCATCCAAAGGCATAAAAAAAGGAGGAAAAATGAAAATCGGAGTTCAATCAATCCACTTCAGTGCAGACAGTAAGTTGTTAGATTTTATACAAAAAAAAGCAAATAAGCTAGATCAGTTTTTCGACCAGATTATTAGCGGAGAAGTGTATTTAAAGTTAGAAAACGTAGAGGATGAAGCCAATAAAATTAGTGAGATAAAACTCATTGTACCGGGAGGGACCCTCTTCGCTAAAGAACAATGTAAATCATTTGAAGAAGCCACAGATCTGGCCATTGAGTCATTAAGAAAGCAGATCACGAAACATAAAGATAAAACACGCGCAAAATTAAGTGAGCATAAAGCAATTTTAAGCGAAAGCGAAGCCGCTGATTACTAAAAATCAGCATAATTTTAAAAAAGGGCAACATGATTAATCATTATGTTGCCTTTTTTATGGACTATCATGAGGGATTTATTATTGTTTTTGGCTAATAAATAATGGTATCGATTGGTTTTTTAAAAAATTTAATAGAGATGTAAACGGTTTTGTGGTGTTAGAGGACATAAGAAGTGGTAACTGGAAAGCGCCAGGACGTGGGGGCAATTGCAATTAAACTTAAAAACCGATTCATATTCGTTAGAACACCGAAAAAGTTTAAAAAATAGTACGATTTTAAGCGAAAGCAAAGCGGCTGATTATGAAGTACCTATTATTTTAAATCGTCTTAATTGAGTGGGAGGGCTAAAAAATTCACTATTTTTTTTCAAATTTATTTTGAACTGAAATATAAGTGTGTATATTTGCATTCCCTTTCGGAAACGGTGTTAGGCCAAGAAGAAAAGGCTTGTTCTTTAAAAAGATAAAAGTTTTAAAAAAACACGTTAATAGTATGAAAAATGAAGATTTTTCGTATCATTGCACAAAATTTAAAGCCTCCTTAGCTCAGCTGGTAGAGCAACTGACTTGTAATCAGTAGGTCATTGGTTCGATTCCGATAGGAGGCTCTTTTTATTTTAAAGTGTTAGCATTTTAAAGTAAAAATGGGGAGATTCCAGAGCGGCCAAATGGGACAGACTGTAACTCTGTTATCGCAAGATTTCGAAGGTTCGAATCCTTCTCTCCCCACACTTTAAATGAATGACCAAATGTTTTAATGAGAGATTATTTCTATCATTCTTTCATTCAATCAATCACTAGTTTTTAAAAGCGGAAGTAGCTCAGTTGGTAGAGCGATAGCCTTCCAAGCTATAGGTCGCGAGTTCGAACCTCGTCTTCCGCTCCAATAAAAATTAGAAAGTGGGCAGTTATCGGTAACAGTTTTAATTTGGTTAAAACTAAAAAAGGCTGGAACTGGAAACTAAAAAGCCGACTTAGCTCAGCGGTAGAGCACTTCCTTGGTAAGGAAGAGGTCATGGGTTCAATTCCCATAGTTGGCTCAGGATAATAAAGCTTTGTTAAATCTGTTTAATATGCAGGGTAGACAAGGTTTTTTGTGTTGCATTGCATCAAAACAATAAATAAAATTAATAAAAAGTTAACCTACTAATTAGTTATAAATAAAATGGCAAAAGAAAAATTTGACCGTAGTAAACCGCACTTAAACATCGGTACAATCGGTCACGTCGATCACGGTAAAACAACTTTAACAGCAGCTATTACAAAAGTTTTAGCTGATGCAGGTTTATCTGAGGCACGTTCATTCGATTCAATTGACTCAGCTCCTGAGGAAAAAGAAAGAGGTATTACAATTAATACTGCGCACGTTGAGTATTCAACTGCAAACCGTCACTACGCACACGTAGATTGTCCAGGTCACGCGGATTATGTTAAAAACATGGTTACAGGTGCGGCTCAAATGGATGGTGCTATTATCGTTGTTGCTGCTACTGATGGTCCAATGCCACAAACTCGTGAGCACATCTTATTGGCTCGTCAGGTTGGTGTACCTTCATTGGTTGTATTCATGAACAAAGTGGATATGGTTGATGATCCTGAATTATTAGAATTAGTAGAAATGGAAGTTCGTGAATTATTATCGTTCTACGATTTCCCTGGTGATGATATTCCTGTTATTCAAGGTTCTGCTTTAGGTGGTTTGAACGGAGATGCTAAATGGGTAGCAAAAATTATGGAATTAATGGATGCTGTTGATAGCTACATTCCAATTCCTCCACGTTTAACTGATCTTCCATTCTTAATGCCTGTTGAAGATGTATTCTCGATCACTGGTCGTGGTACTGTAGCAACTGGTCGTATCGAGCGTGGTGTAATCAACTCTGGAGATCCGGTTGAAATCTTAGGTATGGGTGCTGAGAACTTAAAATCTACAGTAACTGGTGTTGAGATGTTCCGTAAGATCTTAGATTATGGTGAAGCTGGTGATAACGTAGGTTTATTGTTACGTGGTATTGAGAAAACTGATATCCGTCGTGGTATGGTAATCTGTAAACCAGGTTCAGTAACTCCTCACACTGATTTCAAAGCTGAGATCTATGTATTATCAAAAGCAGAAGGTGGTCGTCACACTCCATTCTTCAACAAATACCGTCCTCAATTCTATTTCCGTACTACAGATGTTACTGGTGAGATTTCACTAGCTGAAGGTACTGAGATGGTAATGCCAGGTGATAACGTTACAATCACTGTAAAGTTGATCAACGCTATCGCAATGGAAAAAGGTCTACGTTTCGCTATCCGTGAAGGTGGTAGAACTGTAGGTGCTGGTCAGGTAACTGAAATTTTAAAATAAATCTTAAATCCCGATTTATCGGGACTAAAGAAAAATAAGAAAAGCAAAGTGTTTGAGCACGCTTAAGCACTTTGCTTTCTAATTACGGGAATAGTTCAACGGTAGAATAGAGGTCTCCAAAACCTTTGATCAGGGTTCGAATCCTTGTTCCCGTGCTCAAAACAATGGTTGAGTAATTGAATGAGTGAATGATTGAATTTGAAGGTTAGCTTTCGAATATTATCATTCACTCATTTAGTCATTCTGTCATTCAATAAATTAAATATGGCTAAAGTAGTTGAGTTTATAAAAGAATCGTACGATGAAATGACCCAGAAGGTTACATGGCCTACCTGGGGTGAACTGCAAAGTTCTGCAATTCTTGTATTAGTGGCTTCTTTAATTATTGCATTGGTTATTTTTGCAATGGATAAAGGATCGACATTTGTGTTAGATACTTTTTATAAATCACTTTCTAATTAATATTTACTAATGAGCGATCTAAAGTGGTACGTTGTAAGGGCTGTTAGCGGTAAGGAAAAGAAAGTAAAACAGTACATTGATGCTGAGATCAGCCGTTTAGGTTTCTCTCATTTGGTTCCTCAGGTTTTAATACCAATGGAAAAATATTACCAAATGAAAGATGGTAAAAAAATTGCCAAAGAGCGTAACTTTTATCCTGGTTATGTTTTAATCGAAGCTACATTAGATGGAGAATTAGAGCACATCATTAAAGGAATTAATAGCGTTATTGGTTTCCTGGGTGATAAAGCTGGTAATCCTATCCCGATGCGCCAGGCAGAAGTTAACCGTATTTTAGGTGTGGTTGATGAGATGAGCGAGCAAGGCGAAACGATGAATGTGCCTTATTACGTTGGCGAAGGCATTAAAGTAATGGACGGACCTTTTAACGGTTTCTCAGGTATTATTGAAGAGGTAAACGAAGAGAAGAAAAAATTGAAAGTTATGGTTAAGATTTTTGGACGTAAAACGCCACTTGAGCTTAACTACATGCAAGTAGAAAAAGAATAAGAAATTATTTTGAGACATAAAAAAACCCCGATTAATTCGGGGTTTTTTTATGTCTTCATTTTTTAGATACGTTTTTGTCTTATTTGTTTGTAGTTTTAAATTTATTGCTATATTCGTTTGGCTCATCTCTGAAATATAACTAATTCTCAATCTAAATTAACAAAATGAACAAAACCAAATTAATTGCAAATTTAGCAGGTTTGTGCAGCATTTTATGCATTGCTGCAATACTGCTTATTCAAGGTTGTAAAAAAAATGACAAGGTAAATCTTGCTGATGAATTAAAGGACATCAGTAATTATTATTCGAAAAATGTTACTAGTGCAAATCTTAACCCTTTTAGTGCTTTAACTCCTGATTGGAATAATGTCTATGTGCATGAAGATGGGCAAGAAGTAATCTATGAAATCGAACTACAAAATCCTAAAAAAGTAATAGAGTCAGATCACCAATTAAAAAGTAATGAAGCAGTCAATTTCTCTGGAAGCATTATTAGGTTGTTGGTATTTAAAAATAAACAGGATAATGTTATTAGCGGCGGCTGTTATATGTCAATTTCAAGTAATGATGACATTACAGTAATAGACATCAAATACAAGCATCCTGATAAATTTAGCGGGAAGATATCTTATTACAATCTTAACGGTAGTTTCTCAAATGGATGGATGTATGATAAAGGCGAAATAACTAAAAGAATATCTTTGAGTTCTAGAGAAGCATATATGTTAAATAATAAGTACCCAAACCTTGTTGGGAGTGCGGGAAAAATTAGTAATACTAAAGGCGAAAAAATAATGCTTAAACAGGCGGTTGCTTGTTATCCAGGCGTTCCCCAATTTATTTATGGTACAGTCTGTGCTGGCGATGAGAGTGGTGAGGTAGTATGTACAACTAAGCTAACAGCTGTTATATATACAGAAATTTGTGAGGGTAGTGGGGGTGAAAACGACAATGGAGGTTACACACCTCCGGGAGGTGGAGGTACAACATATACAATTGATTGTTATGGCGATAGGAATGGTAAGGCTTATGATTCTGATTGCGGTTGTATTGGAGGAAATACAGGAATTCAAAGTTGTGCCGATATCACAGATAAAATTAAAAATAAGTGTTTAGATTCAGTTTGGGTGAAAATTAGTGGAAATCTTGATAGTAAAATTGCTAATATTTTAAAAAATACTTTTGGGACCAGTGATAAAATAAATTTTAAAATTGTAGATGGTAATATAGATGGTGGATACTCGGCGAAAACAGAAGTTGTTGCAGATAAAGTGAATAGTGATGGTATTCATGTATTCGATGTGAAAGTAACGCTTAATAAAAATACTTTACCATCAGCCTCACAAGAATTTATTGCTACTACAATGGTACATGAAATTATGCATGCATATTTTGATTCACAGAAAACATATTATACACAACAATTTCAGCAACATAGAAACATGGCAGAAAATTATATAGATGATTTGAAAAATGCTGTACAAGCCATTTATTCTAATTTAGATGACAAAGCAGCTTACGCATTAATCCTAAATGGTTTTGGAGATATTTTCAAAAATGATTTAACCTATTGGAATTCTTTAGTTTCTAAATATGATCTGGATACCGCACAAATCATAAATATAAGAGACGATTACAAAAGTCATAATTCAGGAACTAAGACGGAATGCTCACAATAATTGAATTAAACATTTTATGAAAAAAATAATCTTTATCATCAGTATATTTTGTGTACTTACTTTTAGCTCAAAAGCTCAGGGTACGTTAACAACATTAACATCTTTAAATGTTTCTGATCTCAGTAATTATATTTCTGCAAATTATAAGTTAAAGGAAAAGACACTTGATACGCTGTGCTTGTACACTACGGTATTTATGAAATTTAAAGTTGCGGCGAATGGCAAAATAGTTGAGCTATCACTCTCTGAAAAGACTCCAGATGTGATAAAAAAAGGTTTGGAGAAAGCTATAGAATCTTCTAACGGTCATTGGAGTAATGTAGATGCTGATTTGGAGTATTTCTCTAAGAAGACATTTATCTTGCCTATTGTGCTATTCTACGGAAGGGGTTGTGAGGTTGGGACTGGAGAGTTAGAGATTAATATTTCTGAGGAAAGAAGAGCAAAAGAATATAGAAAACTGAATAATACTGCACGAAATGCAAATTATGCTGTTATGGATATTTTGAAATCTAATGGTAAGTACTTAAATATGCTAGAATGTGTAATTCTTTCTCCACTAACAATGGGAGCCAGTGGTTATTAATTAATTTATTATACTCAATTGAAGGGGCAATCCATCTCGAGCAGCTAAGTGATTTTTGAAGTCACATCACTTGTAAATCAGCCAAAAAAGGTCTTTAAACCACCAATGTAATTGAATCATTCCATTATTTGACCTCACTTTGTAATACACGAAGCTCCACATGCTTACTTACAATATAAAGCTGGAAGCGATTTGATCACGGACAAAATCATGAAGATATAGCTAAAAACTATATTGTTCCTTTTGTAAATTTAATGAAGTCGATATTTTCAAAGATAGATTTAAAAGATGCGACAGCATTATCTTGAGGAGGATTAGAAGATACTCCATTTTATAAAACAAAATTATCAGAAGCTGAACGTGTAGAAATTCAAAATTTGATGAATAGGCACAGAAAGAACACGGCTGCAAATTTGTGACACGGTACTTATTGTAATTAATCGAATATGAAAGGAATAATTTTTACTGTATGCTTCCTGCTATGTCTTTTAAGCATATCTTTCTCACAGGAATCGAACAGTGTTGAATCTTCATCAATACTCATCACTTTTCCGAAACAGAAAAAAGATATAAGAGTTTTAGTTCTTAAAAGATTGGATAAATATATCAACAGCAAGGAGCTATTTAGTAGGCAAAAGAATAATGTTTTTTTATTTTCAATTGGTCTTTCTGTTGATTCACTGGGAAATGTTGATGATATTTTCTTTTCAGATAGTGTGACAAAAAATAAAACCAAAATTATTGTTGTAAATGAGCACTTAATAGCTGATTTTAAAAAAATGCATTTGGATGATTTTGACTATAGAAGTAAGATATTAGTTCTACCAATACTTTTTAAGCGACCAGATGATGATAAAATTTCTAATTTGAATGAGTTTTTAAGTAGTTTCTCGTCATTGTGGCCAGTAATCAAGATAAGCAATAAACATAGGGTTATATTATTAGATCCATTTATCAATATTTTTTTTGACCCTATAAATTAGATATTAGTTTCAGTGTTAAGTTTCTTTTAATTTGAGTCAGTTAGGCTTAAGTTGTGAAATTGAGTTTAACTACGCTTGAAATATATTTTTATCAAACTATTGTAGGACTGCAAGATTATCCATATCTTTGCAGTCCTTTTAGTTTTATAGGGACATAAAGGAATTTAAATGTTACATGCTTCCAATATTTAACATTGAGTTTTAAATAAACAAAAAACACAAAATGGCAAAAGAAGTCAGTGCAATGATCAAATTACAGATCAAAGGCGGAGCGGCAAATCCATCGCCACCAGTAGGACCTGCATTAGGTGCTAAAGGGGTGAACATTATGGAGTTTTGCAAACAGTACAACGCTCGTACCCAAGATAAAGCAGGTAAAGTATTGCCAGTTGTAATTACTGTTTATGCTGATAAGTCATTCGATTTCATCATCAAAACCCCTCCTGTAGCTATCCAATTAAAAGATGCTACTAAATTACAGAGTGGTTCTGCTGAGCCTAACCGTAAAAAAGTTGGATCGGTGACCTGGGACCAGATTAAAGTTATTGCTGAAGATAAAATGCCTGATTTAAATGCATTTACAATCGAATCTGCAATGAGTATGGTTGCTGGTACAGCACGCAGTATGGGAATCACCGTTTCTGGTGACGCACCCTGGAACAATTAATTAAAAAACAGTTTACAACAGTGGCGAAATTAACTAAAAATCAAAAAAAGGCACACGCTAAAATAGAAGCTGGTAAAGCTTATACTTTACAGGCTGCTGCTGCTTTGGTAAAAGAAATCACTACCACTAAATTCGATGCATCAGTTGATATTGATGTATCTTTAGGTGTAGATCCGCGTAAAGCGAATCAAATGGTACGTGGTATTGCTACTTTACCACACGGTACAGGTAAAACTGTACGTGTTTTAGCTCTAGTAACTCCTGATAAGGAAGAAGAAGCAAAAGCAGCTGGCGCAGACTTCGTAGGTTTAGACGAATATGTGGCTAAAATTGAAGGTGGTTGGACCGATGTAGACATTATTATCACAACACCAGCTTGTATGGCAAAAGTAGGTAAATTAGGCCGCGTTTTAGGTCCAAGGAACTTAATGCCAAATCCAAAATCTGGTACAGTAACTAACGAAGTTGGTAAAGCTGTAACAGAGGTTAAAGCAGGTAAGATTGATTTTAAAGTAGACAAAAGCGGTATTATACACGCTTCAATAGGGAAAGTATCATTCCCAGCAGATAAAATTTATGAGAATGCACTTGAAATCATTCAGGTAATTTCAAAATTAAAACCATCTGCTGCTAAAGGAACTTATTTTAAGAGCATTCACGTGTCTTCTACAATGAGTCCTGGAATTGCAATTGAAACAAAATCAGTAGCGGGGATTTAATCATGAACAGAGAAGAAAAAAACGAAGTAGTTTTAGAACTACAAGGACAAATGCAAGAGTATGGCAATTTTTATATTGCTGATACTTCTAGCCTTTCTGTTGAGCAGATTAACAACATCCGCCGCAAATGTTTCGAAGGTGATATCATCATGAAAGTTGCTAAAAACTCTTTAATCCGCAAAGCGATTGAAGGTTTAGATGGCGATGCTTCTGAGATATACGAAGCCCTTAAAGGTTCATCATCATTATTATTCTCAAAAACAGCAAACGCTCCGGCTAAGTTGATTAAAACTTTGAGAAGAACATCTGATAAACCAGTGCTTAAAGCAGCATATATAGATTCATCAGTATACGTTGGCGATGACCAATTGAATAACTTAGTAAGCTTAAAATCGAGAGAAGAGCTTATTGGCGATATCATTGGATTATTACAGTCACCAGCTAAGAATGTTATATCTGCGCTTAAATCAAGCGGAGGCAAAATTGCAGGAATTGTTAAAACTCTACAAGAAAGAGAAGGTTAACGAACACCTTAAGTTCGCAATTAAACAAAATTATTTTTACGTAAATTTTTAAAATCTTAATAAAATGGCAGATTTAAAATCGTTTGCTGAGCAATTAGTAAACTTAACAGTTAAAGAAGTTAACGAATTAGCTCAAATCTTAAAAGACGAGTATGGTATCGAGCCTGCAGCTGCTGCTGTAGTTGCTGGTCCTGCTGCTGGTGGTGATGCACCTGCTGCTGCTGCAGAAAAAACATCATTTGATGTTATCTTAAAAGAAGCTGGTGGCGCTAAATTAGCAGTTGTAAAACTTGTTAAAGACTTAACTGGCCTTGGTTTGAAAGAAGCAAAAGACTTAGTTGACGGAGCACCAAAAGAATTAAAAGCTGGTGTTACTAAAGACGAAGCAGAAGCTCTTAAAAAACAATTAGAAGAAGCTGGAGCAGTAGTTGAGATTAAGTAATCACTTAACTTAGCTAAGCTAAAAATGTATTAGACACCGACTGAAAATGTCGGTGTCTTTACCTGTTTATAAACATCTCATTTTGTTTGGTTAATGAGAATGCTTGAAACTGAAACCAAACAAATAGTTTATTCTTAAACTAAAATCTTTTAGTCCATTGGCAAAGACAGTCGAACAAAGAGTAAATTTTGCAACTAGTAAGCACATTATAGACTATCCGGATTTTCTGGATGTGCAATTGCAATCATTCAGAGAATTTTTCCAGATAGATACCACATCAGACGATCGCTCTAGCGAAGGTTTGTTTAAAGTGTTTGCTGAAAACTTTCCAATAACAGATTCAAGAAATATCTTCGTATTGGAGTTTCTTGATTATTTTGTTGATCCGCCACGTTACGATATACATGAGTGTATTGAGCGTGGATTAACCTACAATGTTCCATTAAAAGCAAAGCTGAAGCTTTCTTGTAATGATGTAGAACATGAAGATTTTGAAACCATTATCCAGGATGTGTACTTAGGTACAATCCCGTATATGACACCAAAAGGTACGTTTGTTATCAACGGTGCAGAACGTGTTATCGTTTCGCAATTACACCGTTCTCCAGGAGTGTTCTTCGGTCAAAGCCGTCACACAAATGGAACCAAACTATATTCTGCACGTGTTATTCCTTTCAAAGGTTCATGGATCGAGTTCGCTACAGACGTTAATAACGTGATGTATGCTTATATCGATCGTAAGAAAAAATTCCCGGTTACCACTTTATTACGTGCTATCGGTTACGATTCTGATAAAGATATCTTAGAACTTTTTGATCTTGCTGACGAAGTAAAAGTTAGTAAATCAGGTTTGAAGAAATACATCGGTCGTAAACTGGCGGCAAGAGTATTGAAAAAATGGGTTGAAGATTTTGTAGATGAAGATACAGGTGAGGTAGTTTCTATCGACCGTAATGAAGTGATTCTTGAAAGAGAAACCGTTTTAGAAGACGAACACATTGATATGGTTATCGAAGCTGGCGTAAAAAGCATCATCTTATCTAAAGAGGATGGCGCAAGTCAGGCTGATTATACCATTATATATAATACATTACAGAAAGATACATCAAACTCAGAAAAAGAAGCTGTAGAAAACATCTATCGTGCTTTGCGTAACGCAGAACCACCTGATGAGGAAACAGCCCGTGGTATCATTGATCGTTTATTCTTTTCAGATAAACGTTACGATTTAGGAGATGTTGGTCGTTACCGCATCAACCGTAAATTAAAAATGAATACCCCTGATGAGGTTAAAGTATTAACAAAAGCAGATATTATTGCAATTGTTAAATACCTGATCAAATTGATCAACTCAAAAGAAGAGGTAGATGATATCGATCACTTGTCTAACCGTCGTGTACGTACGGTAGGTGAGCAGTTGTACGCACAATTTGGTGTTGGTTTAGCCCGTATGGCCAGAACAATCCGTGAGCGTATGAATATTCGCGATAACGAGGTGTTTACACCAACTGATTTGATTAACGCCCGTACGTTATCATCGGTTATCAACTCATTCTTTGGTACTAACCAGTTATCTCAGTTCATGGATCAAACAAATCCATTGGCAGAGATCACACACAAACGCCGTTTATCGGCTTTAGGTCCAGGTGGTTTATCACGTGAGCGTGCCGGTTTCGAGGTACGTGACGTTCACTATACGCACTATGGTCGTTTATGTACTATTGAAACTCCAGAGGGACCAAACATTGGTTTGATTTCATCACTTTGTGTGCATGCAAAAATCAATAATTTAGGTTTCATCGAAACACCATACAAACGTGTTGAAGATGGTAAAGTAGTTGTAGATTCAGACGTTATTTATTTATCTGCTGAGGACGAAGATGGTAAAACCATCGCTCAGGCCAATGCAGAATATGATGATAAAGGTAACTTTACAACACCACGTGTTAAAGCACGTTACGAAGGTGACTTCCCGATTATTGAGCCTGAGAAATTAGACTTAATGGACGTTGCGCCTAACCAGATTACTTCAATCGCTGCTTCGTTAATTCCGTTCTTAGAACATGATGATGCGAACAGGGCTTTGATGGGATCGAACATGCAACGTCAGGCCGTACCATTGTTACGTCCTGAAGCACCAATTGTAGGTACAGGTTTAGAAGGTCGCGTTGCACGTGACTCAAGAACTTTGATCAACGCAGAAGGTGACGGTGTTGTAGAGTATGTTGATGCTAACGAAATCACCATTAAATATGAGCGTAACGAAGATGATCGTTTAGTTTCATTTGAAGGTGATAGCAAAACTTACCGTTTAATTAAATTCAAAAAAACCAACCAGAACACTTGTATCAACTTAAAACCAATCGTTAAGAAAGGTCAGAAAGTTACTAAAGGACAAGTACTTTGCGAAGGTTATGCAACTGAAAATGGTGAATTAGCATTAGGTAGAAACCTGAAAGTGGCATTCATGCCTTGGCAAGGTTTCAACTTTGAGGATGCGATTGTAATTAACGAGCGTATTGTTCGTGATGACGTCTTCACTTCATTGCATATTGAAGAGTTTGAATTAGAGGTACGTGATACTAAACGTGGAGAAGAGGAATTAACACCAGATATCCCGAACGTTTCTGAAGAGGCTACTAAAGACCTTGATGAAAACGGTATTATCCGTATTGGTGCTGATGTAAAAGAAGGTGATATTTTAATTGGTAAGATTACTCCAAAAGGAGAATCTGATCCTTCACCGGAAGAGAAATTACTACGTGCAATTTTTGGTGATAAAGCAGGTGATGTTAAAGATGCGTCTTTAAAAACTCCTCCTTCAATCCAAGGTGTGGTAATTGATACCAAATTATTCAGCCGTGCTAAGAAAACTACAAAAGCTGAGGAAAAATCGGCAATTGAGAAATTAGACAAAGGATATAACAATATCACTGAGAAATTAAAAGCAGAATTAGTTGACAAATTATTCACTATCGTAAACGGAAAAACATCTCAGGGTGTATTTAACATTTACAAAGAATTATTAGTTGCTAAAGGCGCTAAATTTACTCAGAAAATTTTAGCTGAGCTTGATTATAATCACATTAGCCCTAACAAATGGACTACTGATGATGATAAAAACGAGATGATTAAAATGTTGCTTCACAATTACGGTATCCGTGTTAACGAAGAACTTGGTGCTTACAAACGCGATAAATTTGCGATCAGTGTAGGTGATGAGCTTCCTTCTGGAATCGTACAGATGGCAAAAGTTTATGTAGCTAAAAAACGTAAATTAAAAGTAGGTGATAAAATGGCGGGTCGCCACGGTAACAAAGGTATTGTTGCACGTATTGTACGTGATGAAGATATGCCTTTCTTAGCTGATGGTAGTCCGGTTGATATCGTGTTGAACCCACTGGGTGTACCTTCACGTATGAACCTTGGTCAGATCTATGAAACCGTATTGGCGTGGGCAGGTAAAGAATTGGGCGTTAAATTTGCAACTCCGATTTTTGATGGTGCTACGCACGATGAGGTGGAAGAATGGATCGCTAAAGCAGGAGTTCCTGCTTCAGGAAAAACCTACTTATACAATGGTTTAACAGGTGAGCGTTTCGATCAGACTACAACTGTAGGTATTATCTACATGTTGAAATTAGGTCACATGGTTGATGATAAGATGCACGCCCGTTCAATCGGACCATACTCATTAATTACACAACAACCATTGGGTGGTAAAGCCCAGTTCGGTGGTCAGCGTTTTGGTGAGATGGAGGTTTGGGCATTAGAGGCATTCGGTGCAGCTAATATTCTTCAGGAGATCTTAACCGTTAAATCGGATGATGTAATCGGAAGAGCCAAAACTTACGAAGCCATTGTTAAAGGTGAGAACCTACCAACACCAGGTGTACCAGAATCGTTCAACGTATTGGTACATGAGTTACGCGGATTAGGTTTAGATATTACGTTAGACTAATTGAATGAAAGAATGAGTGAATGAGTGAATGATAGGTAACTGTCATTCAATCATTCAATCACTCAATCCTTCGATCATTAAAGAAAGAGATATGTCTTACAAAAAGGATAATAAATTAAAAAGCAATTTCACATCAATCACGATTAGCTTATCGTCTCCAGAAATTATTTTGGAACGCTCAAGCGGTGAGGTGTTGAAACCAGAAACCATTAACTACCGTACTTACAAACCTGAGCGTGATGGTTTGTTCTGTGAGCGTATTTTTGGTCCGGTAAAAGATTACGAATGTCATTGCGGTAAATACAAACGTATCCGTTATAAAGGTATTGTTTGCGATCGTTGTGGTGTTGAAGTAACGGAGAAAAAAGTACGTCGTGAGCGTATGGGACACATTGCTTTAGTGGTTCCTGTTGCGCACATCTGGTACTTCCGCTCTTTACCAAACAAAATCGGTTATTTATTAGGTTTACCTACTAAAAAATTAGATTTAATTATCTATTACGAGCGTTACGTAGTTATTCAATCAGGCTTAATGGCTGAAGAAGGTATCAACTATATGGACTTCTTAACGGAAGAAGAATATTTAGATATCTTAGATAAATTACCTAAAGAAAACCAATACTTAGACGATAAAGATCCTAATAAATTCATCGCCAAAATGGGTGCTGAAGCATTAGAAGATTTATTAAAGCGTATTGATTTAGATACTTTATCTTATGATTTACGTCACCAGGCAGCTAACGAAACTTCTCAGCAACGTAAAAATGAGGCTTTAAAACGTCTTCAGGTTGTTGAAGCTTTCCGTGGAGCTAATACACGTATCGAGAATCGCCCTGAGTGGATGATTGTTAAAATCGTTCCGGTTATTCCACCAGAATTACGTCCGTTAGTGCCATTAGAAGGTGGCCGTTTCGCTACTTCTGATTTAAATGATTTATACCGTCGTGTAATTATCCGTAACAACCGTTTAAAACGTTTGATCGAGATTAAAGCACCAGAGGTAATTTTACGTAACGAGAAACGTATGTTGCAGGAAGCTGTAGATTCGTTATTCGATAACTCACGTAAAGTTAACGCGGTAAAAACTGAAGGTAACCGTGCTTTAAAATCACTTTCAGATATCCTGAAAGGTAAACAAGGTCGTTTCCGTCAGAATTTATTAGGTAAACGTGTGGATTATTCAGCTCGTTCGGTAATTGTTGTAGGGCCTAGCCTTAAATTGCACGAGTGCGGTATTCCGAAGGATATGGCTGCTGAACTTTACAAACCGTTCATTATTCGTAAGATGATTGAGCGTGGTGTAGTAAAAACAGTTAAATCTGCTAAGAAAATCGTTGATAGAAAAGATCCGTTAGTTTGGGATATCTTAGAAAATGTATTAAAAGGTCACCCAGTGTTATTAAACCGTGCACCTACGCTACACAGACTAGGTATTCAGGCTTTCCAGCCAAAATTAATTGAAGGAAAAGCAATCCAGTTACACCCACTAGTTTGTACTGCGTTCAACGCCGATTTTGATGGTGACCAGATGGCTGTCCACTTACCTTTAGGTAATGCAGCAATTTTGGAAGCCCAAGTATTAATGTTGGCCGCACACAACATCTTAAACCCTGCAAACGGTACGCCAATCACAGTACCATCACAGGATATGGTTTTGGGTCTTTATTATATTACTAAAGGCCGTAGAACAGATGAAACCAGAGTTGTAAAAGGACAGGATTCGAATTTCTATTCTCCGGAAGAAGTTATCATTGCTTATAACGAGAAAGAATTAGACTTGCATGCATTTATCAAAGTAAGGGTAAATGTTAAACAAGCCGACGGTTCTATCGTTAATAAATTAACTGAAACCACTGTAGGTAGGGTATTGTTCAACCAAATGGTTCCCGAAGAAGTTGGTTATATCAATGAATTATTAACCAAAAAATCTTTAAGAGATATTATTGGTGAAGTAGTGAAAATGACTGGTATGGCCCGTGCTTCACAATTCTTAGATGATATCAAAGAATTAGGATTCCGTATGGCATTCCAGGGAGGTTTATCGTTCAACTTACAAGACGTAAACATTCCGGTAGAAAAACATACTTTATTAGAACAGGCAGCAGCTGAAGTTGAAGAGGTAAGAAACAACTATAACATGGGTTTCATTACCAACAACGAACGTTACAACCAGATTATCGATATCTGGACCCGTATCAACAACAGGTTAACTACATTCGTTATGACTCAGTTATCATCAGATAACCAAGGTTTTAACTCGGTTTACATGATGCTTGATTCAGGTGCACGTGGATCTAAAGAGCAGATTCGTCAGCTTTGCGGAATGCGTGGTTTGATGGCAAAACCTCAAAAATCAGGTTCAGGTGGCGATATCATCGAAAACCCGATCTTATCAAACTTTAAAGAAGGTTTATCGGTATTAGAGTACTTTATCTCTACTCACGGTGCACGTAAAGGTTTGGCAGATACGGCGTTAAAAACGGCGGATGCGGGTTACTTAACCCGTCGTTTACATGATGTGGCGCAGGATATGATTGTTAACGATAACGATTGTGGTACTTTAAGAGGTATGTATACGACCGCTTTAAAAGATCAGGAAGATATCGTCGAGCCATTATACGACAGGATTTTAGGCCGTACTTCACTACATGATGTGTACAATCCATTGGATAACACTTTATTGGTAGGTGCTGGAGAAGATATTAACGAAGATGTAGCTAAATTGATCGAAGAATCTCCACTAGAAGGTATCGAGATCCGTTCAGTATTAACTTGCGAATCTAAACGTGGTGTTTGTGCATTATGTTATGGCCGTAACTTAGCATCTGGTAAACGCGTTCAAAGAGGTGAGGCAGTTGGTGTAATTGCAGCACAGTCTATCGGTGAGCCGGGTACACAGTTAACACTTCGTACTTTCCACGTGGGTGGTACAGCATCAAACATTGCTGCAGAATCTAACATCGTAGCTAAATTTGATGGTGTAATCGAATTCGAAAATATCCGTACTGTTGATACACAAACAGAAGAAGGAACAGTTCAGGTGGTATTGGGCCGTTCAGGTGAGTTCAAAATTGTTGAGCCAGGAACCGGACGTATCATTGTAACCAACAACATCCCTTACGGTGCATTCTTGTTCGTAAAAGAAGGTGATAAACTTTCTAAAGGTGATAAAATCTGTTCGTGGGATCCGTACAACGCGGTTATTCTATCAGAATTTGCCGGTAAAGCACAGTTTGATGCCATTATTGAAGGTGTAACCTTCCGTGAAGAATCAGATGAGCAAACTGGTCACCGTGAAAAAGTGATTATCGATACTCGTGATAAAACTAAAAACCCTTCAGTTCAGATCGTTGATAAGAAAGGTGAATTCATTAAAGGTTATAACATTCCGGTAGGTGCCCACGTTTCAGTTGATGAAGGTGAAACCATTCAAACTGGTCAGATTATCGCTAAGATTCCTCGTGCAACTGGTAAAACCCGAGATATTACAGGTGGTTTACCTCGTGTAACGGAATTATTTGAAGCACGTAACCCATCTAACCCAGCTGTAGTAACTGAGATTGATGGTGTGGTAACTTTAGGTGGCGTTAAACGTGGTAACCGTGAGATCACAATCGAATCGAAAGATGGTGAAGTTAAAAAATACTTGGTTCCATTGTCGAAACACATCCTTGTTCAGGATAACGACTTTGTAAAAGCAGGTATGCCTTTATCAGATGGTTCAATTTCTCCTGCCGATATCTTATCAATTAAAGGCCCTGCAGCGGTTCAAGAATACCTGGTAAATGGTATTCAAGAGGTTTACCGTTTACAAGGTGTGAAAATTAACGATAAGCACTTCGAGGTAATTGTTCACCAGATGATGCAGAAAGTTCACATTGAAGATCCAGGTGATACTATTTTCTTAGAAAACAATGCTGTTGACCGTTGGGATTTTGCTGACGAGAACGATGCGATGTACGACAAGAAAGTGGTTGAAGATGCAGGTGATTCTACAGATTTCAAACCAGGTCAGATTGTTTCATTACGTAGATTAAGAGACGAAAATTCTCAATTGAAACGTAAAGATTTAAAACAGATCACAGTTAGAGATGCAAGACCAGCTACTGCAAGTTCTATCTTACAGGGTATTACACGTGCATCATTAGGTACTAAATCGTTCATTTCTGCGGCTTCATTCCAGGAAACTACGAAAGTATTAAATGAGGCAGCTATTGCAGGTAAACGCGATAATATGTTAGGCTTGAAAGAAAACGTGATCGTTGGTCACTTAATCCCTTCAGGTACTGGTGTACGTGGTTACGAAAGAATCATCGTTGGTTCGCAAGAAGAATACGATAAATTATTAGCTTCGAAACAAGAAGAAGTAGAAGCTTAGATTTTAATAGTAATTTAAAGCCCTCTGAATTTTTATTCAGAGGGCTTTTTTGTTTTACGAAAAAATCTATCGATTTTGTTACAGTCCCTCAAACGTTTGCGTAGAGGCACCTTCTTAATCACTTAATCTTATTTTAGCAGGTTTGATTAACTTAGGTTTATGAAGTTTTTATCATTAATATTAATCATGGGCTTGGGTTTAGCAAGCGCAGCGCAGGATGTTAGTCTGACCTTACAAAAAGCAAAATTGCCAGATAGCGAAACTATAAATAAGGAGTGGAATAATGCCTCTGAAGGATTAAGTATTAGTTTTGCTAATAGTAACCTCAGGTTTGCAAAAGAGCTACCTCCAGCCATTTCAATTCAAAATACATGGAATACTGCTGCCTGGAAAGGAGAAAAAGTACATACCCAGTTGTTACTTTGGACAAAAGCTAAGCGTACCAACATCAGTATCCGGGTTTCTGATCTGAAAGATCAACAAGGCAATAGCATAAAAAGGGAAAACATTACTTCAGGTATAATTAGATATGTAATTACCGACGAGTTTAGAGATGGCTGTGGCTACCGTAAAGCTGCAGATTTTGATTCATCGTATGTAGCAGACCTGATCGATACCAAACTTAATACAATCGGCATTAATGCTAAAAATACACAACCAGTTTGGTTAAGTATAAAAGTTCCTGTGAATGTAAAAGCCGGAAGTTACTCAGGAACAATCAAAATTAAAGGGGAAAAGGAATACAACTTGCCCATTAAAATCCAGGTACTCGATAAAACTTTACCACCTCCGAGTGAGTGGAAATATGATTTAGATTTATGGCAGCATCCTGCTGCTATAGCCCGGGCGCATAACGTAAAATTATGGAGCGACGAACATTTTGTATTAATGAAACCATATTATACAATGTTGGCCAATGCCGGACAGAAAACAATTACTGCAAGTATTGTAAACGAACCCTGGGGGCATCAAACTTACGATGATTACCCAAGTTTAATCAAATGGATAAAGAAAAAAGATGGCAGTTGGCTTTACGATTACAGCCTATTTGATAAGTACATTGCTTTTGTAATGACCACTGGCATAAATCAACGCATTAATTGCTACAGCATGGTGCCGTGGAAAATTGCTTTTACCTATTGGAATGAAAGCACACAGGAAGAAGCTGTTTTTACAGAGGCCATTGGAACACCAGCTTATGATGTATTTTGGAAGAATATGCTTACCGATTTCACTAAACATTTAAGAGCTAAGAACTGGTTTGATAGGACCTATATCGCTATGGACGAGCGCCCGATGAAAGCTATGCAGGCCGTTATTAAACTATTAAAAAGTGTTGATCCGAAATGGAAACTCGCTTTAGCTGGCGAATACCACCAGGAAATCGAAAAAGATATCGATAATTATTGCATTGCTTCAAAATGGGAATTTCCAGCTGATGTGTTGCAAAAACGTAACGAGCAAGGTAAAACCAGCACCTGGTATACTTGCTGCACCGAACCTTACCCAAATGCATTCAGTTTCTCTTCGCCTGCAGAACAGGTATGGATGGGTTGGTACACTGCCAATAAAAATATGGACGGTTATTTGCGTTGGGCCTATAACAGCTGGACTAAAAATCCTTTAACCGATACGCGTTTTACAGCATGGCCCGCTGGCGATACTTATCAGGTTTATCCGGGGCCATTAACATCAGTCAGGTTTGAAAAATTGCTTGAAGGAGGACAGGATTTCGAGAAAATTAAGCAGCTGCTGGCACGTTATACCAAAAATAAGAATACAGCAGCACTTGAGGAATTGAATAAAGCTTTAGAGAATTTCAACTTAAAATCTTTATCAACTGTTCCTGCAGATGAAATTTTGAAACGTGTAAAACCATTGCTAAACAAATAATAGATAAAGCCAAATGTTTTTGTGGGGTTGATGATGCGCCTGGTGTATTGCGAATTGAGTTATGCCCAAAGCGATAACAGTTTTTGAAATGGTTCAATCCTCAAACCAACACCTGTAATGCTATTTCAAAATAAGAATTTTGGCAAAATACATAAAAGTAAAGCAATGGCTATTGCAGGTATAAAAAAGCGGGGGCTATTGCTGAGTTAGATTTTTCGGAAAAATAAATTTAAAGCGCTATAAAATTTAATTTTATTTCAAACATTATGTTTTAAATTCCGCTTAAGCAGTGGAATTTTTTATTTTTGAGCTATTATGGAAGAACAACAAAACGAGAATCAATTAAATATAGAGTTATCGGAAGAAATCGCTGAAGGAATTTTTTCTAACCTAGCCATTATTACCCACTCTAATACCGAATTTGTATTAGACTTTATCCGCGTAATGCCGGGAATTCCGAAGGCAAAAGTTAAATCAAGAATTATCTTAACTCCAGAGCATGCAAAGCGTTTATTATCAGCATTGGAAGATAATATTCAGAAATTCGAAGCCGTAAACGGACGTATTAAAACTCAAGAAGAACCACCTTTTCCTATGGGCTTCGGCGGGCCAACCGCTCAAGCGTAAGACTATTCAAAATCTTACAAACAAATGTTTGTTTGCTATGTTAGCATAGTATATATTTGTGTATAACCATTTATAGATGAAAAAAATTTTATTGAGCGCATTACTTTCTGCCCCACTTTGGGTTTTGGGGCAGGGTTTCCAGGTTAATTTACAAGGACAGAAACAAATTGGTATGGCAGGTGCAGGTTCTGCATTGGCTTTAGATGAGGCTTCCGTATTTTATAATCCCGGTGCAGTAACTTTCTTAGAGAAAAACTCAGTTTCAGCAGGTGTAAACCCATTATTATTTAAATCCGCTTTTAAACAAACGGGTTCGAATGTTACAGAGGACGTGAAGAACAAAATTGCCCCTCCTTTCGAATTTTATGCGGTGTGGGGGCCGAAATCAAATAAATGGAAGTTAGGTTTAGGTGTGTATACGCCTTTTGGCGGTTTAGTAGATTGGGGCGATAATTGGTCTGGTAAGTATGCTTTAACCTCATTAAATTTAAAAGCAATCTATTTTCAACCAACATTAAGTATAAAAATTACCGACCGTATTGGTATAGGTGCAGGTTTTGTTTATAATCATGGCGATGTAAATCTTCAAAGAGCCATTCCTGTAAATTTTCCAGACGGTCGTTCGGGAAAAGCAACCTTAGATGGCACCGGAACAGGTTATGGATGGAATGCGGGTTTATATATCAAAACATTAAGCAATATTTCTTTTGCACTTGTACATAAATCGAAAGTAATTACAAAACTTGATGGTGGTTCAGCAGAATTTGAAGTTCCAAAGTCATTAGAAGGATCTTTTCCGGCGGGAAATACCTTTAACGCCGAATTACCTTTACCAGCAACCACAAGTTTAGGTGTAGGTATTCCATTATCAAAAAGTACAGTTTTGGCTTTTGATGCGAGTTGGGTACAATGGCATATTTATCAGGATTTGTCTTTTGATTATGCGACCAATACACCTGCGCTCGTTGATACAAAATCAGCACGCAATTATCGTGATGGTTCTTCGTTTAAATTAGGTATTAACCACCAGGCCTCAGAGAAATTGGCACTAAGAGCAGGTGTTGGTTATGCCTTTTCTCCAGTACAGGATGGATACGTAACACCCGAAGCTCCTGATGCTGACCGATACATTTTAAGTGCAGGTTTAGGCTATACGCCAACCCGCCATTTCGAAGTTAATGCATCGTTCTTTTTTGAAGATGTTAAATCGCGTAAACAAAAGAATATTGAAACGGGCCTGGATGGTACCTTTAAAACTTTGGTTTATGCACCAGGTATTTCATTAACTTATAAATGGTAGGAGAAATTTAAATGAAAAAATATATATTAAATAGTTTCGTTGCTGCTATCATCCTTTTTGCAGCAGCTTGTAAACCCGAAATAGAAACGCCTGCAGGTACAACTGCCGGACAAGCTAATTTTAGTAAATACATTGCCATAGGTAACTCCTTAACTTCTGGATATGCCGATGGTGGCTTATATTTGGAAGGACAAAAAGTTGCTTATCCAAACTTAATTGCCGCCAAAATGGCTACTCTAGGTGGTGGGGCATTTACCTCTCCGTTTTTTAGTGAAGAACATTCAAATGGCTCAGGTTATGTTTCTTTAACAGCACTGGTTAATGGTACGCCAACTTTAACTCCTGTGGTTGATAAACTGGCTATAAGAGATGCAGCCAAGCATTTAGACAAATACAATGGCGAAATCCAAAACTTAGGTATTCCTGGCATGCGTGTTGATTTGGCTTTTGCACCAGCATTTAGTGCCGCAAATCCATTTTTTGAACGTTTATTAACCGATGTACAAGTGGGTAATACGACTTATTTTCAATATGTTCAAACCAAAAACCATACTTTCTTTTCATTGTGGCTTGGGAATAATGATGTATTGGGTTATGCTTTAAATGGAGCTGTTACGTTATCTACTGATCCAACTACCACTTTAACTGATAAGGTTACCTTCTCTTCTTTGTATGCTAATTTTTTAAATGCATTAACTGCTGGCGGCCAAAAAGGTATAGTTGGTACTATTCCAGATGTAACTGCTGTTCCTTATTTTAATACGGTTACCGTAGCAGCTCTATTAAATGCTGCTAAAGCAATTAATCCTGCAGCGGCAGCAATTTATATTCAAACAGGGACAGGTGCGGTAAGGCCTGCAACTGCTGAAGATTTAATCCGGTTACCGTTTCAATCAGAAGGCATATTTGGCAAACCAAATGGTTCTGGCATTCCTTATGGTTTGCACCCCTTAAATCCGATTGAAAATAGATGGGTATTGGATAAGGATGAAGTAATTAAAGTGAAAGATTATGTAAATAGCTATAATAGCAGCATTAAATCTTTAGCCACAAGCAAAGGTTTAGCCATTGCAGATACTTATGCTTATTTTAATCAGGTTAAAACTGGTATTAATGTTCAGGGTGTTGGTATCAACGCTTCATTTATTACTGGTGGCGCATTTTCCTTAGATGGTATTCACTTAACGCCGCGTGGAAATGCAGTAATTGCCAACGTATTTATAGATGCCATTAATGCTAAATACGGTTCTACTGTACCAAATATTGATATTACGCAATATAGAGGCGTGAAATTCCCGAATTAATTCGAAAATATTTTTATATTTTAAAAGGTTCTAACACTGTTGGGACCTTTTTTCATTTTAGCCTATCATGGATAAGATTGATTACCTTTTCTTTTTCAATAGGTTCAAACCAATTGATCTCTTCATCTCTTCTAAACCAGGTGAGTTGGCGTTTGGCAAAGCGACGTGTATTTTGCTTAATTGCTAAAACCGCATCATTAAGAGATAATTTTCCATCTAGATAATCGAAAATCTCACTATAGCCTACCGTGTTTAAAGCATTATATTTTTTAAAGGGTATTAGCGATTTCACCTCTTCTACTAAACCATCAGCAATCATTTTATCAACTCTTCGGTTAATTCGGTCGTAAAGGATAGCACGATCGGTATTGAGACCTATTTTGATAATGTTAAATGGTCTTTCCTTTTTTGTAGCGGAGAGCATTGACGAAAGTTTTTGGCCCGTTGATAAAAATACTTCCAAACCCCTGATCATTCTTTGCGGATTCTGTTGGTCAACCTTCGCGAAATATTCAGGATCTAATGTTGCCAGCTGTTTTTGGATACTGGGTAATCCTTCTTCTTCAAACTGTTTATTCAGCCTTTCACGTACGGCTAAATCAATATCTGGCATTTCATCCAAGCCATTAATTAAGGCATTAACATATAACCCCGAACCCCCAACCATAATGGCCAGATTGTGTTTTTTGAAAATTTCATCGAGTGTATTTAGCCCTTCTATTTCAAAATCGCCTGTGCTGAACAGTTGTGAAACCGAATGTGAATCAATAAAGTGATGTTTTGCCGCTGCTAACTCTTCTGCATCAGGTTTTGCCGTTCCTATGGCCATTTCCTTAAAAAACTGACGGGAATCGGCAGAAATGATTTCTGTATCAAAATGTTGTGCCAATTGTATCGCCAAAGCCGTCTTTCCTATTGCGGTAGGACCAACAATAGAAATCAAGGTTTTCGATTTTTGAATAGTTTGATCTGCAGTAAGCATAACATTTTAAAAGAAAAAGTCAGATGTATACATCTGACTTTTTATGGATAATAATTCGTTCATTTAGTGCTTATGTGAAGGTTCTCGGCAGCATGACGATGTGGTGAATTAATAGTCGTCTTTGTGGCTATCATCTTCGAAGTTATCACTATCAGAAAATTCGTCACCGAATTCGTCTTCTTCGCTTTCTTCATCTTCCTCTCGCTCTTCGGCATTGATACCCATTTCGCCCATGGCTTCCAATTCGTCGGTATCTTCCGGTACAAAGTTCATTTCATTTAAGAAATCAAATTCGCTTGCCGCCGCTGCTGCACCTCTTGGATCAACGGCCTGTGGACTGTTTTGTTCCATTATTTTTGGTGCCTCACCACTGCTTTTAGCTAAAAATGGATATTCGATATTTGGATCGGCATCTAAAATTATTTTTACCAGCTCTACATGAAAATCATAAGGGCGATCGAAATTGTAGATATAGTAAAACTTTTGATGTGGATCTTCAATAAAACCACTTAGTTTAGAATTCTCCATTAAAACTACACGGTCTTTTTTACGCTCACTTGGTAAATATGCAATTTCATCACCTTTTAACCAATTATCGGTGCTTACGTAAAAAGAGGAAGATTTTTCGGCATTATAACCCGTAGATCTGTGAATAGCCTTATGCAGGTCTTCAAATGTTTGGTTTGATTTAATGTCGATCTCTCTCACAACATCATCAAAATCTTCGAAAGTAATTCTAAATTTATAAATAGCCATTATAGTGTTTTGGAACCGTAAAAATAAAGTTAATTTATAATTACCACAAATATCAGGCGGCATAAAAGACAGCCTAATTGTAGTGTTTTAGCAATTAAATTATTTATTAACAGGATTTAATCCCATTTGTTTTGCCTGATTTAGCATAAAATTAAATGCTTCTTGATAGTCGTTTGTAATCTCGCCTTCCAATATGGCTTCACGGATGGCATTTTTAATTATACCAACCTCTTTTCCAGCGTCAAGACCGAAAGTTTCCATGATATCGTTTCCTGAAATAGGGGGTTGCCAGTTTCTAATTTTATCGCGTTCTTCTACATCCTTAAGCTTTTGCTTAACCAGTTCAAAGTTGTTCCGGTATTTTGTTTTTTTGTATTCGTTTTTAGTTGTTACGTCGGCATTGCAAAGCAGCATTAAGCTTTCAATTTCTTCACCGGCATCAAAAAGTAACCGCCTAACTGCCGAATCTGTAACGGTTTCCTGCGCCAGAACAATCGGGCGTAAATGAAGCTGTACCAATTTTTGCACATACTTCATCTTTTCGTTTAAAGGCAGCTTTAACTGTGCAAATATTTTCGGAACCATTCTGGCTCCTCTATCTTCATGCCCATGGAATGTCCAACCGTGGCCTTCTTCAAAACGTTTAGTGGCTGGTTTGGCAATATCGTGTAAAATAGCCGCCCAACGCAACCATAAATCATCGGTATCTGCACAAATGTTGTCTAATACTTCAAGTGTATGGTAAAAATTGTCTTTATGTCCTTTTCCTTTAATAACCTCTACGCCATAAAGCTGTGCCATTTGAGGGAAAATGAGCTGCAATAAGCCCGTATCAAAGAGATGTTTAAAGCCTATAGAAGGTTTTTTAGAGAGGATGATTTTATTCAGCTCATCTGTAATCCGCTCTTTTGATACAATGGTAATACGCTGTTTTTGCGTTTTAATGGCATTTAGGGCGGCCGGATCGATGTTAAAATTAAGCTGCGAAGCAAAGCGGATTGCCCTCATCATGCGCAAAGGATCATCAGAAAAAGTAATTTCTGGATCGAGTGGGGTACGGATGAGCTTATTTTCTAAATCTTTAATCCCGTCAAACGGATCTAACAATTCACCAAAATGATCTGCATTTAAATTGATCGCTAAAGCATTGATGGTAAAATCTCTGCGCAGCTGGTCATCTTCTAAGGTACCATCTTCAACAATTGGTTTACGTGAATCAGAACGGTAAGATTCTTTTCTGGCCCCTACAAATTCGACTTCTAAATCCTGATATTTAATATTTGCTGTGCCAAAATTTTTAAAAACAGCAACTTTGGTGTTCAGTTTTCTACCAACAGCTTCAGCATATTCTATTCCACTGCCCACAACAACAACATCAATATCTTTTGAAGGGCGATCTAAAAATAAATCGCGCACAAAGCCTCCGATTACATATGCTTCGGTATTGTTCTTATCGGCAATTGTGGATAAGGTTTTAAATATTGGGTTTTGTAGGTGTACCCCTAAATCCCATGAAGGGGACTTTGAGTTCCCTTCGTTTAAATCAGACTGCATATATAAGGGTAATTTATTTGTTCAAAATTAAGCAAAACATTTGGTCGGTAAAGACTATCGACGATTCAAAGCCCCTTTAGGGGTTGGGGTTTACTTGCGAATAAACTCAAACTGTCCACCCGGAGAAAGTTTCATAATGGTTGATGGTTTTCTGTTGGTCCGGTTTTCCTGCTCAAAGTCTACCACATAATCAACAGCATCAATAATTTCAGGAGCTATATCATCAAAGAATTTTGGCGAAGGCTGTCCGCTTAAATTTGCAGAGGTAGAAACTATAGGTTTCCTAAAGCGTTGGATTAATGGTGTGCAAAAATCGTGTTTAACAATTCTGATTCCCACACTGCCGTCGGCATTGATTACGTTTTGGGCTAAGTTTTTTGCCCCAGAGAAAATAATAGTTAAAGGATTTTCAGCATATTCAATTAAATCATAAGCGACATCAGGTATTTCGGCAACATAACTTTGCAGTTTGCTGTCTACATCCAGTAACACAATGAGGCTCTTTTCGGCAGGACGGTTTTTTATCTTCAATAGTTTATCTACGGCATCGGCATTGCTTGCATCGCAGCCTAATCCCCAGATCGTATCGGTAGGGTAGAGGATCACCCCGCCCGATTTTAATACTTCAAAAGCTTTGTTAATCTCGTCTCTTAGCATTTTACAAAGTTAATTTATTAAGAGGAAGTTAAATAATGTTAATATGTATTTCCTGTGGTGTCAGATATTTCTATCTGACACCAGGCTGTAAAGCAGATCTTATCAGGATACCCATATACTGATTTAACGATTTAATCCAATTGTAAAATATTTAGTCTGAGTGATATAAGATCAAAACATAATCAAACAGAAATCGTTTTACAGATAACAATCTGATTGTAAAAAATATAAATGATTTTCCTTTTTGATTGCCAAAATCGTTATATTTAATTCAGGTTATTTAAAGAACAACGCACAAAATGAGAACAGCACAAAAATTATTAATGCTTTTTACAGTGGTATTGGCATTAGCAGGATGTACAACACTCCGCACCGCATCAGATTATGATAAAAATGTTGATTTAAGCGGTTACAAAACTTACAATTTTTACGATAAAGGCATAGCAAGGGTTAAGCTTAACAATCTGGATAAACGCAGATTAATAGCCGCTGTTGAATCTGAAATGAACGCCAAAGGATTTACGAAATCAGACCGACCTGATTTATTGGTGAATCTGGTAGTAGTTGCCCGAGAAAAAACCGATGTTTATGGCCCAGGTTACTATGGTGGCTGGGGATGGGGCTGGCGTGGCGGCTGGGGAAATCCTTTTTGGGGCGGCGGCGGAACCTATGTAAACCAATATATTGAAGGTACAATCATTATCGATTTCTTGGATCCTGCTAAAAAGATTTTATTCTGGCACGGACAGGGATCTGGTTTTAACTTAGATAGCTTTAACAAAAGAGAACAACGGTTATATACAGGGGTAAAAGAAATATTGGCACAATATCCACCGACTGTTACTGCGGCTAAATAAAGCTGTAAACCGTTACGTTAAAATATCTAAATAGCAATTCATTAATTGCTGAGTAACTAAAGGGCTGTTGAATTTTTGAACAAATTCCAGCCCTTTTTCCTTCATCTCTTTTTGGAGCTGCGGTCTTTCAAGAATTTGATTAATGGCTTTTGCAAGTCCGCTAGCATCATCAGGTGAAATGTATAAGCTATCTGGTCCGCCAGCTTCTTCCAGGCAAGAGCCAGTTGCTGCGACTACAGGAACCCCAGAATAGAGGGCTTCGATGATTGGAATGCCAAAACCTTCATAAAGAGAAGGGTAAACAAAAACTTTTGCCATTTGATAGATACCAGGCAAATCGGCAAAAGGGATATTTTTTAAGAATAGAATTCTGTTTTTAAGGCCGAGTTTTTCAATTTCCTTCTCTACTGTTTTAAAATAAACCGTTTGTTTGCCTATTACCACGAGTTTATACTCCTCATTAACCTCTTTTAAGGCCTGAACAGCCAATTTAAGGTTTTTACGCGCTTCAATGGTACCAACGCTCAAGATGTATTTTTCAGGCAGTTTATAAGTTGCCCTAATGCGGCTTAAAGTTTCTTTAGCAAAAGGTGTTTTGAAACTGTCATCACAGCTTTGGTAAATTACCTCGATTTTTTCAGGACTGATCCCGTATAAATCAATAATGTCTTCTTTTGTTTTTTCGCTGATGGCAATAATTTTATTGGCCCGTTTACATGCAGATTTGCTTTTCCACTCGTATAATTTCCGGTCTATAAATTTATAATACTGAGGAAAGCGAAGAAAAATTAAATCATGAATGGTAACGATCGATTTAATCCGGGTATGTTGTATGGCTAATGGAATTTCATGACTGAGCCCATGATAAATCTGGCAACCATCTTGATTTAAATCTTTAAGGATATTTAAACTTCGCCATAAAAAAGGCCCGTTTTTTGGCAGCTTCAGTTCGATGTTTTCATTTGCGAGAAAAGCATCAATCTGTTTGGCCGATTTTACTTTTGGAGCGTACACCAAATATTGGTGCTGAGGAAACTGGTGTGCTAAATGCTCAATTAAAGACCGGCTGTAATTACCTAATCCTGTTAAGTTATTGGCAGCACGCTTGCCATCGTATCCAATCTTCATTAGAGGTGTAAGGTTTAAAGTAAAAGGTTTAAGGCTTTGGGTGTTACCTTACACCTTAAGCCCTATACCTTAAACCATTTATACTGCTACATTATTTTCTCTCAACGCATCGTTAAGTGAAGTTTTCTTATCTGTACTTTCTTTACGTTTACCAATAATTAAAGCACAAGGTACCTGGAATTCGCCTGCAGGGAATTTTTTAGTATAACTTCCTGGTATAACAACCGAACGTGCAGGAACAATTCCTTTATATTCTACTGGCGTAGGACCGGTAACATCAATAATTTTAGTTGATGCAGTTAATACCACATTAGCACCTAAAACAGCTTCTCTTTCTACTTTAACACCTTCTACCACAATTGCCCTAGAGCCTAGAAATGCATCATCTTCGATGATAACGGGAGCAGCTTGTACAGGCTCTAAAACACCACCAATACCCACACCACCGCTTAAGTGAACGCGTTTACCAATTTGTGCACAAGAACCGACAGTAGCCCAGGTATCAACCATGGTACCTTCATCAACGTAAGCGCCAATGTTTACGTACGATGGCATCATGATTACACCTTTTGCTAAAAACGCACCATAACGCGCACTTGCCATAGGCACAACACGTACACCAGTTGTTTTATAATCGGTTTTTAAATCCATTTTATCGTGGTAAACGAAAGGACCACTTTTAATTTCTTTCATCTCGCGAATCGGGAAATATAAAATTACTGCTTTCTTTACCCATTCATTAATGCCCCAAGAGTTTAAAACTGGCTCAGCAACGCGGATTTCACCCTTATCAAGACCCATAATAACGGCTTCAATGGCTTCGCAATAGTTGCTGTATTTTAAAAGGGTTCTATCCTCCCAAGCGGCTTCAATTAATTTCTTTAAATCTGAATACATGATGTTTTTAAATTTTACGCAAAATAAATCAATTTTTGCTTATTAAATGGTTTATTGTTTAAATTGTTTTTTGATGGGTTAACTGGTTAATCGTTTGAATTGGTTAACTGCGTCTGCGGGGTGCTTAATTGTTAAATTCTTACGAATTAGGCTAATTGTGGTTAGGCGTATTCTACAATTAACCGATTAACCAGTTTCTACAATTAATCAACATAGGAATTAACCTAATTATGTATTTTTGAATTTTATGACAGAGACAGAAAAACTTAGGATAGATAAATATTTATGGGCGATCAGGTTGTTTAAAACACGGAGCCTGGCAACCGATGCCTGTAAAGCAGGAAGGGTGAAACTCAAAGGGCAGAATATTAAGCCTTCTGCTATTGTGAAAGTGGGTGAAGTTTATCAGGTATCGAAAGGGATCGAAAAGAAAATTATAGAAGTGGTAGAACTGTCGTACAACAGAACAGATTCGCCAACAGCCTTAACAAAGTATAAAGATTTAACGCCCGTTGAAGAAACGCATGCTTTTAAATCGATGTTTCATGCACCAAACTTAAAACGCGATAGAGGAACAGGGCGGCCAACTAAAAAGGACCGACGTGAAACTGACGATTTGATTGGCGGGATGTTCGAAGAGGAGGATTAGTTAGCTCTCAGTTTGCAATTTACGGTTTTCGGTTTCCTGCGAACTGATCACTGCATACTGTAAACTGAAATATCTCATCCGATAACTCATCATTGCCGTTTTACCCAGTTTTTCGATCAGTTTATAATTGGCAACTGCACCAACTGCTGCTCCTACAAATGGAAGCATCTGCGCAAGTTTGGCTAAATCAATATAATCGCGGTATTGTTGTTGGAAGGTAAGCCAGTCAAATTCATCAATATTGGTTGGCAATTGATGGGCTTTATCATCCCAATCCTGCATTTTCATAAATATATTCTGGCTTTCTTCTTTGCTTGAAAAGGCCAGCTGGAAGATGTGTAAAATATATAAACGTTCGCGGTAATCTTTAACATCGTATCCGTAAACTGCGGCAATATCAAAAAGCATCTTCATCTTTATGCCCAGCAATAGGGGGAAATCTGCCAGGCTCATTAAAAAACCTCCTGCACCTGTAATTCCGCCTTCTGCAGCACCTGTTTTTTTATAGTTTTCTATTTTTTGCTTAATTAATGCCTCGCGGTGCATCAAGGTTAAATCGGTAATCGGTTTTGATGTGGTAAATGTTGAACCAAAAAGCACAGCCTTAACCATCTGTTTAATTGCAGTAGTTATGGCATTGTGAGCTTTGTCGGGAATGTAGCTGTTTATTTTTTTCTGCACTTTATCGGTTACCTTATTAAAAAGAGAAGGTTTCTGTAAGGTTTTAAACTTCCAGAAATCTAATTCACCCGTTATTTTTTGTTCGTAGGTCATGCTTAATTACTACAATAATTATTCCTTAAAATTTAACATAAAATAACTTTGAAAAATAAAGAATAAACTATATATTTAGTTACCTGATAAAAACTTAATCCTTTCATTATGAAAACCTTAAAATTATTATGCTTACTCGTATTTGCTGCCGGAGTAGCAAATGCACAAGGCGTGAAATTTTCTGCTCATACGCCTGCAGCAGGAAGTACCGTTAAATTTACCTACGATCCCAAGGGGACCAATCTCGAAAATTTGGCTGATGTGAAATGTACAGGTTATACTTTTTTTTCAAAAGCTAATCCTAAAAGCAATAAAATTGAACTCACTAAAGATGGAGCAGTTTATAAAGGAGAAATTTCTACTCCGGATAGTGTTACCCTAGTTGGACTTGCTTTTTCGGTAGGCGATAAAAAAGATGAAGCGCCTGCTGGTTACGTTTTAGAATTCACTAAAGCAGGAAAAGTGCCAGCTGAAGCTTATCTTAACGAAGCTTTTTTGTATGGATTGGCAGGAAATTACTATTTGGGTCTCACTATCGATCCTGAAAAGGCCGTTTCACTGTATAAACAAGCTTTTGCTTTAAAACCCGAGTTGAAAAAGAAAAACTTACAGCAATATTTGTCTGCCGAATACAAAGCCAATGTAGGCAATGGAACCAAGCTGATTAATGAGCATATTTCTGCATTATCAAAATTAAAAGAACCAAAGGAGGAAGATTTAGGTACAGCTTTAAGCCTTTACTCACTATTAAAGAAAAAAACTCAGGCAGATTCTGTTAAAGCCATCATAATTAAAAAATACCCTACAGGAAATTATGCCTGGAATAATGGTATGAATTCGCTTTATAGCACAAAAGATTTTGCTGCGCAAGCACAAAAAGCCGAAGAAATGGTCGCCGCCTTTAAACTTGATCCAGGTAAAAAAGTAGATGAAAGTAGATTGAACTCAATTTATAGTATGCTGGCTAACAGCGCGGTAAATGCTAAGGATTTGGGAAAATTTCAGGAATACGCCAAAAAGGTCACTGATAAAATGAGCAGGGCAAGTTTGTATAACAATAGTTTTGCCTGGCCTTCTGCTGAGAAAAAAGAGAATATCGAGCTTGCTGCCCAGCTTTCAAAACAATCCCTCGAACTGATAGAAGCATCAAGAAATGATGAGATGCCAAAATATTACAGCACTAAAGAAGAATACCTCAAATATTTAGACGGCGCTTATGGTATGTATGCTGATACTTATGGACTGTTGTTATATCATCAGGGAAAATTTAAAGAAGCTTTGGCTATGCAAGAGAAGGCCATTCCTTTATATGCAACGGTTCCGCCCGATGTATCTTCACGTTATGTAACTTATTTAATTAAAGATGGTCAAGATGATAAAGCTTATACTGAAGCCGAAAAATTAATTAAGGAGGGTAAAGGCAATGATTCGTTAAAGAACGAATTTAAAATGCTTTATACTAAACTAAAGAAAGATGGAACTTATGAAACTTACCTGGCCAATTTAGAAAAAGCAGCATTAGAAAAAGAGCGTGCAGAATGGATAAAAAAAATGATTAATATTCCAGCCCCTGCATTTTCATTAACCAACCTTAAAGGCGAAAGCGTAAGTTTAGCCAGTTTGAAAGGAAAGATCGTAATTTTAGATTATTGGGCAACCTGGTGTGGACCTTGCGTGTCTTCTTTCCCAGGTATGCAAAAAGCCCTGAACAAATACGCCAGTAATCCAAACGTGGTGTTCCTGTTTGTAAATACCTGGCAAACAGAAGAGAATAGAGAAAAATTGGTAACTGATTTTATTACGGCAAAGAAATATAATTTTAATGTGTTGTACGATACCAAAAACGTAAAAGACCCTTCCAAATTTGATGTGGTAAGCGCCTATAAAGTTGATGGAATCCCAACCAAATTTGTGATTGATGGGGAAGGTAATATCAGGTTTAAAGCTGTAGGTTTCTCTGGCTCTGATGATGGTGTGGTGAAAGAAATAGATTCGATGATCGGATTGCTTGCAGGAAAAGAATCGAGTAAATAAACAATGAATTCCAAACAGAAAAGGTGCTGATTATCGGCACCTTTTCTGTTTTTAGTATTCTATCCTCATTGGTGAGGTTTCCCATAGCTTAAAAGCTGCAAGGGCTTCGTCGCGCATCAGCTGGATAACCGGCAGGCTTCTGTTTTCCATCGGCTTGTCTAGCTCCTCGTAAATAAATTTATCACTAAAACCAATGCCTTCGGCATCAGCCTTGGTATTTGCATAAAAAATCGTGTCGATTTTTGCCCAATAAATTGCACCTAAACACATGGGGCAGGGCTCGCAGCTCGTGTAAATAACACAGCCGCTTAGATCAAAGGTATTTAGTTCGGTACAGGCAAGCCTGATTGCCGAAACCTCTGCATGTGCAGTTGGATCGTTGGTAGAAGTTACCTTATTTGCCGATTTGGCAATCAACCTCCCATCTTTTACCACTACAGCTCCAAAAGGCCCGCCAATGCTTTCGCTCACATTTTGTACGGATAACTCGATTGCCATCCGCATATATTCCTGATGTTGATTGTCCATATTAATTTGATCTTTTATAAAAAACAGCACAAAAAAAATGCCCCGATTTATACAGGGCATTTAATATTTTAATCGCTATTCGCTTATTTTTTACTGTATTCTGCGTTTAAGCCTTTAATTACTTCTGAAGTAACATCTAAACTTTCGTCGGCAAATAAAATAGAACTGTTACCTTTTGAGTAAGTCAAAACCATTTTATAACCTTTTTCTTTAGCATAACCTTTTAAGTAATCAGCCACTTTATCATAAAGTTTTTCGTTCTCAGCAGCTTGCTCATTCTGTAAAGCACCACCAGCATTTTGTTGGTAAGTTTGTAGCTCTTGTTGTTTACGTGCTAAACGCTCTTCAGTGCTTTTACGTTGATCGGCTGATAAAGTTTGTGCCGATTGTTGGTATTGTGCAACTTCTCTTTGAAAAGCCTGACCTTTAGCCTGCATATCTGCCTGAGCATTTTTGGTCTTACCTTCAAATTTCACTTTTAGGTCTTTGAAGTATTCATATTTTGTAAGTAACGAGTCGGAGTTTACATACACAATTTTCTCAGTTTGAGAAACCGCTGCAGTAGTACCCTCTGTTTTTTTAGTTTCAGTAGTTTTAGTGTCTTTGTTCTGGCATGCAGAGAAAGCAGTTATCAAAGTTGCTGTTGCAAGTAAACCAAAGGTTTTAAAGGTTCTTCTTTCCATTCTTGTTTAATAAATTTTAGCAAACTTATATAAATTAGTTTTTATATCCAATTTAAAGAAAGGCCTATTGCGATACAGGAGCGCTTTTGCGTTTGGCGTAGTGCGTAAAGCGCTTTTTTTACTAAACGCTAAGCGCCTACCACTAACCGCGCAATATGATTAAGTGGTGATTTGAAAAGCAAGGTCAGTATTTCAAATCGTTGTTCGTCCCGCTGTCCGCTTTATTTCATGCCCGCTGCCATCGGGTTTAGGTGGCACGGCCAGTAATGGCTATTTGGGGTTGCAGGGTGGCAATAGCAAATTTCATAACACGAAACGTTCCTACGGAACGAAAAAACATTACATTTTTTTTCTACCCACGAGGCGTTCCTCTGGAACGGGTTGGCGGATTAGAAATGTTCACTTTTAGTGTTCATGAGAGACTTAAAAATGAGGTATGAGGCTTTCCTCTGGAACGGGTTGTCGGATTAGAAATGTTCACTTTTAATGTTCATGGGAGACTTAAAAATGAGGTATGAGGCGTTCCTCTGGAACGGGTTGGCGGATTAGAAATGTTCACTTTTAATGTTCATGAGAGACTTAAAAATGAGGTATGAGGCTTTCCTCTGGAACGGGTTGGCGGATTAAAAATGTTCACTTTTAATGTTCATGAGAGACTTAAAAATGAGGTATGAGGCTTTCCTCTGGAACGGGTTGGCGGATTAGAAATGTTCACTTTTAATGTTCATGGGGGACTTAAAAATGAGGTATGAGGGTTTCCTCTGGAACGGGTTGGCGGATTAGAAATGTTAATCCTTAGCGTCCCCTTAGGGACGTTTCGTGGGTAGCCAATTGAATAATTGGCGTTTTCGTTCCGTCGGAACGTTTGGTGGGGCTGGTGCGATAATCCTATAATATTTGCAGGTTGTGGCCACCTAAACCCGATTGAAATGGAAAGCTCCCGCTTCTTCTGCGGGACTTATAATGGAAAGCGGGAAGAGACATGGATTGGAATGCTGGTTTTGCTTTCCAAAACCTGATTTAAAGCTGTTTTAATCGCTTTAACTGTAATCTCTTAACAGCTCAAAATTTATCCACATATTAGTTTAAATGCCAAAATTTCCGTATTTTTGATACTTATTGTTTTTAATTAAAATATGAGCGAAGAACAGGATTTAAAGTCAAATTATTCGGCAGATAATATACAGGTTTTAGAAGGTTTGGAAGCGGTGCGTAAGCGCCCTTCAATGTATATAGGTGATACTGGTGTAAAAGGTTTACACCATTTGGTTTACGAGGTTGTAGATAACTCAATTGATGAGGCTTTAGCTGGTCATGCAAATACGATCGATGTTAGGATTTTAGAGGGTAACTCCATCAGGGTTGAAGATAACGGTCGTGGTATTCCGACAGGAATTAATACAAAAGAAAATAAATCGGCGCTTGAAATCGTAATGACGGTTTTGCACGCAGGTGGTAAATTTGATAAAGATACCTACAAAGTATCTGGAGGTTTGCACGGTGTGGGGGTAAGTTGCGTTAACGCCTTATCTACACATTTGAAAGCCGAAGTTCACCGTGAAGGCAAAATCTGGATGCAGGAATACAATATCGGTAAACCTTTATATGATGTAAAGGAAACTGGTGTTACTGATAAACGCGGTACTATCGTAACTTTTAGCCCGGATGCTACCATTTTTACACAAACTACTGAATATAAATACGATACTTTAGCAGGTCGTTTACGTGAGTTGGCTTTCTTGAATAAAGGAATTAGATTAACCTTAACTGATGAGCGCGAGAAATTGGATGATGGTACTTTTTTATCAGAAGTTTTTGAATCAGAAGGCGGCTTAAAAGAGTTTGTTACATTTTTGGATGGAACACGTGCATCTTTTTTACCAGAACCAATTTATATCGATGGTATTAAAAATGGCGTTCCGGTTGAGCTGGCTTTTCAATACAACGATAGCTACTCAGAAAATGTGCACTCGTATGTAAACAACATCAACACACACGAAGGAGGTACACACATTGCAGGTTTTCGTAGAGGTTTAACACGTACACTGAAAAGTTATGCCGATAAATCTGGCTTATTGAAAAACCTGAAAATGGAAATCACCGGTGATGACTTTAGAGAAGGTTTAACAGCTGTGGTTTCGGTTAAGGTACAAGAACCTCAATTTGAAGGCCAAACCAAAACCAAATTGGGTAATACCGAGGTAATGGGTGCGGTTGATATTGCTGTTGGCGAAGCTTTAGGCGCTTATTTAGAGGAAAATCCGAAAGAGGCTAAAATGATCGTTAACAAAGTGATTTTAGCTGCTACGGCCCGTGCTGCAGCACGTAAGGCGCGTGAGATGGTTCAACGTAAGAGTGTAATGGGTGGTTCTGGTTTACCAGGAAAATTAGCCGATTGCTCAGATAGCGATCCTGAAAAATGTGAAATTTATCTGGTAGAGGGAGACTCGGCGGGTGGTACCGCTAAACAAGGTCGTGATCGAAACATTCAGGCTATTTTACCACTAAAAGGTAAAATCTTGAACGTAGAAAAAGCGATGGAGCACAAAATCTATGAGAACGATGAGATCAAGAACATGTTTACCGCTATCGGTGTGAGTATTGGTACACCAGAAGATGATAAAGCATTAAACCTAACAAAATTACGTTACCACAAAATCGTAATTATGACGGATGCGGATATTGATGGTTCTCACATTACCACTTTGATTTTAACATTCTTCTATCGTTATATGAGGGCGTTAATCGAGGCCGGTTATGTTTACATTGCATCTCCACCACTTTACCAGGTTAAAAAAGGTAAGGATTTCGAATATTGCTGGAATGATGTACAACGGGATGCCGCTGTACAACGTATTAAAGGTAATGGTAAAGAAGATAGTGTACACATTCAGCGTTACAAAGGTTTGGGTGAGATGAACGCTGAACAACTTTGGGATACCACGTTGAATCCTGCTACACGTACTTTATTACAGGCTACTATTGAAAGTGCTGCAGAATGCGATCATACTTTCTCTATGTTAATGGGCGATGAGGTTGCTCCACGTAGAGAGTTTATTGAGCGCAATGCAAAATATGCGAAAATTGATGCTTAACCCCTAAATCCCCTAAAGGGGACTTCGAGATACGAACCCTCTTCAAGTTAAGTCTTGGAGAGGGTTTTTTGTTGGATCGTGGTGTAAGCGTTACCATCTTACACCATATTGAATTTTTCTAGTTTGGATGAATTTAATTGTCATAAGTCAGATGGAAACAGCTGACTTCACCCGAAAATAGGTTATTAATTATTGCTATATTATGAATGTGTCATTTTTTATTTTGTAAATTTATTTACACACAAATAAAATCAAAATGAAGAAAACAGGAATTATTTTACTGCTATTATCGGGCTCGATAATAGTAAGTGCGCAATCACAGCGTAAAAATCAAAAGATGCGTCCAGCGGCTCAATTGTGGAAATTGAAGGCTAATCCTAAGCTTAAATCTTCAATGGATTGTAAGACCTCAATAGCAATGCATCCCTATGTTACACATTTAGCTTTTAGTAGCCCCGGACATATTTCTACTATTGTTAATGCCAATGGAACCCATTCAACTGTGGTGAATAACGGGAATATGGCAACAATAGTTAATTCGGATGGCACGTACTCAACGGTCATCAAAAATGGCAACACATCTACTATTGTTAATCCAAATGGTTCACATTCTACCGTAATCAATAATGGGAGTACATCTGTTATTGTAAATTCTAACGGAACACATCCTACTGTAATTAATAATGGAAGCACATCAATAATTGTTAATCCAGATGGAACACATACTGTAGTTGTAAATTAATTTAGCAATATAAAAACAAAGCCATTCTGTTTATGAATGGCTTTGTATCACTATAAACTTTTCAAAATGATTTGTGCTATCCAGTGCAAATACATTTTGATTAACTAACCATCTCAATGGATGAGATTATTTTATGGCAATGATTATTACAGGATGTAATATGACCCTACAGGTGCCAATTCGGTTTGAGGTTTGTCCTCGTATATTTTATTATCATCCAGCATCTGACAAAGATCGCGTTCAATAGTTCTGCAGATCGTTGTGGTTGGTGTATCTGTAGGTTTATTTTCAAAAGGATCCTGAAGATGCACCGCCATTTTTTCTACCAATAGGAAGAAGGCAGCTATGGCAACCACTAATGGAACTTCCATGTAACCAAAGTATTCAATTAAGCCAAAAGGCAGTAACACGATAAATAAATGGATAGACATGTTAATGTATTTGCTATAAGTAACCGGAAAAACGGTGTTTTTTATTCTTTCCGATCCGCCCATGTGGTTGCATAAAGCTGTAATGGTTTTATCAATTTCTATTTGCTGATATTTATTGATCCAGCCTTCTTGCAATGCCTTTTTTAAGTCCATGGCATGTAACTCCAATATCGTTGTAGTTACATTTTTACGTTTTTTAATAAAAGCGATTTCCTCTGCACACAGGTATTCTTCCAAACCTTTGCGTGGGTTAAAACCTCTTAGCGATTGACTTAAGGCATAACACCAGGCAATCTGCCTTTTTATAAAACGTTCTTTAAATGCTTCAACCTCATCTAAGCCATAAGGATTTTCTACAAAAGATAATATCTGGCGAGACAGGGTTCTAGAATCGTTAACAATAGCACCCCAGAGTATTCTGGCTTCCCACCATCTATCGTAGGCCTGGTTAGACCGGAATGCCAATAAAAGTGAAATGATTGTTCCCAGTAGTGCTGGTACAGCAACAGGGATGGAAATGCGTGTAACATGAAAGTTTTCATACAACACCACAATGCCTATGGAGTAGCCAATAACAAACAGGAGTTCTTTTTTGATCTTTCCGAATATATAAGTGAGCGGAATATTATTTCGTAACAGCATAATATAAAATTTAAAATGTGATTATTAAGCGTTTGCTTCCTGCAACTGTGTTTCGTGTATTTTTGTATCGATTAAATTTTCACTAGCATGAACAGTTAGTGTATTTAATTGAATTACTTCACAGCCTGCACGTGCTGTTAATATTTTAGGGTCGACGCTATATTTGTTGATCGGTGTAAAATTGTATTCTTTTAAGTAGGCAATGCGCTCTACATCAAAAGCTTCGATAAAGTTTTTGAAAGCGGCTACAGTACTTCCGTAAAAATATTCGATTCCAATGGCATTGATCTGACTAGGGTATTTTGCCTTGGCCTGATTTAACTGTTGATAAAATTCGTCGCTAACATTTTCGTAATCGCGGCTGCGGCGACTCAACATTAACATATCGGTTATAGAATCCGATAATTTAAAGGCATGTACAAAAATGATGTTTAAGGTTTCATTTTTTTGATGTTGAACAAGTGCATCAATAATTTTAATGCTTTCTAATTTAAAATCGGTTGGTACTAATACTGTTTTCATCGCTATATCTTGTTTAAATGAATTGAAAAATTATTTATACAAGTTTAGCTTGATGTTATTATAGCGAAATAAGAGTAAGATTAGAATGAGATTAGAATTTGAAGTAAAGTTCAATAGTTCATTGGTCAATGGTTTATTTGTCCAATAGCCTATAGCGAGAGCTTTAGTCAGAGAATAGCTCCTATATCCAGAAAATTAAAGGATAATGAATTTTCGGTAGCTAGGGACCTAATGAACTAATGACAAATGAACCAATCAACCTTTAACAGGCAATAAAACCTTAATCTCAGTGCCAACTCCCTCCTGCGATTTAATAGCAATACTACCCCGGTGCAAACGGATAATATTCAATGAAAGCGGTAAGCCAACGCCATATCCCTTAAAATCATTGGTGTTAGATGCACGGTAAAAAGGTTCAAATATATGCTGTATATCTGTTTGCGGTATTCCAATTCCTCTATCTGTTACAGCAATTGAGAGCATATTGGCATTGCTTTCGATACTAATGCTTACCAGATTTTCATTTGAGTACTTACAGGCATTGTTTACAATATTGCTGATGGCAAGCTTAATCAGGTTTTTGTTTACCCGCAGGGTTAGTAAGTCATCATCATCAGGAAGTTTGGTAAAGTCGATTTCTATTTTACTGTTGGGATGTACCTGGTTAACTGATTCTTTAATTTCCCATAACAGTTCGTCCATCCGTACCTCTTCCCAGGGTTGGTTTTTTCCATTAAATCCAGATTGTGCCAGCCCCAGTAAACTGGTTAAGATATGTTCTAATCTTTCTGCCTCGTCTTTAATTTTAGATAAGGCTTTGTGCTGTTTAGGGTTATCCTCAACGGTTTTCATCGCCAGTTCAACCTCGCCGCTAATAATGGTTAATGGTGTTCTTAATTCGTGCGAAGCATTGCTGATAAAGTTGTTTTGTGTTTCGAAAGCCGTTTCTAAACGGTTTAGCATATTGTTAAAGGTTTGGGCCAACTGCGACATTTCGTCGTTCCCTTCTTTTACATCCAGTCTTAAGTGCAAATTTTCTGCTTTTATCTTTTTTACGCTCTTAATTATATTTCTTAGGGGCATTAACATGTAATTGGAAAATTTCCAGCCAACAACAAAAGATAAAATAACAGAAAGGAAAAAACCGATTATTAAGATTCTTTGAAGATCTTTTAACTCCCGAAAACCAAAAGGATCATTTGCAGAAACAATCACTATATATCCTTTATGTGGATTTTTAAAGAATTTTCCTGCATAAAAGTGATTTTCAACACGATAGCGTGCTACATATCCGGCATTTATGCGGTTATAAAAACTAGCTGGTAGCTCTCGGTCCAATTTATTCGTTGGTTTTCCAGCTTCTATTATGTACTCTTTTTCTGAAGGCAGACGCTCCAGGTATTGATTACGCATTTTAGCGTAAACCTTATTGTTTTCGTCTTCGTATAATTTAATCTGAGCAGCGATATTAACCCGCGCCTCTAAACGTTTATAAAAATCTTCAAAGGCGAAATCGTTAGAAAAATACCAAACAAAACCACTTAATAAAGAGATAATGATTGCCGATAAAATGGCAAAAAGTAAGGTGATTTTCTTGGCTATTTCCATTATTTTTCTTTTAATATATAGCCTAGGCCTACCACAGTGTGAATGAGTTTCTGGACGGAATTTTTATCTATTTTTTTGCGAAGATAATTAACATAAACATCAACCACATTGGTGCCGAGGTTAAAGTCTATATCCCATACGTTTTCTAAAATATCAATACGCGATAAAATTTTTGCTTTGTTTTTGGCCATATACTCGATGAGGCGATATTCTGTTGCCGTAAGTATAATTTCCTGTTGGTTTCGTTTTACTGTTTTTGCGCTTAAATTTAGCTGGAGATCTGCTATAGAGATAATCTGATCTTGCGAAACCACACCATGATATCGCCTCAACAGCATTCTAATCCTTGCAAAAAGTTCAGCAAATTTAAATGGCTTTATTAGATAATCATCCGCACCATTATCCAGCCCGTTTACTACATTTTCGGTAGTACCTAAAGCCGTAAGCATAATAATAGGTGTATTTGGTTTTTGTTCTTTAATGATTTTGCAAAGTTCCAAACCATTTATTCCAGGTAGCATAATATCGAGAATAATCAGATCGAACTGATTTTCTATAGCCATCTGTTTTCCGATTAAACCATCAGGAGCTATACTCACAGTAAATCCCTCATCGGTTAAGCCCCTCGAAATTACAGATACAACGCTCGGTTCATCTTCTACAAGTAATAAATTCATTTTGCTGGCAAGTAATCTAAAAAATAGGGAATTACAAAATATTAATCGCTGGTTAGTTGATTTTTAATGCTTTTTTAACGCAAAGCCGACACAATTGTTTGAATTGTTGCAAATTGACGCAAAAAAAAAGCCTCTCGGGTGAGAGGCCAGTTATGTTTTAACCACAGAGCGAACCGAGGAAAGTCACAGCGTCCGCGAAGGTTTTTCTTGCGCTTTAGGCTTCCATCTTTAAAAGATTTTCTTTGCATAGCTGTCGGATTCTTCACTGCGCCCAGAATGATAATACTTCGTGCTTTCTGTGTCTCCATGGCAAATCCTTTGACTCCGTTCAGGATGACACAGCGCTTTAACTTCCTTTCTCCGATTTTTCCTTTAAAGACTTTAATCCGTCTTCGAAATCTTTACCAATCATATTGTCCATAAATAAACAAAACCATTTATTTATTATTCCTTTACTTTCACCACTCATGGTCCAGGTTACTTTATTTCCATTAGTTTCTTTTTCAATATCGAAACGGGTATCTGCAACACTTTCCATAGGTTTGATGAATTTCAATTCCATATCAACCATTTTATTGATTTCAACCGTATTTATTTTCATTTGTCCGTTGCCACTTTTTTCTCCATTCCATTGGTATAGGTGACCAGGTTGGGCGATATTTCCTGTAATGGTTACCTTAGCTTGTGGATCCATTTTAGACCACGCGTTCCATTTATAAAATTCATTATAATCGGCAATGTTTTTATAGATTACACTATCTGGAGCATTAATTGTTATTGTCCGATTAACAGAGTAGCTTTTTGGTAAAAAAAAACTACCTCCAATAATAATAATTGCCAATACGACAATAATGCCAAGTAAGATTTTGAGGAATTTCATAATTAATTTAGTTTGGTTACCTAAATTTATAAAGAAACCAGCTTAAATCAAAGTAAAGTTCACTAAACAATTTTGATCTTCGATTGAGGCGAATTGATCTTAAAATGCATTAAATCGGCAATAGATTGCGCTTTTTGTTTAATCAGATCTGCATTGTCTCCTGTAAAAAGATCGTCGACAGTTTGGAAGAACAGGTTTTTCCAGGTTTTAAATGCTTCAGTTTGCAATGGTGTTTGTTCATTCAAGGCAAAATGGGTAAGCATGGGGTTGCCTTTGTAAATTGCTTTTCCGAAAAGGATACTTTCCCAGAAATCGTACATTTTAGGTAAGTGGTGCGACCAGTCTACTTTGGCAACATCGGTAAATATTGGGCCTATCTGTTTATTAAGCGCAACATTTTTGTAAAATGTATCCACTAAAAGCATAATATCTTCTCTATTATGAATATCTTTTTTCATGATGCAGTGATTTTAAACCTAAAAAACCCAGAACAATCAACGATAGGAATTTGATGGTATCGACAATGATGTACAAAATATGATGATAACTTTTAGCAGGTACGTTGCCTGCCAAAACCAGCTTTGCCCTTTCATCGAGTATTGGCAATAGCCAAAAAGTATCTGCCATTAAAAGAATGGTAATAGAGAAAAGTAAAATACTGTGAAAGCTTTTTAAAGGTGCGGGTAGGGAGCAGGCTAAAATGATGATAACCAATACGATCTCTATTTTATTAAGTGCCTGAAAAACCAGTTGTCCGATGCCTAAACCAAGTGGGATCGTAATTCCTGGGGCCTGGAATTTTAATGGGGCTTCTAAAAAGCTAATTCCACCAATTAAACCTGCCCAGAAAATAACACAAAAGATTGTGATTAACTTTTTCATTAGGTTCAAATATCATTTAAAATAGCTTAATAAAAATGATTAAAGTCATAAAGTAAAATTACATTTATCTATAAAGCCTTAAAATCATTTTGTCGTAATTAATAACGGCTTTATACTGCATTAATATATCTCCACCAATAATACTCATAATAGGCGGATGACCAAACTGTTGGTAGGTTTCGCTAACCGATTGCAGATCGAAAGCCACTGTTTCGTAGTTTTTGATCTTTAACGATCCGATTTTTAGCTCAGGAATAGTTGCCTGAATGGTAGTAGTCGTAGTAAAAAGGGTGGCTGCATTAATTTCGTCAGATACCTGCAGGGTTTCTGATAGGTGTTGCTCAATCAACGATTTATCGAACACGCTTCGCGAGGCACCGGTATCTAAAACAGCAAAATGTTTTTCCTTAAAAACAACAACTTCCATCAAAAGGTGGAAACCGTCGTCTTGTAAATTTATCAGTTTTAGTGGGATTGCAATTGATTTCATTGTTTATTTATGTCTACTGCCCTTCGACTACGCTCAGGGTGACAACTTATCTAAATGTAAGAAAAATGCCACGGAAGCACGGAATACACAGAATATAAATCTAATTCTGTGCTTCTGTGTTTCCGTGGCAAAAAAATAATGATATAATTAGTGTTAAACCAATTTCATTTCTGCCAGTACGTTATTCATGTTCCTTACGGCATCGGCACTTTTATTAAATGCGGCCTGCTCATCATCGGTTAATTTAAAATCGATGATTTTCTCCCAGCCATTACGGCCAATAATTACGGGTACACCTAAGCATATATCTTCCTGTCCGTATTCGCCTTCAAGAGAAACGCAGCAGGTAAAGAGTTTTTTCTCATCGCGTAAAATCGCTTCAACTAATGCAGCGCCGGCAGCGCCTGGTGCATACCAGGCCGAAGTGCCGATTAAGCCTGTTAAAGTAGCACCACCAACCATGGTATCGGCTGCAACTTTATCAAGGGTAGCTTTATCCAATAAATTACTAACCGGTAAACTCTGGTATGTAGCTAGGCGGGTTAAAGGAATCATGGTGGTATCGCCGTGGCCGCCAATTACAAAGCCCTGTAAATCGTTAGGGTTGCAATTTAAAGCCTGCGATAAATAAAATTTGAAACGGGAGCTATCTAACGTTCCGCCCATACCGATAATACGGTTTTTAGGTAGACCTAACGATTTTAAGGCTAAATAAGTCATCGTATCCATTGGGTTACTGATCACGATGAAGATGGCTTCTGGAGAGTATTTTAAAATGTTTTCGGCAACACCCTTAACAATACCAGCATTAATGCCGATCAGTTCTTCGCGCGTCATCCCTGGTTTGCGGGGCAAGCCTGAGGTAATTACCACCACATCAGAACCAGCGGTTTTGCTGTAATCGCCGGTTACACCGGTAATTTTAGTGTCGAAACCCAAAAGGGTTGCGGTTTGCATCATGTCGATCGCTTTGCCTTCGGCAAAACCCTCTTTAATATCTAACAGGACAAGTTCGTTCGCTAATTCTTTGCGGGCAATATTATCTGCACAAGTGGCACCAACTGCGCCTGCGCCAACAACCGTTACTTTCATATATTTTATTTTAATGGTTTGCGTATCGTTAAATATTAATCGAAGGTAGAAATAAATATAAGGTTTAAAAATGCTTTTCAAAACTTTATAATTTGATGATGGTTTACTTATTATGTTCAAAAGCAGAAGCATAAAAGCAAAACCCAATTATGTAAAATAAGCCCGCTTCGAATATCGATCACAATGCCTTTGAAGGCAAATGGCGTTCATTACATTACTTTACAAATTGATAGCATTTGTGTTGTAGATGAAGTTATTGGGCGGCTTATATCATCCAAATTGCAAAAGACAACTAGTTTAAGGTTTTTCTTTATTTTCGATTATTTCCCATTTATTAAATATCGCTCTCAGTCCAATTCTCTTTTCTTCATCATAAGAAGTAAGGCTCACTTTCCCGTCTTTTGCTTCCAACACAATTTCGGCAGGGCTTTTATTCCCATCTTGTTGTAGAATATAACCTTTATAATAAGCTTTACCTGATAATAGGTTTTTGCTAAAAGAACAATCAATACTTTCAATCTGCGTTTCGAACAAAACTTTTTCCTGATCTGGTGGAGCGCTCTCTAAGGTAATAATCTTTGTAGTTGGGTTAATCGTTATTTCTGTTGATGCAGTTATTTCTTCACCGTTTGGACCTAGCAGTTTATTGGTGGTGTACTTAATGGTTTTATTACAGATTTCACTTTCTGGATTGTTTTTGTTTACAAGGGGTTCATTTGCGACAAAGCTGCTGGCTAACAGGAAAAAGCTAGAAAGTACAATTAATCTATTGATGTAAGTTTTCATAAGATGATCGATTTAGATATGCTAATGTAATATTATCTTAGATGTTTTATCGAAGCTTAAGCTACAGGTTTTTGCAATTTAAATCTGAGTGACAGGGAAAGACTCCTAAAAAGCACTATTCTTTTATTTTTTTTTACAGTGTGCTTGCTTGAAGGAACCGAAATGCTACTGTTACTGATCTTCAAATCATTTAAATTTCTTTTTCAATAAAAGATTGCTTCACCCTTACAGCATTGCGCCATTAAAGCTAACCAGGTTATAAAAGCCTGATAGTTTTTTAGTTAGATGACTTTATAATTTTCTTGATCTCGTCTAGCCTATATGCTTTATACGCAAAACCAAATCGCTTGGTGTTCTCTTCAACTGTTGTATCGAAACCTGCTTTCTTACGTCTTTTGTTTACGTTTTCAGCATCTTTAATCGGGATAACATATTGGATCTTTTTTGTTAGCTAAGTTTAAATTTATTTAACAAGCTAATATATCCTCTTTGTGCAAACGATGACTTTTTTTAAGATTTGTTGCATCAGCTTTTTTGACTCTGGCTTTTTTTTTAAGTTTTGACCACAGACTTTTATTATCTAAACCCGATAACAGCGAACACGCAGTAAAGCGTATAGCGGGACTGAAAGCCCGATGAAAAACCGAAACACTCATTTCTAAAATAAAGCGTTAAAAACAACAAAATGATAATGAGTTCGGAATTAATGCTTTAAAAAAACGCTTAGGTTTTTTAAAACCGGATAGGTTTGTTCGTCAAATTTTGTTGATAAAATCCTGACAACTTCAACCCTCAAATTCCTTATTTTTGAAGAACCGTTATTATTCTACAACGGTTAATCCTTTGCCGCACAATATGTACTTAATTTTTGATACTGAAACCACTGGTTTGCCACGTAATTATAATGCACCCATTACCGATACGGATAATTGGCCGCGTTGTATACAGATTGCATGGCAACTGCATGATGAGATGGGGAGATTGGTTGAACATCAGGATTATCTGGTTAAACCAGAGGGGTTTAATATTCCATATGATGCAGAACGGATCCATGGTATTTCTACAGAACTCGCTGCCGAACAAGGTATCGGTTTCGACGAAATGCTGGCCAAGTTTAATGAAGTTTTAAATAAAGCCAAGTTTATTGTCGGCCAGAATGTTGGTTTCGACGTAAACATTATGGGCTGTGAGTTCCACCGTTTTGGTGTAGCTAACCGTTTGGCCGAGATGCCTGTGTTAGATACCTGTACCGAAGTTACCGCCCAGCTTTTACAATTGCCGGGGGGTAGGGGCGGAAGGTTTAAACTGCCAACCTTAACCGAGTTACATTCTTATTTGTTTGGTGTTCCTTTTAACGAAGCCCACAACGCAACTGCCGATGTGGAAGCAACTACTCGTTGTTTCTTGGAATTGGTAAAAAGAGAGGTTTTTAAAAAAGAAGAATTACAGGTTGATGTAGAATATTTTCCTCGTTTTAGAGAGGTAAATCCAGCTACGATTGAGGGAGTTGGTTTAAAACACATCAATTTAAAAGCTGCTTCTGATGAAATCCGAAAACGTTTACAAAAAGCTGAGGGCGGAGGAATTTCGAAACAGGAACTTGCAGGAAATAAACAGGAACTTGCTGCAGCAACTTTTGTACATTTACACAACCACACCCAGTTTTCTGTATTACAAAGTACCATCAGTATTCCCGATCTCGTAAAAGCTGCGGCAGCACAAAAAATGCCTGCGGTAGCCATGACCGATCATGCAAACATGATGGGGGCTTTCCACTTTGTAAACCATGTTTTAAACCATAATAAAGCTGCCGAAGCAAAAAATGCCGCTGCAATTGAGGCAGGTGAGCGCCCAACGGAAGTGGTAATGACACCGATTGTTGGGGTAGAATTTTTTGTTTGTAATAATCACTTAGACCGGACAGCAAAAGATAACGGTTACCAGATGGTACTCTTGGCGAAGAACAAAAAAGGCTATCACAATCTAGCTAAAATGTCTTCTATCGCTTATACCAAAGGTTTTTATTATGTGCCCCGTATCGATAGGGAGGTAATTGAACAATATAAAGATGATATTATTGTTTTATCGGGCAACCTATCCGGAGAGATTTCGAACAAAATTTTAAACATGGGCGAAACCCAGGCTGAAGAAGCGCTGATCTGGTGGAAGAACATGTTTGGAGATGATTTCTATGTGGAGGTAATGCGTCACAACCAGGAAGATGAAGACCGTGTAAACGAATCGCTGATTGCTTTGGCGCGCAAACACGAAGTTAAATTAGTAGCTACCAATAATACCTATTACATTAACAAGAAGGATGCAAATGCGCACGATATCTTGTTGTGTGTAAAAGATGGCGAAAAACAGGCCACACCAATTGGCCGTGGTCGGGGCTACCGTTATGGTTTGCCTAATCAAGAATATTATTTCAAATCTGGTGATGAAATGAAATCGCTTTTTGCTGATTTGCCGGAGGCGATTGTAAATATTAAAGAAATTGTAGATAAGATCGAAATCTATAAACTTGCCCGCGAAGTACTCTTACCTAAATTCGATATTCCAGAAGAATTTTTAGTGGCAGAAGATGAGGCCGATGGAGGGAAACGCGGGGAAAATAAATTTTTGCGCCACCTTACTTACGAAGGAGCCAAAAAACGTTATGGCACGTTAACCCCTGAGGTTATCGAACGTTTAGATTTCGAATTACAGACCATTGAAAAAACCGGTTATCCGGGTTATTTCCTAATTGTACAGGATTTTATTGCTGAAGCCCGTCGCAGGGATGTTTCAGTTGGGCCTGGCCGTGGTTCTGCAGCCGGATCGGTGGTGGCTTATTGTTTGTGGATCACGAATATCGACCCCATTAAGTACGATCTCCTTTTTGAGCGTTTCTTAAATCCCGATCGTGTATCCATGCCCGATATTGATATCGATTTTGATGATGAGGGCCGTGGCCGTGTAATGGAATACGTAATTGGCAAATACGGTTCCAGCCAGGTTGCGCAGATTATCACTTATGGAACCATGGCAGCCAAATCTTCCATCCGCGATACAGCCAGGGTATTGGATTTGCCACTTTTTGAAGCTGATAAGATTGCCAAGCTGATCCCGAATATGAAGCTTGCAAAAATCTTTACGCTGGATGAGAAAACACTGAAAGAAGCTTTGCGCCCTGATGAATATGAACGCGTTGTTGAATTGAAAAACCTTGGCGCATTAAAAGATTTGAGTGCTGAAACCATTCAACAGGCGCAGATTTTAGAAGGCTCTTTACGGAACACCGGTATTCATGCCTGTGGAGTAATTATTACGCCAAGCGATATAACCAATTTCGTTCCCGTATCTACCGCAAAAGATTCTGATTTATATGTTACCCAATTTGATAACTCGGTTGTAGAAAGCGCGGGTTTATTAAAGATGGACTTTTTGGGTTTAAAAACCCTTACCCTGATAAAGGATACCGTAAAACTGGTTAAAAAACGATTTGGTATTGATCTCGATCCGGATAATTTCCCAATTGATGATGTATTAACCTATGAGCTTTTCCAGCGTGGTGAAACCATCGGGATTTTCCAGTACGAGAGTCCGGGCATGCAGAAATACATGAAGGAGCTGAAACCAACGGTTTTCGATGATTTAATTGCGATGAACGCATTATATCGCCCGGGCCCAATGGAGTACATTCCAAGTTTCGTTCGCCGTAAAAATGGCGAAGAAGAAATTAAGTACGATTTGGATGCCTGCGAAGAGTATTTGAAAGAAACCTACGGAATTACCGTTTACCAGGAGCAGGTAATGCTTTTATCGCAGAAACTGGCCGGATTTACCAAAGGTGAGGCCGATGTGCTGCGTAAGGCGATGGGTAAGAAACAGAAAGACGTTCTGGATAAAATGAAACCAAAGTTTGTGAAACAAGCGGCCGAAAAAGGCCATGATGCCGCAACTTTAGAAAAAATATGGAAAGATTGGGAAGCATTTGCATCCTATGCTTTCAACAAATCGCACTCTACCTGTTATGCATGGATTGCCTATCAAACCGCATACCTAAAAGCACATTACCCTGCCGAATACATGGCTGCGGTACTGTCTAACAACATGAGTGATATTAAACAGGTAGCTTTCTTTATGGAAGAATGTCGCCAGATGAGTGTTACGGTATTAGGTCCCGATGTGAACGAGTCTGACCTCAAATTCTCGGTAAATGCCAAGGGCGAAGTCCGCTTCGGTATGTCGGCCGTAAAAGGTGTGGGTGAAAAGGCGGTAGAAAGTATTATTGAAGAAAGATTGGCAAATGGGCCTTACAGTAATGTGTACGATTTTGCGAAGCGTTCCAACACGCGCATTGTAAATAAAAAAGCTTACGAGAGTTTTGTGTATAGCGGCGCTTTCGATGCATTTGGTGGGCACAGGGCGCAGTATTTTTATATCGGCCCGAACGATAAAATGAATGGTATTGAAAAGATTATCAAATATGCCAACGATTTTCAGAACAATGAAAGTACGTCACAAGCTTCCTTATTCGGGGGCTCTAAAGCCGATCTTATTTTAGAACCAAGTTTGCCAGTTTCGCCAGAATGGGCATTAATGGACAGGTTAAAGTACGAGAAAGATGCTATTGGGATTTTTCTTTCTGGCCACCCTTTAGATAATTATAAACTCGAACTCGATAAATTCTGTACCCATGGCGTTAAACAGTTGAGTATCATCAATAAGGTACGTATGGGCGATAATAATGAAGAGATTTTGGCCGAATTCGAAAAGCTGAAAAACCGTGAGCTTTGTGTAGGCGGACTCGTGGTAACCGCATCACAACGGATTACCAAAACAGGTAAGCCATTTGGTACTTTTGTTTTCGAAGATTATGAAGATGCAAGTGAAATGGCCTTGTTCGGAGAAGATTTTTTAAAATTTAAATCGTTTTTAACAGAAGGATATTTCTTACAGATTAGAGGCAGGGTTGGTGAACGTTTCGGTAAAGCCGGCGATTGGGAGTTTAAAATTACTTCAATTAACTTAATGTCTGAACTGAGGGATAAATTAGCTAAAAGTTTAACTATCCAAGTGCCAATTGAGCGGGTTAACGATCAACTGATGCGCGAGATTGAAGCCATATTAGCAGACAATAAGGCAAACTCCGAGCAACAAAACTGCCAACTTAACTTTGCTATTTTTGATCGGGAAAAGGAGATTATGTTGGATATGCCATCAAAAAATCTTAAAATAAATCCAAACAATAAGTTTTTAGAACAATTACTCGGGCTTAATGTTGTAAACTATAAATTGAATTAGCATAGCGCATGGCGTTTAGTGCATAGCGGCTCTAATTTTCGCTTTGATGCTATGCCCTAAGCTCCCTGCTCTTCGCCCATCGCCCTCCGCTTTTACCAAAATAATGTCAAATTGACACTACAGATGGGTTGGCATTACAATTGAATACATATATTTGAACATAAAAAAAATAATTATGGCATTAGAAATCACAGATGCAAACTTCGAGGAGCTTGTATTAAAATCAGATAAACCCGTATTAGTAGATTTTTGGGCAGAATGGTGTGGCCCTTGTCGCATGGTTGGTCCAGTAGTAGAAGAAATCGCTAAAGAATATGATGGAAAAGCGGTAGTTGGAAAAGTAAACGTTGATAACAACCCTCAAATTTCAATGCAGTTTGGTATCCGTAACATCCCGGCTTTATTATACTTTAAAGATGGTCAGGTTGTTGACAAACAAGTTGGTGCTGTTCCAAAATCAGTATTGGCAGAAAAATTAAACAAGCAATTGGCTTAATTTAAGCTTAAAGCAGAAAAATCGAAGCCTAAAGGCTTGTAACATATTTAAAACCCAAGTTCATTTGATGGATTTGGGTTTTTTATTGCAAACTTATTTTTGTTTCTTTAATAAAAAACTAACAATCATGTCTATTAACCTATTTAACAATAAAACTTTAGGTATTTTATTGGCAGGTTTAGCCCTAAACTGTGCAAATATTGCATGTGTATCGGCGCAAAACCCTGTTGAAACGAACGAGCCTTCAGCAGATTATAAGCCCGCATTTGCCGGGCAGACCCGAATTGGGGGTGTAAAGACCAAAACCCCTTTGGATATTACGATTATTAATGAAAAGTTAGAAAATCCATGGGCCATTTCAGTTCTTCCGAATGGTGGTTTTTTAATTACACAAAAACAGGGCACAATGGTGATCCTTACTCCTGACGGGAAATTAAGCAAAAAGATAACCGGTTTACCCAAGGTAGACCCATCTGGCCAGGGAGGTTTATTGGATGTGACTTTAGATCCGGACTTTGCTAAAAATAGAATGATTTATTGGGCTTATTCAGAGCCTCAGGATAAAGGCGTTTTATTAGCTATTGCCAAAGGTAAATTAGCAGCTAATGAAACTACGATAGAGAACCAAACCGTTATTTATCGCGCTACACCAGCTTACGGCGGTAAACTTCAGTACGGTTCGAGAATTGTTTTCGATAAGGATGGCAATTTATTTGTAAGTACTGGCGAACGTTCTGGTAATGATATCAGAATTCAGGCGCAGTATTTAAATTCTTCTTTGGGTAAAATCTTACACCTTACCACCAATGGCAAAGCTGTTGCGAACGGACCATTTGCTGGTAAAGCAGATGCAAAACCAGAAATTTATGCCTATGGATTGCGGAATCCAGATGGTCTAGCCATCAATCCTTTAACCGGTGATTTATGGGAAGCCGAATTTGGCCCTAAAGGTGGCGATGAGGTGAATATTATTAAACCAGGTAAAAATTATGGCTGGCCAATTATTACCTACGGAACAGAATACAGTGGTAAAAAAGTAGGCGATGGTATTCAGCAGAAAGATGGTATGGAGCAACCCATTTATTATTGGAATCCAAGTATTTCACCTGGCTGTATGGCGTTTTACAATAGTAACAGCATTGCCGAATGGAAAGGGAATTTATTTGTAGGCGGTTTGGGTGGTTCGCATATTATCAGATTGGTGATAAAAGATGATAAAATTGTTGGTGAGGAGCGTTTGCTGGAAGGTAAAGGCGAACGTTTCCGCGATATGGTACAAGGAAAAGACGGAGCGCTTTATTCGGTAACCGATAATGGTCATTTGTTTAGAATAGCTAAAAAGTAATTAATTTTTAACCTATTACTTTTCGAAAACCTGATAGGTTTTTAAAATATTAATCCCGAATTCATTTATTGAGTTTGGGATTTTTTGTTTATTCGGATTATTAGTGTTTTGGAAATGTGGGGTTCTGCTTTTCATCGGGGGTTTCGGCCCCGCTTTCCGTTTTTAGTGCCGGCGTGAAGCCGGCAGCTACCACTGCAATCGGGTTTATTTACCAAAGGATAGTAGCATAGTCGGGCCATCAAATTGCTCAGGTTTGCCAAGTCTTTAAAGCGGTGGGTTTTGCGTTAGGGATTGTAAGGGTTCAGTACCGATCCTTCATCGGTACCGGAGCGTAGCGCAGCCCTGGAAAGCCTGCCCCTTGCGTAGCTTGGGGAACGCCCATATCAGTTTACAGTTTAAAGTTCGCAGTGCAGTTAGCTAAACTGGCTATTTTTAAATCCATAAAGAATTTTTTATAAATCTTTTATTAGCTTTACCATATGCAGGCTGTAAACTACGAAAACGAAACAAGCTATGGTAATTTAGAATTGCTTGCACAGCAAGTGGTAGAAGGTTTTATTACCGGGCTGCACAAAAGCCCATTTCATGGCTTTTCGGTCGAATTTGCAGAACACCGTCAGTATAATAATGGCGATAATGTTAAAAATATCGACTGGAAGTTATATGCCAAAACCGATAAACTTTATAGTAAACGTTTCGAAGAAGAAACCAATTTGCGCTGCCAGTTTGTGATTGATGTTTCTTCATCAATGTACTTTCCTGAACCCAAAAATAACAAACTGATTTTCTCCATACAGGCTGCCGCATCTTTGATGTATCTGTTGAAGAAACAGCGTGATGCTTTTGGTTTAAGCTTATTTACAGATGAAATACTGTTGAATTCGCCAGCAAAGTCGACTACCGTACATCAGAAATATTTGTTTACACAATTAGAAGAGCTGTTACATAAACCCAAGGTAAATGCACAGACTAATTTAAGCGAAGCTTTGCACCAGGTGGCCGAACTGATTCATAAACGTTCATTGGTAATTGTTTTCAGTGATCTTTTTAATACCCAAACCAGCACAGATAAAACGGACGAGTTTTTTGATGCCTTGCAGCATTTAAAATTCAACAAACATGAAGTGGTGGTTTTTAACGTGGTAGATAAATCAAAAGAAGTCGATTTTAATTTTGAAAACCGCCCGTACCAGTTTATCGATATGGAAACCGGTGAAACAATTAAAGTACATACCAATCAGGTAAAGGAAAATTATACAGCAGCAGTTTCCTTGTATCGACAACAGATTGCGCTAAAATGCGCCCAATATAAAATCGACTTAATTGATGCCGATATGAACGATGGATTTTACCCTGTCCTTCAGTCTTACTTGATCAAAAGGCAAAAAATAGGCTAAAATTTGTTGCAAACAACACAGATTCAGCATTGTTTAATAAATGATTTAAATTTTAAACTCCTTAATATGTTAGAAAAAGGCGCTATAGCACCAGATTTCGAATTGAATGCTACTCCCGATCAGAAAATAAAACTTAAAGATTTTAAAGGTAAAAATGTTATCCTGGCTTTTTATCCTGCCGATTGGAGTCCCGTATGTAGCGACCAAATGGCACTTTATAACGAAATGCTAAAATATTTTAATAAGAATGATGCACAGATTTTTGGTGTTTCTGTTGATAGTGTTTGGTGCCACCTCGCTTTCCAGGAAAATAGAAAACTGCATTTTCCGCTTTTGGCCGATTTTGAGCCAAAAGGCGAAGTGTCTAAAGCTTATGGCGTATACGATGAAGAACTTGGCGAAAGTAAAAGGGCACTTTTTGTAATTGATAAAGAAGGGAAAATTGCCTGGAGTTATTTGTCGCCAATAGCCGTTAACCCTGGCGCTGACGGAATTTTAGATGCATTAGAGGAATTAAACCAGAAATAAGCTATGAGTACTTTAAAACCTGAAATAAATAATAAAGATCACATTCAAGGTGATGATTCGGCGAGTGTAACCATTGTCGAATTTGGCGATTATCAATGCCCATATTGCGGTAATGCCTACCCGATTATGAAGGAAATTGAAGAAACATTCGGGCATCAGATCAGATTTATCTTCCGCCATTTCCCTTTGGCAAATACCCATGAGTTTGCTTTTCCGGCTGCCATTGCTGCAGAAGCGGCAGGTTTACAAGGTAAGTTTTGGGAAATGCACGATGCACTGTACGAAAATCAATACCGTTTAAGTGGTGAGCTTTTCGACGAACTGGCTGAAACGATTGGTTTAGATCTGGAGCAATTCCAGCAAGACAGCACTTCTGAAGAAATCAAAAGCAAAATAGAAGATGATTTTGATAGTGGTGTGCGAAGTGGCGTAAACGGAACGCCTTCGTTTTATGTAAACGGAACTAAGTTTGATGGAGGGGCAACAGATCTTTATCAGATGCTTAAAGAAAGTACCGAATAATTTGCATAAAAAAACCTCATGTATTTTGCAATACATGAGGTATCAGATAAGGGTAACCGGAAAACTAAAAAACTAATTATGAGTTTTTAGAATTTAACAAAATTGAAATCGCTTCGTGTTTTGTTATTTCAAAGGTGCACTTCATTTATGAAGTTTTAGTGAAGAAACTTCATCCATTCCATATTGCGATACTTCTGTTACAACCGCTCTAATGAAAGTCTTCAGTAAGTCAGATTGGCTTATTTTCTATCTGTTATTCAAAACAATATAAGTGCTTCATCTATTTATAAAGTAACAATAAACAATCCTGATTAAAAAAATACCTTCATGAGTAAAAATGTGGCAGAACAACTGGTTGAAATGCTGGTTGAAGTTGGTGTAAAAAGAGTTTACGCCGTTACTGGAGACAGTTTAAATTATTTTAACGATGCGGTAAGGCGAAACGGCAAAATCAAGTGGATCCACGTGCGCAATGAAGAAGTTGGAGCCTTTGCGGCAGCAGCAGAAGCTGAACTTGATGGAATAGCCTGTTGTGCCGGAAGCTGTGGTCCGGGCCATGTTCATTTGATTAATGGGCTTTATGATGCGCACCGTTCTCACGTTCCTGTAATTGCTATTGCTTCAACTATCCCAACAGGCGAATTCGGAATGGATTTTTTTCAGGAAACCAATACCATTAAGTTATTCGATGATTGCAGTTATTACAACCAGGTAGCCACCACCGCGGCACAGGTACCAAGAATGTTCCAAACGGCCATTCAGCATGCCATTCATAAAAAAGGAGTCGCAGTTTTTGGTCTGCCAGGTGATGTAGCCCAAATGGATGCCATAGAAAGTGTAACTTCCATGCAACTGTTTAATAATAAGCCGGTCATCCGCCCTTCCGATCTGGAACTACATGGTTTGGCTTCGCTACTTAACAGTCAAAAGAAAATTATGCTTTATTGTGGAATAGGGGCAGCTGAAGCACATGATGAAGTGGTAGCACTTGCGGCTAAATTAAAAGCACCAGTTGGATTTTCATTCCGTGGTAAAATGGGCATCCAATATGATAATCCTTACGAAGTTGGCATGACAGGTCTTTTAGGTCAGCCATCGGGTTACCATGCCATGCACGAAGCTGATGTGGTACTGTTATTGGGGACGGATTTTCCATATGTAGATTTTATGCCCGAAAAAAACAAAATTATTCAGATCGATGAGAGACCGGAACGGTTAGGTAGAAGGGCAAAACTAACGATGGGTTTATGCGGAAATATAACTGATTCAATTAAAGCATTATTACCACTTTTAGAAGAGAAGAAAGATGAAAATTTCCTGAAAACCCAACTTGAGTTCTATCAAAAGGTTAAAGAAAGACAACAGGTTTATGTAAACGATCAAGGCGAAGAAAATAAAATTCAGCCTGAATTTGTGGCTGAAACCCTTAATCGCTTAGCTGCACATGATGCCATCTTTACCGTTGATACTGGCATGTGTTGTGTTTGGGGAGCACGTTTTATTGATGGTACGGGAGAGCGTAAAATGCTCGGATCTTTTAATCATGGCTCGATGGCAAACGCTATGCCCATGGCTATAGGGGCTGCCTTGGCACATCCCGAAAAACAGGTAATTGCCCTTTGTGGCGATGGAGGTTTATCAATGCTCTTAGGCGATCTGGCAACCATTAAACAATATAACCTGCCAGTTAAGCTAATCGTTTTTAACAACAGGGCTTTGGGAATGGTTAAGTTGGAAATGGAAGTTGATGGATTGCCCGATAATGAAACAGATATGATTAACCCTGATTTTGCATTGGTTGCGCAGGCCATGGGCTTTAAGGGAATAACAGTAGCCAAGCCAGAAGAAGTGGAAACAGCAATCAGTCATGCACTTAATGAAAATGGCCCTGTTCTATTGAATATCATGACCAATCCTAACGCTTTAGCCATGCCTCCAAAAATAGAATGGGCTCAAATAAAAGGCATGACTGAATCGATGGCCAAGTTAATGCTGGGTGGAAAAATGAGTGAGGTTATGGATACAATAAAATCAAATTATAAACATTTGGGTGAAGTGCTGTAAGCATAAGGGGTAGTTATATTAATTAGCGCAAATTCCGATAAAAAAATTCGTCATCTCGACTGAAGCGCAGTGGAATGGAAAGATATATCTCGATAGACTTCTCGGCTTCGTTGTACTTCGCTCGAAATGACGAACTCTGATTTGACTCTTCAATGAATTATTTCTTCGAATAAAGATTTTGCAGATGCGTGAGTGCCACGATCAATTTATCTTCATCACCAGCTAAACAATAATATTTAATTCCATTTTTATCATTGTCAGGTTCATCTTCACGCTTTTCGAAAACAGGATAAATTGATTTAAGGGTTGTACTATTCTGTTCAGGACTAACCTTAAAGCCTTTCCAATGCTGTATCTGCGATTTATTGGAGCTTTCTATCCTGGCATGATCTGAATTGGAAAATGTTTTTCCGATGGTGAAAATCCCGAAATTTATTTCTTCATCAATAGAGAATGAATTTGCTGTAATTTTAAATTTAGTTTCCTTGCCACTATGTAAGGTAATATCGGTTCCGCCAATTGCTTTCGCTAGCAATTTATTGATGGTTTTTACAATTTCGGTTTTTGGTTGCGCGAAGCCGCCGAATGATCCAGCCAGTAATAAGACCAGCACGAGTTGTGTTTTCATAATTCTTAAGGTTTAAATATTTGTGTGTGCCTAAATTTAAATAATTATCTGATTAAACGCATACTGAAAAGTGAGTAAATAAAAAGGGCAACCAGATAACTGATTGCCCTAATTTTAAATTACGGATGATTATAAATTGCCTCTTAATTCCTGCTCACGTTCCAATGATTCAAATAAGGCTTTAAAGTTACCAGCGCCAAAACTCTGCGCACCTTTACGCTGAATAATTTCGAAGAATAGGGTAGGGCGGTCTTCAACCGGTTTAGTGAAAATCTGCAACAAATATCCTTCTTCATCACAATCAACCAAAATGCCCAGGCTTTCCAGTAAAGATATTTCTTCATCAATTTTACCCACACGCTGTGGCATCATATCGTAATAGGCTTCTGGAGGGGCACTCAAAAACTCTACACCGCGTGACTTTAATTCTTTAACGGTTTTAACAATATCTTTAGTGGCCACAGCAATGTGCTGAACGCCTTCACCCTCATAATATTCCAGGTATTCTTCAATCTGCGATTTCTTTTTGCCTTCAGCAGGTTCGTTAATCGGGAATTTAGAATAGCCATTTCCATTGCTCATTACCTTGCTCATCAAAGCAGAATATTCGGTATTAATCTGCTTATCATCAAAAGATAAGATATTTACGAAGCCCATTACATCCTCGTACCATTGTACGGCTTCATTCATGCGGTTCCATCCTACATTACCCACACAATGATCGATATATAAAAGACCAGCATCGGCAGGTTGATAATCGCTTTCCCATACACGGTAACCCGGCATAAAGGTTCCGTTATAATTTTTACGCTCAATAAACATGTGTACAGTTTCGCCATAAGTGTAAATACCGCTCATCCGAACCTCACCATTTTCATCAGTTAAAGTTTGAGGTTCCAGATAGGATTTCGCGCCACGTTTTGTGGTTTCTTCAAAGGCGCTGTAGGCATCGTCTACCCAAAGGGCCAATACTTTTACCCCATCGCCATGTTTTTTTACATGCTCTGCTATCGGATGATCTGATTTTAATGCTGTTGTTAAGATCAATCTGATTTTACCCTGTTGCAATACATACGATGAACGATCGCGTACGCCAGTTTCTGGTCCGGCATAAGCCAGGCTTTGAAACCCAAATGCAGTTTTGTAGTAGTGAGCGGCTTGTTTAGCGTTACCTACATAAAATTCGATATAATCTGTTCCGTTAATAGGCAGAAAATCTGGTGCTTTTGATATTTTTTCTGCGAATGTTTGTGTTTCCATTGTTGTTATTAATAAGTCCGAGGTCGGAGGTCCGACGTCAGAGGTTTTATGTTTTAGTTATCAATCTTCGGACCTCGGTCTCCCGACTTCCGACTAAATTTTATTCTATGTTAATCTGCCAGCTTTTGTGATAATTTTCGTCCTCAATATCCAGGGCATCCTGTGTAAGCATTAAAGGTTTAAAAGGATCGATCATTACCGCCAGTTCATCTGTTTTTTCTTTTCCGATCGATTTTTCTACGGTACCTGGGTGTGGCCCATGTGGAATACCTCCTGGGTGTAACGTAATTTGCCCTTTAACCACGCTCTTACGGCTCATAAAATCACCATCTACATAGTAAAGTACTTCGTCGCTATCTACATTGCTATGGTTGTAAGGTGCAGGAATAGAATCAGGGTGATAATCATATTTGCGGGGAACAAAAGAACAAACTACAAAGTTGTGTCCTTCGAAAGTTTGGTGAACCGGAGGTGGTTGGTGCAAACGGCCCGTTATCGGCTCAAAATCGTGGATAGAAAAAGCATATGGGTAATGATAGCCGTCCCAGCCTACATAATCAAAAGGATGTGTACCATACGTATATGGATAAATTAACCCTTGTTTTTTAATTAATACTTTAAAATCGCCGTATTCATCAAAGGTTTGCAGGTTTTCGGGCAGTCTTAGATCACGCTCACAGTAAGGTGCGTGTTCCATTAGCTGTCCAAACTGATTTAAATATCTTTTCGGCGGTCTTAACGGACTAAAGCTTTCTACAATGAACAGCCTGTTTTGTTCAGTATCAAACTCCATCTGGTAAATGGTTCCTCTCGGGATGATCAGATAATCGCCATAAGCAAACTTAATTTCTCCAAATCCTGTTTTCAGCTTTCCAGAACCTTCATGTATGAAGATCATCTCGTCTGCCTGGCTGTTTTTATAGAAATAATCGGTCATCGATTTTCTCGGCGCTGCCAAAACGATGTGTAGATCGCTGTTTACCAAGACGGCTTTTCTACTTTTTAGAAAATCATCCTCGGGTTTAATATTGAAACCGATTAAACTCGTGTGTTTCAGGTGTTTTTCGCGTACAATTTTTGGTTCAACACTGTACGCTTCGCCCAAATGTTTTACAATGGTTGGTGGGTGACAATGATAAACCAATGAATATAAACTTGAAAAACCTTCGGTTGATACCAATTCTTCGGCATACAGATTTCCATCAGGTTTACGAAAAACCGTGTGACGTTTAGCTGGAATCTGCCCCAATTTATGATAAATAGGCATAATAAATGATGTTATGGTTAGAAAAGAAAAAATCCTAATGGGTTAACAATCAAAACGGTAATGCGTTTCAATTAAAAAGAAAGGGAAGTGAAAATTACAGAGAATATTGAGCCATAATCAGCTTGGATAGCATCTTATAGCGACGGGCCGCAATGGCGTCGTTTACTAAATTAATATGTAATGCTTTTAAGATCATGGTTTTAATGGCAGCAAGGTAAGTATTTTATTTAAAAGTTGAAATTTTAATTACCTTTAATTACTTACTATATAATCATCCCGATGAAATTTATTTTTACATGCTTATTTTTTTTAGCCTTGAGCTATGCCACTTTTGCGCAACAAAAAGCCAAGTACACCATTAGGGTTATAGACCGAAGTGGAAAAGCAACAAGGGGTTCTTTTTACGCTGCAGCCGATGATGGTTTAACAATTATCAGAAACCGGAAGGATACCGTAAAATTAAGTGCCGATAGTATCAGTGCATTATACATTCACCGTAAAGGCATAGCCGCACCGCTGGCCATTGCCGGAGGTTTAACATTTTTTGTATTGGCCGCAAAAAGTGATAAATTGGTCGAGTCGGTAGTGCTTATTGCTGCGGGTGTACCTGTTGGCGTATCGGGTGGAATGTTAATTGGTGGTTTACTCTCCAACAAAAAACATTATAAAGCACTTCAGGCAAAAGATTTTCCTTTAATTAAATCGAACCTTCAGAAATATACCGTATTAAAATAATAACGTTTAAGTTTTATTTTGAATGGCCTAATTTCTTAGCTTTACCGCGTATTTAACCAAATCATATATGAAACTAGTATCTTATAAAACTGAAGACAGGGAGCATCTTGGTATATTTATCAACGGGCATATTTATAACTTAAATAGTTGCGATAAATTGCTTCCAGATAATATGAGTACGTTTTTGCAAGGTGGCGAGGTGTTAATGGAAAGAGCAAAAAGGATAGACGATCAAATAAAAGATGGTAGTTTAGCCGCTAAGGAAGAAATTTTTTATGAGATTTTAGCACCTGTTCCGCATCCTACCAGTTGTCGTGATGGATACGCTTTCAGGCAGCATGTTGCTGCGGCACGTAGAAACAGAAAGGTTGATATGATCCCTCAGTTTGATGAGTACCCGATCTTTTATTTCACCAACCACAACGCTATTCAGGGTACTGGCGAAATTGAATGTATGCCAGACCATTTTGATAAACTGGATTTCGAATTAGAGGTTGCTATTGTTATTGGTAAAAAAGGTAGAAATATTAAAGCTGCTGAGGCTGATGAATACATTGCCGGTTATATGGTAATGAACGATATGAGTGCCCGTACCTTGCAGATGGAGGAAATGTTGTTGAATTTAGGCCCTGCAAAAGGAAAAGATTTTTCTACGGTAATTGGCCCATGGTTGGTAACGCCTGATGAATTATTGCAATATAAAGTTGCGCCTAAAGAAGGGCATGTTGGTAATGCTTACGATCTTAAAATGACCTGCCGGGTAAATGGAATCGAAGTTTCGAAAGGAAATGCCGCTGATATGGACTGGACTTTTGCTGAAATTATAGAACGTTGTGCTTATGGTGTAGATATTCTTCCAGGGGATGTAATTGGTTCAGGAACAGTAGGTACGGGTTGTTTCCTGGAATTAAACGGAACTGGTTTGCTTAACGACCCAAATTATAAAGTACAGTGGTTACAGCCAGGTGATGTTGTGGAAATGGAAATAACAGGCCTTGGTGCTTTAACCAATACAATTACTAAAGCAGATACCGATTTTTCGATCCTGGCGTTGAAGAAATAAAAAGGTTCTTTAACCTTTTGTTTAATCATCCGCGCTTGAATGATGTGGTCCTAATTCTGAATTAAGTCATGATCTTTTTTCTATTAGATGTTATCAATGATAAAATCTAATAGAAAAGTCGTCATCTCGACTGAAGCGCAGCGTAATGGAGAGATCTGTGATAGATTTAGCTTCGCTGAGCCTTCGGGTTCTCGACTACGTTTTACTCCGCTCGAAATGACGACTGTTTTAAAGTTTTAATCTCCATTTAATCCTTTCAAATAGTAAACTTAACTACCTGTGCTAACTTTAAACACCTCCGATTTAACTCCCGTAGAACTGCAAAATTATTTGCAATATGCTATAGCTCCGCGACCGATCTGCTTTGCCTCAACTATTGATGCCGAAGGGAATATTAATTTAAGTCCCTTCAGTTTCTTTAATATGTTTAGTACAAATCCTCCGATCTGTATTTTTTCCCCATCAAGGAGGGTGCGTGATAATACCACCAAACATAGCTTGGAAAATGTACTGCAGGTTAAAGAATGTGTCATCAATATTGTAAATTACGATATGGTACAGCAAATGAGTTTGGCCAGTACCGAATATGCCAAAGGCGTAAACGAATTTGAAAAAGCGGGATTTACCATGTTGAAATCTGATCTGGTTCAGCCACCAAGAGTTGCCGAAGCACCAGTGCAGTTTGAATGTGTTGTAAATGAGGTGATTTCATTAGGTAATCATCATGGTGCAGGAAACCTCGTGCTGGCTGAAATAAAAGTAATCCATATTAATGAAGCTATTTTAGATGAAAATGGTCGGATTGATCAGCATAAAATCGATCTTGTAGCCCGTTTAGGTGGCGATTGGTACTGTAGGGTTACCAACGACAATTTATTTAAAGTAGCTAAACCCCTCGCTAAATTGGGTATAGGCGTAGACCGTTTACCGCATTCTGTCCGTTTTTCTAAAGTATTATCGGGAAATGATTTGGGCATGTTAGGAAACGTTGAACATTTACCAAGCGACGAAGAAATCGACCTGGTCAATACCCATCCAGAAGTAAAAGAAGTGCTCGATGCTACTATAGGCGATGTAACCAACCGCGAAAGAGAGCTGCACGAACTGGCAAAAAAGTTTCTTCATAACGGAGCGGTAGAGCTTGCTTTAAAGGTAGTTTTACTTTAAATTTATTAAGGTAATTTTTAAGCTATGCATACAATTGTTCAGGTAGATCAGTATATCATTAATTCGGCAGAATTTGCCATTCCCATTTTAGATCATTTAAGAAATCTGGTTCATAAAGCAGATGCGCGGATTGAAGAGAAAATGAAGTGGAGTATGCCGTTTTTTGATTTTAAAGGTACGGTTTGCCATATGGCATCCTTTAAACACCATTGTGCCTTTGGTTTTTGGAAGGGATCGTTAATGCAAGACGAGTACGGCATTTTTAAAGAACGTTCTGAAGCGATGGGCTTGTTAGGGAAAATAACATCTTTGGAAGATTTACCCTCAGATGAGATCCTGATTGCCTACATACAGCAGGCAATTAAATTAAATGAGGATGATGTAAAATTGCCTGCGAAACCGAAATCTACAGCCCAAAAAGAACTTATTATACCCGAATATTTTATCGAAGCATTAAAAGATGATCCTAAGGCCTTAGCTGTATTTCAGAATTTTAGTCTATCCAATAAAAAGGAGTATGTAATGTGGCTTGAGGAAGCAAAAACAGAGGCAACTAAACAAAAACGACTGGATACCACACTAGAGTGGCTCGCAGAAGGTAAAACAAGAATGTGGAAATATAAAAAGTAAGTTATATAATACTTACAATTTTCATGAAACGGGCCTTATAATGGCCATCAAAATCTGTAATGGTTACCTGATGTACTTTACCCGAAGAGGCATGGATAAACTTGATCCCGTTTTCATCAATAGAATAAACAATCCCAACATGACCGATTCTTCTTATTCTTGAATTACTGCCTGTAAAAATCAATACATCGCCTACTTTTGCGTTTTCCAGGCTGGTTTCTTTACCCGCATAGCTAAACTCGCGTGAAGAACGTGGAACCTTAAAACCAAAATTGCTGAATACATAACTTACAAAACCAGAGCAATCGAAACCAACTTTAGGATTGCTTGTTGCATAACGATAAGGGATACCTAACATGCTTTTGGCAAAATCGATTAAACTTTCAGATTGCTTAGCCGACGAATTGTTTGATAATTTATCCTCTTTAGGGAGGCTGGCAACTAGCTTTTTAACTAACTCCTGGTACTGTGCCGGTATAATGGTTTGGGCTTTTCCTGCCGTGGCAGACAAAATGAAAAACGCAATCGGGACTATTATTTTCTTCATATGTAGGAACCAAAGATATAAAAAATATCCAAAGTCGATTAAAATGTTGAAAATGAGTGCAAATAAAAAAGTCCAAACAATATGCCTGGACTTCTGATTAAAATATTTGTTTTCGATTAAATACTTGGGAACATGGATTGTGCTCTTTCACCAATTAATGGAATAGGTTTTTTTTCTCCCTGGATTGCAGCAATTAATCCGATAATCCACAATACGAATAATCCAATTTGAACAATCCGGAGTATATAAACAGCATCTAAAAAGCCGGTAGCAAAAATTAAAGGGATTAAAAATAAGCTTAAACCCCAGCTCAAAACGGTCGATGCCAGATGGAACAGAAGCGTTTGTTTTAAATGATATCTGCTCAATTCCGTTTGATTATCTTTATACATGGCGAAATAAGCGATTAACCATCCAATAAACCAAAAATAGCTTACTATTGCGGCACTTTTTCCATTATCGGCTGTTTTAAAAGGTGAGTTTGTTTCCATAGGTTTTTTAGTTTTTCGATTTAGCACGTAAATTACTAAATAATATGGATATTATGGTGTGGTAACAGCAACAGGTAAAATCTTTCCATTAAAGAATTTATGTCCGGTTTTAGCAAAAGCGGTAACATATTTCCCCATTTCGAAGGCCATAACCGGGCTTTGGTAACCAGGGAAAGCAGCTTCTAGCATTTCCGTTTGTGCCGATCCTAATGCAAGGCAATTGATCTTGATTCCTGTTTCAGCCAATTCGAACGCCAAACATTCAGTTAAGGTGTGCAGCGCTGCTTTACTTGCCGAGTAAGCCGAAAGTCCTGGGAATTTAACGCTCCCTTGAAAACCACCCATGCTACCAATATTTACAATGTGGCTTCCGCTTTGCATTAAAGGCAAAATATGCTGAATCATCCTGAAATGTGAAATCACGTTGCTCTGTAACATTTCACCCAGATCAATTTCAGTAGTTTCTAAGAAGGGTTTATTAATTAAGGCCCCTGCATTGTTAATTAAGATGTCAACAGATCCTAATCGTTCCTTTAAAAATGGAACTAATGCAGCGTAATCATCATTTACAATGTCGAATTCTACTGGTAAAAGTGTACAGTCGGGATTAATGCCTTTAGCAATTTCTAAGAGTTTACGTAGTTTATCTGCCGATCGGGCAATGGCTACAATTTTGTTCTCTTTCTGTAAGCTAAACTCTAAAGCCGTTTCGAAACCGATTCCACTACTTGCACCTGTAATTATAATGTTCATTAAAAAAAGTTAAAAATTGTTGTAAAGTTAAAAGGTTTAAATGTTCGAACCTGATGAAATCAAAGTTAGGAAAAAAAGAGTGAGTCAACTAGAACCATGTTTGCAAGGATTAGAGCATAGCGATTACATCACTTGATTTACACATTATGTTGCAAATGTGGTTATCAGTCGTCCTCGTTATAAATAAGGATGATTAGAATTAATAATTAATTTAAGATATTTGAACGATAAGTTCGTCATGCTGAATTTATTTTACAAGTAGAAGTAGCATTTTCAATTGTCTTGTAGCTACTACGTGGTCAGCATCTATTTTGCATTAAGACCCTGAAATAAATTCAGGGTGACGACCAGCTTTTAACCCCTTCATAATTGCAACCTATCAGTTAATTTCCCACTCATCTCTTAAATCACTTTGCCATTTAGACGGATCTTTAATATCTTTAAACATAATATTGCCTTCAGTATTATCAATTGCCTTTTTTAATTTCTGATACGATCCTTTTGGCTCTTCCACCATATTTGGCTGATGGTTTTTTATATCAACATCTTCTACAAAAGATAATGCCTTAAGCATCTTTTCGAGAAGCGCAGCATTTTGTTCGTTATCTACTTGTACTGTGATGGTTGTCATAACGTAAAGTTAATGAAATTAAAGAGATAAATCAATCCTCTGTAATCAGCTGGCTCACCGGGTTTTTAATTACATGTAAGCCATCGCTGATCAATTTCGTATGATCAAGCTCCCTGCCAGCTTTTATTTCCAGATAAACCTGAATTTCCTTTTCTAACTGATGATAAATCTTTTTGTGGTAGATAATCTCCAGAATTTCCAATGCACAAAGCCAATCCTGCCTATGGTTCGATTTTAGTTGTGCAAAAATTTCGGCAAGCTTATCCAAACCTTCGCCACTTTCCCTAATCTCTCTAACTGTTTGGTATAAACCGTGCAGTTTTAAGGTTCTATCATCATAAGCAATCTGATGCGTTTTCTCGTTGCTAATTAACGTAATCTCCTCATAAGCGTCTTTATCGGCAGCCCCATTAAAAACTGAAACAATGGTTACGCCTATGGCCATATCATAAATGCCCCATTCGGGTTTAAACAAGATATTTCCATTGCGCTCTGTAACGGTACAGTCTTTAAAGGCAATTAAAAGGAGTTTGTTGCTTTCCGTAATAATGTCCGTAACCACACCAATTACTTTAATGCCGCTTTCAAATACAAGTTCAGTTTTTTTACCTGTAATTATTCCTAAAGCCTGTAATTCAGCAGTGCTACAATCTTCCAGTGCTTTTGCAGCATCTTTTAACCGGCCAACGGGCGATGAAAAACCATCAGCGTGGTAATCTTTCCCATGGCCGCTCAATTGTTTTCCGTTAAAAGCCAATGCGGAAGGACCAGTGGTTTTAATAAAGGTTACCTCATCTTTTGTGCCGACACCAATATCGGTAAATACGCCGCTTACCTGTAAGCCCGAACTATAAACTGCTGTGGCGACATTTTTACAGGAAATTGCTTTCATAATGCTTTCTGTGCCACCTTTTCTAAAGGCCATGGTATTGGCAAAGGTTTCCAAAACATCAATCAGATTTTGGAATGTTTCGGTTACAAAAAGCTGCGGTTGTGGCTTGGTAATATCGTAAGCGTAGTTAATCGTATCGATGTTGTACCAAATTTTTTCCACATTATTTTGCATGCAGGTTGCACTTTCACCGATAGAAGAAAGTAAACCGGCACCATAAATTTTTGGGTTTTCTAAAGTACCAATCAGTCCATACTCAACCGTCCACCAGTGCAAGCGACCAAGTAAAGCCATTTCAGAAGGTTCGCCCATGTTTTCGCTGATGTAGCGCAGCTCTTTCTCTGCCTTGGCAATCTGAACCTCGTCTGCATCTACAGCTTCCTTCAGAATCGATAGTTTCCTAATGGCCTCGTAAAGTTCAAAATCCTTTGCCGAAAACATGGCTTTTGCACCAATTGAGCCAAAATAACTTAAATAATTATTGTAATCCGTATCGGCAATAATAGGCGCGTGGCCAGCACTTTCGTGTATTATATCTGGTGCAGGTGTATATTCAATGTGATTAATCTGGCGGATGTCGGCAGCAATAACGAGTACACGGTAGGCCTGATATTCCATAAAAGCAGCTGGCGGAATAAAGCCATCAACAGTTACGGCGCCCCAACCAATCTTGCCCAGGTTATCGTTCATTGTTTGCAGGTCGGGAATGTGTTCGATACTTAAACCCGCTCGTTGTAAGCCTTTTATGTAAGGGTAGTAAGCAACATTTTTAAGATAGCTATAATTCTGACGCATTACGTAACGCCACACCGCTTGATCGATGGGTGTGTATTTTTCGTAATTCTGGGAAACAATAAATTGCTTTAAATGATTGGGCAATTTTGCTACCTGCGCATTATTAAAATCATTAAAATGGCTCATGGTTAATCTGAAAATAATTTGGTCGGCAGCTAAGTTAGGATGTTGTTTTTATCTTATCAAGAAAGTGGTTGGATAAATTAACAGGCGAAAGTAATAAAGGTTTTAGGCGGGTAAAATGATGGCTTAATCATTAGAAAAGGTGCTGTTGTATTTCATCGGCGAGCTTCGGCCGGGCTGTGCGCTATATCTTTTGCTGCCATTCGACTCCGCTCAGGCTGACAGCAAAAGGATACCGCTTCCATCCCGTTTAGTTACTTAGGCCTTGACTGATGAACTTAGTTTTTTTGCCATCTGCGATAATTAATTCCGTGCCTTCCGTGGCAAAAACACTTATGTCGTTAAATTGAATTAAGGATTTTTCTCCTCCTTTTTACCCCCGATTTTTTTAACACTAAACGTAAAGTAATGTTGATAGAGGTAACTGAAAAGCGCCATTAATACCGAAACCAGTATTCTCGAAAGCATTGCTAAAGTTGGATAATCTCTTAAAAGTTCCAACAAAAACTTCAATAAAACATAATTGGCCAGTATGTTAATGAATTGAAGGTTTAAAAACCTAAAAAGCTGAACCCTCCCTTTTAATTCGCTATGGGTAAATATCACATACTTATTAAGCAAAAAACTGGTTGGAATAGCAACGGCATAATCGACCAATAGCGATGCGGTTTCTCTCTGAAGTACAATTACCCCAAAATCTACTTCTTCGGTTTTAAAAATGAAAAAGTAAGCAAAATAATAACTTAAAATCCCTAACAGCAAAGTGCCGCCACCAGTGGCCAGATATCTGAAATTATGTAAGGAAATAAATTTTTTAAAAGGAGGGTAAAAAAAATCTATTAAGGCTAAAATTACTGTGCGCATTACTTAAAACTGTTCGTTGTTATTATTGGGCCACACCAAATTGCATAAGCGGTCGTCATCCTGAATTTATTTCAGGATCTTTCCTGCGATAAAGATGCTGAAACGAGTTCAGCAGGATGTGGTGGCCTTGAAATATGCGATTTGTTATGCAACCGTTATTACTGGGCGCAATTTACAATTAAATTTTTATTGCTACGGTAATGAGATAATTTATCGATTTACTGATTATTAGCATAAGAAGCAGGTTGTGCAACAAAATCAATTACTGCGCACCAGGTATAAGAGGGGTGTGGCTGTATGCTTACGCCAACGGTATTGAGCTTGTATTTTTGATCGAGTAAATTAAAGCGGTGGCCAAGAGAAGGCACGCCACAATCTAACAACAGGTGGCAAACAATATCTAAACTGTTGGAGTAACCAAAATCGATATTTTCGCTCATGGCCTTGTTAGGGAAATATCTGGATAACCGTTTAGAAAATTTATCTCCGTTACTGCTTTCATGTGTATCTAGATTATTCCTGTTTAAATCCTGTGCATGGTTCCGGCTTAATGAAGTTAATTTATCATCAGGATAAAACATCTGCAGGTTTTTTACGCCACGCAAATGTTTAAGCAAAGAAGTGTAGTAAGAATTATTTTTGGTAATCCTGAGTTCATTGTAATTTCTGTACTTCCGCACTTTAGCATTGTAATTATTGATGTAGTCTTCTAAAAAGGTATAATAAAACTTTTCGCCATCTATGCGGATCAGGTTTATATACATCACAATATTTTTTTCTTCGTTGCTTAAATAAGAGGCATTTGCTGCGGTATTGGCTTTGCGGAATTCGGCATCAGTCCACTTTTGAGCATTAACCTGGCTGGAAAAAATCAAGAATAATAGGGGAGGTAGAAGTATTTTATACATAGGATGATTTTCATGGATAACGTCTTTTAATTTTTTTTATTTCTCGGCTGTTTAAAAATAATATCGCGTAAGCAATTAGTTACAGCCTTTACCTGATAAGGCAATATGAATATTCGTAATTTTAGTTTTAGAAAACGATGATGAAAAGAATATTAATATTAGGCTGCTTATTAAATTTTGCGGTTTCCTTAAAGGCGCAGGTTGATACGGCAGCAATTAGAACGGTTTCGAATCAGATAAAGAAAGAATTTGCCCCAGATAAACGGTCTGTTTATTTTAATATTCAGTTTAAAGGAGATACTGTTTTTGCAGAAAGTACCTCGGCGCAAGTGCTCGAGGCGCTAAATAACCAAAGCAAAGATTTTAAAGGTGTCGTTAAAATAAATACACTCCTTCCTTCAAACAAACTGTCAGGAATGGAATATGGATTAGCCAATCTTTCGGTCTGTAACAATAGATCAGCTCCTCAAAATGCAGCAGAAATGATGACGCAGATGATTTTGGGCACACCTGTGCAAGTATTAAAGAAACAAGGCGGCTATTATCTGGTACGTACACCCGATGGTTACCTGTCATGGACTGATGCTACCGCTGTAAGTGTAATGGATAAAACGGCCTTTGAGGAATGGAAAAAATCAAAAAGGATTATTTTCACTTCCGATTTTGGTCATGCTTTTAGCAAAGCAGATATGAACTCTTCACGTGTTTCCGATTTAGTAAATGGAAATATCTTAGTATTAACGGGCGAAGAAAAAGCTTATTATCGAGTAACTTTTCCTGATAAGCGAACAGGCTATATAAAAAAAACTGATGCACAATTGTTTTCGAATTGGTTGAAAAAGCCTAATCCAAATGCGGAAGCTATTTTGACAACTGCAAAAACATTAATTGGTGTGCCCTATCTTTGGGGAGGTACATCTATCAAAGGGGTAGATTGTAGTGGTTTTACCAAAACAAGCTATTTCCTGAATGGAATCATTATTCCGAGAGATGCCTCGCAACAAGCTTTGGTTGGTGAAGACATACCTGTTTTAGAAGGAGATTCGATTAGCCTCACCAAGTGCGTTAAAAATTTAAAAGCTGGCGATTTATTGTTTTTTGCAGCGGCAAAATTGAAAGGAATATCTGGAGGAAGAATAACACATACTGCTATTTATATGGGCGATGGCGAGTTTATTCAATCAGCTGGAATGGTTAGGATTAACAGTTTAAAACCAGATGCAGCTAACTTTGATGAACGTGAAAGCAAAACCCTGGTTAGTGCTAAACGATTTCTGAACCGGATTGGTACGTCCGAAATTACAAGGATTGATCGACATAACTGGTATGGAGCTTTTTAATGTTATGTTGAGGGTTAATCTATTTTTAAATATCAATGATATGGGATTTTAAGGAAATGATAGGTCTTGAAAGCTCGTCATTTCGACCGTAGTGGAGAACCCGAAGGCTCTGCGAAGCAAAATTTTTAAATTTTATTTTAATAATTTGGTTCAAAGATCTCTCCATTCCGTTGCACTTCAGTCGAGATGACGACCTTTCTATAGGAATCTATCAAAGGCACGAAGCTTCCTAAGTTTTTAATTTTCCTTAGTGTTCTTTATGCCTTGGTGGTTAACTAATTTGAAGCTTATAAAAACATACCACCTGATGCTTCAATGCGCTGCGCATTAATCCACCTGGCATCTTCAGTACATAAAAAAGCCACCACGCCGCCAATATCATCTGGCAGACCTACGCGGCCTAAGGCTGTATTCGAAGCGATTCCTGCATTTATTTGCTCGTTATCGCGCACTACACCACCTCCAAAATCAGTTTCAATAGCACCTGGAGCGATAATATTAGCTCTGATTCCTCTTGAACCTAATTCTTTAGCCTGATACCTTGTTAAGGTTTCCATAGCACCTTTCATCGATGCATAAGCTGCGTAGCCTGGGGTAGCAAAACGTGCTAAACCAGTAGAAAGATTAATAATCCCACTGCCATCATTTAATAATGTTAAAGCCTTTTGGGTTAAAAAGAAAGCTCCTTTATAATGGACGTTTACCAAAGTATCAAATTGTTCTTCGGTAGTTTCGGCAAAAGATGCATGAATGCCGATTCCCGCATTATTCACTAAAAAATCGAATTTTTCGACATTAAAAATAGATTTCAGTACAGCTTTAACTTCTACAAAAAACGCATCGAAAGTTTTGGTGTCGACTACATTTAACTGTATCGCTGCAGCCTGTACCCCTAACTGTTTTATTTCGTTAACAGTAGCTTCTGCTTCTTCCTTTTTAGATTGATAAGTAACAATTACACCAAGTCCTTTTGCCGCAATTTTTAAAGCAGCATTTTTTCCTAATCCGCGGCTGCCACCGGTTATTAGCGCAATTTTATTTTGTGTTTCCATTTTCTTTTAATTTGTTAAACAAAGTTAGATGGAAACCAGCTATAAAAATGGTGACAGCTTAAGTAAAAATGGTGACTGTTTAAGTTTTATATGGTGATAATTTCCTTATTTGTGGCCAAAGACTGGAAATAAGCTTCTCTGTACTGTTTGGGTGTTTGGCCAGAGAAGTGTTTAAAAAACTTGGTAAAGTTAGATGGATCGTAAGTTAGTGTCCTTGCAATTTCGGCAATAGGCATACTTACATTCTGTAACATCGATTTCGAAATTTCCATTAAACGTTCTTCAAAGAAATAACAAGGTGAGTGGCCTGTCGCCGATTTAATGGTATTGCTTAAGTGTGTAGGGTGAACGTGAATAAGCTCGGCAAAATCTCTTACTTCGAACATCTCAGTTGCCCTGCCCGATACTACATCGTCTAAATGTTTGTCTAGCTCTTTCAAAAAATCGGCTGCGATTTCGTGTTGACGGGCAAAAAACTTCTGCGGAATTTTCATATCAAAGCGATTGCTATTTAAACAAATATAACATCCTGATAAATGAATATAAAATCTGAAAGCTATTTGTGACCAAACAATTATTAAATGAAAAAACCGCTGATTTTTAGACCAACGGCTTATTTTAAAATTTAATTGTTATAATTTACTAAAAGGCAAATCAAAAGTGCCATCTGTAATATTTACTGATGTTTTTATAGTGCCGTTCTGATTGGGGCCACTAAAGAAAAATGTTCCTTTTAATTTATTGCCGGCTTCGCTGGTAATTATTAGAGTTCCAGTTTCTGCATAAAACGAACCTGTTTGGCCTTGATCTTTCATGTAAACTCCGGTTCCATCTTTTGCAATATCATAAGTTCCAACACCGTTATAGCCAACAATTGAAATGATTAGACGTTTATCGCCATTTACAGTAGTAATCGTTAATAATTTGCCAAGAGGGGAGGTTATGGATGCTGCTTCACCAGTAAAGCCAGTTGGTATACCGTCTACCTTTGCATTTAAATTGTTTGTGCTGTTATTAGATTCGGGGATTTTAGCTGGTACTAAGCTGATCATAAACTGCCCATCGCTAATGGTTTTGCTTGTTGCAGTTGATTGATTTTCTCCTTTAAACTCAAAAGTACCCTTAATATATTTATCTGCTAAATAACTGGTTATCTTTATTGTTCCAGATGTATTGCCTATGTAAGTGTCCTGAAAGAAGGATGTGCCTGTAAGATAAGTTGCCAAATTGTAGTCGGATAAGGCATAAGTTCCAACGCCTTTAAAATCGCTGATCACCAAGGTAAATGCTGTGGTGCCTTTAAAACCCGAAATTTGTGCACTTATTTTTCCGCCGACATCATAAACCTGGGCGGTAGCTAATGTACATTGCAATAAAACGCCATCAACTTTAGCGCTCATGGTAGATAAATCCCATTCCTGATGGTAATCTATTTCTTTTTTACAAGATGACGTTATTAAAAGGCATACTACTGCCAATAGCGATAATTTGAAAGGTAATTTCACGAGCGTTAATTTGTTTGGATTAATTAATATGCTAAGATAAACAAAACTGATGCAATTTTTCTACAAATCTTTCCCGCTGGTACCAATCGTTATAAACCAATTCTACTTCCTTCACCTCAAAAGTGCCAAAATCAAAATCCCTATATTTTTCGATAAGCTGAACCAAGGCATTTTTGTTTTCGAGTTCAGACCTGAAACGGATCACCGTAGAATGAGCGGTTTGGATGGCGTAACGCTTATCGATACTTTGTTGCAGATCTGAATTTTTAAAGTCTGCCCGCAAATCATCTCTGATTTCGTTTAAGGTATCGGTTAAAAAGCCTTGAATTAAAATGCAGGATGGCGATGCCGTAAGTCCTTTAAACTGAACCTTGAAACGCTTATGTCTGGCTAAAACCTCTTGGATGAGCTGAATGTAATCCTGAATACTGATATCCTTTAAATCAAAGCCTTCATAACAGGAAATGATAGACATCAGGGTAATGTGTATGTCAGCATTCTGATAATAATATTGATTTGGCTCAATTGCTTTTGCTTCACTTAAAAACTGCTGGATTTTACCTTTCGCTGCAGCATCTGGTCTGATTACCAGTGTGATTCCAAAACGCTGATCGGTATCCGAATCAATTAAATGATCTGTTTCATAATTTCCGGCAGATATCTTTGCAATTGATTCATTATAAAGTTTACGGTAATGCTCGGCTAAATTCATTTTTTGTACACAAAAAAGTCGCAGGGTTAGACCTGCGACTTGATAAAACGGTCGTCATCTCGACTGAAGCGTAGCGAAATGGAGAGATCTACAAAGGCAGGTTTTCTCAAATACATTCCACTTCGCTCTAAATGAAGATTTTATGATCTTTAATCGCTATTTCAACGATTTTGAATCATCTGGTTTCTTAAAAGAACGATGCTTTTTATGCCAACAAAGTTTTCCAACTCACTGCTGATCCTATTATGTTTCCTAAATCGGCAATGGCTACACGCTCTTGCTCCATACTATCGCGATGGCGGATGGTAACCGTGTTGTCTTCTAAACTCTGGTGATCAACGGTGATACAGAAAGGTGTACCAACAGCATCCTGGCGGCGGTAACGTTTACCGATAGCATCTTTCTCTTCATAAATACAGTTGAAATCAAATTTCAAGGTATCCATAATCTCACGGGCCTTTTCAGGTAAACCATCTTTTTTGGTTAATGGGAAAATAGCTACTTTGTACGGCGCCAAAGCTGGATGTAAACGCAATAACGTACGGCTATCCTGTTTATCATCGGTGCTTAAATCCTGCTCTTCAAAAGCATTAATCATGGTTAACAAGAACATACGGTCTAAACCGATAGAAGTTTCGATTACGTACGGAACGTAGTTGCCATAAGGCTTACCTTCTTCATTTAAATCGTTATCGAAATATTGCATTTTCTTACCAGAAAACTCCTGGTGCTGCGTTAAATCGAAATCGGTACGGCTATGGATCCCCTCAACTTCTTTAAATCCGAATGGAAATTCGAATTCAATATCAGTAGCCGCATTGGCATAGTGCGCTAATTTTACGTGGTCATGGTAACGGTATTTTTCAGGCGAAGTACCTAAAGCTTTGTGCCATTTTAAACGTGCTTCTTTCCAATATTCGAACCATTTTTTGTCTTCACCCGGGCGAACAAAAAATTGCATTTCCATTTGCTCAAATTCGCGCATACGCATAATAAACTGGCGGGCAATTACTTCATTTCTGAAAGCCTTACCAATCTGCGCAATACCGAAAGGAATTTTCATCCTTCCTGATTTTTGAACATTTAAAAAGTTTACGAAAATACCCTGTGCTGTTTCCGGACGAAGATAAACCTCATCGCTTCCTTCAGCCATTGCGCCAAATTGTGTGCTAAACATCAGGTTAAACTGGCGTACATCAGTCCAATTGGAAGTTTTAGAAATCGGGCAGATTACCTTATAATCAACGATTAAATCTTTCAGCTGTGCTAAATTTTCAGATTTAAGCGCAAGGTTCATTTCTACCTCAAGTGTTAAACCCTTTTTAACAAATCTCCAGCTCGTTTCTTCAACAAAAGGATATTTACTGTGATCTAAAATCGTTTCCTCATCTTTAAATGTTGGCACCCAGCTCGCCTGGCCTTCATCACTTAAACCTAATATTTCTTGTTGAAATGCCTCGAATTTTGCTTTGTTTTCTGTGCTGAAATTGGCCAGTTCCGAATATAGCTCATCGATTTTATTCTCTAATAACTGATCGGCACGGTAACGTTTTTTTGAATCCTTATTGTCGATCATTGGGTCGTTAAAACCATCAACGTGTCCGCTGGCTTTCCAAACCTTAGGGTGCATAAAAATTGCAGAATCAATCCCTACAATGTTTTCATGCATTTGTACCATGGCTTTCCACCAGTAGGTTTTAATGTTGTTTTTTAACTCGGCACCCAATTGGCCGTAATCGTAAACGGCGCTTAAGCCATCATATATTTCGCTGCTCTGGAATACAAAACCGTATTCTTTAGCGTGTGATATTACATTTTTAAATTGTTCGTCGTTATTCTTTTGAGCCATAATGCAGCAAAGATAATAAAAAGGCGGAGGGTTTAAAGGTATAAGGCTGAAGGTTTTTGATCAATGGTAAAGTAACTGCAGATTTTAGAATTTCGGCACTTAACTTAGGTATTATAAGGTGTCTTAGGTGGTCGGAAACAGACGAAAGGTATCTTACCAGTAAGCTTATGCCCTTAAATCTTTTATATGGTTCAAAATAATTAGGAAAGCAATAGTCGTGCTAGTCGGTTTCGGAGCTCCTGCATTCCGCTTTACTCCGTTACACCCATACTCGCTGCATCCGATAGCTATCAGATCAGGTTTAGGTGGCAGGAAATGTGAAACTATTATGTTTAAATATAGGGCGAAAAAAAATCGGTGTAACTAAATGTCACACCGATTTTTAAAATTAAGTAAGAGATTAGGTTTTTGTTGGCTTAAATGCTGATGTCCCTTTCCTCCTCAACACTTAGTACGCCATCAATTTTTTTGATATCTGCAATTTTATGATTGCCCGGAACAATTACGATTACACCAATTGAATCTAAAGCTTCTGTATCTTTGATACCTATTTTGCTTAACTCGTTAACTACTTGGTTTATAGTTCCATCCTTTACAGATATTAACCATTTTGTTTTCATCTTATAATTTTTTCAATTGGGCCAATTGGATCGATAGGGAATTTCGGATTAACTAAAATCGGGAATTTATCAATTGGGAATCTATCAATTGGGTATTTTATCAATCTTGTTTTTGTAGGCGCCTGTACTAATCCTGCACCTACATCTCTGCCAGGTAAAGGTAACGTTTTCGCGGTTGAGGTTAATTTTCTCCACAAATTAATTCCTCTCAGGCCCGATGCCTGTGCCCATAGTGCGGCAATACCGGCAACATGTGGGGTAGCCATACTGGTTCCGTTCCAGCTTGCATACTTGGTAGGCAGCTTTGTAGAAGAATATACGTTAACGCCTGGAGCAGCAATATCTACAGCTCCATAAGTTGGGTAAAGACCTCCGTTAGAAAAAGCAGCTACGTTCATATTTACATCTACAGCACCCACAGCCATTATTGATGGGCAATTTGCAGGGTGCATTACCTGTCTTACAGTGCCTGGCCTTGCCGAATCGTTTCCTGCAGCAGCAATAATCAAAGTACCTTGTGCTAAAGCACGGGCGGCAGCGGTTTCAAAAACAGCAGAATAACCTGCGCCGGTTACAAAGCCCCTTAACGACATGCTTACCACATCACAGCGGTTGGCAATTGCCCAGTTAATGCCAGCAAGAATGCCTCCATCTCCACCAGAACCACCATTGCTTAAAACTTTTCCGATATAAATACTGGCAGCATAAGCAATACCGTATCTTTCTGTTGCAGATGGAGAGCTAGAAGGACCACAGGCAGTGCCAGTGCAGTGTGTGCCGTGGCCATGTCCATCCTGCGTGCTTTCTCCGCTAATAAAACTTTGATGAACAACAGGACGGCCAGCAAAATCAGGATGATGGAAATCAAATCCTGTATCCAATATGGCAACTTTAATGCCTGCACCATTGTAAGGGTTGTATCTTAAAAAGCTGGTTGGTACAACATTGGTTGCTTTTAATCCCCAGGTAGCGCCAACAGATTCTACTTCCGATTCTTGCTCTTCATAGTTGTAATCTTCTGTTTCGGTTCCAACCAATACATTGGTCATTTGGTTTACTGCATCTCTGTAGCCCTCTACGTAATTTTGGGTACTTTCATCCAGCATTCCGATAGCATAAACTACCCTTTCTTTTTCTACAATCATTTCACCTAAACTGCTGATTGAATTTTCAATTTTTGGTTTTTCGTTTACGATGGCGATTCCCAGCTTGTCTAGTATAATGCCATCTGTTTTAGCGAGGTCTTTATCTGTGAAAAACTCGTTTTCAAATTCTAAAGAGCTTTTTAAGTTCAATCCGCTGATAGAATTGATCTGGTTAATAGAATCGGAGGTGTTGGATCCTTCTGGTAGAAGTACCAGGTATCTTCCTGTGTATTCTACTTTTTCTTCTTTTTTCAAGGTTTTTGACATGGTTTAAGTTTTTAAGTTTTGCCTACTCTATTTAGGATTTTCGGCTTATTCCAATTGGTGTTTTTGTTGTTAAACACTAAACCAAAGTTGAAACATTTGGCGCTAGAAAACCTTAGGTAAACCCCTAGAAATCAATCGTGAAAGCAACAAAATAAAAAGCGGTAAAAACAACAATAAAATATGGGGAAAACCCCATCTGTTATCTATAAAAGTTTTATCACATTTGGGAATAAAAGTTAACTTTAATTAAAACTCAAAAATTATGGAAATGCAACATCTACCTAGCTATGCTATCGTATTTTTATGCGGAGCACTTGCATGTTATCTGTTACTAAAATTAATCGATCTTATGAAAACAAATGAAAGGCGGGGACATCCAAATACCATGGATCCGGCTATAATTCAACAAATGGTAGATGGTTACCGGAATAACCATTTAGCAGCAATTAATAAAGCATTGGGAATAAACGATTCGCATTCTGTTTCTTTCGGTTTAAAAACCCTAAAAAAATTCATTGCTGATATCGAATTTTTGAGCAAAAAAGTAGACCCGCGCATTGTTGATGGTGCATTGGGTATCCGTTTCTACTATGCTGCTTATCCAAAGGAGAACGAATGGAATGGTTTTGAAGCTGAAAAATCGATAGGAAAAAATTATGCTCAAAAACATACACTTGTGATGATCCCTACTTTAAAGAAGAAGAGCAGCGATGGAAGCTACCAGGATTACGACTTTAACCCTTTAGACCGTACTACTTTCCCGCTAAAAGAAAGAGAAAAAGAGCAACCCATTACCTTAATGGCCATGAGTTCGGATAGTAGTGATACTCAATCGCGTGAGGTAATGGCTCAAAATCACGGGCAGCTTATTCCTCCTGCTGATTCAGCTATGCAGAACTATTAATGCATTATTTTGATGAGCGATTCTCAACAATTTCTAAGTGACAGTTTTCTCTGGATTGAAGGAGGGGCTGCACTGATAGCGCTATGCTACTTTAAACGATTAAAGGAGCAATATTGGAAATATTTTATCTATTATCTGATCATTATTTTTATCAGTGAAGTTATTGGGAAATGGGGAGGACAGTATATTAATTTTTCAAAAACAAAATATTATAATTACATCATTATCCCCTTCCAGTTTATATTTTTTTACTGGTTATATGGTGCAAAATCCTTTAATAATAAAATGTTATTTTGGACCATTACTGCGTTGTATGTATTCTCATTTATATTCAGCGCACTTTACTTTAAAGAAAGAAGAATAATATTTTCATTTAACTATACTTTTGGATGCCTTATTTTAATGGTTTTGGTTGTAATGGAATATTATAAACAAATTACATCTTCAGATATCATTAATTTTAATAAAAATAGAATGTTCTATATTAATTTAGGTGTCACCTTATTCTATATTGGCACCCTTCCTTTTTTAACATTTTATTCTCTTTTGAGGGCTTATACTCAAATTTGGAACATTTATTTTGATTATTTTTTGATTTCTAATATTGTAATGTATGTATTATTCTCAATTTCATTCATATGGGGAAAACAGAACTCTTAATTACCATTATCCTTTTTAACCTGTTTTTCGTGCTCTTTGTAGTGGCCATTATGGTTTATATTAAAAAATATAAAGAACGGAAAAGGGAATATCTGAATGAAATCAAAATCACCAACGAAATACACCAGAAGGAACTTTTAACTACCCAGTTAGAAATACAACAGGCCACCATGCAGCAGATCGGCCGCGAATTACACGATAATATCGGGCAAAAATTAACATTGGTGAGTCTTTATACTCAACAACTGGTGCACGAAAACAAAGTGCCTCAGGCAAGTAAAAGAATTGAGCAGATTTACCAGATCATTAATTCATCCTTGCAAGACTTAAGGAGTTTGTCGAAAAACTTAACGAACGATAATATAAGTGAAAATGAAATTGTAACTTTAATACAGGAAGAAGTAAACAACCTCAATGCTTTGAAAAAATGTAAGGTAACCTTTCAATACAATTGCGAAAGTATACATCTGGAGTTTGTGAAAAAGAATGTATTGTTAAGGATAACACAAGAATTTCTCCAAAACAGCTTAAAGCATGCGCATTGTAGCAATATCAAAATCCAGCTAAACTCTTTTCCTAAAGTTTTTTTAGCGTTAAAAATACAGGATGATGGAGTAGGATTTGATTATACTAAAGTCACTTCTGATGGTATAGGGTTAAAAAACATGAAAAAAAGAGCCGAAATTATCGGTGGACAATTTAATTTAGAAAGCAAACCCGATTTAGGCACTACACTTACTATTATTTTAAATGGCCCGGCATGAAAAAAACTATAGTTATTGTTGATGATCATATCCTGATTGCAAAAGCGCTTCAGGGCATTATAGATAATTTTGCAGCCTTTGAAGTGATGTATGTTTGTGAGAACGGAAATGAGCTGATTAAAAACTTCGAAAACAGCAATAAAATTCCCGATATTTTGCTTTTGGATATTAGTATGCCCATTATGGATGGTTTTGAAACTGTAACCTGGGTAACTGCACACCATCCGGAAGTAAAAGTAATGGCCCTGAGTATGCAGGGCGAAGAAAAAAGTGTGATTAAAATGGTTAGCAACGGTGCTAAAGGCTACCTGTTAAAAAATGCGCATCCGGTAGAGCTCGAAAACGCGCTTACAATGTTGAATATTAACGGATTTTTTTATCCTGACTGGGCATCAAAAATCATTTTCTCCAGCCTAAATAAAACCAAAGATGTTGAGATCAAAATTTCAGATCGGGAGAAAGAGTTTTTAAAATACACCGTTACCGAGCTTAATTATAAGGAAATAGCCGATAAAATGTTCTGTAGCCCGAGAACTGTTGAAAGCTATCGCGATCAGTTATGCGAAAAACTTGAGCTTAAAACGCGGGTTGGACTGGCCGTTTTTGCCATCAAAAATGGCTTTGCATAAAAGTTAATTGTACAGTTTAATTGGGTTAACTGCTTAAAAATTATGAATCGATTAACTGATGTGATGGTACGATTAACCGATTTCAACAATTAACCAATTAACCTTACTTTTGAAGCATGAAATTCCATCATTTGCTGTTTTTGGTTATGGTTGCAGTTTTTACCTCATGCAAACCAGAAGAAAAAAGCCATCAATATATTAAGTTTAATACATCAGCAGCGTTATATAAATTCTTACAATGGTCTCCAGAAAACCGTTTTCCATTAATCAGTGCCCATCGTGGTGGGCCAATGCCTGGTTTCCCTGAAAACTGCATCGAAACATTTGATAATGCCACCACCTATAATCCAGTAATTATCGAATTCGACATTGCTTACAGTAAAGATTCGGTAATGGTGATTATGCACGATGATAAGCTCGATCGCACTTCGACCGGGAAAGGACCGATTGGCAATTATACTTATGAGGAACTGAAGGCTTTCAATCTTAAAGACAATGGGGGCAAAGAAACAAAATTTAAAATTCCTACTTTAGATAGTGTATTAAGCTGGAGCAAAGGGAAAGTTTTATTAACCATCGATTTGAAAAAAGGTGTTTCTTATGCCAAAGTGATCGAAAAGGTAAGACAATATAAAGTAGAAAGTAATTCAATAATCATTACTTATACTGCCAATCAGGCCAGGGAGGTGCATCAATTGGCACCCGAACTCATGATTTCAGCTTCCGTTCAAAAGAAAGCAGAATTGAAACGTTTAAATAGCTTGGGTATTCCCAATAACCGTATTGTAGCTTTCGTCGGTGTTTCTGCTCCGGATAAAGAATTGTACCAATACCTGCACAACAAGGGCATTACCACTATTTTAGGCACTATGGGGAATATCGACAGGAGTGCCATTGCCCGTCCGGTAAAAAATGTTTATTATCATTTGGTTAACAATGGTGCAGATATTTTGTCGGGCGATAATTTACCACAGGCATCAGAAGAACTGGATAAGTTTAGGTATAATAAAAAATTAAGTTCAGCGCATATTAATTAACCTCAGATGGAAAGAATGAACACAAATCGGTTTACCAATTATAAAATCTGTGTTTATCTGTGCAAATCTGTCGTAAAAAACACAAAATGAGTATTTCAGTTAAAAATCTTTCTAAACATTACGATAAGCAAAAGGCGGTTGATTCAATTAGCTTTGAAGCCAGGCCAGGTCGTATTTTGGGTTTTCTTGGCCCTAATGGAGCCGGCAAATCTACTACCATGCGTATGCTTACAGGTTATTTAGAACCTACCTCAGGTGAGGCCGAAATTTTTGGTAAAAGTATTTTTTCTGATGCCCTTGAAGCTAAAAAGCATATTGGTTACCTGCCTGAAAATACGCCGCTTTACGCTGATATGTATGTAAAGGAATTTTTAAATTTTGTTGGTCAAACCTATAAACTTGCTAATTTGCCTGCGCGGATTGATGAAGTCATCAAAATGGTAGGCTTAACACCAGAGCAGCATAAAAAAATCGGCATGTTATCTAAAGGGTATCGTCAAAGGGTAGGTTTGGCCCAGGCGATGATCCATAATCCGGCGGTTTTAATTTTAGATGAGCCTACTTCTGGCTTAGACCCGAACCAATTGGTTGATATTAGGCAGCTCATCAAAACATTAGGTGCAGCTAAAACGGTTGTCATTTCTACCCACATTATGCAAGAGGTGGAAGCCATTTGCGATGACATCATCATCATTAGCAAAGGTGAAATTGTAGCGAAAGATTCGCTGGAAGGCCTAAAAAAAATGCACCAACAACAATCATTAGAAGATATTTTTAGAAAACTTACTGCTTAATTCATGCTTTGCCAAAAAATAAAAAACGCCTTAATAGTCCTTCTATTTTTAACACCTGTTATATTAAAAGCCCAGAATACCCCTAATATTGGTATTGGTGCCGAAATAGGTTTGCCGTCGGGTAACTTCGTTAATTTATCTGGTATAGGTTTAGGCGCATCAATAAAAGCTGATTTCTCAATAGCTGCTGATTTTGCCATATCCTTAAACGGAGGTTTTATGAATTTTTTTGGTAAGCGAAACCAGCTTTTTAAGGTTCAGGATTTAACCTATATACCCGCTAAAGCCGGCTTGAAATATCAGCTGGGAGAAAGTTTTTACGCCGAAGGGCAGTTAGGGGCAGCATTGCCATTAAATAATGGACAAAAAACTTTATTTGTTTGGTCGCCTGGTATAGGAAATCAATTTAAGCTATCTGGCGAAAATAAACTCGATTTAGGGATCAGATATGAAGCATGGACGGGTAAAAATGAGTTATCCGATTTAAATAAGACAAATACCAAAGGTTTTGTTGGAATCAGATTTGCTTACGTTTTTGGACTATAGCCAATAACTTAAGATTATTTTTTCCTTTCTTCAATTTGTTCATCAAAGCCTACAGTATATAAGCGCAAGTTAGGATTTACAACTTTTTGGAATAAAATTTTGATGTGTATAACAATTTGTTAGTCAGTATTTTGTGTGTCTATTTTTGCTTTTTTTATTTTGTTTGTAACGTTTTTGGCATCATGCTTGTCTATAAATGCAAAATAATTAACGGACAATAAATAAAAATCACATGAAAAAAGTATTACTTTCTTTATTAATGGTTGCAGGCCTGGGTTTTGCAGCTTCAGCTCAAACAGAAGGAGCAGTTAACAAAATTAGTGTTGGACCAGAGTTCGCATTGCCAATTGGAGATTTTGGGGATGTTTATAATTTAGGCTTTGGCGGTTCAGTTCAAGGTGAGTTAAATGTTGCTAAATCCTTAAATTTAACAGGTTCTGCTGGATATCTGTCTTTCTCTTACAAAAAAGAGTATAAGGATGCTTTTAAAGCCTTAGGTGCAGACCTTAAGAATGAAGGTGCTATCCCAGTAAAGGTTGGTGCTAAATATTATTTTGGTGGCAATTTTTATGGCGCTGGTGAATTAGGTGCTGCTTTTGGTACTGGAGAGGGATCAAGTACAGCTTTTGCGTATGCCCCAACTTTAGGTGCATCTTTTTCGGTAGCTGATAAATCAAGTATTGATTTAGGAATACGTTATGAAGGTTGGGCGAGAAATGGCTCTACCTCATCGTTTATTGGTATCCGCGCTGCATTCGCATTCGGTTTGTAATAAAAACCTTAATTTATTGCAAAGCCTCCAAGAAATTGGGGGCTTTGTTGTTTATCAGCTATTTAAGGTTTCATCGGTTACAAAATAATTTTAACTATCAAGTTAGTTTGTTTATCATTGTACTGTTTTTGCCAAATAGGCGAAGGCACGGAAACTAAAAAATAATTTTCAAAAACAACTCTCAAAAAATCAGATGAAAAAACTAGTATTATCTTTATTAACAGTTGCAGGTTTAGGCTTTGCAGCTTCAGCTCAAACAAACAAACCTGTAATTTTTGGTGTGAAAGCCGGAGTGGCCTTTCCAAACATGACCATATCATCAGGAAATGCATCGGTAAGTTTTGATGCAAAAACATCTTATTATGTTGGCGGTACGGCCGAATTTGTGCTGTCTGATGTAATTTCGATTCAACCTGGTTTAACCTTTATAAACAAAGGAACAAAACTGGCGAGTGGCGATATTGATTTCGAAGACAATGACATTACAACTACTGATGAAGCGACATTAAATTTTAAATATCTGGAGTTGCCGGTAAACTTATTGGCGAATTTTAAAGTTGGAAGCGCTGGTAAGGTATTTCTTGGTGCCGGGCCGTACTTTGCTTACGCATTAAGCGCAAATGGTAAATATGGCTCGATAAAAGAAGATATTAAATTTGGTGAAGCAGAATCAGAATTTAAACGGACTGATTTTGGCTTAAACTTTCTGGCTGGTTATCAATTAAACAATGGCTTTAATATTCATGCAGGTTACGGATTGGGATTAAGTAGTATAGCAGATTCTGATCTCTCGGATGAGATTACCTTTAAAAATAAAGTTTTCTCAGTAGGGGTAGGCTTTTCTTTCTAAAAGAACCGGAAATAAAGAAGAGGTTGTATCATAAAGACAATTTCTCCTCAGATTTTGTCATGTCGTCCAATGAACTTCTACGGAGAGCCTGTCGAAACACTTAAAAGGTTATTTAACTAAGTGCTTCGACAAATTTATATAGAAAGGTCGTCATTGCGAGGAACGAAGCAATCTTAATGCGCACGCCGGTAGCGGTCGTTGTAAGATTGCTTCGTCGGCTGAAAGAGCCTTCTCGCAATGACGATTCATCGCAGCCTACCACTGCAAAAAAGAACGCTTCTCTTGTCTATTTTGATTTTTATACAATAAATTATCCTTCAGGATGACAATTCGAAATTTATGATACAGCCTCTTTTTAAATTTAATTATTGCTGATTTGATAATGGCTGTATTTAATCAATTCCTTTTAAATTTGCAGGAATAAATGGTTAACTTCGGCGTTTTAATAGCACATGTACGCAGTTTTTAAACGCGAGTTATTCAGTTTCTTAAGTTCGATGGTTGCTTATATTACCATTGGCATTTTTCTATTGGTTTCTGGTCTGTTACTTTGGTTTTTTCCTGATACCTCGGTACTTGATTATGGTTATGCCGAACTTGATGGTTTTTTCAGTTTGGTGCCTTATCTTTTCATGTTTCTCATTCCGGCCATTACCATGCGCTCTTTTGCCGAAGAGCGGAGAGAGGGAACCTATGAGCTTTTAATTACCAGGCCCATCCAAATCTGGCAGATTGTTGTGGCAAAGTATTTAGCGAGTTTAGTTCTGGTACTTTTTGCCCTAATCCCAACGTTAATTTATTACTACAGCATTTCAAAGCTGGGTTTTCCTGAAGGAAATATCGATTCAGGATCGGTTATTGGCTCCTATATCGGTTTATTTTTACTGGGTGCTGCGTTTACATCCATGGGCATTTTCTCCTCTGCACTGACTAAAAATCAGGTAATTGCCTTTGTGATCAGTGCTGCATTATGTGCATTCGCTTTTTTAGGTTTTGATTACAGCAGTCAGCTTGCTGCATTTCAAAGTATGGAGAACATCATTAGTAATTTAGGGATTAATCAACATTATACTTCGATAAGCCGTGGTGTTTTAGACACCAGAGATCTGATTTACTTTATTTCATTTTCTGTGCTGTTTTTATTGTTCACCAAATTAATAATAGGAGGGAAACGATAATGAAGCTGAAGAATAAATGGCTTAATGCTATCATCGTTATAGCCGTGTTAATTATTTTAAATATCGCGGGTCAGTACGCTTTTCATCGTTTTGATTTTACTGCCGATAAACGTTTTACTTTAAGTGATAAAACGAAATTTTTATTGGAGCAAAATAAAAAACCGGTAATCATTACTGTATTTTTAGCGGGAGAGTTACCACCTGCTTTTAAACGACTGCAGGCTGCGGTGTCAGATATTTTATCTGATTACCAGGCCTATGCTAAAACCGAGGTTAAGGTGGCGTTTGTTGATCCGATAGCGGGACTTAATCAGGCTGATCAAGATACCGTGATCAATAATTTATACGAAAGAGGTATAGAAGCAACCAATTTAAGTGTTAAAACTGAAAATGGATTAACGCAGAAACTCGTATTTCCGATGGCTATGATGGAAAGCGAAGGAAGAGAATTCCCCATCAAACTCTTTCAAAATTTAGATACCCGCGGAAATTATGAAGACAATATAAACCGCTCTATTGAGAACCTGGAATATATTTTTACTTCGAGTTTAAAGAAAGTACTTTCGGGTGATAACCCCCGGATTGGTTTTTCGGAATCAAATGGCGAACTTTCCGATTTACAATTGGCTGATGCCATTCACACCCTATCTAGCAGCTATCTGGTTGGCCGTATTGATTTAAATAGTATTGATAAAGCAGGGCTTGATAAATTGAAAATGTTGATTATCGCCAAACCCAAAAAACCTTTTACTGAAACGGAGAAATACAAAATCAATTATTTTGTAATGAACGGTGGGAGGGTACTTTGGAGTGTTGATCAGGTAAATGCCGAATTGGATAGCTTGCGCGGAAAAAGTGGGCAGATGGCAGTTAATAGTAATTTGAACCTTGATGATATGCTTTTTATGTATGGTGCAAGGATTAATTATAATATTATTGCCGATCCGGCAAACAGTGCCGAAATCCCAGTTTCTACAGGAGTTGTAGGCGGGCAGAACCAAATGCAATTGGTGCCATGGATCTATTACCCAATTTTATTGCCCGATACTGTAGAAAGTGTTGTGAAAAAGCTGGATGGTGTAAAATCTGAATTTCCCAGTACAGTAGATACTATTGGTGTTAAAGGCTTAAAAAAATCGTATATTTTAGCTACATCTCCTTATAATAAAGTGTATAATGTGCCGAAATTGTTTAGCTTGCAAATGGTAAGTGAACAGTTAGATCCGCGGTCTTTCCAAAGTAAACCACAGCATGTTGGTTTAATGTTGGAAGGTAATTTTCCTTCGGTTTTTGCCGGGCGACCTTTGCCAACTACCATTACACAACCTTATACCTTAGAAAGGATAAGCAAACCGGCTAAAATGATTGTGATAGGAGATGGCGATATTTTTAAAAATCAGGTATCGGAGCAAAATGGAACCCCCTTTCCGTTAGGTTTCGACCGTTATTCGCAGCGTACTTTTGGTAATAAGGCCTTATTGCTCAATATTGTTGATTATTTTACAGATAATGACAACTTAATTGCGCTACGGAATAAAGAAGTAAAAATTAGATTGTTGGATAAAGCCAAAATTAAACTCGAAAAAACGAAATGGCAATTTATAAATGTGGTGGCACCCTTGCTATTGTTAATATTCTTTGCGATTTTTCAACATTATCACCGCAAATACAAGTACGCTAAATAATTTTTATATTTTTGAAGAAGACTAAATAATATCATGAGATTTATTGTATCCACATCAACTCTATTAAAACACTTACAAACCGTAAATGGTGCATCAAGCAGCAGTACGGTTTTGCCTATATTAGAAAATTTTCTCTTCGAAATTAAAGATGGAAACTTAACTATCTCTGCTACCGATCTGCAAACCAGCATGACAACTGCTTTGGCTGTAGAATCAAAGGAAGAAGGTAAAGTAGCTGTTCCATCTAAAATTTTATTAGATACACTTAAAACATTGCCAGATCAGCCCATCGCATTTAATATCGATGATAGTACTTTTGCGATCGAGATCAGTGCCGGAGATGGTAAATATAAATTAAGTGGTGAAAATGGTGACGATTTTCCGAAGATTCCAATAGTGGAAAACGCGTCTTCTGTAAACCTACCTGCGTCTGTTTTAACGGAAGCCATTACAAAAACTATTTTTGCAGTAAGTAACGATGAGTTGCGCCCGGCTATGACAGGTGTATTCTGTCAGTTATCCCCTCAGCACATTACCTTTGTAGCTACCGATGCACATAAATTGGTGAGATACCGCCGTATGGATAGCAAGGCAGATAAAGCAACCTCATTTATTCTCCCTAAAAAAGCTTTAACACTTTTGAAGGCTGCTTTACCTTCTACTGATATTAATGTATCAGTAGATTATAATGCAACAAGCGCTTTCTTTAAGTTCGAAAATATCAATTTAGTGTGTCGTTTAATAGACGAGCGCTATCCAGATTATGAGGCGGTAATTCCTACCAACAACCCAAACAAGTTAATTATCGACAGAAGTTTGTTTTTAAACACACTTCGTAGGGTTGTAATTTTTGCGAATAAAACGACACATCAGGTAAGATTGAAAATTAGTGGAAGCGAATTAAATATCTCTTCAGAGGATTTAGATTTTGCTAACGAAGCACACGAGCGTTTAAGTTGCCAGTATGACGGCGAAGACCTAGAAATAGGCTTTAATGCACGCTTTTTGATCGAGATGTTAAGTAACCTAAGCGGTGACGAGGTTACTTTAGAACTTTCGACACCGAACAGAGCAGGGCTTTTAATTCCACAAACCAATGATGAAAATGAAGACGTTTTAATGTTGGTGATGCCTGTTATGCTAAATAATAGTTATTAATAAAAAACTAATTTATTAGTTTTATTAACAAAGTGGCTTGGTTTTTGACCGAGCCATTTTTGTTTATAATCAACTAACCCAACCAATGAAAATCTATAACAATCTCTCGAAATCACTGATTTTGCTCACCGTTTTATGTATTATAGGCCTATCATCCTGTAAAAAGGAGAATCCAAATGAGGTAGTAAAAGGCCAGGCCAAGGTAAAAATGGTCAATGCATCGCAGGCCGATGTGCATCAGGATGTTTATTTAGATAATGAAAAACTAACTACTGCTGCTTTAGCCTTTGGCGAAACCAGCGACTATGTAAAAATACCTTCTGGTAATAGAAGCGTTTCTTATGCCGGAACTAACAGTACAACTACAGATACCTCTTTAAACTTTACGCCATCTATTACCTACACTACTTTTTTGGTTACCAATAAAAAAGGGGAGATGGAAATAGTAAGTTATGAAGATAATTTAAGTAATACCGAGTCAGATAAAGCTAAAATCAAACTGATTAATCTGACGCCAAATTTTGCCACGGGCATAAACGTTATGGTACAGGGCGGTACCCAGTTTGTTAATGGATTGGCTTTTAAAGAAGCATCAAGCTACTTTACAGTAGATACCGGATTCAATTTAAGATATAATGTAGTAGGCTCTGGTAATGTTAAAACCATACAAAGTACAGCTTTAGAAGGGGGGAAGATATATACCATTTGGTTTAGTGGTACAACAGCAGCAACCTTAGAAGCACATATCATTACCGATAATTAATTTCAAAGTTTAATATGCTTTCTGCTATCTTTACGTTTTATTAGCATCAGCGATTAATTATGAAAAACAAAGTATTGTTTCCTAAAATATTTCTACTTCTTATACTTGCCGTTTTAATCAGTTCATGCATCAAAAACGATAATTTAATTGAAGGTGATGCCAAAGTTCGATTCTTTCATGCCGCTTCGACTGACACTACGCAAAGTTTCTATTTAAATGGAATACAAATAGGAACACCTGTTGCTTACAATACAAACACAAGTTATGTAGTCGTTGCGGGCGATGCTGCTTATAATATAACCACACGAAATATAAATACTGGTGTTGACGTAGCTTCATTAGGAGATCAAACATTTAAAATCGGGCAGAATTATTCTGTGTTTTACTATAAAGAAAAAACTGGTGATCCTGCAAAACTGAAAGTTTATACCGATGATGTAAAACCAGATCTTGATTCAGCTAAATTAACTTTTTTAAACCTTGGTTACACACTAGGCTCTAGTGTTGTAATTACCGATAGCACAAATACGGCCAAACCTGTAGAATCTACAATTGCGTATGGAGCGATTAAAACTTTAAAGGTTAAAGTTAATAAAAACATGAAATTTGCCTTTAAATTAACGAGTCCTACTGCGACAAACCCACCGCCTGTGGTACCACGCTTAGATTCTCTTAATATTAATAATGGTAGAGTTTACCTTATATTATTTGATGGCGATAAAAAGGGAGAACTTAAAAATCGAATCATCTCTGCCAACTAATTTTATTGCAATACACTAGCATTTAATCCCTTTGATATTCATACTTTTGCCCAAAATTAGATAAATGGAACTACTACAGCAGCTTATAGATTTTATTCTTCATATAGACGTACATTTAGCTGAAATTGTTAACGAATACCGTACCTGGACTTACCTCATTCTATTCCTGATCATTTTTGCAGAGACCGGTTTTGTGGTAACACCGTTCCTTCCTGGCGATTCGTTGCTTTTTGCAATGGGCGCTTTAATTGCAGGTGAACATGAAACTGGTTTAAATATCTGGATCATGCTCATTATTTTAATTGTAGCAGCAATTTTGGGAAATACAGTTAACTATAAACTCGGGAGTGTTTTAGGTGCAGGTGTATTTAAAGAAAAAAATAAGATTTTGAAGCTTAAATATTATCATCAATCTCACGAATTTTTTGAGAAACATGGTGGTAAGGCCATTATGTTGAGTAGGTTTTTGCCAATTTTCAGAACCATTGCACCATTTGTAGCTGGAATTGCCAAAATGCCTTTCGGTCGTTTTACCTATTATAACATTATTGGTGGAGTAGCCTGGATATTTGCATTATTGTTAGGCGGTTATTTATTAGGACAGATTCCGGTAATTAAAAACAACTTCGAATTGGTTATTATTTTTATCGCTGTTGTAACTTTTGTTCCCGCCGTCTGGGCGGCTGTTAGGAGCCGTTTTCAGCCTAAAAAGATTGAGGCAATTATTGAAGGAGAGGATACAAAAGCATAATTATAGTTCCCGACCAATTAGGGAACCATTTTGATATTTCTTTTCTACCACTTCACTTTCTATTTTCTCATCAGGTAATAACGCTGTTTTAATCAGGCTTTTAAGCCTTGGCTGACCAGCATCAACCCAGGCAGAATACCAGAATGATCCAGTTTTTAATATGGCAGCGCGCATTTGCTTTTCTACCATGTTATTCATTTTAGTATGGTAAGCTTTTGAATAGCCCATAGAGTATTGTTTTAGCACGGTATTATTCCTTTCAGAAAAGCTATACTTTTTGTCGGAAGGAAATGATGCGTTCAGTTCAGCCTCGAAAGTTAATACGGTATCAACCAAACTGTGCGTGTGTTTAAGTATTTTCCAGATTTCTTGTAATGGATTTTCAATATAATCTGCTTTGCCAACAACAAAATTGTAATGAGTTGAAAATAATTCGGGCAAACGGCTTTCCCAAAAGGCATGTATACCTACCTGCTTGGTAAGTTGGCCATTGTGATTGGCAGTAGTGTGTAAAGGAACATGTGCATCACCAATGTAATGCCCCAGGTCTGCAGAATATTTTAGGATTTTTACCGAATCACGCATTTTAAAGGCTTTAACTAAAGCATAATAACTACGCTGTATTTGCCAGGGGATAATACCATCGGTGTTCAGCTTTTTTTTGCCATATTTAGCTAGGGCATCATCCCATTTTTCGGGTATACTATCTATATTTTTCTCATAGTTCTCCACATCGAGGTAATGCCGTGGTGCTTCGAGCGTATCAGCATACCTGCGTTTATCGGGATCAACGGCATGTTCAGTAATGTATTTGATATTCCTTTTATAGAAACCGATCATGTCAGACGGCAAAGTGAAAACAGCAAGGTTGTTTATCCTTTGATGTGCAAAGAACCCCCAGGAGGTACAAAGAAATATAGGGATGATTAACGCGGTTAAAATCGTTAATCTTTTCATATAATCTAAGATAAGTAATTTTCTTTGTAACTCAAATGGTGTAGAAGTTAAAAATTATGCCTCTTCCATTTTTTTCATATCAAGCTTTTTCATTTTCATAACGGCGTCCATTACTCTTTTTGCTCTTTCGGGCGTTGCCATTAGCTCACCGATGTTTGACGGAACAATTTGCCATGAAAGTCCGAATTTATCCTTTAACCATCCGCAAACGCTTTCTGTGCCCCCGTCATTTAAGAAAGTATCCCAATAATAATCTATTTCTTCCTGACTGTCGCAGTTTACCATAAGAGAAATAGCTTCATCAAATTTAAACTGTGGACCGCCATTAAGGCCCATAAATTTATTTCCGTTTAATTCGAAAGTAACTACCATAGGGGTTACTTGTGTAATTTTGGAATCTTTAAAAACTGTACAATAGTATTTTGCTGCTGCTTCGGCTTGTCCGTCAAACCAAAGGCATGTTACAAGTGGTTTTGCCATTTATATAAATTTTTTTGTGTTACCACAAGTTAGGCAAGATTTTTAGTCTGTGTAAGGTTTAAAAGTGACGATTTAAGGGGGCAATTTGGACAATAATTTGCGGTTATGCTCCTGGCTAAGCCCCAAATTGTGCTAAATGGTGGTCCAGGTGTTTATAAAACATATTGTTCCACTCCGTTTTTGCTAACGGGCCAAATGAATGTGATTTTTTCCCGTCGAAATGATTTTCGCCGAGTTGTTGGGTTTGATTAATGTAACCGATTAAACGCATTTTCTCTTTTTCAAAATCTTTCTCGTCTTTAATAATAAATTGAGGGGCTGTCTGATTATTTTTAGGATAAGGCTTTTCGCTTACTACTTTGCTTTTGACTAGTTTTTTCAGGATAAACTTCATTATTGGCCCCGGTTTTGGATGAATATCATCGTAAACCATTTCGTAAGTTACATTGCAATGTGCCAGCATCTGTGCAACGTTCATTTTACCCCAAAGTTGAGTGGTAGCTGGAGTAAGCTTGTTAATTCTTTCAATAATTTCGCTCGTTACTGCGGGTTGAAAAATATTCTTCATGGTTTGTTTAGTTGCCTATAAATCTATTAAATGATTGCCAATATTTATCTCTGTAAATTTCGTAAGATATTTGAAATCTGTCGGCATATTTTGCGATGATCTGGTGCATTATTTTTGAGGGTTTCCTAAATTCTTTGCAGGCGTAAAAGATTTCTCTTGTGCCATTGGCAGTCTCTCTGCCAATATTTAAATATCCATCAATATCTTTTAGTAATATTAAGATTTCATCTTCCAGATCATTTAATTGATCATATTCTTCTTTAGCGGGTAAACCATTCCCGTCAGAAGAAAATCTAATTTCAATATTTAAAATCCACGGGTGCGACGCTTTATCCTCCCATGATAATAAGTCGGTATTTACAACAGCAATCAATGGATTTCCATTTTCTAACTGGGCCTCCAACATGTTATAGCTATCATTTTCAGTACTATGCCTTATACCATCGTATTTTTCTATAAACTCTTTCTCACGCCAGATCAAAAAATCTTTTAATTTTTCTATCGGAATAAGTTCTTTTTGCAGCTGTTCTTTTCCAACTATCTTTAAACGATCGATCGTAGTTGCGAAGTTCAGCTCTCCCAGGTAATTATCAAGAAAAATGTATACACCGTTAGTGATCGCCTTGGAATTTTGTTCGTTCACATTGTCGTGAACAATGGTTACATCTATTTCATCCGGAAAGTTTGTATGCTCGGTATAATAAAATTTTAAATTTTCTCTATTAAACTGATAATTACCCATGTTTATGTTTACATTTTCTATAGCTAAGGGTGATTTTAGTGCGGTAACTGTCCAGCCCTCAATTTTTGGTGCTGCAGCAACTAGTTCTTCTACAAAAACGATATTTTTAATATTCCCATCTGCTGTAAGAACCAACTCAGCAGTAGTATCGTTTATCATTCCTGTTAAAAAGAAATAACCATCTTTCAATTCGGCCAATTTTGGTGAAAGTTTATTGAAGAAGTCTTTTTCAAAGTCTCCATGTGTTTTAACCACCTTGAAAAAATCTTTTTCATTTTTCTTGAACCAGGTCCAGAAATCTTCATTTGATTTTATCGCTTCTTCTTTTTGTCCAAATAACTTTTTTAATAAACTCATCTTTAATTATAAATCTTAATTCCTCAACATTTTAAAAGAAAACCAGCCCAATAGTGCGATAATTAACGCCATTAATACCCAAAGCCATGCTTTGTTTTCAAATAATGGTTTTTCTATTTTAATGGAATAGGCAGGGTTTTGCTGTTCTGTTCCAATGTTAACGCTGGTTAAATTTGTAGGGATCTTACTTTCAAATTTTTCAATTTCATAAACCGGACCTGTTGCTTTTTCATTGCCATAATATAAGGCATATTCATCTTTTGGTTCGTCAAACCGGGCAATAATTTCATAAATATTTCCTTTTAACTGTAAGCCGCTTAAACGTAATGGCTTATTGTCGTTATTTTGGATGGTGATTTTTAATCTGGACGTAATGGTATTAGGGAAATTGAATGCTGGCTCTTCCAGAGAACTTATCGTGCCTTCATAAAGATTCGCATAATTGTACTGAATGCCTTGGTCGGTTTTAAAACTATCCGTTGCATATTCAATTTTGATGGAACGGTAGAAATCGAAATCACTTTGCGCGTTCAACTTTAAATAGGATAGGGGGACCGGATTGGTCAAGGCTACATCAATAACTGTTTCCTTTTCGGATACGTCGTTTTTAAGATCAAAAGATTGATACTTAACCTGCTGATAGATTCCCTTTATAGTATCTGTTTTCGAAATTTTTGCTTCCGATAATTCGGGCTGCATAGGGCTTTTTACCGCAATCCTATAATATTGATATTTCGAATCAGGAAAATTTAATTTGGTAAAATGGTAATCTGTATCGTTGTTCTTGATAGAAAGAATTCGATAGTCGGTTAAGATCGAAAACCATTCTTTATTATCGTTACTGCCTTCGAGGGTAACTTTCCAATCGAAGTTTTCTTGTTTAAAAGCCAAATTAATCTGGTTGATTAAATTTATTCCTGGTGACTGAAAAGTATAATAATAACCATTTGGATTGGCACTTTGGTTAATCTGTTTAAATGCAATATCATTTGTAGTTACCTTATCGGCACGCTGTTTTAACAGGTAAGGAACCTCTATGGTATCTTTTCCATTGATGCCAAAAATCCTTAAATCTTCGAAACCTGCATTTGCTTTTTTATATAAATCATCTGGCAGTGCCATTTTATGCCAAACGGAATTAACACCCGTAATACTCCGCTTAAATTTGTAAGTATTGGTTTGTGCATTTGCCATGGTGCCGCAAAGCAAAAGCAAGGTGAATAGGTTAATTTTCAATTTTAGCATCGTCTATAATTAAATGTTTGTATTTGTTATAAAGGAAAGAAATGATGAGCAATAACACACCTAATGACACAAAAACTATGGTTTTGGAGATCGTGCTTAAAGAATAGATGTCGTAAAAGAAAAGTTTGATCAACGTTATCCCAAATAAAACCATGGCACCAATCCGCAGGTGTTTTTTGTTTTTGGCCAGGCCCATGCTAATTAAGAATAATGAGAATATGCCCCAAAGGATGCTCAATCCCAGTTTATAACTTCCTTCTGAATGTGATAGTTCTAAAATATTGATCAATTCGCTGCTGATGATCCACAAGAGGGAAACATAAAGCAGGTAATCAAACATGGTTTTCAAATCTTTTTTTAATAATCCTGAACGCTGCAACTGGTAGCATTGTACAATCAATAAAGCAAAAAAAGCGATTGCTACATACCTGATGCCAATATTAAATGAACCAATAATGAAATATTTACTTTCGGGAATTAAATAGGCATCCCTAAGCTCACTTAGTTTGTAGAGTCCAAAAGTTAGAAATACTATAATAACCCAGATGTTAACAATAAGGTTAGTGATAGCGAATTTGCTGTTTTTTAGCTTTTTAATGTTCAAATAACTTAATGCAGCAGCAAAAAGTAGGGTGTAGATATAAATCCACGCTGTTTTTAAGGTCTTGTAATTATAGTTGTATTCACTGATTGAATCGTAAAATCTGGTTTTTGGAGTAGTGTTGATTTTGCTCAATTCGAAGAGGTTATTAAAGTATTTAGAAATCTCGATCCTAAAGGTAATGTAGATTACAAAAACCAAAATAGCGGGAATGGAATAACTGAGTATCTGTCTCATCCAGCCCCATGCTACGGGTTCTTCACTTTCTTTTTTGCTGATGCTGGACATCCAGAAGAAGCAGGCAATAAATATGCATGCGGTTAAAAAGCCAACGTTAAGGATTGGTGTGATTACGGTTGCATTTCCGTTATAGATATCATAATAAGTTATCCAATCTTCCAGCAGACTAAAAAAAGCCAGAAATATTAATGGGAAGGAAAGTTTTTCATAAATAACAATCTTTTTTATCCGCGCCAAGTAGAATAGTACAGCGGCCTCTACAACCCAGAAAATGGTTACCCAACCGCCATCTAACTGAACAGGAACAGCCATGGTAATAAAGGTGATTACCATTGCCAGGATGAGATAAAAGAGATTTTTATCTGCAAGATTTTTCTTGTAAATAATTAAGCTCACCACAAAGTGGATCACGGCATTTGCCAACGTAAACAAGCCTAATAATTCAGTGCTGTTCTTATTGTCTGATAATATTAGATAACATATTCCATAATATACAAATGAATTTAAAAGTAAGATGATTACATCGCTAAAGCCAAAAACTTCTTTTTTGCTTACTTTGTAGGCCAGGTTGGTAATGTAAAAAATAAGGAAAAATAGGGTAGAAAATAATAATGCGAGGCTAAAGTAATTGTTTGTGTTACTTAAATCTAAGCGCCAGGCAGAAAAGATGATCCATGTTAAGCCAAAAGATGCATAAAATAAAGGCTTCCAGTATTTTTTGAAACTGAGCACGAGGATGCCAATATTGATAATGGCCATGTAGGTAAACAAAATGCCGACCTTGCCCGAACCATCGCTCAGTAAAAAAGGCACGGCATAAGCGCCAACTAAACCAATATGGGCGATAACCTGTTTGTTATACTTAATTGCTGCAACAACCGTAAATGAGGTGAATACAACCATTAAGGCAAAGGCCAATGCCTGAGGAATTAAGGTGTAGAAATCGTAAGCTGCATAAGTAATAAAATACATAATGGCAATCGCACCACTAACCAAAACGGCTGAAAAATTTTCGTATTTGGCTTTAAGTTTTATTGCAAAAGCCATTAGACTTGCTCCAACGGTATAACCCAATACAATCCTGGTAAGTGGACTAATCATATCATGGTCAATGGCATATTTAGCACCAATAGCCACACCAATGATTAAAATCAGGATTCCAATTTTGCTAATCAGGTTTTCTCCAATAAATTTTTCGAAATCAGATTTAACCATGTTTTCGCGTTTAAATCTCTCGGCAAAATTAGGTTGAGTTTGGGTTGCCGGAGAAGGAATAGGCGCAGGGGTAGGTTGAGGAACAGCCGAATGTTGTACGACAAAGCTCGGGGGTGTATTTCTTGGTGGTACTGAAATGATTGGCTCGGGGTTTATTGTTGGAGGCTTAGATACTGAACCTGGTGATTGCAGCGCCTTAACCTCGTTTCTTAAAGCTTGAATTTCTGCTTCAAAGCCTTGTTGCCTGAGCAACAGGTTTTCCAGCTTAATTAATAGCAGGTTTAATTTTTCTGAATTATCCATTCTGTATTTTGTAGTGCGTTATTTTACTTTACTAAATATAGGAATGTATTTTAGAACGAGGTGAAAAATTTGAGTGGATGAATTAAGGCAATGCTTTTACCACCCCTTGCAGAATGTATTCAGGCGTTTTTTGCCACTGATGTGCACAGATAAACACAGATTTTTGTATTTGAGTTTATCTGTGTGCATTCTTTTTATCTGTGATTGACAATACACCTTTCAGCTTAGTTCCTATTTAAATGACATTATAGTGGGTAGCTTTATGATTGGCTGATTAAATTAATTCGCTAATTTTAGGGCAAAATTAGCCCCTATGGAATTATCTTGCCCGGTATCAGCAGAAAGAATAAATGAAAATGTAGTTAGGATTATTGCCTTTATGGTTGCTGCGATTGCAATTGCTTGTATCGTGTTTTCAAATTACTGGGCAATCGTTTTCCTGCTGTTTGATTTTGCTTTAAGGGCATTTACTATAGGTAAATTTAGTTTGTTGAAATTTATCGCCATCAAAATAGCTGACGGGCTTTCGCTTTCGCCGAAAATGAAGGATCTGGCTCCAAAAAAGTTCGCGGCAACCTTAGGCTTTGGCTTCTGCCTTTTGATTACCGCAGTATTTCTATTTGATCTTTATAATGCAGCGCTGATTTTTACCTCCATCATGATCGTTTTCGCTTTGTTAGAAAGCTTATTCGCCATCTGTGTTGGTTGTTATATTTATTCTTTTTTGCAGATTTTCACTAAAAAGAATGAGGCTTAATTTATTTCTTTAAAGCCTCGCGTACTTTTGGTGCAATTTTGCTTCCGAATAATTCAATTGATTTCATTAAGGCTGTGTGAGATGGACCTCCTACGTCCATGTGTGCTGAGAAACGTGTTAAACCGAAGGTTTCTTCCATGGCTAAAATCTTCTCTACAGATTCGTTTACATCGCCAATAATTAAAGCACCACTACTGTTTCGGCCAGCGTCGAACTGATTGCGTTGATAAGGTGCCCAACCGCGTGATTTACCGATCCTATTCATTTGAGCAGAATAAAGAGGGTAGTAGTAATCTGCAACTTCGTTACTGTTTTCGCCAAATAAAGCGTGCATATGCACACCTACTTCAAATTTACTCTTGTCGTGTCCATACGCTTCGTAAACTCTTTTGTAGTAATCGAAAAGTGGCTTAAACTGTATCGGCTGACCGCCGATGATAGCAAACATTACAGGTAAACCTAATCTCCCGGCGCGTTCTACCGATTCTGGTGTTCCACCAACGGCTACCCATATTTTTAAATTGTCGTTTACGGCTCTTGGTAATATTTCCTGGTTATTCAGTTCTGGTCTGAATTTACCCTTCCAGCTGATTTTGGGCTCCTTGTTTATTTTAAGGAGCAATTCTAACTTCTCTTCGTAAAGCTCGTCGTAATCTTGAAGGTTATAACCAAACAGCGGAAACGACTCGATAAAACTTCCACGACCAGCCATTAATTCGGCCCTGCCATTCGAAATTAAATCTATTGTGGCAAAATTTTGATACAATTTAACCGGATCGGATGAACTTAAAACCGAAACTGCACTGCTTAACTTAATGTTTTTGGTTACTGTAGCTGCCGCGGCCAATATAATTTCAGGACTCGATACGGCGTAATCAGGGCGATGATGTTCGCCGATCCCATAAAAATCTAAGCCAACTTCGTCCATTAGTTTTATTTCTGCTATAATTTCCTGAAGTCTTTGTTGAGCGGGTTGAATTTCTCCTTTTGCATTAATCTGCAAATCGCCAAACATACCGATACCTAGTTCCATAATGTTAAAATAGTTTCAACAAAGTTAATGGATAAAGGTGTTTTGCTTTTTGATGTATGGTAAGAAAAGAGAATATTAAACATTTAGTTATGCACCTGCAACCCGAGTTTTTTATGCTGGCCCGAATTAGCTAAACCCGATTATAGCGAACATCCCGATCTTTTCATCGGGATAAAGCGGTAAGCGGGGCTTTCGGAACCGATAGGGCATTGACATAGCTTTCCAATAAAAGTTTGGAATGAAGATCGTAAGCAGATTTGAACCATATAAGGAACATAAGGCCATATCAGCTTATACTTAGAAAGATTCTGAAACAAGTTCAGAATGACGCACCGAGGCTGAAAACTACTCTATCTTCTTACCTTTCATGGCAGTAGAAATCGCTGCATCCATTACACGTTCGGCAAAAGGACGGGTAAATTCATTCAGCTCATCTGCTTTCTTCAAAATGGTATCTTTTTCTTGAGTAGCTAACGCCGTTTTAAGTGCTTCGATGTGTACTTTAGTATCTGAAATTTCTCCTTCGGTTAAATGCTCGGCATGTTTTTCGATAAAACGTTCAGCGGTATAAAGCAATTGTTCGCCTTCGCTTCTTGCTTCAATAAGCATACGTTGCTCCACATCACTTTTAGCATGTTCTATGCTATCAAGCAGCATTTTCTCTACTGTATCGTCGCTTAAGCCATAACTTGGTGTAATTTCGATCTCTTGTTTAACACCCGAACGTAACTCTATCGCCTGAACAGTTAAAATTCCATCGGCATTCAGTAAAAAATTGATATCTACTTTTGGCAAACCCGCAGGCATTGCAGGAATTCCCTTTAAGTCGAACTCAGCCAATTTTCTGTTTTCTTTCACTAAATCGCGCTCTCCCTGATAAACAGAGATTTTCATATTTACCTGTCCATCTATCGAAGTAGTGTATTGGCGACCAGCTTTAGTAGGTACTTTGCTGTTGCGGGCAATAATTACATCCATCAGGCCACCCATGGTTTCGATACCCAAAGAAAGTGGCGTAACATCTAATAACAAGATGTCAGAACGGTTTCCTGCCAAAACATCGGCCTGAATGGCTGCGCCAAGTGCTACTACCTCATCAGGATTGATATTATCCTGTGGTTTTTTACCAAAGAAATTTTCTACAGCCTGTTTTACAAAGGGCGTACGGGTAGAACCACCCACTAAAATGACCTCATCAATATCGCTGGCTGATAAATCTGCATCCTTTAATGCATTTTTACAAGCGGTGATGGTTTCTTCAACCTTTGCTGCAATTAACTGCTCGAAAGTTTGTTTATCAAGTGTACACCAGATTTCGCCAACCTGTTCGTTGTATAAATTTTGGGTTGATAACGCTTTTTTAGCCGCCTCAGCCTGTAGACGTAAGGTTTGTATCAAAATATTATCCTGAGCAACTACCGCTACATCTAGGTTGTTTTTCTCCAACCAGTAATTTAAAATGGCCCGATCGAAATCATCGCCACCCAAATAAGTATTGCCGTTTGTGGCCAATACCTCGAAAATTCCATTCTGGATCTGTAGAATAGAAACATCAAATGTTCCTCCTCCTAGGTCGTAAACTGCAATTGTTTTTTGTTGTGAAGGATCTAAGCCAATTCCGTAAGCCAAACTTGCTGCGGTAGGTTCATTTACAATTCGCATCACATCTAAACCGGCCAGTTTCCCGGCATCTCTTGTGGCTTGACGCTGACTGTCGTTAAAATATGCCGGAACGGTGATTACAGCTCTGTTAACGGGAGTTTTTAGCGCGTGTTCTGCTCTTGCTTTAAGCTCTTTCAAAATTTCCCCCGATAATTCGATCGGTGTGTAGAAACGGTCGCCAGCATGGATTTTAACCAATGCATCGCTATCATCATCTATAATTTTGTAAGAAAAAATAGCTGCATGTTCAGCTACATCTTTGTAAGAGCGGCCAAGTAATCTTTTAACTGAGAAAATGGTGTTTGAAGGATCGGTGGTTAAGTATTCTTTAGCCTCGTTACCTACAACGGCTTCATTCTGGCCATTAAAGTATACCACCGATGGTACCAATATTCCTTTACCTGCATCGTTAATTACCTGCGGATTCTTATCTGGATTGATAAACGCCACCAAACTATTGGTAGTACCTAAATCTATTCCAACTATAATTTCTTCCTTCTGAAACGAACCTGTAGCAAGGTTAATTGATATTTTTGCCATGGCTGCAAATTTACAATAATGTTGTGCTAAAATTGTTGTTAAGTTGTAAGTTTTAGTTGAAAAAGTCTGAGGTAGAAGGTTCGAAAGTTGGGAGTTTTATTGATTTTACTATATCTTCGGGCCTCGGACTCCCGACTTCTGACTAAAGACTCTGGACTATCTCTTATTCTTTTCCTCAATCCACAACGACATATATTTAGTGCTCTGTGCCGTATGGTGATTTAATAGCTGTCCGAAAAAGTTATTTTGTCGGTGTGCCATTAAATCTGAAGCTAATCTTTCAACGTCCTTAATGAATTGATCTGTAAAATATTTAGCAGAATACCTTTGGTTAATAATCTTTACGCCATTTTGCTGTGCGACTTTCCAGGCATTTTTATCCTGATAGAGTTTTACGGCTTCATCAATAAATAACGCTAAATTATCTTCAATGCTACCGTTCCAATCTAAATTGCCTTTCATGGCTTCTGCACCAACGGATGTGCTTATCGATGGGGTACCTACTTGCATGGCATCAATAAATTTCCCTTTTACGCCTGCGCCGAACTGAATAGGGGCAAGTAATATTCGATGTTTAGCAATGGTTTCTTTTGCGTCTAAAGCTCTTCCTTTAATTAAGAATTTTTCGTTTTTGTTATCCAACTGAAGCACTTTTTGCGAGGCATAAGATCCAAATATATTCAAGTTTGCACCTGGAAGCCTTTTTCTGAGTATTGGCCAGATCTTGGTTTTTAAAACCTGAACGGTATTCCAGTTGGGCTCATGAAGGAAATTGCCAATGAAAACAAAATCTGCCCGATCTTCAAAGGGAATCCATTTTTCGACAACCTGCAGATCGATTTCTTTTTCGAGAAATGGTAAATAATAAATTAGTGAAGGATCAATTTTGAATTGATTTTTCAGTATATCCATCTCCACTTCCGAAATCATTATAGATAAATCGCAGCGTAAAATTGAAGCAACTTCTCTTTTTGCAGTGTCCGAAAATAAATCTAAAACCTGTCTTTTCTTATCGCTTTGTTGGCGTGCACTTCTAAGGCAATGTAAATCTTCGGTATCTAAAATCCTAACTGCATCAGGGCATTCCTGCTGAACCCGCCAGCCATATTGCTCTTCTACCATAAAGCGGTCGAACAGTACCATTTCTGGATTTAATTCCTCCAGAAATAGGTTGAAACTTTGGTCGTTTAGTTTGATTTGTTGCTCAACAACGCTAGTCTTACTAAAATCATAACTGAAATCGCTTTTTGATGCCGCTGATGCAAAAGTGATCTGATAACCTTTAGATAGAAATAAATCAATCAATTGGATCATCCTCGTACCCGCTGCTGATGAAGTGGGTTCGGGCCAAACAAATCCAATAATTAATAATTTCTTAGCGGTTGTTTCCATTTACCTGCAAAATAAGTTCTTTTTTTTGGCTCCCACAGATAAATGTGATTTTCACAGGATGAAATGTAAATCTGTATAATCTTTTAAATGTGTGGGGGATATTAAACGTATCTTAAATATTCTTAATTTTGCGGCTCAATTACAAGCACTACATGTTAGGATTAAAATTATTGACAGACCCACGTTGGGCAAATATTGCGGAATCGAATTTAGAAGAAATTTTATCTGACCATGCCTGGTGTGAACAAAAGGCGGCAACCAATGCCATTACTTTAATTACTCAAAATTCAGAACATCAGGATCTTGTAGATGAATTAACAGCGATTGCCATCGAAGAAATGCAGCATTTCCAGATGGTAATTGAAATTATAAAAAAACGGGGTTATACTTTAAGTCGCGAGCGGAAAGATGACTATGTTGGTCGTTTGGTGAAATTTAGTAAAAAAGACGGAAGCCGGAATATGGCTTTTATTGACAGGTTATTATTTGCAGCAATGATTGAAGCCAGAAGCTGCGAACGTTTCAGGGTACTTTCGTTAAATATAAAAGATCAGGAACTGGCCAGGTTTTATCATGAACTAATGGTCTCAGAAGCCGGGCATTATACCACATTTTTAAATTTTGCGCGTAAATACAGTATTGATGTTGATGTAGACAAACGATGGAAAGAATGGTTAGATTTTGAAGGGGAACTGATACAGAGTTTTGGAACTAAAGAAGCGATACACGGATAGTTCAGTTTTCGGTTTGCAGTTTTCATCATCAACTGTTAATTGGTAACTGTTAACTCCTTTTTATGTATATTCCACAGCCAAATTACAATATCCTGATAACTGTCGATTCCTTTTTTTTGATTGTTCAGTTTTAAGAAGCTATCGAATGCGGCATCCATATAACCGAACATATCGCCGTTGTATTTTCGCCAGAATTCTTTTTCGGTTTTAAAATCCGCTAAAACCTGTGGTAAGAGTTTCAAATAAAGTAGTTTATAATCATCAGGAGATTTCATTCTGATCTCGAATAAAATATACCGTAACATTTCATAATTGGCCGAATATTGATAATTTACATCAACGCTGTTGCTTGCAGTGAGATAACCCAAAAGATTGGCTTCGTCTTCATAAGCGATGCCCAGTTGATGGCCTATTTCGTGGCAGCTTACATAAGGTTTAACGAAATCTGGTAAATTCATATTCATATTGGCTTCGCCAGAAAGCGGTGCGTAATAACCTTCGATGCCAATTTTACTGATCATCCATGAATTTAAAACAGATTTTAAGCAAGGGTTTTGATATTGGAATAATTTATTTTTTCGCAACATAAGCGAATAGGCTTCTGCGGATTTTGATTCCAGTTCTTTGATCGTGTAAGCTGGAATTTTGCCTTGCTTCAGTTTTAGATTATTGGTTTTTTGGATAAAATAATCGCCAAGAATAACTAATTCTTTAACGTTATATTTTTCATTGCCAATACCCAGTTCTTCACTAATGCTTGGCCGGCTGTAATTTAAACCCCATACAATTTTGAATATGATATAGAGCAGCAGGAAGAAGCTGAGGACCTGTAAAGGAACAAGAATTCTATCCTGTCTTTTTAGCGATTTTCGTTGTTTATAAAATCTAACGATCTTATAAAGTACAAAACCAATCAATAAAGCATAAATAATATCGCCGATGGCGAAAGGAAAAATAGATGATATAAACCTTAATGCCGAAGAGATGTAAGGATAAAAACCTGTTGAATAGTATTTTTGGACAAGAGTGGGGAAAAAGCCGAAGAGATAAATAATTAGGGCAATGACCAATATAGCAACAGCTTTTACAAGATTCTTTTTTATTGGGGTCATTATTTGTAATGGCCTTTCAGGGAATAAATATAGAGAACATCTTCTATCACTTCATAAATAATTCTATGTTCATCGTTAATTCGTCTAGACCATTTTCCGGAAAATTCATATTTGAGCGGCTCCGGCTTACCTATTCCACTATATGGCTCTTCAATAATAGCTAATATCAATTGTTCAATTTTCTTTTGTATAGCCTTATTTCCAGATTTCTTCCAAAATTTGATATCTAATAAAGAATCGTCAACATATTGAATCTCCATCGGATTATTTCCATAAATCTTCAATAGCTATCTTAACACCTTTGCCCGCTTTTACCTGTTCTTGGCCTCGTTTTATTTTAGCTACAAATTCTGGGTTATACGGACTTTCTTCTGTTTCGAAATCAATCTTCAAAACTTTCATAACTGCTTTTAAAGCAGTTGATTGTTCTTCGTTTTTTGGATGTACGATTAGTGTTTCCATGTTATTTCATTGTGATAAAACAAATATAACAAATCTATCTGGCAAAAGTTAGGCGTTTTCCGATCTGATCGGTCGTGAATTTGCCATTTTGATAAGCCAGATTGCCTGATACAAAAGTGTGCGTAATACTTGCCTGGAAAGTATCTCCATCAAACGGACTCCAGCCACATTTATAGAAGTTATTAAGTTTGGTTACTGTCCAGGAATCTTTCAGGTCTACCAGCACTAAATCTGCCCAGTATCCTTCACGGATGAAACCGCGTTTTTCGATATCAAAACAGATGGCCAGGTTGTGTGCTGTTTTTTCTACGATTTTCTCTAAAGAGATTTTACCCTGTAAATGCATTTCAAGCAATGCTGGTAAGGCATGCTGCACCAATGGACCACCAGATGGGGCTTGAGCGTAAGGCTGCTGCTTTTCTGCCAATGTATGTGGGGCGTGATCTGTTGCAATTACATCAATATAATCTTCAAGAACACCTTTAAGCACACCTTTTTGATCATCTTCGGTTTTTACCGCAGGGTTCCATTTAATGAAATTTCCTTTTGAAGCGTAATCTTTATCGTTAAACCAAAGGTGGTGCACACAAGCTTCAGCCGTAATTTTTTTATCCTTTAGTGCGGTAATATGATCAAATAGTGCTATTTCTTTTGCAGTAGAAATATGTAAGATATGCAAGCGGGTTTGATAAGTTTTAGCCAGTTCGACCGCCAATGATGATGATTTATAACAGGCCTCTGCGCTGCGGATTAAAGGATGCATCTCTATCGTTAAATCTTCGCCGTATTTGGTTTTAAATTCGGCCAGATTATGGCGGATGGTTGCTTCATCTTCACAATGGGTAGCCACTAAAATCGGTGCCTTACTAAAAATGTTTTCTAAGGTTTTTTCGTTATCCACCAGCATATTTCCTGTTGATGAACCCATAAAAACTTTAATCCCGCAAACATTTTTAGGATCGGTTTTTAAAACCTCTTCAATATTGTCGTTACTGGCCCCCATGTAAAACGAATAGTTCGCTAACGAAGTTTGGGAAGCAATTTCATATTTATCAGCTAATAAGCCCTGTGTTAGTGTATTGGGTACAGTATTGGGCATTTCCATAAAGGAGGTAATCCCTCCGGCTACAGCGGCCATGCTTTCGGTAAAAATATCGGCTTTATGTGTTAAACCTGGTTCGCGGAAATGTACCTGATCGTCAATCATCCCTGGTAAAAGGTATTGTCCTTCTGCGTTAATTTCTTGCGCGTCAGGAGCAGAAAGATTTTGACCAATTTTGGCTATCAATCCATCTTTTATCAATACATCGGCAACAATTTTTTGTCCTTCATTTACAATTGTGGCAGCTTTTATCAGGTAAGTATTCATGGTTTCAAAGGTAAAAATAGATTTGAGAAGTTAGATATGAGATTTGAGAATTCTGACACGCTAATTTGGCGGATGAAAGGTGCTGAATGGAGTTTTATGCTATTGTTTTAGGTTAAATAAACCTGATAGTAGTGGACATCCCGATTTTTATCGGGATAAAACGGATAGCAGGGCTGCCCGAACCGAAGAATTATTGAAATTGCTTTACACCTAATTCTTATAAAAGGAATCTTGCATTTTAGAATGCATCAAAACCTTCTGCCTTACGCCTTCTAACCGTCAACCTTAATCACTATCTTTGTGCGCTATGGCAAAATCGTTCGAAGAATTTAAGTTAAACAGGCAAATTTTAAATGCAGTTGCCGATGCAGGTTATACCGTTGCCACGCCGATACAGGAAAAAGCAATTGCACCAGTATTATCTGGGCAGGATATTTTTGGTATTGCCGAAACTGGTACAGGAAAAACCGCTGCTTTTGTTCTGCCAATTTTAATGCAGTTGAAATATGCTCAAGGCGATAATCCGAGGGCTTTAATCCTATCTCCAACCCGCGAACTCGCAATGCAGATTGCAGAGCAGGTAAAGTTGTTTTCTACATATACCGATTTACGTTCATTAGTAATTTTTGGTGGAATCGGTCCGAAAACACAGAAAGAACAAATTGCAAAAGGGATTGATATCCTGATTGCTACACCCGGAAGATTCCTGGATTTATATTTGGCTGGCGATATCAACACACAGAGTTTAAAATTTTTGGTGCTTGATGAAGCCGATAAAATGATGGATATGGGTTTTATCGGCTCTATTCACCGGATTTTGGAAATCGTTCCGCGTAAACGCCAAAATTTATTGTTCTCTGCAACAATGAGCGACTTGGTACAGAAAATTGCCGGAGATTTCTTGAATAATCCGCTTGTGATTGAGGCATCTGCACAAGCAACCCCTGCGGCAAATGTAACACAGGCTTTATATTACGTTCCGAATTTCAAAACGAAAATTAACCTATTGCAGCATTTGCTGAAGAATGATGAGGCTTTTAACCGCCTGATCATTTTCTGTAAAACAAAAACCGTTGCTGATAATATTTACAGTTTTATTGAGCGTAGATATGGTGCTGAGAATGTTCGTGTAATCCACGCCAATAAAGGACAAAACACCAGAATTAATTCAATAAACAGTTTCAAAGAGGGTAATATCAGGGTGCTAGTGGCCACAGATGTAGCAAGTAGGGGTATTGATGTGAGTGATGTAAGTCATGTGATCAATTTTGATGTGCCTATCATTATAGAAGATTACGTACACCGTATTGGCCGTACGGGTAGGGCTTTTGCCAAAGGCGACGCGATAACTTTTGCTACGGATGCCGAAAAATATTATATCCGCAAGATCGAAAAATTGATCCGCCAATATATTCCAGTGGCCGAAATTCCGGAAGGTGTTTTCATTGATGAAACGCCTTACGAAGAGCGCCAGCATATTGCGAAGGAAATCGATATGCAGAAACGTAAGGAAGATCCTGATTTTAAAGGGGCTTTCCATGAGAAAAAGCATGCTGCTGCGATAGAGAAAAAGGTACGAGAAAAAGCCAAAGCAAAGGCCGGAAAACAGGTAAAGAGTTTTAAAAAAGGTAAAAAATTCGATAAGAAAAAGTAATGAACCCAACACAATTAAAATAATTATTAATTTTCTAAATAATTATTTCAATTGTCAAAGGCTCCATCTGACAATTGAAAACAAATAAATAACACAGATGAACTTTAGGATTACGCCTTTAAATATCGTTAGCGCCATTGGTTTGGGATTAGTGGCCGTAAATTTAGTTTCAGAGAAAAGCACGGCACCACGCCATGTGGATATGAGCGGCTTTTATCTCCTGATTTTAGGTTGCCTTATCCTTGTAACCTTTATTACAGATATGATTTTCCGGTTCACGTTGAAAGATATTAAAAGGATCTGGGTGGTAGAATTGATATTTATCGTTATTGCGGCTGTTTTGATGCTGATACTCCAAAAAGTAGCGTAATTAAATCGTAAAAATATCTCAACAATCTTTATCGGTGCAATCAACCAATCTGTGGAATCAAATTAAATAAGCATCTTTGCATCCGGAAAAATTAGTCGATAAATTTAAGTAGTCTCTTTATCGGTGAAATCAATATTAATATGAAAAAAGCAGAAATAAAAATAACGGTTGAGTTAGATGAAGGCAATAACCCCGATAACATACTTTGGGAGAGTACAGATTCTGGAAACGCAGATAAAGTGCCTGCAAAGGCTATGTTTTTATCGGTTTGGGACCACAATTATAAAAATACTTTAAAGATAGATCTTTGGACAAAAGATATGCCTGTTGATGAGATGAAACGTTTCTTCTACGAAACTTTGCAAACCATGGGCGATAGCTTTTTGAAAGCCACAAACGAAACTTTGATTGTTGAAGATTTACGTGATTACTGTGCCCACTTTGCAGATAAGATGGGGATTATTGAGGGGCAATAGTTCATTAGTCATTAGTCATTAGTCATTAGTCATTAGTCATTAGTCATTAGTCATTAGTCATTAGTCATTAGTCATTAGTCATTAAAAAATGCCAAGTAAGTTAGCTATAAACTATTAACTCCCGTTAAACCAATTAACCAATCAGTGAAATCGTTAAAATCAGTGTAATCATCTTAACTATGTTAGTATTAAATAAATTCAGGGCTTGGTTAGGCATTTTGCTATGCGTTATTGCAGGTTTCTGCCCAATGTTAAAAGTGCCCATTAAAGGCAATTGGAACTTGTATCAATCAGATGCACGTTTGTTTTTGATCACATATGCCATTATCGCCATTTCGGTGTTGTTTCTGTTTATCAGAAAAGTAGGTGCCTTTAAGTTTATGAGTTTCGTAATGGCTATCTGGTATGTTTTAGCGGTAGTTGCTGTTTATTTTACTGCAAATAATTATACTAAATATGGCTTCGCCAATAAACTTATCGGTAAAGTTGTTCATTTCCAGTGGGGTTGGATTGTACTTTTAGTTGGGGTTATATTTATGCTTTTCAGTGTTAAACGTGGCGAAAAAATTACGGCTTAAGCTTTTTCGTGGAATTGCGAGGTTAATTTACCTACCTCACATCCTTTAGCTTTACATCAGGCTACAATTTCATCATGAGTTTTCTTCGGCATAGTCTGATTACAGCTCATGATGAACAAAATTGATGACCGGGATAACTTACCACAATTTAAGAATAATCGTCTGCAAGTTCGATCATCCAGCAGTCAACATTTATCCTACTAAACGGATAAACGGACGAATTCTTTAGAATTTGTTTTTTGCTTTCCAGATAAAGCCGTCAAGTATATAATGCGTAGCCTGTGGTAAGGCTAAAAGTGGAACCAGAAGCGATAACAACTCACTATTTGTAACCTGTGGCAAGCTTGAAAAAGGTTTGAAAACCGATTGATGTTCTTTCCATACCAAACCATCCCAAAGGCCTTCTTCCAGGTAGGCAAATAATACCAAAATCAATAAGAAATAAAATATCCCGAATTTTCCGAAGCACAGATCCATGATTTTATTCTTAACGGTTTTATCTCCGATTTTTTTATTTTCAAAAAACCAGATGAGCGCCATATACGGGATGCCATGCGAAATTACGTTTAAGGTAGTAAAAGCCATATCGCCATTAAAATAAACGATGCCAAAATACCAGGATAAAAACGTTCCGATTACGATTGAGTTGCGCGGAATGTTAATCCACTTTTTGCCGATGATCAATATAATTTCTTTAACCACATAGATGGCGATGATTAAGACGTACACCATGCCGGAGTATCTTAATAGCATATCGTTCTTAAAAGTGAAAAAATCACCTTCTACAAACCAGTTGAAATTTCGGCCACTGCTTAAATGCCAAAAAAGCAAAGGGTATAAAGTTGCGGTATAAATGGCAATTTTATCAATTGTAGTTAACAGTTTGGTTGAATTTTCGTTACGGGAATACATGCGCATAAAGCCATATTGCTGCCTGATAAAATGGTAAACGGCCAAATAAGCCAATATTCTCCAAAACCATAAACCATCGAACCGGTAAAGTATAACACCTGTTACATAACAGGCCAATGGAATAGAAATAAGCAATGTATACTGCCTTTTGAAATTACCCGGACTAAAATAGGTTCGGTATAACGTGCTGTAAACATGTGCAACATCTATAAAAACAATTAAAAATACCCAATAAGCCAATGGAATACCTGATGAGTTTTGAAACTGACCCGGGAAAAGCAAAACCAGCAATAAAGAGAAAAATGCAGGCGATATAATGAAAATAACATCACTCCATGCAGTATTAAGCCAGGGTTGGGTTTGTTTATGTGGTAGCATTTAAAACCTGTTTTGCTGCGTTAATACCTTGGTGAAAAGCCTCTTCAAAGATAGATACCCCGCTCAGATCACTGTGGGCAAAGAAAATTTTATTATTGATAGGAGCTTTCGCTTTTTCCAAATTTTCACTCCAAACAAAATTTGTGGTAGGTGCTATCATTCCGTGCCCCCAAACCCAGAAATCGATATTTTCAATAGCATCTGTAATTCCCGGATGGATCATCTCCAATTCAGGAACAACAATATCAAGCCATTGTTCGTAACTTCTCGCATATGCTGCCAGCCGTGCAACTGCGGGTTCAAAATCACACAGCGGCAGGTAATAAGTAATTACTTTTTTATCCTCTGAGAGTTTTAAATGTTGCTGCGCCGAGTTTACATAACCAACAGAGGGCGTATTATAGGCCACATTGTCCCAACAAAGATTTATACCTTTCGATTCTGGTAATTCGTTGATGGTAATATTGGCGATCAGCCATGGTGAATAGTTAAAAGCTTTATAATCAATATTCCGGTTAAAGTTTCCAAGTAAGCGATTGTTTACAAATTGTGGTGCGCATAAAATAATCTTTTCGGCTATTATTTCCTCAGTGGTGTTGGTATTTGTATTGAATAGGGAAGCCGTTACATTGCCATTTGCCATCGATTTTAAATCATAACATAGTATTGATGTTTTGATATGATCTTTTAGCTGCTTAGCAAGTTGCTTCATGAGCCAGCCATTGCCTTCGGGCCAGGTTAGTATGGCATTCTGTTCGGCATTTGTTGCTTTTCCTCTGCGCGAAGCGAAATAGTGTAAACCTGCCCAGGCTGATATTTTATCTATCTTTTGCCCATAATCATCTTTGCAGGCATAGTTTAAATACCACAATAGATATTTAGAATCGTATCCTTTTTCTTTGAGGTATGAATGGAAAGAAATCTTATCCAGTTTTCTGAAGCCAGGATCGCTTGATGAAGAGCTTAGTGGGATATTGAACAAAAATTTTCCGTCCTTTCCTTTGGTGTTTTTTAATTGATCTACCTCTCGTAAAAAGCGTTTAATCTGTTCTTTATCGGTTGTGGGTACGCCAAAATCGGGCACCAAACCTTCCTGCCATTCACCATTGATCAATAATCTTTCCTCAGGATCAAAAGTGAGAAAATAATCGTTGTAATAGGGGAGTTCTTTTTCGAAATGGGTAATTACATTAATTTCCTGCAAAAAATCGATAAACAGGTTATCATCATTGTTTGCAATGGTAATATAATGTGCACCTAATGGATATGAGGATACTTTATTCGTGCCAAAATAAGAGTTTCCGCCAGTGTGATTTTCCAGTTCCAGGATTTCAAAATCCGTCTCACCATCCTTTTTTAACCATCTGCCAGCCGATAAACCTGAAATTCCGCTGCCGATAATCAGTGTTTTTACCTTTCTGGTGTTATTTGGGGCTGGTAATTTTATCTTATCGCGCAAAATATGACCAGCTTTTGCATTTGGGCCCTGTAAAGTACCTTTAATGTTGTATCTGGTTGATCTGATTTTTTTATAACAGCTGTTCAGAAAAATGCCACCTGTTATCAATCCAATCCTCAAAAGAAAAGAACGCCGTTTTAAATATGCCGATAAATCATCTTTATAAAACGTTTGCCCACTCATCTTCGAAATATTTCACCAAAATCTGGTTGTTTAATTTATTTACATCAGTTTCTACCTTGGCCATATCTTTTGGGAAGAAAAGCATAAGATCTAAACTTTCTTTCGAAACGAACCTTAAACCAGGTAAATATTGCTGAGGTTTTTTGTAAATATTATCCGGACCGGTTGCCATAATATAACCCCACTCGCCAAAAGAAGGTACATAATTGTGATATGGAATGGTTTTTAAACCCACACTTTCGAGGGTTTTGTTAACCGTCCAAAAAGATTTTGGTGCAACATAAGGTGAAGTTGACTGAACAACCATTAAACCTTTTGGTGCAAGTATACCCTTGACCAGGTTGTAAAAAGCGTTGGTATACAGCTTGCCAACAGCATAGTTTGAGGGGTCTGGAAAATCGATGACAATGAAGTCGAATTTTTTATGCTGTGCTTTGATCCAGCTAAAGGCATCGGCATTAATTACTTTAACCTTTGGCGATAAGAGTGCATTTTTGTTTAAACCTAAAAGGATCTTGTTCGATTGAAAAAGGCTTGTCATTCCTTTATCTAAATCTACCAGTGTTACCGAATCAACATTAGAGTATTTTAAGATTTCTCTAACAGCAAGGCCATCTCCACCACCCATTACGAGCACATGTTTAGCAAAAGGCAAAGCCTGCAAGCCGGGATGTACCAGTGCTTCATGGTATCGATACTCATCATCAGAGCTAAACTGGAGGTTTCCATTTAAGAAAAGCCGTAAAACTTTATTTTTTTTAGTCAGAATAATCCGTTGATAAGGTGTGCTTTTTGAATAAATAATGGTATCGCTATAGGTCTGACTTTCGGAGAAACTGGTGATTTTATCCGCGTAAACGAAACCTGCCAGCAATAAAATAATGCTTACTATAGATGCACTCTGCAGATATTTGGAAGCCCTGATTTCTTTTTTGAAACTTAAACACACAATTAAAGCCACAGCAACGTTGAGCATCCCAAACATATAAGCTGTTTTTACCAGCCCTAAATGGGGGATGAGCAAGAGCGGAAAAATTAGTGAGGCCAGTAGCGCTCCGATGTAGTCGAATGTAAAAACCTTCGAAACCAGATCTTTAAATTCGTAGCGGTCTTTAAGGATGCGCATCAGCAATGGGATTTCTAAACCCACAAGAATACCTGTTAGGCTTACAAAACCATATAATACAATCCTGAATGAAGCAATACTTTCAAAAACAAGGAACAAAACGGTTGAACTAAAACCCCCAACTAAGCCGACTAAAATTTCGATCTGAATAAACCACGAGAGGATATTCTTTTCGAAATACTTAGATATCCAGGAGCCTATACCCATAGAAAAAAGGTAAACGCCAATTATTGTAGAGAACTGGGTAACTGAATCGCCAAGTAAATAGCTGGCAAGTGTACCCGCAATCAGCTCGTAAATGAGACCGCAGGTGGCAACAACAAAAACAGAAATTAATAAAAGTGCAGGTAGCTTTTTGTTCATGCTAACTATGAATTGCTGAACTTATAATAATTGCCATTGCAATAATAAAAGCCGCAAAAACGATTGCTAATGCCAAGTTTTGCTTTTCCAGTATTTCTTTCCAAAGGTTTTCGGGGGTCATTTTTTCAATAATCCAAAAAGCTATAAAGAGAACCATTATGCCCAATACGGAATAAACCAATGACGCAATAATGTACTTGATGTTAATTAATTCATTTAAACTCATAATGTTTTTATTTATGGTAAAATCTATTTACATGACCAGAATGACTTTTATTGCCATTAAATTCTGTGTTTTTTTCTACTTTATCCGGGAAGTAAGCTCGGCCTTTTAAACCACTGTAGCCATAAAAACCTATAAAGGCCAGCAGTAAAATAAGATAATATTTTATCGGTTTCAGATTCATTTATTCTCCATTTACAAAAGGTGAGAAATCGCTGTTATTCCATCTTCTTTTTTCATAATTGCGCATTAAAAGCCAGCAGATGGCCGGAAAAATACAAAGTAATAATATGGTGGTTATCGTATTGCCCCACATGGTTACATTACTCACCGCTTTTATGTAAAGGTTATTTCTAAATACATCTCCTGATGATGGATACACGTTTAAATGGTATTTTCCTTTAGGTATTTCTGATAGCACAACAGATTCTTTCGTAGAACCTTCCGACCAGCTTTCGCCATCTTCAGTACCATGATAATATTCGATCCCTTTACTTACTTCCCAGGTTTTGTTATCGCTTTCGTTAACCAGTACAATTGTGGTTTCCAGCCAGTTATTATCAACTGCCGAGGCGATTTCGAATTCAATATTTGATGATTCATCATCAAGCGTAAAAGACGGCGTAATAAACGACCTGAAAGAATCAGGACCACCTTTAGTATCGTAAACAATTAAAAAATCATCGTTTATTAACTCCTTTTCAGGTTTTATTGCATTGAACAGTAAATGGAAAAGCAGCACTAAGATAATAGCTGCGCCTGTTATCTTTAATGAGGCTGTCCACCTGTCAAAGGCCTTTGATGGCTGGTTTGCGCCAATCCCAATCTGCTTGGGTAAGTCGTTTTTATCAATTTTGAATGCATCGGCAATTACTTCTGCATCGAGGTACTCGCCAATATAATAATTGGTTTGGTTATTTGCTTTACTAACCTCCTTTACAACCATAAAAGGTGGTGCGATGTATTCGGTAGCTTTAATCCTTTCGTTAACCACATCCCAATCTACTTCACCAAGCATGGCTGTAACTATTGGTGTATACCTGTTAAAAAGTTTGTATTCAACATCTTTATAACCAATGCTTAATCCGTAAGATATAGGCGCTTTATAATCAGGGAGAAAATCTTCGCCTGCGATAAAATTCCAATGGCCATCGAATTCTGATAAGGTAACATAACCTTTATCGGGGCTGGTTAAGATATATTCACGCCAGGCATAGCTGGTATTGGCTTCTTTTTTTTCGAGATAGGCAATTACCTTGAATTCAGTACCATGAATATTCGCAGTTGAGCCCAGTTTTAATACCAGAACTTTTTCTGGTTGATCTAATTTCTTGCTCAACCTGCATTCGGTGATGCTAATAATGTGCAAATAGGAATAACATGAAGGGCAAACGGTGTATTTGCTCTTTGCTGCCTCGTATAGTACAATATTCTGCTTGCATATTGAGCATGCAATAGTTTCTGATAGCTTGAAAAATGATTTTGCAGGAACTTCCATTAGCGAACAACTTCAGTTTTCTGTATTTCTATACCTTCAAAAAAATGGAGTACAGCTTCATAAATATCTTTAACCTTTTGGGTATTGTCTTTTTGATAGTTTGATAAAAAAATATCAAAAGTTGCCAGTTTAAATTCAGGCCATGTATGGATAGACAGGTGAGATTCTGTCAAGCAGATTACGGCCGTAAAACCCTCATTAGGAAAATCGTGGTAAACTTCGCCAACCTTTTCCAGCCCATTTGCCTCAATTAAGCTGTTAAAAAGTGCTTTACAATCGTGAAAGGAAGAAAGTTGTTCAGTTTTTTCAGACGAGAACTCTGATAAAATATGTAAGCCAGGATTGTAATTCATTGAGCGTTTGGTATCTTCCAAAAATATAAATTATTTTAAATGTAGGAAGATTTTAGGAGCAGAATTTAAAATTGAGTATCTGCGATAAAATAATCGTTGGTATCATCTTCCAGGGGGATATAGATTCTTTCCCATTCATTACCTTCTATAACCTTCCATGTGTGCCCTTCTCCAGCCGTATCATTGGCAATGAGTATAATGCCCGGCTCGATAATAAAAGTTTCTCCATTGCTTACTGTAAACTGAAGTTTACCCTTAATTGTAATTACGTATTGACGCCTTGGTGCGGGATGAGGGATCTTCTCCAAAGTTGATACATCGGTTTGGGCGAAAAAATAACTGGCATTAATATGCTGACGGATAGGGATTGTACCCGTTTCAAAAGCACATTTGTTATCTTCAATATTAATTAAACGGACGGCTTTTATATAATTTTTAGTTGTTTCAGCTTGCTCTGTATTCATCTGCAAAATAAAGTATGGTTTTAAAATTTTAATTCAGTTTGTCCTTTTTGGGAAACTTCACGCTCGTGTTGTAGCAGCCATTGTTTACGCCATAAACCACCTGCATAGCCTACAAGTTTACCATTACTGCCAATTACCCTATGACATGGCACTACAATGGCAATATTGTTTTTTCCGTTTGCTGCGGCAATAGCCCGTATAGCTAATGGATTTTGTGCAGAAAATTTGGCATATGAAGTGGTTTCGCCAAAAGGTATGGTTAATAAATGCTGCCAAACCTCCTGCTGAAATTCAGTCCCTTTTTGCTTTATCGGAAAATCGAAAGCCTTTAAATCGCCTTTAAAATAATCATTTAACTGGTTGGCTACCTTTACCGTAAGTTCGTTTTCTGAGAACCCTTTAATATCCTTTTCGGCAAAAGTAATTACATGTACAAAATCGTCATCAGCTAAGATGGTTATTGTGCCAACAGGCGATGGGATAACTGATGCGTAATCCATAATTTTCCGTGACTTCAGTGTTTCTGTGGCTAATTTCCTTTTCGCTTATTCTTAAACAAAATTACAACAATACAACAATTTAAGCATGCAATATTTATCAATAAAAGTATCTTTGCGGTTATGCAATTGGCCAAAGAGGTTAAATATTTAATTCACAAGGAAGTATTGTTAGAGTGGCGCTCCAAATATACCATTAACGGTGTATTGCTTTATGTAGTTTCTACCATTTTTACCTGTTACCTCTCTTTTGTTAGCCTGGGCGATAAATTAACATGGAATGCCTTGTTTTGGATCATCATGCTTTTCGCCTCAATTAATGGCGTATCGAAAAGTTTTTTGCAAGAAACCAAAGGGCAACAATTATACAGTTATATTTTGGCAAGTCCAGCTGCGGTTTTAATTTCTAAAACGGTTTACAATACGCTCCTTATGTTGGTGCTTACTACAATTGCTTTAGGTTTTTATACACTGGTTTTCGATTCTTTTACCCCGCCCGATTTAACAATGTATTACATCGCCGTGGTATTGGGTAGCATCAGTTTTTCTACTGTATTTACAATGGTTTCGGCAATTGCTAGCAAAGCGGGAAATGGAGGAATGTTGATGGCTATTTTAAGCTTTCCAATTATTATTCCAGTGTTGATCCTGTTAATTAAACTGGCCAAAAATGCTGTTGACGGCTTGCCGTGGGAAAATAGTTACGATGAAATAGCGATGTTACTGGTGGTGAATGTACTTATGGTGGCAACGTCTTTATTGTTATTTCCTTACCTTTGGAGGGATTAAATTAGTGATTAAATGAGAGAATGATTGAATTATAGAATGAGAAATTCGCAAGCATTAAATCCTTGATGATATTTAAGGCAAGAAAGGACAATTTCTCATTCAAAACTCAATCATTCAAAACTCAATAATTATATAGGTATGAATAAAACTTGGTGGAAAATTTTAGGTTCGGTTTTGGTAATTTATACTGCAATAGCAGGTTTATTGCTTGGGGTACCGCATCTGGCTATTTTGAACGAAACAATCCGTAATCTGTACTTCCATGTTCCGATGTGGTTTGCCATGATTGTGCTCTTTTCGATCTCTGTTTTTTACAGTATAAAATCATTGAGCACCAAAAGTGAAATTGATGATATTAAAGCCGTAGAAAGTGTAAACGCTGGGATAGTTTTTGGCGTTTTAGGTTTAGTAACAGGTGCTATCTGGGCTAAATATACCTGGGGACAGTTCTGGAGCTTCGATCCTAAACAGAATTTCGCTGCCATTTCAATTTTGCTCTATTTTGCCTACCTCATTCTGCGCAATGCGATTGATGAAGAACAGAAAAGAGCCAAGATTTCTGCCATTTACAATATTTTCGCCTTTCCAATGATGGTGGTATTACTTTTTGTTTTACCCCGTTTAAAAGATTCATTACACCCAGGCAATGGTGGTAACCCAGGTTTTAACAGCTACGATTTAGACAGCCGCATGCGAATGGTATTTTATCCTGCTTGTTTAGGTTGGATATTAATCGGTTACTGGGTTTATACCATCCGTTTCAGAATACGTAATATAGAAAACAAACAACAACATAACTAAAATGAAGAAGATATTTTTCTCCCTGATATTAATGATGGCCACCATGCAGTTATTTGCGCAGGATAATGGCGTAGAAATGGCTGATAGCCTTCGTAGCAATGGAAAGATATATGTTGTGGTAATATGTATCGTAATTATTCTTGTAGGTTTGTTGGCCTATCTGTTCTCAATCGATAAAAGATTAAAGAAAATAGAAAAAGAAAACCAAACTGATAAATAATAGCGTAAATACGAATGCTGGTTAAAACCATATTTGGCTTTAATTGTCGGTAAATTGATGTATTTTAAGACTAAATTAATCAGTTTTTTGTGTATATCTTGTTGTAAAAGAGGTTTTTGCTAATTTTAAAAGCCCTAATTAAAAATACAGCGCAGTAACCACATAAAATACCTACATCACAGTATTGTTTCTTGATTATTTATTGATCAAGTTTGGTTAGTTATAAATTAAATCAACGGGACGATTTAGGTTAACTTTAAGAAGTGATCAACACAATTGATCACTTTTTTTATGTCCAGTTTTTTATTCGTATTTGCAATATTCGTAATATTGATCTGTTTTTTAGCTTTTATTTGTTGAGTGTTGTAATAAAAGGCTGTTTTGAATATTTTTTTTATAATTTTTTTTTGATCAAAATAAGCTGTAATAAAGCCTATAAAAATAGTCGTTTTATGGTGTATGCTGACTAAGATATCTGGGTTTAAACGTGTTTTGATATAGTTTTTAAACAGTTTTCTCCAGCGGGTGTAAAAGCTCATTTTAGGCTAAAATGGAATGGTGTTTGCTTTACACTAAGTCTTTTTGCATTTGGATATGTGCAGTTTTTTTAGGCAATTTTGCACCGAAAACTTATTCAATATAAAAAATAAATAATGGCTAATCTAGCAGACGAGAACAAGTTCTTTGCAGATGTTTGTAAGAACTTTGACAGTGCGGCTCAATTCACCAATCATCCAGAAGGTTTATTGAACCAGATTAAAACATGTAATAGTGTATATCGTTTCCAATTCCCAATCCGCCGCGGAAACGGTTTTGAAGTAATTGATGCTTGGCGTGTAGAACACTCTCACCACATGAGCCCTACCAAGGGTGGTATCCGTTACAGTGAAATGGTAAACGAAGATGAGGTTATGGCGCTTGCGGCCTTAATGACTTACAAGTGTGCTATTGTTAACGTGCCATTTGGTGGCGCAAAAGGTGGTATTAAAATTAACACTAAACAATACAGCGTTGCCGAGTTAGAAACCATCACCCGCCGTTATACAACAGAATTAATTAAGAAAAACTTTATTGGCCCAGGTATCGATGTTCCCGCTCCTGATTATGGATCTGGCGAACGCGAAATGAGCTGGATTGCCGATACTTATATGACCATGAACCCTGGTCAGTTAGACGCTTTAGGCTGTGTAACTGGTAAACCAATCGCTTTACATGGTATCCGTGGCCGGAAGGAAGCTACAGGACGTGGTGTTGCATATGCAGTACGCGAATGTGTTGAAGTGGCAGAAGATATGGCTAAAATAGGCTTTAAAGCTGGTTTAGGCGATAAAAGAGTAATTGTTCAGGGTTTAGGTAATGTGGGCTACCATTCGGCTAAATTCTTAGCAGAATTTGGTGCTACTATTGTAGGTTTATGTGAGTTTGAAGGTGCTATTTACAATCCTAATGGATTGAATGTGGATGAGGTTTTTGCACACCGTAAAAATACTGGTTCGATCTTAGGGTTCCCTGGTGCTAAAGACTTTAAAAATTCGATGGAAGGTTTAGAGCAAGATTGCGATATCATTGTTCCTGCAGCTTTAGAAAACCAGTTTACTGAGCTTAATATCCGTAATATCAAAGCGAAAATTATTGCTGAAGGTGCAAATGGTCCAACAACGCCAGAAGCTGAAACAATTTTTACCGAAATGGGCGGTATCATCATTCCTGATATGTATTGCAATGCGGGTGGTGTTACGGTTTCTTATTTCGAGTGGTTGAAAAACCTTTCTCATGTGGCCTTCGGTCGTATGGAGAACCGTTATGCAGCTAATTCAAATGCCAATCTGATCAATACTTTAGAAAACCTAACCGGTAAAACGATCCTCCCTGAGCACCGTTTAATGATTGTTAAAGGCGCATCTGAAATGGAATTGGTAAACTCTGGTTTAGAAGACACCATGATCCACTCTTACCACGAAATCCGCGAAACGTTAATGAACAAGCCAGCAACTCAAACATTGAGAACAGCTGCTTTTGTAAATTCAATTGATAAAATTGCGGTTTCTTATATGAATTTAGGCGTTTGGCCATAATCGACTAATCGTCATTGCGAATCCCGATCCTTTATCGGGATATCGCAATCTTATTATGAAGCCTTGCAGGATTTAAAACTGCAGGGCTTTTTTTGCGCCCAGGCCGTCATTGCGAGGAACGAAGCAATCTTACTACGATAGCAAGTCCGAATCCATGTTTGGTGATGCATCAGGCAAAAGGGGCACCATTTTTAACGAAAATTGTTTTGGAAATGAAAGGTTTGTGTTTCATGGGGATGGTTTAGCCCTGCTGTACCTCCTGCCAATTGAAGGAATTGGCATCCGTCCCATCAGGTTTAGGTACAAAGGTCGGTTTTTACTTCCCTCTTGTAGCGGGATGTCAGCAGAACGGTTTCTTTAAAATCACCTTGAATCTGCGGGAAATACGTTACTTGTTTACCGGAACATCAACAGAAAAATTAAAATTTAGTGAGCTGTTGAACCCATTTTTAAACACTTTTAAAAGTTGGATGAGGGCGTTGGCATCCCCGTTTAAAAATAAAAGTTCTGATTGCAGGTTGATTTTGTCTTTTCCTATGCTTTTTGCTTTGATCTCTAATTGACTAAAAGTACCCAGTTTATCTGCAATTAAGGGCATTGGTGTTTGTTTAATCAACTTTTTAAAATCTACTTTAAAATAAAAAAAATCGTCAGATGATGTCCTTTTTAAATCGGGTTTGGCGTTTTGCACTGTGCTTAATTGAATATTACCACTATTGCCTTTGAAATACACCTGGTACAATGGAATCATCGAACTGCTGATCTTTCCGGTAGCTTGATCCAATGCACCTAGTGATTTAAGATAATCGCTTACTTCGCGGTCATTGGCAGTCAGATTCATGGAAATAGAAGGAATCTTCCGGTCCTGAAGTACTTTTTTTTCAACCCTTTCAAAATCATCATTATATTCATAACCTACAACAGTATCTACCTGTGTAATGGTGTTTGTCCATTCAAAATCCACATAATCTTTGTAAAACCTGAAAAAGCTATCCTTTGAAAGGAGAGAAGGGATTCCGGTCTGATTTTTCTTAGGTAATGCTGATTTAAACTTTGCGTTTAGCCACATACTTACCGTGCTTTCTGGATTTAGAACCCGGTGCTTCGGTTTAGCTGCTGGCACGATCATTTGGTTTATGAACTCATTACTAAAATTAATTTTTCCATCAGTAAAATTAATTTTGCTAAAGTTCCCGGTATTTTGAAACGAAATATGATCGGAAAGGTTTATAAGCTGGTTAAATCGGCTCTCGCCAACTTTAATCATGTTTTTGCGGTTCAGTATTTCTTCCAGCGTAGTTTTTACTTGTTCTTTTTGTGGCGTACAAGCAAAAGCGACAGTTGTTTTGTTAAACAGTATAAGGAAGGTCGAATCTTTGGATTGAAAGAAATTACTATCTTTTTTAATCAATGGCAAATAAGCATTTTCGTGGATAAAAAGGTTAAATATTAAAGTATCCGCTATTTCGAAGCTCGAAAAAAAAGTTGTTTTTGCTTTTCCTTTTAAACTATATATATAAACGTTTGCCGGAATTTTCAATCCGGTTTTTAAATCGTTTACCTTTTCTTTAATTCCTTTCTTATCTGCTCCCGAATATTGACTAGGATGTTTTATATAACTAACCGCAATGGTTTTGTAAAGCTCATCCACATTTATTTTAAGTAAAGCGGTGGTAGAAACAGGGATGGTGGCTTTATTGGCCTGGATTTGCCTGTATTTGAAAAAGCCGAAATAACAAATAAGCAGCAATAAAACTATTGCTGCTGTTATTTTTAAAAATTTCTTCATGGAATATGGTTAACTGTACATTGGTTCATTAGTATTCTCAGTCTGTTCTAACATTACAAACTGTAAATCGCCAATTCGCTTACTCCAAACTAAAAACGCTCAACTCCCAACTATTTAGCTGCATTTTCAATTAATGAGAACAAATATTTCAATGCATTTTCATGTCCGTTCGGAATTTCTGCGCTAATATCTGCTGAAACCAATCTGCCCTTAATCGGGTTCGATTTCATATATACATTGCCCATTTTTTCTAAAGTGCTGTTAAATTTCTTAGCAGTTTCTTCACCACCTATTTCCGAATCTGGTACTTTGCCAACCAGGTTTTTGGCATTAAACAAAAAGCTGAAATTGTTTTTGCTCAATAATTGTTTGTGCAGTTTACTTAATTTATTGCTGCTGTATTGATTGTTGCTAATGCCCTGCATTTCAGTTAACGAATTACCGAAAAATACAATGCCATCTTTAATCATAAAGTAAATATCAATCGGGCTTTTCTTTTCCAATATTTTATAAATGTTGTTCTCAACAGATACATAATTTTTGTTTACGCCATATTTAATCAATTTGTTAATCAATCTGTGATCTTCTGATGAAAACATGAAAAGGAAATCAGGCAACGTTTCTTTCTTGGTTTTAACTATTTCTTTTTGTTTGTAATCATCATCATATTCGTAAGTGGTGTAAGTAACATCTTTGGTGTTTAATCCATTAATTACGAATAACGCATCACCTTTAATTACCTTGCTTACTGCTTCTTCATCCAGCAAAAGACTGAAGAGATCAGCGCCCAGATCAATTTCTTCATCCATTTTAGCTCCCAAAAAAGAACCATAGGTTTGTTTCAATAATTTAGGGAATTCTTCCAGATAAGCTTTGGTATCAATCGAATAGCTCATAAAGCCAAGCGCTTTTTCACTGTTTACATATTTCAAAAAGTTTTTGTTTAACTTTCTATTCATGATTTTTTTATACGCATCTGCCTGTTCCTGAGCTAATTCGAGGCCAGTAGAAATACGGAAACTTTTATCATCCATAAAAAGTTTGGCATTTAATGCACCATAACCTTTCATCAGTCCTGCCTTTCCATAAGTGCCGAATTCTGGAGCAATCGAATTATAAACATCTTGAAGACTTGATACCCAAAGTTCTGCAATAGCTTTATTATCTAAACTTGCTGTATAAGATTTGTTATTCTCGATAGACTCGTAAGTACCATTGAAAATCTGATCTGCCTGGACGGTCATCCAGGTAAAAGCCAATCTCTTTTTCTTTGCATCTTGTTCCAAACGCTCTTGTTGGTAGGTATCATATTGTTCATCAACAATACCATGAACAGGAGTCATGGCGCTCGCAGTATCGACTGCGAATTCTCTTGCTTCTCTGGATTCTTCAAAATCTGAATCTATTTTAGCAACTCTTTTAGATTTTTTGGCTGTTTTCTTTTTACCGGTTTTTTTCGTTCCGACAGTTTTTTTGGTATTCTTTTTAGCCGTCGATTTTTTCTGAGCTTTTACTTTTTCAACAACCGGGGCTTCAACTGCTTCTACCATAGGTTCATCTGTGGTTGCGTAAGTAGAATCTACAGCCACAGCCGCGCTATCAGCAATTATTGTATCATCACTTTGGAACCTTATATCTTTAATCCCATAACGTGCAGATTTAACTGAATCCGCAAAGAAAGATCCTTTTATGCTTCCGGTTACAAAGTATAGCATGTTGTTGTTCCATTTAATAATGCTCGTGCTATCAGGCAAAACCATCGTACGGATATCGCCCTGCTGTGTAAATTTTTTCTCTTTATTGTCAATCAGACTTTCAAATTTTTTAGCATCTTTTATTGGAATAAGAAAACAGTTATATGTAATACTATCGCTTAACTGATTAAAGTAATACATGTTTTTCTCCAGGTTTATGCCGAAATCTTCTATGCTGGTAAAGCTTTTATCAAGTGATTTTGAAGTTTCGGTGAGTAATTTCTTGCCTACAAAAGATTCGTTAAAATCTTTTACAAACATCAATTTAAATACGTTATCGCCTTTAATGGTGGCCACTGTGAAGGCATTTGCAGGTATTTTCTTAACCAGATCCTGAGCCTTGGCCAGGTTAAACGATGAGAAAAGAGCGATTGCAATTAGAATTTTTTTCATTAGATATAATTTGTTTTTTAGCGGTTATGAAGCTATCATGGGCATATTCATCTCGGTTTGTGAACGGTATGCTCCTGATGGTTTCATTAGATATTATTTGTTTTCAGTGAAGATGAAACGATCTTGAATTACTTGGTTTCATTTATTTAGATAGTTGTATAGAATTAGATACGTTAATTTTTCCGTTAATTAAATCCATGATGCTGCTTTTTAACATCACGGCTTTTTTAGATTTCGATACATTTGATGCCGGATTGGTACTACTTGTTACAACAGATTCGAAACGATAGATGCTGGTGTAAGTTGCACCGTTAAAAACAGCCTTGTCTTTTGCTTTTAATTTATTGAATTCTGTTTTAGCGGTACCTATTGCCTGATATTTTCGGCTAAAGGTTTTGCTGGCCTTGTTATAAGTATAGGAAGAGGTGTTAGTGGCCTTAATTTTTTGCTGGGAAAGAATGTTTTTGGTAATGTTATTGATGTTTGAAACATCTTTAAAAGAAAAACTAATGGTTGCAATGTAATTGTTAAAATCGCTTGTACTTTTTACATTAGAAATCCCTTCCGATTTTTTTAAATAAGCTACTGCTTCATTTAATTCCTGTTGAATTTTTTGTTTGCTCGGCACTTTATAGCCTTGTACGCTATCTAAAAGCATTACCGAAGCTAACTTTGTTTTGCTCTGACTTAGGTTAATAGTGAGTACTACATCGCCGGTTCCATCGTTTTTCATGGCAATTTCTTCAATTACTTCAAAACAAGAGCTTAAAAAAGGTATTAAAACTATAAATAACAAAAGCTTATAAAATTGCTTTAATTTCATGTTAATCCGGTTTATGTTTTACTGTGGGATGTAAAAAGGAATGATTATCTGACAGGCCAAACTTAAGAATTTCAGCCCAAATTTTTAAACGATTTAAGATATTCCTTAAGATCGGTTATAAATAGGGCGTCAGAAAAAATATTTCTCCTTCAAAAATCAGGTAATTGTCAATATAAAGACAAGAAAAATGTAAAAGAATGCTGGCTAAGCCGATTTTTCTATCTTTGTTGCCAGCTTTTACAATTAGTATAAACATGAAGAAAAGTGCAATCATTGGATTAATTACCATCGCAATTTCCGTAGGGATTTTATTTAGCTTAAACGCAAATACTGATACTTACTCTAATTTCAAACAGGCAGCTCTTTCTGAGAAAGAGGAACATGTTATGGGATATTGGGTAAAATCGATGGGTACTTACTACGATGCCGTAAAAGATGCCAACCATTTTTCATTCCACATGAAAGATGAAAAGGGTGAGGTGAGAGAAGTAATTTATGCAGGTACCAAACCGCAGGATTTCGAAAAATCTGAAAAATTAGTGCTTATCGGTAAAATGGATAAAGACAAATTTTACGCGTCGAAAATTTTAATGAAATGCCCATCTAAATATAACGATAACCTTGTTGAAATTAATAAAGACGGTAAGGTGGATACGGTAGGTAAGTACGGCGAGAAAAAATATAACTAATTTTAATGGATATTCAATTTGTAGGCGAAAACCTGCTACCGGGTAAAATCGGGCAGTTTTTTATTGTGCTGGCGTTTAGTGCATCATTACTTTCAACAATCGCATACTTTTATGCCAGTCGCGATAAAAATTTAGAAGATAAATCGTGGCGAAACTTAGGCCGGATTGGATTCTTGGTTAATTTTGGCTGTATAATTGGTATCGGAGCAATTTTGTTCTACCTGGTACTGGGCCACTACAATGAATACAGTTACATTTATTGGCACTCTTCAAAACAGCTTCCAATTCATTATATTATTTCTGCTTTTTGGGAAGGGCAGGAAGGAAGTTTCTTGCTCTGGGCCTTCTGGCAATCGTTTCTAGGTACTTTATTAATCTGGAAAGCTAAAACCTGGGAGCGCCCTGTAATGACAGTTGTGGCCTTCTCTCAAGTGTTTTTAACTTCAATGCTTTTGGGTGTAGAGATTTTGGGTGAGCGCATCGGAAGTTCTCCGTTTATCCTATTAAGAGACTCTCTTGATCTGAAATCAATGGCACCTGTAGTTTTCGCAAACCCTGAAAACTTCGCTAATTATTTAAAATTTATTACCGATGGCAGAGGATTAAATCCATTGTTGCAAAACTATTGGATGGTTATCCACCCGCCAACCTTATTTTTAGGTTTTGCCAGTATGATTGTGCCTTTTGCCTATGGAATTGCGGCTTTGTGGCAAAAAAGATATAAAGAATGGATTAAACCAGCTATGCCCTGGGCACTTTTTGCGGTGATGGTTTTGGGTACAGGTATTATTATGGGTTCTTTCTGGGCTTACGAAGCGCTAAACTTTGGTGGTTTCTGGGCTTGGGATCCTGTAGAAAATGCTTCTTTAATTCCATGGTTAACCTTAATTGGTGCTGTACACGTAATGATTGCTTATAAAAATACAGGTCATGCTTATTTTACAGCAATTGCTTTAGTATTCTTAAGTTTCTTATTGGTGCTTTATGCATCGTTTTTAACCCGAAGCGGAATTTTAGGTGATACATCAGTTCACTCTTTTACCGATATGGGGATGTTTGGCCACTTGATTTTATACAATGTAGTTTTCGCTGTTTTAGCGGTTGTGCTCATTGTATTGAGGTGGAAAGAATTGCCAATTACCACCAAGGATGAAGAAACCTATTCGCGCGAATTCTGGATGTTTATTGGGGCTCTAGTGGTAACCATCGCTTGTATCCAGGTCATATTCTCTACATCAGTTCCTGTATTTAACAAAGCCTTTGGAACAAACTTTTCGCCTCCTATCGATGCTGTAAAATACTATAATCAGTGGCAGGCACCATTTGCGGTATTAATTACTTTGATTTCAGGTTTCTCGCAATATTTAAAATATAAAAGGACTGATCCACGCAAATTTTATAGCAGTCTGGTATCGGCAATTATTTTCTCCATTGTGTTAACAGCAGGTTTGGTATATGTGGCTGAGATTTACACCAACACCATGTACATCCTCATTACCTTCAGTTGTTTGTTCGCTGTTCTTTCTAATGCTGCAGTATTATATCAGGCTTTTGGTGGCAAGGCGAAATTGGCTGGATCTGCAATTGCACACATTGGTTTTGCTTTTTTGGTGTTAGGTGCATTAATTTCTGCCGCTACAAACAAACCTTTATCAATTAATGATACTAAATTTATTCCGGTAAAGGATTTTGAAAAAGTAGAAAAACCTGGTGAGAACATCATGTTATACAAAAACGAACCCAAGAAAATGGGTAAGTACACCGTAACCTATGTAGCCGATACCACTGTAGCACCCAATACCATTTATACCCTTAATTTTAAAGTTTTAGATAAAGAAGGTAAGGTTAAAGAAGATTTTAACTTACATCCACATGTACAGGAGAATGAAAAAATGGGCTTAATTGCCTCTCCTGATACCAAGCATTATCTTACTTATGATGTTTATACCCACATTACCAGTGCTGCCATTAAAAAAACATCGCATGAAGATCACGAAGGTCATTCTGATGACGAAAATTATAAAGCACCGCGTATTGTTAAGGTTTCGGTAGGGGATACCATTCATACTTCAAGTGGTATTGTTACGGTTAAAGATTTAAACAGAAAACCTACTGCAAAAGATTTGGTTTTAGGCCAGGGAGATTATGCGGTTGGTTTACCATTAGAGGTTAATGCTGCTGGTAAAATTTATAATACTGAGCCTATTTTCTTGATCAAAGGGAATAATACTTTCGATTTTGCCCGTAAGGTGGATGAACTGGATTTGAAATTCCGTTTTGCCAGGGTATTGCCGGATGAGAAAAAAGTGGAGCTTCAGATTTTCGAAAAACCGCAACAAGCTAAGGATTGGGTAGTTTTCAAAGCGATAGAATTTCCTTTCATCAATTTATATTGGGCAGGTACTATTGTAATGGTTGTTGGTTTCTTACTTTCAATTTTCAGAAGAAGAAAAGAGGCCAAAACCGCATAAAATCATGAAGATCGTTTTATTAGGTTCGGGAAACGTTGCCACACATTTAGCAAAAGCGTTAAAAGCTAAAGGTGAAGATGTGGTACAGGTGTACAGCCCAAACCTTAATAATGCAAAGTTATTGGCTGATTTAATAGTGGCCGAAGCTGTAAACGATTTAAATGAGGTTAAACAAAATGCTGATTTATATATTATCTCGGTAAAGGACGATGTTATTGAGACCGTATCCAGATCATTAAAAAAGGTAAGCGGTTTAGTGGTGCATACTTCAGGAACTACCGATATTAGTATTTTATCGTCACAGGTAAAAAAAGCAGGTGTTTTTTATCCTTTGCAAACTTTTTCGAAAGGTAAAGAGGTTTCATTTGAAAATATCCCGCTTTGTATTGAAGCGAACGATGAAAATCAATTGGCGATTTTAAACAATCTGGCAACTAAGATTAGCCGTCAGGTGTACGAATTAGGCGGCGAGAAAAGAAAAGTATTACATCTTGCAGCAGTATTTGCCTGCAATTTCCCGAACCACCTATACGCTTTGGCAAATAAAATTTTAAGTCAGAACGGTTTGGATTTCGAAATCATCAGGCCGTTAATTGCCGAAACTGCCGATAAGGTAATGAGCAATCTACCTGAAAATGTGCAGACTGGGCCAGCAGTTAGGGCCGACGAAAGCACTTTGAATAAGCATTTGAGCATGTTAACCGATATGCCCGAATTGCAGAACATTTATCAAACATTGAGCGATAGCATAAAATTAACGCTGAAATAGCATAATTACGGCTTTTGCTTCTTACTTTTGCAAAATAATTATGAGCATTTTTAAACTAAAAATAAATTTTGAAGAAGCAGATCACGAATCTATTGAACTACCAATAGCAGCCGGCGAATCTGTTTTAGATGTTTGTCTGGATAACGGAATCGAATTACAGCACAACTGTGGTGGTGTTTGTGGTTGCAGTACCTGCCATGTATACGTAACAAAAGGTATGGATAATATCGAAGAGATTTCTGATAAAGAAGAAGACTTTATCGATAGAGCTGTTCGTCCGAAAATTACTTCCCGCTTAGGTTGCCAATGCGTGGTAATTAACGGCGATATCGAAGTTACCATCCCAGATCAGTCTGACTTTATGGGACACTAGTTAGTCTGGAGTCCGAAGTCTTCAGTCGGGAGTCGATTAGCCGATTTAACAGTTAACCGATTAACCAATTTCAACAATTAACCAACAAAACAACATGAATAACGATAAATTTGCTTTACCTTTTTATTGGAACGATTACGAAGATATTGCAATGTCTTTATACGAGAAATTTGGTGATGATTTTACAGAAGCCAAAATCTACCGTATCCGCTTTACCGAACTTTTAGAATGGGTTTTAGCGTTGCCAAACTTTAAAGGCACCCGTGAAGAAAGCAGTGAAGGCCATTTAGAGCAAATTCAATCTGCCTGGGTTTACGAGTGGAGAGATAATCAGTAATTAGTCTTGAGTTCGGAGTCTTCAGTCCCAGATTCAGCACCGAGCGCTTAACCCTAAACGCCAAACGCGCGAATGTTTTTACAGAAACTAAAAGAGATCACCACTTTCATTTTTGATGTAGATGGTGTGCTTACCGATGGATCGGTTCAGGTTACTGATAATGGTCAGTCATTGCGTACTTTTAATATTAAAGATGGTTACGCCATGCAGTTGGCGGTTAAAAAAGGATATAACATCTGTATTATATCTGGTGGAGATGGTATTGCCATGGGAAAGCGTTTTTTCAATCTGGGTGTAACCGATGTTTTCCTCGGAGCAGGAGATAAGGTGGCCATTTTTAACCAATATCTTCAGGATAAAAACATTACTGCAGGAGAAGTGCTTTACATGGGCGACGATATTCCTGATTTAAAAGTAATGAAACTGGTAGGGCTCCCAACCTGCCCGGCTGATGCCGTAGAAGAAATAAAAGCGATAGCTACATTCATTTCTCCTTACAATGGAGGCAAAACCGCTGTTCGCGATATTATTGAAAAAGTAATGAAAGTACAGGGCAGATGGCACGATGAAAATCCAAATGCTGCCGATTCGGGTATGTAAATCAGTTCAATAGTTCATTAGTCATTCGTTCATTGGTAGAAAGTCTCTAAGCGGATTGTCTTTCTGAACAAATCGACAGCTACCAAGAGCCCTCTTCCTGAACTTGTTTCAGGATCTTTCTAGTTATAAAAGATTCTTCCCTACGTTCAGAATGACAAAATAATAGGATAACGAATTTTTGCAACAGCTAAGTTACATACGATGCGTTAAACTTTTATTTTTTTTTGCACTCCAACATGCTCAATTTTCAACCAAAAACAACAAAAACAACATGAAAAAATTAATGATGATTTGCGGATTAATGCTAGGTATAGCTGGTTTCGCTAACGCGCAACAAGGTGGTGGACAAGGCAGAATGATGATGAAGCCTGAAGAACGTGTAAAACAGTTAGACGAAAAATTAAAGTTATCTGATGATCAAAAAACAAAGTTAACCACTGTATTTACTGAGCAGGCAGAAACCATGAAAAAAATGCGTGAAGAAATGCAAGGTGGTGGCGATAGAGATGCGATGAGAGAGAAAATGCAAAAAATGCGTGCTGATAATGATGCAAAAGTAACTGCAGTATTAACAGACGATCAGAAAAAAACTTACGAAGCTTGGCAAAAAGAGCAACGTGCTGAAATGGAAAAACGTAGACAAGGTGGTGGAAATAACTAATCTTGGTAAAATATAAAATAAGAAAAGCGGCTTTATGTCGCTTTTCTTATTTTAGCAGAAAAATAAAATATGCCTGCCAATTTCCCTCCCATTATTTTAGCATCTAAATCGCCACGTAGACAAGAGCTTTTAACGCTTATGGGCTTAAATTTTAAAGTCGAATTAAAAGATGTAGATGAAAGCTACCCATCGGATTTAAGTCCCGAAGAAATTGCCGTTTACATTTCAGAACAGAAGGCTAAGGCTTTTACTGCTAATGGTGAAATAGTGATTACAGCTGATACCATTGTAGCCTTAAACGGAGAAATTTTGGGCAAACCTGAAGATAGGGCGCATGCACAAGAAATGTTAAAAAAGTTATCGGGAAGCAGGCATGAAGTTTTTACAGGTGTAACACTTGTTAAAGGCGATAAAATTCATTCGTTTTACGATAGGACAGAAGTTTACTGTAAATCAGTTACAGCTGATGAAATTGATTTCTACATTGATAATTATAAACCCTTTGATAAGGCTGGAAGTTATGGCGTGCAAGATTGGTGGGGTATCGTAGTGGTACAACGGATTGAAGGCTCGTATACTAACGTAATGGGCTTGCCAACAGAAAAGCTATATAATGAACTATTGAAGTTTATTTAAAACTTCTTGTGGAATTCTCCTGAAAGTTTCATCATCTCTAAAAATTAGCACGATGAAAACGAGAATTAACGAAGTTAACATAGCCGAGCCATGTTTGCAGAACTGGGATGAAATGGAAAAAGGAGAGGGCTTTAATTTCTGTAAAGCCTGTAGCAAAAATGTAATTGACTTTTCGGGTTATACAAATGCCGAAATCATCAGCGTATTGGCTGGAGCCAGTTCTTCTGTATGTGGCCGTTTAAGCAAAACCCAATTAAATCAGCTTAACTACCACTTGTTAATTGTGCCAACAACAAATAGGAATTGGATGAAATATTTAGGGGTATTGGCTATAGGCGTGAGTGTTTTTGTAATGGATGTTAGGGCAGAAAATTTTAAAACACCAATCGAAATAACAAATAGTATAAATAAGAAAACCGATATTTCAAAACCGGTTGTACCCAGAAAAATATATGGCTATGTTGTTGGTACTGATAATAAACCCGCGGTTGGAATAAGATTAGTCATTGCTGATACTAAGTTTTTCTCCACCACTGATAAAAATGGGCGCTACGAAATTGCCTTAGATGATAAGTTTGATGTCAGTAAAAACAAACTGGTAGTTGAAAGTTTGCAATATCATGCTTTTTTAACTCTCGATTTTTCTAAAGGGAAACAAAACAACCTTAAGCTTCAAAAAGCCGAGTCTATGATTATGGGCAAGATAATGATTGCACCTAAAAAGAAATAACTTAAATTAATATACGCTAAACGCTCAATGATCCATATCCTGTATGGATCATTTTTTATATCAGACTGGCCAAAACACCCATCTTTAAATCATAGGTAGAAAGCGTTAAGCGGTTTATTTTGCATCGCCCTAAAACATAGTTTGTAATTAAAGCAGCAATCACAATCATATCTACCCGTAAGGGGATCATGCCTGGCATTTCGGCACGTTCTTTATGCGTGGCATTGAGTAATTTGATCGAAGTTGCAATATAGTCGTCGAAATTGAATGCGAAAGTTTTGGCAGTGTTAATATCTGCTTTTAAATTGTTTTTTCTAATAATAAGCTCGGCAAATGTTTCGAATGCCCCAGCAGATCCGATTAAAATTTTAGGATGATATTTTTCACAGATTTCGAAAAGATCTGCCAGTTGATTTTGAATGTGAAATAAAATGGCATTCTTTTCATCGTCGGCTATGGGATCTGATTTAAAGAACTGTTGCATTAAACGCGCTGCCCCAATGTTATAACTTTTTTTCCAGATTAGTTTTTCAGGATCACATAGGATAAATTCAACACTTCCACCACCAATATCCATAATCAAAGATATCTCTGTAATTGCTTTACTCAGTTTTACACCTTGGTAGATTAATTCAGCTTCTTCATCACCACTAATCGTTTCGATGCTTATTCCGGTTCTTTCTTTTACAGCATCAACAAAATCTTGCCCGTTTTCTGCGCTTCTAACCGCCGAAGTAGCAGTAGCCCTCACCTCTCTAACCTGATATTCAGCCATTGTATGGCTAAACGTTTCAAGGCAGTTCACACCTCTTTCAAAGGCTGCAGGAATGATAATATTGTCGTTAATTCTTCCTTCACCCAATTTAACAGGCACATTGGTTTTATATAAAATTTCAGGCTGATTTTCTGTTGTTTCAGCAATAAGCAAGTGGAAGGTATTCGTACCCAGGTCGATAACTGCAAGGCGCATAGTCTATATTTTGGTGTTTGGAAAGCTGCAGTGGTTCTTTTATAACTGTATTCTGCTATCCATTAAATCTCGTTATTGTGGGTGCTAAATTAAGGGTAGTAGAGCGAAATACCATTGCTATCAGGTTTATTTTATTTTCTCGTGGTGTCGGATGTTACCATCTGTCACAGCGAAAATCATTCAGCAGTATTCATTTGCCATATGATCGAAGCAGTCAGATGGTAACATCAGACTGCACTGATAAGTCCTGCAATTGTTTCGCGTTATGCAATGCTCCAACTCCCCATGTATTATTAAAATAAACAAAAACGTCATTAACATCATCTTTAATTTGATTTTTGAAGTTCGTAATCGCATTTATTTCATATTCTGATTTATACAATACGGGCTTTCCGTGAAAACGGTAATACAGAGTCTCTGTATTCTGAATTGCATCGTCAGGTAGAGAAGAAGGATAGCTTTGTCCGCTAAATGTGATGTTGTTTTGAGCGAGGTTTTTATAAATTTCTTCATCAAACCAACTGATATGGCGAAATTCTACCACATTTTTAAAATCAGGTCTTAAATTTTCGATCAACAGGTTTAACCGTTCTGCACGATAATCGAACTTTGGTGGAAACTGAAACAGTACACATCCCAATTTCTCTTTTAGTCCGATTTGAATGGCCTCGTAAAAATCATTTATGAGTTGTTCGCATTCATTGAACTGTTTGTAATGTGTAATTAACCGCGGTGCCTTAATGGTAAATAAAAAATTAGCCGGACTTTCATTATACCATTTATCAAACGATTTTTGAGTTGGCATTTTATAAAAGGTAGAATTGATCTCTATTGTATTAAAATGCTCGCAATAATATTTAAACCAATCTTTTTGTGCCAAACCTTTAGGATAGAAAATCTCTTTCCATTCGCGGTAATAGAAGCCTGAGCAACCAATTCTCCATTTCATACATAGAAAACAGGCTATAAATAAAAAGGTTTATTATCCGTTATACATGCCGCTAAAAATAATTTAGTGAGATTGGAAGTTCTTATAATCAGATGGAACATCTGATTCGCTAAAATAGATTTTTGGTATGATGCTTTATAAAACAAAAAAACCGATGCTTGCGACATCGGTTTTCCAATTTATATTTAATTAATTACTCGAAGTATTCTTTCATTCTTTCGAAGAAACTCTTATCATTTTTACCCGGTTGAGGCTTAAAGTTCGGCGATTCACGTAATTTCTCTAAAGCATTACGTTCGTCGCTACTTAGAGCTTTTGGTGTCCAGATATTGATGTGAATAATCTCATCACCTCTATGGTAAGAATTCACTTCTGGTAAACCTTTACCTTTTAAGCGTAATAATTTTCCGCTTTGTGTACCCGGATCGATTTTGATTTTTGCTTTACCATCAATTGTCGGTACTTCAATGCTCATCCCTAAAGCAGCATCAACGAAGCTTAAATGTAAGTCGTAAACGATATTGTTGCCTTCGCGTTTTAAGGTTTCGTGTGGTGTTTCTTCAATTAAGATAATTAAATCGCCTGGGATGCCGCCATTAGGTGCCGCATTTCCTTTTCCACTCATGCTTAACTGCATACCTTCACTTACACCAGCAGGAATATTGATGGTAATGGTTTCTTCGCCACGTACAACGCCATCTCCATGACAAACCGTACATTTTGAGGTAATTTGCTGACCGCTACCGTTACAGGTAGGGCAGGTAGATGCTGTTTGCATCTGGCCTAAAATTGTATTGGTTACTCTACGTACCTGGCCGCTGCCACCGCAGGTACCACAGGTACTTACCGATGATTTATCTTTTGCACCAGAGCCATCGCAGGTTTTACAAACAATTAGTTTATTAACCTTGATTTTCTTTTCTGCACCATGTGCAATTTCTTCAAGTGTTAATTTAACTTTTATACGTAGGTTGGAGCCTTTGGCTACACGACGACCGCCACGTTGCTGACCGCCACCACCACCGAAAAAGCTTTCGAAAGGATTATGGCCACCAAATACATCGCCGAAATTGCTAAAAATATCGTCCATGTTCATGCCGCCACCGCCGTAACCACCGCCACTTGCGCCACCAACACCCGCATGACCGTATTGATCATAACGTTGTTTTTTATCGGGACTGCTTAAAACTTCGTAAGCTTCGGCAGCTTCCTTAAATTTATCTTCAGCAGCTTTATCTCCTGGATTTTTATCTGGATGATATTTAATCGCCATCTTGCGATAAGCTTTCTTTATCTCATCAGCGGCCGCGCCCCTAGTTACGCCTAATACGTCGTAATAATCTCTTTTACTCATCTTCTTTATAAAATGATTAAATGATTGAGTGATGGAATGAGCGAATATTAATTCAATCATTCAAAATTCAATTCATTCAATAATTATTTCTTACGCTCCAACTACAACTTTAGCAAAGCGGATTACATTATCATTTAAGGTATAACCTTTTTCAACTTCGTCTATCACTTTCCCTTTAAGATCATCGCTAGGAGCAGGGATATTGGTAATTGCTTCGTGGAAATCGGTATTAAAAGGCTGACTGATGCTTTCTACATCTTTCAATCCTTTTTGTGCCAAAGTGTTTTTTAGCTTTGTGCTTACCAATAAAATGCCTTCTTTAACCGGTGCAACATCAGCAGCAGTTTCCATTGCTTTTAATGCACGGTCGAAATCATCTAAAACAGGCAAAAGTGAAACAATTACATCTTTACCAGCCGTTTGCAATAATTCTACGCGTTCTTTTTGTGTACGACGTTTATAATTATCGAACTCAGCGTATAAACGTAAATATTTGTCGTTAAGTTGTTGAACTTCCGCTTGCAATTTTTCTTCTGCAGATAATTCAGACGCCTGCTCAGTTTCAGCAATAGGAGCATCAGTATTCTCTACATTCTCAGCAGTATTTTCTGATGTATTTTCAGGATTCATTATATTTTCTTCTTTATCGTTATTTTTCTTCTTATTAAACATAATACTGGGCTGAATTTTTTTGTGTTAATCTCAACTATTTTGCCATAAACGGAAATCAGCCAAGCTGTCAGATTTATTTGTATTTATCTGAACAGATTGGCTGATTAGCTGACGGATGTCAGAATTTTTTATACGATTTGTGCATCTTCGTGTACAACTCCATTCTCGCATTTAATAATGCGCGAAGGGAAAGTACGGATGATATGGTAATCGTGTGTTGCCATTAAAACCGCAGTTCCGGCCTGGCTAATTTGTTTTAAAAGGGTTACAATTTCTTCTGATGTTTCCGGATCTAAATTCCCTGTAGGCTCATCAGCAAGAATAATTTCCGGATCATTTAACAAAGCTCTTGCAATAACAATACGCTGTTGCTCGCCACCAGAAATTTCGTGCGGCATTTTTTTGATTTTAGAACGCAAACCAACTTTGTCTAAAACATCTTTAATGCGTTCGTTAATTAGTTTTTCGTCTTTCCAGCCTGTTGCCTTAAGCACAAATTCTAGGTTTTTTTCAATGGTCCTATCGGTGAGCAATTGAAAATCCTGAAAAACTACACCCAATTTACGGCGTAAAAACGGCACCTGACTTTCTTTTAGGTTTTTAAGGTCGAAACCAGCAATATTGCCTTCGCCATTACCAATATGTAAGTCGCCATATAATATTTTAAGCAAACTGCTCTTACCCGAACCTGTTTGACCGATCAGAAAGACAAATTCATCCTTTTCGATGTGTAAATTTACGTTTGAGAGGACTAGATGTTTCTGTTGAAAAACATCAACATTGCTTAAATGAATTACTGAGTTGCCTGCCATATTATATTTCTAATTTTGCAATCTGCCCGAAAGGCAAATCTTTAACCATTTCCATAATGTATTCTTGCTTGTCTCCAAGTCCGAGTTTTTCCAGCGATTTATCAGGTCTATCAACCCTAAAATAAGCTAAAAGTGTAAACTTGTCATCTCTTAACTGTACGTAATCTGGAATTTTGGCTATGCCTTTAACTTTAACGATATACATTGTGTCCAAAAATAGCTATTTAAGCTGAAAGACCAAAGGAGAAAGCTGAAAGACTAAAGGAGAGAAATTCAATCTAGGTTGTTTAAGAACTCAATTGTATTTACATTATCTGCATAGTCCCAAAGTTTGGGATGCTGGCTTTGGCCAAAACCGAAAGTGTTTAAACTTGAAGGCGATTTGCTTATCACACATTGAATGTTTTCTGATTGTTTTTTCAGTTTATCTTCTAGCGCTTGCAGCTGCTTGTATTCTTCATAAAAAAGAACAGCCAAAGGCGATGTCAGGCGCTCATCTTCTTTCAATAACAAGAAACCATTGTCGAAGTGTTTAGCCGCATTAACCAGGTAGATAGATTTGTTGTAATCGTAATTGTTGTTGTATTTAAAGTGGTTGATAATAGGTTGGAAACTTTCTATGCCTTCGTAAAAATTTGCAATATCGTAACCTTTTGGAAAATAGATTTTAGAAACATTTCTACAGCCTAAGCCAAAATAATCGAAAATATCGTTGCCTAGGTTTCGGATATCCTCGAAGCTCTCCGAACCATCTAAAACTGCAACACTATTCCTGTTTTTTCTGATAATGTTGGGCACTTTACCGAAATAATAGTCGAAATAGCGAGATGAATTATTGCTTCCGGTTGCAATAACAGCATCAAAATCTTTTAAGCGCTCTACATATTCTATTTTATCCTCAAAAGCAGGTTCTATTTTAACGAGTTCAGCAATTACAGCTTTAATTAATTTATCATCAGCCGAAGAAAGTTTGATTAAAGCAATATTACCTGTGGCCATTACACTTAAAACATCATGTAAACCCACCAGTGGGATATTCCCTGCCAGGATTAAACCCACCTTTTTTGGAGCTGTACTAAACTTAACCGATTCGAACCAAATGGCCAAATCAGCCTCATTTAACATTTCGGCAAAAGATAAAATAGATTTTTTTATGTTTTCTGCAGTAAACCATGCATTAGTGCTTTCAGCGGTATAAAATGCATTTCCTAGTATGTCAGTAGGGTTTGTAAGCAATTTACCCAGTTTGTTGAAGGCGATTATTACTTTTTCTTGAGTTAATGCTGACATATTTAGAATTATTATTAAGTGATTATATCTTATATTTGCAGCGCAAAGGTAAACTAAGCAAAAGAATTAGACGAAAACATGGCGATTAAAATAACAGATGAGTGTATAAATTGTGGGGCTTGCGAACCAGAATGTCCCAATAACGCAATTTACGATGCCGGTACTGCATGGCGTTTTTCTGATGGTACAAATTTAAATGGTATCATTGATTTTGGTAATCAACAAATTGAAGCTGATGCAGCTCAGGAAGCAGTTTCGGACGAAGTTTATTACATTGTATCCGATAAGTGTACAGAGTGTAAGGGTTTTCATGATGAACCTCAATGTGCGGCAGTGTGTCCGGTAGATTGTTGCGTAGATGACGAAGATATCCGCGAAACAGAAGAAGAATTATTAGCGAAGAAAGCTTGGTTACACCAGGAAGGATAAGCCTTTATTAGATATTTACAAAAAGTCCTACTTAAAGTGGGACTTTTTTAGTTATAGGAAGTTTTATAGACTAAAAATATAATCGTGACCGATAAAATCACAATAGTTCCTTGTGGAAGGGAGAGCATAAGCAAAATTGTTGATGGAATAAACCAATATAACTTAGACAGGGTTCCTGCCCTTTCAGATATATGGACACCATTGGAATATATAGCTAAAAATGAGAATGGAGAAGAAATAGGAGGGGTTCTTGCTGGTATAGGTTATTGGAATGGGCTGGAAATTAATATTATTTGGGTAAAAGATGAATATAGAAAGAAAGGAATAGGTAGCCACATCTTAAAATATGTTGAAGACATTGCAAAAGCCAAAGGAGCAACAGTTGCTATGCTTGATACATTTGATTTTCAGGCAGAAGAGTTTTATTTAAGAAATGGATATATATCAATCGGAGAAATACAAAACTTTCCTAAAGGGCACAAAAGAATTTACTTTTCGAAAAGATTGGACCTTTAAATTAGTGTCCGATATATTTTCTGAAAACGATTATTACGGGCTTCAGTTTCCCCTAAACCCTAAACCCTAAACCCTAAACCCTAAACTAATCTACATCACATTTATTAGGAATAATCAAAACCGGACAAGCAGATTTTCTTGCCACATGTTCGGCAACGCTTCCCATTAAAAAGTGATATAATCCGGTCCGGCCGTAAGTGCCTATTACAATTAAATCAGACCCCCATTCATCTGATTGTTGGATAATTCCATGCGCTGCGGTATCAACAACACTTAAGTAGGTGGTTTTTGTACCTTTGCTATATTTCGTTTCCATTTCTTTGAGCAAAATGTGGCTGTTTTCTTCGCTATTGTCATATGTTTCTAAAAACACTGGCGCCAAGGTTAAATCGGGATTTACATTAGCCGGAATAGGCTCGATAATGTTAACTAATGCTACTTCTGCTCCAAATTTTTCAGCCATGTCGTAACCGGCTTTTGCCGCTTTTTCTGAGCAGGTACTGTTATCAACGGCAATTAATATTTTTTTAAAATTCATGGCGGGCATATTTAAGGGTGATCATCATAAAAATAACAAATTTGTGTGTAAAATGTTAGGCAATGGATGTATTTTATTAGTTTTACAATAGTTTCACGAGCATATTTAAATGGAAAATCAATACGGTATTTGTAGGGTTGCTGTAGCATCCTTAAGAGCTGATGCATCTGATAAAGCAGAAATTGTTTCGCAACTTTTATTCGGCGATCATGTAGAAATTATTCAGAAGGAGGAACGTTGGTGGCTCATTCAAAATGGTTACGATGGTTACCAAGGCTGGATGGATTTCAGACAATTGGCCCCTATTACCCAAAGCCAGTTTACAGCAATGCACGATTGTAAATTGCTTGCTCCATTAAGTTTCAATAATGTGCTAACAGCAGCGGATGGAAGTTCATATCATTTAAGTCCGGCAAGCAACCTTCCTTTTTTAAAAGATGGATTCTGTTATGCTGGCGAGGAAAAATTTAAACTGAATTTCGAAGCGTACGACAATAGCGCTGTGGATTTTGTCGGTAAAGTTACCGAAACGGCAAAGTTTTTTCAAAATATCCCGTACCTATGGGGTGGAAGGAATTTGTTTGGCTTAGATTGCTCTGGTTTTGTCCAAACCGTATTTAAAATGTTAGGCATTAAGTTAAACCGCGATGCCTCGCAGCAGGCCGAACAAGGCGAATTGGTTGGCTTTTTGGCAGAATGTAAGGCTGGTGACGTTGCTTTTTTTGATAATGATGAAGGCAGAATTACGCACGTCGGTATCATGCTGAGTCCAAATGAAATTATCCATTCCTCAGCAAAAGTGAAAATCGATCCGATTGATGATCAGGGGATTTTTAATAAAGAATTGGGTAAATATTCGCACAAGCTGAGAATTATTAAACGTTTTGTGGAATAGTAACCGGAAATGTATCCTAGGATACATTTTTTATGCCATCTAAATTTAAAATTCAAATCTCAAATCCTTGTCATGAAGAGTGGGAAGGGATGCAAGTCCATTCAGGTGGGAAATTTTGCGGCTCCTGCCAGAAATCTGTAATAGACTTTACAAGCTTTACTGATACTGAACTGAAACGTTGGTTTAACCAGAATCAAGGAGATAGTTGTGGAAGATTTAAGCCTGAGCAGCTTGATCGTTTAATCCGTGTGAAAGAGAATTATACACTAAGTAGATTTAAACCAAACCTGATTGCCGCATCTTTGCTGGCTTTTTTGAGCTTTCCAAAATTGGCTAGTGCAAATATTTCTTCCTCATATCCAACCTTTCAGACGGATAATAAGAAATCTCTAAAAGATGATGTTTTAAAAGAAAACGTTGAAGATGATTTTGTTACCATACGAGGTAAAGTTATTGATAAAGGTGATAAATTACCGTTAATTGCCGTGAGTATCAGGGTTGAAAATTCAAAGATTGGAACAACTACTGATCGAAATGGAGAGTTTGAATTGAGGTTGGACAGAAAACAGTTTAAGGATAAAGTAATTCTGGATATCAGGTATATTGGATTTGAAAGTAAAGAGCTAAAAGTAAATCTCAATAAAAATGATGTTATTTTTGTTAAAATGAAGATGGATCAATCTATTTTAGGTGGATTTGCCATTATTAATCAGCCTACATTTTTAGAGCGTATTGCGCAGCTGTTAAATGGATAGACTAAATCTGTTCAATCTCCCAAACCATCACCTGCCGATCATCCCCCGTAGAAATGAGGTATTTACCATCATGGCTCCAGATAATCTTATTGATGGAGTGGGTATGGCCGGTGCCTGCTTTCTCTAAGCTCAAAATTTTATACAATTTAAAATTCTCTGCATCCCAGAGTTTAATGCTTTTGTCCTGACTGCTCGTGGCGAAATAAGGCAGGCTAGGGTGAAAGGCAATATCGTAAACAGTAAACATATGTGCCGGAACCGTTTCCCTAAGCTCATAATTTGGCAGATCCCATATTTTTAATTGCGCATCCCTGCTTCCCGAAATTAAGTATTTACCCGTTGGATGATATGCCAAAGAGGTAACAGGTAATGAATGGCCTTCGAGAGATTGTTTGAGGCTATAATCAGCCAGGTTATAAATCCTGATCAGGTGATCCTTACAACCAAAGGCAACTTCACTTTCGTTAGGTGCAATTGCAATAGCCCTAACGGTATCGTAAGCTACCTGAAAACGGTAAATCTCTGTAAAATCTACTAACGACCAAACCGCAACCGTTCCGTCCTCGCCCGTAGTTAAAAGCTCATTTTTGCCTTTTACCGTTTGTATATTGAAAATGGGTTTGGTATGTGCATTGATCCTTGCAATTACTTTCTGATCATTAAAATCATAAACGCTAAACGCACCACTGCGTTCACCGATAAATAGTTGTTTATTATAATAGTGTAAACAATATACTGAACTCTGTACCGGCATTTTAACCTTCACAAAAGCCATGGTATTTAACGACCACTCCACAACCCCCTTATCGTTCCCTGCACTAAAAAATATATTGTTTTCACCCGAATTGGCTAAAGCGTATACAGGGTTTTGGTGTCCAGGAAGGGTTTGTAGGTGTTTAAGCATGGTGCGGAGGTTTATGGTTTATGGTTAGTGTGTAGGGTTAGGCACAAGCACCTTAAACCTTACGCCTTTTACCTCAAACCTTATTGATGTCTTTTCTCTAAATTTTTCGCAATATCCTGTATCGATAGACCTTTTTCTTTCAATAAAAATAATAGGTGGAAAACAAGGTCTGATGCTTCTCCAATGAGTTCTTCTTCCGTTTCAGCAAGTGCAGCAATTACAGTTTCTACACCTTCTTCACCAACTTTTTGAGCAATCTTATTTAATCCCTTACTACGCATTTTGTTGATGTAAGAACCCTCAACCGGGTTTTCATATCGATCATTAATGATGTTTTCGAGTTCGAAAATAAAGTTTTGGTTAAAATCTGTTTTAAAACAGCTTCGACTACCGGTATGGCAGGTTGGACCAACAGCGTCGGCTTTGATTAGAATGGTGTCGTTATCACAGTCTACAAAAAGTTCTTTAACAAACAAAAAGTTATTGCTGGTTTCACCTTTTGTCCAAAGGCGGTTTTTGGAGCGAGAAAAGAAAGTTACTTTGCCTTCTGCCTGCGTTTTTTCCAGTGCTTCAGCATTCATATAACCCAGCATTAAAACCTCTAAAGTTTTGTAATCCTGAATAATTACCGGAATTAAACCTTCTGTTTTCTCCCAATCAAGGGAATTGGTATCAATTGTCATTTTATTTTTTTTATTTCGGAAAAACAGACTCATGACTTGGGACTGCCGACTCCGGACTTATATTAAATTCTTACCGGAATATTATTCCTTTTCAGCTCTTGCTTTAAATCAGGGATCAGGATTTCACCATAATGAAATACCGAAGCTGCAAGTGCGGCATCAACATTGGCTTTTTGAAAAACCTCAGTAAAATGCGCCATACTACCTGCGCCGCCTGATGCTATAATCGGGATATTGATCATTTGGTTTACTTTACTGAGCAATCCACAATCAAAACCTGCTTTCGTACCATCGTGGTCCATCGAAGTTAACAAAATCTCTCCAGCACCTAAATCTTCTGCCTGTTTAATCCAGTTTTCGGTTTCCAGTTCGGTAATTAGTCTTCCTCCGTTTAAGTGGACCATATTTTTACCGTCTACATATTTAGTGTCGACTGCCAAAACTACAAACTGTACCCCAAAGGTTTTAGCCAGGTCTTCAATTAGCTTTGGATTTCGGACAGCTGCAGAATTGATGCTGATTTTATCAGCTCCTGCATTTAATAATGCTTCTGCATCGGCAATTTCGGTTATTCCACCACCAATGGTAAAAGGAATATTTAATTGTCTGGCAACCGATTTAACCATTTCAATCATCGTTTTCCGACGCTCGTGGGTAGCCGTAATATCAAGGAAAACCAATTCATCGGCACCCTGTTGTGCATATTGTGCCGCCAGTTCAACCGGATCGCCAGCATCACGTAAATCAACAAAATTTACACCTTTTACAGTACGGCCGTCTTTAACGTCTAAACAAGGGATTATTCTTTTTGAAAGCATATTTTGTTTGGTTGTCATGCTGAGGAACGAAGCATCTTTTTCGTCGTAGGCAGATCCTTCATTCTTCAGGATGACATAAATATTTATTGAATTAGATCGAACTCAAAGCTTTCAAATTCCACTCTTTAATTTCTTCGATGGTAATGCGGTCTTCATAAATCGCTTTCCCAACCACTACACTTCTAATTGGGTACTTGGCCAGGTCGTAAATATCCTGCATTGAACTTACACCACCTGATGCAATCAGTTTAATCATAGGTGAATGTTCCAACAGTTTTTGATACAAATCGATCGCTGCTCCACCTAATTTTCCATCCTTACTGATATCGGTGCATAAGAAACGGAAAAATCCTAACGAAAGACATTTGTCAACGTAATCCATTAGTTTAATCGGCGAGCTTTCCATCCAGCCCGAATATTTAATTACCTCATCCAAAACATCAATTGCAATTACAATGCGGTTGGCGTAATCGTCTTTTTTAGCAAAAGCCTCACTCAATTGAGGTAAGAAATCAGGGTTGGTAATGGCCTGTGTACCTACAATTACCCTATGAATGCCGGCATCAAGCAAATTGGTTACCTGCTCAATGGTTCTAATGCCACCACCGTACTGCACTTTCATTTCGGTTTTTTTGATGATCTCGAAAAGTGCTTTTTGATTGCTAAAATCGCCTTTAGCTCCGTTTAAATCAATAATATGGATGAAATCTGTACCATTTGAACGGTATTTTTCTATCATTTCGGGAATTGAAACGTCATATTCCGTTTTTTGGTTGTAATCGCCTTCACGAAGACGGACAACTTTTCCATCCAAAATATCAATAGCAGGTATTATGTACATTTTATAAGCTTAAGTTTGAAAAATTTTTTAATACTAGTTCGCCGGCTTTGCCCGATTTTTCGGGGTGAAATTGAACGCCATAAAAATTATCTTTTTGTACCGCTGCCGAAAACTTTAAACCATAATCAGCAGATGCGATGTCAAAAGTAGGGTTATATTCAATAAAGTACGAATGCACGAAGTAAAATTGTGTATTATCTTCAACACCTTCAAATAGTGAATTGTTTTTTGGGCTAACCGCATTCCATCCCATGTGTGGTATTTTGATATTCAGCGACTTATCGAATTTTTTGGTTTTAACGGGAACGATATTTAAAAGCGGAGCATCGCCCTCTTCCGAATGTTCGGTAATGAGCTGCATGCCCACACAGATGCCAAGCACAGGTTTTGTTAGTTTTTTAATGGCTTCAACCAAGCCCGTTCCCTTTAATTTTTCCATGGCGGCACCGGCATGGCCAACACCAGGAATGATGATGCGGCTATATTTTTCAAGGTCGTTTTCGGTGTTTACCATACCGTAAGTCACATTTAAGCGATCTAAAGCTGCGGTAAGGGAGAAGATGTTGCCTGCTCCGTAATTTACTATTCCAACCCCTAAATCCCCTGAAGGGGACTTCGAATTTCCATCATTTATGTTATTGTGCATAACTTAAGTTATCTTAATTGTGCCCTTGTTATTGATTTACCTTGCCTAATTCTATTTTGCTCCCCTTTAAGGGCTGGGGGTTACAATAGCCCCTTAGTGCTTGGCAAAACCATTTTCTCTGCATCACGTTTAATTGCCATCTTAATGGCTTTGGCGAATGCTTTGAAAATAGCCTCGATTTTATGGTGTTCGTTATCGCCTTCTGCTTTTACATTTAAATTGCATTTTGCAGCATCACTGAACGATTTAAAGAAGTGATAAAACATCTCTGTAGGCATATCGCCAACTTTTTCACGTTTAAACTCAGCATCCCAAACAATCCAGTTTCTTCCTCCAAAATCAATGGCTACCTGTGCCAGGCAATCGTCCATTGGTAAGCAAAAACCATACCTTTCAATGCCGAGTTTATTGCCTAAACCTTTTGCAAAAGCTTCGCCTAAAGCAATTCCCGTGTCTTCAATCGTGTGGTGTTCGTCAATATGTAAATCGCCTTTTGCAATTACCTCTAAATCTACACTTCCATGTCTGGCAATCTGATCAAGCATATGATCGAAGAAGTTTAAGCCTGTTTCGATTTTGGCTTTCCCTGTTCCGTCCAGATCGAGGTTAATGGTAATTTCGGTTTCGTTCGTTTTGCGTTCGTGGTGAATTTTTCTGCTTCCTGCTTTAAGCAAGTTGTAGATATCTTCCCATTTCTTGGTTTCCAGAATAATCACATCCAACAAAGTTTCGTGTTTATCTAATGCTTCTGTAGAGCCCAATGCATCATTTTGACGAAGGAAAATCGCCTTAGCACCCAAATTTTTGGCTAAAACCACATCATTTAATCGGTCTCCGATCACGAAAGAATTTTTCAGATCGTAATCTTCGCTAAAATATTTGGTTAATAAAGCAGTGCCTGGTTTGCGGGTAGGCGCGTTGTCTTTCGCAAAAGTTCTATCAATTACAATCTCGCTAAAATGAACGCCTTCGCCTTCAAAAGTATCCAACATAAAATTGTGGATCGGCCAGAAATTTTCTTCAGGATTTGAAAGCGTTCCCAAGCCATCCTGATTGGTAACCATCACCAACTCGTAATCCAGTTCGGAAGCAATTTTAGATAAATAATATAATGAGCGTGGATAAAATTTAAGCTTTGCAAAACTATCTACCTGTTCGTCATCAGGTTCAATATTTAACGTTCCATCGCGGTCTATAAACAATACTTTTTTCATTTTAAAAATTTTCTAGAACAGTTAATAGTTTGTCGTTTTCTTCTTTTGTGCCCACGGTAATCCTTAAACAACCTTCACACAAAGTTACTTTAGAACGGTCGCGTACAATGATGCCTTGCTCCACTAATGTGTCGTAAATTTTTAAGGCATCAGTAACTTCTGTCAGGATAAAATTGGCATCGGAAGGATATACTTTTTTAACAATATTTAATGCAGTTAAAGCCTTACTTAAACGATCTCTTTCTGCAACAGATTCTTTAATCCAATCGTTAACCTGAGCGATATTTTTTAAGGCTTCGAAAGCTAAATCCTGAGTAGCCTGATTGATGTTGTAAGGTGGTTTAATTTTGTTCAGAACATCGATCACTTTTGTCGAAGAAAATGCCATGCCTAAACGTAAAGCGGCAAGCCCCCAGGCCTTCGAAAAAGTTTGCAAAACCACCAGGTTTCCGTATTCGGTTAACTCCTGAATAAAGGTCTTCTGACGGGCATAATTAATGTAGGCTTCATCCACTACAACGATACCATTAAAGTTGGCTAAAATGGTTTCAATATCCTCGCGGTTTATCGAATTTCCAGTCGGATTATTTGGCGAACAGATGAAGATTAATTTCGTGTTTTTATCGATCGTTTCGGCGATCTTTTCCATGTCTAACTGGAAGTTCGGGAGCAGGCTAACTTTGCGTATTTCTACATCGTTTATGTTGGCCGAAACCTCGTACATTCCATAGGTTGGTGGCAGCACAATTACGTTGTCTTTTCCAGGATTACAGAATGCACGGAACAACAAATCTATCGCTTCATCACTACCGTTTCCTAAAAAAGTATTTTCAATCGGCACACCTTTTATTTTGCTGATTGCATCTTTCAGATCAAGCTGCAATGGATCAGGATAACGGTTGTAATTTGCCGGAAGTGGCGAACCATAACTGTTCTCGTTTGCATCTAAAAAAACTGATGCCTGGCCTTTAAATTCGTCCCTCGCGGTAGAGTAGGGGCGAAGGTTTTTTATATTTTCTCTTACTAAATCGTTAATGTCCATGTTAATGGTTTGTTGGTTTCCTTCGGTTTGATTACACAGATTATGTAATTTCACCGATTCTTATTTCTTTTCCTTCGGGTTGATTGCACAGATTAAGTGATTACACTGATTGTTTTTCCCTTAGTTTTATTTTACACCGTTTTATCTTCGGACTTCGGGCTTCCGACCTCGGACTCAAAGTTCAATCTAATACTTACTGCATTCTTATGCGCATGTAATCCCTCGGCTTCTGCAAGGATTTCAACCGTATTGCCAATGTTATTTAATCCATCAGCCGATAAATGCTGAAAAGTGATTTTTTTCAAAAAAGCATCAGTAGATACGCCTGAATAAGCCTTAGCAAAACCACTGGTTGGTAAAGTATGGTTGGTTCCAGAGGCATAATCGCCAACACTTTCTGGTGTAAAGTTGCCTAAAAACACTGATCCAGCATTGATAATCAATGGAATAAGGCTTTTGAAATGTTCAGTAGATAATATTAGGTGCTCTGGTGCATATTCATTTGAAAATTGCATTGCCTCATCTAGGTTTTCAGCAAAAACTGCATAAGAATTACCTATTGCTTTTGCTGCAATGTCCTTCCGTGGGAGGATATTAAGCTGATTTTCAATTTCTTTTAACGTATCTGCAATGATCTGATTTGAAGTAGCCACTAAAATAGCCTGACTATCAGTTCCATGTTCTGCCTGCGCAAGTAGATCTGCAGCAATAAATGACGGATTGGCAGTCTCATCAGCGATAACCAATACTTCAGAAGGTCCAGCGGGCATGTCAATGGCCACTTTATTTTGAACCATTGTTTTTGCCGTGGTTACATAACGGTTACCTGGGCCGAAGATCTTATATACCCCAGGTACAGTTTCTGTTCCGAAAGCCATCGCCGCAACAGCTTGTGCGCCCCCAATCAAGAATACTTTTTCGATACCCAGCAGCACCGCACAGTAGGCCAGATAACAATTGGTTTTGCCATCACTTTGCGGGGGAGAACACACCACAATTTCTTTACAGCCTGCAATGATTGCCGGAGTAGCTAACATTAAAAAAGTGCTCGGTAAAACTGCGGTTCCTCCCGGGATATAAAGTCCAACTTTTTCAATTGCCCTCGATTCGCGCCAGCATACAACGCCTGGCATTGTTTCGATTTTATCTTCTGTTTTTAACTGCGACTGGTGAAAAGTTTTGATATTTTGATAAGCCGTATCAATCGCTTTTTTTGCTTCAGCCGGAATGGTAGATGCAATTGCTTTTAATTCTTCTGCATCTAAAAACAGTTTCTCTAAGTCAACTTTATCAAATGCTTTTGCAAAGTTAAAAAGTGCCTGGTCGCCATCTTTTTTTACCGTGCTGATGATGTCGGTTACCCGTTCTTCAACCAGCTTATCGTCTTCAATCTGCCTCGAACAAAGCTCTTCAATTTTTGATTTAGATAAATCTGTATAATTGTAGATTTTCAATGTTTTATAATTTTAAATTAACTAATAGTTAATGTGAATTTAAACGATTTTACTTAATTATTTTCTCGATCGGCATGACCAAAATACCTTCAGCACCTGCTGCTTTTAAACTGTTTATTTTATCCCAGAAATCTTCCTCGGCAATTACAGAGTGAACGGCTACCCAGTTTGGTTCGAAGAGTGGAACTACTGTCGGGCTTTTAACGCCCGGCAATAAATCGACTACTTTTTGAAGGTTATCTTTTGATACGTTTAGTACCACGTATTTGTTAGATTTTGCGCTGAGTACAGAGCGGATGCGTTGAAGCAATTCTGCAACTTCAGGATTGTCTGCTATTGATTTGTTTCCAATTAAAACAGCTTCCGATTGCATCACATCAGCGAAAGGTTTTAGTCCGTTGCTTTTTAATGTTCCGCCTGTTGATACGATATCAAAAATGGCATCGCTTAAGCCTAAACCCGGACCAATTTCTACCGATCCAGAAATGGTTCTGATATCAGATTTTATGCCTTTTTCCTGCAAGAATTTTTCGAGGATTACCGGGTAAGAAGTAGCAATCGCTTTGCCATTTAACTCTTCCAGTTTTTGGATATTACTGGTGGCCTGAACGGCGATTTTTAAGGTGCATTTTCCAAAGCCTAGTTTTTGTAGATAGTCTACCTCAGCTTTGGTTTCTACAATTACGTTTTCTCCAACTATACCCAAATCTGCAATGCCATCCTGTACATATTCAGGAATATCATCATCCCGGAGGAAAAGAATTTCTAAAGGGAAATTGGTAACGGTCGAGATGAGTGAGCTTTTGTAGTTTTCGAAAGATAAACCACAGTTTTTAAGTATTTCTACAGATTTTTCGTTTAACCTACCCGATTTCTGGATAGCGATTTTAAGTGTTTTCAAAGTATTGAATATAGAGTGAACAAGAAATTATTTTACGGAAAAAAGTTTTGAAGTACAAAACAAACATATCATATCGCCTATCGGCGATGGTGTAAATGTAAGTGATGGTTCAAAGTTAAATTCATAAATTATTTCTGCCAGTATCAATACGTTAGCTGATAAGCGCTGGCAAATATAGCGTTTGAAATGGTAAAACAAAAAATAATGGCACTTAATTTGCCATTATGCTGTTTTTATTGCCAATAACCCTTATTTTGTATTAAAATTTTACTCTTTTGAAAAAGTTTCGCTTTCTAATTCTGCCCTTTATTTTATTCATTTCTGCCTGTGGATGGTTTAAGAGCCCACCTGAGATAGGTAAGGTGTTATCTGAACATTTTAAGAATAAAATTTATAAAGATTTCGATACTGTAGCTTATGATAGCATTTTTGTAAAGACTTTGGATAGTCTTTCAGACAAATTTGTAAATCCGAAAACAATTAAGGGCTATTATGCCAATAATAATCGTCAGCCTGTGCTCGTTACCAGATTTTATATCAATGGGAGTTTAGATTCGCTGGTAAGCTATTTAAACGAAAGCAAGGTTCATGGCTTCAATCCGAAGATTTTTAAAGGAGATGAGATTAAAAGCTTATTAGATGAATTAACGGCAAACAAGTTTAAAAAGGTAGAAGAAAGTTATCCGGTTATTGCAAAACTAGAATTACTATCGGCTAACGCTTATTTAAATTATACAAACTATTTAAAGTTTGGGCTGGTAAATCCCCGCAATATATTTTCGCGCTACTACATTAAAGTTAAACGTCCGGACAGCGCTGGGATGATCAATCTTTTGAATAGTACGAGCCTGTTGGATACACTCAGATCTGTTCAGCCCAAATCAGCTCAATATAAAGCTTTGCAAGCTGCGTATTTGAATACAGATGCTTACGATGAGAAACGGATTTTACTGCTAAATATGGAGCGCTTCCGTTGGAAAATGCCAGAGACTGGTGATAATTATGTACAGGTAAATATTCCTGATTTTAGGTTAACCTGGCTGGATAAACAAGATACCGTAATTACAATGAAAGTTTGTGTTGGCGGGAGGCGTGAAAATGGTTACGAAGAGAAGTTAAAAGCCTTTGCAAAATCGGGTAATTTGGATGATAAACCGAAGAATCATGAGACACCTTTATTGTTCAGTAAAATCAATTCCATTCAGGCTAATCCGATCTGGAATATTCCGGTAAGTATTGCGCAAAGTGAGATCTACTGGATGGCCAGAAAAGATCCATATTATTTATCGAACAGCAACATTAAAGTTTACTATAAAGACAAACTAATTGGTGAGCCTGATACCATTAATTGGAATAGGTATTCGCGTGATAAATTACCCTTTAAATTCAAACAAGGATCTGGTGGTGGAAACGCCTTAGGAAAGTTCAAGTTTATCTTTGATAATAGCTCGAGTATTTACCTGCACGATACCAATAACAAGAATGGATTTAACCTAACTAATAGAGCGATTAGTCACGGCTGCGTACGCATCGAAAAACCATTAGAATTTGCCGAACTCTTGGTGAAGGATTCTTACACTTATGATAAGCTTAGGGCAGAAGTAGATTTGCCACCAATAGATAGTACACACGTAAAATGGTATAAAAAACGCATGGCACAAAAGGCCGATACACTTAAGGCGTTTCAACTAAAACCTGCATGGTTTGCACCAAAGAAAAATGTTCCGCTAATCATTACCTACATTACGGCCTGGTCGCAAAACGATAAGATTGAATACAGACCTGATGTTTACGGCATGGACGAAAAACTTTGGACTGCAATGAAGAAGTTCAGGTAGAATTTAATCGAGAGTATCGATCTTCTTGGTTAAAAACGATTAACTTTGTGTTGTTTTAACACAAATTAAAGGATGATCGATCAAAATATTAAAATTGCTGTTGACGCCATTGTTTTTGGTTACGAAAAAGGAACACTTTATGTATTGGCTATTCAGCAGCGATTTGGTAAACTGGCCGATAGATGGGTTTTGCCAGGTGGATTTATTTTAAACGACGAGCCTTTGCTTGTGGCAGTTGAGCGTGAACTTAAAGAAGAGGCTGGTATAACCGTAAATTACCTCGAACAACTTGGTACGTTTGGTGATGATGTTAATCGCGACGAACGCTTCAGGGTAATTTCTGTGGCTTATTTTGCCCTGGTTAATCCTAAAAATTTTGTATTAAAAGCCGATACCGATGCCAAAGATGCGAGATGGTTTCCTGTAACCGGAATTCCACAATTGGGGTATGATCACAATGAAATGGTTAATCTCGCACATCAGCGTTTAAAAAGCAAACTCACTTACCAACCGATCGGTTTTGATCTGTTGGATCAGGAATTTCTCTTTTCCGATCTTGAAAATTTATACTGCACCATTTTAGAAAGAGATATAGACCGACGAAATTTCAGAAAAAAAATTCTAAGTTTTGGAATTGTTACAGAAACCGAAAAAGTGGTTAAAATTGGTTCCAGTGGCAGGCCAGGCAAACTTTTTACCTTCGATAAGGCAAAATATAACCAGCTTTTGAAGGGAAATTTCCAATTCGATATTAGGTTTGCGTAAAATAAACACAAATTGTTCTTTGTATTCTAAAAATGATTTTTATATTTGTGTAAATAATACGCAAATATATGTTGAATCTTAATCCAAGTTTTACTCCGCTAGGCGAAAATAACTTAATCGAATACAAATCTTTCTTATTTGCGGGTGGCGAACCACACATTAAAATTTCGAACAATTTTGATGTTGCTGCTCCGGTTACCATTACGCAAAGAATAAATTCCTTCAATGATTTAGGTATGATCTGTATTACGGTTGATGCCTTGAGAAGAATGGGTGTAAAAGAAATCGAACTTTTTATACCATACTTTCCGGCTGCAAGGCAAGATCGGGTAATGATTCCTGGTGAGCCTTTATCGGTGAAAGTTTATGCCGACATCATCAATGCCATGGCTTTGGCAAATGTTACTGTTTTTGATCCGCATAGCGAAGTAACTCCAGCCTTGCTCAATAACTGTGTTGCAGTTTCCAATCACGAATTTATAAAACAGGTAATTGCAAACATTGGAACTGATGTAAAACTCATTTCTCCTGATGGTGGTGCTTTAAAGAAAATTTATAAAGTATCTGAATTTTTAGGTGGTGCAGAAGTGGTAGAGTGTTCAAAAAGCCGGGATGTAAAAACAGGAAAACTTTCAGGATTTAAAGTATATGCAGAAGATTTAGCTGGTGCCGATTGTTTAATCGTGGATGATATCTGTGATGGTGGCGGTACATTTATTGGCTTGGCAGAAGCGCTAAAGGCTAAAAATGCCGGGAAACTTTATTTAGCGATTAGTCATGGCATATTTAGCAAAGGTTTTGACGAGTTGGGCAAATATTTCGAGCAAATTTTCACTACCGATTCGATCAATGAAGTTGATCATGAAGGGGTAACACAGCTAAAATTGGTAGATATTTTATAAAAATATAATGAAAACGATACTTCCACCAAAAGTTATTTCTTCTTCTGAAGTTTCAGTATTTCTGGCCGGAACCATCGATATGGGCCATTCGATAGATTGGCAACAAAAATTTATCGATAAGGCAAACACCGAAGAAGCCTTGGATAATGTGATTGTTTTCAATCCACGAAGGGCATCTTGGGACAATAGCTGGGTGCAGACAATCGAAAATGCACAATTCAGTGAGCAAGTGAACTGGGAGTTAGATGCGATGGAAAGTGCCGATGTGATTTTGTTGTTCCTTGAGGGTAATTCTAAATCGCCAATTTCGATAATGGAGTTAGGTTTATTCGCTGACTCTGGCAAATTAATGGTTTGTTGTGAAGAGGGATTTTGGAGAAAAGGTAATATCGATATAATTTGTAAAAGGAAAGGTATAGACCAGTATAAAACATTTGATGAACTTGTAACTGCAGTAATGACTAAGCTTAAAGAATTGGTGGAGAGTAATAAGAACTAAATTTTAAAGGTAGTTGATTATGAAATATGATATAAATTGGTTGATGAAAACATTAAGTGAAGGAGAGGTTGATTTTTTGATGTTTTGGGGGCATCACAGCAGCAGAGATGGTTCAATCATTAAAACCTGTTTAAGCCAGTGGTGGCCATCTCCATTTGTTGAAAATGACATCACCTATCAAACAGCTGAACATTATATGATGGCAAAAAAGGCTTTATTGTTTAATGATCAACAGGTTTTCGAAAAAGTATTAACGAAAAAAGCTCCCAAAGATGTAAAAGACCTTGGGCGACAGATCAGAAACTTTGATGCCGCAAAGTGGGATGCTCATAAATATGAAATTGTAAAACAAGGAAATCTGCTTAAGTTTTCTCAAAATGAAGATCTGAAATCTTTCCTTCTACAAACCAAAAGTAAAACCCTGGTAGAAGCCAGTCCGGTTGATGCAATTTGGGGGATCGGTTTGGCCGAAGATAATTCAAATGCTTTCATTCCCGGAAATTGGAAAGGTTTAAACCTATTAGGGTTTGCACTGATGGAAGTTAGGGATGAGATACCCAATCTTTGATGTTGAGACTAATCATTAAGTAAAGAATTAGATAAAATGATTTTAGAACTAATCAAAGCCGATATAACAGAAATTAAAGCCGATGCAATCGTTAATGCAGCAAACAGTTCCTTGCTTGGTGGCGGAGGGGTGGATGGTGCCATTCATAGAAAAGGTGGTAAAGCCATTTTAGAAGCTTGCGTAGCCATCAGGAATAAACAAGGGAATTGCAAAACCGGAAATGCGGTAATTACCACGGCAGGCAATTTACCGGCAAAATATGTGATCCATACGGTTGGACCTGTATGGAATGGTGATAGCGAAGAAAAAAATGCTTTGCTTGCAGATTGCTACCGCAACAGTTTAACATTAGCAGTTGAAAATGATGTTAAGATTATTGCTTTTCCAAACATCAGCACAGGGATTTATCATTTCCCTAAAGATAAAGCAGCAGATATTGCCATTGCCACGGTAAATAATTTTGCTGAAAAAGAAAAGATAGAAAAGATAATCTTCGTTTGTTTCGACGATGAGAACTATCAGCTCTACAAAGAGCGGCTCAATCTACAATGAGATGAGTCAATAATAAATTACAAAATGAAAATAACAGTAAAAAAATATAAAGAACAAGTAATAGAATGGCCAAAGTCAGGATGCCATATTATGGCCCAATTTGATGATGAAAAAATAATTGTTTATCAAGCTTACCGAAAAGAAATCGGGGAATTTGCAGTCGAGAATCAGTTTTTTGGAGGCGAATTCAGCTTAAACCGAATGACATGGATTAAGCCTAATTTTTTATGGATGATGTACAGAAGCGGTTGGGGAACAAAAGAAGGACAGGAAATTACTTTAGCCATACACCTTAAAATACCCGCATTCCGTAATTACCTTGAAAATGCGGTTTATACTTCATTCGATCAAACCGAGGGTATTTCTAATGACGAATGGAGAGATGAGCTAGAAAATTCCAATATCAGGTTACAATGGGACCCGGATCATGATCCTTATGGTGCAAAACAAGAAAGAAGGGCAATCCAGATCGGATTAAGAGATAATTTTATCAGATCTTTTGCCAAAGATGATATTTTGCTGATTGAAGATATTAGTGCATTTGTGAAGGAACAACATGAGTTTGTTCAAAATCATCAATTGGAAAATTTAATCATACCCGCTGAAAAACCTTTCCTTTTTAACGATGAAACATTGAACAAAAAATTGAAAATCATACATAAACACGCTCATGGACAATAAAATAACAAAAGGAATTAGTAAGCTTTTAAGCTACATTTTGAGGCATTCGCCAGAAACCATAGGCTTAGAACTTGACGAAAACGGATGGGCAGATGTAAATGAATTAATTGCCAAGTTTGACCTTTACGACAGAAGAATAGATTTTGAACAGCTTGACTACATTGTTGAAAATAACGACAAAAAGAGATTTGCTTTCAACGAAGGTAAAACCAAGATCCGGGCGAGCCAGGGGCATTCTATTTCAATAGAGCTAAACCTTGATGAAGCAGAACCACTAGAGTACCTCTATCATGGTACGGTTGAAAAGTTCCTGTCGGATATTAAATCGCAGGGACTGCAAAAAATGAGCAGACAGCATGTGCATTTAAGTGCCGATAGAGAAACGGCCAATAAAGTAGGTGGCAGAAGAGGAAAGCCGGTTATCCTTACCATTAATAGTGGAGAGATGCACAGGGCAGGCTATAAATTTTATTTATCAGATAATAATGTGTGGCTTACAGATGCTGTGCCCGCTGAATATATAAAGTTTTAACATGGGCAGAACACTAGTAGTAGGTGATATACACGGGGGATTAAAAGGTTTAGTTCAGCTATTCGAGCGTGCAGAAGTAACAAAAGATGATAAACTGATTTTCCTGGGCGATTATGTAGATGGATGGAGTGAATCGGCACAGGTAATCAATTACCTGATGCAATTGGAAGAAAGCCATCAGTGCATTTTTATCAAAGGAAATCACGACGCCTGGTGTATCGATTGGTTAGAAAAAGGTATTGTAGATGATGTTTGGTTTGTTCACGGCGGTAAATTAACCATCGAAAGTTATATAAACATGCCTGATCCAGTGAGGCAAAAACACCTAAATTTCTTTGAACGCATGAAAGATTACTACGTGGATGAGCACAATAACCTCTTTATTCACGCCGGTTTTTCTTCCATGCACGGTCCTGAAAAAGAACGTTATTCTTCCAATTATTCGTGGGATAGAACGCTTTGGGAAATGGCGCTGACTATGGATCAAAGGATCAAAAAAGATTCGCTGCTTTATCCTAAACGTTTATTGCTCTATCATGAAATCTACATCGGCCATACCCCAACGCTCTATTATAATATGAACGTGCCCATGCAGGGTTGTAATGTTTGGAATATTGATACCGGTGCTGCATTTACCGGAAAATTAACCTGTCTGGATATCGAAACAAAAGAATTTTGGCAAAGCGATACTTTACAAAGCCTGTATCCAAACGAAAAAGGAAGAAATAACATTTAACTATAAATATAAAAACGATGAACCCATTACTATTAACCGACGGATACAAAGTAGATCACCGCAGGCAATACCCAGAAAATACCACATTGGTTTATTCTAACTGGACACCAAGAAAAAGCAGGCTAGAAAACGTAAATCATGTGGTGCTTTTTGGCTTGCAGTATTTTATCAAAAAATACATCATTGAAGATTTTAACGAGAATTTCTTTAAACAGCCAAAAGAGGAAATTTTAAAGAAATATGCACGCAGGATCAATAATTATCTGGGAGAAAATTTGGTAGGTATACAGCATATAGCTGATTTACACGATCTGGGTTATATTCCAATGGTTTTTAAATCATTACCAGAAGGTGCTGAAGTGCCTTTGCGTGTACCCATGTTTACCATGTATAATACAAAGCCTGAATTTTTCTGGTTGACCAATTATTTCGAAACCTTATTATCAGCCGTGGTGTGGTTGCCATGCAATTCTGCTACCATAGCTAAACAATACCGCATCATTTTGGATCAGTATGCTGCCGAAACCTCTTCAGTTCCAGAATTTGTAGACTGGCAGGGGCACGATTTCTCTATGCGGGGCATGGGTGGAATAGAAGCTGCGGTAACTTCGGCAGCCGGGCATTTATTGAGTTTTACAGGAACAGATACCATTCCAGCCATCGACTTCTTAGAAGAATATTACAATGCAGATTCAGATAAAGAGTTAATCGGTGGGTCAGTAGCTGCTACAGAACACTCTGTAATGTGTATGGGAACCAATACGGGAGAGCTCGAAACCTTTAAACGTTTGATTTTAGAAGTTTACCCAAAAGGAATTGTATCTATCGTTTCTGATACCTGGGATTTATGGAAAGTGCTGACGGAGTATCTACCTGTTTTAAAAGATGATATTATCACCCGTCCAGGTAAAGTGGTAATTAGGCCAGATTCTGGAGATCCGGTTGATATTATCTGCGGAAATCCAAATGGCAAAAACGAAAATGAGAAAAAGGGTGTAATCGAGCTGCTTTGGGATGTTTTCAGTGGAAAAACCAATGACAAGGGATTTAAGGAACTAGTACCGCAGATTGGTGCTATTTATGGAGATAGCATCACTACTGAAAGGGCTACACAGATCTGCGAAAGGCTAAAAGCTAAAGGTTTTGCCTCTACCAATGTTGTTTTTGGCATCGGTTCATTTACCTATCAATATAATACACGCGATACTTTTGGTTTTGCGATGAAAGCCACTTATGGAGAAGTAGACGGCATCGGTCGCGAGATATTTAAAGATCCAATTACTGATGATGGAACCAAGAAATCAGCAAAGGGTTTACTGCAGATTTTTAAAAATGCAGAAGGCGAATACGAACTGAAAGATCAATGCAGCTGGGAAGAAGAAGCAAAGGGCGAATTGAAAGAAGTTTTCAGAGATGGAAAGTTATTGATTGATTATTCTCTTGCTGAAATTAGAGAAAGGCTAAAGAATAGTTAACTTTGCCAAGTTTTTAATCGACTGGCCATGGTCGGTCGATTAATTTTTTTTGAAAGAAACAATGCAGAACAACCCCACATTTAACCATCAGGCTGATATCGTAAATAGTGCCATTAGATTTATAAACGCATGGTTTAAACAATCGAAGGCCATTACAAACGAACTGAATGATTTTTTCATTCTCCCAGGTAATAAAGTTATTGGTAAGGATGTTATTATTGGCCGGTTAAAAGGTGTTTTCGGCCGGTCTGATGAATATGTTGGTGGCAGATACGATATTATTGATGTTAATTTCGAACTTTTGAACGATGATAAAGGTATGGGCTTTGTTGAAGGAGTTGCAGGTTATAGAGATGTTGTTCAAAAACAATCGAAAATTGTAAGCGGACCTTTTAAACTGTATTTCGCATTGCAAAACAGTGGATGGAAAATTGTAAATATCGAATTTCCGGGCTTTAGCTATTAAAACGACTTTATTACAATAGTAATTCGCCACTTTCCATAATTTTTCTATCTTTGGTTTTTAATGAATTTCCTTTATCCGGGCTTTCTTTTTGCACTAATATCGGTTGCCATCCCGGTTATCATTCATTTATTCAATTTCAGGAAGTTTAAAAAGGTTTATTTCTCTAATGTTCAGCTTTTAAAAGAAGTAGAACAACAAAATTCTTCCAAAGAAAAACTTAAAAACCTGCTTATTCTTTTGTCGCGGATTTTGGCAGTCATCTTTTTGGTGCTGGCATTTGCCCAGCCTTATATTCCGGCGAACAATCAAAAAACAACTGCTTCAAACAATGTTGTGAGCATTTATATCGACAATTCATACAGCATGGAAGCAATTAATAAAGATGGCAACCTGCTCGATGAAGCCAAGCGGAGGGCAAAAGAACTGGTTAGAGGTTTTGGAATGAACGATCGTTTTCAACTGTTGACCAATAATTTCGAAGGAAAATACCAACGATTGTTAAACGAGGAAGCGTTTTTAAAGGCATTGGATGATGTTAAAATCTCGGCAGTAAACCGTAATCTCCAACAGATACTAAACCGACAGGGGAATGTTTTAACGGGTTCTGCAAATAAGTATAGCTTTCTGATTTCCGATTTTCAAAAAAATATCTCCACCACCAATAAACTCGATACAAAAGCAGATATTCAATATTCATTTTTGAAACTGAATGCCAATACGCTTCCGAATGTTGCAATAGATAGCGTTTGGGCACTTTCGCCAAATCATCAGCCGGGAGCAAATGAGCGTTTGGTTGTACAGTTGAAAAATTACTCAGAGGAGGAAGCACAGAACATTCCTCTAAAACTTAGCATCAACAACCAACAAAAGGGATTGAGTGCCGTAACCATTCCTGCAGGTAAAACGGTTAAAGATACCATGAATTTCTCCGGACTGAACGCAGGATGGCAAAAAGGTTTAATCAGCATTAAAGATTTTCCGGTAACCTTTGATGATACACTTTCCTTCAGTTTTAAGGTAGACGAAAGTTTTCCTGTTCTGAGTATTAACGGATCCAATACAGGCAATTACATTAAAGCACTGTTTGCCGCCGATCGTTATTATAAACTCACCGAGAATGCCGAAAGCAATGTGAATTATAGCAATTTTGCCAGTTATGGTCTGATTGTGTTGAACGGTTTGAAAAATCCATCAACAGGATTGGCACAGCAGCTGAAAACCTATCTGAATGCAGGTGGTACGGTGGTGCTTTTTCCTGATTTAAATGCCAATATTCAAACTTATAACTCATTTTTAAGCGGATTGTCCCTTCCTGCCATTCAAGGTTTAAATACCACACCAAGCAAGGTTGACCAGATTGATCTGCAAAACCCAATTTTCAAGACTGTTTTTGAGGAAATTCCCAAAAATCTTGATCTTCCAACAGTTTCCCGCTATTATTCTTTTGTAGAGAAAAATACCACCAATAAAGAAGATATCATGTTATTGCCTGGCAGAAAACCATTTTTCTCCAAATATGGCGTAGGTAACGGGCAGGTGTACTTATCTGCTTCAGGGCTTAACACAAGTGACGGAAATTTAGCTCGTCATCCGGTTTTTGTACCGCTGATTTATCGTTTGGCATTGAGTGGGGGAAATGAAACGCCCTTGTATTACACTCTCGGTAATGATAATGCGTTGGCGGGTAAAAAGATTACGCTGGGTAAAAACCAAAGCTTAAAAATTACTGCGGATAGTTTCGAAGCGATTCCTGAAATCCGTCAGGCAGATGGGAAAACGCTAATTTACATTGCCGATCAGATAAAAAATGCAGGCTTTTATAACCTGAAACTTGCAGATTCGCTACTTGCTGTTTATAGTTTCAACAATGGCAGAACAGAATCTGATATGCATTATTTAGACAAAATAGCACTCAATCAGTTGGCTGACAAAGGCAACCTTAAAATATTCGATACCGATAAAGATGCCGTTAAATTAATTGCCGGCACTAATAAAATCGGGCAGACTTTATGGAAACTTTGTCTAATTTTGTCGCTGATTTTTATTGCAGCAGAAATTTTGCTCATTCGATTTTTTAACAACACAAAAAAAACAATATGAATCTCCTGGTTAAAAATGTAGCCATTGCCGATCCGCAAAGTAAATTCAATAATCAACAATGCGATGTTCGGGTAGAAAATGGCAAAATTAAAAACATAGGTAAATTAACTGCCGATAAAAACGAAACTGTTTTTGATGCTCAGGGTGCTTTCTTAACGCCAGGTTTTTTCGATCTAAACTGCGTAGCTGGCGATCCGGGTTTCGAAACCAAAGAAGATATTCAAACGTTGACTGCAACCGCAAAAGCCGGAGGTTTTACAGGCTTAGCTTTATTGCCGCAAACCAGTCCGGTTGTGCAGTCAAAATCTCAGGTAGAATACATTATCAATAAGGCCAAAAACAATTTGGTTGATGTTTTGCCTGTTGGTGCCATAAGTCAGAACCGTGAGGCAAAAGAGCTTGCTGAACTGTTCGATATGCAACAGGCAGGTGCGGTAGCTTTTTCAGATGGCGATAAGGCCTTACAAGACGATGGTTTTATGAGCCGAGCATTACAATATGCAAAAGGTTTTGATGCGCTATTAATGGTTTATCCCGAAAATAAATCCATAGCTGGCAAATCGCAGATTAATGAGAGTAAAAACTCTGTGCTTTTGGGCATGAAAGGTTTACCTGCATTGGCTGAAGAAATGCATATTGCCCGCGATATTTTTCTGGCATCTTATAATGAAACCAAAATCCACATTAGCAATATTTCAACTGCCGGGGCTGTGGCTTTGATTCGTAAAGCAAAAAAAGATGGCGTTCAGGTTTCGTGCGATGTAACCGCACATCACCTGGTGTTTACAGAAGAACTTTTGAGCGATTTTGACAGCAACTACAAGGTTAAGCCGCCACTGCGCGGAAAAGCAGATGTAAAGGCGCTAATTGCCGGTTTAAAAGATGGAACCATTGATGCCATTACTTCTCAGCACCGTCCGGAAGAAATCGAATTTAAAAATGTAGAGTTCGAAATTGCGCACTACGGCATCATCGCTTTACAAACCGTATTGCCATTATTATTAAAGGCTGGATTGGATATCGCTTTAATTGCAGAGAAATTGGCCATTAATCCACGTAAATTATTAAATTTAAATGTTCCGGTAATCGAAGAAGGTATTGAAGCCAACTTTACCATTTTTAACCCGAAAGAAAAATGGTTATACAATGCCGCAAATAACCATTCAAAATCGGCAAACAGTCCATTATTGGGTACCGAACTTACCGGGAAGGTAACTTTGGTTTATAATAATAGTCAGTACCAGGAGAATTAGGCTTGAAGTTTTGAAGGTTGAGGACATAAGGTTCTTAACCATTTCTCAAAAGATATTAGTTCAAAAAAAATATTGATAAATTAACAGGTTATAAGAACTTAAAAACTAAAGCAAGAAATTACAATTTTGTTGTTCAGGTCATACAATCTTATCATCTTAAAATCCTAAAAATCTAAATCATGGATAATAGAGTAAAAAAAGCACTAAGTGCAGCCATTAACAAGTATGCTGAGGTTTCAGCTACCAATGTAGACGGTTTTGAAACAGAATTATTAGCTGCTTTTGAGCTTGATGTTAACTTTTTAGATAAAGCAACTGCTTTTGATGCCGTTTTCGATTCTCACCCGAAATTTGAAGAATTACGCGAAGTGTTTTTCGATTTATTGATGGTGAATTTCTTTAGCAGTGATGTACAGAAACTGGAAGACGACTATTTAGAAAGTGATGAGTGGGCGAATATAGAAGAAGAAACCATAGATAGAGGAACAGAATTGTTAAACCTTCTGCTTTACATTAAGGAGTGTAAGGATGAGGATTTAGATCCTGAATTGGGCGATTTCCTGAAAGAATTTTTATTGGTAGAAGACGATGAGTTTCAGGATGAATTTGAGATTTACGAAGAACTGATCAGTAATCAACAATTAGCAGAAACCAGTGTAGAAGAGATTTGTAAAACAGCTGCAAATTTAAATATCAGTGAAGAAATGCAAGAATTATTTGTACCTTTTATGGCATTTTTCCTCGATGTTGAGGGAAGTGCAGAAACAACTAAAGAAATAATTCAGTATAGCAGTAACAAATCGTTCGATTCTGCTACTTATATATTAATTACAACAATTAATAATTAAACTAAAACTTAAAATTATGGACAAAAGTGCTCTTATTTCCAAATTAGCTATTAAAAATGGATTAATGCTCGCTGCGGTTTCGATAATCGTATCGTTAACCTTGCATTTTATAGACCCTGTATTAATTTACACTAGTTTTGCGGCCCAGATAGGTATATTTGTTTTATTCATCGTACTGTTAGTAGTGGTGGGAATAAACATCCGTAAAGAAATAGGTGGGTTTTGGACATTTGGAGAGGCCTTTAAAGCTTATTTAATCATCTCCCTTATTTTAGCCTTAACTGCAACTCTTTATAATGTGATACTAATGAAATTTGTTGATCCAGATCTTCCACAAAGAGCTGCTGCTGCTATCGAGGAGGCACAGCGAGCTATGATGGAAAAATTCGGGATGGCTAGCGAGCAAATTGATGAGGCGATAGCTAAAGGTGGCAATATGCAAGAGAAGCTTGAACCTACTTTTAAAAACATCTTTACAAGCTTTGGAGTTTCACTTGCACTGTACGGGGTACTTTCTTTAATCCTTTCAGCTATCTTAAAGAAAAAACAACCAGTTACATTCGATTCGTTTCCAAAGGAAGGTTAATTTCTTTTATAAAATTTTGAACGTGCAGGTTTTATCATTTAATTTGATGAAATTTGCACGTTTTACTTTAAACAAACCTCGCAGGTTTCTAAAACCTGCGAGGTTTATGCTTAAAAAATGGATATATCAGTTGTAGTGCCCTTATTTAATGAAGATGAATCTTTGCCAGAATTAACGGCATGGATTGATAAAGTGATGATCGACAATAACTTCAGCTATGAAATTATTTTGGTTGATGATGGTAGTACCGATAGATCATGGGAGGTTATTGAAGAATTAAGATTTCAAAACCCTGCCATTAAAGGCATTAAGTTTAGAAGGAACTACGGTAAATCGGCAGCCTTAAATGTTGGTTTCGAAGCTACCCAGGGCGATGTGGTCATTACCATGGATGCCGATCTGCAGGATAGTCCGGATGAAATTCCTGAATTACACCGCCGCATAAAAGAAGAAAAGCTTGATATCATTTCAGGCTGGAAAAAGAAACGTTACGATCCGATTACGAAAACGATTCCAACTAAATTATTCAACGCCGCTACCCGCAAAATGAGCGGCATAGAACTGAACGATTTTAACTGTGGCTTAAAAGCTTACCGTAGTGATGTGATCAAAACCATCGAAGTTTATGGCGAAATGCACCGTTATATCCCTGTAATAGCCAAATGGGCCGGATTTAGTAAAATAGCTGAGCAGGTGGTAGAACACCGTGCCCGTAAATATGGTACAACTAAATTTGGTTTCAGCAGGTTTATAAACGGCTTTTTAGATTTACTTTCTATTTTCTTTGTGGGTAAATTCGGCAAACGGCCAATGCACTTTTTTGGTTCGTTAGGTGTTTTATGCTTTTTTATCGGCATAATCATGGCGCTCTACATATTATTCGAAAAGAAATATCTGATATGGCAGGGCTTAGCTTACCGCGATGTAACCGATCAGCCTTTGTTTTATTTATCGCTGGTCGCCATTGTTGTTGGTTCGCAGATGTTCCTGGCAGGTTTTATTGCCGAGCTTTTATCGCGTAACGCACCAGAAAGAAACCAATATTTAATCGAGAAGAGGGTATAAGGTAAAAGGTTTAAGGCGTAAGCTTTATGCGCCAAAACCCTCAACCTTTTACCTTCCACCTTTTACCTCTGTAAACATGTTTTTCTCCATCATCATTCCACTTTATAATCGTCCTCAAGAAATTGACGAACTATTAAACACCTTAACCAAACAAACCTATCTACAGTTTGAAGTTTTGGTCATAGAAGATGGTTCGAAAAACGATGCAAAGGCCATTGTAGCTTCTTATGCAGATAAACTGGACATTAAATATTACTTTAAAGAAAATGCCGGACAGGGGTTTGCTCGTAATTTTGGTTTCGAAAGGGCAACGGGCGATTACTTTGTTATTTTCGATTCAGATTGTTTAATTCCTGCAAATTACCTCGAAACGGTTAAAAACTATTTATATGAGCATCATTTAGATGCCTATGGCGGTCCGGATGCCGCACATGATAGCTTCACGCCTGTGCAAAAAGCAATTAGTTATGCCATGACTTCGCCTTTCACCACTGGTGGAATCCGCGGAAACAAACAGCACGTAGGACAGTTTCATCCACGCAGTTTTAATATGGGTGTTTCACGTCAGGCCTGGGAGAAGGTAGGTGGTTTTATCCTGACCCGATTGGGCGAAGATATCGAATACAGTATCCGTATCCACGAAAACGGTTTTAAAATAGGGTTGATTCCAGATGCAAAGGTCTACCATAAACGCCGGACGAGCTTTAGTCAGTTTTACAAACAATTACACTTTTTCGGGAGAGCAAGAATCAATATTTACAAACATTTCCCAAAAGAATTAAAGCTTGTACATTTTTTTCCAGCGTTATTTACATTGGGTTTTGGTTTCACCATTTTGTGTAACTTTATATATCCTCCATTGGCATATGTTTGTAACTTCTTCTTGTTGATTTACTTTATGTTGATATTTTTTCATTCATGGTCTGTAAATAAATCGTTAAAAGTTGCATTTTTGAGCATTATATCTTCATTTATCCAATTAACCGCTTATGGTTTAGGATTTATACAGGATTTATTTAAACGTGTGGTATTCAAACAACAATGATAAATTACCTAAAAGAAAGTACGTTCGCCGTTAATGATGTAATTCAAAAGGCGTGGAGCATTACCAAGAAACACTATTTTTCGATTGCTACACTATGTTTTCTGATGTTTATCACTGCAAGCGCTTCAAGCTTAATGGCCTTTTTTATTAAGGATGTAAGCAAGGCCTTGAGTGTAATCATGGTGATTATTTTTGTGCTACTTTATTTTACCATCAATCTTTCGCTTTTCAAATACATTTTCCATTTAATGGACGATGAAGAAAACGATGTGAAAATTGTAGATACGCTTCCAACCAGGCAACAAATTATCAGGTTCCTGGTGGCTACCCTTTATTTTGTAGGTTGTATCCTTGGTGTTTATCTGGTCGTAATTTTGGTTGCCTTTCCTTTTATTTATACCGGGATTAATGTAGCAATTGTTAAAAACGTAGCCATTTCAGTAGGCATTATTGCCATATTTATCACCTGGTTAAGAATTTCATTTTTCCCGTTTTTTATTATTGATAAAGGGGCGACGCCTTTCGATTCGATCAAATTAAGTTTGGCTACCACTAAAGGGAATTTCACAAAGATTTTATTACTATTGGTGGTTTTAGGTGGAGGATATTTAATTTATCTGCTGTTAAACTACCTGCAATGGCCATTGGTGGCTTTTATAGTAAATATTTTAAGTTCATTTATCATCGTTCCACTTTCTAGTGTAGCACTAACTGTTGCATACCGTAAAATTTCGAGCGAGTATAAAGGTGACGAACATCCAGATATTTTGCATAATATCGTATAGGGTAGAATTTATATTCAATCACTCAATCACTCAATCATTCAAAATTCAGTTTAGTATGGGACTAAAAGCAGCATTAAGTAAACCCTTTGCGGCATTTGCAGTTTGGCAGATTAACAAATGGAAAAATAATGCCGTAAATGCTCAGCATAACATCCTGAAGAAGCTTATTGATGAGGCTAAAAATACTGCATTTGGAAAAGATCATCGTTTCGCTGAGATTAAAACCTATGCTGATTTTAAAAAACATGTTCCCGTTCAAGATTACGAAGGATTAAAACCCTATGTAGATCGTGTAGTAGCGGGTGAAGCCGATGTACTCTGGAAAGGTAAACCACTTTATTTTGCCAAAACATCAGGCACCACTTCGGGTGTAAAATATATTCCGCTATCGAAAGAATCGATGCCTGAGCATATAAAAGCTGCCCGTAATGCCATTTTAACTTATATTAATGAAACAGGCAGGGCGGAATTTGTAAACGGAAAGATGATCTTTCTGCAAGGAAGTCCGGTTTTAAGTGTAAAACATGGAATTAATGTTGGGCGTTTATCGGGTATTGTGGCGCACCATGTGCCTGCTTACCTTCAAAAGAACCGATTGCCTTCTTATGAAACCAATATTATCGAAGATTGGGAACAAAAGGTCGATGCCATTGTTGAGGAAACCATTAATGAAAATATGACCTTGATTTCGGGTATTCCACCTTGGGTACAAATGTATTTCGATAAACTTTCAGAGAAATCGGGAGGGAAGAAAATTGCCGAAATATTCAAGAATTTTAGTCTGTTTATTTATGGCGGTGTAAATTTTGAACCTTATCGGGCAAAAATTGAACAAAGCATCGGGAAGAAAATTGATGCTATAGAAACTTACCCGGCTTCGGAAGGATTTATTGCCTACCAGGATTCGCAAAAAGATAAAGGTTTACTATTGTTGGCCGATGCGGGAATTTTTTACGAATTTGTTCCAGCTGATGAATATTACAATGATAATCCAACACGGTTATCGCTTGGTGAGGTTGAATTAGATACCAACTATGCGTTAATTTTAAATACCAATGCAGGTTTGTGGGGTTATAGCATTGGCGATACGGTGAAGTTTGTTTCTAAAAATCCTTATAAAATTGTGGTAACCGGACGGATTAAACACTTTATATCGGCCTTTGGTGAACATGTAATAGGAGAAGAGGTAGAACAGGCAATTTTGAGTGTGGCCAATGAAGAAAAGGTAGAAATTACAGAATTTACTGTTGCGCCCCAGGTTAACCCTGAAACTGGTCAATTGCCTTACCACGAGTGGTTTATAGAGTTTTCGTCTGCGCCAAAAGATATGGTAGCTTTTAGCAAAAAGGTTGATGAGGCTTTGCAAAAGAAAAATATTTATTACTTTGACCTGATTGAAGGGAACATCCTTCAGCCATTGATTATACGTACTTTGCAAAAAGATGCTTTTGTAAACTACATGAAAAGTGAAGGAAAGTTAGGTGGACAGAATAAAGTGCCACGTTTGAGTAATGATCGGAAATTGGCGGATGGATTGGAGAGGTATATTGTTTAACTAATCTTCCTCGGTTCGTGTCCTCACGAAACGAAATGAGGAAAAGTAGTTCGTGGAGACACGAACCACGGCATTGGGAAAGTTAGGCGGACAGAATAAAGTGCCACGCTTGAGTAATGATCGGAAATTGGCGGATGGGCTGGAGAGGTATATTGTTTAACTAATCTTCCTCGGTTCGTGTCCTCACGAAACGAAATGAGGAAAAGTAGTTCGTGGAGACACGAACCACAGCATTGGAGCGAAGTGTAACGCAGTCGAGAAATCTTTCTAGATAGATCTCTCCATTCCACTGCGCTCCAGTCGAGATGACGATCATCTCAACAGATGCTGTAAGGGTGACAAATGGGTGGACAACAAAATAATTAGATAAAATGCTTAATTTAACCTTAAGCGTTACGATATTAAAAACGATTTGAAAAGAATAACCATATTAGGTTCTACAGGAAGTATAGGTACACAAGCACTGGAAGTGGTAAGGGATCATCCCGCAACATTTAAAGTTGTTGTATTATCTGCCTTAAAGAATTCAGCATTACTTATTCAACAGGCGAAGGAATTTAAGCCAGCCATTGTTGTGATCTGTGATGAAAGCAAGTACGACGAAGTTAAAAATGCTTTATCTGCGCTAGATATTAAAGTTTTAGCGGGTGAAGCTGCTTTATCAGAAGTTGCGGCTTTTGAGGATAGTGACGTGGTATTAACGGCATTAATGGGCTCCGTAGGGTTAAAACCTACTATTGCTGCCATAAAGGCTGGAAAAAATATTGCTTTAGCCAATAAAGAAACTTTGGTGGTAGCCGGCGAACTGATTACGCAATTGGCGACTGAACATCAGGTTAAAATTTTACCGGTCGATTCAGAGCATTCTGCCATATTCCAATGTTTGGTAGGCGAGGAGCAGCATTCAATCGAAAAGATTTATTTAACAGCTTCGGGCGGACCATTCTTAGGCAAAACAAAAGATTTTTTATCTACAGTTAAGAAAGAACAGGCCCTAAAACATCCTAATTGGGTAATGGGCGCGAAAATTACGATCGATTCTGCATCCTTAATGAATAAAGGCCTGGAGGTAATTGAGGCAAAATGGCTGTTTAATCTTGATGTAGATCAGATTGATGTAATTGTTCACCCTCAATCTATCATTCATTCAATTGTTCAGTTTACGGATGGATCTATGAAAGCACAAATGGGGGTTCCTGATATGAAACTGCCTATTCAGTACGCTTTAAATTATCCCGATAGGCTAAAAAACAATTTTAAACGTTTTAACTTCCTAGATTATCCAAACTTTAGCTTTCAAAAGGCCGACATGGAAACATTCAGGAATTTAGACCTGGCATTTACTTCTTTACGAAAGGGCGGAAATATGCCTTGTATTTTAAATGCTGCGAATGAAATTGTTGTTGAAGCATTTTTGAAAGATAAAATCGGTTTTCTGCAGATGAGCGAGGTTATTGAACAGTGTATGGAAGAAATTAGTTTTGTTGAAAAACCGCAATTGAGCGATTATTTAGAAACTGACAAACATAGCCGTATCTTAGCCGGCGAATTAGTAACAAAAAGTATAGTTTAACATCTAACATAAAATTTTATAAGAAAATATGAATGGATTGATTATGGCGGGGCAGCTGCTGCTCGGATTGTCTTTATTGGTAATATTACACGAATTAGGGCATTTCTTGGCAGCCAGGGCATTTGGTATTAAAGTAGAAAAGTTTTATTTATTTTTTGATGCCTGGGGTTTCAAGCTTTTTAGTTTCAAAAGAGGTGATGTTGAATATGGAGTGGGGTGGTTGCCACTTGGCGGTTATGTGAAAATTGCCGGAATGATTGATGAGAGCATGGATACAGAGCAGATGGCTCAACCTGCACAGCCATGGGAATTCCGTTCTAAACCAGCCTGGCAACGTTTAATCGTGATGCTGGGTGGTATTATCGTAAACGTAATTGTAGGTATTTTTATCTTCTGGATGTTAACCTTCAACGTCGGGCAAAATTATACCGTTAACAGCAAATTGAACGATGGTATTTCTGTAGGCACAATTGGGAAAGAAATCGGTTTAAAAAACGGAGATAAGATTTTAGCCATCAACGGCAACAAGTTAATCCGTTTTGAAGATGCTATATCGAGCAAAGTATTGTTTGATGGAGCCCAGTTGACCATTTTAAGGGAAAATAAAACACTTTACATTTCTGTTCCGGATACCATTTTAAATAAAATATCGAAAAACGATAAAGAGAATTTTATCTCGCCCAGATATACGATGGAAAGCGTAGAAAAGGTAAGTGCACCTGATGAAAAAGCGGATAAACCATCTTTTTTTGATAAACTGTTTGGCAGAAAGTTCGAGAAACCTGTATATCCGGCTTATGCTGCAGGGATTAAACCGGGCGATAGTATTTTATCGGTTAATGGAAAACAGATTACTTTCTTCGATCAGTTTAAAGAAGAGGTTTCTAAAAACAAATTAAAACCAATTACCATTAGTGCGCTACGCAAAGGCAAAGAAGTAAAGTTCGATCTTAAAGTAAGCAAAGATGGAACGATTGGAATTATTCCTAATTTAAAAATGCCTGAAACTGCACATGTAGATTTTGGCTTTATAGAGTCGTTACCAGTTGGTGCAACCATGGCATGGAGCACTTTTGTAGATAATGCAAAAGGCATTGGTAAGATGATAACCGGAAAGTTAAGTGCGCGCAACATCAGCAGCCCAATTGGGATTGCCAAGGTGTACGGCAGTACTTTCGACTGGGTTAAATTCTGGACTTTAACAGGATTAATTTCGATGGCATTGGCATTTATGAATTTATTGCCTATTCCAGGCCTAGATGGAGGTCATGTAGTGTTTCTTTTAATTGAAATGGTACAACGTAAGCCTGTAAGCGAAAAAGTGCTGGAGAAGGCGCAAATTGTGGGTTTTGTGATCTTAATCTGCTTAATGGTGTTTGCTTTTGGTAATGATATTTTAAAATCCTTCGGTAAGTAAAACCAAATTTATATAATTGCCGCAGATGCGCAGATTTGACGAATCAATCTGAACATCTGCGGCTTTTTAATTTAATATGCACCATGAGCGAAGTGAAACCAGCGACCAATTATTTCGATTTTTACGGGTTACCGATCCAGTTTAATCCAGATCAAAATGCAGTTAAAACAAAGTTTTATGCATTTAGCAAGCAGTTTCACCCCGATTTTTATGCCAATGAAAGCGAAGAGAAGCAGCAAGAAGTACTCGATCTGTCAACTTTGAACAATAAGGCTTATCAGACACTGAGTAACGCTAAAAAACGCTTAAAATACGTACTCGAATTAAAAGGGATTGTAGAAACAGATGAGGGTTATCAACTGCCGCAATCTTTTTTAATGGAAATGATGGATGTAAATGAGGCTTTAATGGATTTGGAATTTGAGCCAGATACCGAAAAGCTAGCGCAGGTAAAACGAGATGTTGATGCCATAGAAAAAGACTTAGCCAACGAATTAAATGATCTGATTAATCAGTTCGACAGCAATCCTACAGCGTCTGATTCATTATTACCTTCAATAAAGGATAATTTTTACCGACAGAAATACGTTGATCGGATTAGGGAACGTTTGCCGAAGTAGATGGAAGGAGTTTGAAGTCGGGAGTCGGAGGTCCGAAGATAGTCGCGTAAAGGAAATGGGTTGGCTAGCCCTATGTTCTTTACGGTTTTTTTGTGCGTTCCGTGGTTAAAAAATGATTAAGGGGTAAAAAAAGATTGTGAAAGAAACTCTGAACGATGGAGTAATAACCTTAAACCCTAAGCCTTCTACCTTCTACCTTTGTAAGACACCCGATTGTAAAATCATTTTTTAGTTTTTGATAGGCAAAAGCTTTGTTTTAATTTCGGAGCAAACAATCAGATCCATGAATAGTTCCCTTTCTATTTTTCGCAAAGTAGCTGTAGCAGAAGGAATATCCTATTTGCTTTTATTATTTGTAGCCATGCCGTTAAAGTATTTTGCAGATCTTCCTTTGTATGTAAAATATACAGGATGGGCACATGGATTATTATTTGTATTATATGCAGCCACCTTAGTTTTAGCTTGGCAAGAGCAAAAATGGAAGTTTGGTAAAGCCGTTTTGATCTTTTTAGCATCACTTTTACCCTTTATGCCCTTTGTAGTCGATCGCAAATTGAAAGATGAAAGAGCGCTAAACTAATTGCCATTACGCAAATTACTTACCTTAGTATTATGCGCTTAACAAATGATCGCCAGAGGTAGGTTAGATATCCATTTTACCGAACTTTTTAAGGGTGCAATATATTGTATTGGTAGTGCTTGCGGCTTTAAAAAAGAACAGCCTCAGTTTCCTGAAGGGCAGTTGCCCTGTCTTTCTGTTCGTACAGGTTTACATCTCGTATTAGAAGCACTAAATCTTGAACCTGGTGACGAAATACTGGTTGCAGATATTAACATCCCGTATATGTTTGCAATCATCGCTGCCTATCATTTAAAAGTTGTACCCATAACTATAGATAAATATACACTAGGTATATCCGCCGGGCAGATAGAGGCCACTATTACGCCCAAAACAAAGCTATTGCTCATTACCCATTTATTTGGTGGCATAATGGATACCGAAGCATTACTTAACATTGCCAAATTGCATAATCTGATCGTAATAGAAGATTGTGCCCAAGCTTATGATGGAGTTTATGAAGGTAATTTAAAATCGGACGTGGTATTGTTCAGTTTTGGACTAATTAAGACAAATACAGCCTTAAGCGGTGCGATACTTCATATTAGAAACGAGCAGTTACTGGCTGCGGTTAAAATATTGAACAATAGGTTGCCGGTGCAAAAAGGCGATCGATACTTCAAAAAAATAATTAAGGCTACCCTGATTAACACGCTTACCGCAAGATGGCCATTTACCATAGCTTATTGGCTTTGCAAGCAATTCGGTAAAGACTTTGATACGCTTATTACTGGTTTTACAAGAGGTTTTCCCGGTGAAGATGTAATGGAGAAAATCAAATACAGGCCGTGTTATGCCAATTTGTGCATGTTGCAGCATAATGTGAATGATTTTGATCAATCTCGGATTCATAGGAGAAAGATACTGGCGAACCAGTTATTATTGGATGTTGATTCGCGAAATATTATTGGTGCTGCAAACTTAAGGCATACACATTGGGTAATTCCGATAGTAGCGGCGAATCCATCACTGTTAATCGATAAATTAAGAGAAAAAGGATTTGATGCCACGTCAAAAGCCTCCAGTTTAGTTAAGATAGGCTTCACCGGTTTGCCGCCAGAAACCTCAAATGAGCTAATACTTCAAAATTTAGTTTATCTGCCAATGGATATGGAAATGAGTAAAAAAGAAGTTAAACAATTGAACCAGTTGTTGTTAGATAATCTGTTAAATGATGGAGGTTTTCGTAAATCAGATCAGACATAAAAAGAAGTAAATAAAATTTGCGAATTAAGTGCTTAATTTATACATTTGCATCCCGCTGAATAAGCAATGCCCAGCTGGCGGAATTGGTAGACGCGCTGGTCTCAAACACCTGTGGGAAACCGTGCCGGTTCGACTCCGGCGCTGGGTACTTTTTCTTAGGGATCCTCAATGGGATCCCTATTTTTTTAACAATCAAATTACATTCAGGGAATTTCTTTTGTACTTACCTAAAAGCCGACGTTAACTTTCCCATTAGAATTTCTTAATTATAACCGTAGAATTTTTTATGGTCTTTATTCTTGCCTCAAGATAAAGTAAATATCATCAGAAACAGAATAGTAAAGTAAAAATGCTTAGTTAAAAAAAAATAATTGGATGCCTTAAATAAAAAGCAATATTTTTGATGTGAGAAGAGCATTGCTTAAACTATAGAATGTATATTAACAGGAATCACTTACAGAAAGACATCGATTATCCAAACCGCTACCTTTCAGGCAACCTATTCAGGACTTCAGGTATTATCTTCGGCATTATTCTGTTATTTCTTATATTGTTTAAACCTTTTGGTGTTTCTGCGGCAGAACAAAAGCTAGACTATTTTTTTATATGCGGCCTCCATGCATTGTTGCCGGCAATAATCTTATATTGTTATTTTAGAATGCTTAACTATTTAAGAGAGCGGTCGCAATTAAAAAATTGGGCACTAGTTTGGGAATATGGACATGTAGGAATTGTTCTCTTCTTAACAGGCATTGCCAACTTTTCGATACGTGATATCATTTATCAAAATACCAATAATTGGTCATGGTTTTATTTGTGGGAAGAAATAAGGAACAGCTTGGTTGCGGGCGGCCTTTTTTATTTTATTTTTAGGTTAGCCAGTTTCTATTTTCAATCTAAAAAGGGGGCTCCATTTGTTCTACAGTTTATTCCCCTGTATGTTGAACAGGAAAAGATGGTTCCCCCATCTCCGATCTTTATTAAAACACAGGTTAAGCAGGACGATTTTAATCTGTATTTGTCAGATCTTCTCTTTGCTAGGGCTGAAGGTAATTATATTGAGCTGACAAGTTACAAAGATGGTCAGATCAATACCGAACTTAAAAGGATTTCCCTTACCAGGTTTGATTCGCAGGTTTCCAATCATCCTAACTTATTTCGCTGCCATAGGGCTTATTTGGTAAATATGCTTCAGATCGAAAATGTATCAGGCAACGCTCAGGGCTATGTACTTGCCTTCAATGCTACCGGAGCAAAGGTTCCGGTTTCAAGGGCGCAGTTAGGTCATTTTAACAACCTGTATAAACAGCTTCAGGAAAAGTATAGCACTTAATCTTGTTGTCCGTCACAAAGGCTTGTTGCCTGCAACAAGCGCTAAAGAATGTGTTTTTGTTATTGTAGGTTTGCCATAAGTACAGGGTCAATCCATCAATCTTAAACAAAAATCAATCATGTCATCACCATCAAAATCCGCACAATTAAACAAGCTACTTTACATCGATAATATTAAAATACTGTTAACAGTACTGGTGGTGCTCCACCATACATTTATTGCCTATAGCTCTTCACATGGTTGGTATTTTACGCAGAAAACAAGCCATCTTGCTGCCCTTGTGCCGATGACGATTTTTGTTAGCATTAACCAATCTTTCTTTATGGGCTTTTTCTTTCTGCTGTCGGCCTATTTTATTAGCCCATCGTTGGGTAGGAAGGGACCCCTCAAGTTTATTGCCGACCGGTTGTTGCGACTCGGGATTCCTTTGTTGTTCTATTCTTTTGTGCTTTCACCATTTATCAGTTATTTGGTTTATTATTTTGCCGATGGGAACCATATCACCTACCTGCAATATTTATCCGGCTACGATACTTGGATAGATCCTGGCGTAATGTGGTTTGTGGCTGCCTTATTGATATTTACCTTGATCTACGTGCTGGGACAAAGTTTGATTAAAATTACATTCAAAAAATTATTGCCTGTGCCCGGGGCTAGTACCATCTTACTGTTTGCTGTTTCATTGGGGCTGGTGAGCTTTTTAACTAGGATACTGTTTCCTGTTGGGTGGGTTATTAAGCCATTGGGGTTTCAGTTGGGGCATTTTCCACAATATATCGCATTGTTTGTTGTTGGGCTGGTTGCCCATCGAAATCAATGGTTTGATGAATTATCCAAACGAACAGGGAAATGTCTTAAATGGTCTGCATGGTTATGTTTGTTGTTCTTTCCAGTGTTTTTTGTTATCCAGCTCAAATTGAAGATGCCAGTTGTTTGGTATTCTGGCGGTTTGCACTGGCAGTCTTTATTGTATGCGGTGTGGGAGCAATGGATAGGGCTATCTATCCTGACTGCATTGCTGAGCTGGGCAAAGTTGTCATGGAATAGTTCATCACCCTTGCTTTGTAGGTTATCCCGTTGTTCCTTTGCAGTTTATATTTTTCATCCGCTGATGATTGTTGTCCTAACCCTTTTAATAAGAAATTGGGCAACTGATCCCGCGATAAAGCTTCTAATAGTAGCTCCCCTTGCCGTATTAGGCAGTTTTATGCTAAGTGCACTTATATTATTGGTTCCGGCAGTGAAAAGAATCATATAAGATTGAAATCCAAAATTTTTGAAAAATTGCCTATTTCAATCAATTCGTCTATAAAATACATAAACTAATTTGATTGCCCCTTTTTACCAATTTTAAGATGTGGAGAAATCAGCTGTAAACCAGGGATTTAATGGATGGGTTGTTTCTGGTGAAAAGGGGGCAATGACTTCATTAATTATTTTTGAATCCTATTCTATTAAATGTCAATTTTTTCGGTTCAAAGTTTCGCGGTGAAGATTTTTAGAAGATGTTATTTCTAAAGTTTTACTCGAAATTATAAAAATCCTTTCATTTTTAAATCATCAACTATAGGTTCAATCAGCAATAAAAAGGCTTTTAAATATTGAAAGTATTCCCGCTGATCGGTACATACCGGAATCGAACACCTCGATTCCGGTTTTTTTATGCCTTTTTTTAAGCTTTATGATCCTCAAGCAGTGGGTTCAAAGTACTTCTGGTGAACCTCTTCTCATTTGGTATTGTAAGCGGGTTATTTTGTTGTAAGAAAGGTTAGTGATTATTAAGCCAAATGAACTCACATATTATTCGGTTATCTTATTTTAAATAAAAATCCAGATATTCCGCTACTTTAAAAGAAAATATGGCTGAAAAATTGAAGTATTATCCAGTAGCCCAACTACATCAACGAGCACCTGAACTCGTAGAATTTGAAATCCTGTCAACACAGAAAATTGAACAATTGCTAAATGAACAGATTCCAGGAGATGTTAAATCCTATCATAAACACGCATTTTATACTGTTATTTGGGTAGATGAGGGAAAGTGTTCACAAACGTTGGAAAAAAACACCTATCATTTGGAAAAGGGATCTATTTTTGTTATTTCCCCTGGGCAGGTACACCAAAACACATTCGAGAAGTCTCCGGATTTTAGTGGCGGCGCTGTTTTATTCAGTACCGAGTTTCTCTTGCCTTTGATCCAGCATGAAGATCCTATAGCATTAACCTTTTTGGACAACATGTATTTCAAGCCGAAACTTCAGCTAACCGACCTAGAATTCATTAAATTTAAGCAGACCGTAGCGCTTATGCAAAGCGAAGAAGAACAGCGGAAATCGGTGCCTGCTATAATCAGAAGCTTGCTTGGGGTATTACTTTTACAGATCCAACGGAATATCGACCTTAAAATGGTCGGAAAGGTTCCAAACAGGCATATAGCGATTTACAAAAAATTCAGTAACTTATTGGAGACAACTTTTAAAAACAACTTTGAGCTTACTTATTACGCAACTTCACTGAATATCACTACCCGGCATCTGGGCCGTCTGATCAAAGAAGCGTCTGGAAAAACAGTAGGTGAACTTATAATTGCCAGGAAACTACTGGAAGCTAAGCGCCTGCTTTCTTTCACCGACCTTACCATCGCCCAAATTGCGGGAAGCTTAGGTTACTTCGATAATTCCTACTTCAACAAAGCATTTAAAAAGGAAACGGCAATGACGCCAAGATCATTTCGACTTGAAATGTCCAGATAATACCATAAAATACCCGGAAAATACTGTTTTTAGGTTTACTGATTGGTCATCTTTGCAGGGTGAACAATAAAGAAATGGCAAAACAACAAACTCAAGGCTCTGGAAGTCAACCTTCAGCCTTTACAAATATCAGGCAACTTCTGTCTTACCTTCCTAAAAATATCAATCTGCTTAGTATGCCCAGGTTGATACTTGATTCATTCCGATTTGGCAAAAAGTATGGTAAGGAACTAAAGGCGAATGTCGGGGACCGGGCTCCTTTATTTGAATTGCCCAACGCTGTAGGCTTACCTGTGAAACTGGAAGAACTACTGTTAGAAAACAAAGTTATCTTAATTTTCTACAGGGGCGGATGGTGCCCGTTTTGCAATATGCAGCTGAGGGCCTATCAAAATGCGTTATCAGATTTTAAAAAGGCGGGGGCAACAATTGTAGCAGTTTCTCCCCAATTACCTGACAAATCCCTAAGCATGGAAGAGAAGTTGGGGCTTCAATTTACTGTATTAAGCGATCTGGGTAATACTGTGGCCAGGAAATATACAGGAATTCTTAAATACGAAGGAAAGTCGGCTGAAGCACTGGCAAGCTTTGGTGTCGACCTAAATGAATTCAATGATAATGAATCCGGAGAAGTGCCCATACCTGCTGTATTTATTATAAATCAGGATCGAAAGATTGTATTTGCCCAAAGTGAAGGCGGTGATTACAAAAAGCGTGTAGAAGCTCATGATGTGCTCTCGGCGTTGCAAAACACTTCAAATCAGTAGGGCGAAAAAAAAACATCCTTCCTATTGATATAATTAAAGCGGTATAAAAATTAAATAATAGCCACTATATGCAGCGGCGCATTTATGCCCGCTTCTGCGGGTCTTCTTAAGGGAAAGAAGTGCGCCACCCACTGGAACTATGCCAATAAATTGAGTGCGCTGTTAGCCAATGTTAACCTGCAAGCCGATGAACTGATTATCGATAAGAATTGATATTAGTCTCCTTAGATTAACTGCCGTTTAAAAGAGGATTTTTAACAAATTCGCCATCTTGTAAAGCAATCTGATTACCCCATGTTGTAATCGCTTCTAAAATTGGGGTGAAGGTTTTTCCAAAATCGGTTAAGCTATAAATCACTTTTATCGGCGGTTTATCGCCGTAAACTTTTCTTGATACCAGGCCATCTTTTTCTAATTGCTTTAATTGCAGACTCAATGTCATTTCGGTAACAGATGGTATGTCTTTGCGAAGCTCATTGTATCTTTTTGCTTTATCCTTTAAATGATAAAGAATAACAGCCTTCCATTTGCCGCCCACCAAGCTCATTGCAAGGCTAACCGTACAAGGATAAATTTCCTCGTTTAGTTTTACGTAATCGCTAATACATTCTGTTTTCATCCTACTGTTTTAACCTATCCTTTTGGATAGTTATTGCAAATTTATGTGACTATAGATAGTTTTGCAACTATAATTTTTATAGTTAATAAAATAATATAAATGAGACCAGATTTTAAAGCAAATGAGGTAATCGAAAAAGACAAACCATTGATTACTATTGTTGGTGTTTTGGGCAAACAGGGACATAGCGCAGCACTTACGCTATTACATAGCGGGCGTTATCGTGTACGCGGCATTACACGTCGTGTAGATTCACCAGAGGGACTTACCTTGACTGAAATGGGAGTTGAGCTGTTGAGTTTACCGCTTGATTTGGGCTATGAGAAAGATTTCGTTGAAGCATTCCGGGGATCAGAAGGCGTTTTCATCATGACACCAAGTATTGTGCCGCCGCATACCCACGAAATGGAGCTGGGTAAACAATTAGCGGATGCGGCGGTTGAGGCAGGAGTTAAGCATATTATCTTTAGTAGTTTGGAAAATGTAGAAAAAATTACAAACGGAAAAAAGTTTGCTCCTCATTTTACCGATAAATCAATGATTGAGGCATATATCCGCACGCTTCCAATTACCAGCTCGTTTATTTACATGGCCTTTTTCTACACCAATCTAATGGAGTTTTATCCACCGAAACTGGTTGGAGATACGCTTGTATTTCCGATTTATTTACCTGAGGATTTTCGTGCCCCGTTTGTTGATCCCCTTACTGCTACGGGGCCAGCGGTTTTAGAGATATTTTCTAATCCAGATGAGTATGCAGGTAAATCTTTGCCTGTTATAGGCGACATTATTTCGCCCCGGGAAATGATAGATACCTTTATTCGGGTCACAGGTAAAAAGGCTATCTATAGTTCCGCATTTACACAAGAAGCCCTACTTCGCCATTTCCCTGAATTCGCTACAAATGAGCTTTTGGTAAAGGAAATTTTAGGAATGGCAGAATATGCTGTCGATTACGGTTATTTCGCCAAGGAACGCGATTTGTTATGGAGCCGCCAGGTTAACCAAAGCAGTCTAAGTTGGGAACAATTTCTGCGCAGTACCGGATGGCAAGGGCAAAAGCTGACTTATTGATTGCTTTCAATCACCTACTTCATCAAGGGTATACTTTGGAAATAGTTTGATAATGATTATTTTGAATTTTATTTAGTTCGGATATGGTATTTTTTTAGCTTATTGCAGGTTAAAAAGGGGCTCTGTGCAAAATTGCCTCCAGGGTAGCCACAAAGAATAGTCTAGACGATGGTTTTATGCTTTTTTTGATAAGACATCGTCAATGTACCGTATTAAATAAATTCCTTATGAAAAGAGTTGTGTTACTTTCAGTTTTTGCCTTTTCTAGCATCATTGCCCTTGCACAAAACGTAAACTGGGTTGAACGGAACGGCGCCTTAAAAGTTGTTGGTGGGAAAATCTTAAACCGAAAAAATATTGAACCACAGCTCCGTGGTATAAGTTTGTCATGGAGCATCTGGGGAGGTAAAAAGTATTATAATCAAGATGTTGTAAACTGGCTTAAATCTGATTTTAATATCAATTTATTGCGTGTGTCTATGGCGGTTCAGCCAGATAGTGGTTATCTGCATGATCCCCTTGGGCAGGAAAAGCTCATAACCGAGACGGTTGATGCGGCCATTAAGAGAAATCTGTATGTACTGCTTGACTGGCATGATCACCATGCAGATGAACATCTTGATCAATCAAAAATGTTCTTTGCAAAAATGGCCAAAAGGTACGCCGGGAAACCGAATATTATTTATGAAATATTTAATGAGCCAGAAAAAATAGCATGGCAAACCGTTAAGGATTATGCCGTGCAGGTAATTGCCGAGATCAGGAAATATGATACTGAAAATGTAATTGTTGTTGGTAGTCCGCATTGGGATCAGGATATAGATGTGGTTGCCAAAGATCCAATCAAAGGATTCAGCAACATTGCTTATTCTTTTCATTTTTATGCGTCTGAACCTGGCCATCAGGAAGTTTTAATGAGACGGGCTGATAATGCAATCTCTGCCGGTCTGCCCATTTTTGTAACGGAGTGGGGCGTGGGCGAGGCTAATGGTGATGGTGTATTCGATACTGGTAAAACCAATAAATGGTTTTCCTGGATGGAGAAAAACAAACTGAGCTGGGCAAATTGGAATATTACCGATAAAAAGGAAACAACTGCGCTGTTAATGCCTGGCGCATCTCCAAAAGGAAAATGGAAGCCCGAAATGCTTAGTCCGGCGGGGAAATACATCAGGACGAAGCTCCGGAACCTGAACAAATAATATCAATTTCCTGGCTTAAATAGATAACGCCGTTCCTGAAAAATTCCACGCAAACAGAAAATTATTGCATCAGATAAGCAGCAATTTCTCCTTGTGATTGTGCGCATTTGCCTGATCATATTGATATCACTTGAATCGAAGTAATGCTATGCAACCAGTTCATAAATCACCGGTGTGATTTCCTATCCTTTTATGTTATGGCCATCGCTTCAGGTGGAATGAACTTTATAATCCGCGTAAAGAATTACCATTACAAAACGATACTTGTTGTGGTGGTTTTTCTATAATAAATCGATTTAGATAAATGAAAAATAATATATTAGTGTCTTAGAACCAAAGACCCTTAATCTCCAGATAATATGAAAAATAGAGGTTTGCCAATCCTATTCCTGATCATACTGTTGCAGGTATGTGGTGAAAATGTTTGCGCCCAGACTGCAAAACTATCCACCAAATGGACTGAACAGGCAATGACGGCCCAAAATCCTTTTCCCGATTATCCCCGGCCCCAGATGATACGCGGAGAATGGAAGTCGTTAAACGGTAAATGGGATTATATTGGTGGAAAAGATAAACTTAATGCATTCAATCCGAAAATGCCGATTGCATTTGCTGGAAAATCTGAACAGATACTTGTTCCATACTGCCCTGAATCGGTGATTTCGGGTATTGAGCGCAAGCAGGAGGTTAACATGTGGTATCGCAGGCGTTTCGAAATCCCTCAGAACTGGAAGGGTAAAAATATTTTAATCAATTTTGAGGCTGTTGATCATGATGCAACTATTTTCGTTAATGGAAAAAAGGCAGGGTCTCATGCAGGCGGCTATGATGCCTTTTCGCTGGATATCACCCCACTGCTAAAATCTGGGGTTAATGAGTTAATTGTTGCCGCTTACGATTCCAATGACGGCAGGATGCCTTCGGGCAAAAATGGACCACGGGGAGATTATACCTTCAGCTCGGGCATCTGGCAGAGCGTATGGCTTGAACCGTTGGCTACAGTTCACATCAAAAATATCAAGCTATTGCCCGATCTGGAAAATAACAGGCTTAAGGTAACTGTCGATGCAAATTCCTCCGTCATATCCGCGATAGCACTTGATGGCAATAAGGTAATATCCCAGGCTAAGGGAAGTAACGGAAAGACTTTTTATTTGCCCATCCCAAAGCCAAAGTTATGGTCTCCCGATGAACCTTTTCTTTATGATCTTAAAATCACGCTCAAAGATCATAAGGGTGAAACCGTTGATGAGGTAAAAAGCTATTTCGGTATGCGCGATATCAGGTTGGGCAAGGTGTCTGGTGTGATGCGCCCGCTGTTGAATGGAAAATTCATCATGCAGGTTGGCCTGCTCGATCAGGGCTATTGGCCAGATGGAATTCTGACCGCTCCCACTGAGGCAGCGCTGAAATCTGATCTGGAATTTACAAAAAAGGCAGGCTTCAACCTCATCCGTAAACATATGAAAACTGAGCCGAAACGTTTTTACTATTGGGCAGATAAACTGGGGGTACTGCTTTGGCAGGACATGCCGGCAATCTGGTACCAGAATGAGGATACCGCGAGAGTACGCTCCGCTTTTCGTAAGGAGCTCAAGGCGGTAATGGATGAACATTACAACTCACCCTCAATTATTGCCTGGGTACCCTTTAACGAAAACTGGGGTGCTTTCGATGTACCGGCGATTACGGACTGGGTAAAAAACTATGATCCATCAAGACTTGTAAATGGAAATTCTGGATTTAACAATAATCCAGGTTATCAGAAGGCGGCCGGTGATCCGGGTAATGGAGACTTTGTGGATACTCATATTTATGTAGGCCCTTATGATGCCTCCAGACCTGACGATAAAAGGGCTGCATCGTTGGGGGAGTTCGGTGGTGTAGGACTTTTTGTTAGGGAGCACATGTGGCCTGTAGAAAACAATGCATATGCCTATGAACCTACCAGTGCTGCGTTGACGGATAGGTATGTACTGCTGATGAGCCAGGTTGAACAGCTGATGAAATACAAAGGCCTTAGTGTAGCCGTTTACACCCAGACAACCGATGTGGAACATGAGGTTAACGGATTGCTGACCTATGACCGTGCGGTTGAAAAAATGGATATCAAGCGGGTAAATGAAATAAACAGGGCAGTGATAGCTGAGGGAAAAAAGTTAAATGCTCTGGGAGAACATTAGAATAGGTGATAGGGCGGGTTATTTGATTATTGAGAAAGAATTTCATTTTTACCGTTAGGAAGATATAGCTGTTAAGGAATTAACATTAATCCAGAGTCATCAGTAGGAAAAATATAGAAGAATGCTAAATACAAAGAATCTTTTTGAAAATGTAGCTTGAACTAGCATGATATTTAAAAATAGAAAGGCACCTCAAAAAATGAAGTGCCTTCTTCCTTAAAAAAGAACAGAACGTTATTTAATACTGACTAATACTTTAATTTTTGATACTGTTGGTTGGTTAAAATCCTGTAAGGCTTTTCCTAAAACCTGTCCAACTTTAACTTTATTTAAATCTGCTTTCATGGCAACCCCGCTCTGTGATGAAGTTACCAGCATATCGCCTCTTTTAATCGGGCCACCCTCTAAACAGACCTTGGTTGGGATTACACCGATAACACCCATTGGCACTTTATCTAAGAGTTCTGAATCGATGTTTTCTTCAGTTAATAAAACTCCAGGTTTGGTAGCATAAACTCCAGCCACTAAATTAGAGTAAGCACCATTTGATTTTTCAACTGCTCTATCCTTATCAACGGAGATGATTAAAATATCACCCGGTTCAAAATCTTTTACTTCACCGCTTACATCAAATGCTTCCGCTAAATCGGCGCCGCTGTTAACTGTACCACCATTAAAGAAACCACGGCCTGCTTTGTTAATTCTGGCCACATTTAGGCTGGCACTTTGGCCGATAAAAAGATCTCCTGATGGACCAGTATGGTTGGCTAATATTGTTGTTCCAGTACCTATGTTAGATATATGAACAGTAGGTAGACCGTTAGCGGCATTAAAATTTGCAAAACGGGCTGCTCTTCCAGCACCAAAATTGGGCGTCCATCCATATACGGCATTACCGGTTCCATCAGCGGTGGCTTCAATACCATCGCCATTTTTACCTGCGTTGGCGGTAATCCCATTTCCATTTCCTTCAGTCAATGCTATAAGTGCTGGCCCGTTACCAGCAGGATTTGATGCGTAAAACAATCCTGCATAACCACCTGTACCAGAGGAAAGTCCATAAACACCTGCTGTGCCGAAATTGGCAAACTGAGAATTTACTTCCCCTTTTACCGCAGGAGAGATACCTGTTACCAGATCAACTTTAAAGTTACCTGCTATACCATTACCCACAGTTTTTACAGTTAAAACATCTTTTGTATTTGTTGCGTTAAAGTTTTCGAAATGCGCAGCACGGCCTGTTCCAAATGTTGGAACCCAACCATATACTGCATCTCCTGTTCCATCAACATTGGCCTCAACAGCATTGCCATTTTTACCTGCATTGGCGGTAACAGCATTACCATTGCCATCGGTTAGTGCTACAAGTGCTGCGCCATTGCCTGAAGGGTTAGAAGCGTAGAATAAACCTGCTCTTCCTCCAGTGCCTGATGATACACCAAAGATAGCTGCAGCACCAAAGTTGCCAAATATGGTGTTCACCTCTCCACGAACCGCAGAACCAACACTATTTGTATTGTCTAATTTAAAAGAAGCGGCATTTCCTAGCGTATTATCTGGAATATTACCATTACCATTCGATAATACCTCGAATGTATTGGCTGCTATATTTGTTGCGTTGGTATTGACAAAACGACCTGCTCTACCTGTACTTCCATTGTTACCAACTTCACCCTGAACCCCAACGCCGGTATTTGCAGTACTTGTGGCAATAAAACCACGCACACCAAAACCGCCACCATCGTTTCTTCCAACAACTGCCCCGGCAATATTACTCGTAGTACGGCCAACAACCGCCTCACCCGCACCACTATTATCTCCAAAAATACCTGCAGAAGACTGACTGCTTGTAATTCCATGTATTGCTAAGCCGTTGCCACTGGTACTTCTTATACCTTCGCCACTGCCTGATGTTGAAGCGTCAATTACCCTTCCGTTACCCAATGTGTTAACCGTTAATGCGTTGTTTGCATTGGCATTGTTTGAGATGGCAATATTTGCTGCAGTTCCGCTGGTAGATGTGGCATTTAAACCTATGCCGGTATTGCTATTGGCGTATATACCATAGCCTGCACCGCTCGAATTTCCGTAAACGCCAATACCTAAAGGGGTAACACCATAAACGCCCCACCCACTTCCATTATGGCTTCCCCACATTCCAACCCCCAAGCCGCCAGTGCCATTGTTGATGCCGCGAACAGCCGAAGAAAAGCCTCCAGGTGCAGTTGAACTTACAATACCTCTCACAGCTGCAATACTGGAGCTTGTTGTATTATTTATTCCTTCAACTGATGTTCCATCACCATTGTTGGTAATCGAAAATAAGGTTGTTGCCGAGTTTTCTGTAGCAGCAAAGGGAAGTGTTAACGAACCTCCTGCATCGGAGCCAGGAGCCCAGTTTGTTCCATTATATTTTAAAACCTGACCATTAACTGGTGCGGTAGCTGCAACTGCAATGTTTTGAATGCCTTTAACCAGTGGATTTGGATAATTTCCACTCAAATCTCCACCTGCTACACCAGTAAGTTCGCCTGCAGGCCCGGCTGGGCCAATGGGTCCGATTGGTCCGGCAGGACCGGTTGCGCCCACGGGGCCTTGACTACCAGGAGCTCCGGCAGGGCCTATAGGTCCAACTGCTCCGGTTGCTCCGGCTGGTCCAACTAATCCTTGCGGACCTGCTGGGCCTGTTAATCCGATTGGTCCTGTTGCTCCGGTAGGACCTGTTAGTCCTATTGGTCCGGTTGCTCCAGCGGGACCAACTAATCCTTGCGGACCTGCTGGACCTGTTGCTCCGGTAGGACCTGTTAGTCCTATTGGTCCTATTGGTCCGGTTGCTCCAGCGGGACCAACTAATCCTTGCGGACCTGCTGGACCTGTCAATCCGATGGGACCCGTTGCCCCGGCTGGACCTGTTAGTCCTATTGGGCCGGTGGGTCCAACTAATCCCTGCGGACCTATTGGGCCTGTTAATCCGATTGGTCCAGTTGCACCTGCAGGGCCTACTAATCCTTGAGGGCCTATTGGACCAACTGGGCCTGTCAGTCCTATTGGACCCGTTGCTCCGGCTGGGCCTACTAATCCTTGAGGACCAATTGGTCCAGGTGCGCCAGTTGGTCCTGCGGGTCCTGTTGCACCTGCCGGACCAGGGTTACCGGTTGCTGCATATAGTGCAAATGGCACACTCATTAATTGTGTTGCTCCTAAATCTGTAAAAGCTCCACCGCCAATGGCCAGTTCGACTCTTAAATATTGGTTTGCATTTTGCCATGGAACGCCAGCCAACGTTCCTGTTGAAGGTGATCCTTTACCAATTTGTAAGGTAAAAAGACCTAAAGTGTTTGTAGTGAGGTCATGGCTTTCCTGATATTGAACGGGGCCACTGGCGCTCGTTCCAAGTATCGAGATCCTAACCTTTACATTTTGTTTGGCAAGTACAGTACCATCGTTATTACGGGCCACCGCCTGATAGTTGATCCCTGTAAGGCCACTTTGAGCAGATACTTTTCCGAAAAAGATAAGGATAACCGCAATAATGAGCGTAAACTTTTTCATGTTAAATAATTTAAGGTGTAGAGGTATTAGATGTATATTTTACTGTTTGGTTGTACTTTCCTGTTGCATTGGTGGTAGTTTAACCTCTGTTTTGGGCTCGCTTTTATCTGGTTTATTTTCAGATTCAGAAGCTGTTTTTACATTTTCTGCCCCTTTTCTGCTTGCTGCGGGGAGCGCGCTTTTTGCACCACTTTGGCTATAATTTTGAAATAACCTTTGCTTGGTAGGCGTAGAAACATCCTTTTTTGGCGCCTCTTCTTTAGCGCTTAATTTTTCAATCTCCGTTGATTTATTAGGGAATAAGGTATTGATGGTTGATTTCTGCGCTTTTGCATTTGCAATACCAACCACCGTCAGTATTAACAAGAAGAATAACTTTTTCATTTTTTATAGATTGTTTTTGAGGTTTAAAATTTAATCAATAGCATAACTTAAAGTAAATTTGATTCCATTTCTAAGCACATAACGCCTTGCTGTGGGCGCTACATAACTCATGTCGAACTGAAAAGTTTTTACTTTTAAACCAAGGCCAACCGAAACATGTTGTCTGTTCCCCTTGTCGGGATCTTCGTAAAAATATCCCGTACGGAGAAAAAACTGGTTCATGTAGGCAAACTCCATCCCGCCGGCAATGGTAAACTCTGATATTTCTTCTCTAAAACCGCCTGGAGCATCAAAAAAAGAAGTAAACAGCGCACTGGGAACGCTTCTGGTTGGATCTTTTCCCTTTTCAATTTCATTTGTTGTTATTCCATTTGCATCCACTTTATATCTTGGTGGAGAGGGAACCATTAATTTATTTACATCTACAAGAAAGGTCAGGCTGTTTGATTTGTTTTTTAACAGGGTGTACCCGCCTCCAATACGTAAATTCATGGGTAGAAATGATTCAACTGTAGCACCTGAAGAGTATTTTAATTTAGTACCAATGTTGGTTAGGCTCAGGCCCCAGGCATAACGCGAATTATTTAATGTTTTTTCTGAGTATACGCTAATATCAGCTGCATAGGCATTAACAGGGTTTACCTGCAAACCATTAAATGTTCCATTGCCCAGGTCGCTCCTGATAAAACGACCGGTTAATGCAATGGCAAGATTTTCTCCGAATTTTCTGGAGTACGTGCCATCGATAGCAAACTCATTGGCATTGTATTGCTGCAGAAGTCCACCGTTTTCATCACGGAAATTAATGTTACCCTGATCAAAATATCTTAGTGAAACGCCGATTACTTCTTTATCATTTAACTGATGGTAGGCATTTAAATTACCTAGATGGAGGTTTTTGTCAATCTCCATCATCCAAGGCACATAAGAAACACTTACACCTGTTTTATTTGCGAACGAAAGTTTTGCACCATTAATAAAATTAGAATTTGCATCGCTGGTTAATCCGGTTCCTGCCTCGCCAACACCTGAGTTCCGTGCATCGGGACTAATTAATAAAAATGCAGCGCCGGTTGTTACCGTACTATATTGATTTTGAAGCTGAGCCTTTGCATAATTGACCAAACAAAGCAAAATCAGTACAGCCGATGCAGTTTTGATAAGCGTTTTCATGGAGGTATTTTAGATGGTTAGCAATAAAGTTTATTGGATGATAAGTTTTTCAGAGAATGTACGGTAGTTGACATAAAGTACAACATGGTAGCTTCCTGAAGCTAGTCCGTTTAATGGCATTATATATTCGATTTTTCCGGCTAAACTTTTTACTGAGCTGGAGTGCACAATTTGACCGGCGTTGTTAACCAAATTGATGATCACTTTGCCATCGGTTAATAAGTCGAAATCTATTTTTGTTTTTCCAATGGCCGGATTGGGATAAACCCGCATATTACCAACTGCATTGGGAACAAAGTTAGAAACGGTAATTTCTGGCTGCTGGAAGCCCTGGGTAAGCATAATACCAGCATTTTGGAGTGTGAGGGTGGCTACTTCGCCAATGGTAAACTGAACCAATGTATTGCCCACCGGAGCACTGCCACCTGTACTGGCTACTACACTGCGGGTAAGCGCGGCCTGACCATAAGATTTAAATAAGCACAGGGAAAAAATTAAAGAGCATAAAAGTATCTTTTTCATAGAGCGCAGGAAAGTTATTTAGTTAGGTTTTATAGAATTAGCATTCTATAAATTCAACCATAATTTCACCGCCCAATAGGTAGAAAGGATGAGTGTTAATGGATGACCGCTACAAATTGACATAAATCAATCAATTAATTCAATACGCTTTTTACGGTATTTTTTTTATGAACAGCGCTTATTATAAGCCTAGAAATGCCTTGTTTTCCAAAGCATATTTAACCAGCAATGCAGTATTGTTTAAATTGAGTTTGTAAAAAATATTCTTACGGTGCGTGTCAACTGTTCTGGTGCTTAAAAAAAGCAGATCGGCAATTTCGGCATTGGTATTGCCCTCAACAATGAGGCTAACAATTTCAAGCTCGCGGGAGGAGAGGATGTGTTTATTCTTTTTACCAGGATATTTATTATAGCATAAAAATTCTTCGAGGATTTCTTCCAAACCGTCTGATACATAGTACGCTCCCTGATAAACGTAATCAATTGCCTTAAATAGATTTTTATCATCTGTATCTTTAAAAAGGAAACCTTTGGCACCAGCTTCGAGCATATTTAGCACATTTCTTTTATCATTAAGCATGGACAGTATGATCACCTTGATTTCTGGATAATCTGATTCGATAATTTTAAGGGTTTGATAGCCGTTTAAAACCGGCATATTGATGTCTAACAGTATTACATCCGGCCTTTCGTTTTTAACAAGATCGATCACTTCAACTCCATTATTGGCTACTGCGATTACTTTAAAATCTTTTCTTACGGCCAAAATAAGTTTTAGCCCGTTAATTAACACGTTATGATCATCCGCAATCAGTAGCTTAATCATTAATTTTTTGTTTTAAAATTCTTTTTAGGTTAAGTGTAATGGTAACGGCAACGCCTCTTCCAATTGCAGTATCGGTATTCAATTCAGCCTTTATAGCATGGATGTGTGCTTCAATATTAAATAGGCCATAGCCTCTTTTTGCGGTTTGAGAATCGTATCCCTTGCCGTCATCTTCGTAAAGCAAAATCAGCTTTTCGTGGCGGTTGATAATTACGATATGAATATTTTTTGCTTCAGCATGTTTTATGGTGTTGTAAATCAATTCCTGGCAAATCCTGTAAATGGCATACTCAGGCGTACTTTTAAGTGCAACGGTAAAGCCCGAATAATCAAAATGGATTTTTATAATGCCTAATTTGTTGATGCTATCGATAAGATCTTCCAATGCAGTAATCAAGCCATTTTCGTCGAGCGTTTTAGGACTTAAATTAATCAAAGTTGTTCTGAGCATACTCACGGAGGAATCAATGTATTCTGTTGATAATTTACGGAGTTCGCCACCATCGATCATTTTATTAATGTCGCCAGCTAAAAGGTAATGCTTTAACGAGGATAACTTTAACCCTAATTCATCATGGAGATAATTGGCTATTCGTTCTCTGTCTTTTTTTTGGAAATTGATCATTTGACGTAATTGCAGCACCTGACGATGTTTGACCCATCTTAAATAAATAAAGAGCGTGAGTAGCGAAATGATCGTTAAGCTAACAATAAATAGCGCTATAAACCAGTTCTTTTGCCAAAAGGGGGCACTGATCACTATGGTTAAAATAGTTTTTTTATTGCTGTAAACATCAGTGAGTACAAGTTTGAAATTGCCGGGAGGCATATTTGGAAACCGGATGCTATTGCTGCCCAAAACACTAACCTTTTTGTTGTCATAGCCAATCATTTGGTAAACTATTTTTCTGTGCGTAGGGTTAATGAAATCCATTGTACTGAAAGCAATTGTGATGGTATTTTCATCATGGTGCAGTTTTAAGGTTTTGGCTGTAATCGGGTTGCCGATGCCCTGATGGATCTGGTCATTAATCAGAATGTCGGTAATCTGGGGTTTGGAATGACTGGTGTAAACATTAGGTTTTTTTGGATCTATCACGTTAATCCCATTGATCCCCCCGAAGGCCAATAGCCCATTTTTAAGTAATGCAGCAGCGTTAGGATTAAAAACCATGCTCTGTAGCCCATCACTAATGTTATAACGGGTTTGATTATTGCTTTTTGTATTGTAGAAATACAGACCATTGCTGGTTGCTACCCACAGGTTTTTATATTGATCTGCTAAAACACTGCGGCAGTTTAGATCTGCCAATGCCAATTTTTCTATGGTATTTGTAGCTGAGTTGAATTTTAAAAGCCCTGCGGTTGTAGCCAGGTAAATAGCTTTGTCAACTGTAATGCTGCCATTTATACCATAAGGCGATCTGGTAATTTCTTTAATGAAAACAAATTTTCCGGCTGTTAATTGCGCAAGATATATGGATGTATAATAGGTTTGGATGATGACCTGATTATTCTTCGTAGGTATTATCCGCTGTATATTGGGCCATAATACTGCACGGTTAATGCCCTGATCCATTTCAAAATAAAGCTCGTTTTCTGGTTTAATGATAACTCTGGCTACACCATATTCGGTAGCAGCAAATAAATCAGGGCCTATTTTTGACATCTGATTGATCTGAACTTTTCCGTTTAACTTTTCCGAAAACTTTATTTTTAATGGATTGAATTTTTGCTTTTGGATATCGTAAATAAAAAAAAGACCATTATAAAGTCCAGTTAAAATATTGCCATTATCTAGCTCAATGAGTTGGGCAATTCCGTGGTTTAAAAATTCATGTTTAAGTGGTTTTGTTAAATCTGTACGATAGATAAGCAAGCCGGCATTCTTTGTTCCGCACCAGTATTGACCATTTTTAGGCTGTAAGATTACACTTACATCGTTTTCGGAATTAGGATAAACATCATCCTTATCAAGATATCTTGAAAAAATTACCTTATTTAAATTGGTATAATCGAGGCCATAACCATTAATGCCCACGAACAGGTTCTGTTTTTGATCGATGTAAATTTTTCGGATATAATTGCCTGATAGGCTAAACGAATTATCAGATTGGTGGTTATACTCAGCAAAAAACTTTTTCGTTCCTAAATCGAACAAAAGTAAGCCATTTCTTCTGGTACCTACAATAAGCCAAGGTTTGTTGGGGTATTTTGCGATGGCCGTTATAGAAAGGTTACTGCTCGTTTTACAGCTATTGAAACGCTCGTGCTGTTCGGTTTTTATATTTAGTTTTATCAATCCCTTATCGCTGGCAAGCCAGAGCAAACTGTCTGATGCAAAATATACATCTTCAATATGACTGTTGAGGTTTTCATTGGTGCTGTTCATAAAAAACTCCTGATGTTGCTGCCCCTTAACATCATCGGCCTTGTTGATATAAATGCCTTTTACACCTCTGCTAACAAACCAATCCAGCTTATTGTAGAATGGAACCGGACTAAAAAGATATCCATTAGAATAGGTTGTTACATATTGAGTAGTATTTCCTTTATTGCTGTATTTATAAACATTACCAGCAAGATATACCCAAAGATCTTGCTGTTTATCTATATAAAAGGGGAAAGCGTAGTAGTTTTCGTTTAGTTTTATCCTTTTTCCGAAATCGTACCGTTTAAAATTATCTTTTACCCGATTATATTTCACCAGGTTGCGCTGCGAGCCGATAATCAGATCGCCATTTCTTTCTTCAATAATGTTGGTGATGTAATTTCCCGGAAAAGGGTCTGCGTTATTTTTCCTTTTATAGGTTATACAGGTTTTACCATCAAAACGGTTCAACCCATTTTCAGTGCCAATCCATAAAAATCCGTCTTTGTCGGTATGCAATGTCCGTATTGTCGGGTCGCTTAAACCATCTTCAAGGGTGAGGTGCTTAAATAATAAGCTAGGTTCTCTTTGAGCGGAAACAGAAAGATGTAAGAAGATAAAACAGCAGATACAGTATAACCTTCTTATCAAAATAAATCTGAAAAAAGGAATAACTAAGCGCATGAGATGTTAATATGGGATGATTTTAATTTAAATATATAAAAATATAATTAACTGAATCGATCGACTTCTACGAACTTTTATTTAATAACTAGACAAAAAAAAGCTATGTTTGCACCTTTATTTTTAATAAGTCTAAATAGTATTTAATCCTTGTTTCATGAAGATAAGCTTTACCCATGCGGCGTTATGCCTTTTTTTCTTTTTGTTTCTCTCATACAATACTTCTGCGCAACAGACCGCAAAACTGCAGGGATATGTACGTGATATTCATGGAAACCCACTTCCTGGTGCTACCATCAGTGTTGAGAATACAAAATTAACGACCTCAACAAATAACAAAGGTTACTACAAGTTAATCGTGGGCCAGGGCAAGTTAATTTTACATTTCAATTTCATCGGTTATAGACAATCGGTCAAAACAATCGAAATCAGTGGGGATACAGATGAAAATGTTGTTCTGGCCGAATCAAATTCGGATCTTCAGCAGGTAGAAATTACCGGGCGTAAAGAAAAAGCCTATAAAACCAAGGCTACCTTTATTGGTAAGATTGAAAATGAACTCAAAGACATTCCTCAATCTGTTTCCTATGCCAGTAAGGAATTGATTGCCGATCAGGGCCTGATGCGCGTTGGTGAAGTGGTGAAAAACTTTAGCGGGGTAAATCAATTCAGTTTTTATGATGACTTAACCATCCGTGGCTTTCGTGTAAACGGGCAGAGCAATACCCAGTTGCTGAACGGACTAAGGACAAGTACAGGTTTCTGGAAACAGTCGCTCGCTAATTATCTGGAAAGGGTTGAAGTGCTAAAAGGTCCATCTTCTGCACTTTTTGGAAACGCAAGCCCAGGTGGTGTGGTAAACCGGGTAACCAAAAAGCCGCTTGATGAAACCAGAAGATCCATCAGTTTGACGATGGGAAGTTTCAACACATTCCGCGGGCTTGCCGATTTTACCGGACCTGCGTCTAAAGACAGCACATTGCTTTACCGCTTAAACCTTGGCTATGAAAATGCAGAAACTTTCAGGGATTTAATGTTTGACAGGAACTTTGTTATAGCGCCTTCGCTTACCTTTGTCCCGTCTGAGAAAACGAGGATAAACTTTGATTTGGTGTATACCGATTCGAAAAGCAGGCTTGACAGGGGGCAACCGATTTTTGGTAGTTTTGATTTAAATTCGACCCCTCAGTCCTTATCCCTGAACACCGCAAACGATTACCTGAACGAGCTAACCTATAATGCAACGATCTCGATTACCCATAAGATCAGCGATGTATTGAGCTTGAATGCTTCCTATCTTAAAACAGGATACTCAGAAGATCTGAATGAGCACCGTACTTCTAATTCTTATGCTGTTGATGGCAATGGCCAGCCAATCAATAATCTTGCAGGAATGAATGTTCAGATCAGAAAACGCAAGCGTTTCATCGATAATTTCTCCGGGTATATCAACTACACGCCTACAACCGGACCAATATCACATAAGATCGTAGCAGGCTATGATTATGGAAGCGAAAAAACGCCTGTCGGCGGTTCACAGATGACAGCAAGCGGTTATCGGAATGCAGCAAACAATGGATCTATTGCAACTTATAATGTAGCCAAACAAAGCGATTACATGATCGTTAAGGGCAATCCGGTTCCAAATGTTCCACACTTTAACCTGAATGACCCTTTGTCGTCTCAAAGAATGCAGGATGACAGCAAACTATTCTTTGCTCAATCTGTAGTGGCCCCGGCTTATTATTATCTTAATTCAGGGTATATACAGGATCAGTTAAAAATTGGTGCACTTCAGATTTTACTGGGCCTGCGTTATGAATATTATACTGATTTTGCCAATTATAAAACTGCAACTGAAGCAAAGGCGAATTCACATGCCTGGCTACCGCGATTGGGTGCAGTATATACCATTAATCCAAATATCAATTTTTATGGAAGTTATGTTGAGGGATACAACCCCCAGACTTCTGCAAACCTATCAAACCCGAATGCAGGCGGGCCGTTTGATCCCTTGAAAAGCAATATGATCGAATTTGGTGCTAAGACCAATTGGTTCAGAGATCAGTTAAGCATTACAGCCGCCGTTTATCAAATCAAGCAGACCGGAGCGCTCTACGAGACGTCGGGGGTAATTGATCTATTAAGGCAGATTGGTGATGAGCAGTCGAGAGGCTTTGAGCTTGATGTGGTTGGAAAAATTATGCCAAACTGGAATGTAATTGCATCGTATTCATACAACAGGGCAAAGATCCTTGAAAGCGGTACGGCAGGTGAAGTTGGATTGCAAAAGCCCAATGCACCAAAAAATACCGCGAATCTGTGGACCCGCTATAACTTTATTGATGGTGCAGCCAAAGGTTTTGGTATAGCGTTAGGAGTAAATTATATAGATAAAAGAAACCTGAACTATAATGCGAAGTTGTCTCCTGAAAATCAGATTACCATACCATCTTTCACGCTTCTTAATGCCGGACTGTTCTATAATATCGGCAAACTCCAGCTTCAGCTAAATGCAAATAACATCGGCAATAAAAAACACTGGGTGGGTGGATACGATTATCTACGCTTATTTCCAGGGCAGCCAGAGAACTATATGCTAACGATTGGATATTCATTTTAATGGCCAAAAGTAAATTCAAAAAGATTACTGGCTGGCTCCATCTTTGGATAGGGCTGGTAACGGGAGTTGTTGTCGTGATCGTATCCATCACGGGGTGTATTTATGTATTCAATGAGGAGATATTTAATACTGTCCACCAGGATATTGTTTATGTTCCGAAAGCTGGCCAACCGAAGCCGGTTTCTGAATTGCTTGCCATTGCACAACAAGCGGTCGGCCCTGGCAAAGTCCTGTCGAATGTGAAGATTTCAGCAAACAACAAAAGCTATGTATTTTCTGGTTTTAAGGTTAATAAAAAGGAAAAGATCAATCTTTGGTACTTTAGCCAATTTGAGTATTTAAATGATGTTTATGTGAATCAGTACACAGGAAAGGTTCTTGGAATAATTGATGTCCGTTACGAATTTTTCAATATCGTTGAGCAGCTGCACAGACAGTTGTTATTGGTAAAACCTATCGGAAGTCTTGTAGTAGGGGCTTGCATTCTTCTATTTCTTATGATGCTCATCAGCGGTTTTATCCTTTGGCTGCCAAAAAACTACAAGCAGTTTAAAAAAAGTATTACAATCAAATGGAATGCAAAATGGAAACGGGTAAATTACGATCTGCATAATTCATTGGGATTTTATGTTCTGCCAGTGGCGATGCTTATTGCCATTACAGGTTTGGTATGGTCTTTTAAATGGTGGGAAACCGGGATTTATAAACTTTTGGGAGACAAGGGGAAGGTCGGCTTTGCAAGGACATTGCCTACAATCAATGCCAGCGATTCGACATTAAACAAGATTGACCTTATCCATTATGATCTTGTACAAAAGCTCAAAGGCGACTGGTCGGAGATCGGAATCGGCATTCCGACTGAAACCAATAAGATTTCGACCTCATTTGTCAGTATTGAGAGCAATAAGGATGGCTGGCGGGGTGTTAGTTATTATTTTTATGATGGTAGGACCGGAAAGATAATCGATGTTTTACCACATTCACAGAAAACGCTGGGCATGAAATGGAGAAATTCAAATCTTCCGATGCATACAGGTAGAATATATGGTCTGGGCACACAGCTATTGGCTTTTTTTGCTGCTTTGATCTGTGCTTCACTTCCTGTTTCAGGGTTTCTGATCTGGTTGGGGAAAAGGAGGAAAAAGCCTAAGTCTTCCTTCAAGTTGGGATTGAATGCTTAAAAATGGACGTTAAATCTGATCTTGAACCATGAAATTTTTATCTAATATTTCAGATAGAAAAAATCGAATTTTTTGACTTATGAGATTAGAGATGGCATTTCTTTTCGAAATGCCTGATCCGTTAAATCTCGCTCTTGTGGTTGCATCGTTCAGAAATATCATATCGAGTTCCCTTAAGAACCGGATGAGTATCTCCTTAAACATATGGGAGCTATTGTCATCTTTCGCAAACACAGGTTTTGAAACCAAATTCACATTTTTAGTCACACATGCCATTCTTGATAAATCCAGTTTGTCTAAAAATCCTATCTTCCTTAAGTAATCCTGGGAATGGTATAGCCGACTATATTTTTCAAATGTTAAACGCTTTATTTCAACCAATTCATAGATGAAATTGGATAGCGACTTATATCCTCTACACTGCTTTTCGATCAAAAGGCGTTCTTCATTCATTATTTTTTCTAAAACACAGATCACCAGCTCGTCTTTGTTTTTAAAATACCAATATAGAGCTGGAATACTCACCCTTAAGGATGTGGCTATATCTTTAAGGGGAGTTTTTTCAATTCCAAAATGTAAAAAAAGCTGTATAGCGGCATCTATTATCGTACTTCGATTTAACATATCATATAAATTTCGTAAGGGTATCCGACAACACTAACTAAACTATTTTCATTTCTGACTTGCCAGCGCTTTTTTAATCCTCATCATAATACCATCAGGAACAAAATTGGGAAGTTTAGTGTTAAACCAGTTTTGAAAACCCACAACTTTTTTCCCGTTTCCTTCTAATAGGTGCTTCACGCCTTGGATTGCCACATCTTTTGGATGCATCGGTTTGGTTTTGTGCAAATTGGTAGTCTGCATTTCAGATGTGGTAAACCCAGTATCCACCGTTCCGGGATAAAGGGACAGAACGTCAACCCCAGTACCTTCCAATTCAGCATCGAGTGTTTCACTAAACGCCTTTACGAAAGCTTTGGTTGCAGAATAAACAGAAAAATATGGCATCGGTAAAAATGAAACCACAGAGCCTACATTCATAATTCTACCAGATTTTCGGCTTACCATATCTTGTGCAAAAAGCTTGCTTAATACCACTAAACTGGAAATATTTAATTGGATCATACTCAATTCTACTTCCAATGATGTTTCAGTAAAACTACCATAGTTGCCTATGCCTGCATTATTTACCAGATGAGTTACCAATAAGTTTTCATTTTTAACTTTTTTGTACAGCTCCTTAGCAACATTTGCATCAGAGAGGTCTGCAGCGAAATATTTAACAAGATTGCCATGCTTTTCCGTTAGCTCTGCCTGCATTTGCTGCAATTTGTTCTCTGTACGGGCAACCAAGATCAGGTTCAACCCTTTAGCTGCCAATTCATTCGCCATTTCGTAGCCAATTCCTGAGGAAGCACCGGTAATTAATATGTATTCTTTCATCTTTAGTAAAATTTATGTGAGTAATTTTAATTTTTAAGTATGCGGTTAATCAGGTTAATCAAGAACAGCCTCAATTCCAGAAACAAGTCTTCCCGTCTATTTTGACATATTATATCTTTTCGTGCAATTGTGGAGGTATAAGCTTGTACATTACCGGGGTAACGATCCTTGATAATATGGTAGAGCTGATCAGCCCCCCAATCAGTACAATAGCAAGTGGCGCTATCTGTGGATTGGGATTCATGGCAATCGGGATGAGACCACAAATGGCCGTAATAGAAGTAAGTACAACAGGTAGAAACCTGGTTTCTCCGGCAATGTGGATCGCCTCATCTATGCTTTTTCCATCTTCCCGCAATTGGTTGGTAAAATCAACCAATAACAGCGAATTCTTTACCTGTATGCCCGATAAACCGATAAAACCAATGATAGATACCAGCGACATCGGGTTTCCTGTCATTAGTAGAAATATCACACCGCCCAAAACGCCCAATGGAATAATTGATAAAACGATAATGATGCCCTTAAATGTCTTAAACTGTAACAGCAGCACAGCGATAAACAGGAAGGTACTTAGGATGATCACCGAAAGGAAATTTCCGCCCAGCGCATCACCTTCCGATTCGGCCTCCCCAGACAATTTATAATAATAGCCCTTTGGCATTTTTAATTTGTTGAGTTCGGGCACAATATCCTTGAGGATATCGTTTGCCAAAACATTATCCTTGGTGAGCGAGGTAACCTTTGCAAACCGTGATTTATTGAAATGGTTAATTGCAGTTGGAGAGGTTTCCAGCCCAATAGTTGCAATCTGATCGATCTGAATTGGTGCACCCTGGATATTGTTCACATAAAGGTTCTTCAATGCATTTAGATTTGAAAACTTATTACGTGGAATGGTGATTACGACATTCCTCGAATCGCCCCTGTCATCAATGTAATCCCCAACAGTCAATCCGGCAACAGCTAACCTGATCACCTTGTCAATGTCGCTGGTCAGTACGCCCAATGTCCGTGCTTTTGCCTTGTCAATTTTGATCTTTACATCTGATTTATAGGCATTGAGTTCATTGTTGATGAAAAAAGTACCTGGGTGTTTACGTAACAGTTCCTCTACTTTGAACGAGAGCGATCGAAGGGTATCCTGATTCTCTCCAAAAACCCTGACCACAATATTCGCCTCTATCGGAGTGCCCTGTTCAAAATCCTTCACCTCTATTTTTGCATAGGGGAAATCAATGAATTTGCTTCTAAGTGTTTTGATCAGTTCAGTTTTGTCATTTGGGCTTGTCTCTTCTTCCAATTGCACAAAAATCTGCGCAAAATCCGGTTTTATATCCTGCTGATGCACATTGTAATAGATCTGTGGATTGCCTTTTCCTACATTAGAGGTGTAGTAAACGATTTCCTTATGCTTTTTCAGTTCCATTTCCACCAGCTTTGCAGCTTTATCGCTTTCTGGGATATTTGCCTGTAGCGGCATTTTAATATTGATCAGAAACATCGGCTTTTCTGATGTCGGAAAAAGTTTAAACCCTGCCAGTGGAAAGAGTAAAAAGGCCAATACGCTCAATGCAATGGACATACTAATGGTTACCTTTGGCCACTTTAGCGCCAACGGCATAATGCCACGATACGACCAGGTCAAAAAGCCCTGCAATTTTTTCAAGAAATAGTTTCCCTCTCCATGGGTATGGGTTTTCAGAATTTTGCTACCGATAAAAGGCACGAGTGTAAGTGCTACAATCATTGAGGCCAGTACACTGGTAATAATAGCCATAGGCAGACTTCGGATAAATTCTCCGGCCATATCAGGCAGAAAAGCCAATGGTAAAAATGCAATCACAAGCGTTGCGGTACAACCTACAACAGCTGCTCCAATCTGCTTGGTACCCTTTAAAATGGCATCCTTTCTGGAATGGCCTTCCCTTAACCACCTTTCTATATTCTCTACAACAACGATACTATCATCAACCAATAGCCCTAATGCTACCACAAGCCCAACAATACTGAGCTGGTTGAGTGAGAAACCTAAAAGGTTCATTGCAATAAGACCAAGGGCAAGTGAGAGTGGAATGGAAATCATTACGATCAGCGATGGCCTGAAGCCCAAAGGCAACAAGGTAACCACCACTAATAGTATGGCCAATCCAAAATCAAAACCCAGGTGTCCCAGCCGCTTTGATACCATGTCTGCCTGGTCAAAATTTTTAACCATTTTAATGTTCTGTGGTAAGGTTTGAGAAAATTGTTCTAACACAGGAGTGTACTCTTTCTTAACCTGACTGATATCCACGTTATTCTTCATCGAAGAGGTAACCAATATACAGCGTTGTCCATTGATTCTGGTAATGTGGTTAATGGTGCCGTCCATATAGCTAACATGGGCCACATCCTTCAGGTATATTATTTTTCCGTTGGAATTATAAATGATCGTATTGGCCACATCTTCAACATTTTTAAACTTACCACTGGTCTTTACATTAAAGACCTTACTGTCTATATTGATGCTTCCTCCTGGAATATCAGCTGCCTCGCTTTGCAGACTACCTATTACCAGATTTAATGGTATTTTTAGCTGGGCCAGTTTATCGAGTTGCATGTCGATGCGGATTTCCTGCTCTGGCATTCCGGTATACTTTACCTCCCTCAGATTGGTGATTTTTTCCAGCTGGGTCTTCAATTTGTCTGCATTGTCGCGCAATATTTTGGACGAAGCGGTGTTTGAAATCAGCGCAACCTGAATAATCTTTACATCTGACGAGGCAATTTTTTCGGTCTTGATCTGATAAATGTCCTTTGGAAGCTCACCGTTTTTCAGCGCATTGATTTCCGTTGATATTTCCTGGTATTTGTTGTCCACATCAACACCATACTTGAACTTGATCTGTATCGCTGCTACGCCATCTTCAACCGTGGTCAGGATCTTATCGATGTTCTCCAGCCCATAGATCTTATTTTCTATGGGTTTTACCACCTGTTCTTCCATATCCTTCGGACTGGTGCCAGGGTAGATTACCGTTACCAGATATTGCGGAGGGTGGGTCGTCGGATCTTCCGAGCGGGGCATGGTAAAGAGCGTAAGCAGTCCCACCACTGCCACAAGCACAAATATGATCAGGGTAAACTGATAGTTCTTTACAGCAAAATTTGTAATTTTCATCTCGTGGTCTTTATTTGATAATTTTTACGGTGGACTGTTCGTTGAGGTAGGCGCTATTAGAAATAACTATGCGATCTATTCCTTCCAGTTTATCTTTTAGGTAAACATTTTTATTGTCAAACTTCAGGATGGTTACAGGCACTTTTCTAACGCTGTTTGTACCATTGGGGGTAAAGATGTAACCCGTCTCTCCATCTGCCTCTACAAGGGCGCTAAATGGGATCACAGCCCTGTTTTCTGAAGCATTGGTTTCGATTGCCGCCTTCCCGAACATGCCAATTGCAGGTTTTAGATTGCCCATCTGGAGCTTCAGCTCTACCTGAAAAGATCCGATAGCGGCATCAGCCGATTGAAGTTTACGCAGTACCGTTGCCTGGAATGGCTGTTCGGGATAACCATCAAGATAAGCAACCGCCCGTTGCCCTGCACTGATCCCTGCCCATTCCAGGTCAGTTACCCCAACCTTTAACAGGTAGCTATCACTTTTTTGGGTTGAGCCCGTCATCAGCACCGGCATTCCGCCACCGATCACTTCGCCTACACTGGCAACCTTTTTGGTTACAAAACCGTCAGAGGCCGCATAGATCCTGGCATAACGCTGATTGAAGGCCGTTGCCTCACTTGTTTTTTTTGCAACATCCAATGCCGTTTTGGTATTCTGCAGCTGTTCCAGCGTAAATACGCTGTCTTTGTAAAGGCTTACTGCCCTGGCATAGTCACGAGCGGCCTTATCTACACCAAGATCTGCTTGGGCCAGGCCGGCCGCAATTTCGGTAGTGTTCAAGGTGGCCAGCAATTGCCCCTTTTTAAAAAATTGTCCCTCATCTACCAGGATACTACTGATTACTCCGCCAATTTTGAAGGAATAATTCGCTTCATTTTCGGTACCAACCAGTCCGGTAACCTGAATGGAATTTGTTACCCCAAAAGAGGAAATGGGCGCAACCTTTACAGAGATGATATCTGGCTGGCCAAGGGGATTTGTATTTTTCGGTTTTTCTTTGCAGGCAAACAAAAGTGATGTAAGCGCAATAAGTGTGAGTTGTGTCTTGTTCATGATATTTATTGTATGTTGAAACTAGCGTTGGCACGTTCGATAGCGGTAAGGGATATCCAGGTGTCGAATAGGGCAATGTTGGATTGAAGCTGGGCGTCTACCCATTGGTTCTGGGCATCAAGTAATTCTATATAAATGGCCATTCCTTCCTTATATAGCTTGGTCATGTCATTATAATAGGTCTGACTGGTTTTTAGTTGTGATTGGGCTGCCCGGTACTGAGCTGAAGCACTTTGCAGGTTTGCCCTACGCACATTCAGTTCGGTAAGCAGTTGCTGGGTTACATGATTGGTCTGCGCCGATATAGCCTGTTCACTGGCAATAGCCTGTTTTATCTTATAGCTGTTCCGTCCTGAGGAAAATAGGTTCCATTCCAGTGAAACGCCCAGCAGATAATATCTGCTTTTCTGGTTAAACTTCCAGTCAAAAGACTGAGAACCCAGATCGAGCGAAGTACCAACTTTAGGTATGAGATAAGATTTGGCAAGGCCGGTAAGGTTCTTATTTATTCCTTTGGCAATCTCAAGCTTCGCCAGTTCTTCGCGGCCATTCACATCATTAAGCAATAGATTATCCTGTGCGGGCAGTAATGGAACATCGTCTGTTAGAATGAGATCGGTTAATGGCCTGTTTAATAAAAAATTGAAATAATAACGGGCAGATTCCTCTGTTTTTTGGGCAGCGGTAAGTGATGCGTTTATTTTTGATACCTCGTTCTGGCTGCGGATCACAGCCGTGCGGTTGATCTTGTTATTTTCAAAGAGTTTCCGGTTTACCCGTTCACCTTCTTCGAGCAGTTTTAGAAAGGATTGATAGATCTTTATTGCATTGGTGGCTTTAAGATAGTTGTAATATGCCGTTTTGATTTCTTTGACCAGTTCACGTTTATACATCAGTATTTCCGCTTTCTGCAAGTCTACCTGTTGTGCTTTGATCCTTTTATTATATACCAGCTCCGCATTCAGAATAGGTAGACTGGTGCGGAACTTGGCATCGTAGAAGTTATCCGGATTAAGCAGTATGCTCTGGTTCTCGAGTTGGGGAAAGGAATTGCTTCCTGTAAGCTGGTTCAATGTAGCGTAGGCGGCATTAAAAAGATCACCTGTAGGAAAATCAATTGTTCTGCCTCCGTCGGCTTTCGTGTAAGTTGTAGAGAAGGTTACGCTGGGCAGGAACATGCTTTTTGCCTCTTGAAGGGCATAGATGTTCTTTTGCAAAAAGAAGTCTTGTTCCTTGATGCTCTGATTTGACGCTAACCCCTGAGCGATATAGTCGTTCAAACGATTTTGGGCATTGAGTCCTGATGGAAAGAGGATGATCAGTAACATTACTGCTGACCAACAAAAGACGGGTAGTTTTTTGATAAAATTAATCATTGTAATAAATTTAAACAGTGTTCAGTATAATGTTAAAAAAAAGGGTTAACCCTTCTCAAGTAGTGAAACAAAACATGCATAGCCGTTATCCATAAGTTCCTTGTTGGTCTTGTGTTCAAAACTCATCGTTCTGTCCTTACAGAAAAGAGCGCAGATGCCATGGATAGCAGATAGGATCATAAATGTAAGATACTCAGGATCCATGTCTTTAAAGCGGCCAGTCTGTTGGCATTCTAAGACCAAGTCATGTAAGTACTTTATTGCTTCTTTTGCAATCTGGAAACCGCTTTCTTCTGAATTTTTTAATGGCTCTTCTACCAGGAACATGAGGTTATAATAGTCTTTATTCTCCTGGGCAAAATGGATGAATGCACGTCCAGAGGCTTTCAGGCGTTCAAATGGATCTATAACCGAATCCAGCACCCGAAGTTGTTTAAGAAGCAGGCTAAAGCCCTCTTTATGGAGTTCCTGAAAGATTTCACCCTTATCCTTAAAATGGAAATAAATTACCCCTGCACTATAGCTGATCTCAGTGGCGATGTTGCGCATACTGGTCTGCTCATAGCCGTTCTGAAGAAATACTTTTCTGGCACCATTTAATATGCGCTGTCTCATTTCCTGTTTCTCTCTTTGCTTTCTTTCTGTAATGCCCATGGGATAAAATAATTTATAAAGATATTAACCTGATTAAGGAAATAACTTTTTCATTTGCAGCTTCTCATTTTAATTGATAGTACAAATGTATTGAACAGTGTTCAATAAACCAAATGTTTTTTATATATTTTACTTAACCTAAAGGTTTTGCTAAAAAACTAATAATTTAAGATCAGAATCTCTAACAACGTTTAGGGTCTCTTGTTGCACGTTCCTCAATCGAGACTTTTTCAAGGGGGAATTAATTATAACTTTAAGAAGGCTAGCTTACCAACGTTGCTATTAATTTAGAAAGTGGTCTTTGAATTGTGTGGGTGATGTTCCCACTTCTTTTTTAAACAGCCGGGAAAAATAGGTTGTGTTTTCAAAACCCAGTAAATGCGAAATCTCTGATACATTCAATTCGCCTTCTGCCAATAGGTTTTTAGCTTTAGCAATCAGGAAAAGATGGATTAGTTCTAATGCTGTTTTTCCTGTCTCTTCCTTTAGTAGATCGGTTAAATAGCGCGGAGAGATATGCAGCTTTTCTGCCATTAGAGAAACAGTGGGGAGTCCAATCTCTTTAGTTGTCCGCTCTTCAAAATTAGCTGCAAGTAATTCGTTGAACTTTGTTACTGTTGAGCCGGATAATTGTGTACGGTTGATAAACTGTCTTTTATAAAAGCGCTGTGCATATTTGAGCATGGCGTCAAGATGGCTAACTATGATGGCCTTACTAAGTTCGTCGGTATTATTATGATATTCTTTATCAATGCTAAAATACAAATTCCAGATGATTTCCTCCTCTGCAGGAGAGAGATGCAAGGCCTCATTCACTTCATAATCGAAATAGCCGTATTTCTTAATTTCGTGGTAAAGGATAGTTCCGGGTAAGAAGTTCTGATGGATAATAATCAGAAAACCCTTCTCTTCAAGTTCGACATTTTTAAAGGCTACTTTCTGGTGGGGTTTTACAAAAGACATCGAGCCACGGTCGTGGTCATATTTTGTTTTCCCATATTGCATGCTGCCCGATTTCAGCTTCTTAAATCCTATGATGTAAAATTCCGAAGAAAATTCGAGTATATTATTTCCGTCGCAGGTGCCCCGCTCACCGTATGCCACACTAAAAAGCGGATGCTCTGGAGGATTAACGCCAAGCGCTTCATGCAGCTCACTTATTTTTTTAAAATGATCCATTTTTCAGTAGTGATAAAAACAGAATCCAGCAAATCCGGATCCTGTAAAGTTAAACTTCCATTAACCATGTGCTGCTACAGCAACCTCCTGCCACGATTCCCATGTTTTCAGGCGCTCTTCGTAAGTATATTTTACCCAAGGGTAAGCGGTCTTGCCCAGTAGCAACCTCAACGGCGGATTTTCAGTATCAACCAATTTTAGAACCGCTCCAATAGTTGCAATAGGATTGCCGGAATCTTGCTCTCCGGCATGTTCATAAAAATCTTTTCTCATATCATCGTAAGCATTTACAGTTGCACTTATGGCAAGCGAATTGGTGCCGAAAAAATCTGTGGAGAAACCAGCCGGTTCCAGTATGGTCACCTTAATGCCAAAACCACTCACTTCGCCGGCCAATGTTTCTGTAAGGCCTTCGACTGCGAATTTCGATGCACTATAAAGACCCATCAATGATACTGTATTTAGTCCCAGCGCACTTGAAAGCTGAATGATGTGCCCCGATTTCTGCTCGCGCATAATAGGGAGGACCGCCTGTACAGTCCACAATGAACCCATTACATTCGTTTCAAACTGCGATCTCACGTCTTGCTCGCTCAACTCTTCTACAGCTCCAACATGACCGAAGCCTGCGTTATTAATTAATACATCGATACAGCCAAAGTGTTTTTTTGCAATTTCGATCGATTCAAAACTCAACTCTCTATCGGTTACATCAAGTTCTAAGACCAATAGATTCGAAGGGAATTCCTTTGCAAGTTCAGTCAATGTTTCCGGGTTGCGCACAGCTGCAACAACATTATCGCCACGTTGTAAAAATGCTTCTGTCCAGATCCTGCCGAATCCGCGGGATGCGCCTGTTATAAAAATCGTTTTTGTCATTATATTATTATTTAATATTTGATGATGACAAATTTCAATCAATTATTAACAGCTATTGTGATACAAAAGTAGGCAATAATGAAACGTTTCTACGTTGATCTATATTATGCTCTTTTTGATCTGCTTAACTGCTGCGAACAATAGTGAAATGCATTATTCTTTTGTAACTACTTTCCTGTGGTTGATTCCCCAATCTTTTAGAGAATATATTATCGGCGTTAAGGTATCTGCATAAGGTTCCAGGGTGTACAGGATTTTAACGGGGTAGCCGTCTAAAACGGTACGCTTTAATAGTTTATGCTGTTCCAGGTCCTTGAGTTCTTTAGCCAGGACTTTAGGGGTTATTCCTGGAATGCTTTCCTGTATGTCGGTAAAACGATCATTACCAACACCCACCGAAATAATAATGGGCAGTTTCCATTTGCCACTAATTACATCAAGCGCGTCCCTTACCGGCTTAACGGTATTCAAACAGTCACAGTGTTCTTTCTTCTTGGCCATAGTCTCATCCCTTAAATAATAATGACTTTCCTTTGGGAAAGTACTATACAAAGGAAAGTAAAATGTGATAACTTTGCAATAATTATTTGAAATAGGGTGGTTGATAAGGACTAATGAAACAATTGAATTTTTTATCTACAAATCAATATGGTAGGAAAAGACTTCAAGGAAAGGTTAGCATAATCTGATAATACATCAAAACAAATATTAAAGATACTGAATATGAAAATAGGAATAATAGGTACAGGTGCCATTGGAGGTACCATTGCGAAAAAAATGGTTGCAGCAGGACATCAGGTTTTCGTAACCAATTCGGCTGAATTTGCAGAACTGGAAAAGCGGGCAAATGAATTAGGTGCATTGCCTTCGCCCTTGGAGGATCTTGTTAAAGGTAAAGATGTGGTCGTACTATCAGTGCCAACCATAGCTATTCCTGGCCTGTCAAAAACTTTATTTAACGAAATGCCATCTGATACCATTATAGTAGATACGTCCAACTACTATCCATTCCGCGATGCCGACATCGAGGAAATCAAGAACGGTAAAGCGGAGAGCGTGTGGGTTGCTGAACAAATAGGGCGCCCTGTCATTAAAGCATTCAATAATCTGCTGGCAGAAAGTCTTGCGTTTGGGGGGACACCTAAAGGTGCACCAGGGCGTATAGCAATGGCTATATCCGGAGATGATCCAAAAGCAAAAGAAATTGTATCCGGACTTATCGACCAAGCAGGCTTTGATGTGGTTGATGCTGGAGATTTGGAAAGTTCATGGAGACACCAGCCAGGAACTCCGGCCTATTGTACAGAATTAAATGTATCGGACCTGAAACAGGCACTCAACGATGGTGTGAGGGAAGTTGCAGCTCAAATAAGGGATTCTGTGATTAAACTATTCACTGAGCGCACTACCCAGCCTTCGCATGAGGAGATAGTGGAATTTAACCGCTCTCTATTTCCTAAAAATCCAAAATCGGAGTAATTGGAGGTACAGTCATAGCTGAAAAATTAATTTGCCACCGTAAACCTAAATTATATTGTTAATTGATAAGCGGCGAAGAATCGTCATCTCGCCACTATGCATTACTCGGGACGAGATGACGACGATTTTTAGAATCTGCCATTGATAGAGGTTGGAATTTTTCTAATACATCGGCGTGTTGATGACAGGTTTTGGCGGTTCGTCATTCCCAACCCGATAGTTATCGGGTTGATTAAGAACCTTAATGCGGAGCAACCGGCCCCGCTATTTAGGTGAATGCCTGGGTTTCCTTAATACTGGATAAATCAGCAATCAAAATATCTGCTGCGCCCTTTACTTTTTTGGCAGATGAACTAATTGCTATTAATTGCATCGCTGCCAATTTTCCAGGCCCATCTGCTGAACCTGTAACAAGTATTTTAGCCATTCATTACTTTAAATTAGTTTTAAAGAAACTATCCAATTTATCAAAAGGGATTACATCTACTTTATCATATAAATCTACGTGAACTGCATTTGGAATAATAATCAATTCTTTCGGTTCATTCGCAATTTTGAAAATATCTTCACTGAAATATCTTGAATGCGCATTTTCTCCTGCAATCATTAACATTGGTCGTGGCGAAATTTCTTTCACGTAACTTAAAATAGGCATATTCATAAATGAAATTGGATTGGTAATCAGCCATGCCCCGTTTGAATTAACTGAATTGACCTGGAAGCCACGTGGGGTTCTATAATAATCGAAATATTCTTTTACAAATTGTGGTTCATCGCCTTTCAAAGTTTCCGGTAAATTTCTCGGACCATTTGCAGGTTTTCCGGCTTCGGCATCCTTCCAACGTTGCTCGCTTAAATTTTCCAACGTTTTGGTTCTTTGTTCAAGCGTCACAACATCGTTGTAGCCCCTCGACATTACCCTGGTCATATCGTACAAACTTGTGGTGGCAACAGCTTTCACACGTTTGTCAATCGCAGTTGCATTCAACGCAAAACCTCCAAATCCACAAATCCCAATGATGCCGATTTTGTTTCTGTCTACATTTTTCTGTAATCCCAGAAAGTCAACTGCAGCGCTGAAATCTTCGGTGTTGATTTCCGGTGAAGCTACATTTCTTGGTTCGCCATCACTTTCACCGGTGTAAGATGGATCAAATGCCACAACAGCAAAACCACGTTCTGCCATTTGATTGGCGTACAATCCTGATGATTGTTGTTTCACTGCTCCAAAAGGTCCGCCGATTGCCAATGCCGGTAATTTTTCGGTTCCTGTATTTTTTGGAAGGTATAAATCTCCGCTTAATGTAATGCCATATCGATTTTTGAAGCTAACTTTTTTACGGGTTACTTTATCGCTGAGTTGGAATGTATAATGTTCTTTTGATGTATTCATTTTTTCTGAATCTGATTTTACTTTTTGTGCAAATAATTGTCCAGTTATTAGAAACAGTATTGCGATTACTAATGCTTTTCTCATTTTATTTTGATTTATTTTTTGTTAATTGAATACTGCTCATCTGTTACGGCTTCGTTCCAGTTTACAATGCCTTTTTCGGTATTCGGAATGATGTACAACTGCTGCAGACCCACATCAGCGCTCGCTCCGTGCCAATGCCTTACATTTGGTGGGCATTTTACGACACTTCCTTTTTTGATGATTTCAACCGGCTCTCCTTCGATTTGGTGATAGCCCACTCCGTCGGTAATAATGAGGATTTGCCCTGCGGGATGACTGTGCCAATGGCTTCTGGAACCGGGTTCGAAATATACATTGCCAACTAATGTATTGTAAATGCTATCTGAAGCAACCAAGCCGGTAGGATAAGCATTCCCGGTAAAGGTCTCGCTCGGGCCTTTTTCTCCCTTAGGGAAAATTTCGGTTAGTGTGCTTTTATCATTTTTCATATTTTCTTTATTTTGATTGTTGCATGATAGTGCTGTCAGTGAGACAGATATCCATAACAAAGTGGATCTATAGCTACTTCTCATTTTATGCTAATTATTTTCAAATTTTACGATCACATTTCCGGCACCTAATGCCTGGGCAAGTCCGGTAGGATTGTCAACATATCCAAGTTTTGTATAATTGTATGGGGAGTTGAAATTTTTATAAAAAAGCACTAGTACATTGCTTCCATAAAGCATTAAATCACCTGCTTTTATATCCCCGCCAACTGACGCATTTGTTGGCAATGCACTGGGAAAATCGTAGTATTTTTCATTGCCATTCAGTTCAGTCATATTTATGGTAAGCGGCAGTGTTGCTTTAAATGCAATAGTGGCCGGGTTGTCAAATAATGTTACCGTAAAAACTGTTGTGCCAACCGTAATTTTTATTTTAGTTGTGCTTAATGAGGTATCTGGGCTGTCTGCTTGTGCAGGACTTTCATTCTTGGAGCAGGCGTTAAGTTGCATACCAATCATCATAACCAGAATTATAGCTTTCATTCTCATCGTTAATCATCTTAAGGTTGAATAGTTTTTATGAACTTTGCCGGAATTCCACCCACAATTGTATGATCAGGAACATCCTTTGAAACTACTGCTCCTGCTGCAATTACAGCATTTTCACCAATGGTAACGCCCGGTAAAATAGTGGTATTGGCGCCAATCCATGCATTTTTTTTAATGTGAATGGGTTTAACTATCAGTCCTTTTCTCTCCTGAGGATTTATTGGATGATTTTCTGTAATGAGGCTGACTTTCGGGCCAATTAAAACATCATCTTCAATGGTTATTCCGCCCAATGCCAGAAAGGTGCAGTCGAAATTGATGAATACGTTTTTGCCAATGTTGATGTACTTGCCGCAATTGATGTATATCGGCGTGAAGACGGTAACATCCTGAATTTCTTTAGTTAAAATTCTGCTCAGTATTTCATAGATTTCTTTAGGATTTGAGGAATTGTTCATCTGAATAAGCAATTCTTTCACAGCGAATGCTTCTTCCCTCAATCTGCCTATTTGAGGGTCGGTGGGGAGTACGGTTTCACCAGCTAACAGCCGCTCAAAAATATTTTTTTGAGGTGGCAAAGAACCGGGAATATGGTTTGAATCTGACATCGTATTTGGATTTGGTTACCAAGTACAAAGTTAGCCCCGCCTTTAGGCAGGATAGTAATGATTATCAAACCAATGATTAAGAAATTCAAACTTCTGCTGAGCGAAATGCAGTAGGATTGGTTCCTGTAAATTTTTTAAAGAAATTGTTGAAGTAGGTGGGATAGTCGAATCCCAGCGCGTAGGCGATTTCTGAAATGCTCCAGTCGGTATGTTGTAAAAGTGCTTTTGCTTCTGTGAGAATTCGCTCGGTAATATGGGTAGTTGTTGATCTTCCTGTTACTTCTTTTATCGCACGGTTAAGGTAATTGATATGTACATTCAGATGTTGTGCATACTGTTGTGCAGTTCTTAGCTGAAGCGGATTTGCAGTAGTTTCAATCGGAAATTGTCTTTCCAGCAACTCCAGAAAAACGGAAGTTAATCTCGAGGAGGCATTTTGGTTTTTCTCATAACCTTCCGAAGGTTCCATCTTTAGCGATTCGTGGATAATCAGGCTGATGTAATTGCGAATCAACTCATCTTTAAATACATAATTACTTTCTTGTTCAGTAATCATTTTCTGAAAAATGGTATTGAGAAATGTTCTTTGCGCTTCGGTTATTTTCAAAACGGGCGTTCCGCCGATTTTAAAAAAGGAAGATTGTTGCAGACTTTCAGACCGCTCGGAATTTTTAAAGAATTCTTCCGAAAAAAGAATGGTATAGCCAACATAAGTTGTAGAAATGGTTTCCCAGGAATAAGGGATATGCGGATTTCCAAAAAAGAGAATGGTTCCTTCTTGTTCGTAAGTTTTATCTGAATAGTGAATCCTGCTTTTTCCAGTCGTCAAGCAAATTTTATAGAACTCCTTTCGGCTATAAGTACGGGTGTCAGTAGTGTCTTCTTCTATTTGAAATGCCTTAAAACCTTGCAGTTTCAGCTCATTGTTAAACTTTGAAATTGCTCTTGTTACCTTCTCTTTCATTTAACAAAATTAAGAAATTCAAATATATCTATCGGGGTTCGCCATTTTATTTTTAAGAAACCATATATGTATCAACGGTAATTCAACTAGCCCAACTCGAAGCCTCAACTTCTTATTATTTTGATACCGGTTCTCCGTATGCGATATCTTGGTCGTAATAAGCCTCTACAGGGATTAAGAAGTTGTATCATAAAAGCAATTTCAGCCCAGATGCTGCCATGTTGTCCAAAGGACTCCTACGGAGAGCCTGTCGAAACACCTTAAAGCGTATTTAAATAGGTCCTTCGACAAGCTCAGATGACAAATCTATATTTATGATACAACCTCTTAATATTACTTTGAACGAAATTCCTAAGGAGAAGGGACCAATAGCACAGCATCGGCAACTGCTTTTGTTCCGTTCGGTTTGATTTCGATATATGGCCGGTTACTGCCCGAAAATGAATATTTGCCAAGGCTCACCCATTCTCCCGAAGTTTGACCAAGCACTTTCACATCGGCACTTTTTATCAAAATGGTTTTGTATCCTTTGCCATCAAATATTTTAACAACTGTTTCTATATCTGAAGATCCGGCTTTCGGATAATAGGCATAAACATTATATATTCCGTTTGTAGCTATTCCCGGGCTATACCGTACAGATCTGCTGGTGTCTGCGTCTTCTGGGGCCTCAAAATAATCAGGACCATAACCACCTTTTTTTTGCACCGTCCAGTTTCCTTTTATCTGTACTTTATCCGTGTTGTTGTTGTCAATCAGGATGTCGGGGGTACTTCCATCGGCCAGGGGATTGCTTTTTAATTGCTGCTGCAAACGGCTTACATCGATTTTTTGAACCGAAAGTTTGCGGTCTATCGCCTGAACAGCGGCCATTGCCGAAGATTGCCCAAGTACCATAAAAACCGGTTCCATCCTGATGGAACCGTAAGCAATGTGCGTAGCAGAAAGGCATACCGGAACAATGAGATTTGAAGCTTCACTTTCTTTTGGTATGATTGCCTGGTAGGAAATAGGGTATGGGCCAAATCCGCCTTCTTCTACGTTGCCTTCATTTTTGACCATACCGTTAACCACCAGCCTGTCGCAGTTGTGCGAATCCATCGTGTAGGCTGCCATCCCGACCCCATCTGTTACAATTTCCTTGCCCTGACAGTGGTGCTGGGTCATTACAAGGGTGCCAAGCATTCTTCTCGCTTCCCTCACATAGAGCTGATGAGACCAGTTGCCGTTATTTGTATATTCATCTTTAGGGTATCCCCATTGGCTGATCTCTTTTCGGATATGCGCTGGTACGCGGGCATCGTGGCCAACAAAATAAAGCAGTCCTTTCGTGTAAAGGGTATGGGCTTTCCAGATCTGCTCGCGTTTTAAATAATCTGCATCGGGATATTCCCAGTTCATCCCGATCATGTCGGTTGAAAACCCGTTTCTATTGTTGATATCGGTCTTTTGATTAGGCATCCCGCTCCAGATAAAAACATCCTGAAGGGACTTCCAGTTTCTTTTTTCCATCTGTCTGATGAGCAGCTCATAGCGTTCGGGAACATAATCTTCAGGCTCGGTGATCGGGATCATGTTGGCGGGGTTATTGGTGAGGCAAATCCTGAAATTATAGGCCTGTACCTTTTTATCTCCGCTGCCTTTGTCGATCAGTTTACCTGGAGTAATCCCCCAAAGCAGTCCGCTGGACGGATCCCCTTTAACTTTATAAGGGTCTATACCGTCCGGAAGCTGATGTCCGTTCATGAGCTGTACACCATTGAAGGTTTCATTATAAGTGCTGTTTGCTTCACGCCCCACCGTATAGGATACCCCTGCCTTGGCCATCAGATCTCCCTCATAAGAGCAGTCGATAAATACTTTTGCCCTTACGGTGCCCACTTTCTTTTTTGCCGGATTGTCCAGCGTAATGGCTGTTATCAGGCTTCCTTTTTTTTCTACCCCTGTAATCCTGTTTTCGTAGAGGACAGGTACCTTTGCTTTTTTGATGTACTCGTTAAAGAGATTTTCAGCAACGTGGGGTTCAAAGATCCATTGCTCAAACTTACCATAATGTTTGCCTATCCTTCGGTAAAAATCGAGGGCAAGGCCGCTGATGGCATATTTATTTCCAATATCTGTCAGCCCCAGCCCCCCAGAGCTCATACCGCCCAGGTTTTTTCCGGGCTCGATCAATAGAACGGATTTTCCCGATCTGGCGGCAGTATAAGCTGCTATAACTCCTGAAGAGGTTCCCCCATAAATGCAGATATCATAGTTTCTATACAATGAGCTTTGTGCTTTAAGACCTGTTAAAGGGCATATGAATGCGAGTAAAGTGTATACAAGAATATTTTTCATCATCAGTATTTGGGGTTTTGAATGAGTTTCGGGTTGGTAACGGTCTCTATATTCGGAATCGGCCAAAGGTAATCCCGTCCGGTATCGAAAACACGAACTTCGATCACCCTAAGTTCTGCTCGGTTTGGTACAGCACTGTAATCGGCCAGACCGTTTTCATCAATTTGTGGTGCGGCTACCAGTAAGCCTTTTTGAACCCTGCCATAAAAGTTTCCGGTCATCGCTTTATCTGCAATTTTCCACCGGCGCAGATCAGAAAGCCTGAATCCCTCCATGGCAAGCTCATACATCCGTTCTTTACGGACCAGGCTTCTGAACTCTACCATTGTTTTTCCAGTTGCGATCGGCGGCATGTTAACGCTAGGCCGGGTTCTTACCAGGTTTATGGCGTCATATACAGACTGATCAAGCTGTCCGAGTTCATTTTTTGCTTCCGCATAAATCAACAGTATCTCTGCATATCTGATCTGGATCACATTGAGTTCTGAATTTGTCCGATCGGCCTTATCTTCCAGATCAACATATTTTTTCCAGCAGTAGCCGGTAAAAGTAGCGAAAGCATTCAGGGCATCCTGGTTATCTACGCGTGTAGCAGGAGTGGTATTGTAATTCCAGCATTTTACGCTGTCTCTGTGTGTTTCAAATTGATAGTTGTAAAATATAGAACCCGGAACTGCTATGGTAAAACCAAGCCGGGGATCTCTGTTTTTGTATGGGGATGTAGGGTCGTATAAAGGAGACTTATCAATATTGAGTCCATCTGTACATGGATAAGCATCTACCAGAGACTGGGACGGTACTTTGTTGGTGAAACCCAATCCATTACGCGACACCAGGTTATTGGGGGTGGAATGCATTTTTGTTTTTGAAGCCTTCAGGTATTGAAAAGCCCATATGATCTCAGGCGAGTTTTGTCCGGCGTAAGAAAACAGCGTGCCGAAATTATTGTGCAGGCTATAAATTTTCAGGTCCATAACCGCTTTTGCAGCTTCTGCCGCATCTGCCCATCTCTCATTGTTCAGGGCAGCTCTGGCTTTAATGGCCAGCGCGGTGCCCCTGGTTGCCCTTCCTACATCTGCAGCGCCATAGCTAACAGGGAGATCAGCGGCTGATTCTGTCAGTTCTTTGAGCACAAAGTTCAGCACTTCAGCTTTCGGGGTTTTGGGTAGTTGTGAATCTTCCAGTGTTAACACCTTGGTAACCAAGGGTACACTCCCGAAATAATCAATGAGGTACTGGTAAGTGTAGGCACGCATGAAACGTGCTTCAGCTTTACTCCTGTTGTAGATGGCAGTGGTGGCCTTATCTTTTACTTTGTCGATATTGTCCAAAATGAAATTACATTTGGCAATTACTTTGTATCCCTCTGTCCATACGCTCAGAGAAAAACCGTTATTGCTATCCTGGTTCCCCTTGCCCAAACTCTGAAGTGCGCTGTTGTTCCGGTCCCAGCCAATATCGGTACCGTTGTCTGTGAGCAGGTTAAGCGGCATATTATCCAAAGGGGCATAACTTGCATAACGGTAAAGCCCGTTTACCGCCAGTATGAGTTCATCCTGGTTGCTGAAGAATGTTTCATCAGAGGGGCCACTCAAAGGGCTCTTATCCAGGTAGTCCTTTTGGCAGGCTAATAATGCTGTAAATAAAACAGCAAAGATCAAGTAGTATATTTTAGTTTTCATCTGTTCTGTTTTTAAAAAGTGGCTTCTAAACCGAAACTATAAACCTTAACCTGAGGGTATATATTCCCACCGCCAACTGGCGCTTCTACATCATATCCTTCCCAGAACCTGTCGAATGATGACAGGTTTGAGCCGTTTGCAAAAATCCGGAGTCTTTTGAGCGCGATTTTCTGGGCAATGCCGGTGGGGAAAGTATAACCGATCTGGACATTTTTTATCCTCAGGTATGATGCATCTTTTAAAAAGAAGGTAGAAACCTGTTCGTTATTGGTTTCGCCGAAAGCAAGGCGCGGATATTTGGCATTTGGATTGTCCGGTGTCCATCGGTCTTTGTTATCCTCCCTAATGGTTCCGCCTATTGCGCCACCAACATTAAATGGCAGGATTCCTGGACCTGCTAGGTAGCCATTTGCTTTGCCAACCCCTTGAATTAATACCGAAAGGTCAAAACCTTTGTAAGAACCGCTCAGGGTTGAAGCATAGGTGAATCTTGGTATGGTGCTGCCGATTACAATTTTATCGGCCTCATTGATCAGGTTATCGCCGTTCTGGTCTTTATAGCGGATATCTCCGGCCTTTACCGTACCAAACTGTTTGGCATGGGCAGCAACCTCCGCATCAGAAGCAAAGAGTCCCTCAGCCTGGTAACCGAAAAGAGAACCAATGGAATAACCTTCACGGTTTACCGTTAATCCCGTCTGATTGACACCTTTTGTGTCTACGATAGTGTTTTTTACATCTGAAACGTTGAAGCTGACGTTATAATTAAAATCCTTTATTTTTCCTTTGTAAGCAAGCCCGAGCTCCCAGCCGTTATTATCAACAACACCGGCATTTTGAAAGGGCTTGCCTACGCCAACTATTAATGGAATGTCCAACTGAAGCAGGATATCACTTGTTCTTCGCCTATAATAATCTGCAGTTATGCTCAGGTTGTTGAATAGGGTAAGGTCTATACCGATATTTTTTTCTTCCGTTTTTTCCCATGAAATCATCTTGTTTGCCAGGTTATTTAAGGCGGCAGTATTTACAATCTGTTTTCCAAGGGTATATGATTCAAGCAGAATTGTGGTTACAGAAGGGTAGGTACCAATATTCTGATTGCCCAATTTCCCCCATGAAAGCCTTAATTTAGCTTCGTTGACTACTTTTTTTAAGGCAGCCATAAAGTTTTCTTCCGAGATGCGCCAACCTGCAGATGCAGATGGGAAAAAGCCGTATTTATTTCCCGATGAAAAGCGCGAGGAGCCATCATAACGGGCATTGACTTCCAGCAGGTACTTGTTTTTATACACATAGTTAAACCTGCTGAATAGCGATTGTAATGCCCATTCTTCTTCACTGCCTGTTGCCTGTTGGTTTAGGGCCGAACCGGCGTTCAACACCGGATAATCTGGCAGGATGTATGTATCACGGAAGGCATTGGTCCATTCATTGAAATAATCCTCGCGTGATGCCCCTACTAAAAATTTTAAGCTGTGGCTGCCAAGTACTTTTGAAGCAGTAATGGTTGCACGTATGTTGTTATAAAATGATTCACTCTTATTTTGCGAGAGCGAAGTTAAGGCTGGGGTTAAGAAACTTGTGGCGCCATTTGGCAGATAGGATTGGATTGCCTTTCTGAAATTTTTTGATGACGATAGCGCATATTTTGGTGAATAAGCGGCCTCTGCTTCCAACCATTCTACAGGTTTGTAGTTCAGAGTAGCATTAATGCTCCCAAAAGGCCCCCTGGTACGGTTAGTACCGCCGTCTTTACTGGCCGAAATCGGATTGGAGCCGTTCCAGCCAACGCCCCATTGACCACTTTGGTTGATGCCGATCTGATTTGCAGGGATTCCATTCACCCATTGGAAAATTTCACTCGAAGAGGCTGCAGGATCGGTGGTGATGGCATTTACAAACTGCAGATCCACTCTTGCTTTCAGCTTATCCGAAAAAGTAATGTCTGCATTGTTTCGGATGGTATAGCGTTTGAAACTCGAATTTTCAATAATCCCTTTCTGATCAAAAAGCCCGAAAGAACCCAATAGCCTTACTTTTTGGGTGCCACCTTGGATGGTTAGAAAATGGCTTTGCTGTAAGCCTGAGCCGGTTAAGGTTTGTTTCTGCCAATCGGTATTTGGATATAGATCGGAACTAACTCCACCTTGCTCGCGGTATTTTTGTATCAGTGCTTCAGAATATAGTGGAGTACGTCCTGTGTTCACATAGGCCTCATTGGTCAAAAGCATGTGATCCAGTGCATCAACCAGATTTGGCATATTCGTTGCTTCCTGCCAGCCGATATAGTTATTGTAAGATACATTTACCTGATCGGCAACTGCCCTTTTTGTGGTGATCAGAATTACGCCGTTTGCGGCCCTCGAGCCATAAATAGACGACGAGGCAGCATCTTTTAAAATGGATACAGATTCAATCAGATTGGGGTCTATGTTATTCATCGAGCCTTCTATGCCGTCAATCATTACAAGGGGATTCGAATCGAGAAAATTTCCGATGCCCCTTATCCTGATGGTTCCAGCGTCACCTCCAGGTCTTCCAGAACTCTGCCTCACGGTAACGCCGGGTGCCATTCCCTGCAACGAGGCAGAAGTCTGTCCCATGGGCCGTGCGGCAAGGTCTTTGCCCGAAACCTGTGAAACCGCGCCGGTAAGGTTTACCTTTTTCTGGGTGCCGTAGCCCACAATCACAACATCGTTCAGATTTTCATCAAGGGGCAGGAGTTTAATGTTTATCCGGTTTTCCGCTCCAACAGGTATTTCCTGTACTGCAAACCCTATGTACGAAAATACCAGGATGTCACCCGCATTTGCATTAATTTTATACTTACCGTTTTCATCAGTCACGGTTCCGCCATTACTGCCCTTTATTTTTACGCTCACCCCCGGAACCGGTTTACTGGTTTCATCGGTAACAACGCCCGTCCGGTCTTCTTTTTTTTGTTCCCCAATAGGCTTGTTTTGAATGCGCTCTTCACTCTTTTCGGGAGATGTAGCCTTTTGCAGTACAATGTAGGTCTCCTTTAAAACCCATTCAAGCTTTTTCCCCTTTAAAGTCAGGTTCATCACTTCAGGAAGCTCAGCCTGTTTAAAATTGACAGAAATTTTCTCAGAATCATCGAGGAGCTTATTGCTGTAGAAAACAGTAAAGCCGGTTTGTTTTTTGATTGTCCTGAATACAGATGCGATTGTAATGTTTTTGCCTTCAATACTGATTCTGCCTATTGTTTGGGGGCTTGCCCCGGTAATGAGGATGAACAGCAGTATGAAAGCAACCGGCAAAGAAATCCGGCCCGTTCGGGTAAGGTTTTTGTTCATAACAGTTAAAGTTTATATTGGTTTCCCTTAAGATGCAGCTTTAACCAAAATGGGTGAACGGAACCTGGAAAAATTATCTGAATGTTAATATTCCGCTTTCAAGTTTGGCTTTTATGCCTGAAGATAACTCTAAATTTGATAGCACTACACCCAAGGGAAGTTTCTTGTCGATTTCGCCGGTAAAGGTCTGTTCTGATACAGCAGGGGATTTCCAGTCGATTTTTACATCGTACCAACGGCTGAGTACCTGCGCAATTTCGGACAGGGGCTGGTTATGGAAATAATAAGTGCCATTTCGCCAGGAAAGTACTTCCTGAGGGTCAAAAGGTTTGATGATGAGTTTCTCGTTGCCGTAGCTTACCTGTTGGTTTGGCTTTAACATGATGGATTCATTTCCGTTAGTGGCCGAAACTGATCCGGTTATAAGGGATGTAGCAAAATTTTTCACATTATAGGCATTAACATTGAAAGAAGTACCATGAACCTTGATGTCCGCAAATCCGGTATGTACGATAAATTCCAATTGTGGATTGTGGGACACTTCAAAATAAGCTTCCCCCGTTAAATAGACTTCTCTTGTTTTTTTATCAAAGCTGTAGGGAAAGCGCAGACTGGAGGCAGAGTTCATCCAAACTTCCGTACCATCGGGCAGGGTAATCTTGTAATCTTTAGTTGGAGGGATGTGCAGGGTTGCCCAGTCTTTATTGCCAGCTCCTGCTGGTGCATAACTTAATTCTTTTTGTTTGGTGTGTACTGTGGCACCGTCCATGTTGATGGTACGGCCTGCTGTGAGTTCGATTATCTTGCCATTATCTGTTTTGAGATATACTTGTTGCTGTACAGTATCTTTCTCTTGAGGTGTTAACTGCTGCTTATTAAAAAAATACCATACCAAAGGCAATCCGATAAGTAGCATTGCAGCTGCACTGATGTACCGTCGATTCCGCTCATAAAAGGATCTAACTGGTATTTCCGGAAGGTGAGGCTCAACATTTTCCCATGCTCTTGTTTCGTCAAGACCTGAGAGGAAAGATGCTGTACCAGGTCTTTTCATTTTTGATTTCAGGTCTTCCCAGAATTTTCTGGTATCGGGGTCTGCCAGAATCGCTTTTTCAGCAATAAAGTCATCGCCCTCACTTATTGTGCCTGCAATCTTTTCAAATAAAAGCCCTTTTATAAAATCCTCGTTATATTCCATCACTTATTTATAGATGCAGTTATAGTATCATTAGGTGAACGCTCATCTGAATGTGATTAATTTTTCCTGTAACATTTTAACCGCAAGCTTCAAATGTGTCTTTATTGAATTAACAGAAAGTCCCATTTCATTGGCTGCGTCCTGATATTTTTTATTTTCCATGTAAACCAGCTTAAATGCTTTTTGGCGCTGGGCAGGAAGCTCGTTAAGGGCAAGGTTAATGGTATTTTCGTTACCGGTCTGTTCTGATTGTTCAATATCCTCCTCCAGATTTATCCTTTCGGTATATTCATCCATTTTTTGCTGGGTAACTTTTCTTGTCCTTAAGGCCATCAGGCATTGATTGTGCACAGCCCTGAAAAGGTAAGCCTTAAGTGAACTGTTTACAGACTGGTAATGTGATCTTTGCCACATGGAAATAAACAGGTTTTGGACCAGATCTTCTGCTTCCATCTCGTCTTCCAGCATCATGTATGCTTTTAGCGCGAGTGGTTTGTAATATTTTTTAAATACCTGTTCGTAGGCAGTCTTTTTGCCGTTCTTGAGGTCATTCAATAATATTTGGTCAGTGATCTCCATTAATGTAGATTAAAGCAGGCGATAAATATATACTTTGAAATTCAGAAAAACAAGAAAGGCTTGGTACTAAGCATGATGCAATTTTTCCACTATTCGGATTGAGGATCTAAACCTCGCTGATATTTTTGTACAGTTGTAATTATGGCTTATAGTAAGAGAAAGTCTGGTTATGGCCGTTGCAGCACTTTAATTTAGATTGTTGAACAATTAGCTGAAAAAGCAAATGCTTGTATACAACAACAGCTAGTTTTATGAATAGAATAATTTTTACGCGTATAAATTGTTATGCCATCGTTGCCGGAAGTTGAAAAATTATCAAAGTCGTAAAATTTATTAAATATTTGTAGGCTATGTTAAGATAATATAATTTTGTCTACTAATACTATAGATTTAATATATTAATATGTCCGAAACAGTTACTTGTCCCCTTAATCCGATCTCTAATGCGTCCTTCAGTAACTTTTGTTGCTATTGAACCTCTAGTTTATTGCCTCTTCTCGAGTTTTTATTTTTTTAATGACCATGTGGAAGGGAAATAATCAAACCTAAGTAGATCCGCTAAAGTTATGACCTCTGTATAATCTTAACATGATGTGGGAATGGAATAAAGGAGTGGCAGACCGAAGTGGAAATGTTGAATGGATAAATAAGATCAATTAAAAATACAATACCCAAAGGTATAGAAAGGAGCTTACAAGAAATAGGATAGTTACTGCATATAAATAAGGGAAAATGCAGAAATGCATTCTCCCCAGATTTCGACCATTGCCGGAGATCAATTGGCGTTGCATCCGGTCAGTTTATTCAATGATCATGTCAAAATTATGAATTCTGCACGGGAATTTTTCATATTCCTAAAGCTTGTTGCAGTTTCATGATTGGCATAAAACAATATAAATTATGAAAATAAGCGGAAAGTCCTTGAAGGACTCGCATAATACACCTTTGTCAAAAATATTTTTATTACTCTGCCTAACCGGAATTCTTTTGATTTCCACTGTTCTACAGGCCGGGGCAAAAAGAAGTGGCGAAGGACAAAATATTAAGCTCCTCTCTCATTCAAAAGTAGCCTTTGCGGTAAATTTGGCAGTATATAATTTTCCTGGTGCTTCTTCTGAGATTTCAAATATTAAAGGTCTACGCTTGCGGACTGTTACAATTAAGGGAAAAGTAACCGATGAAAAGAATCTTCCTCTACCTGGCGTTAGTGTTAGGATTAAAGGAACAGCTCAGGTTGTATCAACCAATCCCGACGGCGAATTTCAACTGGTTACCGAGGTAAATCAACCTACTTTGGTTTTTACCTATGTAGGTTATAAAACACAGGAAGTGGTTTTTAACGGCCAGCCACTCTCGATAAAACTTGATCCTGATCAAAGTAAGCTCGAAGAAGTACTTGTGGTAGGATACGGTACGCAAAGAAAAAGCGACGTATTAGGCTCAGTCGCCACTTTTAATGCAAAAGCGGTTGAAGAAAAACCGATATCAAGAGTTGAGCAGGCGCTTATCGGCCAGATGGCCGGCGTTCAGGTAAGGCAGCAAAGCAGCACGCCCGGAGCTGGTTTAAGTATCCAGGTTCGCGGGGCTGGCTCAATCACGGCAGGTAATGAACCGCTTTACGTATTGGATGGCTTTCCTTTGGATGTAGCTAGTCAGAATGCCTCTGGAGGTATTTCGAACAGTCCACTAGATAATCTTAACCCTAACGATATTGAGAGTGTTCAGGTATTAAAAGATGCAGCTGCGGGAGCCATTTACGGTTCGCGTGCCGCAAATGGGGTGGTGATTATCACAACCAAAAAAGGTGTTGCGGGCAAACCAAGAATTAGTGTGAATGCGAATGCAGGTATTAGTTCAGTAGCCAGAAAGATAGATATGCTAAGTGCTGATGAGTGGGTTGCCCAGGCAACAGAACTTGCCAACGCTGCATGGGTAGCCTCTGGTACAGGAAGAACTGCTACTCAAACCAATGCTGAAAGAGCCGCTATTTTAGGCCTTGCTCCAGGTACTATTAACACCTCTTTTATGACTGATCCGAGATGGGCACAGCCTGGACACCCCGGCCTTGATTATGTAGATTGGCAGGATGCCATCTTTACCAATGCACCTTATCAAAATTACGAGGTTTCAGCGAGCGGAGGATCAGAAAATGTGACCTACTTTATTTCAGGTAACGTACTTAACCAAAACGGAACGTTGATTAATTCCAATTTTAAGAACTATGGTTTAAGGGCCAATGTGGAGGCCAATGCCAGTAAGAAGCTTAAATTCGGGATCAACCTTGCGCCATCTTATTCTGTTAATAATGCACCTCCGGGGGAAGGTAAGGATAACCAGCTCATGAATGCTTTACAGATGGTGCCTGTAGTTGAAAGTTCGGCAGGCTTAAATTCTGGTGCCTATGGAAACAGTACTTACACCTGGGGGAGCCCAAGGCTGATTAGCCCGTATGCCTATCTGGAAACCGCGATGAACAAGGTGAAAACCTCGAGATTATTGGCTTCCATATATGCAGATTACCAAATAATTAAAGGCCTTTCAGTAAGGTCGAGCGTAAATTATGATAACATTGATCGAAATACTTCAAAATATACATCCGATCAGGTAACCGTTGGTGCAGCATCAGCCTTGTTAACCAATCCAGGTCTTTACTCAACCGGCTCTTATGCAGTAACCAAGAAACAAAACTTTCTTAATGAAAATACCCTTAACTATACCACAACAATTGCCGGTGTCCACAAGATTTCTGCCATTGCTGGTGTGTCGTACAATATAGTACATACCGAAGGGGTAAGCCTTGCAACGGCCGGAGGTTTTGCCAACGATATCATCAAAACCCTAAGTAATGCCATTGCCAATGCTGCAGGGGTAACCACTACAGGAACGTCAACTGCAGCTAATAATACCTTATTCTCTTATTACAGTAGGTTACAGTATGCTTTTAAGGATAGATACCTTTTATCTGGTACCATCAGAAGAGATGCCTCTTCTAAATTTGGATCCGAAAACCGCTGGGGAACCTTTCCTTCGGTATCTGCCGGATGGAAAGTTTCAGAAGAGCCTTTTCTTAAAGATGTTAAGGCCATTAGTGAGTTAAAACTAAGATTAAGCTGGGGTAAATCGGGCAACAACAACATTGGCGACTATAATGCCATAAGCACCCTGGTAAATTCGAATTACGTATTTGGTGGCAATACACCAACAACGGCTACAGGGCAGGTGGTTTCGGGGCTTGCCAATAAAGCGCTGAAATGGGAAACATCCAACACCTATGATCTTGGTTTAGACCTTAGCCTTTTGGCCAACAGAATCAATTTCACCTTCGATGCCTATCATAAAAAGAATACAGATCTACTGCTAAACCTGCCCGTACTATCAGCAAGTGGCTTCAGTACAAGTTTGCAAAACATAGGTGCGGTGGTAAATAAAGGATTCGAATTTGGGCTGAATACGGTAAACGTTAAAACAGCCAATTTCACCTGGACAATGAGCGCCAATATTGCCTTTAACAAAAATGCGATAACCGATCTTGGCCCAACACATGCCGATATCGAAATCGCTTCTGCCTATAGCGGTAGCAATGCACCATATCTGCTGAGGGAAGGACTCCCTGCTTTTAGCTATTACATCACTAAAACCGATGGAATTTTAACGGCTGCTGATATTGCCAATCCGGCTGTGGCAAAAGTATCCGGACAGAAAGTTGGCGACGCGAAATACGTTGATACCAATGGCGACGGAAAAATCAGTGCTACCGACAGGGTAGTTGGCGGACAGCCTTCTCCCAAATATACCTGGGGTTGGACAAACAATTTTAAATATGGGAATTTTGATCTCGGTATACAGCTGTATGGCCAGCATGGAGGGTCGATACTTTCATATCTGGGCCGTGCAATAGACTTTTCGGGAAGTACAACCGCAAATGTGCTTGGGGTATGGAGAGACCGCTGGACTACAGCAGACCCCAATCCGGATGCACCCAGGGGTAGACTGGGCGCAAATTATACTTATCCAAACGTAACCTCTGATTGGGTTTATTCAAGCGATTTCTTTCGGGTACAGAACATTACTTTGGGCTATAACCTTAAGGGATTGATCAAAACCCCTGGCATTTCCTCGGCACGAATATTTGTAGCACTCGAAAACTATTTCTCTCATGATAAATATAAGGGGGGAGCGAATCCAGAGGCACAGAATACGAACGTAAGTGGCGATGCCAGCTATGCAATATCAGGCGATTACGGTTCCGCACCATTAAGTAAAACAGCTTCAATTGGAATAAACATTGGCTTTTAGCAGAATAAAATGAAAACGAAAATATACTTAACCCTTTTCTCCTCAATACTGCTGTTGGGCAGTTGCGAAAAACAATTAAATCAAACACCAGAGTCGAGTTTGGCTACAGCGAATTTTTTTACCAATAATAACGACTTTCTTCAGGCTGTAAATGGGGTGTATGCCCAGTTGAGCAATTATCCCAGTCAGGCGCTATGGCTTGGTGAAATGCGCAGCGACAACTTAAATGCGACTTCTGATGGTAACCGTGATTGGGATGGGATCAATAATTTTACACCGAGTATTACCACAACAGGATTTATCACCACTGCGTGGAAAGCCAATTTCAATGGCATATATAATGCGAATACTGTTCTGGCAGCATTAGAAACCAATGGAAGTGTGCTCACTGCCGCAAATGCAACAAGGTATGCCGCCGAAATCCGTTTCTTAAGGGCATTCTATTATTTTTCCCTGGTAAGGACTTTTGGTCAGGTGCCATTAATATCGACGGTAAAAAGTGCTGCGGAAGTAGCAAGCATTCCACGTAGTCCGGTAGCTGATGTTTATGCACTGATCGAATCCGATCTGCAGTATGCAGCGGCCAACTTACCTGCAACTTTTACGGGGATTGACCTTGGAAGACCAACTTCCTATGCTGCAAAAGGCTTGTTGGGACTGGTTTATCTTACCAAATCGGGCCCAACATATGGTATAAACGGACCTGGCCTTAACAGCAATGAATATGACAAGGCTGCTGCTTTGTTCGATGCAGTGCTTACCGGAAGCCCTTATAGTTTTGCCTCTAATTATGCATCAATATTTTCTTATACGAACGAAAACAATGGTGAAGTGGTGTTTGATGTACAGTTTGCCTCGAGCTTGAACGGAGCAGGTTTTCCTTCCCATTTGGTGCCCGTAGCTTATTGGACCAGTAATGGTATTTCCAATAGTTTTGGAAATGGTTATGGAGCCAGTACTTTTCCGGTATCAAAAAGCTTGGTCACTTCGTACACCACCAATACGGTAAGCGGCACCGATGTGCGATATCCTTTCAATGTGGCCACCACCTATACCGCTGGTCCTTTTATCAAAAAATACATCGATGTGGCCAAAAAGGGCTTATCGGGACGAGACTGGCCGATTAATTTTATTGTGCTGCGTTATACCGATATCTTGCTTATGAAAGCCGAGTGTATCCTTCATGGTGCAGCAGGTGCTCAAAGTGATGTAGACGCGGCAGTGAACAGGGTGAGGGCCAGGGCCGGCGTAGGTGCATTGTCGAATGTAAATATTCAGACCCTGATGCAGGAGCGGCAAAGGGAGTTTTTAGGCGAAGGGCTCCGCTGGAACGACCTTTTGCGCGAAGGCCTGGCCATCTCGCAGATGAATGCCTGGAGAGTAGCAGATGCGATTACGAAAATTAATGAAATTGTACCGAACTATGTCATTTATCCGGTGCCTGCTGCAGAAATTCAGACTGCACCTGGCCTTTATACTCAAAATCCGGGCTATAACTAGTATATTATGTATATTATGGGAGGAATAAGATTTCAATTCAATAAAATGATCAAAAGCAGTTTACTCATCATTGGTTTTTCGTTGTTGTATAACGCAGCAACATTTGCCCAAAGAAAGGCTGGGCAAAAGCCCAACATTGTTTTTATATTGGCCGATGACCTGGGTTATGGAGATGTTGGTGTTTACGGGCAAAAACAAATCCTCACACCAAACATCGATAAGCTGGCCAATGAAGGAACGCGGTTTACCGATTTTTATGCCGGTGCACCAGTATGTTCACCCTCACGGGGATCTATTCTTACAGGCCTCAACACCGGGCATGCTACGATTAGGGGCAATGCAACCGAACAAGGAGGGCTTGCAGGGAAGAAAGGAAAAAATGTGGTGTACCGGGCAAATCTTACCAAGGATGATTATACTATAGGAAACCTGATGCAGGATGCTGGTTATCATACCTCGCTGGTTGGAAAATGGCATGTGGATGGATACGATTCGCTCGCTACACCTCTACAAAGGGGCTTCGATAAATTTTCGGGATGGCTGATTAATATTCCTTCAACTTACGCAAGCACCTATTGGCCTGATCACCGTTACATTAATGGAAAACTTGTAACAGTTGAGCCTAATACCAATGCAAGAAAAGGCTATTATGAAACCAATATCTGTACAGATGAAGCACTGGCTTACCTGGAGACCCAGAAAGATAACAAAAAGCCTTTCTTTTTAATGTTGAACTTTAATAATCCACATTCACCGCTGGATGTTCCAGACCAGGCCATCTATAAGAATAAAAACTGGCCTGAAGATATGAATACCTATGCGGCTATGGTGTATTATTTAGACCAGTCGGTAGGTAAAATAAAAGATTACCTGATCAAAAGCGGCCTGTCTGAGAATACGATTGTATTTTTTGCATCCGATAACGGCCCAAGGTCGGAGCCGACCAGTCAGCTGAAAGCGGTATCCGAATTCTTTGATTCGAACGGTAAACTTAAAGGGTACAAAAGAGATATGTACGATGGAGGGATCAGGATTCCGTTTATCGCATGGGCGCCCTTTATTAAAAATGCGCCGAAAACAAGTGATGTGCCGGGCTATTTCCCCGATATTATGCCAACTTTTGGAGAGATTGCGGGTAAAACTACTGGATTCCGTACAGACGGCGCTAGTATTTATCCGGTTATTAAGGGCGGCAAGGTTAAAACCGACCGCTTTCTATATTGGGAATTTTTTGAATTGGGCTTTGAGCAGGGTGTGCGTTACGGTCGGTGGAAAGGGGTGAAAAGACATCATAAACTCGAACTTTACGACATTAAAACGGATATTGGTGAAACCAATGATGTGGCTGCTGCCCATCCTGATATTGTGAAGAAAATTGAGGATTATCTTTTAACTGCCAGAACAGATTCGCCTTATTGGACGGTAAAATAAAGGTAGTATTCTCTACCTACATTCAATCAGGAACCAACGGTTTATAATTAAAATAGTTTAAGAGCCTGTTTAAATTTGATACAATTATTTTACTTATCTAATATTTTTATCACATTGAGGGTAATTTATTGTATAAAAATCAATATGAATGACAGAGAATTTTAAAGAGATTAAATCCCCTCCAAGTATCGTCATTGCGAGAAGGCTTTTTCAGCCGACGAAGCAATCTTACAACGATCGCTACTAGCCTGCGCATTAAGATTGCTTCGTGCCTCGCAATGATTGTTATGACTAATCCAAGTTTTATGCTGCTATTTTATAGTTGTTTTTATAATTAGTTTTACTTTTAATGACGGCTGCTACTCTAAGTACTATTTTGTTCCTGATGGCATTTAGAATACTCATACTATTTTTACCTTCATCCTTTTTTCTATTGTAGTAATTCTTAAATTCCTGATTATGCTGGATCAGTGATAAAGCACCTAAATGAAGTAACC